>Ga0194126_10000001_pt1 | contig 662745 bp, 522 predicted proteins | sample TA2KigC150mmetaG_FD_148641 | JGI IMG/M metagenome (GOLD analysis project Ga0194126, IMG submission 148641) | Freshwater microbial communities from Lake Tanganyika, Tanzania - TA2015035 Kigoma Deep Cast 150m | ecosystem: Environmental > Aquatic > Freshwater > Lake | place: Tanzania: Lake... | reverse complement strand
ACCCGGGGCAGGGCTTGCCTGACCGACAGCCGCGCAACAAAAAACCCTGCGGCAGTTTGGCCGCAGGGTTTCAGTGTCAGAGAAGTGGAGGATAACGGAGTTGAACCGATGACCTCTTGCATGCCATGCAAGCGCTCTCCCAACTGAGCTAATCCCCCGAAGACGGTAGTCGCAACTCTGACATTGAAGAATTTAGAGCGGCAGGGCAGGAGTGTCAAGGCCGGTGTGGTCGTTCCCGAGGGCGAAAGAACGCGATTGCAGGGTTCCGGAAATGACGGGTTTCGAAACTTGCCGAAATACAATACCCTCGCCAGGATACCAGCACAGTGGTCCCCGCTATTCCTCGGAAATCGCTCACATGAAAAAATGCCGACGCTGCACAAAAACTGCCACCATCCACGTGACGGAAGTCCGGGATGGACAAGGAACCGCCGTGCACCTGTGCGAATCCTGTGCTCGCGAATATCTGGAAAAAAACGCCACCGCTGAAGCAGCCCTGGCGGTGGCAGCCGAGGCCGTCGAAACGCACTCAGAAGCCGAATCTACCCCCTCCAATATCCCGCCCTGCCCGCACTGCGGAATTTCGTTCGCCGAATTTCGCGAAAATGGCCGCTTCGGCTGCCCCCAGGATTACACCCACTTCCACACCGAACTGCAGCCGCTGCTGGAAAATATCCACGAAGACGTAAAACACGTCGGCAAACAGCCTCGCAGACTGCTGATCGGTACCCAGGATCAGGCCCGGCTGGTCCAGCTCCGCACCTCACAGCGAGAAGCTATCGAACAGGAAAATTACGAACATGCAGCTCGCCTGCGAGACGAAATCGCCGGACTGGAAGCACGCCTGAAACAACCGGCGGAACCCTCCAACTGACTGCCCCCCTCCGCCCCGGTTGTCCACACTGTACCTTGGACCACCTCACGACTAAAATCGGCCTGGTATCGTCACCTCGCACTGGCCTCCGGCCTGTAGCCATCACAGCGGTCCTCGCCGCAAGGATCTTCCGTGCTCAATCCCCATTCTGTCGATAACGAAACGTGGCTGACAAAGCTGGCCGCAACCAGCGGGGAGTGGCTGCGAGGAGACGGCCCGGAATCGGATATCGTCATTTCCAGCCGCGTCCGGCTGGCTCGCAATATTGCCGGCTTCCCGTTTATTTCGCGAGCATCCGCGGACATCCGGCACCAGTTGGTGCAGCTAACCCACGAAGCACTCAATTGTTCAGGCCAGCCTCCCCGCCGCTTCGTCAACGTGGAAACTCTCAGTTCGCTCGACTGCCAGTTTCTGATGGAACGGCAGCTGATCAGCCGCGAACTGGCTCGCAGCGAAGGGCCTCGTGCCGTCGTCATCGCCGACGGCGAGCGACACAGCGTGATGATCAACGAGGAAGATCATCTGCGAATCCAGGTGCTGCACAGCGGACTGGCACTGGAAGAATGCTGGAAGGAATGTGATCACCTGGACGACCAGATTGAAGCATCGGTTCCCTACGCTTTCCATCCGCAGTTCGGTTACCTGACCGCCTGCCCGACCAACGCAGGCACCGGCATTCGCATCAGCGTCATGCTGCATCTGCCCGGCCTGCGTCTGAACCGCGACATCCAGAAGGTCAACAACACCGCTCAAAAGCTCAGCCTGGCCGTCCGCGGACTCTACGGCGAAGGCAGTCAGGCTCTGGGAGACTTCTATCAGTTGTCCAACCAGGTAACGCTGGGCATGTCGGAATCTGATCTGCTGGGGCATGTGCAGCGAGTCGTGCTGCAGGTGATTTCGTGGGAACGCAAGGTCCGCGAGACATTGCTGCGTGAAGGTCACGGCAAACTGCACGACCAGGTCGCCCGCGCCTTCGGGACTCTCACCAGCGCTCGCACCATCAGTTCCGAAGAAACCATGCATCTGCTGTCAATTGTGCGGATGGGCGTGCGACTGGGACTGGTGTCGAACCTCGACATTGGCGTGATCAACGAACTGTTCATCCATACCCAGCCCGCCCACCTGCAGAAGCTGCAGGGTGAAGAGCTGGAAGCGGACCGCCGCAACGTGGCTCGCGCAAACTACCTGCGGCAGCGACTCAGTTCGTCCTCCGTCAGTTGAACTCCGCCGCCCTGTAAAGCTTTCAATCATGGTGAAACTTGCCGACTATCGCTGGCCTGCGGAATGGGAGCCACACGCCGCCACCTGGACTGCCTGGCCCGTGAACCCCAATACGTGGCCCGGTATTTTTGAGCGTATCCCGCCGGCTTTTGCCGAATTCGCTGCCGCCATGGCTCAGTTTGAACCTGTGCGAATTCTGGCGGGCGGTCCGGGTGTGGCAGCGGCGGCAACCCCGCTGCTGGATGCCGCCTGCAGCCGTCAGGGCAGTCGTTTTCCGGCCGAACTGATCGACATTCCTGTCAATGACTCGTGGTGCCGGGACCACGGCCCGATTTTTTTGAACGGTCGTCCTGATTCACCGGCAGCAGGTTCGCAGGTGATCATCGACTGGGACTACAACGCGTGGGGCGGCAAGTACCCGCCATGGAATCACGATCAGCTGACTGCCAGCCGCATTGCCGAGCGGCTGGACATCCGCTCGATTCGCCCGCGTCTGATTCTGGAAGGGGGAGCGATTGAGGGTGACGGGCAGGGCACGGTGATGACGACCGAGTCGTGTCTGCTGAACCCCAACCGCAACCCCGGTATGACTCGCGAAATCATGACCGAGGTGCTCGAGGTCTGGCTGCAGGCTGAGCGAGTGATCTGGCTGCCGGGCGGCGGGGTGGAGGGTGACGACACGGACGGCCACATCGATCAGTCGGCACGATTTGTGGATGCGCAACGAGTGCTTGTGGCGGCGCCATATTCCGCTGACGCTTCTGAGGCTGCTGAACTGCGGCAGAACTTCGAGGCTGTGGCGAAGGCCACCGGCAGCTCGGGAAAACCGCTGCAGCCGATCCCACTGCCCATGCCGGCTCCTAAGTTTCAGGATGGATCGCGTTTGCCCGCCTGTTACTGCAACTACATTGTGGTGAACGGCGGAGTTTTGGTGCCAACCTTCCGCGATCCCGCCGACGACCGGGCTCTGCAAATCCTGCAGGACTGTTATCCAGAACGCCGGATCGTCGGAGTGGACTGTCTGGATCTTGTCTGGGGACTGGGGGCACTGCACTGCATGACGCAGCAGCAGCCAGCGGCCAGTGATCAATGATCACGGGGCAGTGGCTGAACCGCGGACGGGGGTCCGCGGGTGTGAGCGGTCGTACCGCGGCTGTTTTCGAGTACGAGTACCGTCCGCCAGGGCGGACTGAGTACGAATACGAGAAAACTGGTGGAGGCTCACGCGAAGACGCGTAGGGAAACGCAGAACGGTGAACGTTGACATCTGTGATGAGTTGTCGCTCCTCTCACCGATACTCAGACACACAGAGAGGAACGGGATTGGGAGGTGAGCGAGAAAACCACTCGCATGGCCAGGTCACGCAGACAAATCTCTGCTCCATGTCTCCGACCTCCGTGAGAAACAAACAGAGTCCTTTGCAACGTCCAGATTCCCTGACAGAGACGCAGTAACTCGGCGAGGAACGAGAACAAAAGGCAGGGCACTTGGGGTACCAGGCACTGGGAGATCACGCGGAAAGTCACGCCCGGGCAGGAGCTCTCGATCTGAGAAAAAGCTGCAGCACAATTCCTGCTCGTCACCATCTTCGTACTCGTACTCGAAAAATCGCCGGCGACATTACGCAGAAGCCACAACAACAGGGAGAGGCGGAAAAATCAAGCCCGAGTACGAGTCGAATCCCAACCCGCGCTCATTCGCATCCATTCGTGGTTTAAAAAACGCCGCTCCAACACCCGCAGACTCCCGTCCGCGGCTCGCCTGACCGAAAACCGAAAACCGAAAACCGAAAACTGACCACTGCGAGCCACGAGGCAGGGGCTTTCACAGATCCTTTGCTGGTTCGGCCGGTTCAGCGGGAGCGGCACCGCGACCTGCGGGAGGCAGTGGCGGACGGTCGGGTCTAGCAGCGTCCGGCGGCGGGGCCGGAGCCGGCAGGTCGACTGAATTCCCGAGATCAACCAGCAGCGACAGGGGCGCGTCCAGTCGAGTGCGGCGGGGAGCAATCACTGCTTCCTGGTCCGGGAAGAACATCGCAAGGCCACGATAGACTCGTTCGGCCAGGTCGATTTCACCACAGTCGATTGCCAGGTCTGCAAGGTCCATCCGTTTTTCAAAACTGGTGACGTCGCTACCAATGCTTTTCAGGGCTTCCTGCATCTGCTGGCGTTTGGCCTGCAGTTGTTCGACGTTCTGGCGTGCGAGGTCGGCCAGTTCCTTATTTCCGACCAGTTCGGCGATTCCCTGCAGGACCTTCATGCCTTCGGTGTTGCGAGTGGCGCGGCGGCAGGCCACGTAGACCTCAGCCAGTGCCGGTTTGGCTTTCTCCGGATCCTGCCATGCCAGCATGACCTTGCCCCAGGTGCAGACAAGCTGGGGATTTTCGCGAGCGTCACGGCGAGCAGCGTCAAGAGCGGCAGTTGCTTCCTTGATCTTGCCCTCAGACATTAGCTTTTCCGCTTTGAAACAGCCGGCTGCGATCGGATTGTCGAGCTGTTCAGCGTACTTGTCGGTATCTGCGAAACGCCCAAGCCGAGTCATTGTTCGCAGCAGCGCCACAACCTTCAGGCTGTTGGTCGGCTCATTGGGGTTAACATCGATGGACTTTTGAATGTCGGTCACGGCCTGTTCATATTCACCGCGATCAATGTGGATTTCGCCGCGCTGGTACAGGGTCTGTTCAAGGTCAAAGTCTTTTTCGGCCAGAGCGGTGAACTGTGCGAGAGCTTCGTCGTAGGCCTGAATTGAGTTCATCATACCGGCCAGTGAGAAGCGGGCCAGTGAGCCGACTTCCGGATCGTCGATGACCTGCTTCAGGGCATCCGTGGCGTTCTGAAGCTGACCAGCAGTCCCGTAAGCGCGGCCCAGTGCCAGCCAGGCGCGAGAACGGACAGAGGGGGTCTCCAGGGCCTGTTTGAGCAGGGGAATGGCTTTGAGTGGCTTACTTTCGCCCAGCTTGACGATGGCTTCGAGGTATCGTACTTCGCCTTCCCGATCGGGAAACTGCCGCAGATCTTCGACAGACTGCAGCAGAGTCTTAAGGTCGGCGTTTTCAGCGGCTTTGTTGGCATCCGCCAGCAGCTGCAGCGGATCTTTGGGCACGGAGGATGAAATCAGCGACAGGACAATGGCGACGCCAAACAGCCCGATGCCTCCCCAAACCCACCAGGGCATGCCGGTAGCGACACGAGGAGCAGCAGAGCGATTGCCGGAGCTTTTCAATGACATAGGGACCACAGACCCCGCAACAGCGAACCTGGACTTGCCGAAAATCACATCGGGGACTGGACAACCCCCGCCCCAGATACGACAGTGTAATACATGATATTTGAAGAATACCTGAAAAAAACGGCCTGTCCCGCGCAAATCGGGCCAGTGCCGCTGATCCCGCAGAAAATTCCTGCATTCTGGTTTTATGTCTACCGACCCTGCCAGCCCATCGCGACGTGACCTGCTGGCGGCATTCCGTGCCCGTCCCGCAGACTCAGCTGCATCGTCTGCGTCCGCTGCAACCGGCGGACCTCAGGCTGTGCGCGTCCCGGAACCGACTGGTCCGGCTCCGGCGGCAGGCCAGACAGTGCGTCTGACAGCTCGCCTGATGGGCTGTGACTTTACGGTAGTGCTGAATCCCGGGCCCGAGCAGGTGGAATTGGCGGGCGAGGCACTGGAGCGGGCGGCGGCGGTCGAAGCGTGGATGAGCCATTATCGCAGTGACAGCCAGCTTAGCCAGCTGAATCTGAACGGCTGGCCAGGTCCGGTCTCAGTGTCTGCAGAACTTCTGAATTTTCTGAAGTTTTGCCAGTATTGCGGGCAGCTGACAGGCGGGGCTTTTGATGTCGCGGGCGGGGCCTTGTCACAGCTTTGGAAACGCTGTCGAAAGCAGGGGCAGATTCCGGATCAGGCGGAGGTCACGGCGGCGCTGGCACGCTGCGGCCAGGGGCACCTGCAAATCCACGAGGAAAAGTCGGAAGTTGGTTTTGCTGTCAACGGTCTGCAACTGGACCCCGGTGCGGCAGGGAAGGGCTGGGCGCTGGACGAGGCTGGCAGCTGGCTGCGGAGCCACGTCAGTCCGATCGGCAATTTTCTGCTTTCCAGCGGGCACAGCAGTCTGCTGGCGGCGGGCGAGCATAACGGCACGGGGGGCTGGCCGGTTGGGCTGGGAAATCCTTTGTTCACGGAAAAGCGGATTGCGACAATTCTGCTGAAAGATCTGGCGATGGGCACCAGCGGATCGAACATCCAGTTCTTCCGCCATGCGGGTCGACGATACGGGCATCTGCTGGATCCGGGGACGGGCTGGCCGGCGGAGGGCATGCTGTCGGCGACCGTTCTGGCCGATTCTGCAGCCCTCGCTGACGCACTTTCCACCGCATTTTTTGTGCTGGGAGTGGAAAAGGCGGTTGATTGTTGTCGCCGGATTCCCGACATTGCAGTGATTCTGATTCCGTTTCCGGACCGTGGTACTCGACTGAAACCCGTGGTGACGGGAAATCTGTCCCGCCGAATCTGGTGGGATGCAGATCAGGCAGCGGTGCAGTACATTTAGGTGCAGCAGATTCAAGTCTGAGTCTCTGATTCGAGAAGTGATATCGGGAGTTCATGTTCAGTGGCAGATGTTCGCAAATACTCGGGTGCTGCCGTGATCTTTCTGGTGGTACTGCGGCTGGGGATCGGCTGGCAGCTGCTCTATGAAGGTCTCTGGAAGATCAACACCCAAAGTACTCCGACCCCCTGGTCAGCCGAGGGCTACCTGAAGAATGCTCAGGGGCCGATGCGGGACGTGTTCCGCATTATGGCTGGTGACCCTGACGACAAAAGCTGGCTGGATGCCGACACCGTGGGTGTTGGCTGGGACGCGTGGAAGCAGCGATTCATTAGGCACTATGGCCTGAATGACGGCCAACAGGGTGCACTGACTCGCCTGATTGACGGTTCTGCAGAATACGCGGCTCAGCTGGACAAGCTGCCTAAGGGCGTGGATTTCAAGGCCGCTGGTCAGGACAAAGTGATTCGCTTCGATGCTGCTCGCAAACTGCTGTTGATTGACGGCAAGCGGCACATGGTGCCAGCGGAAAAGGCGACACTTGAGGCTCAGATTGAGGGCCAGACCGGGGCGGAATTTGATGCGTACCGTGCGGCACTCAATGCTGCCTATGCTCGATCCAGCCGTTTGTCATACAAAGAACGGGTGCGGGCTCATCTGATGGGTAATCCGGACAACGCCGGCCTGATTGATGGTCGTATCAGTCAGATTGAGCTGTATAACCGGATGCTGGATCGTTATCAGGAGAAGCTGGCTTCTGCTGATTTGCCGTACCAGTTTGAGCACCTGAATCGCACGTGGTCGGATACTCGCCAGAAGGCTGCGGAACTGGCAGGTCCGGTGATCGCGATGGATCGTGAGCTGCAGGACGAGGCGATCAACATGCTGTCGTTGGATCAGCTGAAGCGGGGTCCTCTGCCCCAGCCGTTTAGTGTGCTGCGGGTGGTTGATCTGCTGACGATTGCCGGTCTGGCGGGTCTGGGGCTGCTGCTGATCAGCGGCTTATTTACTCGATTCGCGGCGTTTTCAGCGGCGATGATGATCTTTGGGTTTTACCTTGCTATGCCTCCGCTGCCCGGTGTCCCGGAGGCTCCCGGACCTGAACACAGCTTCATTGTGAATAAGAATCTGATCGAGGTACTGGCGTTGCTGGCCCTGGCCTGCATTCCCTCCGGAATGTGGTTCGGCCTCGACAGTCTGCTGGTAACATTTCGTCTGAAGCGATCGCTGCTGAAGGGCTCACGCTGATCAGTCAGGCGGTTCGAAAACATAACTACGAATGTTCAAAGACACAACATCCGCAGGGGTCCAGGTGACCTGCTGTGTGGATTTTTTGGAGTGACTACGATGGATATCACGCCGGAACAGAACGAGATTGGCAAGGACAACTTCAATGAGGCAGTGGGCTTTTCGCGTCGAACGCTGCTGAAGACGGCTGCGGCGGGCGGTGCCGGCCTTGGCGCGCTGTACTTCAACTATGAAAAACTGAACGGGGCCCCAGTCAAGGTGGCCTTCATTGGCTGTGGTGACGAGGCCAACGTGCTGATCACCGAGCACCCTGCGGATTACATGGAAATCGTAGCGATTGCTGACCCGCGTCCGGCCAACATTGAACGTACGTTCAAGGGCAGTCATCCGGAAGTCCGTGTTGGTCTGAACAAGAAGCTGGGCCAGGCGAAGGCCAGTGAGATCAAGGTTTATGGTGACCACGAGGCATTGCTGAAGGACAAGGATGCGCTGGGGCTGGAAATGGTGGTGATTTCCGTACCGCTCAGCCAGCACGCTCCGATTGCCTTGGCCTGTATGGAAGCGGGCCTGCACGTGCTGACCGAAAAACTGATGGCTCACAATGTGACCGAATGCAAGCAGATGATTCGGACGGCCGAGCAGAAGGGGCTGCTGCTGGCTGTTGGCCATCAGCGTCATTACAGCGTTCTGTACGACAACGCCAATTCGCTGATTCGTCAGGGGCTGCTGGGGGACATCAAGTTCATCCGGGCGCAGTGGCATCGCAACAACAGTTTTCCAGGCAGTGACAGCTGGAAGAAGTGGGATCGCGGAGCCGAAGCAAAGAAGGACAAGGAGCATCTGCTGAAGCTGGAAAAAGAGGGCCGGCTGAAGGCACTGGGCTACGACAGTGCTCGCCAACTGGTGGACTGGCGTCTTTACAACAAGACGGGTGGCGGCCTGATGGCCGAGCTGGGCAGTCATCAAATGGATGCGGCCAGCATTTTTCTGGGCAAGGTTCATCCGCTGGCGGTGCAGGGGTTTGGTCAGAAGAATTTCTACGGTGTGAAGGGTGTTGGTCCCAAAGAAAACTGGGACGACGATCGCGACATCGCTGACCACATTTATGTGACCTTTGAATTTCCAGGTCAGCAGTACAAGCAGGATCAGAACGACATCGCGATCGTGACATACTCGTCGATCAACACGAATCGCCTTGAGTTCTATGGCGAGACCGTGTTTGGCAGCCGCGGTACTCTGATCATGAAGGAAGAGAAAGAAGCGATGCTGTACAAGGAGCAGAGTCCAGGCAGCGGTGGCGGGCTGGAACAGCGTTTGTGGGTTCTGGACAGTTCCGCCGGCGGCGGCCCGGTGCTGGATTCCTACAATACGGCGGCACCGTCAGCCGGTGCAGCGATGGCCAAGGGAGCGGTGGGTGACAAGGTGAGCCGCGGTTATCGGGAAGAGATGGAGCATTTCTGCTACTGTGTCCGCAACGGCAAGGGCTGGCAAGAGCTGCGGTGTAATGGTCGTGTTGCGATGGCAGATGCGATCATGGCACTCACCGCCAATTTGGCCATGAAGACTCGTAAACGCATCGAGTTCCGTGAAGAGTGGTTTGATGCTGACAACGATGCTGCGCCGGAAACGGATGCACAGGTCACGGGCTGATACGATTCGGGGCAGCCCGGCTGTGTGAATCTTAATCCGACGGTCTGGTCGACCGTCGGATTTTTTATTGGTACGGCCGGGAGCTGGTTACCGCAGCGGCTTGCGGGAACCGCACCGACGGACTCTGTCCGCGGCTCGCCTGCCCACTGCACAGAGCCATGCCTCGGCTCGAAGGGCGCCGACGGATAACACCCGACCTCGTGCCCGAACAGGCTGCGTTACCGATCGTGATCCGATCCATCACGAATCTGATCCAGCAGCTGCTGCAACTCGGCGACCTTCGCCGGCTCGGCAGCTGCCAGATCGCGAGTTTCCTCGGGGTCCGCGCTCAGGTCGTACAACTGCACCCGGCCGAGATTGCCGGTTTCAATATTCACCTGCCGATTGACAGCCGGTCCTTTTGCCGGCTCAATCATTTTCCACCGCCCCTGGCGAATCGACAGGGAGGCAGCCTGCTGCACCAGATGCTCCCGACCATGCCGGTCTTCGCCCAGCAGTGCCGGCAGCTGATTGCGACTGTCAGGCCCGCAGCCTTCCGGAATGGCTTCTCCCGTCAATGCCGCGAATGTCGCCAGAAAATCGATCTGGCAGAACAGGGCATCGGAAACGGTGCGAGGCGGGATCCGAGCGGGCCAGCGTACCAGCAGCGGTACCCGAGTCCCCGCCTCAAACGAACTATACTTCCCGCCTCGAAAACGACCGGCAGGGCGATGCTGCCCGTTCCGTTCCGCCGCTTCGTCCTGATAGCCGTCGTTCAGCACCGGTCCGTTGTCGCTGGTCAGAATCACCAGGGTATTGCGAGACAGACGATGCTGCTCAAGCGTCGCCAGCAGTTGCCCCACACTCCAGTCCAGCTGGGCAATCACGTCACCGCGAGCCCCCAGCGAAGTGCGCCCGGCAAATCGCGGATGCGGGACACGCGGCACATGCACGTCGTGAGTACTGAAGAACAGAAAAAATGGCTGCTCGTGATGACTGGATACATGCTGCTCAATGAACTTCTGCGCCCGCTCGGTCAGCACATCAGCCATGTCCTCGTCCACCCACCGGGCCCGCTGACCACCGGACATGAACCCTATGCGACTGATGCCGTTGACGATCGTCGCATTGTGCCCGTGATCCCACTTCAGCTTCAGCAACTCAGGATGGCTCTGGCCTGTTGGCTCATCATCCAGCGGTCCTGAAAAACTGACATGGATCGGATCCTGCGGATCCAGCCCCACCACCCGCCGACCCTCCACGTACACACACGGGACTCGATCACCAGTTGCCGGAATAATGAAGCTTTCGTCAAAGCCCAGATCCAGCGGCCCCGGAGCGATCGGATGGCTCCAGTTCAGATCGCCGCTGCCCAGTCCCAGGTGCCACTTTCCGACAACTGCTGAACGATACCCCGCGCGCTGCAGAATCGTCGCCAGGGTCACCCGGTCCGGAGCAATAATTGATGCCGCATCTCCGGGAGCGATCCCCGTTCCCTTTTTCCGCCACGCATATTCACCAGTCAGCAGCGCATATCGCGACGGAGTGCAGGTTGCCGCAGCACTGTGGCCATCGGTAAACCGACAGCCCTCGTCCGCCAGCCGATCAATATGCGGGGTGGAGACGGCCTTTGCACCAGTGCAGCCCAGATCTCCGTAACCCAGATCGTCGACATAGATCAGCACAATATTGGGCGGTGCCGCTGCCAGAATTTTGGAAAACATCAGCATCGCAGCCAGCAGCGACACCCCCATCAGCCACGACGATGCACGCATCCTGTCCACTGTCCTGTTTCTGCAGACAACATCACTGAAATTACCAGTACGGCCCTCCGCAAAGGCTGCCGCGGAACACCCCCAGAGCCAATCCGTGAAAATCCGGAGCCAAAAATGCGGAATTGACACTCTGGAGCGGCAGAGTCTAGTTGTACGCTGCCCATGTGAACAAGCCGTAAACTCCCTTCACAGCGAGCCGAATGCCTCGGGAATCACAAATGTCTCGCCAGGCAAAACCCGCCCGTCACCAGCGCAGCTGCTGTCCGCTGTCGAGGCAACCAGCTTTGCGGCAAACCACTGCTGCTCAAACTGCCTGGGTCAAGCCAAATTGACCAGCTGGCACTCCGTGCCCTGTCTGGTACCGGACTTAAATCGCTTGAGCAACTGACTGGCGTCTCAGAGACAGAACTACTGAATTTGCACGGAATGGGACCAGCCGCAGTGAAAAAACTGCGTGCATCGCTGCTGCACAAGGGCCTGACATTTCGGTCAGACAAAGGCACTGCAGCCCGCAGCCAATAAGGACTGCTGACTCAGATTGCCGACAAAATAATTTTGCCCATGAACGAATGTCAGGGACGCCGCAATTCATTCTCACCACCGCTTCGAAGACCCAACTGGGCAACGTCCGGTGGCTGCTGCAATCGACCGGGGATCTCCCCTCCAGGCTGGATCCAGGCTTAGTTCTTCGGACGAGGCGTTCCAGCAGCAGCAGGTGCTGCTGCTGCAGCGGGTGTGCCGGCGGCCGGTGCTGCAGGATCTTCCTGCGGCTTCAAAGCGTCCAGCTTCTTGCCCTGCACCAGAGCATCGACAGCAAGGTCCAGATTGCGACTGGTAATTCCACCCTCGACCACACCCTCTTTGTTCACAAGAAACATAGTCGGTACCGAGACTATGCCGAAGCCAAAGTCGCCGGGCTGGGCACCAGACTGCTGCGGAACTTCTCGCAGGTTCTGCCAGCGGATTGCGTGTGTTCCAAGCCAGGCTGTGGCAGCAGCGGCATCCGGATCCATATTGATGCCAACGATCTCAAACCCGCTTTTCTGATGCTTTGCATACACCGCCTTCAGCGTTTCTGCTTCGGCCAGGAAAGGCTGCGCGTAGGAAGCCCAGAACACGACCAGCACCACCTTGCCACGATACTGGTCAATATTGAGCGGCTGGCCCTGCAGCGTCCTGCCCGCAAGCTGCAGCGGATTTCCTGTCAGACTCAGCCGCTTCAGCGCTCCCGCCGCCTTCGCACCACCTTCCGTTTTCGGATAGTTCCGCGCCAACTGGCCATACCAGGCCTTCGCATCATCAATTCGCCCCATCAGTTCGTAACTGATCGCCAGCTGGACCACGGCATCCGGAGCATCCTCCGAAGCCGGCCACTGCTTTGCAAAGTTCTCCAGTTGATCAAACCACCACTTTTGAGTGGCCTCGCGGGACTTCCGAGCCGTAGCTTCGTCAGCCGCCTTGTCATCGTCCTTCAGACGCACTGCATACTCAGCCATCAGCCGCCGATAATACACGTACCCCAGCAGTTTCTGATTGGCCTTCACGGTGGTTTCCAGCTTCTGCAGACGTACCAGTCCATCGGGATATAACCCAGACTGCGATGCAGTCGACAAACTGTCCGTCAGCTGCTGAATCCACTGCAACTGCTCATCCTCAGTGCGTGACAAACTTGCCAGCTTTTCTGACAGATTGGCTCGAGCAACATTGTATTCCACAAGTGCCAGTGGCGATGCATCGGGTGCCGGGCTCTTCTCATCCAGCTTCTGCAGATCAGCCAGCGCCCTCTGCATGTCTGCCGACATCTCCTGAGTCGGAGCCGCAGAGTCGCCTCCCATGCCGGACTGCATGAGAATCCCGCCCATCACCACAACCGCCTGACCACTGGTATCCAGCGGCGTTGGCACAGAGATCAGCTTCCAGACATCTCCCACCTGCACCATCTCACCCACCGAAATCAGATCCAGCTTTTCGCCATTTTGCACATAGGCCATGGCATTTTCATACACCACCAGATCCCGCGCAGCACCACTCTGCTCGGCCAGCACCAGCCCCGGAGGCGGCGGGTCAAATCGCACCCAGACGGACCGAGTATTCAGAGCTTTGGCATTAGCCACGGCCGCCTGTGTTTTTTTCGGCAGATCGGCCGTGGCATCCTGCAACTGCTTTGCAATCGCTGCCGGCACCTTCAGAGCCTGAATATCAGCCTCGTTCAGCATCACGGTCGATAACGCCTTCAGATCGCCGACAATCAGCGCCTCAACAGCCACCCGCGCAGCTTCCTGAGCCGAAATGACCTTCCACGAATCAATCCGGCCATCCTCATCCGCATCCACTCCCCAGCGAGTCCCCCCCCAGTTCATCCAGCGAAACTGGTCGGGGCGAGTATTTTTGCGGGCCTTGACGTCGCCGTTCGTATCAATCTCGCGGTAGACCTCCAGCCCCAGCCGATAGTAGCGGAACATGTCCGGCGGACCATCGCCGTTTGAATCCGTGAATCGCCGCAGCGGCTCGTTTGCCGGGCCGTAAACGACGTAGCTGTTCTTTTCCTGCACCAGGCGACATTTGGCCAGATCTTCGGGCTTGGGAGTGTCGTATTCCACGCCTTTTTGCAATGGAACGTACTGTCGCAGCAGTTGTTCTGCAGTCAGTTTCGCCTGCTGAGCCACCGCGGGCCGTGGCAGGGCCAGAGCCAGCAACCCGACACACAGCACAAAACACTGACTTCGCAGCACTCGCACCGCCTTGCGACTTACCAGCTGAAACATCCCTGCGACTCCATCCAGGTCCGAAAATTGCGTTGCTCCGGCAACTTCGGCCGAAGTTTAGCGAAACCAGGGGTCCCAAGTCACCCCCATTTTTCCGCCGCAAAAACTACGGATTTCGCGAAGCATCCCGCGGCATGAGACGGCACTGGCCAGCGATTGGTGCGGGGACCACCGCGACAATGGGTGCTAAAACCTGTAGTCCCTTTGGGGCGCAATCAGTTCGGGCTTTCCAGCCCGAGATCTGTCTGGCAAGACACCGATCTTGCCGTGAGACGGCACAGTCGGTGTGCAAACATGTTGCGTTTTAATGGCAGTGCTCGGGCAGAAAACCCGAGCTGCGGTTTCGTTCTCGGCAGCCGCTTCACAGCACTTGTCAGTCATCTGCACTTTCAGAAATGATCGTCTGATTAAAGCCCTGCTGCGGCGGTGTGCGCTCACCACTGCCGGCTCCCGCGTCAAACGCATTGTCGGCCATCGCGCGACTCATCCGGCCACTGTTGCCGCCCAGCTGACCGCGTTCAAATCGGCCCCACCAGGCATCGCCATTTTCTACCGTCCACTGCCCGTACTCCGGGCACCTGCGTAACAGACTGGCCACATCGCGCGCCGTCTGCGGACGATTGGCGGGGTTCTTTTCCAGACACGCCAGCACCGCGGTTTCCAGTTCCGCCGAAATCGCCCGCCCCAGCCGCTGCGACGGGGCAATCGGAGGATCCATCACGTGCATCCGCAGCAGGTCCACGAGGTTATACGAGACGAACGGCGGATGGCCTGTCAGCAGGAAGTAGGCTGTCGCGCCCACGGCATAGATATCACTGCGAGCATCCACGAGGGCCGGAGCATTGATGCCTTCAGGCGAGATGTACAGTGGCGTTCCGGTCAGGGAATCGGTGGCAGTCATGCCCGCCTGCTTCTTCTCATCAATCGCCTTCACCAGACCAAAGTCCAGCACCTTGACCACGTCAGACAGACCACCCCGCCGGCTCAGCATGATGTTGGCCGGCTTGATATCCCGATGCACCAGCCCCTTGCTGTGAGCTTCATAGAGCGAGCCACAGATCTGCAGCAGCAGGTGAATGACGCGTGCTTCAGGCTGCGGTCCCGCCTTATTCACCAGAGTTTCCAGGTTGATCCCGTCAAGGAATTCCATGGCGTAATAGAACACGCCTTCCGGAGTCCGGCCGTAGTCGTAAATGGCAATGGTGTTGGGATTGTTCAACTGACAGGTAATCTGCACTTCGCGTTCGAACCGGGCAATGGAGCCCGGATTAATCTTTTCCACATCCAGCAGTTTGATGGCTGTGGGACGTCGCAGCATCGCGTGCCGCCCCTTGTACACCACACCCATCGCTCCCTGCCCCAGTTTCTCCAGCAGTTCATACTGGCCGACCTGCTTGGCAGCCACTGTCGCCTTGCGCGCTTCAATCTGCAGCCGCGAAACGATGATCGTGAAGATGAAGATCGCAATGGAACTAAGCACCAGCAGGCCGAACATGAACTGAAATGTTCGCTGCAGAATCGTCAGTGGCAAATACGCTTCCTCGTAATCAATCTCCGTGGCGACTCCAATTTCATACCGCGTCAGCCACTTCCACGCACCCACAACCGTCACACCGCGATAGTCTCCGTAGCCGTCCAGATTATAGGAGGCAGTGCCGTCCAGAGCCTTCTCCACCATCAGCGTGAGCGGCATATCACGCCGCAGATTCTTCGGCCGAAATCCCGTCGCCATGTTCCCACCCGGGTTATGCAGCTGGATCGTCAGCAGCGAAGCACCGCCTTCATCCTGAGGCACCAGGCCCATCAGCTTTAAATCATCATCAAAGCGACTGTTCGAGATCATCAGCCCGGTGCGATCAAAGGCATATGTTTCGCCTGATTCACCCACACACCCCAGCTGCAAAATCTCTGTAAACTCCTCCTCAGGTCGAATCTGCAGACACAATGCCCCGATCACCTGAAAATTCTCATCACGCACCGGTGATGCCGCAAACATCACGGGCACCTGAGTCGTCATGCGGCCACTGGCAGACTTCAGCTGAAAATTGCTGCGAAACGGTGCTGAGACAATACTTGTACCGTCCATCGCCTTTGTCAGAAAGTCGTCAAACTCAGGGATCTCTTCCTGCCCAACAAGCTCCTGCGATGAACTGGCCAAAATTGTTTTTTTGCTATTCGCCAGCAGATAGCCGGAATACCCATGAGAACTCATGATGGGGTTCAGATGCCGCTCCAGTCGCTTATGAGCCTCCTCAACGGTCAGCGGAGCCCCTCCCTGCGTCTGAATCTTCGCAACTTCATTCGGACTGATCAGCACCTGAGTGATCTGACGCACCTCGAAACTGTTCGCCGCCGACTGAACATTCGACTCCTGCACCTTAAACCACGTCTGCAGCATCGCCACTTCCACGTCCAGCAGCGTCTGCAGGCTGGATCGCAGATTGTCCCGCATCGTGGATTCAATCGCTGCTCGCACCAAATATCCCACACCCGCCAGCACAACCACCGCAATGATTGGCCAGATCCACAGATTCCGCCGCAGAAACACATGAGTCGAATGAAATGTCGTCGACAGCGACGACTTGGCCCACGTCATATGGGCCCCCTTAGACGACCTGTGCACAGACTGATCGATGCGAATTTGGCGCAAGAAATTGAGCGGATTCACGAGGCGATTCCTGATTCACCGATGCCGCAGCCACGTCATTCAGAGGAATAAAAAACGACCTGAACGTGCGCGAAGCTTCCGGGAAGCTAACCTAGGTCGCACCCGCACCAGCCCACTCAATTCCGGAGATTTCCGCAGCACTCCGCCCAAAAAAATTCACAGCAGACCGCAAATCCCGCAAAATCGGCACACAGCCAGCGACAACCGAGGCGGCGTCAAAACACAAAAAAAGCCGCTCTGAACCACCAGTTTGCTTTCATCAGCCTCGCTGGCGGTCAAACATCCGCCGCAAGCATGTGGCCGGCACGCTGCGATCGGCCAGCAAATCGACTCTTTCAACGGCATGTAATCAGGTTGTGCCGACACAAACAACAAAAAGCAGCTCGGGCCTTCCAGCCCGAGCACTGCCCCCAAAACATCTCATTCTTCCCCTCGCATTGTGACGTCTCTGGGCACGATCGGACGAGGCCCCTCGCGTCCAGGCAGCCCGAGTGCCAAATGCGCCCGCGGAACCACTCCTGCGTGAACAGACCGAAAGACTGCCGTGTCAGCGGCGGCAAGAACGACGACCGCACAAACTGCAGCAACCCATGCCTGCCCGGCTGATGCAACGTCAAAATCTGCCGTAATACGACAAGGTACATCTTCAGCGGATGTATCGAATCTGTCGGTCCTGTCGACTTTAGCTGTCCAGCCCCCGCTCAAACCGCCGAAATGGAAAGCAGTAGGGTGGTGGTTCCGCAGCACGCAGCAGAGACCAATTCACCCGTTCCTGCTCTCAGAATCGCAGGTCGGCCCAGCCGATCAACCGAACTTCGGCTCTCACGCCGGAAAGGCTTTTGCCGCGAGGGGACGCAATAGGAATCCTGGAAAAAGCCCGTCAGAGAAATCTGACGGGCTTTTTGATTTCCAGCCGGTCGCAGTTACCCGCTGCCGCTAAAGCACACCGCGAATTCTCTGCAGAGCTTCCTGGACGTTCGCGAGGCTGTTGAAGGCACTGAGACGGAAATACCCCTCGCCCGCAGCACCGAAACCGCTGCCCGGCGTCCCCACGACGTTGGCTTTTGACAGCAGCAAATCGAAGAATTCCCAGCTGCCCAGGCCTGCCGGCGTCCGTACCCAGACATAAGGAGCATTGACGCCGCCAAATACCGTCAGGCCGGCTTCCGTCAGGCCTTCTCGCAGCAGCCGTGCATTGTTCATGTAAAACTCAATCAGGCCCCGCATCTCAGCTCGCCCATCAGGCGTATATGCGGCAGCGGCACCTTGCTGCACCACGTAGGAAACGCCGTTGAACTTCGTGGACTGACGTCGATTCCACAACTGGTGAATCGAGACTCGCTCTCTACCTGGTGCCGTCCCCATCAGTTGCTTCGGCACCACAGTCAATGCACAGCGAATCCCGGTGAAGCCGATGCTTTTGCTGAAACTGCGGAACTCAATCGCCACATCCTTGGCACCTTCGATTTCAAAGATACTGTGAGGAATTTCGGGGGCCGCAATGAAGGCTTCGTAGGCGGCGTCGAACAGGATCAAAGCATTATTAGCCCTGGCATACTGAACCCAGCGAGCCAGCGTTTCCCGGGACGCCACTGTCCCGGTCGGATTGTTGGGGTAACACAGATAAATCAGATCCACCGGTTCACTGGGCAACTCAGGGACGAATCCATTAGCTTCGTTACCAACCAGATACACCAGACCTTCGAAGCGTCCGGATTCATCTGCCGGGCCGGTGTGGCCGGCCATCACGTTGGTATCTAAATAAACCGGATAGACGGGATCCGAGATCGCAATCCGATTGTCACTGCCGAAGATGTCCAGAATATTGCCGGTGTCGCATTTTGAACCATCACTGATAAAGATCTCGTCCGCCGAAATGTCCACACCTCGGGCTCGGAAATCATGCTCAGCGATGGCCTCACGCAGAAAACCGTAACCCTGCTCAGGGCCATAACCCTTGAAGCTGGTTCGCTGGGCCATTTCGTCGACCGCTTCATGCATGGCTTTTGTGATGGCCGGTGTCAGCGGTTCCGTGACGTCACCAATGCCCATGCGGATGATCCGGGCCTGGGGATTTGCCTGGGCAAAAGCAGTGACTCGCCGAGCAATCTCAGGGAACAGATACCCGGCACGCAGCTTTAGATAGTGATGATTGATGTGCACCATAGTTCAGATCAGTCCACGCCTGCAAAAGTCCATGACCAAAGAAAACAGCCCGGACGAACCCGCCCGCGACCACACCACACTTACTTCAGAATCGCTACGACTGAGGTCTGCAGCGGACCACCGGTCACCCGCACACCACTGCCGTCACGCTCAATGTACACGTTTATCTCGCTCCGCACCCCGAAGTCCGGCAGGTAAATCCCAGGCTCAATGGTAAACAGAGTGCCTGGCAAAATGCGGCGAGTATCGCAGGTTTCAAGGTTGTCCATGTGAGTCCCGTTGCCGTGCACTTCCTGCGCCAGATTGTGCCCGGTGCGATGGCAAAAGTACTGCCCATATCCCGCCTGCTCAATCACCGCTCGCACCGCATCATCTACTTCGCCGCCTGTAACAGGTCTCCCGGCAGCAAACGCATCCCGCGCACAGGCCACACCGGCATCACGAGCCGCCGCAACGACATTGAACACCTGAGTAAACCGGGCCGGCACTTCGCTGCCGACATAGCCAGTACGAGTCAGATCGCTGTAGCACGATCCGGCAGGTTTCAGCCGAGCCCACAGGTCCACCAGCACAAAGTCGCCTTCGCGAATCGTGGTGTTGGCCCCCGTGCCGGTGGCATAGTGAGGATTGCCGCCATTCGCGTTTACTCCCACAATCGGCGGGCTGTAGGTTGTTGCATCGTGCTCTTCAAAATGCTGCAGAATCTCGTCACAGACTTCCTGTTCCTGCACAGACCCGCTGGCTTTGGTCCGGGCTGCAATGAACGCCCAGACGCGGGCGAATGCGGCGTTGGTGATCTCAGAGGCCTGCAGATGACTTTCCAGCTGCCCAGAGCTGAGCACCGATTCAAACATGGAAATCAGATCACCGGAAGACACAACTGTGCAGCCGAATGACCGGACCATTTCGACAGTACCGGCGTCCACTCGGGAAATGTATGGATTGCCGTTGCGCGGCGAATACTCCATGGCCACCGTGCCGCAGCCCAATACCAGACCGGCCACCCCCGCCTCAAGTTCCTGCCAGCGCAGATAAATTGTTCGCTCGCCCGGCAAATGATCCAGCACATCAGTTTCAATGCGATGCACCAGCTTCTTCGGTGTGCCAGTCGCCGGTATGAAGTAGAAATACCGTCGCGAACCATGAAATCCGGCCGGCATTTTCAAAACTCGCTGTGCCAGAATGTTGGAACCGCGGAAGTCGTACAGCAGCCAGCCGTCGAACCCGAACTGTCGCAGCGCCGCCTGAATTGCATCCAGATCAAACATCCGTCCACTTCCTGACAGCAAATTCACAAAATGTGGCCCGCCGCCGGGCCCCGAGAGGAGAACACTACGCCGGATTGCCCGAGTCTGGTTGTGTGCCGCCAGTCTGCGACTGCTGATCCTTAAGAATCTGCCGTCGGTCCAGCGCCAGCGCCAGCAGTGACAACACCAGAATGGCCACAAATTCCAGCACCAGCAAAGTGTTGCCGTGCCGATTCAGCAGTTGCGCCAGCGGAGCCCGCTCGTCACCAAACAGCACCGCAATGAGTGCCAGAATGGTCATCACGAAGACACCGGTCGCCGGCACCACCAGCCGAAAAAACAGAGTCGGTTTTGAGCCCGGCCCGCGCATCTTTGACCTCGCACCAGCACAATATTCGGCACAGACACGACGCCTGCGTTTCCGACAGCAGTATGACCCCGGTGCCCTCTGGTTGCCAGGGACCCGAGCGATTTTACTGACTCTTTGGAAACCGTAAAAATCCGGTTTTTTTCACCACTTTGGCCAGTTTCTGCAGTATGTTCCGCAATGAACACAGCGTTGCGGTCGTCCGGAACGCCCCCAAAATCGACATTTTGCAGAATTCTGACCGGTCAGCTGCCATGAAACCCGGACTTCAACAGGGAACTGTCGCCGACCTGACCTGGATCGTGGACGCCGCGATGGTGATCACACTTGGTGGTGATGCCCGCGCGACGGTGTTTTCGACCCCCAACATGATCCTGCTGATGGAACGCGCGGCACGTGAATCGCTGCGGCCGTTCCTTGAGCCTGGTGAAGAATCCGTAGGCATCGATGTCAATATTCGACACCTCGCAGGAACTGGCCTCGGGGACACAGTCACAGGGCGGGCTAGAGTAACTGCGGTTGAAGGTCGGAAAATTCATTTTCAGGTGGAATGCCGGGCCGGTGAGCGGCTGCTGGGGCAGGGTACTCACGTTCGCGCCATAGTCCCGGTCGCAAAAATCATCGAGAATCTCAACACGCTTTCTCCGCAGGCAGCCGCCATGCACCTGTCAGCCAGCTCTGGCGACCTGCCGCCTCTCAGCACCCTGCAGATCACGGTCCGCAATCGCATCGCCCACGTGCTGCTGAATCGCCCGACGGCCCTCAATGCTGTGGATGTCCGCATGACGGGCGAACTGGAGCAACTGGTGGCGTGGCTGGCCGGCCATCCGGCGGAAGTTCGAGCGGTACTGATCAGCGGGTCCGGGCGAGCATTCTGTGCGGGTGATGATGTCCGCGAGCTGCCTTCGCTGGCCATTGAAGATGCCCGAACGTTAAGCCTCCGGCAGGCTCAGCTCTATCTGGCCTTTGAACGGCTGCCGCAGACCATCATCGCACTGATCAACGGCGATGCCCTCGGCGGCGGCTGCGTTCTGGCCTGTGCGGCCGACCTGCGACTGGCCTGTCATGTCGCTCGATTTGGCATGCCGGAAATCCGCCTTGGCTGGCCACCCGGTTATGGTCTGGCGCAGCTAACAGCACTGGTGGGCAAAGCCCGCGCACTGCAGTTGTGCCTGACCGGTGATCCGATTACGGCTGCACAGGCACTGGACTGGGGTCTGGTGAACGAGCTGGTTCCGTCGGGGCAACTTCAGGCCCGCGGCCAGCAGCTGTGCGAACGGCTGCTGCAAATGCCGGCTGAAGCCCTGCGGGCGACCAAGCAGCTGATACATCTGGACGAAGGTACTCAGCCGAAAGTCGCGCATCGCGCTGACACGGAAGCCTACATCCGCTGCCTGCAGCGTCCCGACGCAATCGAAGGCATGCAGGCCTTCGCCGCCAAACGGGCCGCAAAGTTCACCGAACTGTAGTAGTGCTGCGGGGTGGTGCTATGAGATTCGCGGAGAACTACCAGATTCATCATCTCTGAGGTTACTTACAGGCAGCATTAAGCAGGAAAACACCTAAAAAACCTGTTGCTGTTCATTAGAACCGTGACCGCACAACAACAGTGATAACACTAAGTATTACTCTCAGAAGTCTCTAATGCTTTGCCGCGTTAAGGTATAATCAAATCGTCTCTGATGAGTTGCTGTCGTCGGTCTGCAGATCATCCTCCATCGGATCGTCGACTTCAGCAGCCGAATTGGCCATGGAAAGATACTCATAGTCGTTGTCCGAGATCCCGAGGGTCTGACGATATTCGGCAGCGTCCGCTTCAGCCTAAAACTCCACGATGCCGTGATAGGACTCCACCACGTCACGAATCGCCTGCAGGTCAATTCGAAAGAATTCTTGGCGAAAATTGACTTTATTGACTCGGTGCCGATGCAAAGCACGATGCCCGAAAAATCGCAAACCGAGTTACTATTCTCGGACGGTGTCTGACACGGACAACGGCAACATCGCCCGCCCGCCGCACCACTACTCACCCCAGTCGTTCGCGAAACGAACCCGCTCGCTGCTGCCGCCACGGGCTCGCACATCGAACGATGATCAGCTCATCCAGCTGCACCCAGTAAACAGCGTCCTGCCGGAATGCCTGCCCCAGACGAAGCCCGGCCAGCAATGGCAGATCGACAGCCCAGCCTGGTTCTGCATGCCCGGTTACCGGCGAATAACCGGTCAGCCGAATTGGTCGCTGCCCAGTTCCCCGCAGCCAGTCCAGTAACAGCCGGTCAGACTGCTGATTCACCAGCATCGGCCAGCGACAGCCCGTCGTCTGCCACGCTGTAATGATCACAAAACTGACCGGCCAGAACTTGGCCGGACTGTCCAGATGAAACCGCGTTTCAAAATACTCCCGCGGAAATCCTCGATTTTCCGACCTTCCCCAGTCCTCCGGCACTGAAAATCCCCCGTTTTCTTCCCGCAATCGTCCGATCGCTCGTTTGTCAGTTGTCCCAATTCACTTTGCCTGTCATTATGTCAGTCCCTCCGGGTCGTCGTCAGTCGTGCCGACCCTCTTCTTTCAACAAATGCCTTTACCAGCGGTGCTGCCACCATGAAGACTCGACTGTTCATAATGATGTTTCTTGAGTTTTTTATCTGGGGGGCCTGGCTGCCGCTGATCTTCGGTTACCTGCCCGCACTCGGATTCTCAGCCGAACTGCCGCCGCCACTGCTGTCCGGACTGTTCAGCCTGCCAGGCCTCAGTTCCATCCAGCATCTGTTTTCTGAGCAGGCTCTGATCCTGAATGCCTTCCCCATCGCCTCCATCACGGGAATGTTCTTCAGCAATCAGTTTGCGGACCGAAATTTCGCCGCCGAACGATTCCTTGCCTTCAGCCACCTGGTTGGCGGTGTGTCGATCCTGGGCCTGTTCTGGGCTACCGGCTTTTGGCCATTCTTCCTGCTGATGTCCGTGCACTGCCTGTTGTATGTGCCGACCATTTCCATCACCAACTCCGTGGCCTTCGCAAACATGAAGGATCCGGAGAAGGAGTTCGGTGTGGTGCGTCTGGGTGGCACAATCGGCTGGATCTTCGCCGCGTGGCCTTTCACCTTTATTCTGGTGGACTGGGCCAAAGTCAAAGCCGCCAATCCGACGGGATTCGTCTCGTGGCTCGGGACAGTACTCGGCAGCGGCCTGACCGGTGATGCGTTGAAGGACGCAACGCGTTACACCTATCTCGTTGCCGGCATTGCATCACTGCTGCTGGCTGCCTTCAGCCTGACCCTGCCGCACACCCCGCCAAAGAAACCGGCGGCTGACGGCAGTGACAGCGGCAACCAGGCATGGCTGCAGACCCTCAGCCTGCTCAAACACCCGTTTGTGCTGGTGCTGTGGCTCGTTGCCTTCATCGACTCGTTCGTGCATAACTGCTACTTCAACTGGACCGGAACGTTCCTGACAACCGAAGCCGTCGGTGTACCAGGAAACTGGGTGATGCCGGTGATGAGCATTGGTCAGATCGCAGAGATCCTGACCATGCTGGTGCTGGGGGCCGCGCTGAAAGCCCTCGGCTGGCGAACCACCATGATCGTGGGGATTCTGGGCCACGCGTTCCGCTTCTTCGTCTACGCATACTTCCCCGACCAGACGCTGATTATTGTGGTCCAGATCGTGCACGGTATCTGCTACGCCTTCTTCTTCGCCACTGTGTACATCTTTGTGGATAAACACTTCCCCAAAGACCTGCGTTCCAGTGCTCAGGGGCTATTCAACGTGATGATCCTCGGTGTCGGTGCACTGGCAGCAAACTCGCTTTGCCCGTGGCTGCTGCAGACAGTCTACACAAAGGAAGGTGTGACAGATTTTCGAGGTTTGTTCCTGGTCCCGATGATTTGCTCACTCGTGGCCTCAGTGGCACTGGGACTGCTGTTCCATCCGCCGAAGAATAATGCAGACGCAGCGGGCCCGGTTGTCGCCGGTCACTGAGAAACTCGTCACTGTCTTTGATCAGTTGTGCCCGCAGCCGGACGATGTTCGTCCGGCTGCAATCTTTTGCGGTTGCCTCATGTCCAGACGTGCTCCTGACATTACCGACAATCGTCGTGGCCCGCCAAAATTCTCGGCCGTTGCGCCGCTGGCGGGACTGCTGCTGACGCTGTTTGTCCTGCTGGCCGATCTCATCCCGCTGGGCATTCCCGGGGAATGGGTCTGGTCCCGGCAATCGCTGCCGCAGGACGGTTCCGAACTTGCTGATCGACTGTTCTGGCCATTGCTGGCAGGCTTGCTGCTATTTGGAGTCGCTGTGTTCGGCGAGCTTGAAATCAGCAATCTGCGACTGAACCGAATCCAGTGCGGCATTCATCTGCTGCTGCTGACCGTTAGCACATTCATATGGCATGCCGCGGTCCTGCAGTCCGCAGCGTCACCGCAGCGTGAACTGCGGCCACTGTGGGTGTTGTACGATCGCTCGGCCAGTGGCTATTTTCTCAGGGCCCTCGAAGATCGCCGGCCGTTGCGGCAGTTCGTGTTGGAATACGAGTCTGAGGCAGCGAAGGGAGACGTGCTGCATGCCGGGACGCATCCCCCTGGACTGCTGCTGCTTAACCGTGCCGCTCTGTCGGCAGCACGATCCTCGAGCTCGGTTTTGGCGGCGGTCGCTTCCGCCGCCGTTTCACTGCAGCCAGCGGACGCGCTGGATGCATTTCGCCGGGTGGAAATGGAAGCTGCAATCGCACCACGTCTGACTGACTCACAACTGGCAGCACTGGCACTCACCTCCGCAGGTTCTCTACTGGTCTGCTCGCTGCTGCCACTGACGATTTTTCTGCTGACACGCCAGTTTGTGCCGCGCCGGGATGCCTGGCGTTCCGCCGCGCTGGCGGCCGTTATTCCATGCATCGATATGTTCCAGCCGCGCTCGGACGTGCTTTACCCCGTCTCCTGCCTGTTGTTGCTGACACTGCTGACTGGCAGCCTGCTGAGTAAGGGACTGCTGACGCGTCTGATGCTGGCGACCAGCGGGGGCGTTTGGCTGGCAGCCTGCCTCGTGATCAGCCTGGCTCATCTGCCCACACTTGTTGCGGCCATCGTGTTCGCCGCATTGTGGACCTGCAGTCAGCCCGACTGGAGACAAGCAGTCCGCCGAATGCTGCTCAGTGTCGGGTTCGCGTGCACCTCATTCATCATTTGCGTGCTGCTGGTGCAGTGGCTGACGAACTGCAGCCTGCCACGAATCTGGCGTCTGAATCTTGGCAACCATGCCGGGTTCTATCTGCAGTATCCCAGAACATGGTGGAAATGGCTGCCGGTGAATCTGGCAGAAATGGCACTCGCGACCGGGCTGCCGGCAGTGCTGCTGGTACCGGCCGCATTGCAGCGGGCTATCAGGGCGGCTCGGGGCGACAGCGTCAGAGCCCGGCCGGCCGGCTTGCTTTGCCTGGCACTGACAGCGACATGGTGTCTGTTATGGCTGTCGGGCAAGAATATGGGCGAGGCTGCTCGGCTCTGGTGCTTTGCGGCACCGTGGTGGCTTGTCTGTCTGGCGGCACCCACGGACGAAGCCGCTCAGGCCCCTCTGAAACGCAGCGTCTGGCGAATCCTGTTCATCTGCCAGTTACTGGCATGTGCCGCCACAACGGCGCTGGTATCCGGCTATCACCTGATGCAGGCAGATCTGCCCGGCTAACCCAGAGCCCCCATTCATCCCGGCACACCAAAAACTCGACTCGCGAGGGCAGTGCGGGATCTGCTAATCTGCCGCACCGCTTTTTGGAGAAAGCGGCTGATGAAGAACTGTGACGGACAAGGAACTGGTCCATGAACCTCTGCACCTTACTGACTGTTATTTTGCTGGCTCTGCAGGACAACTCTGCTGGATCGCCGACAGCTCCGTCGCAGACGGATGCCGGCCTCGCTGACAGCGTGAAATCCACAGCACGGCAGACGTGGTCACTGCGATATCAGTTTCACCCGGGCCAGCAGCTGCGTTATCAGTCGCTGCAGCAGATGACTCTCGAAGCGCAGGTGGGCGAGAATCATCGCGTCGACGTCTCGCAGGTGCGTCAAGTGCGACGTTATGGTGTCTCAGAAACCAACGGAGATCTGACAAAGCTGTCGATGCAGTTTGAAGACGTCTGGATGCAGCGTCAGGTAGACGAGGAACCAGCGGTGGAATTTCGTTCGTCGATGAAAGCGAACGAAGTTCCTGAGGTTTTTAAAAACGTGGCTCACAGCCTGCGTGGTGCGGCACCGGTGTTCCGCGTCACCGCGCTGGGGCGATCAGTGACCGGCACCTCTGACAGTGTGCAGCCATCGTCAGCAGATGCCCCGGCAGCACCGGCTGCTGCTCCTGTCCGCGATGCGTCAGCTGATCCGGGTTCGTTCCTGATGCTGTTGCCGGAAACGGAAACAGCCGTCGGTGGCACATGGAAAGAAGAATTTCAGGTGCAGGTCCGTGGTGGTGAGAATCTGCAATTACCAGTTCAGATCCTGCGGACTTACCGACTGGAGGCTGTTGAGAATGGAATTGCGCGCGTGACATTCCGCAGCTCGGTGCGAACCCCTTTGCGGGGCACTGTGATCCGATCGCAGCTGATCCAGGCGACTCCATCCGGCAGCTTCCTCCTGGACATCAGTCGCGGCCAGATGGTCCGTCGCGAATTTCGCTGGAACGAAACTGTGATTGGGGCACTGGGCCCGGAGTCGATACTTTCGTCGCATGGAACACAGACAGACGAGCTGCTTCAGGCAGTGGCGGAGCCGGCAGCGAACTGAACGAGCCGGGTTATCGACAAACAGCAACATGTCCGCAAAGCCGAACCTAAAAAACTATTTCGCAGGTATCCGAAAACCCTCACACTCTTTTCTGACTCGCACTCCTCCTGACCTAACTTCTGTGGCACAGTCGCGGTTGAGTAGACCGGCCAGTTGTGAGTGCCTGGTGTCGGACTGTGATGACGAAACACTGAAGCTCAGTGTTTTGTTTTGGCGGTGCATCGCCGTGAAGTTCATTGCCCTCATGAGGGCACATCAGGGGGGGTCGGGCGATGTCGAAGTTCGCAGCACGCGTAAAGAAGTTTCTGAATTCTGAAGATGGTTCGACAGCAATGGAATACGCTGTCATGCTGGCCCTGATCGTCGAGGTCTGCATCACCGCAGTCACCTCGATCGGTACAGCAGCGAAGACGAAGTTCAACGCTGTCGCCACATCGTTCCAGTGATACCACCCGTATCCTCGTGACGGGTTTCAGGTTCAGGGAATACTTTGCAGTGTGCCCTGAAACTGGCGTCTGACTCCGGCTCACTGACAAACGCTAAGACACTCGGATAAACGCCCCTTTCTTCACCCCTGACTGCAGGCCCCCCAACCAAGACTCAATGAATTTATGGTGAAAACCTGGCTTATTCGGCTAGTCTCACTGGTTGTTATCCTCGCCGCCTTGATCGACGGTCGCGACCTGAACGTACCCAACTGGATCACATTCCCAATGGTACTGGCCGGACCGGCCTGTTCAACGGCGATCGGCGGAGGCCCCGGACTGACGGCCGAACTGCTGAGCATGTATGCTGGCTTGCTAACGTTGCTGCCACTGTATTCTGTGGATGGCATGGGTGCTGGCGATTTCAAACTGATGGCGGGCATCGGCGCCTGGATCGGCTGGCAAATCACGCTGGCAGCCTTCGCTGTTTCCGCCGTAGTTTGCGCATTTATGGCTGTTCTGATGTTTCTTTATCGCCGACGTAAAGGACACCACGACCAGCAGTTTCCGCTGATCCTGAACGAGTGGCTGTCCATCCGCAACCCAGAGAAACTGTCGGCCATCGCCACCGAATGCAAGCCTCGAATGCTGCTGCCTTATGGCATTCCCATCTGCATTGGCAGAATTGGGTATTTCTGCGACTAAAACATGATCTGACCTGATCGAACTCTCGCCGCAACGATCGGCAAAATCCGCTGAAAACTGTCTGCACCGGCTGTCGTTTCTGGCGAGCCGGTTTTCTTCACAGGACAGGCCAGCGACTGGCTTTAGACAATCCTTGCAGCATTCGGTGAAGCAGGGAATTCACTATGCCGAAAATGATGTTGGTTATGGCTGTAGCGTCTGAACGGGATCTGGTGGTTGTAACGGCAAAACAAAAGACTGGCTGAACCCGGTCAAAGTTGTCCGTCGCTGCCGGCTCCAGCGGACGAGCTGAAAACGTAACTGCCATGACACCAAAAAGTTTGATCATGCTGGCTGTCGCTATCGGCTGTGGCCTGCTTTCGATGCTGGGTATTCGCCGACTGTTCAACAAAGGAGACACTCAGAAGGAACCGGCGCGGGAAATCATTGCGGCAAGGCTGGATATCCCGGCAGGAATCCCTCTGAATGAATACGTTGTTCATTTCGTCAGCGTTCCGGAAAACCTCGTTCCCCAGTTCGCGGTGATGTCGATGGAAGAACTCGAGCAGCGTTCTTTAAAACCGGCAAATGCCGGGGAATGGATTCTGACCAACAAACTGGCAGACAACGGGCAGTTTGGAGCGACTGCCAATCCGCCGGAAGCCATGTCGGCAGCCGGACAGACAAGCCCGGGGCAAACGGCAGAATCAGCAGCCCAAGTTACGGCCCGTACAGTTCCCAAAGAGGCTTCCCGCCAGCAGACGGTCGTAAAACCAGCAAGCTCCCCGAGCCGCACAAACGATCGCAAAACACCGGCTCGACGGACCAGTGACACCAGCGGACGCAGCGGACTGATTTCCCCCGCACTTCGCTGACTGCCGCACGTGGACACCCGAGTTCAGAAGAAAGTTGGAGAATCGGAATCTTGAAAAGCGTACTGCGACTGGCAACAGTGGACCCGGATGAACGTTCACGGACTGTACTGAAGTCCATGCTGATCGGCATCGATACGGTCTGGCTGGAAGCGGAGTGTGCACGTTATGAAGTGTTCATGGAGGTGGCTCGCCAAATGCTGCCGGACATCGCCGTGGTCAACCTAGACTCCAACCCGCAGCGAGGCCTGCAACTGGTGGGAGAACTGGCCCGATCGCAGATTAGCTGCGCAATTCTTGTCGTCAGCTCTTCAAAGGAGGGCAGCCTGGTTCTGCAGGCTATGCGAAATGGGGCTCGCGAGTTTCTGAATCTGCCGCTGCAGTTTGAGGATTTCGTGGCCGCTCTGGACCGCCTGCGAGTGTCACCTCGGGGCAGTGGCACCGAAGGGGCCTCAAGCAGCGGAGCAATTGTCACGGTTGCTGGTGTCTTCGGCGGCGTGGGCTGCACGGCCTTGGCCGTCAATGCAGGTGTCGCACTCGCGATCGAAGGCGAAAATTCTCCCGTCATCATTGATCTTGATCTCACACTTGGTGATGCCGATGTGTGGCTGGACATCATTCCCGAATACACCATTAAGGACATCGTCGAGAGCATCAATCATCTCGACTACGGCCTGCTGAAACGCTCTCTCACGCGTCATTCCTGCGGGGCCTTCCTGCTGCCGCGCCCCGTCGAACCTGAACATGCTGAAATGATTCGCCCGGATGATCTGCACAGAATTCTGGCATTAATTAAAGCCACGTTTTCTCACCTGATTATTGACATCAGCAAGTCGTTCAACCGACTTGATATAGCGGTCATGGAAGTCTCTGACCGAGTCCTCCTCGTTACCCAACTGGACCTGTCCTGCCTGAGAAACGTGATCCGCATCATGCAGTGGCTGGACCATTACCCGCTGATCAAGGGCAAGGTGGAAATCATCGTAAACCAAGTCGGTCTGGAGGACTGCGACATCACCCTCAACAAGGCCCTCGAAACCATCGGACGCAGCGTCTACTGGCAACTGCCAAATGATTACTCCGTCATGTCGGGTGCCCGTAACAATGGTATCCCGCTGGCACAGTTCGCACCGCGAGCCAAGCTGACCAAATCGATCTCCAAAATGATCCATCGACTGACGGTACCAGTGGATCCTTCTGGACGCTCGCCCGATGAGCCTGTGAAGAAACGCGGTGGCTTGTTTGAGTTTTCGCCGGTCGCTGATCAGACAGTCTTGCCGTGATGCGTCTAGTCGTAACTTTGGTGTTGTTCTTGCTGCAGGTCGCCTGCCCAGCACTCGACGGCATCGCCCATGGCGATGACACGGCCACCAGCGGGGCAGGGCAGCCGTTCAACAGCGTTTCAGCAGCATCCGAATCTGCTGCGGAAAGATCGGGCCGCGCCCAGCTGGATCCAGTTCCAGAGTCACCTCCGGACGCCGAAAAACTGCTCGCAGACCTGCAAAGAAGACTTGCAGCACTGGAACAAAAACAGGGCACTTCTGCAACAGCCGCAGCCACCGGCGGAAGAGAGGTGCCCCTCGATCGCTGGAATGTCAAACTGGGTGGACACGTTCAGCTTGATTATATCAGCTGGGCCGCAGCCGACCCGGCGATCGGTGGCAGCCCCGGGCCTCAGGATTACTTCGAATTCCGGCGACTGCGTTTGGTTGCGGATGGTGTCGGGTACGAAAACTGTGACTTCCGCCTGCAAATGACACTCGAATCGGAAACTGTCGGTGAAAGTCAGGGTAAATCCACCAGTCCCGACGTCAAAGACGCCTACTTCTCGGTGAATGACATTCCCGGACTGGGTCGGTTCCGAATCGGTAATTTTTTCGTTCCCTTCGGACTCGAACAGGTTACCAACGACACCAACAATGGGTTTCTCGAACGATCCATTCCCACACAGGGAATCTTTACTCCTGACCGCGAGATCGGTGTGGCTCTCTACAACAACACCGACGACCAGTCCATAAGCTGGGCGACCGGAGCTTTCTTCGACGGTATCAGCGACACGCTCAAAGAACGCATCGACGATAATCAGGGACTGCGACTCTCCGGACGACTCACCTGGAATCCGGTGTTTGAAGATGACGGCAGCAAAGTCCTGCATACGGGCATCGGATTGCTTTACACGGAAGATCAGGACAACTCCATTCGCTTCAGGACTCGCCCCCAGATTCACGAAGGCCCCCGATTGCTGGACAGCGGAGCCCTGCTGGCAGACGCATACACGATTGTCAATCTGGAACTGGCGGCCATCACGGGACCAGTCACACTGCAATCCGAAGCCTATCTGGCGACGCTGCACGGTGGTCAGGCCGGCAGTGCCGGAGGCTGGTATGCACACGCCAGCTGGTTTGTCACAGGAGAACATCGGATGTACGAGCGTTTTGGACAGCACGGCTCGCAGTTTGGCCGTAACAAGCCAGCCCGAAATCTGTCCGTGCGTTCCGCTGATCTGGCCCCCGGAGCTGTCGAGCTAAAATCCCGGTACTCCTCACTGCTGCTGGATCAGTTCGATCGCGGTGCGTATCACGACGTGACCACCGGAGTCAACTGGTACTGGAACGACAGCACTCGCCTGATGTTCGACTGGATCCACCCTGTTACTTCAGACCAGGCCACTTTCGGCGCTGTCACCGCCGATTTGCTGGCCCTGCGGTTTGATTTCAACTGGTAACCTCAGCCTGCACTGTCACAGGCACCGATTTGAATGCAGGAGTCTTCGACAGGGGATCTACCTCGGGACCGGTCAGCACATTCGCTTCCGGATAGTACATGGCCGCATTGCCCTGACGAATGTCCAGCGTTCGAGCCAGCAGCATGCGCATCTCACCGTGAGCACTGCGGACACGCACCCGCTGATCCTCAAGCAGGTCCAGCTTCTGCATATCCGCCGCATTCATCAGAATGACATCACGGCGTTCCTGCCCGCGGTAAATGTCTTCTTCGTCGTAAACCACACTGTTAAACTGCCCCTCGGAACGCAGCGTCATCATCTGCAACTGGGCCGGCAACAGAGGACGTCCGGCCAATTCACAGGCGTGAAATTTTGCCCGCCCGTCCGCGGTGGGAAACTGATAACTTCGAATCGCTCGCCCCGGAACATGAAACTCACGCCGATCCCGTTCGATCGTCTGCAGGCCTTCATACCCCGGCACCAGATCTGCCATCAATTCGCGAATCGCCTGATGACTTTCCATCTGCTTCCAGTCTATCCGTGAATCATGGCCGAAGATACGCTGTCCGAGTTCCGCAAGAATTGACACTTCGCTGCGAACATTTCGATGCCGCGACGGCCCGCCATCGCTGAGCCGAACAAAACTGAACATGGATTCCTGAGTTGTGGTCTGACTTTCTTCGTCACGTGCCAGCACCGGAAGAATCCAGCACTCCTGACCAGTTCCCCACGCATGTCCGGTATTCAGGGTGGTGGACAGGTAAACCACAGACTTCAGTTTTGACATGGCATCAAACGCTTGCGCGGCGGCAGGATTGCTGCCATACAGATTGCCGCCAAGGCACAGTGCAAAATCCATGCTGCCGGCATGCGATGCATCCATGCAGGCCATCGTATCCAGACCAGGCCCCTGAGGAATCTGCAGGCCCAGTCGCTGCTCAAACCGCTGCAGCATCTGCAGCTTCAGCCCCGGAGTCACTCCCACGGTGCCCAGCCCCTGCACATTACTGTGACCCCGTATCGGCATCAGGCCGGCCTGCTCACGCCCAACCATGCCCCGCAGCAGAGCAAGGTTTGCAATTGCATGCACATTGCGAGTCCCGTGCAGGTGATGCGTAATCCCCATACACCAGCCGATTACCACATTGCGAGCAGCGCAGTACTGATCCGCCAGACGCACAATGGTCAAGCGATCCACACCCGATTCCGCTTCAATCTGCGACCACGACATCTGCTGAAGCGACGCTGCAAACTCTTCAAACCCATTCGTGTGCTCGGTGATGAACCGCGTATCCTGCGCTCCGCGAGACAATACTTCCTTTGCAATTCCGGACAACAGCGCTAAATCGCCGCCCACATGCGGCTGCACATAATCACTGGCAATCTCACTTCCGAACAGCAGACTGCGGACGTCGCTGGGCACACGAAAATTCGTCAGCCCCAGTTCACGCACCGGGTTGATCACCACCACTCGCCCGCCCCGCCGCCGAATCTGCATCAGCGACCGCATCAGTCGCGGATGATTGGAAGACGGGTTGGCACCAATCAGCAGATAAAGATCCGTATGGTCCAGATCTTCCAGCCTGACTGTGCCAGCACCGGTCCCCAGAGCCATCCCCAGCCCCACTCCGCTGGCCTGATGACAGTAGTACGAACAGTTGTTTACGTAATTCGTGCCAAACACCCGCGCCATCGCCTGAAACAAAAAGCCGGCTTCATTCGAAGCTCGACCGCTGGCATAGAAAAAGCTGCGCTGCGGCCCGGCAGCCGACATTTTCTGAGCTATCCCGGCCAGAGCAGCATCCCAGGTCACAACCTGATAGCTGCGAGCTCCCGGAGCCAGATACAAAGGCTCCGAAATGCGACCGGCCAGTTCCAGATCACGTGAGGACATCGACCGCAGCTGGGGCAGCGTCGCCTGCTCAATCCACTCCCGACGGATCGCCCCCTGCAGGTCCGACGCCATCGCCTGAAATGACTTCTTGCAGACCTCGGGAAAATGCCCGCCCTCGTTCACCATGCCGCCCAGCTGCCCGCCCATCCCTACGGCACAGGTCTTGCACGTGTTCTTCGATCTGGCCGCCTTCCAAAGCTTCCACCAGCCAACCCGTTGTGCCAAACGAAAACTGTACGCGATAGCCTTCCAGCCACCACCACTGCGCGGGCGTTTTATGGACATGAGCAAACTTAGCCTGCAGAAAAATCGCAAAATTGGAGTACCGTCAGCAGTCACCGCACGACTGTTCCAGTATACCCGATTCCCTGCTCCCATTTGAATCGGAGAATTCTCGGATTGTGCGAATGCCCGAGGATTGATCCGCAGCCGCTTTCCAGCGACAATTTCTGCCGATCACTCCTGAAAATCAGTTCGAAAAGGCGGCTCACATGGATCCGTGGAGCGAATACTGCCTGCAGGCTAACCGGCGTCAGTTCTTCGGCTCCGGCGGACTGCGGCTGGGTACTGCAGCGCTGGCAGCCCTGACCGCAGGTTCGCTGCAGTCTGCCGAACCAGTTAAACAGATCCATCCGCCGCTGCCCGGCCTGCCGCACTTTCCCGCCAAAGCAAAAGCGGTCATCTACCTGCACATGAACGGTGGGCCCTCGCAGCTTGACCTGTGGGATTACAAGCCTGCACTGAAACAGCATTTCAATGTCGATCTGCCCGACTCAATCCGCAAGGGTCAGCGAATTACCACCATGACCAGCGGCCAGTCACGCCTGCCAGTCGCGCCGTCCATGTTCCAGTTCCGACAGGCCGGCCAATGCGGTACCTGGATCAGCGAACTGCTGCCGCGCACCGCAGACTGTGTCGATGACATCGCCCTCCTGCGCAGTGTGCACACAAACGCCATCAATCATGATCCCGCCTGTACCTTCGTCACGACCGGCAGCGAAGTCCCCGGTAAACCCAGCCTCGGCTCATGGCTGTCCTACGGACTGGGCAGCGACAGCAATAATCTGCCCGCCTTCGTCGTTCTGACACCCCGATGGTCGTCAAAACAGGCCGCCCAGGCCCTTTTTTCACGCATGTGGAGCAGTGGTTTTCTGCCCTCCCGCTTTACCGGTGTCGCCCTCCGCAGCGTCGGCGATCCCGTCCTCTACATCGAAAACCCGCAGGGCGTCGATGCTGACAGCCGCCGCGCCATGCTCGACTCACTCAACCAGCTCAATCAACTCACCAAACACAGATTAGCCGATCCGGAAACCACAACCCGCATCGCTCAGTATGAGATGGCGTTCCGCATGCAAAGCAGCGTTCCGGAACTCGTGAACCTTACAGGGGAAACCGAGGAAACGCTCAACCTTTACGGCCCCGCCGTACACCAGCCCGGCAGTTTTGCAGCCAGCGCCCTGCTGGCCCGACGAATGGTCGAACGCGGTGTGCGAGTGGTGCAGATTCTGCACCGTGGCTGGGACCAGCACGGCTCGCTGCCCTCTGAAATTCGTCATCAGTGTTCAGACGTTGACCGGCCCTCCGCTGCACTGCTGCAGGACCTGAAACGTCGCGGGCTGCTGGAGAGCACGCTGGTTGTCTGGGGCGGCGAATTTGGACGCACAGTCTACTCACAGGGCACCCTGACAGCAGTGAATTACGGTCGGGACCATCATCCACGAAACTTCTGTATGTGGATGGCCGGAGGCGGGATTCGCGGCGGAACGGTGTTCGGCGCGACTGATGATTTCAGCTACAACATCGTCGAGAATCCTTGCCACGTCAATGACCTTAACGCGACAGTCATGCACTGTATGGGCATCGATCACTCGCGTTTTTCCTTCCGATATCAGGGCCTTGACCAGCGTCTGACGGGTGTGGAAGAGCAGCGAGTCGTTTCTGAAATTCTGGCCTGAGCCCTTTTTACTACGGATCTTCGGCATGAGTCCTGTTGCTGTAACCCGTTCCCTCTTCCCCCAGGATATGCTGACGCGACTGCATGCGACAGCCGTCATTGCAGTGCTGGTGGTCGAACAGCCGCAGCAGGCCATACATCTGGCTCGCGCACTGCTGGCCGGCGGAGTTTCAGCCATGGAACTGACCCTGCGCACACCGGCAGCCCTGCAGTGCCTGCGGGCAGTACGCAATGAGGTTCCAGAGATGATTGCCGGGGCGGGCACGATCATACAGCCTGCTCAGGTGGAGGCCGTCGTTGAGGCCGGTGCTGCCTTCGGCGTAGCCCCCGGAACCAATCCGGAAGTGATCCGTGCAGCGATCGGGGCGGGACTGCCCTTCGCCCCAGGAATTGTCACTCCCACCGACATCGACACTGCAGTTCGCGCCGGCTGTCATGACCTGAAGTTCTTTCCGGCGGAACCCTCCGGGGGGCTGCCGATGCTGGCCAGCATCAAAGCCCCCTATGCACACCTTGGCGTCCGCTACATACCGCTGGGAGGCATCACGGCTGCCAATCTGCAGGCCTGGTTACGCGATCCGGACGTACTCGCGGTCGGCGGATCATGGCTGGCACGCCCCGATCTGATTGACGCCGGTGCATGGGATCAGATCACGGCTCTCGCAGCCGAAGCCACAGCAATCGCTCGCGCAACCCGCGGCCGTTAAACTGACCGCCATTTCCGCCCCTTGCTGTTTTCCCGCAGTCTGCGTGATCAGCAAATCTAACGCAGCCGCTGCCAGCGTTGACCCCGGCCGGTGATTGGCAGGGATTATTCCGCGGAACCCGAATCGGCCTGCTGCTGCGTGCCGTTCATGACGAATAGTCGGGCAGCAGCATGGCCGCTGCGCAACGCCTGCTCCCTCGAGCCGCAGAGTCAGGATGACTTTCATGAAGTGTTTCTTGCCCCTCGCTGTTTTTGTCTTCGCCGTGCTGGCCGTCCAGATGGCCGCTGATGCTCAGGAACGGCAGAATTCGCCGCTGGAACCAGCCCAGCCTGCTGCCGGAGCCGTGGGCTACGTGCCCAGCCGAAACTCGCTGGAAAAATTCGCCCAGAAACGAACCGGCGGTCCGATCATGCCGCAGTCTTCGTTCAATGGATACTCAGCCCAAAGACTGGCCCCGGGTTTGGGGGCAAACGGTTCAGGCGGGCAGGGCTTCAGCCATTTCCCGGCTCCGCTGAATCGATTCACAAGCTGGTACCGCCCGCGAGCCTTGACACTGCAGCGTGAACAGCGTTGCCAGCCAGATGCGTTCCGCCCGCGTGGACTGGGAACGTTGTTTGCCGAACAGCGAGATGGCTATCGGATGGACTACCAGCCCTACGCCGTGGGCGAGGGCAATTCCGAATACGGCCCTGCCTACTTCGCCCGTCAGCAGGATCCTTGGTGTAAGGGTGACTGCCTGCTGGAATTCGAGGATGAGCAGTCCCAGGAATGTCGCACTGGACGCTGATTTCACTGGCAGTGGGCTCTGAGCAGTCGAACGGGATCTGCGATGCAGACTGAACGCACGCTGGTAATTGTCGGCGTCGGCCTGATCGGCGGATCGGTAGCCGCCGCAGTTCGAAAATATATGCCCGGGCTCACAATCGTTGGCATCGGCCGCAACCCGCAGCGGCTGCAGACAGCCACCGAGCAGGGTCTCCTGGATTTGTGGCACCTGCAGCCCGCCGCCGACCTGTGGCCGCACGATGCCTTCGGACTTGTTTGTCTTCCGGTGGACCAGATCGCCGTTGCAGCCCGGCAACTGCTGCAGGCAGGCTGTGGTGTTGTGACGGACGCCGGCAGTGTTAAGGAACCCATCTGCCGAATGCTGCACCAGACTCCCGGCTTTATCGGCTCGCATCCCATCGCCGGCAGCGAAAGCAGTGGTTTTGAACATGCCAGTGCCGACCTGTTCCAGCAGCGAATCTGCATCGTCTGCGATGACCCGAAACAGCCTGACCTGACTGCCCGCGCCGCGGAGTTTTGGCGGGGGTTGGGCATGACTGTGCAGTTCATGAACGCCGCTGAACATGATCGGATACTCGCCCGCACCAGCCATCTGCCCCACGTGCTGGCGTCAGTTGCAGCCACCTGCGTCAGCGATTCCGAGCTGCAATTCACAGGAACCGGATTTCGTGACGCGACGCGAATTGCAGCTGGCAGTGCAGAAATCTGGAGCTCGATACTGCTGCAGAATCGAGCTGGCTGCCTGAACGCGATTACGGCGGCCAGCGGAGTCCTCGAGGATTTTCGGCGGGCCATCGAGCAGTCCGATAAACAACGACTAATGGAAATCTGGAATTCTGCTGCCGCCCGCCGCAGAGGTCTGGATGAGCAGACCATTTCGTAAGCCAAATCTCCGAACTGCCTGATTCCTCGAAGTTTTTCGGACCAGCAGCGAATTCCCCGGCATTGGCAGGTATAATCCGAAAACAAACGCAGGTGGGCTAACAGCCTTCAGGAAGCCATCTTCAGGAAACGGTAAGCGGTGAGCAATTCCGGGACTTCACAACCGGCAGGTCCGGGCGGTAGAGCCACTGCGGCGGGGTTAACTCCCGCCGACTACGAACGCATTGTCCCGTTTGAGGCTTTGCTGGATCGCATCGTGGCAGAGCGTCAGGTCGAATGGCGGCAGTTCCGTCGTCGCCTGCATCGCCAGCCGGAACTGAGCGGTGCTGAAATCCTGACAACTCAGATTATCTGCGGCCAGCTGCAGTCACTGGGACTGCAGCCCAAAGTGACGTCTCGCGGTGTCGGCTGTTTCGCCGATCTGTCCACAGGACCGGTGTGCAGTGACCTGCCCCTGATCGCCATCCGGGCAGACATCGACGGCCTTCCATTGCAGGACCGCAAACAGGCGGAATATGCTTCAGGTTGTCCCGGCAAGGCTCATGCCTGCGGCCATGATGTGCACACCACCATTGCACTGGCGGTGGCGGAAATGGTCGTGCAGCTGCAGCAGCGACTGTCGGAATCTGCCATGCCGGTAGCTCGACTCAGACTGCTGTTCCAACCGGCTGAAGAAATCGCCGAAGGCGCTGGCTGGATGATTGAAGATGGTGCACTGCAGGATGTTCGCTGGGTTCTGGGACTGCATGTCGACCCTACAATCCCGGCTGGTAAAGTCGGCATCAGATACGGTGTGCTGACCGCCCATGTAGACGAAGTGGCACTGTCCGTTCACGGGCGTGGCGGACATGCAGCACGCCCGCAGCACACGACAGACCCGCTGCTGACCGCCGCCAGCCTGGTGACAACCCTGTACCAGCAGATGCCGCGTCATGCTGACGCTCTGCACCCCACGGTGTTCTCCATTGGATGCATCCATGGAGGTGCTGTGTCGAACGTGATTCCCGATGAAGTGCAAATGGCCGGCACCCTGCGTACGACAAATCTCGCGGTTCGCGACCGAGTCATGTCGACCATTCGCAATATCTGCAGCGGACTCGCACTGGCCACGGGCAACCGCATCGAGGCGGCCTTTTATCGGCCACTTAGTTCCGTGGTTAATCACGACCTGGCCACTGCGGCGTGCGAACAGGCAGCATTTCAGGTTGTTGGCGCAGACCGCGTCGTACGCATCGGCCACCCCAGCATGGGCGGCGAAGATTTCGCGGAATATCTGAGTATCGTACCGGGTGCCATGTTCCGGCTGGGCTGCGCCGGTGGCGAAAACTGGCCGCTGCTGCATTCTCCGATTTTTGACATTGACGAGTCGGCTATCGGAATCGGGGCAGCCGTGCTCGCTCGAGCTGCCCTGCTGCTGGCACTGCGGCCGCCGGAAGACCCTGCCCGGAGCTAAAATCTGCACGTTTCGGGAAATCCGGGCAGACCGGGGCCCTGTCAGTCGGTACGGGTTTGGCAAACCGGGGCGCGCACCGCTACAGTTCGCAGAGCGGCAGGTCCGCTGGTTTCCTGAGGCTGTCTCGGCTCAAGCATCCACAGCCTGAGGGCCCCGTCTTTTTCGCTTTGCCCACTTTTTGCTGCGAAATGTTTTGATCCATGGCTGACATGCATATTCAACTGGCGGTACTGGGTGGCGGACCCGGCGGCTATCCTGCAGCGTTTGCTGCTGCGGATCACGGGATGCAGGTTGTTCTGATTGATGAGGGCATCAAGCCTGGCGGGGTCTGTCTCAACCGCGGCTGCATTCCTTCGAAAGCTCTGCTGCACGTCGCCAAACTGCTGCATGAAGCGGAAGAGGCGGCACAGTGCGGAGTGGTCTTTCAGAAGCCCGTCATCGACCTCGACAAACTCCGTTCGTTCAAAAATGGCGTCGTTGGTTCCCTGTCGGGCGGCATTGAAAGTCTGTGTCGCGCTCGCGGTGTCGAGCTAATTCGCGCCCGCGGTACCTTTCTCAGTTCTCGCGAGTTGCTGCTGAAGTACCCCGATGGATCCTCCAAAACACTCAGCTTTGACCACTGCATCATCGCAACCGGCTCACAGCCCGCAATGCCGCCGATCTTCAACATCGGCGATGATCGCGTGATGGATTCCACAGGTGCCCTTGAACTCAAAGACATCCCTCAGCGACTGCTGGTCATTGGTGGCGGATACATCGGACTCGAGATGGGCACTGTCTATGCGGCACTCGGATCCAAAGTCTCTGTTGTCGAAATGACCTCGGGACTGCTGCCAGGCGCCGACCGCGACCTTGTAACTCCGCTGCAAAAACGCTTGACTCATGCCTTCCATGCCATTCACCTGAACACTAAGGTCGCTAAGCTGGAAGCCACTCCGGAGGCAATTGTTGCTTCACTGGAAGGCGAAGGCGTGGAACCGCGGCAGACGTTTGACCGTGTTCTGGTTTCGGTGGGACGTCGACCAAACAGTCGAGGGCTCGGTCTGGAAAACACTCAGGCTCAGATCGACGAAAAAGGCTTTATCCCTATCGACAAAAACCAACGCACCAGCGACCCGCAACTGCTGGCCATCGGCGACGTTGCCGGTGAACCAATGCTGGCACACAAGGCCAGTCGCGAAGCTCGCATCGCCGTTGAAACACTGCTCGGCGAACCTGTCGAATTTGACAACATCGCGATCCCGGCAGTCGTATTCACGGACCCGGAACTCGCCTGGGCCGGAATCACTGAAGCCGAAGCCAAAGCTCAAAATCGCGATGTCACAGTCTACAGATTTCCATGGGCCGCATCCGGCCGTGCTCAGACACTGGCGCGCACAGAAGGTCTGACCAAAATCATCGTGGAAAACACGAAACAGCGAGTCGTCGGCGTGGGCTTGGTGGGTCCAGGGGCCGGCGAAATGATTGCCGAAGGAGTTCTGGCGATCGAAATGGGCGCAACCGCTCGGGATATCGCCGACTCAATCCACGCCCACCCAACGCTGTCAGAAACACTGATGGAAGCTGCCGAAGGAATCCTAGGACAGCCGACACATGCGTTCAAACCGAAGAAGAAGCACGCCTGAGTCTGCTGTTGAACTGCAAAATATGACGTGTCAGGGACCGACATGACGATTAAAGCCGTTCAGTTTGACACCCCGGGTGAACCCGCCCGGGTTCTCCAGGTACGGTCCGTCTCACGCCCGCAGCCTGGCCCCGGTGAAGTCCTCGTACGAATGCTGGTAAGCCCCGTCAACCCGTCTGACATGATGTTTATCAGGGGCCACTACACACTGCGTGCGGCCTGTCCGGCAATTCCAGGATTTGAGGGAGTGGGAGTTGTCGAGGCGGCCGGAGGCGGTTTTCGTGGCCGACTCTTCGTCGGCCGTCGAGTTGTTGTGTTGAACCCGCAGGGTGGCAACTGGGCCGAATACGCCGTTGTACCTGCCAGCAACGTGATCCCGATCAGCAGTACGCTCAGTGACCAGCAGGCGGCCACCTTCTTTGTCAATCCGGCCACCGCCTGGGTGATGACTCGTGAAGTGCTCAGGGTACCCGCCGGACAATGGCTGGTGCAGACCGCTGCCGGTTCAGCACTTGGTCGCATGGTCATCAGGCTCGGTCGCATCTGCGGCTTCCGCACCTTCTGCGTAATACGCCGACCTGCTCAGGCGGCAGAGCTGCGGCAGCTGGGCGCCGATCACGTCGAGGTCTGTGCTGATGAATCGGCTGTCGGCGGATTGCCGGATCGCATTCGTGCAGTGGTGGGGTCATCAGGGGTCTTCGGCGCGATTGACGCCGTTGGCGGATCGCTTGGATCAGCAGTCATCAACAGTCTGGGAAAAAACGGACGGATGCTGGCGTACGGGACACTGAGCGGGCAGCCTCTAAGCTTCCACCCTCGCACCCTGATGACTGTCGGCAGTTCGGTCGAAGGCTTCTGGCTGGGCAACTTCATGGCCTCGAAAGGCCTGATGTTTCGGCTGAGTATGGTACGCCGTTTGACAAATCTGATTCGTTCGGGTGTGCTGCAGACGAATATTGCCGGCGAATGGGACATTTCGGATGTCGGCAGTGCGGTGCGCGCAGCCGAAGACTCTGATGTCAGCGGCAAGTGCCTTTTGAGAATCAGTTGATCTCACAGTATAAACTGTCCTGGAGACCGCGATTATGGTTTCGAACATGTTGGCGCGGATGTGCACGGCCAGTCTGCTGATCCTCAGCACAATCTGGACTGCTGCAAGCTCAGCCGGAGCAACCCCGCCTAACATCGTCTTCATCCTCGCAGACGACATGGGTTACTCAGACGCCGGCTGCTATGGCAGCGAAATCCGCACTCCCAGCCTCGATGCACTTGCCAAGGGTGGTCTGCGATACACGCAGTTCTACAACACGGCACGCTGCTGGCCAACACGAGCGGCTCTGCTGACCGGCTACTATCCCCAACAGATTCATCGGGATGCCCTGCCGGAACTGCCCGGAGGCAGTCAGGCACGACGTCAGCCCTGGGCCAGACTGCTGCCCGATCTGCTGCGCCCGGCCGGCTATCGCAGCTATCACAGTGGCAAATGGCATGTTGATGGAGATGTGCTGGCGGGTGGTTTTGAACGGTCCCTGAATGTCCGCAATGACGGCAACTTCTTCACCGCCAAAGGTAACCTGCTGGATGACAGGCCGCTTGAACCGGCAACTGACGAACAAGGCTACTACACCACTATCGCTACAGCAGACCACGCAATTGAATGCCTGCAGCAGCACCGGGAGACGGATCCCCAGGCCCCGTTTTTCCAGTACATCGCCTTTATTGCTCCACACTTCCCCCTGCACGCACTGCCTGCAGACATCGAAAAGTATCGGGATCGCTATCTCGCCGGCTGGGATGTCCTGCGACGCGAGCGACACCAGCGACAACTGTCTGCCAGGCTCATCAATACTCCGCTGTCAGCCCCTGAATTCGAAGTCGGCCCGCCATACAACTTCCCGGAAGCTCTGCAAAAACTGGGTTCCGGAGAAGTCAATCGCCCGCTGCCATGGGACACACTGACAGCCGAACAGCAGCAGTTTCAGGCTGTAAAAATGGCAATCCATGCGGCCATGATTGATCGTATGGATCAGGAGATCGGACGCTACCTCGAGGCTCTGCAACAGACTGGTCAGCGAGCAAACACCCTGATCTTTTTCGCCTCAGACAATGGAGCCAGTGCCGAAATCATGGTTCGCCACGGCGGACATGACCCTCAGGCACCACCTGGCAGTGCCACCTCATACCTGTGCCTTGGACCCGGCTTTTCCAGCGCCGCAAATACTCCGTTTCGTCGACACAAAACCTGGGTCCACGAAGGGGGAATCAGTTCGCCGCTGATCGTAAACTGGCCTCAAGGGATTCGACGCGCCGGCCAGCTTAATCAGACACCCGCTCACATGATCGACATCGTGCCCACCGTGATGGAACTGGCTGGGCTTCCGATCCCACACGAATGGAATGGCGAAGAACGTCCTCCAACTCCTGGAAAAAGCCTCGTCCCAACATTCTCTGCAGACTTGCCTGTTCAACGCGAATGCCTTTGGTGGCTGCACGAAGGCAATCGGGCAGTGCGAGTGGACGACTGGAAACTGGTAGCCGCCAAAAATGATCCATGGGAGCTTTACAATATGGCGACCGATCGCGCCGAACAAATTAACCTCGCCAGCCAGCAACCGGACCGAGTGATGGAACTTGAGGCTGCCTGGCTGAGACAGACCGCAGCCTTCACAGAACTGGCACAGAAAACGCCGCCAGAAAATGCTCAGGGAAAGCAAAAGAAGAAAAAATCTAACTGAGTCTGACCCTAAAAAACTACAGCCCCGCCAAAGATCCTGTACTGTCTCCCAGCCGATCCCAGGATACCTCCATTCTGTCCAGCATCGACAGCCAAAGATTGCTCAAAGGTGTCTCGGTGGCGAATTTCATATGCCGACCGGGAGTCAGCGTTCCACAGCCCCCGCCCGCCAGCAGCAGCGGCAGGTCCTCATGGTTATGCGCGTTCCCATCATGAATGCCACTGCCATATGCCAGCATGCAGTGGTCAAGCAGAGTCCCGTCGCCTTCCTGCACGCCGTTCAGTTTCTCCAGCAAATATGCCAGCTGACGCATGTGAAACAGATTGATCTTCCGGATCTTCTCTTTCTTCGCAGCATCATTTCCATGATGCGACAAATCATGATGGCCCTCGGGCACCTCAATGAACGGATAAGGACGATTACTGCCCTCATTCGCCAGCACAAACGTGATGACTCGAGTCACGTCGGTCTGAAAGGCCAGAGTCAGCAGGTCGCACATCAGCCGGAGATGCGTCTCATATTCCGCTGGAATACCTGACGGGGCAGGGTAGTCAGGAGTTTTCACAGGAGGCAGCTTTTCAGCCCGCTCAATTCGCAGCTCAATCTCGCGGATTGCCGTGAAGTACTCATCCAGCTTTCGATTGTCATTCACCGTCAGCTGGAGTGACAAATGACGCAAATCCTCGCGCACAAAATCCAGAATACTGCGACGCCGAGCATCCCGACGCACACGGTCCGGTGATTGATCTGCAGCAAATAGACGGTCAAACACCAGCTTCGGATTGACTTCCTTGGGTAATGGCTGAGTCGCAGAACGCCAGGCCATGGTGGATGAATACACACAGCTGTAACCAGAATCACAGTTGCCCGCCATCGCCCCGGACTCAATACCAATCTCCAGAGAAGACAGTCGAGTTCGATCACCGATGCGAGCAGCAGCCGCCTGATCCACCGAAACACCCAGACGGATGTTGGTTCCATCTGTCTTGAATGCCTGCGAACCCGTCAAAAATGCAGACAACGCCCGCGCATGATCGCCGCCGCCATCACCGTGAGGCCGTGCTGTGTCTGCCGTCAGTCCGCTCAACACCTGAAGCTTCTGACGCACACCCGCCAATGGCTCAAGAATCGCCGGCAACTGATAGTCCGAACCCTCCTGCTGCGGAGTCCAGTCGGCCATGTTCACGCCATTGGGCACATACAAAAACGCCATCCGATTCGGAGCAGCCGTGTCGGCTGTGCCACCCTCTGCCCACGCCACTCGAGGCCCCATGGCCTCAAGCCACGGCAGAGAAACGACGGCTCCGGCACCTCGCAGCACTGTCCGACGAGAAATCCAGGATGATGAACGAGCCATGTTTTGAGGTCCTGTCTGAATTCGCAGGTGTAAACTTCAATCTGCCAGCACCGCAGCTACGGCGCCGCATCCAGCCCCCGACGCAGCCGAAAAGCCTCACTTTGAACAATTCCCTCAACCAATGCCGACACGCGATAGTTGTCAGCCTCCAGCCGCCGAAATATCGACTCAACCACCGGACGGTCATAATACTCCAGACCCCGACCAATTGCATATGTCAGCAGCTTCTCAGTAACGCAGCGAGCAAATTCCTGACGACGCTGCAGAATCGCGGTCTTTAGCGCTGCCGGACCCGAAAAAACCGTTCCATCCGAAAGCTCACCAGTCGCATCCACATCAAAACTGCCGTCCTTGTCCCGATACCGTCCCACGGCGTCAAAATTCTCCAAAGCAAATCCAATCGGGTCCATTTTCGCATGACAATTCGCACACGCTGGATTAGATCGATGCACCTCCAGACGCTTACGCAGCGATGCCCCCGCTATGTCCGCAGCAGCATTCGGCAACTCCGGTACGTTCGGCGGCGGTGCCGGTGGAGCTGCCCCAAGAATCTGCTCAAGTACCCACCGACCACGCTTCACGGGTGATGTTCGAGTCGGATTGGAGGTCACTGTCAGCACACTGGCGTGCGTCAGCAACCCACCCCGCTGCGAACCAGCAAGCGTCACCCGCACAAAATCAGGCCCCTCAATCGGCTGCCCCATCGCCCCCGCAATTCCATAATGCTTCGCCAGCGGACCGTTGACAAACGTGTAGTCGGCACCAATCAAATCCAGCAGACTCCGATCTTCCCGCAGAATCGACTCCACAAACAGCTCCGTCTCACGCCGCATCGCATGACGCAACTCAGAACTCCACGCCGGAAACAGTGCCGCATCCGGTGATACAAGATCCAGACGCTGCAACTGCAGCCACTGCATTGCAAAACTCTGAACTAAAGTCACAGCACGAGAATCCTGCAGCAGTCTGCGCACCTGCTCAGACAACTTGCTGGTCAGCTGTCCGGAATCCGCTAAGTCCAGAAGCTCATCGTCCGGCATCGAGCTCCACAGGAAATACGACAGACGACTTGCCAGCTGATGCTCGTTCAACGGCCGTATTTCCGCACTCAAAGGCGCTGTATCACTCTCTGCGCGAAACAGGAACGAAGGAGAACACAGCACGGCCTGCATCGCAAACTGAATTCCCGACTCCCACGATTCCCCTGCACCCAAAGACTGCTCTACCAGCCGCACACTGCGGTCCAGTTCCTCAGGCTGCACCGGTCGCCGATATGCCCGACGCAGAAATCTCGATAAAACCTCTCGAGTCTGTTCGCTCTGCGACTTCGTCGCGTCGCAGGCCAACAGCCTGCGCTGACTAACCGGACGAGTCTCCAGAGGACCATCCAGCGCGAGATACTCCACCCACAGTCTGCCAGCCGGCTGACCCTCCGCAGGCCGCAACTGCCCCAGCATCATCCGCTCACGCCCCGCGACCGCCGGCACTGCGATCTCCAAAATCTCCGCTTTTTCACGAGAATCAGCGGTGACTTCAAGCACCTTCAAAATCTTTGCCGGTCGCCGAACTTCACCAGAAATCATCGACAGCTCTGCATCGGACGACACGTCCTGCAAACCTGCACCATGCAGCAGCACCGCCACACGCAAAGGCTGCCCGGTCCCACTTTGACCATAAACCCGCGCCCGAAAAACGTAATCACCGTCCTCCCACTGGTAGGGCGTATGCAAGGGACCCGTCGCCACACCGTCCGCGCCATCCGTTGAAAGTCGTCGAAATCCGTCATCCATGAATTTCCCGGCAACTTCTCCCGAAGCAGGTTCCGTATAAAGAGACGCCAGACGCCGCATCACAACCTTCGGCGAAACAGGCAAAATAGCCTGCGACATAATCGTCTCAGCCGCCTCGAAATACCTCTCCATCAGGACCGGTGACAACGACAAAACGTCGCCAATGTTGTCAAATCCATGACCAATGTCGTCAGCCGGAAAATCGGCCGCCGGATCAAAGCTGACGCCAATCAGATCACGAATCGTGTTGCGATACTCCGTCCGATTCAGACGCCGCATCGTCACTCGCCCAGGATCCGGCTTCGCCGTGCTATCTGCATAATCCAGAATCGCCGACAACTCAGCAGTAAACGATTCCGCCTCCGCTGCACCCGGGCGTTCCTGATCAGCAGGTGGCATCTCACCCGCGGCCAGTACCCGCAGTATCTTAGTGACCGCCTGACGATGGCGAATCAGCGAAACATTGTCGAGTAATCCCTGCAGAGAGAGCTCCGCACGTTTTTCCTCGTCGTTGTGACACTTCACGCAGTGCTTCTGAAGAAATGAGCGACCACCCGCAGAAAACTCCGGAGGCTCGGCCGGCAAGTACCCAGCATCTGCCTCACACAGCAGCAGCCCAGTAAAAACTGAACTGCACAAAAGACGAATGGCACATCTCATCAGGCTCTCCCCGCCCATTTCAACTCACCTTCCAGCTGATCAAATTCCGGCACGACATCAGTTACACTGAGCTGTGAACAAAGCCAAATGTCAGCATCATAACCCAAAGATACAAGGTTGCGCCCCCCGCGAGTTTCCCGGAGAAATCCGTGTATCGCTTTCAGAATGTCCTGATCACCCGACACAACTTTCTGATACAGCCGAACCGCAAGGTCCGTGCAGTCGTCCGGCAGCCATTCGCTGCTTGAACCGTACCCCAACTCTGCGGACACTGCCCCCGCAAACAGCACATCTTCTCCAGTGATGGCGCCATCCGTACCGGCACACACGAGGTGCACGTCACCCGCGGCGCCTCGCAGATGATTTACAATTGCCAACAGGTTCAAAAAACAACCAATTAGAATTCTGCGGGATGACAACGATCGCAGCAGGGCCTTGGTGCCGTTCGTGGTGGTAAACGCCAGCAATCGCCCCGCAATCACGCTGGCTGCATACTCAGACGGTGAATTCCCCAGATCAAAGCCCTCAATCCGCACTCCGCCCCGCTCACCGCCCAAAACTACGTGACCAGGTTCGAACTGCTCACAGATTGACTGAGCCTCCTCTGGGGAACCACACGGACTGACTGCCGTCGCCCCATTCTGCAGCGCTGTCACAATCGTCGACGATGCCCGCAATACGTCAATCACAACCGTCGTACCACCTCGCAGAATCTCCGGGCTGCAAAGCTCTGGAAGCAGATGTACACTCAATCTCCGACCCATGCCATGACTTTCCAGATTCCATACGCTATAACCCAGCCGGCGGCTGAAACCGTTCTGACGCCCCGGTATCGCATGTTCACTCGATAGTGTCAATCGGCAGTCCACAGTTTCGTTTCTGCTTCCCGCCGACAACCGGCCCCCTCGGCCCGTCGCACAGTTTCAGGGTGTTGCACATGAATATTCGACTTTGGTCTTTGCTGCTCTGCCTCAGCAGTGCACCATCCGCCCTCGCACAGACTGCCACTGAAACTCCCCCCGCAGCACGCATCGATGGAACCGGGCTCGGCTGGGCACCACTCGGCAAAAACGACTTCGTTAACGTGAACTGCGATGACAGCACATGGAGCTTTCCAGAGGGTGAAATTCACTGCACAGGAAGCCCCGTCGGTGTCATGCGGACGGTCAGGGAATACCGTAATCTGGAACTGGTTGTAGAATGGAGACACCTAAAGCCCGCCGGAAACTCAGGCGTATTCCTGTGGGCCAGCGAAAAAAACCTCGCATCACTCAAACGTGGTGGACTGCCCGAAGGCATCGAAGTACAGATTCTTGACCACGGGTACGCGACAGCCTACCGCAAAAGTACCGGTAAGGAACCAGACTGGTTTACAACGAACGGAGACGTGTTCCCCACCGGCAACGCTAAAATGACACCATTCCCCCCCGTGGCGCCCAACAGCAGCCGCAGTTTTCCTCGAAAAAACACCACCAAAGGCTCACCCGAATGGAACCACTACTACGTCCGTGCCATCAACGGCGAAGTCCGCCTGTGGGTCAACGGCGAAGAAGTCAGCGGCGGCACAGGCTGCAACCCGGCAGCCGGATTCCTGTGCCTCGAATCCGAAGGTTCTCCCATCGAATTCCGAAACTTGCGAATTCGTGAACTGCCATAATCCTTCTTCGATCAGACCAGACGACTGTTGTTCCCCGATTCCCCCGGGGAATCTATAATGCCCCGTAACCCTTCGTTTTTTTTCAAACTGCGAGCACTTTGGTCGTTCGCCGCATGAACTCAAATCGGCTACTGGTGGCATGGACACAACCAGCGCTGCTGCTCGGCTGCGCGATGGTACTGATCGCCGGCTGTACCCCAACTCACTTTGTCGAGGTTCGCCATACCCCGGAAAACCGCCTGAATTCGCGGCTCAACCGATCATGGGCCGGGATTGTTCATCCCTCTAGCCAAACGACGCATTTCCTCGGCACTTCCAGCTACCAAGGCCCGTCAGACTCCGCACAAATGATCGCCCACTGCCTGCGACAGCAGCAGCAGCCCGCACGATTTGCCGCAGCCTCCCATGCACTGGCTGAATTGCAGTACCTCGCTGCCGATACTGTTCGCGGTCGTGATCCGCAACTCGCGATGGAACTCTACCTGGATGCCTGCCATGACGCCTGGAAGTATTTCAGCACGCCAGATGCGAACGGATTGACCGCAGACCCCGCTGACCCCGACCACCGCGATACAGCCGAAACCTATAACACCAGTGCTGAGCAACTGCTCCGACTCATCAGACAGCATCTGCACATCAGCGCCGATGACTCCATTCGATTGCCCATCTCCGGACGTCGTCTGACACTGGAAATTCCCAGCCCCAGCAGCCAGTTCTCCACAGAATCTCCCGGTGAATTCGAGTTTGTGTCCGATTATCGCGTGCGCAACCTTCGCGCTCGACACACGACATCCGGTCTCGGCGTGCCGGTTATCATCAATCGCACCAAACAACGCCTGCCTGAAGCACTCGAAAAATACTACACCAGCAGCATGACGTTTCCAGGAACGCTGGTCTTCAGCTTTCCGACAGATGTTCCCCGACCACGCGATATTCGACTGCAGTTGTATGACCCGCGCGAGTCTGAAACGATGGTGGTTGGCGATCAGTTCCTTCCGCTGGAAACGGACATCAGCACGCCGCTCGCAAGACAACTCAGCAATCGTGACCTCAGCCTGCTCGACACCTGGGCACTCATTCGCCCCGATCTCGCTCAGCGGATCGAAGGCCTCTACATGGTCCAGCCCTACGATCCTGATCGCATCCCCGTACTCATGATTCATGGCTTCTGGTCATCACCAATGACATGGATGGAAATGTTCAATGACCTGCAGGCCGATCCGGAAATACGCAGACACTACCAATTCTGGTTCTACCTATACCCCACTGGCGAACCAGTGGCCTTCTCCGCAGCCAGACTGCGAGAAACACTCAAACAGGTGCGACGGGAATGTGACCCCGAAATGCGCAACCCTAAACCTGATGAAATGGTCGTCGTGGGACACAGCATGGGCGGAATCCTCGCACACTCGCTCACTATCGACAGCGGAGAATCACTGTGGTCCGCTGTCAGCCAACAGCCAGTCAGCACACTAAAAGCAGACCCGGAAACTCGCCAGGCACTGCAGCAGGTCTTCTACTTCAGCGCCAATCCCTCAGTCGATCGAATCGTCACCATTGCCAGTCCCTACGCCGGCAGCACCATGTCCAATCGTTTCACACGCTGGGCACTCGGATCAAGCATCTGTCTGCCCGCACGCACTATGAAACTCCGTCGAGTTCTCTTTGAACATGCCACCGCCCAGTCACAGGAACAACTCGAACTGCCCCGCACCAGCATCGACTCACTCTCACCAAAATCCGCCATCCTCCGGCTTGTACGCGGTAACCCCGTGCCACAGACTGTCCACCACCACAACATCGTCGCCATCAACCGCGGCAGAAATGCAGAAAACTGGACCGACGGCGTCGTCACATGGAAAAGTGCACACCTCGACAATGTGGACAGCGAACGAGTCATTCAGGCTGGACACAGCCAGATTGTTCGCAGTCCGGAAACTGTCCGCGAAATGCGTCGGATCCTGATCGAACACCTCGCTGAAACCAGCCGCCGTAAAGTCCCCGTGATACCCGCCAGCCAGACAACAGAGCTGCAGTCCCAGACAACTCCAGAGAAGGCAGCAAAGTATTGACGCCGCTGCAACGGTAACCCCGCATGAAACTGTCCATCCTCTCAATTCTCCTCACGCTGCTGATCCATGAGCCGACGGTCACTGTCTCGGATTCAGGCCAGCCTGGGCCTGCAGTCCTGATCGTCGCCGTCAACCGGAAGGACAGCGCTGCTGCCTCAGCCATCAATCAGATACGCTCGTGGAAACTCTCTCAGGGCAAACTGATCTGCGCCGAAATACCAGAAACACCGAACAACAGTGATCCCCCTGCAGCCTCAGCAAAATTCACACAGCTGCTGATCAGCATGAAACCGGACTGGCTTGTGGAACTTCACGAAACTGCCGGTTCCTCTGACACCAGCGCGGCACTCCAAACAGGCTCCATCACTGCCGACAATCAAGTCAGTCTGCAAATCTCCGCCAGCCACCTCTGTACAGTTGCCAATACGGAAATCGCAAACACTGAACGCCACTTTCAAGTTTCCGAAACTCCCGTCAAAAGCAGCCTGATCGCAACATTGCCGAAAACTGATAACCCTGAAAAAACGATGGCGACACTGCTGATACGCACGGTCCGCAAAGACCAGTCACTCGCTGTTCGCAACCGCCAGCACCGCAGAATCACTGCGGAACTCCTGCAACAACTCGCAGTCGTCAAATCAGCCTCCGTCGCCGATCTGCTGGTCACTGCAGAAAATGACGGACAATTCAACATCGCCCTGCTGGATGACGCCGGAGTCGGAGGACGCGGTATTCCAGCGCTGCTAGAAATCTGGGGCGCTGAGCCAGGTGTGACGGTCGAGCGAGTCTGCGGCGCCGATATTCGCAGCGGATGCCTCACTGAGTTCGATCTGCTCTGCTGCAGCGGTGGCTCCGGCAGCCGTCAGGCCACGTCACTTGGAGACGCCGGACGAGAAGTTGTCAGGAATTTTGTCAGCCGCGGAGGCGACTATGTCGGGATCTGCGCCGGATCATACCTCGCCTGCAGCGGTTTCTCATGGGGACTGGGAATCCTCGATGCAAAAACAAAGTCCAGTAAATGGATGCGGGGCCGAGCAGAGCTGCCGCTGACTCTCACGGACGCAGGAGCCCGAATCTTCGCAGAAGGACCGCGGACAGCAGTCATCATCTACAACAACGGCCCCATCATCCAGCCTCACGAACAATCCGCCATCCCCGACTATCAGGTTCTGGCAACCTTCACCGCCGAAGTGGCTAAAAACCAGACCCCCGCAGGCATCATGGTTAACTCTCCCGCAATCGTGGCCGGGAAATTTGGCGCAGGTGACGTGCTGTGCATCAGCCCGCACCCCGAACAAAGCGGAGACATCGGCCGCACATGGATCAGCATCGCCCTGAAAACACTGCGTCTCAACCAAATCACGCCAGCAGCCAGCAACCCCTGATGTCCGCAGTTGTCTTTCCCGCTGTCAGAGCCTCGCCCCCTCAGGCAAATACAGCTCGTTCAGCTTGTTCGCAGCAACCTCTTCAGACGTACCTGAATTCCAGGCCACAGGAGCACTCTTGCCCTGCTCATACAAAGACTCCATCGGAGCCCATACCTCGTCCACCTTCTCCGTAAACAGATCACCAATCAGCAAATCCGTGATCCGCCCCTTCATCATCGGATAATTCCGGACGAAGTTTCCAAAATTAAACCCGTCATAGAACTCGCAGACCAGTCGTCGAATCCGATCAATCCCCCGATTCAGCTCCGGCCCCCAGTTGCCCAGGCGAGCCTCAGAAAAATCCTGATGCTGAAACGCTTCACTGATAGAATCGGCCGCCATCTCACCCGACTTCAATGCCAGTAAAAGCCCCGACGAATACAAGGGGTCCAAAAATCCAAAAGCATCGCCCACAAGGACCCAGCCCGGACCCGAAACCTTTGTGCAGCGATAGGAAAAATCGCGAGTCGCGAAGAAGCCGGTGGCACGAGTCGCACCCCGCAGACGCTCAGCAGCTCCCGGACACTTCTCCACCTCCTCCTGATACACCTGCTCGTGATTACCACGCCCTTTAAACAGATTGTCAAACGGAGCCACGATACCCACACTGACCCGATTGCCATGCAACGGAATATACCAGAACCAGCCCTGACGATCGGCCGTCTGCAAAATTACCGTTGCACCCTCGTCTCGACCAGTATCCTGATGGGCCCCCTCCCAGTAGGTCCAGATCGCACCCTTGTTCAACACCGGATCCCAGGTTCGCAGCTTCAGACGATTCATCAGCATGCCACTTTGACCGCTGGCATCGACAACCACGCGGGCACGCACCGTTCGAGTCTCACCGCCTTCAAGACGCACTCGCACACCGGAGGCACGATCACCATCAAACAACACGTCCAGAACACGCGCACCCTCATGAGCCTCAACCCCGTGCTCACGAGCATTGTTCAGCATCAACAGATCAAACTCGCTGCGAACCACCTGCCACGTCTGCGAACACTCATGAGGATTGTTGTCCTCGAAGTAAAATGGCGCCGAAGCCTTGCCGTTGGCACTCACAAACTGAACACTGCGCTTCTTGACAAAAGAGCTCCGCTTCATCTTGTCCAGCATGTTCAGACGCTTCAGCGTCCAGTAAGTCTCCGGAATCAAAGACTCACCCACGTGAAACCGCGGAAACTTCTCACGCTCGAACAACTGTACGCTGCGCCCCTGCTGGGCCAGCAAAGTCGCCACAGTAGCACCCGCCGGACCACCACCAATCACCACCACGTCTGCTTCACACTCGCTGGCTTCCGAACCACCACAATTCGCTGAAACTGCAGCATCCAACATTGCCCGTCTCCCACTTGACCCTGAACCAACCCTCATGTGCAGACCGGTAGATAATCGCAGTTTAGACAGCAAAACAACACTTGTCCAGACAACTATCGCCAGCAGCCGCCTTTTCCACTGACACTTTTCCTGTTTTTTCCGGGAAATCGTTCAGGCATTTGACGACTTCACAAACACACCCGAAGATGACACCGTCCCCCATTCCACTCCCGCCATCGCCCGCCACTTCCCCGGAAAAATCAACAACAACTGTACACGCTACCACATGAAAACAGCCTTCTCAGTCATCCTCATCGCCACGCTGCTCGGGATTTCCGGCGGGTGCAGTCAACAGCCAGCCAGCCAGCCAGCCAGCACTCCAGAACTGCTGGCAGTCGCCACAACCTCGCCCATCACAACAGAAATTGCCGGCCAACTGCTCGGAAAGGCCGACGACGTCCGCCTGATCGTTCCCCGGGAACGCCCATCACGAGACTGGCGCCCCACTCGCACGGCTGCAGCCCGTCTGCGAGACGCCAGACTGGTCGTGCTGACCGGTGCCGGCTGGGAACCATGGACTGACCGCATTTCGCTGGCCCCCTCCCGAACTGTTGACTTGAGCACGTCCATCACACAGTTCCTGATCGAGATACCCGATGCCGTTACTCATCAGCACGGGCCCGACGGAGCACATTCACACAAGGGCTTCGTCCCCAACACCTGGCTCAGTCCACAGCTTCTGCTGCTGCAACTGCCCGACCTCGAGATTGCTCTCATCGCGGCACACCCCGACCGTCGCGAACTGATAGAGCGTGAAGCTGGTCGCATACGCACAACACTGCAGGCACTAGCCGATCGGGCAGCCAGCCTGAAAACCAGACTGTCAGCAAGTCCCCCCAAAGTCGTCACCGACGGCCCTGAATTCCTGTATCTGCTGCGTGATCTGGGAATCGAGCCCGTCCGCATTCGGTGGCCCATCGACAGTGAAGCCAACGCCGCGATCGCAGAACAAATCCGGCTGGCATCTCCTCAAAATGGCCAGCCCCCGGCACTCTTCATTCTCAACACTCGCCGCTCACTGGAATCTGAGAAGAGCGTCTACAGCGCAGGGTTCCGCGTGCTCCGACTTGACGACCTTGAACAAACGTCTGAGACAAAGAAAGCGGTCGACAGAGTCACCGACAACCTGCAGACAATTCAGAACTGGCTCGAAAACGCTCAGCCATCTACACCCAGGTAACGCCTCCACTCAAACTTCCAGTCGCCACGCCCTGGTACGCAACTGCCGCTCGACTGTGTTCTTCACGATGTAAGCTTCCTGCGCACTGCGACACACCACAAACAACGTCGATCCACTGCCGGACATGAACACCGGTTTACGCACGGCATGCCGAAATCGAGCCTGCAACTCCGCCATCTCGGCATTCAGGCCCGCCGCTGCGTCGGTCAGACGATTGAAAATACATGACTCAAGTAATTCGGTTCGCCCACCCAGCAGACAACTCGCAATCTGCTCGGATGTCCGCTGGTGCTCACCCGCCGCAGTCCTGCGAAACACCTCCGGCGTACTGTTGCCACGCGCTGGACGAACAGCAACAAAATGCAGTTTTCCGGGGAAAACCAGAGGCTGAACACGCTCACCACGCCCACGACAGATCGCCGCCCGAGCGCCGCTGAGCAAGAAGTTGATGTCACTGCCCAAACGCCCGGCAATTTCATGCAGTCGTTCATCCGAAACTGCCAAATTCCAGATACGACGACACCCCAGCAACGCCGCTGCTGCGTTTCCTGAGCCCCCGCCAAGGCCGGATTCCGGAGGAATAACCTTGTGCAGGACAATCTCCGCACCACAACCCAGCCCCCCCAAACGACGCAGCTCCTCAGCCGCCCGCACTATCAAATTGCGACCATCCAGCGGCACCGCGTCCCGCAGAGCAGCCGGAGTTGCATCACTAAAACGCAGCGTTACCGCACCGCTGCCGTTGGGGATCAGCGTCAGAGTATCACAGAACTGCGTCCTCACCATCACGGTGTCCAGTTCGTGAAACCCGTCCCCGCGACGCCCCAGCACCTCGAGAAATATGTTCAGTTTAGAAGCCGACTGCAACACAACACGCCCGGCAAAGTCTGGTCGCCAGCCACACCCGCCCGATGCCCCGGCTGATACCCCATCGCATCCCGTCATCTTCGCACTCCCCACCATCACCTCATAAACACACTGAAAACGGCTTCTGCAAACCGGCAGATTCTGCCATAATCCGGCCATTGGGCAAACCGAAATGGATTTCCGAGTACTGCTGGATGCGGTCAGGCAAACGACAACCCTCAGATCACCTGCTCTCACTGCTGCAAGCCGAAGGACTGGCCGCACGGTGCGACCTCGACCGTTGCGCACCGCTTGTACGCTCATTTGCCGCAGAACTCCCGGATTTTGACTCCGTCTGGCTCGATGCCATGGTCCGCCTGCGGCAACTGACGCCATGGCAGGCTGAACAACTGCAACTCACACCCCCCGGAAAATTGTCCGTCGGCAGATTCCTCGCCTGTGAACCGCTCGGAGAGCACTCGCTGCTCGCACTCGACCGCCAGACTGCACAAAAATTTGTACTCAGTCGAGCCGGCACCGCCAGCACGGCGGCAGGGACTCAGCCACCCACCGAATTGCGCCAGTTGCTCGATCGAATCTCAGCGATTCTGCAACGCAGACCAAACAGCTGCATTCTGCCACTGGAAGTCGCAGAAGACCTTTACGGCCAGTTTTGGCTGGCCTCACCTCACGCCGGCAACTGGTCGCTGGAAGAGCTCCTGATCCGCGGTGGACGACTGCCGTGGCAGGCCACAGCAGAGATCGGTCGCGAACTGCTGCTGTGCCTCGCGTGGTTCGAAAAAAACGGTATTTCCCACGGAAACCTCACTCTTTCATCAGTTCGAGTTTGCGGCAGCGGCAGAGTTTTTTTGACATCAGCATTTGCCCGCAGACTGCGACGCCCCGCGATTTCCATCGGACAGCAACTGACACTCCGCGACTGCGAAGGCTTCGCACCGGAACTTGCCGAGTGTGCTCGACAACCCGATCGCCGCAGCGAGCTCTACGCACTCGGCTGCCTCCTCTGGCAACTGCTGACCGGGCGATCGGTCATCATCTCCGCCGATCCCGTACGACGCCTGATCAGCCACCGTGAACATGACGTACCGGACGTTCGAATGCTGGTTCCGGAATGCCCTGAATGGCTGGCTCGCAGCCTCCAGATACTCACACGCAGGCTTCCCGAACTGCGCCCGGACTCCGCTGCCGAAACACTGCGGCAATGGACGGCAGCCCCCCAGAGCTTCTCCGCAATCCGCCGCATCGTGCAGTCGCTCCCGGAATCCCGCAAAACTGTTACACTGCCGACAGGCCCAACACGTCAGACACAGTCACGCACAGCCCGACTCATTCGCCGTACCGGCTGGCCGGCAGCCGCTGTCGCAGCCCTCACCGGACTCGGATTCATTGCCAGCCAGTCCGACCCTCACCTGCTGCCACTCAACGTCAGCGACTGGCGCGAACTGCTGCCCCCCCAAAAAAACACAACAGGCATTCCGCTGACAAACAACCAGACTGCAGCCACAGCCGTCGATATAGTCCTCGACATGCCTCTGCCAAACGCTGACGGAGTCATTCAACTGGAATCCGGGCGCACGTATCGCCCCCGCGACCTCCGCATTCCCGGCAGACTCACCATCGAATGCGTGACTCCCGGTAGTGCAGTCGTCGAAATCCCGGCTCAGAATCAGTGGATTCTTGCCGGATCAGCCGTGGGACTCAAAGGCCTGCAGCTGCGAAGAGCCAGTGGCTCAGCAACACCCGAAACTCCTCGACAGCTGGCCGCAGTCCAGTGCAGCTCTTTGCTGCTGCACCAATGTCAGATCCAGTCGCCCTCCGCAGCTGACGACTGCTCCGGACTGGCCTGGTTCCGACCCGCTGAGCAACCCGGAATCATCGAACTGCAGAATTGCGTGTTTGCAGGTGGCGGTTATGGCATCTCCTGCAATCACCCTCCCCAGAAACTGCAGCTCGAAAATGTTCTGCTGGCCTGCCGAGGAGGTGGCCTGCTGCTGGAATTCGGAGAACAGGACTCCAGTGACTGGCAACTGACACTGAAAAATGTCACCCAAAGATTCGGCTTCAGCCTGCTTGACACTGTGGTACATGCCGACGGTCCGAAATCCCTCGCACTCCGGGTCATTTCCGAGGACTGCGTTTACCAGCCACGCATGGCCGTCGTCCGCATCCGTCCACCTGCGCAGTGGCAGCCAGCCAATATGCAGATCCGTTTCCAGACAGACAGCGGACACCCAGCAATCTTAGGACCTGACGCCGAAGCCGCTGTGTATATTGATCGAGCACTCAACCAAACTGTGGCTCTCCCGAACGAAAGCCTGCCCGACAACATGCTGCTGTTCGTAGACAGCACCTTTGCAGACTCAGAACAACAGCATTTCAGCACGCCGTGGGAAGCGTCACTGCTGCTCGACTTTGACGGCCCCAAACTTTCACCGCAACTGCCCGGCATCATCGCAACGAAAATGCCGGCTCCGCCGGCCGCAGCTTATTTAACAAACTGAAACTCACGAGTATTCACGATGGCCCAGATCACGTCCTCCCAACCCTGCTGACGGCTGGGATAATCAGCAAGTTTCTGCACTACAAACTGAACCTCCTCCGGACGCGGTGGCCTGCTGAACGCCGCCAGATACAACTCCCTCAGCTGCTCCTCCGCAGCCCTCTGCTCATCGCGAGCAAACTTGGCCGCACGCCCCTGACCATTCTGCAAACGCCCCTGCACATCACTCGAATTCAACAGATGCAGAGATTGCGACAGATTGGCCTCAGGAGACCGCTCGCACTCACAAGCACTCTCGGCTTCCGGCTTCCCAAAGACCTGCAGAAAATAATTGTTGAAACCGTTGTCCGGCAGCTGTACCGCCGTCGTACCCTGCGGAATCGTGCCAAAATTCGATGGCGTCTCAGCCACAGAATTCACCGCGTCATACAACACCTCAGCCGTCAGTCGCCGCGGATAAAAACGCGAAAAATTCTGAGCATCCGCGGCATTGAATTCCGTCGGCTCTGAACTCAGCTGGTAGGCTGACGAGCGACAAATGGTCCGCACGAGATCCTGCAAATCAAAACGATGCTCCACAAAATGCTTTGACAAAGCATCCAGCAGCGCCGGATTCGACGGTGGATTCGTGACGCGCAGATCGTCCTCTGGATCCACAATGCCTCGTCCAAAGAAATGCTTCCAGTACCGATTTACCAGCGCTTTGGCAAAAAATGGATTCTCAGACGCCGCCATCCAGTCCACAAGGTGCTGACGAGCGTCATCGTATTTCGAAATCTCAAGCGTAGGACCGCCCAGACCGGCCGGCGGAACGTCCAGCTGAGTCCGCGGATTACGCGACTTCGGCTCTTCCGCCTTCACATACACCATATCCGGCTGATTCAGCTGCATGTTGTAGCGGGAATTCTTCAGACCCACCTGCGAAAAAAATGCCTCAAAGCCGTAATAGTCCTGCTGGCTCCAGCGTTCAAACGGATGATGGTGACACTTCGCACACGCCAGTCGCATCCCCAAAAACAACTGCGCAACGTCCTCCATCTGCTGCGTCGAAGTCGTGACCTCGCGATACCAGGCCGCCGGCGGATGAGTTTCAGCGTCGCCCGTCGCCGTTAGCACCGCACGCACAAACTGATCGTACGGCATGTTCTCACGCAGCGCACGCCGGATCCAGTTGTGAAATCGAAATGTGTACTGAATGTCAGTCGCCTGACGCCGCTTGTTCCGCAGCACCGCCGCCCACTTGTTCGCGAAATAATCGGAATAACCCGGGCTGGACAACAGCCGATCAATCAGCCGGTCACGCTTCGCCGGATCCGTGTCAGCAATAAACTGACTGGTCTCAGCCGGAGACGGCAGACGACCAGCAATGTCAATCGACACCCGCCGCATGAAGGTGGCGTCGTCACACAGCGGGGCAGGGGGGATCCCCAGCTGCTTCAATTTCCCAAACACCAGTGAATCCACAAAGTTCTTTTCCGCAGGCACACTCTGCACCGGAATCCCCTGCGGAATCACAGCCCGAAATACACCCACCTCACCCTGAAATCGCACCATGACAGCAACTTCACCAGGCACGTCCTCTACCGTCACTCGGCCAGCAGCATTCGTAATTGCCATCTCAGTATGGTTGGGCTCATAAGATGCCAGTCGTGTCACATCATGCACCGAACCGTCACTGTAATGTGCCAGCACTGACAGCTGCTGCCGACCACGGAATTTCATCTCGCGAACTGCCGGCACAGTTTCAATCCGCTGCAGCACCGGATCCTCTTCAGAACCATACGGCATGCCCTGCTGAATCCAGCGAGTCACCAGATCCCACTCATATGTCCCCGGCGACATTCGCTGACCACCGCCATGAGGCAAAATGTTGGCAGGCTTCTGCAGCAACAGACTGAAACCAGGGTCTGCCGGAAAAATGCGACGACCCCGATCCTCATGCACCAAAAACTCGTAGTCCTCAGCCGGATAAAATCCCAGCAGCGATAGCCGAAAACCGTTCTGACCGTCAGCCTTGCCGTGACAGCCACCAGCATTGCAGCCCAGCTTCGTAAAGATCGGCACAATCTCGTTTTCAAAATTCACTGGCAGGTCTTCAGCACAACGCGATGCCGTTAGCTCGATCGCCGCCGTTCGACCACCCGGCTCCGTCGCTGTCACTCGACTGACACCATCCATCAGCGGCGTCACCAGACCTTCCACATCCACCGACAGTACATTCGGAGCCGCGACACTGTACGCCACACTGTGAGTCAAATCGTGCCGCTGACCGCTTGCATAGATGCCCGTCACCAGCAGTTGCCGCCGCGCAATGCGACCAACCAGCGTTGTCGGACCCGCAGATTCAAACTCGATCCGCTGCAATTCGCCCGCCGGACCCAGACCCGGAGGTTCAGCATGCACCGGCAGCCACGCAGCCAGCACCAGACACACACCCACAAATATCACGCCGGTTCGCTTCGCTGCACTCATCTGCAGGACTCCTGTGACAGCTCGCTCAGCCTCTCAAAACCCCCGCAATTCTGACCAGTTAGTCTCGGCAACGCAAGAAATCTGTCACGGAATCGACAAACGGAACTAAGCTTCAGGCAGAGTTTTCACCCATTTCCCGAAAGAATCCGTCCCTCGCACTGCCTATTCTCCGGAAATTCGCTGCCGTCAACACTTTCACAGCCTGGTGGTATACCACCGAATGGCCGACTAGAATCCCAGCTTTCACAAACCTCCAGAAAATCGGCCGGAGAAAAATCATGCGTGCGGATCAACACGAACAGCAGGCTCGACGCGACTTTCTGCGAGCCATGACCGCCGCTGCTACAGCTTCGCTGGCTGCAGGTGCTCCACGCAGCATCGCTCACGCCGAAATCACCCAGCCCACTCAGCCCGTTCCCACCGCAGACTCCTGCATCCTCCTGTGGATGGGCGGTGGCATGGCCGCTCCGGACACACTCGACCCAAAACACTATCAGCCCTTTCGCCCCGGCCTGCCCGTCGCGGAAATGCTCAGCACATTCCCCGCCATAGACACCGCCGTCAGCAACGTGCGCATCTGCGAGGGCCTCGAAAAAATTGCCTCCATGATGGATCGTGGCACGCTGATTCGCTCAGCCGTCCAGCCAGACCTCGGCAGCATCCTGCACTCTCGACATCAGTACCACTGGCACACAGGATATGTGCCTCCGCAAACTGTAGCCTGCCCCCACATCGGCTCATGGATCGCTCGACTCCGCGGACCTCTCAACCCGGTGATCCCGGCCTTCATCAATATCGGCCAGCGACTCGAAGGAGTCGGTGAAAGCGAGGAACTGAAAGCCTTCACCACCGCCGGCTTCTTCGGAAGCGAATTCGGCCCCATGAATCTGCCATTTCCGGAAGAAGCTGCCGCCTCAGTTCGCCCACCCAAAGGAATGAACTCCGGCCGTTTTGGCAGCCGCCAAAAATTGCTCCAGAAACTTGTCGATAACAGCCCACAGAAACGCTTCATGAGCGACTACCAGCAGGAATCGCTGCTGCGATCCATGGACAACGCCTGGAGACTGCTCAGCTCTCGCGACCGCGACGCCTTCGACATCCGGCTTGAACCCGAAGACACTCGCCACATCTATGACACCGGGCGATTCGGCCGAGGCTGCCTGCTGGCTCGCAGACTGGTGGAAGCCGGAGCACGCTTCGTGGAAGTCACCACAGAATATGTCCCGTTCCTGCACTGGGACACCCACGCCAACGGCCACGAAACACTCGCCCGCATGCACTCCGAAATCGATGCCCCCATCGCACAACTCGTGCGCGACCTGGAACTGCGAGGTCTCCTCGACAGAACGCTCGTCATTCTGGCGTCTGAATTCAGCCGCGATGCACTGATCGAAGGTGTCCCAGGATCCTCAGCAGCAGACCAGGCCACGGAACGAGTCGATGCAGTTGCAGAAATGAAACACTACGGACTGCATCGGCACTTCACTGGCGGCACCAGCGTGCTGATGTTCGGCGGCGGACTCAAACGCGGCTTCGTCTACGGACGCACTGCCGACACACGACCACTCATCGCTGTGGAAAACCCCGTCTCCATTGCTGACCTGCATGCCACCATCATGACCGCCATGGGCATCAGTCCGCAAACGGGCTTCGATATCGAAGGGCGTCCCTTCTATGTCACCGAGGACGGACATGGTAAAGCCGTCATGGACCTCTTCGCAGCAGGCTAAACAACACCCGCCCGGCACTCAAGACGGTACGGAGTACCACTGCATGCCTCAGTACCAACGACGCCTGCCATGGCTGCTGGTCCTGCTGCCCTTTATCGCAGCAGGTGTCATCCCGTTGCTGCTCAGACCAGACAGCCAGGTTCCCGTCGTTGTCGTCTACTGCGCTCACGATTCCATTTTTGCCGACGGAATTCTGCGGCAGTTCGAACGACAAACCGGAATCCGCGTCGATGTGCGATTTGACGAAGAGGCCAACAAAAGCCTCGGACTCACACAGATGCTGCTGTCAGAAAAACACGCCCCCCGCTGCGATGTTTTCTGGAACAACCAGACTCTCGGAACCATACGACTAAAAAACTCCGGTGTGCTGCAGCCCATCCCGCCGGAACTGCTGCAGTACATCCCGAAAGAATTTCAGGATCCCGAACGCTGCTGGTGCGGCTTTGCAGCACGACTTCGAGTCTGGATCGTCAACACCCAAAAGATGGCCTGCACCGAACAGGCTTTGGCTGCCGCACTCAGTCAGCCCAGCCTCTCCAGCGCCGCGATCGCCATACCTCTGTACGGCACAACGCTCACTCAGTACGCTGAAATGTGCCGCGAACAGGGACTGCCAGCGCTTCAGCAGTGGCACAACTCACTCTACTCCCGCGGCATCCGCGAAGTACGAGGCAACGGGGCGGTAAGGGACCTCGTTGCCGCCGGAGCCTGCAGTTTCGGACTCACCGACACAGACGACTTCTACGCCGCACTGGCAGCCGGCAAACCAGTCGATATGCTGCCGTTCAGACTGCAAAATGGCAGTACTGTCTGCATCCCCAACACCGTAGCCATGATTCGCAACTGTCCACACCCCGACAACGCAGCCCGACTGATTGCCTTTTTGCTGTCCGCTGACGTCGAAAGGCAACTGGCGGAATCACCCGCCCGCCAGATTCCACTCGGGCCCTCTGACCCCGCACGCCTGCCCCCCGAAGTTCAGCGCCTGCTGCCATGGGCCGCTGCTGCCACCAGCCCCGCAGACGCCGCCGCAGACGATCAGCTTGTTCTGCAATGGCTGTCGCAAGGCCGCTAAATGCAAAAAGCCCGGGCTGCTCAGCAGCACCGGGCTTTCCGGAGAACTGATTCATCAGACCAGTCACGGACTGGCGTCTTCCAATGCTTCCACTCGCTGCTCAAGAGCAGTCAGTTCGCTCTGCAGGGCTGCTGCATCCGCCTGAGCCTTCAAGGCCGCAGCATTGGCGTCCTCAGCATCATTGCGAGCATCAATGCCGATCACAACAGCGGCAATTGCCACACCCGCATACACCAGCATCGGCAGATTGAAAGCACCAAACTGACCACGCACCAGACGCACATCGCTGACAACAGCCGGAGTATTCACGGCCGCTGGCGGAGCCTTCTCGTCAGTCCAGAAACGACAGGAAGTGGCACCACCAGCTGTCACCAAACGATGCTGACCGGCTCGCAAACCGCGAAACGACGCCAAACCATCGGCGTTCGTCTCGGCTACCGCCACCGCACGCCCCTGAAACTCAACCGTCACCTGCGATCCTTCAACCGGCTGACCTTCGAGTGTGACAACGCGAGTCGTCAGCAGGCCCCCAGTTCCCAGACGCACATCCTGCACTCGCACCGCTGACTCATCAGTCGCCGCACCAGCCACAGCCAATGGACTCTGAAACAGCACGGCGGCAGCCAGTACCAGCGAAATGACTCCCCTCAGATTCTTCATTGCAGCCATCGTTCCGTTCCTTCGTTACTGCCGAACTGTTTTCCAAAATCGTAAAGGCCACCCAAATCAGCGGTAACCACTGCGGCCTTCACTCACCACTTGAGGCAAAGGTTAGAGGAAACGTCATTTTCCGGAAATAGGAGTTTGCTCGTGAAAGCAGGCCGGAATTTTCCCCCGCAGCGTATTCGCTGAATCTTCCTGGAGCCTCCCCGCGATGAATCTGCTGCACATAGCTCCGCAGCAGTTGCTGGCTGTCCGCACTGTCATTGATCAAAAAACAAATCCACGCCCAGCTGTTGCGATACTCATCTGCCCCCATCGCCTCGGCCGCTGTAATCTTTTCAAGCGCAGGCAGCGTCGGAGAAAACCCGAAACGCGCCTTCAACCGCACTGCCTCACGACGCGATGACCGCGGACGTGCGGCCTCCTCCTCCTCGAAATACTCAGCCAGACCCTCGTCCAGCCACAGCGGCGCATAAGGCATGTGCTGATGCACTCGCACATGCGTCATCTCGTGCCGTAAATCCACCGCCAGACTGCGGCTGTTGTACGCATAAACCTGACTAATTTCACCGTTCTTCAGAAATATCGCCCGCCGCGCAGACGCCTGCGGAACTCGCCCACTCAAATACTGCAGGTAACTCTGCCGGGTCGAAAATAAAACGATTTCCACACGCCCCGACGTCCCCTCAATCCCCGTCGCCTCCAGCAACTCAGCATCCACCTCTGCCAGTTCAGCCCAGATCCGCTCGGTGTCCGGATCAAACTCCGCATACAACAACAGACTTCCACGCTGCTCCTGCACAACCCAGCGATCTCCGCCAGTCGCAAACGAACAACATATCGCCAACAAATATGTCAGCAGGATCCGCACACACGCTCTGCTGACGGCTCGCTTCATGCCAGTTGGTTCCGCTGCAGTAACACTGCCGAATGCTGAAATTTTCAGAAAAACAAAAACAGACGATTTGGCAAACTTCGGCAAATCCTGCCGGAAAATACCGGTACAGGTCAACACCAGAAATTGCAGAAAGCCGGCAGAGGAACGATAAGCCGGGTTCTGTCGCGGGTGCTCATTTCTCTTGGATGCCGATTACTCGACACCTCCAGCAGCCTACCCGAAGGTCAGCGAACCGGACCGATTCGAGACGGCAGATGCCGCCTTCCCTTCTGCTTGGCCTTGCTCCCGATGGGGTTTACCCAGCCAGTCGGTCACCCGAACTGCTGGTGCGCTCTTACCGCACCGTTTCACCCTTACCACGACGCGGCGCAAAGGCAAAACCCTTGCACCGCCGTTCGGCGGTTTGCTTTCTGTTGCACTTTCCCGATCCTCGCGGACGGTGGGCGTTACCCACCATCGTGTCCTATGGAGCCCGGACTTTCCTCTGAATGCAAAGACTCAGCGAACACCTGTTCCTCTGCCGACTTGCAAAGTGTAGCACTTTTGAGGATTCACAGGGCTGCAAATCCGGCATTCTCGGACTGATCTGCCGGAAACAAACACCGCAGCACCACTTCCTGCCCGCCGGCAATTTTCGAAATCCTCGATCTTTGGTGGCACATGTTTAGCAAATCCCACCGCCTCGCAGCACAACAGCAGCATCTCCCATGCGAAAATTCACCGTCCTCATAGCCATTTCCTGCTTGTTCACCAGTTCTCTGCTCGCTCGCCGCTGCGCCCTCCGTACCCCCGCTCGCATCCTGGTACCGCCCGCTGAAATCTTCAGTTTCCCGCAACGGCAACTTCAGATTCGACAGTTCAGCAACCCTCTCAAGTCTGCCCTGCTTAACCAACAACCCGCGCTGGCACTCGCCATCAGTGCACAGATGCTTCGACTGGCACCTGATGACCCCAGCCTCGGTTACAACCACGCCTGCCTGCTGGCAATGCAGGGACAGGATGCCCTCGCACTGCAGACACTGGCCAGTGCCGTCAAAAATGGCTTCAACCGGCCGCAAGACCTGCAGCAGAATCCTCCGCTGGCCAGCCTGCGGTCACGACCCGGATTCTCACTGCTGCTCCGACAGACCGCACAGAATATCAACGCCCCCACAAAAAACTCAGCAACGGCCGCCACTGAAATCACCGATCACACAGCCACCGTCACGGCAAGCAATACTCGCTGGATACCTGACGAATTCAGACTTGTAACGGAATTTCAGTCACCCCCGAACACACTATTGCTCCCGCTAAACTCACAAGCAAACACCCCTTCACCCGCTCAGCGACTGGTCAGTCAGTGGATTCGCGAGGGTACTGCCGCAGGCTTTCACGGACTGCTCTACGACAACCGCGATCGAGATCACAACACCCTGCAAACAGCTGAACTCCTAAACCTCAACTTCGTCGAATACGCATCCCATGCTCGCGCCGCCAATGCTGACTACGGCCTGCGACCATTTCGGCGATTCAACCTCCCCACCATCGCAAACGCTTCCACCGCTTACATGGATCCGGTGTTCGCCCGCAGCAACCCCCGCATGCTGCTTTCAAACGAGTTGCATACCGCACTCACCATTTAGCACTGGTACCACAATCAAATGTACTGCTACCCGGAACATCGGGATTATGACCCGGAGACCGGTGACACATTCCCCGTCAATGCACCGTTCTGGATCGTCTCACAGGGTTCCTCCGGTTCCGATCAGCCATTCATGGAAGCGGCTCTGCTGACACTGGCGGCACTCCGGCCAGATATCCGCGACGAACTGCAGAGAACCGGTCGGCTCGTGGAGATCACTCAGTGGATTCTCCGACGCAGCCTCCGATTCGTTGACCCCGCCGGAATGCAGTACCTGACAGGTCGCGCTCACCCGGTTGTCTTCGAGGAAGTCGACCTCGACCCCGAACGCATGGTCGAACTCGCCCACAGGCTGACACCTGAACAGATCCCGGCCGTCGCCAGACTGGCTGTCGTCACCGAAGACTCAGGAACACCAGACGTCGACTACTTCGCTGGACAACTCAGCGAAGTCTCTCTCAACTCAGCAATCGCTCTCGGGCGAGTCTATCGTACGCTGCTGCCAACACGAAAAATGACTGTTCAAGTCTTGCCAGAACAACTGCAGACCGGCCGCCAGCCACAAATTCACTGGGTCGTTCTCCAAATCGGTCCCTAACAGGTCAGCATCAGACCACTCAACTCCGATCGCTCTCGTGCTGAAACTACAATGAACTGGGGCCCCGCCTTTGATGTCCCGTGGCAGCCCGGCCTGAAAAGCCACCGCGTTGATGTCGCAGTCTTTATTGATGACGGCGTCTCTGTCTCACTGCCCGGCATCATCAGCACCCTGCTGCCCGCTTCAGAAACCCGCACCTACTCAGGCAACACACTGATGTCCGTCCATTACCAGCCCACCGATAGTACGTCGCCCGCCGCTGACCCCCTGCTGTTCCCGACCCGCCACTGGCACGACGACTATCAGTACAACAACGGACAGTTCACCGGCTGGATACGACACACCCCAAACGAGCCACCGGTAGAATTCAATCAGTTCGGCCAGCTAAAATTCGCCGATCAGAACGGACAAACAACGCTCGTGTCGGTAGAATACTTCCACTCAACAGCAGCCGGACAACCTCCGACACTGCTGTGGCGGCCCCGCAATCCCCAGCCCTGCCGCACCCTAAAGGCTCAGTCATGCCGGTTGGAAATCAGTTTCGACATCAGTCCTACCCAACACAACCGCTGATCACCCCCACTCTGCACACACTGCAGGCCACACCGCCAGTTGCCGGAATTGCTGCCGAGTTGCACACTGATCTCGCCTTTGATCAGGTAATTCTGGTCCATGGCACGTTCCTCGGTGATGACCCGTTCGGTATCAGCGCAACCTTACAGGACTTGGCAAATGATGCCCCGGCGCCCGCCACTTCCGCACTGAAAGGCACCGCCGAGTTACTGCTCCGGTCCACCAGACCCATCATCGCTCGTTCTGTCAAGGATCTCGGGAATTACACCAGCGAATTCTGTGATTTATTTCAAACACTTGTTGGTGACGATCCACAAATCGAACTGCTGCAGCCCACATGGAGCGGCGAAAATCACCACTTCGCCCGCGCCGACCTCGCTGTCCGACTGATCCACAGACTGCTCCAAAAACCTCCCGCCCCCGGCCGCCGCGCACTCCTCTGGGGACACTCACACGCCGGAAATGCCTTCGCTCTGCTGTCAAACCTGCTAACCGGTGGCCCCGCCGTTCAGAAGTTCTTCGCCGCAGTCGGAGAACGCACCGAACGACACTGGCTCGCTGTACGCGCTGCTCTGAACACCGCTACACAACCTCACCCGCTTGCACAACAGGTTGCTGCCGTCACCTTCGGAACGCCCGTTCGCTATGGCTGGGATCCAGCCGGACTGTCGGCACTCGTGCACGTCAGTTTTCATCGCCCAGGCAATCCCGATCGGCCGGAAATCGCTCGTCCCCTGTTCCCCCTGTACTCACCATTCGATGTCGCCACAGCACGCTGGGGCGACTGGGTACAAACCTTCGCCATCGCCGATACCGACCTCAACACCGGAAAAAGCAGCGAACTCAATCAGCGACTCAACACGCTCCTGGAAACCGGGCTTGAAGAGCCACCGCCGGAACCCGATACACGCCTGCTGATGTCACGCCGACTACGCAAACTTTGCAGCCGCTGGAAACATGGCACCCGCTGCCACACCGATGGCAAAAATCTGCTTGTCGATTATCAGAGCTCCGGAAAATTTACCTTTCCAGCAATTCCCATAGAAATCGCTGCCCTCGGCCACGGTGTTGCCACCGCCGTACACTGGCTGCCTGCTCACCTGCAACTGGTCATCACCGCCCTGCAGCCGTCACCGCCGGCACGACAGTGACCGGAACGGACGCAGCAGGAGCCGTCTGGGGCTCAAATGACAACAGTCGCTTTGATTCCTTCACCAAAAACTGAGTATCCATGAAGGGCTCAAAACTGATGTCCTGCCAGCGAATTCGCCCCTTGGCATCAATCAAAAATGTGCCGTGAAGTGCTGCCTTCTCGAAGTCATCGTAACACCGATACTTGCGAAAGATCGCCATTTCAGGATCTGCCGCCAAAGGAAACGGGAAACCACCCTCCAAATCCCCCAAAGCACGCTTCAAATTGATCTGCTTGTCCGTGCTGATCGCAACCACCTCCAGACCGGCATCCCGAAAACTCTGGTAGTCCTTCGCAATCGCCTTCAACTGCTCCGCACAGTGCAGACACCCATAACCCAAATAAAACACCACAACAACCGGTCGACCACGGTAATCAGCCAGTGAACGCGGCTTGTCCTCAGTATCCGGCAACGTCCACTCCGCTGCAGTCACCGGCGACCAGCGAAATGGCCCCAGCGAATCCAGCTCTGGACGCACACCCAGATCACCCGGATTTTCCGCCGGCAAACGCCAGTCCGCCGGAAAACCAAACTCCGCCGCAATCGGTGCCAGTCGAGCCATCGGTGGAACAGCCAGATCGATCGTCGATGAAAGCTTCCTAAGCTTTTCAAAACTGGCCTTCGCCTCATCACGACGACCAGCCGAAAACAGAATCTCCGTCTGAGCCGCCAAGGGCAAAACCTCGCCGTTCTTCGAATTTACACGATCCCCAATCTTCTTGATCGCGTCGTCAGCTTTGCCCGCCTTCTGCTGCAACAGTGCCAACTGCTCCACAGGAATCTCTGCGGCTGTTAACAGTTCCAGCGCCTTCGCCATGTCCCCCGCTCCCACAGCGCCACGACCATCAATTTCCTGAATCGCCTTCTCAAGCCTGCGCATCGTTCCGGCAAAACGCTGCTCTGCGTCCTTACGAGCCTTCTCGATGGCCTTGTCGTCTGACTTGGCCTCACGAGCCTTCTTTTCTGCTTCTGCAACTGCCTCTGTCTGCTTTTGCTTCTCACCATCCTGCAGCCCCTGCAGCTTACCGCGAATTACAGCAGCCTCACTGGCCTTCCCCAGCGATGCAAAAGCCGCACCAATCGCACGGTCCCGCTTCAGATCCTCTTCCGCATTGCCGGAATCGGCAAACGACACATCACCCTGCAAAGCGACCAGACAATCCCATCGCTCAAATGCTTCCAGAACCTCCAGCAGACGCTCACGACCATAACGAAAACTGCCAATGCGATTAATGTCGTTGTATTTCGGATGCTGCGGCAAACTCATCATGTTGACCGCCAGCGACTCAGCATCATCAGCCCTGCCAATCGCGGTCATATTCCGAATGCACCACTCATTGTTGTGCGCGAAGTTGTGAATCTGATCCGGCAACACGCGGTCTCGCATCATGTGAGCATGATCCACGCGAGCAGATGCTTCCTGCTGCCAGACCGCATCGTGATACCGACGCAGACGCGAATAGATGTGACCAGGCATGTGCCACATATGAGCAACCCCGGGAGACGCGAGGCCTCCCAGTGCAGATGACTGAAGTGCCTTCTCTGGCTTGCGACCATCCCACAAATGAATTCGAAAATGATGTACAGGATGCAGAGGCTCAACGTCCAGCACTTCCTGGATCATTGCATCAACCGCCAGCTGCGAAGGCATCTTCAAGCCTTCACGACGACCGGCCCAAAAAAACTCACACAAAATCGTCTTAGTCTCAATGTCGTCAGGAAACTCCAGCAGCAAATCTTCAAGATCTGAGACATACCGGTTGGCCCGCGACTCACGCTCGCCATCGTTGTCGCCCTTTGCATTGATCAGTCGGTCAAACGCCTCAATCAGCAACTTCTCACGACGGCTGCATTTCTCACGACGCTTCATCCCCTCAGCAATAAACCCCTTCGCACGACCAGGATTGCCGCGATTCGACATCGCCATGCCCCAGTACGCAATCGCACAATCCGGATCCAGCATCGCTGCCTGCCGAAATGATCTCTCAGATTCAAAATACCAGTAGCCATGCAGTTGAGCAACACCCTGCTGCACGAACTGCTTCGCCTCTTCACTGGCAGACGTCGCCGGAAACCGAACGGCACCCATCTCAGGCATCAGCCAGGCAGCCTGACGAGGCCCCTCGTTGAAAACTTCGCCATGAACTGAATGCCCCTCCTTGACCGGTCCCGACTTCGCAGCATCTGGCTTTGCCGGAGCAGCGGTTTCCTGAGCCGCCGCAGCCGCAGCCAGCCACAAGCCCAGTATCAACCCTGAAAACCGCAACCAACCCACAGACAAATGAATCGTTCGCGATCTCATGGGTACAACACCTTGACTGCTTAGAACGAACACGGCGGGATATCTGCGGAGGGACAGGCAACTTATATTCTGCTGCGAAATTCGGGCTTTCGCAACTACCTGGCCCTGCCCGATCGCAATCAAATGCGATTTCCCGGACCGGCAGGCCAGTGCAACTCAACCAATCAGCCCGCCCCCCTCGCCAATCCACATGCACCCCCACCAAAAATCTCCGAAGAAATCCATATTTTTTTCGCCTTTCCCACGGCAGCAAAACTCCCAAAATCGTGTCTTTTCAACTGCTCGGCCGTGTCCACGGAAGCTGAACTGTCGGTAACAGCCCGCACCGAAAGCCAACACATGACAGACCCCCTCAAATCCGCACCACTTTCCGGGGCCCCGCAAGTTACGCAGGTGCCGAACAGTACGCCCTGACCGACGACGGTGCTCTCCGGGTCTACAGCTCCGGACCAGTCACCGTTCTGGGTTTCGGCGGCAGCGATGTGCCCTCAGAATTCAACGCCGCACACTATCGCACTGCTGTCAGTGACCTGCTGCGCTCTCAGCACTCCAGCGTCGCAGCCTTTGATCTCACCGGCGTCTCTCTCGTACCAAGTGGCATGCTCGGACTGCTCGTCTCCCTCACCAGAATTAGCGAAAACCCGCCGAAGGTCCAAATTTTCAACGCCTGCCCCGCAGTCCGCGAAGCCCTCACCCTCACACGACTCGACACAATCGCCGAAGTTCTCGAGGTTAAGATCAGCGAGTAATCCGACTGGCGGTGGCTCAGGCCTAAAACGGCAGGTCCCAGAAAGCCTCCGGATGCTGCCGTATCCGACGTTCCACCTCGGCCGCATTCCGCCAGCCCGCCTCCTGCTCGGTAAAAAACTTGGCCGACGGATTAATCCCCCGCGATTCCAAAAACTCAATCCGCTGACGCATTCCCGCCGTCCGACTTAAAACCGGCAGCAGTCCACACCAGACGACCGCCACCAGAACCAGTGCCGCACCCAGCCGATACCGACCGCGCCAGACACCGCCGGCCGTCAGCCGCCGCTCACTTTCGCAGCACATCAGCCGCCTCCGGAAATACAACCTCAAACATCAGCAAACTCATCAGCAGCGACAACACAAGGTTCAGCAGCTGGCCACACACATACAACGTCAATGGCTTGCCACCACGCAGGAACTTCCCCAGCGTCCGCAGATCCGTCTCCAGCCCAATACTCACAAACGCCATACAAAAACACCAGCTCCGCACCGTCTTCGTCCCACCGTCCACAACCGCCCTCACAAAATCAGCACCGCCACTCAGATTCTCGTACAACACAGACATCAGCACTGATGCCCCCAGAAAACCCAGAATGAAACGCGGAAATCTGCGCCAGATTTCACTGATCTCAGGCCTCGTACCAGCGGACCGCTCCATACACGTGACCCAGTAAACAGCGACACCAAATGCCACCACACCGATCAGCATGTTCTGAATCATCTTGATCGTTGTTGCCACCACCTCAGCTTCCTCACCCAGCATGGCTCCCGCAGCACCCACCGCCCCCGTTGAATCAATCGTCCCACCCACCCACGCTCCACCCACCACAGGCCCCAGACCCATCGCCCGAATCAACTGTGGCATCGCCACCATCATCATCACCGTAAACGCCAGCGATATACCCACCGCTGTTGTCAACTCCTCCTTCTTCGCACGACACGCTGCCGCAGTCGCAATCGCAGCCGATACACCGCAAACAGACATGTCAGCCGAAATCACCATGTTCAGAGCAGCAGACTCCATCTTCAAAACACGCTGACCAAACCAAAAAGTGACTATCAGCACAACAGGAGTCACCACCCACGACACACAGATCCCCGGCAGACCCAAAGCCAGCAACTTTCCAAACAATACCTCAGCACCCAGCAACACCAGCCCTGTCTTCATGAACAGTTCAGTTCGCGCACCAGCCCTCAAGACCTTTGAAACCCCTGTCGTGTTGCTGACCAACAGACCAATCAGCAACGCCCACAACGCATACTCCAGCCCGTAATACTTAACCAGCTTCTGCTCCGCCAGCACATATGCCAGCAGACTCAAGACAAACACACCTGCACAGGGTCGCCAGAAACTCATTTCCGATCCCCGCCCCAGCCACATCACCACACTCATGACAAATGTGATCAGCAGCGCCGCCGACACAACACCCCATAACCACGATGCCTTCGACTCAAATGGATGGACCTCCCACGCCGCCGGCAGCGAGACCAGCGATTTCATCGGATTCTGCCAAAACGGACCCTCCGCCGTCGCAACAGTCCCACCACTCGGCAACAGCCCGTTACTGTGCAGCACAGTGACCAGCACCGAAATACACAACATCGCAGCGGCAACCAGCATTGCCAGAGTATCTTCAGAAAACCGTCGCGAGCCTGACATCACATTCCCCCCCCTGACCCACACCCCAACAACAGATTCCGTTCAGACCCAACATCAAAGTTCCTGCAAATATCGATTCAGATCCGCCAGATCCCGCGGTCCCGAATTTCGCAGCAAACCCTCCGGCATCAGCGAATTCCGCTGCAAATGCCGCCCCGCAATCTCGGCTGCCTCCACACGATACGTGCGATGCTCGGCATCACGCAACAGCAGCCCGTCCACCGACTCGTAAACAATCAGACCAGTCAGCACCTGACCTGCCGACGTCTCAATCGATGTTGTCTGATACCGATTCGAAATGTCCCGATTAGGATCCACAATCGATGCAAATAAATCGGCTCGCGAAAATCGCTTTGAAACACCCGTCAGATCCGGCCCCAGTGACCGCCGACCACCATGACATTTTGCACACCCCAGACGCTCAAACAGAACCTCGCCACGCTTCACATCACCCTCATCCCACGGCACTGCATCAAGACTCTTCAACACAGCTGCCGCCTGCTCGCTTAAAATGGTCGGCCGGTAGTCCGGAAAACGGCGTTCCAGCCACTCTTGCCATAACTGCATCGACTCAGGCTGAACACGATAACCGGATTCACCAAACTCAAACTTCAATGTCTGCTCATTGTTGTTCTGCAGCAGCCGCATCACAGACTCCCGCAGACGAAACTCCCGCTTGTCACCAATTAAACGACGTGCACAGGACAACAGCGACCACTGCTCCGCTGCCTCGCGGCTGCGCGGCAGCTTCTGCAGCGCCTTCAAACAGGCCTCCACCGTATTCAGCTGCGGTGACTCAAGACCAGACACATATAGCGGCCTGTCAGCAGCTACAGGTCGCTCAGAAAGCACCATCAGCACCGCATCCCGGACCGAAAGATTGTCCAGCTGAGCTCTCAGAATCTGTGCATGCTCGGCTCGCTCAGACTCGCCTATCAAAAACACAATCTCACTGGTCCACTGATAGCCCGGATCCGATGCAATCGCGGAAAGTACGTTTTCAATAGCCCGAGGCACCACACCAGCAGGAACTCGGCCCAGATACAACACATGCCCGGGCAATCCAAAACCAGGCTGCTGAACCAGCAGCGAGGGCAAGGCAGGATCCACCTGGCACAATTGCGAGTACAACTCGCCCATCCGGTCGTCCCAGTTCGTATCCTGCTTCAGCCCCAGACGCTTTAGCTTCACGTCAATCCTAATCAACGCCCGGGCGCACCACTCTGACTCCTCCTGAGAACGCTCCAGCTCAAGGCGACTCAGAGCCGCCAGACAGTGAATGTCATCCTGCGGCAGACTCTCCTCCGTCAACTGCCCCAGCAAACGATCAAAGATGTCGCGATTCGGCAAAGCCACCATCGCAAACACCCGTATCAGTTCCCGATCCAGCAGCAGTTCACCCGTCGGAAACACTGCTGCCAGTTGCGGCACTAAAGGATTCAGATCCCGCTCCAATGGCTCCAGTGACCGCTGCGGACTATAACTGTCAAACATCACCGGACGATCCTTCTGCGGCCCCGTATCACCCAGAGCCAGTTGCAGGACTCGCACCGCCTCACGTCGCAACTCCAGCCCATTCGCCGGCTCTGCCAGCACCTGAACCGCCATTCGCGCAGCCTCTGCACTCTGCTCACCACCACGCTGCAGCAAACCCAGATAAAACCACAGCTTACCACGCTGATCCGCCAGACCACTCAGCAACTGCGAACGCTGGCCCGCATCCAGCCTTGACACCAGTTGCGCTGCACTCAGTCGCACCAGACGGTCAGCGTCGCTCAGCAGCGGCCGCAGCTCCAGCGACAGAAAATTCAAGACCGGAACTGCCGTCGCTGTGGAACATGCCTCCAGCGCTGACCGTCGCACAAAGGCATCCCGATCCCGCAGTAAACGCTGCAGCACAGACAATTCCGGCGACCCGGGTTTCGTACGCCCAGCCGCCCACGCCACCCTCGCTCGCACTTCCGCATCACCCGCCGACAACAATCCCGTCGCTGTCACCACATCCAAACCACCAAACAACTCAACCAGCACCTCAATCGCACGCATCCGCTCTGCAGACGATCTGGCACCGTCCGCTGCAGCAGCATGAAACGCATCTGCCGACTGCTGCTTCGCCAGTCCCACCCACTCCGCACGCGACCACGCCGTATTCGGCTGCCTCGCTGCCAAAACACGGTCCACCCCGCTGGCTGCTTCATCAACAGCAGATTTCTGACCGCTGTCCGTCATACGACAGGAAATGCGGTAAACACTGCCGCGAGTCCCCCGGCCACCAACACTCACATACAAACTACCATCCGGCCCCACTTCCATGTCCGTAGGTGCAAAACCAAACTGGTTCTGCCCCACAGCAAACTCCCGGGGCTCACTCACCCAGCCCGCCCCCTGACGCTGCAATGGCACACACAAAATTCGCCCCAGCGTCCAGTCCTGCACAAACAACGCACCCTGATACTCAGCCGGAAACTGATCATGCCGATAACACACCACGCCCGTCGGCGATCCACGACCAAGGGCTGCCGTCACCGGCGGCATATCGGGCCAGCTGGGAGGACGCTTCAGGCCAGCAGACACATAACCCGCGTTGCTGGCCGGAAGAACATGAAACACCTGTGTCGGAAGATACCACGGTAATGAAATATCCCGCTCGTCATCACTGTCCCAGGTAAAAAGATCTCCAATCACAGTAAATGCAAAGTCATACGCGTTCCGAAATCCATCAGCCACAATCTCACCACCCCGTAGCTCCGGCGAAAGACGCAGCAGCGTCCCCGAAACCGGCTGCCGAATCGGAGACGTGCTCGCCGTCGCATAGGCCGATGTCACCCCGGAAAAATTTCCGGCCATGACATACCACCAGCCGTCCGGCCCACGCTGAATCGAATGCACATGATGCTCTCCACCCGCTGCAATCTTCAGAAACACCTGCGGCGCGCCATCAGCACGATCATCCCCGTCGGCGTCGCGATACAGCAGCAGCCCGCCATCACCCGCACACAACAGGCTGCTGCCATGGAAATACATCCCCTGCGAACCCGTCGCCGGACCGTCAGCAAACTGCTGAAAACCATCCGCACGACCGTCGCCGTCAGCATCTGTCAAAATTCGCACGTAACCCGGACCCGAAACAACAACTCGCCCACGCGAATCAAGCGTGAGCGAGTGTATGTCGTGAGCCAAATCATCGTCGGCGTACAACTCAACCCGGAATCCCTCTGGAACTTTGATGCCACTGAACTCCTGAGCCCTGAGCCGGCTGCTGCCCAACAGCAGCACACAGCACAACAACAGCCGCAAACTACCCATGCCCAACTGCACCCAACGCTCGAAAAACATCAGAATCTTCCCTGATTCCATTTCCGCTTCCCCTCAATCACAGCCGACGAATGCGAATATTCCGCCACGAAACATCAAACGGGCCCGTGCCTGCCGCAATCCCATGCACCTGCAAACCAATGTGACCGCGGGGATGAGTCTTGTAGATCTCTTCATGAGTCAGATCGGCTACCGGCTGGTCATTGACCCAGGTCTGAATCCGCGACCCCTGCGCCAGAATCCGAATCCGATTCCATGCACCACTCTTCATCAGTTCGTGAGGCTTGCCACCCGACTTCGGCTCAGGAGACAACCAGCCGTACTGCGTCGCCTCGCCATACACGTAACCAGTAAATCCAGGTGACTTTTCCAGCTCCACCTGAGGACCATGAAAACGCCCCAGACCACCTTCGCCCTGCGGTCTGGTACCCGTCCGCGATTCCTCCGCAGCCACGTCTGCCTCCGTCTTGCCACGTGAACGAATCTGACAGCCGGAATTTAGACCATCATGCACACGCACCTCAAATGTCAGCTCAAAATCACCGTACTGTGCCTCAGACATCAGAAATGTGTTCGGACTTCCCTCCACAGTGACACCGTGAATCGCATCGTCCACAACCTCGTAAACGGCCCGACCATGCTCCGCTTTCTTCCAGCCCTTCAATGTCTTCCCGTCAAACAGTGATTCCCATTTTTCCTCGGCCCTCACGCTGTCGGAAACAACACAGCCACAAACTGCCAGCCCACAGCAGAACAGCAGCCTCGAAAACATCCACCTGCTCATAAACCCCTCACTGCATTAGTTAGATACATACGGCTAAGACGAACCATAAAATGAACTTACCACCAGGCTATGCAGGATAACGAAAGCGAGGGAATTACGCGAGCAATCACGTGGGAGACTCTGGCTCCACAGGAACTGAAAGCTCCCGTTCCCGCTGCCCCCGTCGCAAAAAACCCCGCGCCAGAAAACGCCCCGCAGGACTAGCCAGCAATGCCGGTTGCAACACCAGATTACCAACCAGACTGGCCGTCAGCATCGCCGTCATCATCATCCCGAATTGCCGAATCGATGCGAAATCATTCACAAACTGCGTCGCCATGCCCAGCCCCAGCAACATCCAGCTCTGATAAATCGGACGAACACAAGCCCGCCACGCCAACAGCACAGCTCGCGATTCACCCAACCCGCGCCAGATCCCACTGCGAAACCACACCATGAAGTGAATCGAATCATCCACCGTCACCCCGAGCGCCACACACGGGGCTATCACCGCCCCCACATTAATCGCTGTTCCCAGCCATCCCAGCAGCCCCAGCACAATCAAAGTCGGAAACAAACTTGCCAGACCCAACAGTACTCCACTCGATGCCGTTCGCATCGCCACCACAATCGCCCCAACAATCAGCAGAACATCCGTGCCCAAACCCAACACAAGCCCATCCACCAGCGACCGCCGCGCCCGATAAATTACCGGAGCCACACCAGTGCACAGGACCTCCACACCCTCGGCTCGCTCCCCCTGCAGCAGTTTGCCCGCTGTCGTCCGAATTCGCTGCACCAGCCGATTGTAGTCCAGCTGGTCTGCCTTCCGCAGACGCAGACTGATCCGCCAGAACTCATCCCCACCGTCAACCCCCAAAAAACCCGATTCCAGCAACTGCTCACGCTGCTGCTGCAAACGTTGATTCATGCCCACACGCTGCAGCACCCCCCCCGCAGAGCCCTCAAGTGACGGCGCAAAACTCGCTATCGACAAGGCACCGGAAACACTGTCAATCGTCAGACACTCCGATTGCAGACGTCGAGTCAGCTGCAGTCGCTCAAATCCACTCAGACGACTGACCTCCGGAAATCGCAGCGCCACCTCACAGGTCGTCAGATCGGCCAGCCGGTCCTCAATCCACGCCCCCATCCGCAAAACCTCAGCATCCTCACGAAACTCCTCCAGCAGACTCATCGAAATTTGCAGCCGCAGCACTCCCGGTATTGAAGCCACCATCAGCAGCAGGCACGCCCCCGAAATTAAACCCGCACGCCGTACCACAAATTCACCAAATCGAACCCAAAACACCGGCAGCGGGGCATCGCCCGCCTCATCAGCCGCCTCATCAGCCGCCAACGTCCCGCGAACACCGCGAACCGCGATCCCAGCCAGTGCCGCCGGCAGCCACAACACCAGCAATAACCAGCTCAGTCCAATCCCGACCGCAGAGAAAAAGCCAAACTGCTGCACCGGCTTCAGATCGTTCAGACAGATTGACAGCAAACCAGCTGACGTCGTCGCAGCTGCCAGCGCCAGAGGCAGCCACGCACATTCCACCGCTCGCACGGCCGCCTCCTGCGGGCCACGACTGCGCAATGCCTCGGTATAATAGTTGCACATGTGAATGGCACCGGAAATCCCCGCCGTATACACCATCGGAATCATCGAAATCAGCAGTGAATTCATCGGCACACCGCAGATCCGCAACACCGCCAGACTCAACGTCGCACTGTAAAAACCGGCCGCCAGAACCATCAGCACCACCCGCCACTCACGCAAAGCAGCCCACGCTATCCCCAGTGCCGCGACACAGCTGAAGACAATCGCTCGAGACATCGATCGCGCACTCGCCGCGTCCAACTCCGCATTCACCACCGGAGCACCCGCCCAGCACACGTCCCGAAATGGAACTCCGCTCCCCTCCAAAAGGTCACGCACGCGAGATAACGTGCCATGAACGTCTGCTCTCGCCTCCGGAGTCAGCCACAGCAGCACACATGTCAACCGCCCGTTCCGACCAATCAGCGTTCCCGACAGTCGCCGAATTGCCTCCTCCCGCTCCAGACTCAACGGCGCTCTCTGCATCTGCTCAAGCACCGATCGTCCACTGGAAACCTTTCGCACCACTGCCGCAGAATCAGCCGCATCCGAAATCCGAGCCTTCAGGACAGCTCGCTCAAAACGATACAGCCGCTCGTCCTCCGACTCACAACCCTCCCACGACACCAGTACAAACTCGTCGTTCCCAAATAACCCCTGAAATCGCTCGTACTCAAATGTCTCCGGATACCCCCGCGGCAGCCAGTCCCGCACCTCGTTCTCGCTGTGCCCCAAAGTCGACAGACCCAGTACTGCCACCACAGGCAATAGCCCCCAGCCCAGACGACTTAAAAGCACACGATATCGACTGAAGATAAACTGCCACACTCCGCTGGATCTCCCGACTCAGGCAACCCACAAAAAACCGCGGCTGCATCCAGCCGCGGTTTCAGTTAATTCATTGCTCCGGCAATCTGCTGTTCGGCCAACAGCAATCACCCGAAACACCCCAGCTCCTCACTTGTCGGCCGGCTCACTCTTTGCACCCTCGCGAATCGCAAATACGCGATTACGATTGGCAATGAACAAAGTGTCGTTGGCTACCACAGGAGTCGTGTAGACAGAAGAGCCCATGTTCACTTCGCCCAAAATCTCCTGCTCCTGCGCCAGACGAAATACCGTAATATCCCCATCCTCGTCCCCCAGATACACCTTGTCCTCAACGATCAAAGGAGACGCCCAGCTGGCAGCAAACATGTCGTAAGTCCAGTGCGGCTTCCCTGTCTTCGGGTCCAGGCAGTGCACCAGTCCGCTAAAGTCCGACACAAACAACAGATTATTTTTGATCGCGACAGTGCCGCACGTGCGATGCATCGTTGTCTCGAAATTCGATGGATCAGCACCGACATAATGCCAAATCGCAGCCGAATTCGGATTCTTACGCTCAAAGTCACCTTCCTTATCCACCAGCGCCTGGAGACGCTTGTGAGCAATCGGTGTCTTCGGCTCCTTCGAATTGTAAACCAGCGTCGGACTCACGTCACCACGCTTCGTCGGATCAATGCACCACAGATGGCCCTGACCCTCGCCATGCTCAGGGTCCTCGCCAACTCCCACGTAAACCAGTCCGTCATACACGACCGGAGTCGCAATCAGGTGATTGCGAGTCGCTCGGCCACCCAGCAGGTAAATCGAATCCTTCGGATTACAGTCAAACTTCCACAGCAGCTCGGCCTTACCATCCCGACCCTCAGCCAGAAAGCTGTAGGCATAACCGTCACCACCACCCATGATCACCTGAGCCACCCCGGCAAACTCTCCGTATGCCGGTGAAGACCACTGACCATGCAGCACATTCGCCCCTGGCGAATTGTCACGCCACAATAATTTGCCCGAGTTCTTGTCCAGACAGATAAAGCTGGGAGCACGCTCCTCAGGGATCGTAATGTGACTCTCATCAACGCCGTTGCCCGTGATCACAAACAACAAATTACCAACCACCGTCACCGAACAACTGCACATGTTGTGCTGAGAAACTCCCAGATCCTTCATCATGTCCACCAGCCAGATCACGTCCGCTTCCGTCTCGGCCGTTTCCTTCTCGTCCACATAAGGACTGTCGTTCTGACCGTCACGAAAACCTTCAGTATCCAGACACACCACCGTACCACGGCTAGTCACATACCACGCTCGCTCACCATCCACATAAGGCGAACAGCAAATACCCTGATGCGGCCAGTCATGCACTCGACCAGTCGGCAGCTTCTCATTGCTGTGCTGCCACAAAAACGTTCCAGTCTTTTCATCAAAACACACCAGACAGCCCAGGTCCACACTGCTCGGGTAACGCTTGATATACCCGTTGCCGTTGTTCGTGCCAATATACACCTTGCCATTGGCCACAACCGGGTTCCCATAAGTCTCGGAACCAAGTGGCATCGACCACAAAATATTCTCGCCCGACTCCACGTTCCACTTGATCGGGATGTTTTTTCCCTCCGGAGTATTATTGCGGCCGTAACTGCCACCCCACTGCGGCCAGTCCCGCTTGCCCACTTCCATCTTCGAAATCCGCTCCAGCGCAAGCTTCGTCGGATCCTCAGCCGATACCACACCCACACCCACACCCACAGCAGACGACAGCCACCCGCCAGCCAGCATGCCGGCAAGGACAGCCCTGAAGTTCAGACTCATCGTTGATCGATCCTTGTCAAAAAAACCACAGTCCGGTGAATCATCGCCGTACACTGCAGATGCACTCACTTCTGATTTGCAGTCACCGCCACATTGTCCACAAAATACTCCGCGTCCGTCGCGTTGCCAAACAGACCCGGACTGCCCTGCAGATTCGGAACCTCATCAGTTGCCACTATCTGCCACTCCGCCGGCTCCGCCTCTCCACGCTTCCAGACCTTGCCACGCAAGGTCACCTTGCCGGACTCGGTCTCACTGCGAAATTTCATCGTATACCACGTGTCCGCCTGCCAGGTGAAGTCCATCGTCTTCACAAAACGCAGCTCCAGACGAGCTGTCCAGGAACGAATCTACAGCCGCTGAGCCCCCTGGAGGTCCAAAGTATAACGCTGGTTAATCAAACCCATGTCAGGCAGACGATCGCCCTTCTGAGTCGCCTTAAAGTCGGCCTGAATCGTGTAGTCATGCAGATTCGTCCAGCCCAGCCACGCCTGACTGCGAGTCCCCTTCGGAATGGTACTCACCTTCGCCAGACCCTTCTCGCCGTCCAGTGGAGCCGGCTTGTGACGATAATCCGCACCAATCCACACCGGCGGAACCTTCTCGTCCGCAAAATCAAAGTTCCACGGCAACGACTGAATTACACGCAGACGAGCCTTCGCAGATAACTCGCCCGCCCTGGCCGTTAACACCACTCCAGACACCCCGGATGCCGGCGCTGCATAAACCAGATCCGCAGAGACCGCACCACCACCCTCCGCAGTCACCGCAGCACCCTCCACAGGCCCCAGCAACTGACCAGCCTTGTTGTAACCCAAAACACGCAGCTGCAGCTTCTCACCCGGCTTCAAAATCTGCTCAGTGGGAGTCAGCAGGACCTGCGCAACCTTGCGGTCCGTCAAGGCAGCCTCGCGAGAAATCGCTGTAACTGACGGCTCCGACGCCGCAGCCTTTGCACCACCAATACAGTACAAAGCCTCAATCGTCGATAGAAAAATTCGACCGTTGGATGCTGCAGGTGAACCAAACACCTCCTCACCCTGGGCCAGACGCGCTTCACTCACAACATCTACACCCTTCTCAGTCGGCTGCAAAACCCAGAACCGACCCGTGTTCTCCGCTACATACAACTTGCCGCCAGCCACCATCGGACTGCCAAACATAATCCGACCCAGCTTTTTCTGACCAACAAGCTCACCCGTCTTCGCATCCAGAATCACCAGAGCCGCACCGTCCTCGATGAAATAAATGCGGTCGTCCAGCTTCACCAGTGAACTGCGACCCAAGGCTCGCTTCTGAGCCTTCCACAGCAACTTGTCCTCTGTAATGTCACCCTCAACGTTGCCGTCAAACGCAAACACCGCACCAAGGACGTTCGTGTCGCTGGAATTCTGCTCAGCATGACCCGCATAAACTATGCCCGCAGCATCCACCACAGGAGTTGAATTGATGCCGCGAGTCGATGCCTGATACTTCCAGATCACCTTGCCCGTTCGCGGCTGAACAGCATAAATCGCCCCGTCAGCAGCACTGAATACCATGGCAGCCTGACCGCGAAATGTGGTGAACACCGGAGTCGTATAGGTGGTGTCCTCCGGACGCACGCGAGTACTGATCAGCCAGCGGGCAACACCCGTCTTTTTGTCAAAAGCAATCATCCGATGAGCCGGCACAGCGGTTTCACCCCAGCCCGTCATCACACCGCTGATGATCACAGTGTCCTCAAACACCACCGGGAAATTTGTACGACCGCCATACGTCGACAACATCCCGTACTCCTCGCTCATGGAATGCTCCCAGATCGTCTTGCCGGTCTTGCCGTCCAGACACTGGAATACACACCCCAGACCAAGTACGAAAACTGTGTCCGTCTGAGGATCAGCAACAACACTCGACCAGCCCACTCGCTCAGCAGGGGCGTCCGACAAATAGATGTTGTGCACACTCTCCCAGATCAGCTCACCAGTCTTTGCGTCCACACAGACAGTCTTCTCGCCCTCCTGAGTCGTCTCGGGGAAAGCTCGGCACACAAGGTAGACACGATCATTCATCACCACCGGAGTCGCCCGGGAGGCATACTCCGCCCGACGCCACAACAGGTTCTCGCCCTTCGGTGACCACTTGTCCGGCAAACCCGCCTCAAATGAATGACCGTCATTGTTCGGACCACGCCAGTACGGCCAGTCTTCAGCCAGCACCACGCCCGAGAATAACAGAAACGCTGCCACCAAATTCCTGATCATAACTTAGCCCCCTCCCAGAGCCGATCAGCCTGCCAACTCGGCTAATCATTCAGCCAATGACCATCAGCAGCCTCATGCGGCTGCCGAATTCTTTTCAAAAGCTCAACAAATGCACACAACTCAGACTCAGTCAAATGACCAAACTGCTGCCTGTGCATCGATACCACACGATCCGCCATCGAATCCAGCAACTGAATACCAGACTCAGTGATCGCAATCTCCACGACCCGCCTATTCTCGGTGCGCCGCACCCGAATGACAAGATGCCGGTCCTCCAGACGATCCAGCATTCGAGTAGTGTCCGGACTGCGAGAAATCAGGCGACGCCCCAATGCCAATGTCGGCAGCGAACCCGGATGCACAGCGCGCAGCAAACGCAGAGCATTGTACTGCTGAGCCGACAACTGATACTCACCAAACACCGACTCCTCAAGCCCCTTCAAACAGTCATAGGTCCGCCACAGATTCAGGAATGCCTCCTGCTCCGCAGAATCAAATCGCACCGACCGCTTGTTCGAAGAAACCGCCATAACCCTCAAGCATCGACGTTGACACGAGTATTGTCAAGACAACCAACACCTGCAGCAGCCACGATCGACACAAAAGAAAACCGGCCGGGGACCCAAAGGAACTCCCCGCCCGGTTCAAAAACAACAGCATTCCCCCAAGGAAAACTGACTGTCACTGAGCAGATACACAGTACAAATGACGGCTGGAACGGAAAAAAATCTGACCGTTGCTGATTGCAGGAGTCGCACTGAAGTCCTCCTGATCCGCAGTCAGACGGTTCTTCGCCAAAACCTCCAAACACTCACCCGGCTTCAACACATAAATGTCGCCCGCACGATTCACATAGTAAATCTTGCCGTCCCCCAGAACAGGCGACGCATAGTCCGAACCACCACGGCCACCACCAAAACCTCCTCGACCACGACCACCACCCGGAGCACCCGGAGCACCACTAGGAGCACCCGGAGCACCACCCGTCAAACGCCCCTGAAAGATCTCCTTACCGTCCGCCGCATTCACACACTTCACCAAACCACCGGAAATCAGGTACATGCGACCTTCGTAAAGCAGCGGAGTCGAAAAGCGGTTGCTGTCATTCCCGTTCCACAGCACATTGCTGCCACTCACATCACCCTTGCCACCCGCTCGAATCGCAATCGAGCCACCACCACGGCCCTCAACCGCATAAATCATCCCGCCGTCAATCAGCACACTCGAATTAAACTGATCCGTCTCCATCGCTGAACAATACCAGCGAAGCTTGCCCGTCCCCGGATTGATCCCCCAGATCTCATAAGGGGCGCCAATCACCACATCCGTGCGCTGATCATCCACTACGCTAAGAGCCGGGGTCCCCCAGACATTCCCCAATGAATCCCCCTCAGCCTTCCACAGCTGACGACCACTCTCTGAGTCGTATCCCAGCACCGCACGCGATTCCGGACCCGCCGGAACAATCAGGACCTGACCAGCCAGAATCGGACTGGATGATGACCCCCAGGCACGGTCATCTGACCCTGTCCCAGCCGATGCCTTCCACAACTCCTTGCCATCCAGATCCCAGCAGTAAACCCCCGACTTGCCGAAAAACGCGTAGACACGCTTGCCGTCAGACACCGGAGTATGCGATGCATAGCCATGCTCAGGAACGCCCATCCCGCTGTACTCGTCCTCTGGCAGCACAGCGTCAATCATACGCTCCCACACCACTTTGCCGTCCGCACGGTTCACACAAACCATGTGACGCTTCAGCGACCGAATTTCGCCGGCGTCCTGACGACTCACACCATACCCGGAATAACAGGTGACAAAGACCCGCTCACCAACCACAATCGGACACGAAACCCCGGCCCCCGGTAACGCTGCTTTCCATTTCAGGTTCTTCCCCTCTCCAAACTCCACAGGCAGCGGCTCTGAATCCAGACTGATACCGGTGCCATTCGGACCACGAAAACGAACCCAGTCAGATGCCACTACGTCGACAGCCAACACCAAAACAACCAGCCCCGCAACCATCATCAGCTGCTTCCACCGCCTGCCAGTCAGCATCACCGTACACTCCCTGCAAAAAACATCCGCCAAACGAAATATCGCCAGCAATTCAAGACAATCTCAGCGTGGCAAAACCGGGCGCACTGGCACGCCACCACCTGCACCACCACGCCCCGCAGGACGACTCGGCGGAACCGGCTGCAGTCGACGCCCCCCACCATCACCAAATGGCTCGCTTCCGCGTCGAACGCCTCCCCACGATGGACCAAACCCCGGCAGACGCCCTATTCCAAAACGACCTCGCGAAAATCTGCCGGGTACACCACCAAGGCTTGGTGGACCCACCGGACCACGCCCCCGGAAACCTTCACGATTCATATCAGGACCGCCAAAGCCCGGTCGGCCGAAGCCCGGAACGCCAAAGCCGGGGCCTCCGAAGCCGGGGCGACTCGGCCGATTGCCAAAATTCGATGGGCCAACGTCACGAAGGCCACCATCACGAGGGCCACTGTCTCGAGGACCACCATCTCGAGGACCACCATCTCGAGGACCACCATCTCGAGGGCCACCATCTCGAGGGCCACCATCTCGAGGGCCACCATCACGAGGGCCACCATCACGAGGGCCACTGTCACGCGGACCGCCATCTCGAGGACCACCGTCCTGCTGCTCCACAACGGTCAACGACGAAGCTATGCAGCTTTCACCCGCCAGAATCAACGCTGCACACAAACCCAGTTGCCTGAATAACATCGCTACACTCCCGTGTGAGTCCCACAACTGAACGGTATGCTCGGAAAACAGCGAAATGCCCCTCTGGGATTCGAAAAATCCGGGAAAATGGCGATGCAATCCAGAAAATAAAGCCAGCTACAGACTTGTTGGGTCCATCAATTCAACCGAATTGCCCGAAATGTCGCTGATGTAGACCGATCGAGTCCCGTCGCGATGAGGCTTCAAGCCAGGATGAGTCGTTGCTTTTGCCGACGTAAACGCAATGTGCGGCGGATGATGCCCCGGCAACACCAAAGCCAGATGAATGTTTGAGAATTTCAGGAAGGCCCACGTCGCATCCTGATAAACCACCTCGCAGCAAAATTCACCACAATACCACGCGACAGACTCGGCGATATCCCGCACCTCAATCGCCACGTGATGCATTGAATCCAGTGTGCCCGTCATTTCAGAAATCCTCCCGTAAAAACGGCAGCGATCACGCCCGCCGCAACACTGACAGCCCTGCACAAATTAGCCCTGCACAAACACCAGCCGAACTGCCAGAGCCCAGAACAGCGATCCCGTGAGCCTGTCCAGCCACCTGCTCAGCCCCGCATGCCCCTGCAAAAAAACACCCAGACGGCCTGAAAAAAAACCAATTAGACTGAACACCAGCACTGCATTCAGCGTGAACAACACGCCCAACAACGCCAACTGCTGCTCACGACCACCAGTCCGATCATCAACAAACTGAGGCAGAAAGGACAGAAAAAACAGAGCCACCTTGGGATTTACGGCATTCGCCAGCAGTCCCCGCAAAAACCAAGCCCAGCCGCCAGAAGCATGCTGCTGACCAGAATCAGCCGACCCCACGATTTCAGACGCCGCCACGTCCGGTAATCGCAGCACGCCACTACTGCGCAGGGCCCCCCAGCCAATCCAAACCAGATAACCAGCACCCATCAGCCTTAACACACGAAATGCCACCGGCGAAGCCTGCAGCAGTGCCGACACTCCAAGGACAGCCAGTGCAGTATGCAACAGACAGCCGGTGCCACACCCAACCCCAAAACCCACTGCCGCACGCCAGCCACGCGATAAACCCAGACTCAGAGTAGCCAGCACGTCCGGACCAGGCGAAACCGTAATCAGAAACGCAGCCACCAGAAAACGCAACAGTTGTTCGAGCGACAGATACATGCAGTTGCCCGCTCAGTCAGAAGGCAAAGTGCTCACCGACGAGCATTGATGACAGCCAGTGAAGACTGAACCATCCGTCGAGCCTGAACAGCACGCTGTATCACATTGCAAAAGGCCGCAGCATCAGCCACTCCCGACAGGCGCAGCAGCGTCTGACCACCAGCGGACTTCAGCCGGATATCGGCAGCCCGGTAAAAATTCTGCCCCGGCAACTCGTCGATCACAACCGAATCAACGTCACTCAGATCAACCGATGATGTTCGCTGGTTGCCCAGGGAGGACCAAATCTGCATCGAACGGTTCGTCAGAATGTAACGAGCACCCAGCAGACGAGCAAAAAAGAGCAGGGCACCCAACGGTGCCATCAGCGGACCAAACAGCAGATACGAAACTGGAATGCCGGAAATCCGCACCGGAATGCTGCACATCAGCCGGCCAATCAAACGGCCCGCAGAACTGGCTGCCACCGAAGGAAACTCGGTCATGATCCGAGCCTCTGTCGTGGAACTGACACCCGCAATTGCCTGAACTGCCATACCCTGGACCCGCCAGTACTGTCGAAAAACATGACTGCCAAAAACCTGTCCGCCACATCAAGTCTACCGCTGACGGACACAACAGACAACCAGGGATAGGTGATTCCGGAACATGACCACTTACCGGAATCTTGAAAAAAACGACGGCTAAACGCTTCTCACACGCCCAACCGCATCCCCCGGCCGCCTCCTGCACGGAAAAATTGACATCACCTGCCCCAGTTCATTGCCGTAATGCTCAACTGCAGCACCGTTGCAGAGACACCCAGCTGAAGTACGGCACCTGAACCAGACTCACCCACCGATAATGCCGCCAAGCAGCCACCATCATCCAGATAATGGTCACCTAAACCACGAGAATATCCACCGCAGCCCACGGCAGGTTTCGCAGCCCAAACTGAATCGGAGTAAAGGTCAGATTCGCCACCAAATTGATGGCGAACGGCAACCCCACAAACACCGGCACCCTTCTACCCGAGGCCTGCACAAAGAAGAACCCAAAACTCACCAGGATGATCGGGTAAAGAATCTTCCAGATCAGCCCAATGGCGCGCGGAGCTGGCGTCCAGTCGGGTTTTAAAAGCGAGTTGTACCAGTCAATCCAGGGCATGAGTTGAACAACTGGCTACAGGTAAGGATCTGCTCAGCATGCTCCACCATCCGCCGGTTTCATGGAGCCTGAACCCGGTCCACCCTAATCGACTCAATCTCAAGCCTGAACGGCCCGGCCTTTTTGTCGCTCAACGTAAAGCCCACGGCGCTGATCTCTTCCGGATTCACCGCACCAGCGCTCTTAACAGACCTGCCGAACGAAGTGGCCTCGAACTTATCGAGCGGGACTTTAACTTCGATCCATTCACCCTTCTTCGTTTGCACCGTCGCCCGATACGAAAAGGCGATCCGCGGCTTATTGAGGTAAAGGTTCAGCAGATACTCCCGGCCATCGCCTCGCACTTTGGCAACCAGCAAATCGCCTTTCGACAGTTTGAGAATCCTCGACCTGGAACGCACCGAGGCGAATCCGCCGTTATTCTCCAAAGACAGATTGCCAAAGAACTCCATCGTCTGCCTGTTGGTAATCTTGAACTGCCCCTCGGAGACGCCGCCCATCACGCCGTCATTGACCGTCTGCCAGTCCTTTGCAGAATCGGCTCCGCCCGCGCCAAACAAGATCTGTGAGGTATCATCGGCCATGGCGAACGATCCGAAGACCAAAAAAATAAAAGCTGCCGAGGCACTGTTCTGACTGACCATTCCCTACTCCTGATGCGTTAATCCAACACTCTTCAACGAATCATCCCTTTGCCCTTGGGTCCCACAGCCTTGAGCACGGACGCAGCTAATTCTTGTAGGAATCTTTCCTCCGTGCGGCACACCAGCGGAAAAACAATCCGAGTCCGGATGTGGTTCGGCCCGGCAAAGTTCCGTAAGCAAAGCCGAATCTGCTGATCGGCCCTGATTCATTGACAACAGCCATGATCCGGGCCGGTCTTAACCACCACATCCCGATGGCCCACCCGATCACTGCCGCAACTTCACCAGATGCAATTCGGGTGAACGGCGACCACGCCGCGATTAAGCCCAAATAAAATTGCTCCAATCGCTGCAAGGCCACTGACGCCGCACTAAACACGGTTTCACCTTCCCTCAGTTTAATCCGAGTGTGGTCGATAATAGACCCGGGAGGGGGCGTCCTTGCGGTTTTACCGACCGACGACCATGTGAAGTTCAGCACCGCCTGCCTGGCAAGGAAGCGTCGCATGGTTTCAGCAGTTTGTTTTCGCCACGTCAACATCCCATTCCTTGATTTCAACACCACCGAACCCTGTTTTCTGCTTTGACAATCGATAACATTACACCGTCATACTAGTCGCCGAGAACTCTTTGACCAACCACGAGTCCCCACAAATACGATGACGCCACTACAACTCAAGACTCCTGCAACGTCAAATGGACCCGTCGTGCTGTTGACGGGGGCGTCTGGCTACGTTGGCGGTCGATTAATTTCGCTGCTCGAACGACAACCCGTAATTCTCCGATGTCTGGCTCGGCACCCCGACAAACTGCGTGCATCTGTAACAGATCCTGGAAGGGTCGTGCAGGGAGATGTTCTCGACGCAACATCATTGGATGAAGCGCTGGAAGGTGTCCACACCGCATATTACCTCGTGCATCTGATGTTCGGCTCCAAAGACTTCGAGAAAGAGGATCGGCAGGCAGCATCGAACTTCGCGAGGGCCGCAAAAAAAGCTGGGGTGAATCGAATCATTTACCTTGGTGGCCTCGGCGACGACTCAGAACCAAAACTCTCGCCGCACCTGCAAAGCCGTCACGAAGTCGGAAGAATTCTGCGAAACTCAGGTGTGGAAACCATCGAGTTCCGGGCCGGGATGGTTATCGGAGCGGGCAGCACGTCCTATCAGTTGATGAAGTCGCTGACGGATCGCCTCCCGGTCATGCTCTGTCCCCGCTGGCTCGCCACAGCAACACAACCGATCGCCATTGACGACGTGCTGGACTACTTGCTGGCAGCGAAGGATTTGCCCACGGGCAAGAGCCGCACCTTCGAGATCGGTGGACCGGATGTTGTCACCTACGGGGACCTGATTCGAGAATATGCCCGACAAAACGGCCTGCGGCGCTGGCTAATCTCCGTCCCTGTTCTGACTCCCTATCTCTCCGGACTTTGGCTGGCCCTTGTCACGCCCGCCATTTACGAAGTCGGTCGCCACCTGATCGAGGGGCTGAAGAATCCCACGGTCGTTCGTGATAAGAAGGCTCTGGAGGTCTTCCAAATTCGCCCAATGGGAGTGCAGAAGGCGATTCAGCAGGCCATTACCAACACGCAAAAGTGAACCGCCCGACCACGCCTTGATAAGCCCCGTCGCTAGCCTGCACGCGTGCGACCCGGTCCATTTTCACACACGGCATTGCGGCTTTCCATGGTTTTCCATCGCTTTCCACCCCGCCCAGATAACTGGCGAACTGGCCTCAACATATCTCCATACCTCGCGACGACATGTACGGGGCGCAGAGCAGAATCACACCCTACAGGCGATCCACGTTGCGTCTTTGGAAGAGGCCGAGGACCTTGTTTGGCCACAGGTGCTGCGCGCTCTGCACGAGCAGATCAAACTGCCGCTGATCTGGCTTCACCGGCAGGATGATGCCCTCACCCCACCCCACATTTCTCTGGTCGGCACGATCCGCAGTCTTTGCGACTGCGTTGACGATCTCAACAGTTGTAGTCGCCTCTGCCATTCGGTAGACCAATTCGGCAGCCGTAACAGAAGCCGTCCTTGGCTCCGGTTCCACTTTTTCCATGATTTCACCGTTGAGTGAAAACAGCACAAAAAGTGAACGACAAGACTTGGCGGCCATCAGACACGGCTGCACGCCAACAAAAAACTGACGAGCCTTCTGCGTCAGCAGGGCGGTCAGTTTAAAGCAAACTGCCAAGCTGACGACGCACCGAAAAGGCGGGGTATCCCGTCACATGCACAAGTCGCTGACAGACAACCACTTGGAAAACACAAATCACCGATCTATTTCGCCCATCACAATATCCAGTGAACCCACAATCGCTGGCACGTCGGCCAGCGGCACGCCCTCGCAGATTCTGTCCGTCACAGACAAATTACAAAAACAACTGCTCTTCGCTCGCAACCGTAACGGATTGCCATCGCCGTTGCCAACAAGGTAGAAGCCCATCTGCCCTCGAGGACATTCGGTTTCCAAATAGACCTCGTCCTTCGGCAGTTTCGCGCCCAGCTTGAAGTTCTCACGGACGGGCCCCGGAGTCGCCACGTAGTTTTTGATCGCCTGACGCACCAGACTGATCGACTGCACAACTTCCATCATTCGCACGTAGAAACGACACCAGTTGTCACCCACAACGACCTCCCGCGGAGCATCCGCAAAAGGTGCTGTCGGAATGGCGTACTCGTAGCCCTTGTACATGTCCGTGTAAATCGACTCACCGTCACGACGCAGATCAAACTCCACTCCGCTGCCCCGCAGAACCGGACCCGTACAGCCATAACTGACCGCCATCTCGGGAGTCAGAATTCCCAGACCTGCAGTTCGCTTGATGAAGATTGCATTGCGAGTCAACAGGGTGTGGTATTCCCAGATCCGCGGCTCCAGCCACTGCAGGAACATCTCCAGCACATCCAGAAACGGATAACGCTCGCCCGCACGACGCCCCGTCAAAGAAGCCAGCCCGTCAGGAATCTCAATTTCTTCGGGAAGATCATGAGTCGCCCCGCCCACAGTCAGATAGCTGCAGGTCAGACGAGCACCGCAGGCTTCCTCAAAGAGATCCAAAATGATCTCACGCTCACGGAATGCATACAAAAATGGACTGAATGTCCCGAGGTCAAGACCATAGGCCCCCATCCCCACCAAATGGCTGGCAATCCGCCCCAACTCCGCAATCAGCACACGCAGGTGTACGCCACGAGCCGGTACTTTGGTCTTCGTCAGCTTCTCAACCGCCAGCGAAAAACCCAGATTCATATTCATCGCCGCCAGATAATCCATCCGGTCGGTGTAAGGAATATACTGCGGAGGACTGAGGTTCTCACCAATCTTCTCAGCACAGCGATGCAGGTAGCCGATGTGCGGAGTACACTCGTGGACGATTTCACCATCAGTTCGCAGCAGCAGACGAAGCACTCCGTGAGTACTGGGGTGCTGAGGCCCCATGTTCACAAGCATCTCGTCCGTCTGAACGTCAAATTCGACCACTCGAGGATCTTCAATCACCAGACTCATGTCAGCACCCGCTTCCGCAGCGTTTCAAAATGTCGCCCAACCAAAAACTTAAAAAACTACGCCGACATCAACGACCCCGAACACCGTGATACTCCAGCGGAAACTCATAATCCTTCCGCAACGCATGGCCAGTCCAGTCCTCCGGACACAGAATCCTCCGCAAATTCGGGTGGCCCTCGAACAAAATCCCAACCAAATCGTACGTCTCACGCTCATGCCAATTCGCAATACCCCAGATCGAACTGACCGATGGCACCACCGGCAGTTGCCCCGGCACGTCGTCCTTCCAGCGCGACACACTGACCTTCAGCTTCAGTTGCTGACGCAGCTTCAGGCTGCTGAGATGATAAACCACCTCCACATGTGGCTCATGCCCAAACTTCGCAGCCTTCTTCGCATCTGGCTCCAGATAGTCCACACCGCACAAATCATTCAGATGATCGAACAGCATGCGAGCATCATCGTGAAGAAAGCGAGCCACAGCGACCAGAGCCTCAGGAGCAACCTGCACCCACGCATCCGTGGCCTGATGCACCGCTGCCCCCACAGCCGCCTCACCAAATCGTTCCAGCAACACACCATGAATCTGCTGAATATCCATCTCGCCGCCACCTGAAATGCCCAAAAGAACCGGCTCACAGCAATCACACCAGACCACCGTCGCGGCAACTCAGATTCGCGCTGCAGACTGGTCGGTAGCCTGCGCACTTTTCTTTGCCAAAGCTCGAATCCAGTCCAGATCGCCACGCCTCCACACGTACGCAAACCCCACCAGCAGCACACAGAAAAACACCAGGATATCAGCCAGCCCAAGCCAGCCCAGTTGTAGCGCTGTCTCAGCCGAAATGGTGTGCGCCGGTGTCACCGCATCACCTGACAAACTCAACAGACGACCACTCAGCACCTGCCGAGATGCCTCGTCCAGACGCACGTCCGCCAACTGCATCACACTGCCATAAACCGAAGCCCACGGAAAGAAAAAAGCCACTTCCACGTCGAATATGATGAACAGCAGTGCCACCACGTAAAAACGCAGGTCAAACTGAATGTAGCTGGAACCAATCGCCGGCTCGCCACACTCGTAAATCGCATCCTTCTCAGGTGTCGGCAGCTTCGGACGCAGCAGACGTCCAACAATCAGTGGCCCCATCAGAAACGCCGTTGCCAGACCGCCAAAGATCAAAAAATGGCCGACCAGATCAAACATTCCAAAACCCCTCGACCAGACCACTTAACCCATTGCCAAACACCACACTCGCTAACACCAGATACTTACCGGTCAGCATGATTGCCCAAACTCAGAAACACTGCCAGTTCCCAAATCACCAGCCCCGGCAGCCTGCATCAACAAACGTCGCTCACCACCCTGACGGCGCCCTGCCCGACAATACATCACCTCAGGCTCATCAAACTGCCAGCTCAAAACCACTTGCTCGCCGGCCAGACAGCCTTCAAAATCCACCTGACCAAGCCCCGCGTCAGCCAGACTGCCACCAATGCTGGACAACTCTCTGGCATACTCGGCCAGACGGCTTTCATCACGGGCCAGCTCGGATTCCATCTGCACCACTTCCTGCTCGTACACCGCAGGACCAACACGACCGGAAACCCCCGCCGCTGTGTTGGAAACCGGCGACGCTGATGATCGACCGCTGCTGGCAGGTCGAGGCACCGGATATCGCTCCCGCAATTCCCGCAGCCTCACACGACGCTCACTCAGGTCCCTGTGCAGACCCATCACGTCACGAACAATGCTTCGCACCAGCGGCAGACGCGCATTCACGTCGTTTACACTTAGCATCTTCGCATCCCGTTCCAGAGCCCGATACGAGTGACCGTGATTCGACCGGCAGTCCGGTCACATCCCGAAGCCTCAGTGCTCAGCGCCCGCAAATTCAAATGGACTCGGCTCACCCTTCACCCACACAGGCTGATGCAGAACTTTTGATTCCGCCACAACCGCAGGATTCAGAGTCGCCTTGCCCCACGCAATCTGCAACGGCAGCTTCGCATAATCCACAATGCACCCATCACGACTGTAGCAGCTCAGGTCGTAATTCGACCCCATAAAAATGCAGTCCACCGGACAAGGCTCAACACACAAGGCACAAAACATGCACTTCGTGTAGTCAATCGTGAATCCGTTGATCCGGAAACCCTTACCGACAGGACTTTTCTCTTTATCGATATAGATACAGTCCACCGGGCAGGCAGCAGCACACTTCTCGCAGCCAATACAGGTCGTCAAATCAAAACGATGAAACCCGCGATAACGAGACTTCACTTTCACCGGCACTTCCGGATACTCGTAAACCTCTGTGAATGTTCGTCGCTGATACGTTCTGTACATCGTCAATAAGGTGACAGACATGCCCTGCAGCACCGTCACCACCGACATCCAGACATTCCGAAACCACATGAACATCTGATTCGCTCTCCGGAGCCACATTGCCGCGGCCAAACAGAACTGAACACACCAAACCAGTGCAGTGCGACCGAAAATGCCGCCAACCAAGACGCCTGAGGAACATCAGTTTAAGAGCAAGCTCCGGTTGATTATAGGCTGGCGAGGGGTAATCGCAACCACGTCGACCTGCTCTTGATCGTGGGAACCGAGTTTTCCCGTTCTCAACGATTGGAATGCTGAAACAATCGGTCGAAATACTCGCCTCCGCGATACCCCGCCATTTCCTCACGCAATAAACCAAACAACTCCGACCCTGACTCATCAACCACACGCATTACCGCCGTCAGCAGTATTTCATCCCCGCCCGACTCACCCAACACACCCCGACACACCTCCGCGGCCACACTCGCCTCACCCAGCCTCGCCAATCCGCCGGCAGCCGATAACCGCACCACCGGGTCCACATCTTGCGCCGCCGCTCTTAATAGCTCCAACACACCAGCGTCCGCCACCACACCCGCCGACAGTCTTCGCACAACCCCCTCCAGACGCCACCACCGAACCGCAGCATCCGGTTCCGCACGCCAGTCCCCGACACTTACCCCCGCCCCTCGCGACGCAACCTCCGCCGCCCGCAATACCCGCTCCAGACGAACACGCCCGGCCGCACCCGCAAATAATTCTCCCCGCGGAACCCCCGCAGCTGTTGACTCACGCTCCAGCATCGCCTCCGGCAATAACTGCACATCCGGCTCCGCAAGCTGCCAGCGGTCACACTCACCCCGCAACTCCTCCAGCACTGGCAACAAACCCACGTCACCTGCCAGATTCCGCAACTCCCACGGATCACTCTCAAGATCATAGAGCTCTTCAGCCTGCCGCGGCCGCAGCCACTGCGCCTGAGCCTCTGTCAGACCGCCAGCAACACCCACTCGACGCCACTCCCGCAGAGTCTCGTTGCGCTCACCATAAGAAACTTCCTGCAGCGCCGGATACCACGGCATCAAATTCCGCACATACCGATACCGCTCAGTGCGCACCGCACGCACCAGATCCTGCCGCTCGTCCAGACGATCCCGCGCACCGTGAATGTAACGACGACCCGCAACACTCCGATCCGGCCCCAGCAACGGCTGCCCCGCCAGACCCTTCGGAATCGGTACACCCGCCAGAGACAGCACCGTTGGCCCCAGATCCAGCAGCGAAACCAGACCATCCTCCCGACTGCCCGCCAGACCTCCGCCAGACCACTCCCGATAACGCTGCGGTATCCGCACAATCAAGGGCACACGCACTCCACTGTCATACATCCATCGCTTGGCCCGTGGCAGCCCGTTCCCATGATCCGACCAGAACATCACGATCGTCCTATCAGCCAGACCCGCTGCCTCCAGTTCGTCCAGCAATCGCCCCACCTCCCGGTCCATCACCGAAATCAAATCCGACAGCCTCGCAAAATCCCCGCGCACACCCGCCGTATCCGGATACAAAGGCGGAACAAGCACCGAATCCGCACTCCGCAACTCGTCAGCACCCAGGCCTTGCACAACATCACGCCAGCCCTCCGGCCAGACCTTGCTCTCATGAGTCATCGTGAGATTGAACACCGCAAAAAATGGCTGACCAGAGTCGCGCCGGTTCCGCCAGTGCGCACGCCCCGATGATTCGTCCCACACCAGCTTCAAATCCCGCACCACGTTGTAGTCCGTCTTGCTGTTGTTCGTGCAGTAATAGCCTGCCTCACGCAACAGCTCCGGAAACAGCCTCACACCCGCAGGCAACTCCACCCGCGAACGCATGTGATTTGCACCCAGCGAAATCGGATGACGCGCTGTAATAATGCCCGTACGACTTGGAGCACACACGCCATGACAGGAAAACGCCCGAGTCCACAAAACACCCTCAGACGCCAGAAGGTCCAGACGCGGCGTCCGCGCGCCAGACTCCCCATAACACCCCAGCAACGGACTAATGTCCTCACAGCTGATCCACAAAATGTTCGGACGATCCGCACCACACACCACCCACAAACTCGACACACACCCGCTCAGCCACAAACACAACACACAACGCAGCACCCGCCACACACCAGACATCACCCGCCCCCCTGTCTCTCATGCCAACCGTCCAGGCACCACACCCAATAGCCCTCCCTAATCACTCCTCACCAGCACAATGCTCGGGCGGCAAAACCCGCCGCCTCCCGTCCTCTTACTCCTCTCCGTGCCTCCGTCCTCTCCGTGAGACCCCCAGGCCGCGAAAATACCAAGAGCCCAAAGCGTCAGCGAAGGCCCCCAGGCCCCCCAAAAAAATTCAGCACTCCGGCACCCCGTGGGTCCCGCCCACGGCTCGCCTCTCTATCCACTATCCACTATCCACTATCCACTATCCCCGCTCCGCCAGCCACGCCCCCAACTCCGACTGCAACGGTCGATCCGTCAGCAGCTTCCGATAACTGATCCCCAGCGAGCCAGACTCCTGCTGCATCCGCTCGCTGAACACCGCATACTGCCGCAAATACTCCTGACGCAGTCGCGCAGGATCCACCAGCAATCGCTGCTGCGATTGCTCCAGACTACGAAACTGAGTCGGACGGTCAAAAGGAAAGGTCTCTTCCTCGGGAGCCACCACGCGGAGAATCGCCAATTCATGCCGCGCATGCCGATAACGCTGCAATACCCCAAACAACCTGTCCAGATCGTCAAAACAGTCGCTGATCAGTATCACCAGGCTGCGCCGCGAAAGCGTCGGCAAAATCAACTCCAGCACCCCCGCCAGACCGGTCTCTCCGCCTGGCTGAGCCGACTCAAGCTGAGCTGCCAGCTGACGAAAAACATCCCGATTACTGCTTGGCCGCTGCGTCTGACGTATCGCCGTGTCAAACAGGGTCAGACCCACAGCATCGCGTTGACTGAGCAGCAGCCATGCCAGCCCCGCAGCCATCATCCGCGCGTAAGCAAACTTGGTCACACCCCGCCCCGCCCACGCCATGCTGCCGCTGGCGTCCACCAGCAACTGCGCCCGCAAATTTGTCTCGTCCTCAAATTCCTTGACGTAATAACGCCCCGTCTTGCCGAACGCACGCCAGTCAATATGCCGAATCTCGTCACCCGGATGATATTCCCGGTGCTCCACAAACTCGACACTCGCCCCCTTCCACGGACTGCGGTGCCGACCCATGATGGCACCCTCCACCAGCTGCCGCGCAATCAGCTCAAGACTGCCAAACTGCACTAGTTGCAGTGGATCTTCAGGAACACGCAAGTCGGACATCGCTGCTATCCGCAATGGCCCGCACCGTCAATACAGACCGTTGGCCTGGAATTTCGTCACAGCCCCGACCAGTCAGCGGACAAAAGCTGCAGTCGCCCGCGGCGACCGGCTGGCATCTTCGCATGAACAGCCGGAAATGACACGCAATCGGCGCGAAAAATCCTGCGAATTCGGGCTCCGTCAGCCTAAGCCACCCACTCCGCTCGCGGCTGCCAACCACCGCTCTGCCACGACCAGCAGGTCAAACCAGACAACACCCGATCCGCCACCTCCATCGCCGCCACGGCATCCGCACCACTCACGCGCGGACGACGCCCCTCACGAATACTGCTCACAAAATCCCGCAACTCGGCCGTCAGGGCATCCACGGCCGGAGCCTGCTGCACGTCGCAAGTAATCCACTTGGCGAATACCTCGTCCTTCAGCGTCAGCGGATTCGGAGTCGCAGCTATGACGTCATGCACCATCGTCGGAGTCGCCGCAACGGCCGCACAGGGAGACCATCGGGTGACCTGCCGACTTGTCAGGTCAGCACCGGCAAACCCACGGTCACTCCACACCTGAATCGTACGCTCAGCCACAGGATTCAGACGGCTGGCCGTCAGCTCAACCACTGCCCCGCACGACATCCGCAGCCGCGCAGACGCCATGTCCTCCCGCGGACCAATCCCCACTGCACCAAAGGAATCCACAGACACCACCTCGCTGCCCGTAAGCGACAACACGAGATCAATATCGTGAATCATCAGGTCATGTACGACACCAATGTCCATGGAACGGAATGAGAACGGACTGAAACGCAGGCAGCGAATGTAAAGCGGACGCCCGATCTGCTGCTGTAAAAGCTCAAATGCCGGATTGAAACGCTCCACATGCCCCACCTGCAGCAGAGCACGGCGAAACTGAGACAACCGATGCAGCCGCAACGCTGTATCCAGATCATGAGCGAGCGGCTTCTCAATCAGAACCGCCTGACCTGCCTCGAGAAACGGCTTCGCCACCTCCCCATGCAGCACCGTCGGCACCGCCACAATCACACCGTCTGCCAGCGGCTGCACCTCAGCAGCACTGGCAAACCAAGCGGTACCATGCTTTTCTGCAATCAGCCGCCCCTGAGCCTCACGCGCATCCACAACACCCACCAACTCCACATCCGACATTCCGGACAAAATCCGAGCGTGATGCTGCCCCAGTGCCCCGACGCCGACGACAGCCAGTTTCACTCGTGTCATGCCGCCTTATGCCCCTCTCCACCCGACTGCGTGTCCGCTGCCGGCTTGTTGCGAAAAGCTTCCCGAGCACGCCCCAGACGACCCGCCTTCTGATTCTCAAGGAACGTCAGCAACTGCCCCAGTTCCATCGGAATCACGCCTTCCAGGGTCTCCGTGAAATGCCGCTTCACTTCTTCCAGTGGCCGATTGCGGCGGTACAGCAGACGAAACGCCTCCTTAATCACTTCGATCGTAGAATTCGCAATGCCCGCACGCTTCATGCCCACAACGTTGATGGTTTTCAGCGTCGGATCGTCACTGCCGGCCGCCAGCATGAACGGTGGTATATCATGCGGCACACGACAGCCACCACTCACAAAACTCAAACGGCCCAAAGTCGAAAAATGATGCACCACCGAGTTTCCGCTCACAATCGCGTTGTCATGTACGTGCACATGACCACCCAGCAACACACCATTAACCAGAATCACATTGTTGAAAATACGACAGTTGTGCGCTACATGACTGTTGGCCATAAACAGACTGCCATTTCCAATCCGAGTCACACCGTCCTCTTTCTCAGCACCGCGGTTGACCGTCACACCCTCGCGGAAACTGTTGTTGTCACCAATCTCCACGCTTGTGTCGCCATCAGTCCAGCTCAAGTCCTGAGGATCCCCGCCAATCACAACGTGCGAACTAAAACGATTGCCCTGACCAACCTTCGCTCGGCCTGTCAGCACTACATGACTGGTCAGCACGCAGCCATCACCAATCTCAACTTCCGGCCCCACGAAGCAAAACGGGCCAACCTGAACTCCGTTGCCAATCCTCGCACCGGATTCCACATGGGCCAGTGGTGAAATTCGCGTTTCCATGCTGATCATCCTGCACAAACAGTTCAAATCGTCCCAACGAAATACTCTTCAGGCAGCCCGACCGGCACGCCTTACAGTATTCCCAGCGTCCATATTCACTATCGTCGACAACACCCGCGCCATCACGTGATTCAATTTATGACCACTTCGACAGGCCACAATCCTGCCGCTGCAGGTCAAACCACTCAGGGCCAGATCACCAATACAGTCCAGAACCTTGTGCCGCACAGGCTCATTGTCCCACCGCACCTGATTCTCCTGCACCGATCCGTCAGCTTCAAATACCACCAGCTCACGGCGAGTCAGGTGGCGACCATACCCAGCCGCCTGCAACGCCTCCACCTCGGCCGCCATCACAAATGTTCGCGCTGCAGCAATCTCACGCAAAAACAGCTCCGGCGTCACCTCTACTGCCCATGACTGCGATGGCAGCGGCGATTCAGCACCATAGTCCAGACGATAATCAATCACCAGATCATCGCTGCCGCCGGGAATACACTCAATCCACTGACCACTCGCCGGTTCCGAAATCCGCTGCAGCTCCGCAATTCGCCCCGCTCGCCGCAGAACGCCCTGGCCACAAATACCGGCTCCCAAAATCGCTTCGCAGAACGGCATGGCCGAACCGTCCACCGCCGGCACCTCTGCTCCATCCAGCTCGACAACACAGTTGTCAACACGCAATCCGAACAGAGCCGCCAGCAAATGCTCGGTCGTCTCAACACGAGCTTCGCCGGAAGTCAGAATCGTCCGCCTCGCACCCGGCTGAACATATTCCACACGCGCGGGAATCTCAGGCGAACCCGCAAGATCCACGCGTCGAAAAACAATGCCGGTCCCCGCCTCAGCCGGTAACAGGCGCACTCGCGCAACCTGCCCGTGAAATAAGCCGGCACCGCGAATCATTGCAGGCCCGCAGACAGTCGTCTGCTCAGGCTTCGACCGCTCGGCTGCAGCCATACCCGCTTCCCCAAGTCGACCTGACATCACTCCCGCCCCCGCCCCGACAACACTGCTGCACCCAAAAAAAACCGCTCAAACACACCGGCAGGCGGCCGCACAAAAACAGCCGCCCGCCCAAGTATGCTCGTTGCACCAGACAGAACCGAATCACTTGGTCCCGGCCGGAGCTGCTGCACTGGCGGCTCGCGCAGGAGTCTTCGTGCCGGCAGCCGCACCCTGATAAGCCTTGTTCAGCGACTGCAGAACAATGTTCGTGATGTCGTTCTCTCCACGATAAAACACCACCTGCTTGTTCATCCGCTGCACTGCCTCGGCCGGCGGAGTATCCTCTTCAATGTCCTTGCTGTCGAAACGGATCACCACCGTGTACTCAGCCCAGTCTGCATACTTCTGGATCATCGCTGTCGTGTCCGCATAGATCACCTTGAACATCTCAGATTCACGACGCGCCAGCTTTCGCTGAGTCGCAGCACGGAACGCCTCAAACTCACCCTTAGCTTCCAGCAATCCCTTCTCTGCTCGCTCATACTCAGCACTGCCAGGCTGGAAACCACTCTCCTGCAGCTCCTTCTGCGTGGCCTGCATCTTCTCAACCATCACCCGAGCTTCGGCATCGCTTTTCTCAATCTCAGCCGCCAACTCGTCACGCAGCACCTTGAACTTGGCATACCCCTCAAACACCTTCGCCATGTCGATCAGACCGACACGGCTGGGAGCACGATCTTTTTCAGCTGCAGGCTTGGCAGCCGGGCGAGCCGCTTCCTGCGACATGGCAGGCAACTGAATTCCAACGGCCAGCGCAGCCGCAAATGCAACAGCAAGTTTTCTCACGATTAAGGCACTCCTTCGCCAGACTTTGACCCTCATCCTGTTGAGGGCTTCCTGACCCGCAAAACGATCGCTCCGCAGGCACGCACGCTGCTGTGTTGTCGCAAACACGCGACTCCCGGTCAAGGTGAGGCCCCAGATTCCAGCACACCTGACCTAAATCAACCCCGCCAAATCACCGGCCCCGGCAACTCCTGCCGATCACCAGCACGCACCCGCAGCTCTCGCCTTACCACACTCGACTCCGCCACCCGACCACATTCCTCGAATCCAGCCTGACTGTTTTGACCGTTTTGTCGTTTTGGTTGCTTGACCCCAAGTCTTTAGGCCCTAAAACCACGAGAACTTTGCATCATTTGAACGATTTAATCGCTCAATTCAATCAGGTAACCGCCAGTTGGAGCCGGCCCGGACATGAAAATTGCTGTGATAGGAGGCGGAATTTCAGGGCTTTCAGCCGCATGGATGCTTTCGCAGCAACATTCCGTTACCGTTTTTGAATCTGAACCCCGACCCGGCGGACACAGTCGCACAATTCAGTTCAGCCTTGACGGCCAAAACTACTCCATTGACGTCGGCTTTATCGTTTACAATGACCGTACCTACCCCCTGTTCATGGAATTGCTGCGTCTGCTGGGCGTCCCGGGGGTGCCCACGGAAATGAGTTTTGCGGTGCGCTGCGATCTCACCGGCGTGGAATACAGCGGGACCAGCCTGAACGGCCTTTTTGCCCAGCGATCCCGCCTGTTCAGTCCCTCCTTCATCCGCATGGTGCTCGATATTCTGCGATTCAATTCCCTCGGAACAACCGACGCAGACTGCGTTGGTTCCACCGAAACTGTCGGTCAGTACCTGCGCCGTCGTGGCTTTGGCAAAGGCTTCAAAGACCATTACCTGCTGCCTATGGGCGCTGCCATCTGGTCCTGTCCGATGGGCACTTTCACCGATTTCCCCATCCAGTTTATCCTTGAATTCTATCGCAACCACGGGCTTCTCAGTCTGACCAGTCGCCCCCAGTGGTACACGATTCCTGGCGGCTCACGCAACTACGTCAGCCGACTGATACAGCCATTTGCCGACCGCATCTTGGCAGATTCCCCCGTACGTCGCATTCGCCGTACCGCAGATGCCGTGACCGTTGTTACGGACACCTCTGAGCATTCCTTTGACGAAGTCGTCATTGCCTGCCACAGCGACCAGGCCCTGGCCCTGCTGGAGCAGCCCACTCCCGACGAAATTCGGATCCTGAGCGGCTTCCCCTACAGCAGCAATGATGTTGTGCTGCACACTGATGCATCGGTTCTGCCGCGCAGCCGCCGTGCGTGGTCCGCATGGAACTACCGCGTCGGTGGCGATAATGCCCGTGCCACAGTCACCTACAACATGAATATCCTTCAGCATATCCAGTCTCCCCATACCTTCTGTGTTACCCTCAACGATACCGACAGAATTCGGCCTGAGAAAATCATCTCACGACACCGGTTCTCACATCCCATCTTCACCACTGAGCGGGCAGCACTGCAGCAGCAGCACAGCAGCCTGATTCGTGCCAGCCGCACGTCCTTCTGCGGTGCCTGGTGGGGGAACGGGTTCCATGAAGACGGGGTTCGCAGTGCACTGGCCGTGTGCCGCCAGTTCGGCATTGCCGGCTTGACACCGACCGCACCGCTGCGGCTGCAGTCGGCCTCATCTCCAGCCTCGGACGCGGCCCTCGCCGTGGCAGGAGGCTGACGTGGAAAGCTGCCTTTACGTGGGAGAAGTCGGGCACCGGCGTTTCACCCCGGTAGCACATCACTTCCGCTACCGGATGTTTCAGGTACTACTGGACTTGGCTGAAATCGAGCAGATTTTTTCCGGCTCGTGGCTCTGGTCGGCCCATCGACCGGCATTGATGCGATTCCGTCGCGACGACCATCTGGGAGACCCCGCACTTCCGCTCGACGAATGCGTGCGTGCAGAAGTGCAGCGCCAGACCAGTATACGGCCGACCGGCCCGATTCGACTGCTGACAAACCTCCGCTGCCTCGGCTACGTCATTAACCCCGTCAGCTACTTCTTCTGCTACGATGATGACGGCCGTCAGGTTCAGTGGGTGCTCGCCGAAGTGCATAACACGCCGTGGGGCGAGCGACACTGTTACGTGCTGTCGGCGCCGCGGGATTCAGAAACCGGCCGCATTCGCGAACTTTCAAACGAAAAGGTATTCCACGTCTCGCCCTTCATGCCGATGGCCATGACCTACCGCTGGCAGATTCGCGAACCAGCACAGCAACTCAGCATTCATGTCGCCAATTATTCGCGGGATCCGGCCACTCCGCCGCTGGATTCCGAGTCCGGGCAACCGGTGTTTGCCGCCACCCTGCAGATGACTCGCCACGAAATCACCCCGGCAGCCCTCCGCCGGGCACTGCTGCAGTTCCCGCTCATGACGTGGAAGATTCTGCTGGGCATCTACTGGCAGGCTCTGCGTTTGTGGTGGAAGGGCGTTCCGTTTGTGCCACACCCCAAATATCAGCCGACAGCCGAGCTGTCAGCTGGCTGAGTACCACCACTGTTTTCGATCTTTATCCTCGCTGTTTTCAGATTTTTTACCGAGCTGACAGGAGTCTGCATGTCCTCCCAATCGCCGCGATTGTCCCCCTTCGCCTGTGACCGCGCACCGACAGCCGGCGACCAGGCTGCCCCGCTCACCCCTCAGCCAGCAGCACCGGCAACCAGCAGCACCGAACGCCGCTGGCTGTGCCTGACGGAACGCTTCTCCCGCCGCATGCTCCGCAGCAGCCTCGCCGGACTCCAGTTCGGACAACTGGTGCTGGAACACGAACAGTCCAGCGAACGCTTCGGAGATCTCTCCCGCTCCGCAGTCTCAGGACACGTACGGCTCAATTCCCCCCGGTTCTACCGCAGACTGCTGGCCGACGGGTTACTTGGAGCCGCTGAGTCGTACCTGGAAGGGGAGTGGGTGTCTGAGGAACTGACGGACCTGTTCCGAGTCCTCCTGAAAAATGAGCACGTTCTCACAAAAGTCTCCTCCCCGCTCACCCGATTGTCCCAACTGCGACATCGCTGGCAGCACTACCGCAACCGCAACTCGAAATCCGGCAGCCGCCGCAACATCCAGGAACACTACGACCTCGGAAATGACTTTTTCCGCCTGTTCCTCGATCCCACCATGCTCTACTCGTCAGCCATCTTCCCCAGTGATCAGTCTTCCCTCGAGGAAGGCTCTGTCGAGAAGATTGATCGAGTCTGCCGTATGCTCAAACTGCGACCGGACGACGACGTCATCGAAATCGGCAGCGGCTGGGGCGCCTTTGCTGTGCATGCTGCTACTCACTATGGCTGCCGTATCACCACCACGACCATTTCAGATGAACAGTTCCGCATGACGTCTGAGCGAGTAGAACAGGCGGGCCTGGCAGAACGCGTCACCGTCATGAAACGCGATTACCGCGATCTTGATGGTCAGTTCGACAAACTGGTGTCAATCGAAATGATCGAGGCCGTAGGTCGCAAGTACCTGCCCGGATACTTCCGCAAGTGCGGCGAACTGCTGAAGGATGACGGAGCCATGATGATTCAGGCCATCACACTACCCGAACAGCGATACGCCGGCTACGAAGACTCTGTCGATTTCATCCAGAAGTACATCTTCCCTGGTGGCTTCCTGCCCTCGATCTCCATGATGCAGCAGCATGTCTGCGAAGAAACATCACTGCGACTGATCTCGATGGACGACTTCGGACTGCACTACGCTCGCACCCTGCGACTCTGGAATGAACGCTTCCACGAACAGCTGGAGGCCGTCCGCGCGCTTGGGTTCTCGGAACGCTTCATTCGCATGTGGCGGTATTACCTGTGCTACTGTGAAGCCGCGTTTCTCGAACGAGCCATCGGACTTGTGCAGGTGCTCTGGGCCAAACCCGCATCGCCCCTGCGCAGCGCCTGCTGAACAAACACTCCCCGTCCCCACCGCTACACTCCTCACACTCTGATTCCCCGGAAACCCAGCCATGGCACTGCTCCACCTGATGACTCCGCTGATCGGTATGGCCGAAGCCGGTCGACTGCCCGACCCGCTCGTCCGCACCGGCATTCGCCGACTGCTCAAAGCTCGCCTCACCGAACTGCAGGCACTCCCCCCGGAACAGCAGATGCAGCAGTTCCGCAGTTTCGCCGGCAAGTCATGGAGTGGCCCGATTGCGGTCTTGCCCGAAAAAGCCAACGAGCAGCATTACGAAGTGCCTGCCGAATTCTTCGGGCTGGTCCTGGGTGCACGCCGCAAATACAGCTGCTGCTGGTGGGATGGCAACACCACCACACTCGAACAGGCCGAAGACCACGCTTTGCGAATCACCTGCGAACATGCACAAATCGCCGACGGACAGGAAATTCTCGAACTGGGCTGCGGCTGGGGATCACTCAGCCTCTGGATGGCTGAAAATTATCCCCGTGCCTCAATCACAGCGGTCTCCAACTCACACTCACAACGAGAATATATTCAGGCCGAAGCCGCTCGTCGCGGACTGCAAAACCTACAGATTATTACCTCGGACATCAACGACTTTCGCACCACTCGGGCGTTTGACCGAGTCGTCTCAGTGGAAATGTTTGAACACGTCCGCAATCACCAGTTGCTCTTCAGCCACATTCACTCGTGGCTCAAACCTGCCGGACTGCTGTTCGTGCACATCTTCTGCCACCACCGGTACACGTATCCGTTCGAAGTCCGCGATGACTCGGACTGGATGGCCCGCTACTTCTTCTCCGGTGGCATCATGCCTTCCCAAAACCTGCTGCTGCACTGCCAGCAGCATCTGCAGTTGACCAACCAGTGGCTCTGGGACGGTAAACACTACGAAAAAACCAGTAACGCATGGTTGCAGCGGATGGACGAGCAGCAACCCGCTGTCGAACGTATCCTCAATTCAGCCTACGGCAAAGACTGGAAACGCTGGGAGTCCCGCTGGCGGATGTTTTTCATGGCCTGTGCAGAACTGTTTGGCTATCACGGCGGTGACGAATGGTTTGTCTCTCACTACCAGTTCCGTCGCCCCGACGCCTCCTGACAACTGGCCAGGGTCAAAACGCAGCCAGGCGGGAAAAATTCCTGCTTTTCCCACGCCGTGGCCTCTGCATTTGCATTCCGGACGAACGACTCTACCATAATTCCGGAAGACTGGTCGGACCGCAGCCAGAAAAGCTTGCCTGCTCCAGTCCCATGGGAATCAGACGGGGCCTCTTCCCTCATCTCCGCCGCGTTCCTCCCTCACCGCTCAGCAAAACAATTCAGTCAATCAAAAGGGTGCAGCGTGGCCTCTATCGACGCAAAAGTCCGTTCCCAAAAGGAACTCCTCGATCAGCACACTCGCGAAATCGTCAAATGGCATTTCAGCGATGACACCGGCTGCCAGTTCTGGCTCGACAAGAAAAAAGAGTTCAACTTCGACCCTTTGAAAGATGTCAACTGCTTTGATGACCTGAAAAAGTTTCCGCTCTTCGAAGACGAGTGGCTCCGCGGTGGACCAATGCGACGCTGGGTGCCCCAGCCACTGCAAAACAAACCCATCTACGTGTTCGAAACCGGCGGCACCACTGGCATTCCCAAATCCCGCGTCGTCGTCGAAGACCACTGGATTGACTATGAACTCTTCAGCGAGACGCTGCCGGACGAATCGTTCCCCCGCGGATCCAACTGGCTGATGCTTGGTCCCTCAGGCCCCCGTCGCCTGCGTCTGGCTATCGAACATCTCGCCCAGCACCGTGACGGCATCTGCTTTTGCGTGGACCTCGACCCACGCTGGGTCGTGAAACTGCTCAAAAAAGGCAAGATTGACGAAGCTAAAGAGTACAGTGCTCACTGCGTCGATCAGGCCCTCACCGTCCTGTCGGCCAACAACGACATTCAGTGCATGTTCACCACCCCCAAACTGCTCGAAGCACTCGCGCTCAAGCTGATGGACCAGGGCAGCAGCATTGAAGAAGCCGGAATCAAAGGCATCTTCTGCGGAGGCACCGAGTTCACTCAGCAGTGGTATCGTTTCGCTCGCGAAGAACTACTCGGCCCGAACGTCTATATCACCCCCACCTACGGCAACACTCTAATGGGGCTGGCCTGCGGCAAGCCCCACGACCCGGCTGACAACTACAAAATCACCTACTTCGCTCCTCAGCCCCGCGCTGTCATCGAAGTGGTGGACTTTGATGATCACAACAAAGTGGTCGAATTCGGTGCCACCGGGCGCGTCAAACTTTACACGATGACCAAAGAACTGTTCGTCCCTGGTTTCCTCGAACGCGATGAAGGCGAACGCGAGGTTCCGCACGACAAATATCCATGGGACGGCGTCAGCAGCGTGCGTCCCTACCACGTTTTCGCCAAGACTACCACCGTCGGCGTTTACTGAAATCCTTTGGATCCATGGCCCCGCCGGGTGGCATTTCCCCCCCCCCGGCGTCTTCTCTTTCACACCATCAGGGTCACTGTCATGTCTGTTGTTGAGATTCCGGTCATTCGCTGGGGTAAGCCTTACGAATCGCTCGAAAAGGCGGAAGTCGTGCATTTTGAGACCGGCGAAGTGATGGCTCGCATGCACCAGGCCAACGCCGGCCTCGTCCAAATGGACGCTCGTAAGGCTACAAAGGCCCGCGAAGCACTGCGGCAGTTCTCCTGCACCGAACTCATCGAAAAATGCAAGCAGGCTGCCGAACTGTACCTGACTGCCGAATTGCCTCTAGGCAACGGCACCCAGACCCCCGAACAATTCTGCTCAATCCAGTCTGCCACCACCGGCCTGCCGCTGAACATGTGCCGGGCCAACATGAACAAGAATGCCTTCGTGCTGAAACACATGGGCGATATGCTGGATGCACTCACCCGCGGGCTGCCGTTCGATATCCTGTCCCGCGGCTACGGAATGGAATCCCGAAATGTGATGGTCAGCTTCCAGGCAACCACTCCGGTGCTGGGACTGGTCCTGCCCTCAAACTCGCCAGGCGTCCACACACTGTGGCTGCCGGCCATCCCGCTCCAGATCGGACTCGTCCTTAAGCCAGGCTCGTCTGAGCCCTGGACACCGTATCGCATGTACGAAGCATTCGCGACTGCCGGAGTTCCTCGCGAAGCCTTCTGCCTGTATCCCGGCCCTCACGACGTGGGCAACAAAGTGCTCGAAACCTGCAATCGCTCCATGATCTTCGGCGGCCAGGCGACCGTCGACAAGTATCACGGCAACCCCAAAGTCCAGGCTCACGGGCCAGGCTTCAGCAAAATTCTGCTCGGTGACGACCTCGTTGACCGCTGGGAAGATTATCTGGACGTCATGGTGAAAAGCGTCATCATGAACGGCGGACGCGGCTGCATCAACTGCTCCGGGATCTGGGCCTCACGACACACCGCTGAAATCGCTGATGCCATCGCCCAGCGGATCGGTCCAATTGTGCCGCTGCTCACGACTGACCCGCAGGCAGCCATCGCCGCCTTCACGACCGCTGGTGTGGCCGAAGCAGCCAGCAATCAGATCGATGCCGGACTGAAACCCGGAGTAGTCACGGATGTCACCGCCAAATACCGTGGCGGCGAACGACTCGTCAAACAGGAACGCTGTGACTACCTCAGACCCACTGTGCTGCACGTCACGGACTGCGACAATTCCATGGCCAACACGGAATACATGTTCCCGTTTGTATCAGTCGTCCAGTGCCCGCAAGACAAAATGCTGTCAAAAATCGGCCAGACACTCATCGGCACCGCCGTCACGGCCAATGAAAAATGGATCACCGAACTGGTCGACGCTCGCAATATCGATCGACTGAACGTCGGCCCGATCCCGACCTGTGCATTGAACTGGCTGCAGCCGCACGAAGGCAACATTATCGACTTCCTGTTCCGCAATCGCGCCTTCCAGAACAGCCTGCCGCCCGCTCACTGACCAACTGTCGCACAGCACACGCCTCAACCCCGCCCGCTTGACTGTCCGCTGGTTTACAGCCAGATTTCAGTCCAATGAACCTTACTGTAGTCCGAGGGCAGGGCGGTGGCCTTTAGGTCGTCCAATTCCATGCGCAAGTCTCGACCGGCCTTTCAATTCATTGACCTGTTCGCCGGCATTGGCGGTCTGCGTCAGGGTTTTGAACGAGTCGGCGGCGATTGCGTGTTCACCAGTGAATGGAACACTCAGTCACAGAAAACCTATGCGGCCAACTTCCGCAGCAATCAATGCCATAAGCTCGCCGGCGATATTACGCAGGTCGATGCCGGCCAGATCCCCGCACACGATGTGCTGCTGGCCGGGTTTCCCTGCCAGCCGTTTTCCATCGCCGGCGTCAGCAAGAAGAATTCGCTGGGTCGAGCCCATGGTTTCCGTGATGAGGCCCAGGGTACGCTGTTCTTCGACGTGGCCCGCATCATCGAACACCATCAGCCGGCCGCCTTCCTTCTTGAGAACGTCAAAAATCTGGCTAGCCACGACAAAGGCCGCACATTTCAGGTCATCGTCCGAACGCTGCGTGAGGAACTGGGATATCAAAACCTGCACTGGCGAATCCTGAACGCCAAGTCGTGGGTACCCCAGAATCGTGAACGTATCTTTCTGGCTGGCTTCCGGAATTCCAACGGTTTTTCCTTTGACAACCTGCCCGTGCCTGACCCAGCCGATGGCCCGCGAATCGGTTCAATTCTGCATTCGGAAGATGGCAGTGAACCACCCGACGAACCATACACGCAGGGCCCCGCGGGGATTGTAAACCCCAAATACACACTCTCAGACAAACTCTGGAGGTACCTGCAGGACTACGCCAGTAAGCACAGAGACAAAGGCAATGGCTTCGGCTTTGGACTCGTCGGTCCCGCGGATATCGCTCGCACCCTGTCTGCCAGATACCACAAAGATGGTTCTGAAATTCTGGTCCGACAGCACAATCGCAATCCCCGCCGACTCACTCCCCGAGAATGCGCACGACTGATGGGATTTGAGAGGCCTCGCACGGCAGCCTTCATAATCCCCGTGGCCGATACTTCGGCCTACCAGCAGTTCGGCAACGCGGTGGTGGTCGATGTCGTCGCCGCCATTGCCGCACACATGCGCCCCTGGCTGCCCGACCGCAGCGCACCTCCCCGACAGCGTGATTTGCCTCTGCCGGCTTCAGTCGAAGACTGATCGCAAAAAATCGGTCGGCCCTGGCGGGCAAGCCCTGATGATTGTCCTTCACCATCCAGAGACATTCATCGATCGGTCATCAATCGCCCGCTCAAGAATCCGCAGTCGGGTTTTGACGCTGGCGGAGCGCCGCTTTCATGGAGTTCGCCATACGCGCGGACAGAAACTCGCCTGCTGCCTGACATCATCTGACACAGGAGTCACCAGGGATCTTCAAGGAATTCATGGCCGGAGGAGTGATGCTGGGAATTGCCGGAGGTGCTGTTGCCTTCCACGAATCACCTGCCGGCGAACTGATCCGCGGAACTCGCGGTGTCGACACGCTCTGCGCTCACGCGATCTAAGGAGAACCTCAAATCGCCCTGGATTACGCAGCAGCCGGCACAGGTGCCACGGGCCCCAACGGGGAAACACTGCGAGCAAACGACCCTGATGACCCCTATTCGGGCTGCCACTCGCACCTTCTTCGCCGGACAAACATACGACGGTCACCTGAAAACAAGGATCGGTGGACAGAGATCCGATAAGTTCATCATCAAAAAGTATATCTCAGGAAAACCGACCATCGTCATAAAACACGTCAACAATGATGGCACCATTAACTGGGGTACAGTCGCTGGTGAAAACCAGCACGTCCACGATCACTGGACCGAATTCATCGGGTACGTGCAAATTCATAACTTCAGCCGCCAGCAGGGCGATACACTGCAGGTTCGCGGACACACTGTATCCCTCAAATCACTGGAAGTCATCGACGGCGACACACTCATCGTGGTGCAGTCGCAACAGAGAAATGGCAGCGGAGCACACGATGAAGATGTTCTGGGATTCATCGTCGTCAAAAGAGTTGCTCTGACGGCTGCCGACATCCAGTTCACCGGTACCAATGACGGTGTCGCCAAAACGTGGACCGACTTCCAAAATCTTGTCGCATATTACGACCTGCTTGCAGACTCGCTGCCCGATGGAGAATTGATCGTCCGTCGTCGCGGTAACAGTGTGCCCATGTTCGCGTACCCTGTCGCCCATCAGACGTCCGGGCAATCCTGCGGCTGTGGCTACGTCGTCTGCAACACGACGGCTCCCTTAGACCTTAGTCAGCACAGGAATTGCCGTGGCGGATCCCCTGCCACACAGCAGCGGCACTCCTGACTTTTCAATGCTCAGCGTCCGATTCAATTCCGCCATCAGCATGCAAAGCCAGATAAATCGTGTTGGCTCGACAACACACCGGACAATCCTCCACCAGCACCTGACTGTCGCCCTCGCAAACATCCACCGGAATTACAATCTCCTCCCCACAGGAATCACAGATGTAACTGGCTTCAGCGGCCGAGGATGCAGTTCGCGGCTTGCCAGCCGGTTCTTCCTCAGCCACCGGTATCTGCTCATCCGCCAGCAGCACTCCACACGCCCAATGCAGCACCTCCAGAGAATCCTCGTCACCCAGACGATGGTCGCTGCCCACGGAAATCAGCACGTCCCGCGATAAACCCGACAGCTCTGCCAACTCCACAGAATCACGCCACGGCACAATCTCGTCCTGCGGACTGTGCAGAATCAGCACGCGACCCGTCAGCGGCCTCAGTGGACTCCATCGCTTCCAAGCCGGACACAACAACACACGAGGCGTCACGGGGCAGGCCAGACTCTGAGCCACTACCGCACCGCGAGATGCCCCGACGATCACGTCCGGACGCTGCTCCAAAAATGCCGCCTCCGCCTGCCGCACCGCCCGCTGCAAATCATCAGCGTCCAGCACAGGATTGCTCACATCATGCCCGCGAGACCTCAACCAGGCTGGCTTGACACCACCCGGAACCGACCGCCAGCCATGCAAATACAAAATCTTCACATTAATACCCCTCATCCCCGCCACATCACTGAAAAACAGACCGGACACATCAATAACTCAACAAACCGCCATGACAACCCAGCGATTATCAGCGAAAAGCTGCGCTCACCGAGGCAAAAAACGGCCACTCATTCGTACCCATGCCCGGCAACACGTCAGAAGTAACCGAACGACAGCATCCATACCATGGAATACAGACTCGAAAACATGGCAAGAAAAAAACGACCACTTCGTCACACAAACCAACTCAAACCACTGCATTTCCCCTCGCAGGTTCACGAGAAACCAACAGCCTGATCAATGGATCTGGGGACACATGGATCTGGTTTGGATCAGGGACACACCACTTCGTTTCACCACTTTGCTTGGATCGGGGACACACAACTTTGAACCCCCGTCACCCGACTGCCATCAGGCAAGTCGGGCACGAAAGTGTACAGGCATACATTATAAATTCCGCCGCCTGCCGCAGTGCTTCAAAAAGCCCGCCCGCAGACTAACGTCCGAGGCTCGCATTGGTGTTCGCGCATCAGCGTCAATGACCGTCCATGAGCGGTTCAAAAACCGCCAGCTGATCCATGCAGCAGCGTAGATATTCAAAAGCCACGTGCGGTTCCCTCGGCAGTTTCGCGGCTTTGCGGCTTCGCGTGAGACCAATAGCCTGCCTACGCCCATGCGACGAAGCGTCGTGTACGTCGCACCCCTCAACCCCATCTCCCAGCCCAGGAGACTGTTCGCGGGTGAGCTTGTCCGCAAGATGAACCGCAGCGGCAGTTCCCCGGTGTGCAGAACACGGGCCCTGCGTTATCATGACTGAGTTGCAACTCAATCCACGCACCAGCACGACAGCAGCCCCCAAATTGCGGCGAACGAGGCCGCTCCGTCCTGCCGTTGCGCACTCCCACTCCCTGACAGTCACCACACTGACCACTGCCATGTTCCCCAACCCCCGTCCCCGCTGAATTTGCCCGGCCCCCATCATGCCCCCCGCACCTGCCCCCCCAAAACTCATCGACACCCTCGTGCTCTGGCTGGCCGAAGGCTGCTGGCTGGGCAGAATTCCCAAAGCACCCGGCACCTTCGGCAGCCTGTGGGGCCTGCCCATTGGCTGGCTGTTCTGGCATTTTCAAACGCCACCTGCATTCCGCGGACTGATCTGGCTGGCACTCTTCCTGCCCGGGATCTGGCTCTGCAGCTACGCCGCTCGCCTGCGACAACGCAAAGATCCCGGCAGTGTTGTCTGGGACGAAATTACCGCCTTCCCGCTGGTCTGGATCACAACCGACTTCTCGTGGCCTGTCCTCATCACCGGATTCCTGCTGTTCCGACTGTTCGATATCGCCAAACCCTGGCCCGTCCGCCAGTTTGAAAAACTGCCCGGAGGACTTGGTATTATGGCTGATGATCAAATCGCTGCAGTCTACGCCGCAATTGGACTGCTGCTCATCTTCTGACCCGCCGCACGCCATGCATCAACGCATCAACGCAGCTGCACCATCAAATTCGCGTCACGACTCAGCAGCCATCTGCCATCAACTCGCCGAAAGACAGACAGAGTATTCCCGGAACGCTCAATCGGCCGGTCTGCACCCGGCAAAGTAATCGCGATCGCCAGACGGTTCCACAAATACGCCAGATCCCCCGCCACCACAACCTCCTGAATCTCCGAAACGCTCTCAAACCTCGGCACAGCTGCTCCTGCCGGCTGTCGAGCAATCGCAGCAAACTCCTCGCGACTCATCGGCCCCCTGCCAGGCAGCAAAAACACCACGTCCCCCGTCATCAGACTCAGAATCGTCTCCGCATCACCAGCCGCCGTCGCCGACAACCACCTCTCCACCACACCCCGAATCTGCTCTTCATCACTCTGCATACATCACTCCCTCCACAATTCGAACTTCTTCGCGTTTCAAGAAAACTCCTCGAAGGGGAAAGCCCAACCCGTACTCGTACTCAGTCCCCCTGGCGGACGGTACTCGAATGCTAATGACACCACCAGCGACAACGATTTGCTGCAAAGAACTCAAATTCAGGCACAAGCCGCCAACGAATCGCAATCCCACCTCATTCAGGTCCATTCGCGGTTCAAAAAATCACCAGCACTCTAATCCCCGACACGCACCAGCTTCTGGGCTCGCTTGCCAATAATGTCGCCCACGTAAATGTTGCCCCGCGAATCCAGCGCCATCGCATGCAGCCAGTTCACTTCCCCCGGCTGCTCCTCACCGTCACGGCCTTTCGGCAGGGTCCACAACTGTCGCGCCCTGCCATGCACATCAAAACGCACCAGCAGCTGATCCTTCGGCGGACAACTCAGCGGGGCTCCCGGATACGCAGGATCCTCACGCCACGGCATCGGCGATGCACCGCACACCCAAATCTCATCCTTCGCTGTCACCCAGAATCCCCACGGAATGATCACATCAGACCACGAATCCAGCATCTCCCCCGCCTGACTGTAGGTCTGCACCCGCGAGCTGTTTTGTCAGCCACATACAGCCGACCTGCAGAATCCATCGCTGTCGCGTAAAGCAGACTGAAATCCTGCTGACCATTCCCCAACTGTCCCCACGCCCGCACAAATCGTCCGCCAGCATCAAAAATCACCACCCGGGTGTTGCCGTACCCGTCCGACACAAACACATCGCCGTTCGCCGCAATCGCCATGTCCGTGGGATTGTCCAGATGAGTCTTGTCGTTGCCAGGCTCTCCCGGAGTTCCAATCGTCAGCAGAATGTCTCCGTACGGCGAGTACTTTCGCACCACATGCAGACCGATATCCGCCAGCCAGATGTTGCCCTCACGGTCAATTTTGATGTGATGCGCAGATCCAATCGAATCTGCACCCCACGCATGCACCAGACGCCCCTCAGCCGAATACACCGGGATTGGCGGAACAAACCGAGTAAACACCCAGACCTGATCCTGCGCATCCACAGCCACACCCGGCATCGCTGCTCACTCAAAACCTTTTGGTTTCTGCGGCCACGCGGCATCCACCACATCATGCGGACTGATATTTTTGCGCGTGTAGTGGGTGTCTTCCCCTTTTTCGCGATCTCCTGCTCCGGATTCACAGCCGGACGCTTTTTTCTAAGCTGCTGCCGGCAGCGACAGCAGTGCTCCCCACAAGACTGTCAAAACAGCTGACACAATCACCGCTGACATACACCGGCCCAATTTCCCCAGCATCTTCATCATCAGTTCAGCTCCGCTTCAGAATCGCGTGGATCCTGAAAAATCAACCGCCTGCAGCGTAGAGTGTGTCACACCGGATTGCCACAAACAGCTGGATTCGAAACCAGCCTGTGTTGGCATCAGCTGCAATTTCCCGATACACTCCGGCCTCAGCCATACTCGCGAAATTATTCCGGAGACACCCATGCGTATTGCTGCCCTCGCCAGCCTGCTGCTGCTCGCCGTCACCGCCCCAGTTCTGGCTCAGCAAAAACTGGCCGGCCTGCCGTACCGCGAACAACCGCACGAACGTCACGTTCTGGATGTCTATCTTCCTGAACAAAAAGCAACGGCAGCCAGACCGGTCATCTTCTGGATCCATGGTGGTGGCTGGCAGGCAGGGGACAAAAGTGATGTCGGCCTGAAACCCGCCGTCGCTGCCGAAAAGGGCCTGCTATTCGTTTCGCCAAATTATCGACTGCTGCCCCACGTCTCAATGGAAGAACTGATCGACGATGTGGCTGCGGCACTGGGCTGGGTGCGTCGCAATATCGCTGCTCATGGCGGTGATCCCGATCGCATCATTGTCGGTGGGCATTCTGCTGGCGCACAGTTGGCCGCCATCCTCTGCACCGACGAACGCTGGCTGGCAAAATATGATGTGCCGCTAAAGTCACTGAAGGGCTGTATTCCTGTCGATGGAGATACCTACGACATTCCCAAAATCATTGCCACTGCCGAACATCGACAGATGCTCTACGGCGGCAAAATGTACACCTTCGGACATCGCCAGAAGTTCGGTAATGATCCCGAAAAACACGTCAGCTTCTCCGCCGTCACTCACGTTGCCAAAGACAAGCATATTCCTCCCTTTCTGCTGCTGTATTTCTCCGGCAACCCCGACACCGGCGCTCAGGCCCGCCGCCTCGCTGAAGTACTCGAAGTCGCCGGCATCCCCGCCAAAGCTTTCGGCAAAGGCAACACCAATCACGGTCAGCTCAATGATGACCTCGGCACCCCCGCTGATCCGGCCACCGTCGAATACCTGCAGTTCATCGATCGCGTGCTGAAATAACACCCCCTCGGCAGTCTCTCCAACCCGCTGCAGCACTAGGACTTTTTATGAACAATTCCCCAGGTTCAGCATTGCCCGATACCACCGCGATGCTCAACCCGGACAGTCTTAGCACCCTGCATCAGTCACTGTCCAGTCTGTTCGGCAATGATTCTTCCTCACAAGTCAGCCTGCTCTGCCAAAGTGCTCGCCTCCGTTCCCTGACGGTCGGCGAAATCCTGATGTCCGAATGGGAATCCGCAACAGAGGTCTTCGTGCTGCTCGCAGGTCGCTGCGGGTTCTATACTCAGGATGCCGAACAGCGTCTGCGACTGATGGAAACCGTCGACAAACGGGGTGAACTGATCGGGGCTCAGGCGTTTCTCGAAGGTCGCCAGTTTCGCAGTGCTTCTGTCATTGCACTCGATCAGACATCCGTGGCAGTACTGCCCGGACAGCAGTTTCGCCAGGTGCTCAAATCCAGCCCCGCAGCTGCCGATCAGCTCGCATCGAGGACGATCCGTTACGCTTTGAATAAGCTCGGAGTGCTCGCGGAAGAGCTGGCACAGCAGGCCGACCTGCAGCGAGCACCGCAGGGGGCCGTCCGACAGTTTCCAGCCGGCACAACGCTCTACCGGGCAGGACAGTCTGCTGATACCGCATGGTTCCTGCTCGCCGGCGAAATTGCCCTCACACAGGCTGACAGTACACAGCCATCAGAAACCATTCGAGCCGGTCTGCTGTTTGGACAGTCAGACGTTTTGGCAGGCTGCCCGCGGCGCGAACACGCCACAGCCGTGACGACTGTCGAAGTGCTCAGTATTGACGCACAGGTACTGCGATCCTGCCAGCAGCAGGGAGGGCGACTAGGCACAATCCTGACCGCCCTGACTTCCGCCCATCAGTTGCCTCAGCTGGGCACCGTTTATCGGTATATAGCACAGGTTGAACAGCAGCCCTGCATCGTCAGCGACTACACACAGCCAGCCGGCACCCGTATCCGCGTCCGTTACTTTCCTCAGCTGCCTCTGCTTGAGGCAACTCGTCAGGAACCCGCCGCAGGCACCATCACGCTGGCCTCACCCGATCGCAGTCGACTCCTGATCCTGACGGCCGGCGGCTGCCTCACAGGACTGACTGTACGCGGCGAATGGCAGCAGCTGCCCCTGGCTATGTCGCTGGTACTCCGCGCAGGCAGCCTCGTAGACTGGCAGCAGCGCGCTTTTCAGTCGACCGGCGACCTGCTGCTGGAAAATGCTGCCTCACGCACCCCGGCCGGCGCAGAAATTATCTGTGCCTGCACTAATGCCACCGCTTCCATGCTGCGATCCGTCGCACGATCTGCCAGCTGCATCGAAGATCTCACCCGACTGACAGGTGCCGGCGGAATCTGCGGCGGCTGCCGTGCAAGACTGCCGCTGTTCCTCGGACAAATGGAAGTCGCACTCTGCAGACTGCAGCGGGAACCACTTGCTGCATCAGCCATCAGAATTCGCCTTGAGGCAATCGACAATACACCGCTGCCTGCTGCCAAAGCCGGACAGTTCATCCGCGTCGAAGCACTGGTTGACGGCTCCTGGGTCGGACGCCCCTACACGCTGACAGATGCCTCAGACACCGCGTATGAACTGGGAGTCAAACTTGAGGAAAACGGGTTCTTTTCAAACTGGCTCAATACGGCCCCTGCAGGGACCCTCGTACGAGTCCTGCCGCCGCAGGGCGATGTCTGCCCCACCCCCGATGATCCCCGCCCCCTGCTGTATGTTGTGGCGGGCATCGGAGTCACTCCGGCGGTTGCCGGCGTTCGCAAACTGGCCGACCGTCGCCCCATTCATGTGCTCTACAGTTATCGCGAGGCCACCGCCGCCGCATGCCTTGATGAGCTGCAGGCCGCTGCCGCTGCCGGACGGATTTGTCTGCAGCGACACTGCACCGCCGATCTGGGACGTCTGGACGGTCCGACCGTCCGTCGCGTTGCAGAAACTCTTGGTGCCGCTGAAGTCATCGTCTGCGGTCCCGGAGATTTCAACCGAATGGTCCTGTCAACGCTCGCCGGAATGCCCGGACTGACGCTAAAAGCCGACAGCTTCGATCACCCGCAACGCGGGGAAGGACTCCTGCTGCAGCCCGGTGGCTGGCGTCGCCCCGACTTTACACCCAGCTACCCCGCCGGACCACCCATCCCGCGCGGCTCCAAAATCCCCGCTTCACAACAGGCCGAACAGTTCCTCCGCGAATTTGACGCCGAATCACCAGGACGCTGCCAGCTCCACGAACGCATCCAGCAGGCCCAGGATGAACTGGCCGAAACCGGCGTCTGGAAAATGACCACCGACGAGCTGGGGTTTGCCGCCAGAATTGCCTGGCGAAATGCTGAACGCTGCGTCGGACGACTCTACTGGAACGGACTGCACCTCCGCGACTGCCGACACCTCACCGAACCGGCACAAATGGCTGAAGCCATGTTCGAACACCTGCGGTTTGCCTGGAACGGCGGCGATCTGCGACCAGCCATCTCCGTGTTCTCACCCGGAACTCGTGACGTCCCCGGACCACGCCTCTGGAACCCCCAGCTGCTCCGGTACGCCGGATACAGACTGCGATCCGGAAAACAGATCGGAGACCCCGCGCAGAATGCCGTCACGGAAAAAATCAGACAGCTGGGCTGGGAACCTGACGGCTCCGACTTTCAACTGCTGCCGCTGGTCATCCAGACCGCAGAACATGGCCCGCACATGTTTGAACTGCCCGCAGACTGCCGACCGGAAGTCCGGCTAACACATCCACAGCACAACTGGCTGCAGGAACGAGCCCTCAAGTGGTATGCCATCCCCGTCGTCTCTGACATGGCACTCGACGCCGGTGGCTTCCTGTATCGCCTGATCCCCTTCAACGGCTGGTACCTCAACACCGAAATCGCCGCCCGCAATCTGACTGACACCAACCGCTACAACCTGCTGCCGGAAATCGCGGAACGCATGGGACTGGACATCTCCAGTGAACGCACACTGTGGCGTGACCGAGCCATGCTGATGCTGCACGAAGCCGTCCTGCACTCCTTCGATCGTGCCGGAGTCAAAATTGCGGATCACCACACGGTCTGTCACGAATTCCTCCAATTCTGCCGCAATGAACAGTCGGCAGGACGCGAGCCCTGTGGCAAATGGATGTGGCTCGTGCCCCCGTTTTCCTCCTCCGCCACCGTCCTCTACCAGGAACCCTTCCGCGACCGCGCCTGGAAACCCGCCTACTGCCCGCAAAAACCAGTCTGGTAATCGGCACCCCCCGTACCCGCACCCGTGGGCTCCCGCCCACGGCTCGCCTTACCGAACACCGAACACCGACCACTGATCACTTTTTTCTGCGGAACTCCCGCTGCGATCTGCGTTTCATCTTTCTCAGGCTCTTTGTCCGCCAGCACCATCACAGTGCCTCGCTGACACAGGCAGGGAATGCTTCAAACGTCTCGGAAAACAGGGACGCAATAATGCAAACGCACAGCCATCTGTCCCCCCGCTCACGATATCGCCACGGTTTTACACTGGTCGAACTGCTGGTGGTCATCGCCATCATCGCAATCCTCGTCTTGCTTGTGCTAACCGCCATCCAGTCAGCACGCGAATCCGTAGGCCACACCGAGGGCCTGAATAACCTGAAAAACATCGCACTCGCTGCGGTCTCCTCGGCCGAAACTCATAAAGGCCGACTACCGGCCTCCGGTACTTACTCCGGCACCGGATACTTACAGGGCGGGCACAACTGGGTCGTCAACCTGCTGCTAAATCTTGACGAGGTTTCGCTCTTCCATCGCTGGAACTTCCAGGCCTACTTTCAGGAGCGCGGCAATCGCGAACTGGGTGGGGTCAACCTGCCAGTACTCACCTGCCCATCCGACGGCTCTGCTCATGGACTGGAAGGCGCCCTGACTTTTGTGGCCAACATGGTTATCGGTGGCGTCTGGATCGAACCCTCGATGATAAAATTACCGCCGGGACTGGCAGCGACATGCTGTTTCACGATAGCATGACCCGGGCAGCCATTCTGCTTGATTGCCTCAGTCTGTGATCTGGAAAACAGCCGGCTGTTCCTTCGCAGGCTGACACACAAAACTCACGAAATCCATTTCCGGCCAGGATCACCGTTGGCCACGGTGCTACAGGAAACGTCCATGACTGCCTCACTGTTAAAGCAACGGCCTCTGATTATGCTGACTTTGCTTGCCACCCTCTGCTGCCTCGCGGCTCCTGCAGCCGCGGCGCAAGGAAAGCCGCTCAAGGTCTTTATTCTTGCCGGCCAGTCGAACATGGAGGGCCATGCCGCCATCAGCACTTTTGACTACATCGGCAAAGATCCTCGTACCGCACCCATTCTCAGAGAAATGCGCAATTCGGATGGAACGCCGCGGGTCTGCGAAAACGTCTGGATGTCCTGGCTAACCGGGCCGTATGATGGCAGTGCCAATGGTGAAGGACTGGGGAAACTGACCGCCGGCTTCGGCGCACGCGGAGATCATCCCACCACGGATGGCGGTAAAATCGGTCCCGAATTCACGTTCGGAATCTACATGGAGAAAGAACTTCAGCAACCCATCCTGATTATTAAGACCGCATGGGGCGGCAGATCACTCAACACCGAATTTCGTCCGCCAGGCGCCGGTCAATACAAACTGCCCAGAGAGACGCAGGAAGCCTGGGATCGGCATCCCGAGGGTGCCCATGGGATCCCCAGACTCGAAGATCGAAAAAAATGGCAGGATGAAAAAAATGCGGCCTCCGGTGTGTTCTATCGGATGATGATCGAACACGCGAAGAAGGTCCTGGCAGATCCCAAACGGGTCTGTCCGCAATACGACGAGCAGGCAGGCTATGAGTTGGCCGGGTTTGTCTGGCTGCAGGGTTTTAACGACCTCGTCGATGGACAGACCTATCCCGACGGCAATTATGACGAATACTCGCGTCTGCTGTCTCACTTCATTCGCGACGTCCGCAAAGACCTTTCAGCCCCGCAGCTGCCATTCGTAATCGGCGTCCTCGGAGTCGGAGGAGAAACTGAGAATGAGGCCTTCCGCAAAGCCATGGCTGCTCCGGCCGACTTGCCCGAATTCAAAGGCAATGTGATTGCCGTTGCGACAGCTCCGTTCTGGGATTCTGATATCGCCGCCGCCGAACCGAAGCGCGAGCAGTACGACAATATCGTCGATACCGCACATGAGCTCAAAGCAGATGGAACTTTGGACTCCGCGTGGAAATGGGAGCATTACTGGAAGCCGCTGGGCGATCCTCTGCCCGAAGAACGAACCTGGCGCTTCGCGACTCTCGATGCCACGAAAGAGAAAGACTGGCTGAAAACCTATGAAGCCCGGCGTTTCCGTGACATCACACTCCCTGCTGACATGAAAGACTGGTATCAGCCCGACTTCGATGACCAGCAGTGGACCGCAGGCAAAGCCCCCGTCGGAAAGGGAGTCTGGGATCACAGCGGGATCAGGCTGGATAGCTTTCCAGCACAATGGGGAGCAGGCGAATTCCTGCTGATGCGCACAACCTTCAAAGTGGAAGACCTCAACTTCGAGTCCTGTCGCCTGGCAGTCCTCGCGAGGCAAGGATTTCATGTCTACTTGAACGGAGAGAAAATACACACCTACATCTGGTGGAAGGACAAGCCGTACTACCGCTCCATTGTGCTCGACGAATCACAGACCAGGCATCTGAGAAAAGGGACGAATGTGCTGGCGATCTGCGGCAACGACCAGTATGCACCCGACTCCCCGCAGCACTATTCCGCGCTCGATGTGCGGATTGAGGGCATCACCAGGGCCGACAAAGAGAAACTCGACCTCGCCCTCGAAGAAGTCCTCTCCCCGAAAGACAGGGAAGCACTCAAAGGTGCCTCAGATGGCGGTTACCACTATTTTGGCAGCGCGAAGATCTTCGCTCAGATGGGTAAGGCATTTGCCGAAGCCTTGCTGCCTTTGCAGAAATAAATCGTGACGCCTGAGCATGCACAGTTTCAGATTGATCTTTGAAATTGTGACCGTTCCAGCCGGAATTGAGCGGACTGCTGCAGTTGCCGGGCTGCCGCGTGGAAAATCACGGACAACGGCTTCATTGTGCCAGCGTTCCCTGAACCTCCAGCACACGCAGGAAAACAAAACCGTTGGCTTTCTTTCGGAAGGAAATCTCATGCACGTCCGGAAAAACCAGCCGCACATGCGTCGCGCCCTGTGCACGCACATTTGACAGCTCAAAGACATCCGCCGAGTAGTTTCTGAACTCGGTCCTCCCCAGTGTCGTAAACTCCTTGCCGTCCCGCGACACCTGCACCTCGACGGTTCTGGGGCCGCCCAGGGCAGAGTTATAGACACGGAGATCGGTCGCGTTGTATCTGCCTTGCAAATCTACCGTCACGCGTTTGGGAAACTTCACCTCGCCATTGCTCGCCCAGGCGGTTTGGTTGTTGTCCCGAAGGTCGCCGTCGGTCAGGCCACAGTAGCGTCCGTTCAGGATGGGCTGATTGCAGACGAACGGTTTGCCCACGCCAATGCCGCCGACTTCCCCGCTCGTTCTGCCACTGGCAGTGGACTGAAACTGATCGGTGCGGAAAGGCACGGCCGGGAACCCATCCTCGTTGTAAAGGTTGCACAGCGGAAAATCAGCCCACGCATAACGCACAGCCACCGGCCCGGCCACTTTCGGACTGCTCACCACAACCTTGTCTCCCTGAATCACGGCATCCGCCCAGTGAAAAGTCTGGTCAGCGCCGCAGACAGAGAAAACTTTCAACACATCTGCCGGGACCCGGTGGCCATCAGCGTGCACATCCCTCGTGATCAATCCGCCCCCCACATGGTCAAACTGCAGCACAGCCTGATTGCCCGTCACCGTGAGACGCCTGTACGTCGGCCCGGCAGCGATGACATTTTGACCATAAGCCACCTGCAACGCTGCTGCGGTCAGCCGCGCGGCAACCAAAGGTTTGTCAGGAGGATGAACGTTGGTCTGATGACCGGCGTCAATCGCCACTGCCATGCCGGTGTTGGGCAGCGTCAAAGCCAGCGTCTGGGCCTCCCGCAACCGGGCCCAGCCCGTGTCCTCAGGCTCGGGATTATGCTTGTGGTAAGCGACAAGCTGCACAAACAGAAACGGAAAATCGCCGACGCCCCACTGCTGACGCCACGAATTAATCAGCGTCGGAAACAACGTCCGGTATTGCAGAGCGCGGCTGGTATTGGCCTCACCCTGGTACCAGATCAAGCCTTTACAGGTAAACTGCAGCAGGGGAGCAATCATGAAGTTGTAGAGTCCCGAAGGACGCTTCGGGTGATTCGGCCCCATTGGCGGCGAGCACGTCTTCTTCACGGAAGGTCGTCATGAGGATGGCCTGATCGCGGGATCGCCTGAAATCCCAGATCATGTCGAGGGTGACGTCGGGGGGGTGCTGGATGTCGGGTTAGGAGCAGCCGACGCGTTCGTCGAGCACGAGGCCGCCTTTCCAGGTTTTGTCGTCGCTTTTGGAGAGGAAGTCGGTGAACTCTGGCCTTTTCGCAGCCCGCATGATTGACGCGCCGCATTTTTGCAGACACTCTGGTCACCATCCGAATTGACCAGCGACCAATCGGCGGCCGAGTTAGGCCACGCGCTGCTCAATTAGCTGTGCGCAAAAGACTATCCTATGAATTCATCCCGAAAGAAAAAGTATTTTTCGTTTGAAAAGTACTTCGTCTGGGCATGGTCCCTGTTTTTCATGTCTGCCGGCCTCTTTTTTATGATTTCCGAGGGAAACGAGTGCTGGTTGGGATTGAAAACGAAGAACTGGCCCGCAGCCCCCGGAAGGATTATCGAATCAAAAATCCAGTCCTACACCCAGGAGGATTCCAATTCGCGATTGCATACCCACTATGGTATCACAATCCGATACTCCTACGTGGCTGCCGGGCAGAACCTTGAAGGCAACAGACTGCAATACGGCTATGCGAGTCACAAAGATGAATGGTCGGCCAGCAGAGAGCATTCGCGCTACCCTCCAGGCAAGGAGGTTCAGGTATTTTACGATCCGACCAATCCCAACGTCAGCGTGTTGGTCAAGGGAATTGGCATCTCCTGGATGAACGCGGTAATGGGGTTGCTGTTTTTCTTGATTGGGTTGTTTGTGCTGGTTTTTGCGGCCATCAAGGGGTGGGGCTTGGTGGGCAAAAAAGCCGTCAAGCGACGGGTTGGAGTCGGCAAGAAGATTTCCGCTGCCGGAGCGCGCGGAACAGATGAGAAGAGCGATTTTAAGGATAGAGAAAACTATCTTCGCAAGAACATTGACGCGATTTCAAAGGAGGAATTTCCGGACAATCAGGAAGGTACGTACACGATTCTCGGCTTCTCGCACAGGGTAAACCAAACATACGTTGAGGTTGAACCACACCCGAGCAACGTCGGGTACGACAAATTCAAATACTTGATGGACTACTCCGGGAAGGACGCCCCGACATGTGTAGCCGTGTACTGTTGCGAGGGCGGGGAATACTCGCTTCTTTACACCGCACAAGGCTGGGAGAACGAGGTTCCGTATATCCCCGATTAGAGCTCGCAACCATGCTTGAACCGTACGGTTAAAGCAGGCGTTCATCATGTTTAGTAAAATGGATATGAAGAAGTCGGTTTTATCCGATACGCCTCTCCACCATAAGATACCGCACGCCGCATCGTCTGGGGTGTTGCCGCACCGATCACCCGGGCATCGGTCAGCGTGAATCGCTGCAGGTTGGGGCGCTGAGATGCTGTTAGGGCGGCAAAAAACGCAGCGTTGACAAGCTCATGGATACATTGAGTGGGTACGCTGACCGAAAAAAGCCACAAGGATCTGATGTAAACCCTTGTGGCGATGGAACGTCCCCGGCGGGATTCGAACCTGCGACCTTCGGTTTAGGAAACCGACGCTCTATCCTGCTGAGCTACGAGGACTTGGAAGGCATACACGGCACTGCCGGGCACGATTCGCCGATGCAGTGTACCGGACTGGGCCGGGAATTCCAACCCCTCAGACGGCTGACACCCAATGCTCAAAAGGCGTTCGCTGAGTCGCCTGCCTTTTCCCGCGGTAAAAACCGGCGGGCAGCAAGTCCGATACCCCGCCAACCGATACCCCGCTAATTGCCGGGCAACACCGGTCGCTGTACAAGCCACGCGGCCGCACCCAGCAAAACACCCAGCAGCAGCCACAGCCACAGCCACCACGACAGCCGACCTGCAGCGGCTCGATCGCCCGGCCCCAGCAGTTGCAAGGAGACCCCGCTGCCGAATTCCAGTCGATCACCCGCCTGCAACGGCCTCACTGCCGCCGGCTGACCCTGCACCACCGTTCCAAAACGCTGCGACTCATGACGATACAGCCACTGCCCGCCACGACACTCCAGCCAGCCCTGCACTCCGTCAATTCCCGCTCCGGAAAGACAGACATCCGCCGTGGCCGCCGTGCCCACCGACAACCGCGGCTTCTGCAACGGCAGACGCACTGCACTGCCCAACACCACGACCACCCAGCCGCGAGGCAGCTCTACCGCTGACATCAAAGGCGGCAACGCCGGCTGACCGGAAACAGCAACACGCCCCGCCTCATTACCGGATCTAAATGCAGCAGCCCCTCCTGACTTACCGCCTCCTGACTGCCCGCCACCTGACAAACCAGACGCGGCAGTCCCCGTCCCGCGCCGTGACACCTCAGCATGATGCTCACGAGCAGCCGGTGTCGAAGGCGCCGCAAAACTGTCCGCACCAACAGCCTGACTGTCCATCCCCGTCACCCAGTCGGCCGCATTCGTAATCGATGATCGCGGAGCTGCTGTCTTTGGACGACTGGCCTGCCCTTTCTCACAAGCCGCCGTTTTTTCCTTTGCCTGCTTCGCCCGCAATGTCACCAGCTCGCGAAAATCAAACGGTATCGGCTTCCGCATCGCAAACGGTCGCAATGCCTCAGCCACCTCAGCCGCCGTCTGATACCGCTCCGCCGGATCCTTGGCCATCATCTTCTGAATCACAGTCCCAACGGCCGCAGGGATCTCAGGCCGCCACTCGTAAATGCTTTTCGGCTCACGAGTTCGCTGCGCCTCAAGCTTGGCCTTGTTCGACTTGTCCGGAAATGGCACCCGCGCCGTAAAAGCCACATACAAGGTGGCACCAAGACTGTAGACGTCAGCTCGAGCATCCACGCGACGACTGTCCAACGACTGTTCGGGCGAAATATAGTCGGGCGTCCCAAGACAGTCGTGACCAAACACCATCGACAGCGAAAACTCGTCCTCTGCAGAATCCTCAATCATCGCCAGACCAAAATCCAGCACCCGCACCGTGCCGTCATTCTCCAGCAGAAAATTGGCCGGCTTGATATCACGATGAATAATCCCGGCCTGATGAGCAGCATGCAGAGCTGTTGCTGCCTGCATGCCAATGTCGCAGACAATCCCAAACTTTAACGGCCCCCGCAACGCCACGATCTCGTGCAGACTAATGCCCCGCACCAGGTCCATCACCAGATAATGCACAGCCCCCGTTGATGCCAGCCGATGAGTCCGAATGATGCCGGGATGATTCAGTCGTATCCCCGCCTTAGCCTCCAGCTTCATCCGTGCCAGCATTCCGTTATCCAAAGCATGCTCGGTCGATAACACCTTCAGCGCCACCTTGCGATCACTGCGAGGCTCTTCGGCAATGAACACACACCCCATGCCACCAAACCCCAGCACCTCCCGCACCCGATAGCCATCAATCACCAGTCCCCGATAACGCCCCTCCAAAATCCGCTCAGACTGAAACGGGGTCAATATTCGCTCGGATGACAAACGAGCCGCCACGGAGCGGGCGTCAAGATCGGCCGACAGTTGCAACTTCTCTACCGCACGCCGAATGTTCTCGCCGCTCAGCAGGCCACTATTTTCCAGCAACTCGAAGAATTGTGCACTTGTCTGTGGCGCCTGCATCTGTCCCGTTCCACGCTGCCGCTGCGACAGGACGGCTTTCGCGCCGCCAGTCAGCGGGGGAAGATATCAGCAACGCCAGCAAAGTGGAAACCAGTAAAGCCACAGAAGCATGGCCGAGGCCAGCACCGGCCAACCACAGAAAAATCGCACTTGAACAACATATCCCACGGAGCAGCCGGCACCGACATCTCAATCAGCAGCCCCGGCAAAAACAAATCCGGCAGGTCCTCAAGTGGCCGCTCATCCAGCAAACGACACTCCAGCCCCTCACGCTTCGCTACCTTTTAAATCCGCCAAATCGCAGTCACACAGCCATACGCCAGCCACATTCTCCCGCCCGGTCCCAGCCGCTGCCGCGCACCACTTACCAAAGACTCCAGCAGCGCAAAGCCACAATCACACAGCCCAAACTGCTCCACCGTCTCAGGTCGCTGATCCTCCCACGGCGGATTCGAAATGATCAAATCAAATATTTCATCCGGCCGCAGCACCATCCAGGCACCTAGATCGAGCCGCGGCACCCGACGCCCCGCCAGCCGCTCTTCAGACCCCAGCAAACGACCGTTCTCGCGAGCATTCTCGACAGCCGCCGGATCAGATACGTGGCCACCACGCGAGCCGCACCGTTCTGCAGACAACACAAAGAGATCACTCCGAACCCCGTGCCTGCCTCCAGCACAGCAGCCCCACGCAGCCGCGAATCGGCAACTATCCTCTGCCGCAGACTCAACGTGTCATCCGGCTCCCAAAACACACTGTCAAAAATCACCAGATCCTGCGGCAACTTCTTAGCCGAGACATAACGCAAAATGGGGTGCGCAGGCTGAATAATACTGTCCGGTACCACACCAGCCACGCTCTCACACGTGCCACCAGCCCCCGCCGATACATTGCCGGAACCCCCGCATCCGGCAACAACCAACAGCAGCAACAAAACCGTCCACACACACATACCGGCCCCGCAACGACAGCCGCTTACCATCAGTCTTCCTTGGTCGTATCAAGCACCGACAGAAATGCCTTCTGCGGAATCTCGACCTCACCAAACTGCTTCATTCGCTTCTTGCCCTCTTTCTGCTTCTCCAGCAGCTTGCGCTTGCGAGTAATGTCGCCGCCGTAACACTTGGCCGTCACATTCTTCCGCAAGGCAGAGATTGTTTCACGAGCAATCACGCGAGTCCCGATCGCCGCCTGCAGGGCAATCTCAAACTGATGCTTCGTGATCTCCAGCTTCAGTCGCTTCACCAATGCTCGACCACGACGCTCAGAATTCGACCGATGCACAATCGTTGATAAGGCGTCCACTTTGACGCCCTTTACAAGAATGTCCATCTTCACCAGATCGGCCGGCTGAAAACCAATGATCTCGTAGTCCATCGTGCCGTAACCCGATGTCACGCTCTTCAGCTTGTCGTACATGTCGTAGACGATTTCACTGAGCGGCAGCTCGTACACAATCTGAGCCCGATTGGTGCCCAGATACTCAGTTGTGCGGTACACCCCGCGACGGTCCTGACACAACTGCATGATCGTGCCCACATGCTGCGACGGCACAATGAAGCTGACCTTCGAAATCGGCTCGCGAAACTCTTCGATGATCCCCGCGTCCGGTACCTCCTGGGGATTGTCGATCACCATCAGATTGCCGTCACGAGTCAGAATCTCGTAGGTGACGTTAGGTGCAGTCTGGATCAGATCCATGTGCTGCTCGCCCTCCAGACGCTGCTGCACAATTTCCATGTGCAGCATGCCCAGAAAACCACAGCGGAAACCAAACCCCAAAGCGTCTGAGGTCTCGGGCTGGAACGAGAAGCTGGAATCGTTCATGGAGAGCTTCTGCAACTCTTCACGCAGGTTCTCGAAGTCCGTCGCATCAATCGGATACATCCCGCAGAACACCATCTGCTTGGGCTTCTGATAACCCGGCAATGGCTGCGCCGCAGGGGCGTGAAACTGAGTCACCGTGTCGCCCACCGTGACCTTGCTGAGCTCTTTCAGGCCCGTCAGGATATAACCGACCTGACCTGGCCCCAGCATGTCACAGGGCTTCATATTCGGACGGAACTGGCCAATCTCCAGCACTTCACTGACCATCTCTTCCCGCATAAAGCGAATCTTGTCGCCCTTGCGAACCTCGCCCTCAAAGATTCGGATGTAGGTGATCACACCCCGATAATTGTCGTACTTGCTGTCGAACACCAGAGCCTTCAATTGACGTTCGGCCGTCCCCTTCGGCCCCGGGATGACTCGAATGATGGCCTCAAACACCGATTCGATGTTAATACCGGCCTTGGCACTGACCCGCAAAGCATCCGATGCGTCCAGCCCCAGCACCTGCTCAACTTCTTCCAGCACTTCTTCCACTCGAGTCACCGGAAGGTCGATCTTGTTGACCACCGGAATAATCTCGAGACCGGCAGAGATGGCGGCGTAGGCGTTGGCAACGGTTTGCGCCTGAACGCCCTGGAAAGCATCCACCAACAGCAGGGCACCCTCGCAGGCCGCCAGACTGCGACTGACTTCGTAGTGAAAGTCGACGTGTCCGGGAGTATCGATCAGGTTGAGTTCGTAATGCTGACCGTCCAGATTCCAGTTGATGGTGACCGATCGCGCCTTCACGGTGATGCCGCGAGCCCGCTCGATTTCCAGATCGTCCAGAATCTGCTCGCGGAATTCCCGCTGAGTAATCGTGCCGCTCTTCAGCAGCAACTGATCAGCCAGCGTGCTTTTGCCATGGTCAATATGAGCCACAATGCTGAAATTGCGGATGAACTTCGGGTCCATAATGCGACGGACTTCACCACAGAGTTGACTGGATCACACGTAACTGTCGAGATGCCTGCCGAATCATAGTCAACCCCTGGGGAAGGGGACAGATCGCAGTGGCTGCCAAAAAGAGTTTCCAGGGGCGAAACCGGCAAGCAGAGCGCATATGAAAGGCCGACGAACGAATTCGTCGGCCCGTTTTCTGACCGCAGCGGAACGGATCAGCGTGACATGAACACGACCACCGGGCCGATGTCCACCTTCAGCATCACATCGTCCACCGTTGGCAAAGTGGTCACAATGATCTTCATCGCGGCCTTGTCAACCGACAGCCACTCTGCGGTTGGACCGCTGGAAGATTCACCCACGGCATTGTACATCTTGCGGATGTTGGGGCGGTTGCGGACCGTGATGACGTCACCAGGACGGACCATGATGCCCGGCTTGCTGACCGTACGGCCATTCACCTGAAAGTGACGGTGCACGATGCCCTGGCGAGCCTGCGGGCGAGTCAGAGCCAGCCCGGAACGACGCACAACGTTGTCCAGACGTCGCTCGCATAATACCAGCAGTGTCGCACCCGTGTTGCCCTTCGTACGCTTGGCCATGTCCAGATACCGGTACAGCTGACGGTCACGCAGACCGTAGTAATACTTGATCTTCTGCTTTTCCGTCAGAGCCGCACCGTAGGTGGTTTCCTTCTTGCGGCGCTTGTGCATGCCCGGAGGCCCCTCTTTCCGCTCAGCAGCCTTGATGGCGCCGGAAGATTCGTACACGTTCATTCCCAGACGACGATTGATGCGACCCTTAGGCCCGGTGTAACGACCCATTTCCCCTGAAAACTCCTGTATGTGACCAACACTCTGCACCATTTTCTGAAACACTCAGAAAACCGTCACCTCGGTTGCTTAAACAGGGAAAAACCCCGCCCGCAACAAACACACCGGTGATCGGAAAAATCCGGCCAGTGGCTTCGACAGGCACATCCGCGACTTGGCGGAGGCGTGCAGAGAAAGCAGAATTCCGCGAAATCTTCAGGGAATTCCGAACCGGGAAAGGTATCGGCAGGACGCCCGAAGTTCAACACGGAGAAAGAAAGTCAGGGCCGAAATCCGGAATTTCCGATGGTTCGGACAGCCGAAAACTTGTTTTTTCCGCAGTTGCCGCTGAAGTCACCACTGATAGAAAGTCACGCACAAACAGCCTCCGGTCGAAAAAACGGCCCCCCCCAAACACGAAAATCTGCCATGACCGCCATCCCCCTGTTCCAGGTCGACGCCTTCACCTCCCACCCCTTCAGAGGGAACCCCGCCGCCGTTTGCCTGCTCGAAAAATCAGCCCCCGACCAGTGGCTGCAACAGGTCGCAGCCGAAATGAACCTCGCTGAAACCGCCTTCCTCACACCGGAAACCAACGGACTCAGACTGCGCTGGCTCACTCCCACCACCGAAGTTGACCTCTGCGGACATGCCACCATCGCCACCGTGCAGGTACTCCGCGAACTACACGCCGCCGGCGAGTTGCCCCACTGGATCGCTCCGCACTGGCAGCAAAGCTGCATCCAGTTCCACAGCCGCAGCGGCATCCTCACCGCCGAAGCTACCGCCAGCGGAATCGTCCTCGACTTTCCCGCAACCGTCCCCGCTCCCGCCACTTTGCCCGAAAAACTGCCCGCAGCACTTCACATTCATCCCGCACAAATTCTCTGGTGCGGACAGTCCCGCTTCGACCTGCTGCTGCGACTCGACTCCGCACACACCATCCGAACACTGCAGCCCGACCTCGGACTGCTGGCCGAAATCCCGGTCCGCGGGGTGATCGTCACCGCGCTCGGAGACACCGCGGATCACGACTTCATCTCCAGATTCTTCGCACCAGCCAGCGGCGTCCCCGAAGATCCCGTCACCGGCTCAGCACACTGCGCCCTCGCCCCCTTCTGGCAGCCACAGTTCGGTCGCAATACCCTGTTCGGCTTCCAGGCCTCCAGCCGCGGCGGACACGTCCGCATGGATCTGCAGGGCGACCGAGTCCGACTGACAGGACAGGCCGTCACCGTGTTCCGCGGCTCACTGCTGGTCTAAAACACCACCGCAGACGCATTGCGTTTCCGGGCGAGCCGTCAAGGTTACCCACCCTTAGAAGCACGTCACGAAAAAAACGAGAGCAATCATCTGCGAACCCGATGCAAACATTGCCGCAGACGTCATTGCTCCCGGTGCACACAAAGACAGAACCAGCAGCCAAATTATGACTGTGATTCTGCAGAAAATTCTCGTCAGCACAGAAATTGTGTGATAGGGCGGACAGTGCAGTGTCCAGCCAGTACACACACCTAACCCCACGCTGGATGGGGGAGTATTTCGCGTCTGTTCGCGCACAAATAACCAGTGATCAGATCACACCCAGGGCCTGCAGCAGCGCACGACAAAAGGCCGGGTGAGCCGGCCAGGCAGGAGACGTGATCAAATGACCGTCCACATGCACGCCGTCAATCGCTGTCTCTACATAACGGCCACCAGCCAGCACAATCTCAGGACTGCAGGCCGGATAACACGTAAGCCCCCGCTTACCCACCACACCCGCAGCCGTCAGCAACTGCACTCCATGACAAATCGCCGCAATCGGCTTCGAAGCCGTATCAAACTGCCGCACCAGTTGCAGTACGGCCGCATTCAGCCGCAGGTACTCAGGAGCCCTGCCGCCAGGGATCAGCAATGCGTCGTAATCCGCCGCATCCACAGTATCAAAATCAGCATTGAGCGTGAAATTATGCCCCGGCTTTTCACTGTAAGTCTGGTCTCCCTCGAAATCATGCACCGCCGTCCGCACGCGATCACCCGCACGCTTGCCCGGACACACCGCAGCCACCCGCACACCCAATGTCAGCAACGTCTGATACGGCACCATGATTTCGTAGTCTTCCACAAAATCACCGGCCAACAGCAAGACCCGCTTCGACATATCACACACCCTCCGCAAACAAAACGGCCAGCGCAACAGACCAAATTCAAAGCCCGCCAAGCATACCCCGCAGACCCCGCCACTGGAAACCATCAGCCGGGACAGACTGATTCGCAAAGAGCTTCAGCAGCGATCCTGCCTGGCAGATCTCGGGCTGGAACGCCCGAGCTACATTTTGTTCGCGGCTTCGCGTGACTGACCACCGCCTTCTGACCACTCCGCTATCTTTCCATCCATTGCAGCAGTTCGCGAGCCTGATTGCGAACATCCGCAGCAAACAGATCAGCGGCACCAATGGCTGCGACCGACTTCTGCAGCTCAACACGCTGCTCGGCCGTGGCCACTACCCAAAGATCACGCGCTGCACGGAGACTGTTACGCGCCAAAATTGGCTGCTCGGCCTGCCACATCCGCTGCTGCAGCAGACGCTCTGTTTCGTCGCCGACCGCCACGTCGACCGATATCGTCGGCTGCGACACATCCTGCAACAGCTTTTGCAACTCAGGAACCGCGTCGGCAACGCCGTTGCGAGCCAATCCCATGACGGCGTTGGCGCGAGTCCGCCGGTCGCCGTCCAGCAGCATCACCTTCAGCTGCTCGATGCTGCCCGGTCCGCTGACATTGGCTAGCGCATAAGCTGCCAAATGCCTGACAACCGGCTCAGTATCCTGAGCCGCCATACGAAGCTGATCAAGCACAGCCGCATCCGCCAGACAGGGCTCCGACAGCGGTTTCCGCTGCAGATTGTCGTCACCTTCCGACCCGTCTCCGGTAAAACCCATCGCCTTGTCAAACTTCTCGCCGGCGATTGTCGTCACCGCCATCAGCGCACTTTTACGGACTTCCACGTCTCGCTCCGGCCGCATCGCCTGAGCCAGCACGGGCAGTGTCTGGGAATTGTCCTGCAGGGATCCCATACAGCGAGCCAGAAACTCCTGATGCAGCACGTCGTCCTGCGAAGGCGTCGTCTGCTCGAGCGATTCGTTGAGCAGTTTCACCAGAGCTTCACAGACCTGCCGATTCTGAGACAATGGCTCGCGATCAATCGGCGGCTGCAGCTGATCGTTGCGAATCAGCTGAGCCAGCTCCTGAGCAGCCCGCCAGCGACGATGCTCGTTCCCGCTGCCCAGTTCGGCAACCAGCTGGCCCCAGTCCGTTGTTCCGGAATCAGCCAGCCGTCCGAACAGTGCCCACACGGCCACCACTGCCATGACGATCAGGGCCGGAATCAGAAACAACTGCACAATAAATCCCGCTGACGGCGGTTTCACCGGCGGCAGTTCTTCCGGACGGCCATACGAAAAGCTGCCTTGGGCGGGAGGCACCGGTCGAGATTCCGACGAGTCTGCAGACATCGCTGGCAGGTCCTGTTTTAACAGAGTAAGCACACGTAAAAACCCGGCGGCGGATGCACACGAGTGATTCGCCACGAAAATTCTACGCTGCACTGCCGAATTTGCAGCCTGCCGGGAAAAACTGCCGAGCACGGGAATCGGGCGATCCCGCCCACTACGCCAATTCCGAAAAAACGGCCGACCTGGCGATTCCGAACAGTTTCGGGGTATTGCGGCAGCCCCACGGTGCTCTATCATCCGCCGCGACACCGGAATCGAGGCCCCGGATTTTCAGCACCAAAACCCAATAATTACTGGTAACAGCAGGAGCAGATCGAGGAATGACCGAACAGAAAGCCACCAATGTCACCTGGCACGCCCACCGCATCACTCGCGAAGACCGTCAGAAGTTGAACGGCCACCGCGGTGCCGTGCTGTGGTTTACTGGCCTTAGCGGCTGCGGCAAAAGCACCATCGCCAATGCTGTCGACCAACTGCTGCACGAACGCGGCATCCACACCTATGTGCTGGACGGCGACAACATCCGCATGGGTCTCAACAAAAATCTCGGATTTTCTCCCGCTGATCGCACGGAAAACATCCGCCGCATCGGAGAAGTTGCCAAGCTGTTCTCCGACGCCGCACACGTGGTCTCAACCGCGTTCATCTCGCCCTACAAGGCCGACCGCGATATGTGCCGCGCCCTGCTGCCCGCCGGGGAATTCATCGAGATTCTGGTTCAGGCCAGCCTGGAAACCTGCGAATCCCGCGACCCCAAAGGCCTCTACAAGAAAGCCCGAGCCGGCGAAATCAAGGAATTCACCGGCATCAGCGCTCCCTATGAAGCTCCGGAAAATCCCGAAATTGTGCTCGATTCTGACAACAAAGGCATCGAAGCACTCGCCCGCGAAGTCATCGCGTACCTGGAAGCCAAAGGCATCCTGCCCGCCTGATCGCGTACAAAATACCAATCCGAATGCAAGTCACAGAAACGGGATCTGCAAAACGGACACCCGTTTTTTTGCAATAACCACCCGGTGCGTAACACGCCCGCCTCCATGAGAGATCCAGCCTGCGACAATAGCTCTGTTTGGTTCTCACGGAGACACGGAGCAGGACGCTTCACTGCATTCAGATTCGAGCACAAATTCGAGCACGAGTACGACTAATCACAAGTGACTCGAACCTCAACCCAACCTTGTGTGTGGCTGTTGGAGTCCATTAGCGGTTCAAAAACGCCAACTGATCAATGCCACAGAATAGAGACTGGAAAGCCCTTTGCGTTTCACTTCGCGGCTTCGCGTGAGGCCAACAGTCCGCAGGGACCACATGCGTTGACGGACAAGGGGACCTCAACCCTCAGCTCCATCCCCTCTATCCTTGCCAGCGGCCAGGGGTGCTGTTGCGCTCTTACACAGCAAAAAACACACAATCCTCCCTTCACCCCGTGAGACAAGGCGGTTTGATGAGGGGTTAGTGAGAAAGTCATCAGCGCGGTGCTCGGGCTGAAACGACGAGAGAGACAAACTGCAACTCGGGGTTTCCAGCCCGAGATCTGCCTCAAAAAACGGCCATTTTTGATCCGAATGTACCGTCTTATGGCATATTCGCACTTTTGTCCAAGGCGGCTGGTAAGCCCGTGCTGCAATTTGGCGTTCGTGGCAGCATGCCTCGTGTTTTTGGTTGCGTCCTCGCCATTAAGGAGCCTTGGCGGCCGGAGGAGCAGCAGGCGTTCCCGGGGTCGCCGGAGCCTGTGCAGGGGCCTGCAGACTGGCCTTGATCGCGCTGATCACCGATTCCGTAATGTCCTCCGCCGGCGTTTTTTCCGGTGGCGTATAGCTGAACATCGCAGCATCGACAGGCTGGTTCACCTTCAGGTTCCGCAGATCCAGAGTAAGCAGGGGGCGAGCTAATTTCTGAGTCGGATCAAGGCTGTGCTTCAGGAACTGAATTCGACGCAGCAGCATTGTCTCCTGATCCACATACACCCGCACATACTCCGGTACGTGCGGACGGCTGTCTACAAAGGTACCCTCAGGCAGCTGAAAAATTTCCTTCCGCACTCGATCACTCCAGCGGCCGGTCACTTCCAGCAGCGAACGATCGCCGGCCTTCACCAGTTTGACCGGCACAAATGTCATCGAAGCCTGCAGACGCGACAGCAAAGAACGCAGCCCGCCCACCCCGAGATCCATCGCGACACTGCCAGGCTCATAGCCGGGAACCGTGGCGGCTGCCGCCTGAATGTCTCGCAGATTGCGACGATTCACGCGAATCGAGTCACCGTTCTTCCACTGAGTGTAAACTGCGTTGCCGTCAGACACCTGCAGGAGCTCTCCGCGAGTGTCTTCGGGGTTGAATTCGAGCGCTGGTGCTTCGAGGGACATTGCTGGTGCATCAGCCGCCTTTATCGGTGACATCGGATAAATCTGATACGCCAGATGCACTCGGTTTCCGAACGCTTCCGTGTAGTTGCCTTTGGCCACCAGCTTGATCCCTGCCAGACTGGCCGTCTGCTGCAGTTCGCAGGTCAGACTCTCTAACTCCTCCAGCCGCGACCGGGCCTGATTCAAAACTTCATCCGCCGAGGGCAGGGCAGGGGCCGCGGCAGGAACTTCCTGGGCAGCGGGAGTCGCAACAGCCGGTGCCGCTGGGGGATCCTGCGAGGCAGCCTTCTCATCCGCAAGAACCGCGGCTGCCGAAAGTAAAAGCCCGACACCCGCAGTTCGGAATCCACAGAGAATGGAGAGAACGGAGGGTTTGGGAGGATTTTGAGCTTTGTGATTCATGTTCGGAATCTGCTGAATTTGTCAAAGAATCGAGCCTTCCGGACCCGAAACAAGAAGAGATGGACCATTGGAAGATGGTTCGGCGACTTCCCGGGGTGCTCATGTTGCCGTTTTACGGCCGTCTGAGTCAACCGAAGGAGTCACCTGTCTGTCTGCCAGAACGCAACTGAGAGTATCAGCTGCGAGCCGTCAGTTTAGCAACCGGCCCCCGTGGGGGTCGACGCCAAACGCTGCGGCGGGTCAAGCCAGTCAACTGCGGTATTCAGGGATACGGTTATCTGCCGGTTGCCGTTGGATCGAAGTTGGGTATGCCTCGATTCACGAAGCATCTCAAGGAAGGGGTTGCAATGAGATATTACTTTCTGGCCCTGAGCGCCCTCGTGGTGGTCTGCATGGGCTGCGCCGGGATTGACGGAACGACATCCGTCGTGAAAACCAGTCAGCACGTTGCCCCGCCGGCATCGATGCTGGCGCATCCGGGTCCGATGGTGGACGGTCCGGGCCCCGGGGTTCTCGGGATGCTGGCTCAGCCCGGTCCGGCGATGGCCGGTCCGGTCATGACGACTCAGATCAAGTTCATTGGCCAAGACGGCATGTCGGTCGGCTGGCTGTCCGGCAACACTCTGGCCCGCAATCAGAAAATTGTGCCGGGGACCGCCGATTTCGGTCAGGGAGCCATCTACCAGCTGGTGCTGGCTGACATCCCGGGCGAAGGCTGGGAAGGTCGCAGCCTGTACCCGACTCTGGAAGTCCGCTCGGCTCACCCGAACACCATGGCCTACCTGCAGCACAATGCAGTCCCCATGGAACTGACGGAAGAAGATCTGGAACATGTCCGCAGCAATAATATGGTTACCAAGGTCATCTACCTGCCAACGCCGGAATTCCAGTCACGAGCGATTGCCGGAGTGGAAACTCTGGTCTCCACAACTCTGGACCCGGGCGTCGATCCGATTCAGCAGGCCGAGCGAATGGGCACCATCATGCTGGTTCTGCGAGTCGGCAGCAAGGACATGAACTTCGAAGAGCCGGCTCTGGCCCCGCAGCCTGACGGCAGCGTCCACCCTGTCTCGTTCCAGACGATCAGCGGTGATGAAGGCCAGTATGCTCCGCCGACACCGGTCGGTCTGATTCCTGCTCACATGCAGGGTGTTCCCGGAGCCATGGTGGCGGCGATGGGAACTCCCGGTGCTCAAATGCCGGTATCCGGAATGGGTCCGACTCCAGCCTGGGGCATGCCCATGACCGGTACTCCAATCGGTCTGCCTGGCCCGCCGCATCTGCCGCTGGGAGGCCCTGCTGGCCTGAAGTCTCACACGGTACGTAACCTGAGCAAGAACAACATTCCTGAGCCTGTCGACCACATGTTGATCGATGTGGAACACAGCCCGGGCTATAGCGTTCCGGCTCCTGTCAAGCACATTCAGTACAAGGAAACTCACCCGGTCTACGCTCCCGGCGACGTCTCTGTCCCGGCCAGCCGTGCTCCGGTGTTCGTTCCCTGATCCCGTCCGGCGGTTCGGCAGACCGCCCCGTCAGACTACCGACAGTTGATCTTCAGTCAGGGGCGATCGAAGCAGCAGCTTCCATCGCCCCTGTTCTGCAGACAGACTCTGCCAGTGCCCTCTTCTTCTTCCGCGGGGACCTCTGATGAAATTCTCTGCTCCGCTTCTGCTGCTGAGTCTGCTGACGGCCGTCAGCGGTGGTTCAGCCGCTGCTCAGGGGCCGCTCGCAGGCCCGGGCTGGCAGCCACTGAATGATCGTCTGCCTCCTGGCTACAATGCCGCAATCCTGCAGCGAATCCGCAGTGAAGATGCGACGTGGCTGCAGCCGATGCGCGTCGAGCTGCCATCGACAGGCAGTGTGGCACTGCACGCCGGCCAGCCTGCTCCCGCTGCTGAGTCTGCCGCCCCGGCCAGCTTCGCCATCGGCATGGGACACCTGTACCGCCTGCGACTGAGCGAGCTGCCGGAATTCCCCGCAGCCGAATTCTACCCGACCATCGAACTGCTCGATCGACTGCATCCGCCGGCCGGACAGGAATTTCAGCATCCGATCCCGTTCGTCTTCACCGCCGACGACCTGCGGCTGGCCGCCTCAGGTGCACTTGTGACTCGAGTCATCTATCTGGAACGACCGCAGACTGCAGCGTCCGATGATCCGCTGCGACGCGAACGTCCCCACACAGTGCCTGCCGGAGACAATGCCGTCGCTGCCGCCGAAATGCACGGACGCCCGCTGGCCATCGTGCGAATCGGGGGCCGAGTTCCCGTGGACGGACAGACCCCGCCGTTCTTCTTCGGCAGTGGCGGACCAGCCGCTGCGGCTCCTGCACCCGCACCCGAACCACGCTCCGCCCGTCGCGCACCGCAGACGACCAGTGCTCAACAAAGCAGCACGGTCGCCAGCCGCCACTGACTCAGATCCAACACTTCTCGGAATACAACGCCAGCACAGGATCAGCCGCATGAACCATTGCAGCAAACTTCGCCGCAGACTGCTGGCCTCCAGCCTGCTCAGCACCGGACTGCTGTCACTTACCGGCTGCGGACTGTCAGCCGCGTTCCAGAAGGAACCGGACCACGTATACTCCACCACCACGCCGCAAATGATCGACGAGGAAACGGCTGAAGCCAGTCGGCCCGTAGAAGCCCGCTACCCGGAACAGGCCCTGCTGTGGCCACGCACTGCCCGCTCAGCTGCCGGCTTCACTCTGCGTCAGGTCTCAATGCTGACGCCTGCTGCAGGGACTGATGAAACGGAAGCAGAAGGAGTCATCTCGCTGGTAAAACCGCAGTCGGCTGTGCCAGTCAGTCAGCCCGCCCCGGCTGCACCCGCCGGACTGACCCGCCGATTTCATGCGGCCGAACCACGCCTCGCAACACGCCCCGACGGCTCAGGACTGCCCCGCACCAACACCATTGCCGCCAGCCCGCTGGCCGATCTGTTTCCCGATGAATATCTGTTCGATGGCGGCGATCGCGCGGCCACAGCAGCTATCGGCAGCCCGACCCGCAGCGGACTTGATTCCGAAGATACCGTCGGCTCATTTCGCGATGCATCAGGGAACTCACGTACCGTCGCATCCAACCGCGTTGCCATCTACGCACCTCGATTCGGATCCGTACGCACCACCACAGGACTGGCGGCCGATACAAAAATTGACAAGGCGGTCGGAGCCCGTGAGGCTGCCGCCATCGGCAGCCTCAACAACGGCACTGCCCCGCAGGCCAGCGTAGCCGACGATGCACTCGTCGCTCTCGAATCCCGCCACGGTGCCGATGGCATGATGGCCTCGCTGCCCCCCGCTCAGTCACTCAATCGTGAACGACCGGTACAGTCGCAGAAGGCTGACAAAGGACGACAAAGCCGCGATTCGGCAGCCGCACACACGTTCCTCCGCAAGGACGCCTCAGTGCTGGCACAGCAAGCCCGCAATGCCGAGGCCTGGACACGCAAATCGTTCCCGCAAATCTTTGCCGCCACCGACTCGCCATCCGCTATTCGCGATGTGCAGAAAACACAGCAGACGGTCGGAGTTGAAGATCAGCGTGAAGGTGGAGTCCTGCAGTTGGTCAAACTGGCCGACGTACACACCGCTCAGACCGGTGACGTTGTCCGCTTTACAATCCGTTTCCGGAACACCGGCGAGCTGCCTTTGAGCGACGTGCGGATTGTCGACAACCTGACACCCCGCCTGCAGTACATTGAAGGCTCAGCAGCTATCGACGAAAAACACCCTGGCTCGGTAACCATCGATCCCAACGGCGAAGGCAGCTCGGTACTGACCTTTACACTCGACGGCGAACTTGAGGCCAACGCCACCGGAACCATCACGTTCGAAGCGACAGTGCGATAGGCACGGGCCAGCCTGGAACGGCCGTGCCCGGTAGTTCGGCAGGGACGCCGCACCATCGCACTCAGCAGCAGCAGCAACACTCACACCCGCGGACTCCCGTCCGCGGCTCACCCACTGACCACAAGATCCTCCCCGCGAACCGCAAAACGGGGCAACAGGTCGGAGGTGAGACATGACATCCGTGCCATAGAGAGCAGATTCGAGAAAGTTGAGAGGAGAGCGGGCAGTTCATCACACAGTCTACCTCAGCCCTCTGCACTTTCCCCTCGCAGCTTCGCATCACACCAAACAACCTGCACCTCCGTTGATCACTGGCTACTGATCCTCGCCTCGCCCACTTGAAGCGGCGGAGAGGGGTTGGGGGCGAGGGGGCCAGTCACCCTCAAAACGCACCCACAGCCTGCGAACCACGCTCCCCAAAACCCCAGCTCGTACTAATACTCAGTCCGCCCTCGCGGACGGTACCGATGATCGCACTAGATTGCCGCAGACAACGGCAGCAACCGCGATTCGCTGCGGGGAGTTAAAATTCGAGCACGAGCACGATTAATCGCACGAAGCACGAGGGGCAGGGCAGTGGTGGGATCGTTTCGGGCCCCGAATTCAACGGGACCGGGCTGCCTGCGGTTCCGGGCAAAAAGTTCCGAAGATGCCCCCGATCCCCGGTCCCCAAACAAGGCACTCAGGTTTTCACAATTCCTTCGTGCTCGTGCTCAGTGAAATGGTGCTCGTGCTCGTTATCGAAAAAAAGATCCCAAGTGAGGGCTTTTCGATTACGAGCACGAAGCGCAATGCTTCCCCATTTGTACTGCTTCGTGCCGTTCGGGGTTCCAAACCACGACCTCCGCCGTTCAGCTGCGAGGTAAAACCCCATCACCCCCAACAGGCTGCACGAGGTCACCGATCTGCACCTCGCCAGGCACCACCACGATCGCCGTGATTCCGCCATGCCCCAGCATCGCAGCGTAGCCACCGGGCCCCAGATTCTCTTCCATCCGTGAACACGGCGGACAACTGCCCGACCCGGACAGAATGGCCGTCCCGATGCGGAACTGCTGATACCGCAGTGATTCCAGACAGATCCCGGACACCACGATGTTGCGGCGCAACAGCTCAGGATCCAGCTCGCTGCAGTTCAGCAGGTCTGCCACAACAGACAGATGCTCGGACTGAATCAGCGTGACCTGCCGTTTGGATGCGCGCTGCGGACGACAGTGATGATCGCCAGCAATGCCGCCTGGCACAATCCGGACAGACTGCTGAGGCTGAATGGTGGCATGAGCAGCCGGTGAAATTCCCAGCCAGTCGACTTTCCCCACCGCCGGACTTTTGCCCAGCAGCTCTTTCAGTATTTCCATTTCACACTCCCGACACCCGCTCCGCCATTCCGCAACCATTGCCGCCAAAGACCCCGTTTGGATTGTAGAATCAAACGCGGTCAGGTTCGAGCTTCAAGGGACGGTTACGGCAACAAAACCACAACCGTAGCAGTTCAGCGAAAACCAGCAATCTCATCGCACAAGTCAACTGGAGTCACCTGACCCTGTGCGTTTCCCTGCGCGGCTGCACGGCAGGCAAACAAGAGCGAGTTTTTTCTCAGGCGAAGCCATGAAGAAAGGACGGGCGTTGTGAAGTCTGTTGACCAGTCAGTTGCTGCGAACGTCGCTACCCACGGCCCCCAGTTCATAGTCGATTGCCGCGGACAACGGCAGCAGCGGCAAGATGCTGCGGAGAGTTCACATTCGAGTACGAGCAAGACGAGGGACTCAAACCTCATTCCCATCTTATTCGCATTGATGAGCGTACATTAGCGGTGCAAAAACCGCCAGTGCTTTGCAGTGCTGTTCAGCACTTTGCTCGGGCTGGAAAGCCCGAGTTACAGAAACGCAGCCGATTCATGCCGATGCGGTGTGCAAACCCCGGCCCTGCTTCCGGCAATCATTGCAGGACACCGCCTGGAATTTCCCCGAATTCTCGACACAGCCGCCAAATTTTCCCCTGTCCTGATCTGATTGCGTTTATGATTTCCCGACGGTGAACAGTCACGGTGTTCGCCGTCGTCCCCACAGACACGGTATTCAGTGTGAAAGCCCCTGCCTTCAATGCCAGAAACCATTTCCACAGCAGCTCGCATCGCAATGTCACATTCAAAAGACGGCAGCCCGGACCAGGCCAGCTACGAAATCCGCCCGGCACAGGTCACTGATCTGCCGCAGCTGCAGGAACTGGTCGATCGTTTTGTGCAGGCCAATCGCCTGTTGCCACGCACCGCCGACGAACTGTACGAACTGGTGCCTTCGGGGTTCGTGGCTGTCGCAGACCAGCGTGTCGTCGGCTTCGCTGCTCTGGAAATCTATTCCCCCAAACTGGCCGAAATCCGCAGCCTGGCCGTTGATCCGGAATTTCACGGACGCGGCATCGGACGTGGACTCGTCAGCCGCTGCGTACAGCTGGCAGTCAGCCGCAATGTCCTCGAAGTCATGGCTATCACCTCCAGCGACGGTTTCTTCAAAGCCTGCGGGTTTGACTTCACACTGCCCGGCGAAAAGAAAGCCCTCTTCATCCAGACTCGCGACGAATACTGACCGAAAGTCCGCCAGGGCCGCAACGCGACACGATCGGCGGGCAGGAATGCCACGCTTTTCAGAGAGCGGGGGCTAGGGCTGGAAAGCCCTAGCTACAAACAACCTGCCCAAAGCACGCGAAAAACACAGCGTTTTTATGTCCCTTCGTGGTGCAGTAACAACGCACCACGGCCGGAGGCCAAGGGGCTACTCGCGAGCCTGACCGAAAATCAGTTCCAGTTCCTGATCTTCCTTCAGACGCCGCGAACGAATTGTAATCACGTCCTTGACCAGCCGGCCACCACCCGGGACTCGAATCACAATCTGCACCTTGTTCTTCACCACGTCCAGGATGGTGCTGGACTCAAGTCGCTTGATGCTGCCACCCGGTACCGGGTAACCGGCGGCCCCCGGAGTCCTGGTGTCATAGGGCAACTTCTGTTCGTAACCATCCGTGCCTCGCACCTTGCCCGACAGATCGCTGACGCGGTACTTTTTGACGTCATCCGGCAGTTTAACTTCGATCACAATCGAATAGGACTGTCTGGGCTGCGGCGCTGCGGGAATGGTAAAAGCTGTGAAACTGCCTTTGGTCACCGCGAGGCCATCCACCGGAATCTTCAGCAACCCGCCCAGATCCGACGCATCTTCGGCCAAATCCTGCTGCCCGGTCATCGCCGCGAACGCATCTTCAGCCGTTGAACGCAGCCACGCATTCTCTGCCTGCTGCAGTTGTTTCGCCATCTGTTCCAGCGTGGAAGGCGACTGCAGGCTGGTGGAATTCAGATCATCGGCCGTTTCGACAAACGCTGCATCGTCCAGCACTTCTTCGTCACCCAGAGCCACCTGCAGCGGACGGTCTTCAAAAGTCAGCATCTCCAGCACGTCAAAACCAAGCAGCGGCAGCAGCACCAGCGCCGTCGCCCACATTGCCAGATGGAAAGTCATCGAAGAATACAGGCTGACGGCAGCAGCCGATGACAGCAAAGCCACCAGCGGCCCTGACTGCTGGTCATCAGCAGATGGCTCGGCAGACGCTGTCTGAATCGCGACGCTGGTTACGTGGCCGACATTTTCTGCCATCGGCGCATCAGACGCAGCAGCCTCTTGCCGAGGTACCGATTTGGGCTTCAGATTGTCCGAAGGAGCATTCATAGTGAACGGATTCTAGCCGTGAGCACCAGTGCACGCCGACTCAACAGTATAACCAAAGTCTGGTACAGAGCGAACGTGGAATCACCTTGCCACCGACAAACCACCGATTTTGAGCCTCAAATCGGCCACAAACAGCCCGTCCGGGGCAGCCCGAGCTTTTCAGCCCGAAGATATCAGTAAGAGCACGACTGCCGCAGAATGAGGACCCGAGAAACCTGCAACGAAAAGCCACGACCACACGACACACGTCAACCCAGATCTGTGCGTTTCCCTTCGCGGCTCTGCGTAAAGCAACAGGGGGCGTTTTTCTCACGAGAAGACGCGACGGAAGAGCGGGCGAGCCGGGTACGGCAGTGCCCGGGTGTGCGCCTCGGATACTGCGCCGCCGCAGTCAGTAAAACTCGCACCCGCGGACTACCGTCCGCGGCTCGCCTTTGTGTTCGCACATTCGTGTCCATCAGCGTTCATCAGCGGTGCAAAAACCGCCAGCTGATTCGTGTCTATTCGTGGTGCAAAAACCCCGCGCAATGCCGAAGCGGCTCAGAACCAGCGTTTGCGACGAAACAGCCAGCCGAGCCCCCGGAGACACACAGCATCAGAGCAATGGCGCTGGGATAGCCCCACTGCCAGTGCAGTTCCGGCATGTGATCAAAATTCATCCCGTAAAAGCCGGCAATGAAACTCAGCGGCATAAAGAATGTGGCAATCACCGTCAGAGTCCGCATCACTTCGCCACTGCGATAACTGATGTCAGCCACATGAAAATCTCGCAGATCTGAACACAGTTCCCGACAGGTCTCGATCACGTCCATCAGCTGCACGGTGTGATCATAGCAGTCGCGGAGCCACGTACGAGTCGACGCGGAGATCAGCGGGCAGTCATCACGCAACAGCAGCGACAGCGCGTCACGCTGCGGCCAGATCGTGCGACGCAGCAGCAGCAGATCAGCCCGCACACGCCGCAGTTCAGTGCGAGTATCCACATGACTGCCGGTTTCAAGAGAATCGTCCACATGATTCAGCCGTTCCCCGAGGCGCTCAAGCACCGGGAAGAAATTGTCAATCACCGTATCCAGCACCGCGTAGGCCAGATAGTCAGCACCGAATTCGCGGATCCGGCCGCGAGCATGCAGCAGGCGATCACGGACCGGATTCAGCACGGGAGCTCGCCCTTCGTGCAGCGTGACCAGAAAACCGTCCCCCAGAAACATGCTCACCTGTTCCGTCGCCAGCTGACCCTCGGCTTCGTAAACGGGCAGGCGAGTCACCAGGAACAGAACCTCAGGATATTCTTCCACCTTGCAGCGCTGATGAGTGTTGAGGACGTCTTCCAGGGCCAGCGGATGCAGATCAAAGGTTTCACCGAGTCGGCGGACGGTTTCAACATCCAGAGTCCCCTCCACACGAAACCAGTAACGGCGATCGGCCGGCACCAACTCGTTCAATTCCTCAAACGTATCGATCACCTCTTCGTGAATGAAGTCGTGTGACCACTCCATGCGAGTAATCCGGCAGGCGGCGGATACGGGTTCCGGCGGGCGGTGCAGAGTCCCCGGAACGGCTCCCACTGGAGTCGTGCGGCGAAAACCTCGGAAAGGACCGGATCGCTGCGGCATTATGATGCTCCTGCGGAACCAGCCGCGCCCGGCAGCAAACGTGCCGTGAAATGCCGTGATTGTTCCGTGGCCTGAGTTCTACCGTTTTGGGAAAATTCCGGCCACAGAAGTGCGGTCCGGGCGGGGCAACAGGCCCGCACGCGGCACATGGGCCAGATGGGAAACATGAGACCTGGATGTCCTGCGCGACACTGATCACTTATTAACTGACGATCCCAGTAACACCGCCGGCAGTTTGCTGCAAGTTCTTTGCCACACTGCAGATCTGTTCCTTTCCGGGCTCTGGCGGCTGGCCTGCTGGAAAGGATTTGCCGAGGCTAAGCGGGGTGAGTACATCATTTTTTTGGTGAAAAATCCCCGAACCCCAATTTTCGAGGGCACCTGTGGGGGAAAATTCGGTTTAAAAAGGTTAGACATCGGCAATTCGCCGTTGCCTGCAAAAGATCCGGCGGCATTGGATTCCTGTCTGCCAGTTTCCTATCTTTGTGGTTTTTGGGAGGGGCACATGAGGTTTAGTAAGATGATTCGTCGGATCTGCCTGTTCAGTCTCGCGGCAGTGGTGTTTTCCTCCACCGCTTCAGCTCAGCAGGGTGGTGACGGTGGCGGTCAGCCTCCGCAGGGTCGTGGCCAGCGTGGCGGCGGCGGATTCGGCGGCGGCGGTTTTGGTATGTTTGCTGGCGGTCGGGGCGCCGGCATGATGGCTCCGCGTTTCGACCGTGCTCGCCTGCTGGGTATTGAGCAGGTGCGGACCGAACTGAAGATCGACGATGCTCAGTCAGCCGTCATCGATGCGGCTCTGGATGCCTACCGTGAAGAGCAGAGCAATGGTCCGCGTCCTGACCGTGATGCCGTGCAGAACATGTCGGAAGAAGAACGCACAAAGATGCTCACCGACATGCAGAAGCAGCGTGACGAGTTGAGCAAGAAGACTGACGAAGTCCTGAACGCTCTGCTGGAAGAACCTCAGAAGGACCGTCTCGACCAGATTTCTCTGCAACTGCGGATTGCTTCCGGTGTGGTGGCCACATTGAAGGCTGACGACATGAAGGGTAAGCTGAAGATTTCGGAAGATCAGGTTGCGAAGCTGGACGAAGCCGAAAAGGCCAGCTTGTCGGACATGCAGAAGATGTTTGAAGAAATGCGTGGCAGCCTTGGTGGCGGTCGCCCGGGTGGCGGCGGAGCCCCAGGTGCCCCGGGAACTCCTGGTGCAGGTGGTCCGGGCGCTGGCGGATTTGGTGGCGGCTTCGATGCAATTCGTGAAAAAATGGAAGCTGCTCGCAAGAAATCCACGGATTCAGCGATGGCCGTGCTGTCGGACGAGCAGAAGAAGCAACTGGAAGAAATGCAGGGCGCAAAGTTCGAAATTGACATGCGAGCCATGATGGGTGGCCGTGGCGGCTTCGGCGGCGGACCCGGTGGTTTTGGTGGCGGTCGTGGCCAGCGTGGTGGTCAGGGTGCTCCCGGCGGCCGTGGAACTCGCCCGCAGACCGAGTGATTTATTTGACAGCGTGGTTCAGAACCGCGCAGGGCAACATACCGCAGGGTGCGGGATCCTTCAGGATCCCGCACCCTGTTTTTTTGTTACGCTGCGGCTTGCCCGAGAGCTGGAAAATTATGACCGATCCTGAGTCCCCTCGATCGCGTGCAGCCACGGAACATCTTTGGGGCGATCCGAGGCGAAAAGAACCATCAGGGGCTGCCATCACGCGGAAATGAATGCAGGGGACAACGGCAGCAGGATGCTGCAAAGAAGGCGATTACGAGCAAGAGCAAGAGCAGGATTACGAGCACGAATGGCAATGCTTTCCATTTACGTCCGTTCGCGGTAAAAAAAACTGCGATCCTCTCATCGCGCAGATGAAACGAGCGAACGGCCATGGCATCCATGCCATAGAAGGTAGATTCGAGAAAATTGAAAGTAGAGCGAGCAGTTCATCACACAGACCACTTGAGCCGTCTGTGGTTTCCTCTTCGCGTAAGACCAACTGCCTGCAGGTTAACTGGCAAGGGCTACTCCAAACTGCGAACCCTGCCAGCCCAAACGCCCGCAGCTCGTACTCGTACTCGCATGCCGCCTGCCACGGCAGTAACCGCAAGACGCGGCAAGGAAGTCAAAGTCGAGCACGAGCACGAAGATTGACAAGCGATTCGAACCGCCACCCAACCCCATTCGTCTCCATTCGCGTCCATGCGCGTCCATGAGCGGTGCAAGAACTCGAACTCCATTCGTGGCTACCCCGCGCCCACCCCCGGCACCGCCACTTGCAGGAATGCTGAGAACCCGCCAGAATAACGCACACAGCTCATAAACAGGTTCGTACGGGGTTTCACCGGAGTACTCAGTTTCATGGTTTCGCAGCGGACGGTATGGGGCGGACTGGCGGTTGTGCTGGCTTTGGCGGGCCGGATGTCATTTGCGGCGGCACACGAGGGTCATGGTGATCCGCTGAATCAGCATGGGGTGCTGCATTATGTGGCGCATCCGTCGCATTTCCTGCCCTGGCTGCTGGCCGCCGGTGTGGCTGTGACGCTGTTTCTGGCCGTCTTTCGCCGCCGGACCGGCTGAGTCGACTCGTCGCTGTTGTCGTCAAACCAGCTCAGCCGATCAAGGTTTGGATCCTTGCCGGTCGGATCTGTGCAGGCCGTCCCGTCCTGCCACGCGCCGCTGGTGCCGCTGCGGCAGGCGAATTCCCATTCGGCCTCGGTCGGCCACTGAAACGGTTCGTCCGACCGCAGCAGTGCCTGCACGTGGTTGCAGAGCTGCACGCACTGGTGCCAGTTGACCGATTCCACAGGGTGCAGGGGCTGGTTTTTGAAGTGGCTGGGATCAGCGGCGAGGCCTGAGCCCGAGCAGGCCTGCACCACGGCCTGCCACTGCTGCTGCGCGACCGGTGTTTCACCCAGCCAGAACCCCCGGCTGATTGTGACCTGATGCTGCGGCCCCTCGTCAGGATACCTGCCCGTTCATTTTCCGGCGAACCGATAATGAAGGTACCGGGGGCAATCCAGCGCAGCGCGAACTGCACTTCGCCGATACGGAACCGACAATAGACTCCGTAATCATCTTCGCCGAATTCTTCGGCCTGGTCCGGAGTTGCGAGGGGCAGCATTTGCGGTTCGACCAGCAGAGGCTGTGCAGTGGTCATAGCCGGACTTCCGTTGTATACACAACCCCGTCGGCGTTCGACAGCGCCTGTTGATAATCCCCGATGCAAACCACTGACCGCAAAGCTAAAAACACATCGCAGACATAAGACACGCTGTAAATCAAAGGCGTAATGCCAAAGTCAATTAACTCTGGAGACCTGGAGCCAAGCGAATGCAGCAGCGGCAGGAGCGGTGATTGTGCTTCCAAATCAATCGGAGATTACAACCGAGTGTTCAGTCAGTAACAACGAGGTACACACAAGCACGCAACCGACAGCCACAAAGTCACCCTTGCCCCACGAACGGCTCGGAAGATTGCAGCCACACGCCAAAACAGGGACTTGTTACCGTGGTGGGTAGTGCTCGGGCTGGAAAGACGCGTGCTAAGGAAGGGGCAGGATGGGAGGGGGGCGGACCGGGTCTGAGACAACCACAGGAACCGCAGGATTACACCAAATCGTCCGAATCCCGGCTCCAATTCCCCGGCGGATTCCTTGCAGTTGCCGCAACAGTAGCCTACTCTTTCGGTACTGATCTTGCCCCGGAGGCAGGAGTCTGAGTGCCAGAATCCCGCCCCGCCCCACAAACTGCAACTCCCTCCTCACAAACCCCTCCAAAAGTTTTAGCGATGTCCAGCGCCACCGATCCCCTCTCGGCCGATGACCAGCAGCGCGCACAACGTCTCGTCGCGGCCTGCAACAAAGTTCGCTCCGAAGTCGCCCGCGTCATCGTCGGGCAGCAGGAGGTTGTCGAACAGTTGCTCATTGCTATTCTTGCACGCGGCCACTGTCTGCTGGAGGGCGTCCCGGGACTCGCCAAAACTCTCATGGTCCGCTCCCTTGCCGATGCCATGACGCTGACCTTCCACCGCATTCAGTTCACTCCCGACCTGATGCCCGCTGATATCACCGGGACCGATATCATTCAGGAAAATCGCCAGACCGGGCACCGCGATCTGGTCTTCGATCGCGGCCCCATCTTCACGCAGATGCTGCTGGCCGACGAAATCAATCGTACTCCGCCCAAAACTCAGGCCGCCCTGCTGGAAGCCATGCAGGAACACAAAGTCACTGTCGGCGGCACTACCTATACACTGGAAGAACCGTTCTTCGTCCTCGCAACACAGAACCCGATCGAACAGGAAGGTACTTACCCGCTGCCCGAAGCCCAGCGTGACCGCTTCCTGCTTAACGTCATCGTCGACTACCCCAGCCGCGATGAAGAAGCTCAAATCATCGATCGCACAACGTCCACACAGTCGGCTGTGCCGGCTCCCGTCGTCAGCGGTCCGGAAATTCTCGAATGCCAGGCCACCGTCCGCCTGGTGCCGCTGCCGGCTCACGTCCGCAATTTCGTGCTGGATCTCGTCCGCGCAGCGCGGCCCAAAGATCCGGCGGCCGCCGCCTGGGTCCGCGAACAGATCGACTGGGGTCCCGGTCCCCGCGCCAGTCAGCAGCTTGTCCTGGGCGCCAAAGCTCGCGCACTGCTGAAAGGCCGTTACCACGTCACACTGGAAGATGTTGAAACACTCGCGCTGCCCGTGCTGCGGCACCGGATTGTGCCCACATTCAGTGCAGAAGCCGAAGGCGTCAGTGTCGATGACCTGATCCGACGCCTGCTGCGTGAAGTTCCTCGCCCCGACCGCAAGCTGCTGTAGGTGCCGGATGTCGTCTGCCCCGAACGTCCTTTCCGCCGGTGACGTCAGTCGCCTCAGCGGTCTGCAACTGCTGGCAAAGCAGGTGGTCGAAGGCTTCGCCTCCGGACTGCACCGCTCGCCGCACAAGGGTTTCAGCGTCGAATTCCGCGAACATCGCCCCTACGTCCCCGGTGATGATCTGCGGACCATCGACTGGAAACTGTTCGGCAAAACCGACCGGCTGTATATTCGTGAATACGAAGAAGAAACCAACGTCCGCTGCACCCTGCTGGTCGACTGCAGCGGCTCCATGAACTACCGCGGCTCACGCAGCGACGGCCTGTCCAAACACGACTACGCAGTGCACACTGCCGCCTGCCTGTCATGGCTGATGCTGCAGCAGCAGGACAGCGTCGGACTGGTTACTTTCGATACGGCCATCCGCCGCTACATCCCGCCACGGGCTCGACCAAGGCACCTGAAACACATCATGACCGAGCTGGCTGCCCAGAAGCCCGGTGCTGAAACATCCCTGGCCGATGTCTTCCACCAGATTGCTTCGCGAATCCAGCGCCGCGGACTGCTGATGATCCTGTCGGATCTGTTCGGCGATGTCGACCACCTGATGAAGGCACTCGCCCACTTTCGCCACGCACGACACGAGGTCATCATCTTTCAGATCTGGGATCCGGATGAACTGGATTTTCCGTTTCGCCAGTGGACACAGTTCACCAGCCTCGAAAACGCGGCCCAAAAACATCTGGTCGACCCGGCTCAGCTTCGCAAAGCCTATCTGCAGAAGCTGCAGGAATATCGCGACCAGCTGAGTCGTGGCTGCAGCCGCAATCGCATTACCCTCGTCCCGCTCGTCACCAGCCAGCCCACGGCTGATGCCCTGGCAGCATGGCTGGCAATTCGGAGGCGAGTCCAATGAGTCTGCTGAACCCGCTGCTGGCCATCGGGGCCAGTGCTCTGCTGATCCCGCTGCTGATTCACATCTTTAATCGCAGTCGGTTTCGCACGGTTGAGTGGGGTGCGATGCACCTGCTGGAATCCGTCATCAGCCAGAATCGTCGCCGGTTTCGCGTTGATCAGCTGATCCTGCTGCTGATTCGCTGTCTGATCCCGGCCATGCTGGCTGTCTGCCTCGCGCGCCCGGTGCTGACCGGAGGCGGCCTGCTGGGCGATGCCCCGGTGGCACTGGTGGTGGTGCTGGACAACAGTTATTCGATGGAGGCGGCTGATCCTGGCGGCACGCGATTCACCGCAGCCGTGGAATCTGCCTGCCGCGTGATCGGCGAACTGCCGCGAGGTTCACAGGTGGCGGTCGTCCTGACCGGCGGTCGCCCGACCCCCCTGTTCGAGACTCCGCTGGCCGATCTGCAGACCGTTACCCGGCGGCTGCGACAGCAGCAAGCCGGTCTGGGTGCCAGTGATATGCCGGGCTCGCTGGAACTGGCGGCCGATCTGCTGGAAGCCATGCCGGCCGTCCGCCGACAGATTCTGGTGCTCAGTGACTATCAGCCGGCCGACTGGAATTCGCTGGCCGGCGGACCCGCCGCTGCACTGCAGAAACGCCTGCAGAACTCCGACATCCCCACACAACTGCTGCTGCTTGCCGGTACACCTCCGCGGCCCGACGCCCGGCCCGACAACATCACCGTGGAAAGCCTGCAGCTGCCACAGCAGCCGATCGGCGTCGGACAGGAATTTTCCATTCAGGCCCGACTGAAAAGTTACTCCAGCCAGGATCTGGACAACGTCGCCGTCTCGCTGACTTTGGACGGACAGCCGATTTCCACCGTCCAGACGGCACTGAAATCCGGCGGCACGGCCGACGTACTGTTTCGCTGCCGCAGTGAGGTGGCCGGGTCGCATGTGCTCACGGTGACGGTCGCGGCTGACGATCTGCTGCCGGCCGACAATCAGCGGTCCGCCGCCATCGACCTGCTGGATACGGTCAGAGTGCTGCTGATCGACGGCGATCCGGGATCACAGCCGCTGCAAAGTGAAACCGATTACCTCGCGGTGGCACTGACGCCCTGGACTTTTGGGCGCGTTCCGCTGACTGATCTGCTGCAGACACAGGTTGTGCCACCGGCTCAGCTTACGGAAGCAGCCCTGCAGTCGGCGCGAGTGGTCGTGCTGGCGAACGTGCCGAAACTGACGGACCCGCAGACCGAATGGCTGACGGCGTGGGTCAAAGGCGGGGGCTCGCTGCTGATCGCAGCTGGCAACCGCATGGATATCGAATGGCATCGCACCAAACTGTGGAACGACGGCGCCGGACTGCTGCCGGCTGCGTGGGGCGAGCTGCGGGGTGCGGGCGAGACGGCTCAGACGGCCGCTGCTCCGCCCACAGCGACCGGACCGCGGACGGCCCGCATTGTGTCGCAGCGGTCCGAACACCCGGCACTCGCCTTCTTCAATGACCCGGCCAACGGAGATCTGTCCACGGCTGAAATTCGACGCTGGCACGTGCTGACCGCAGCCACTGTTAGCGACTCCCAGCCCGGTACGGCAACCGCAGCCGTCCTCGATTCCGGCGACCCGCTCCTGCTGGAGCGGCGGCTGGGTGATGGCGTCGTGCTGCAGCTAGCCACGGCCGTCGATGCTGACTGGTCCGATCTGCCGCTGCGTCCTTTCTACGTGCCGTTGATGCAGCAGCTGGTGGCCACCCTGGCAGTGCAGATTCAGCCGCCGCGCAATCTGTCAGCCGGTACCGCGGCCGTCGCTCTGTTCACGCCGCCCGCTGCCGCAACAGCAGCTGGTGCCACAACACCGGCAACACCGCCCGCCACGACTGACACGCCGACGGCGACGGATCATTCACAGCTGCCGGCTGTCACGCTTGCCGACCCCCTGGGAACTCGCAGCACACTCGCATCCCGTGTGCAGGGACGCTGGCTGGCTGCCGAAACAACCGCTACGCAGCGTCCGGGAATTTACCTGATGACGCTGCCCGACGGACGCCCGGCACACTTCGCCGCACAAACGGATGCTGCAGAATCTGACCTGCTGCTGCTGGATCCGCTGCAGCAAAAGAACGTGGCGCAGCAGCTGGGAGCCTCCCTGGTGACGTCCGTGCAGGACTACCTTGAGGCTGACCGGCGGCAGCGGCACGGGACGGAAATCTGGCCGTGGGTGCTGTCCGGACTGCTGCTGATGATGTGCCTCGAAGTGGTCCTGCAGCAGCGATTTGCGGGAGTCACAGCATGAGCCTGCAATTTAACGGACTGCTGCCTTTGTGGCTGGGTGTGAGTCTGGCGACGATCATGTCACTGCTGTCGTTCCGTTACTACCGCCGTGAAACCCGCACGCTCTCCGATGGGCTCCGCTGGCTGCTGCCGACGCTGCGATCACTGGCGTTTTTTCTGACGGTGCTGGTGCTGGCCGGACCGATGCTGCAGCATCGCAAGATTCTGGGTGAGCCTGGACGTCTGGATCTGTACCTTGACGGTTCCGCCAGCATGCAGCTGACGGACGGCCACATGCCGGTGGCTCGCCGCATTGCGGCTGCGATCAGTCAGGGCTGGCTGGATGCGGCTCAGACCAGTCCGGACGACCCGGCGGTCAAAGCGGCTGTGACACTGTTTGATGCCACCCCGCGCTGGCAGCGGCTGGAACAGGCTTTGACGGGCGGTCAGCCGGCTGTCCTGCAGCAACTGCAGCTGCTGCATGAAGTGCGAGTACTGTTGCTGCAGGGGTCGCAGGCGGTCCCGGTGTCTGCCGAATTGTTATCGACCCTGACAGCTCCGGCTGCCGGCACGACCGCGGCCACTGCGGGAATTGTATCGGCTGCCCCTGCAGCTGCTCAGCCGCCGCAGTCCCTGTTCAAAGAGTTTGCTCAGGCGTCGGATCTCAGCACCGGTCTGCAGGCAGCCAGTGGCTCGGGCAGTCGCAAGGATGCGGTGGCTGTTCTGCTGACGGATGGACGGCAGACGGAGGGAGCATCACCTGTCGAGACGGCTCGGGAGCTGGCTGCGGCCGGCACGAAGGTGGTCACGGTGTCGATTGGTGCTGCCGAGGAACCTCCGGATCTGGCAATTCTGAAACTGGAACATCCGGAGAGTGTTTTTCGGCGGGATCAGGTGCGGGGTGTGGTGGTGCTGCAGGATCGCGGTGCTGCGGGAACTCCGTTTGTACTGCAGATTCGAAATGGCAACGATGTGCTGTGGCAGAAGCAGGAACTGGCGACGGGTTCTGGTGAGCGGCGGCTTGAGTTTTCATTTGGTGTGGAACCGCTGGTGGAGCGTCTGGCCAGTGAGGCAGCGAACGGGGTATCACTGAATGCGGTGCCGTTGTCGCTGACGGCATCGATTGCCCCGCTGGTGGGCGAAGCCAGTACGGCCAACAACGAAGCGGCGTTGCGGCTGGCGGCCGTAGTGCAGCGACAGCGTGTGCTGCTGCTGGACGGGCGTTCGCGCTGGGAAACTCGTTATTTGCGGAATCTGTTTGAGCGTGACGAGCAGTGGGAGGTGAATGCGGTGCTGGCGGGTCCGGGAGTGCAGCAGCACGAGCTGCTGCGTGGCACCGAGACCGGCCGTTTTCCGGAGAACCGCGATCAGTTGTTTGGCTATGATCTTGTGGTGCTGGGTGAACTGGAGCTGTCGCTGCTGTCAGCGGCCGAGCAGCGCTGGCTGCGGGACTTTGTCGAGCTGCGTGGTGGCGGTCTGATTTTGATTGACGGTCAGCGTGGCGAACTGCGGGCGGCTGCGGCGGATTCGCTGGGAGCCATGCTGCCGGTGTCGTGGACGGGTGGACCGGCGGCGGCTGCGGTGGGACTGCAGCTGACGGATCGCGGCGCGGCGGATGCCATGCTGAAGCTGGCGGCTGAGGATTCGCAGAACCGTGCCTTCTGGAAGCAGTTGCCGCCGCCGCAGGCGCTGATTCCGGTGCAGGCCCTGCCAGGGGCTGAGGTGCTGGTGGAGGCGGAGCTGGCAGGTTCCGTGCAGCCACTGATGGTATCGCGTCGCTATGGTGCCGGTCGGGTCCTGTATCTGGCGGGTGATGAAACGTGGCGCTGGCGTTACAAGACGGCCGATCTGTGGCATCAGCGGATCTGGAATCAGATTGCTCGCAGCGTGATGGCGCGGTCGTTTTCGGTCAGCAGCGAGTTTTTGTCGCTGGATACGGGTCCGGTCAGCTATCAGCCGGGTCAGGCTGTGGACGTGCGAATTCGGCTGCTGAATGCGAGCGGGAAGCCCGTCGTGGCGGCCACAGTGGACGCACTGGTCTGGCGTGGCGGGCAGGTGGCTGCTACCGTTTCACTGCAGTCAGATGAGAACGTGCCGGGAATTTACCGTGGTCGGGTAACCGGATTGCCGGCGGCTGACTATGAGGTTTCGGTGCAGGCGGCCGGTTACAGTGCCGAGGCCCTGCAGGCTCGCAGCAGTTTCACAGTCACTGCGGAATTGGGTACTGAGCTGCGGGACGGATCAGCAAATGAGAGTCTGCTGCAGCAGATGGCTGAGGCTGGTGGCGGACAATTTCTGCGAGAAGAAGATTTGCGGCGACTGCCGGAAATCCTGAGTGTTTACAGTAATGGTCGAATTGTGCAGTCGGACAGTCTGCTGTGGCAGAGCTACTGGTGGTTTCTGTCAATTCTGTTGCTGCTGACCTGTGAGTGGTTATTGCGGCGCCGCGCGGGCCTGATGTGAGGGCAGAGCTGATGAACATATCTCTGGATCCGGTTGTGGTGCGTCGTCTGCAGCAGTTTGGGCAGCGGCGGCGGATGCTGCTGACCGTTCGCGGTTTCAGCGCCGGTCTCAGCACTTTCCTGCTGTGTCTGGGTCTTGCGGCGGCCGTGGACTGGTACTGGCTGCTGACGGATGTGCAGCGCTGGATTTTGTCGGCCTGCGTATATGTGCCGGGCCTGCTGGCAGCGTGGCTGGCCTGTGGTCGGCAGTTGTTTCGGGCGCCGGCCAGTGATGAAATCGCGATGCATGTTGAGCAGACGGAACCGCAGCTGCGTGAGAAGCTGCTGGCCGCTGTGGAGCTGGCTGCGGATGATCCGGCAGGCCTGCACGATTCGCCAATGTTCCGCAGTCTGCTGCAGGGTGAAGTGGCAGCCAGAATGGGCAAAGTGCAGCCATCTGCCGTGCTGCCATTTCGCCTGGTGGCGAAGTGGACGGCAGTGGCGCTGGTAATTGCTGCGATCTTTCTGTCCCTGCTGGCGGCACCGGATCCGCGTTTTCGCCAGCTGGCAGTACGAACGATTCTGCCGATGGCCAATCTGGCCCGAGTGTCGCGTGTGCAGGTGCAGATTCTGCAGCCGATACCGCATTCTTTGCTGCTGCCGGAAGACGAAACTGCGGCCGTGATTGTACAGACCTCCGGCGGTGCGGTCAGTCGGGCGGTACTGGAGTCAAAGTCCGAGACTGCCGGCGTGGTGCGTTACGACATGCAGCCGCAGGCGGAATCGCGGTTTGCGGCCAATCTGCAACTGGAGCAGGGTGCGGTTGAATATCGCATACTGGCGGGTGACGCGATCACCCAATGGCATCGCATTACGACTCGACCGCGACCGCGAGTGGAGCAGTTTACAAAGCTGCTGCAGTTTCCGGACTACAGTCAGCTGGAGCCGGTTTCCAGCAGCGGTGAAGATGGTCATCTGCAGGCTTTGCAGGGAACCGTGGCCCGGCTGACGATTCAGCCCAGTCAGCCGGTATCGGCAGCCGAGCTGCGTCTGGACCCGCTGAATTCTGAAGAGCCGGTAGTGATTCCGCTGGTCCCTGTGGAAGAGCAGGGCAGTGGTACGAAGCGGCCGGCCGGTGGTCTGTGGACTGCTGCAGTTCCGATTCAGGATCCAGGGACGTATCGGGTGCATCTGGTTTCGCAGGAGACGGGATTTGAGAATGTGTTTAGTCCGCGGTATGAGATTCGGCCGCAGCCCGACCTGATTCCTCGCGCCGGGTTTGTCGATCAGCAGCAGACAACTCTGCTGCTGCCTTCGGACGATATTCTGCAGCTGCGGGCGATGGCGGAGGACGATCTGCCGCTGGTTAGTCTGGAGCAGCAGATTTCGATCAATGGGGAAGAGTGGTTTTCGCTGCCGCTGCAGATGACGGAAGTTGCCGGCAGTGAAGGCCGCAGTGTGACGGTGGAATGGGACTGGGATCTGGTGCCGCACACGCTGCGTCCGGGCGATCAGCTGCTGACTAAACTGTCGGCTGTGGACCGGCGGGGCAGTCGCGGTGAATCGGCTCCGCTGCGAATTGTGATTGCCGATCGCGAATTTGATCCGGACCGTCATACTCAGATGCAGCAGAAACTGCAGCTGCAGCCGCCGCTGCAGAAGCTGGCAGCGCAGATTGAGGAACAAAAAACGGCGGCTGCGGAAATCGTGGAACGCCTGAAATCGCTGCCGGCAGATGCTCCGCAGGCGGTCACTGATCGCACAGCACTGCAGGATCTGGCGGGACGTCAGCGGCAGGCCGCAGAGGCGGTGCTGCAGCAGACTCAGGCACTGTTGCGCGATATGCCTGCCGCGGCGGATGCGACTGATCTGGAACTGACTGGTCGGGTTCTGGCAAAGCTGACCATGGAGCAGCCGAATGCGGTGCTGGCGACGCTGCAGACATTCGCTCAGGCGGCAGACCTCGGGGTCCTGCAGGCAGACCTGAACGAAGTCAAACGCACTTTTGACATGTCGGCAGATGACGCGAAAAATCTGGCTGAGCATTTTTCGTGGCTGGCGGCATGGAATCTGTTTGATGCGGCTTCGCACGATCTACAGATGATGCTTGAGCATCAGGAATTTGTCGTCAGCAGCCCCACTCAGACCTGGCGACGGCTGCTGCGGCAGCAGTCCCTGCTGGCGACTCAGCTGGAAAAATTTGAGCAACTGCTGCAGGATGAACGAGCGAAGCTGCCGGAACCGATTGTCGGTCATGCCACTCGGCTGATTGACTTCAGTGCAGCCAGCCGTGAGCGTCTGCAGCAGGCGATGGAATCTGAAGATCGCCTGCCACAGCTGCAGGCACTGACGAAGCAGCTGCGTGATCAGTTGCTGCAGTATCAAAAGCTGCAGGTGCTGGACGGGGACATTCCTGGAAGACTGCAGAATGCCTGGCGGGATCTGGAGAATCGCACCGGTCCGCTGGCGGGCCTGATGGATGTCATGACGAAGGCTGCGGCCGAGCGTGCAGCTTTGCTGGCACAGGCGGCCAAACAGCGGGAAGCGGCGGATGATGCTGAGAAAACTCGACAGCTTGAGCAGCAGGCGGCTCGTTCCACGGCCCGCATGCTGCTGCGATTCCAGCCCGGGCTGCAGCAGCTGCGCAGTCGGCAGAAGCTGGCGGAAGCGCGGCCGGATGCGGATCTGCAGTACGCTGCCGATGCGGGCCTCGCGGTCCGAGCCATCGATGCGGTGCTGTATCTGCAGCAGACGGAAGATCCGGATGGTGTGAAGCTGCCTGAGCAGATGCGTGAGATTGCTCCGGCATGGCGGACGCTGGAGGCTGGTCATGAACTGTCGCTGGCACTGGCTGCGATGGCTCGTCTGCAGGAACTGGAACGCTGGGGATCTCGTCAGCGGACGGCCCGCATTAATCAGCCGCGGCACTGGGATCTGCTGCAGCATGCGACGGACGTGGCGGCACGCCGGCTGGGCGAGGCACGAATTGACGGAACACTCATCAACCGGCTCAATCAGACTCGCTGGTCGGCCGAGGCCCGAGACGCGGGGCGGCGTATTTCCGAGCGACGCTGGCGTCGAGATGTGCTGACTTCGACCGGGCATGAGCTGGATAACATGGCGGCGGAAATGGCGGCCGTCGCGGTCGAGCTGCAGCCGGCGATGGCTCAGGCTCGCGCCGTTCTCGCAAAGTATGCACCAACGATTTCACAGCTGGCAGAACGTGCGGCAGAACAGGTGCGAGCACTGGAAGAACAGACGCTGAAGGCGGCTGATGCCGCCGAGCAACAGCCACAGAAGTCCGAGCCTGAGCAGCCGCAGCTGGCACAGTTGCAGCAGCGGCAACAGCAGGTCAATGACCAGATTCAGGATCTGCTGCAATCGCTGGTGGAGGATGCCGAGCGGCAGGATCCTGCCGTGGACGAGCAGCGTGAGCGGGCGCGTGACAGTGACGACAGCATGGCCCTGATTCAGCCACCGGCAGAACGCATGAGTCACGAGCTGCAGCAGGCAGCCGCAGCAACACAGGAGACCCGGCAGCAGGAACTGGCGGAAGCCGCTGAGCAGCAGGAGCAGACAGCGAGGGCACTGGAAACTGTCGCCGAACACTTCAAGGCACTTGAACAGGGTCAGGAAGTGGCAAAAACTCGCGCCGAGCTGCGAAAAGTTGAACAGCAGCAGGGACTGCCCCCGGAACTTGCCGCGCAGTATCAGCAGGCGGAGGCGATGGATCTGGAGCTGGACCGCAGTGCAGAACAGCAGCTGCAGGAACTGGAAGCGGAACTGCAGCGCAACCCGGCCATGCAGGAAGCGTTGTCCGAGATTACTCGGAACGCCCTGGCAGATGCCGAAAGCGTGCTGCAGGAAGCGGCTGCGGAAGATCAAAGCCTGCAGCAGGCAAATGAACGCTCAGATACTGATTTTCAGAACAAGAAGCGCGAGCTGGCTGAGGATTTGCGGCAAGTAGGAACGCAGGCAGCACAGCTTTCCGGCATGCTGGTGGCTCAGGCAGCACAGGCGGCTGCTCAGGGCAAGGCGCCGGAGGCTCAGGCCAAACTGGCGGAAACACAGCAGAAGCTGAATGCCGCGGCCGCAGCAGCCTCCAGTGCTCGTGAAGAGCAGCTGCTGTCTGAACTGCAGCAGACAACGGCAAATGCGAAGCAGGCGATTCAGGAAGCTGCGGCGGTGCTGAATGAGGGGCGAGCACAAGCGGCGGCGGCGAAGGATCAGGCGATCTTCCCGGAAGCCGCTGCTCGCGAAGCTCAGCAAAAGAATTCAGAAAAACAGAGGCAGGCATTTCGTGAGCAGCAGAAACAGACCGCAAATAACAACGCCAAACAGGCGGAAGAGGCGGTCAAGCGGGCGCAACAGACAGTGAAGAATGTTGGGGATGAAGTGCCGACGGCCGATAAACGCGTCGAACAGGCTCAGCAGCAGCTGAACAAGAAGCCGGCTGATGCCGGGCTGCAGCAGCAACTGGCCGCGCAACAGCAGGCCCGACAGCTGGTACACGATCGCCTCGACGATGCCCGGCGGCAGCAGGATCGGGCGACTCAAAAAATGCAGGCCGCTCAGCAAACTCGCGACGCTGCAAACAAGCCGGCAATGCCGCCGCTGACTGCCAGCAACCCGGCAGCCCAGCTGGCCGAACAGTATGCCGGCGAAGCTGCGGAATCGCTGGAGAAACTAAAGCGGGCAACGGAAGGGCTGCAGACCGATTTTGGCAGTCAGCTCACCCCGGCTCAGAATCAGCTGGCTGCGGCCGAACAGCGGCAGCAGGAACTAACCGAGGACGTTCAGCTGGCGGCAGCAGATGTGGCGCGAGCAGCCCGACATGAACGCAGGCTCAACAACGTGGCAGTGGCGGAAACGCTGCAGCAGACCGCTCAGGACATTCAGCAGGCGGCCAATCAGGAGTCGACGGCAGCCGAGCAGCAGCTGGAGGCAGCAGCAACGGAAGCCGCGCAGCAGGCTGCACAGCCGCAAACGCCTCCCGCAAACGCTCAGGCCCTCGAGGCTCAGCGTGATCTGGAAGCGGCTGAGCAGGCATTTACAGCTCGCGCTGCACAGATTGAACAGGCCCTGAATCCGCTGGAACAGGCGGCAGCTGCGGCTAAGGCGGCTGCGGCTGAGGCGGCCGTCGGACCAGACCAGGCCGGCGAGCCGGCGGCAGCTCAGCAGCCGGCGGCAGCTCAGCAGCCGGCGGCAGCTCAGTCGGGTGAGCTGCCTGGGAGTCCCGAGGCTGCGTCAGAGGGTCAGGCTGCGACACTGACTCCGGAACAGCAGGCCCTGGCCGTGCAGCTGGCTCAGACGCTGGACGAACTGGATCGGCAGCTGGCTGCCGCGCAGTCGCAAGAAACACAGGCCGGACAGCAACAGGCTCAGCAACAGACCGGGGCTCAGCCGGCTCAGCAGCCACTGTCACAGGCACAGGCGGCCCAGGCTCAGCAGGCGCGGCTGGCAGCAGCCCGGCGTCAGGCTCAACAGCAGGCTCTCAGGTCACTGGCTCAGTCATCGCAGCAGTCCGCTGACGGTTTTTCGGAACCACCGGATGCCCAGCCATTTGAGGTGTCGCAGGTCAGCCGCGCGGAGAACGCCAACTGGGGTCGACTTCGCGGCCAGGCAGCCGAAGACGTCGCTCGCGGTCGCGGTGAGCAGATTTCCGAAGCCTGGCGAAAAAGCGTGGAGACATATTTCCGAGTGTTGTCAGAACGATCCCGAAAACCACAGTGATGCAAAGCTCTGCAATGAAGAATTCGGGACCATCGACCGCTGGCTCGGTCAGTCATTTCACGCGACAGTGCCTGTCGAGTCTGCTGATTGTGAACCTATGCTGCTGCACAGTCGCCGGGCAGGAGGCTGCGGCACCTCAGCCCGGTGCAGCAGCAGTTGCAGTCACTGCTGACGCTGGCAGTGTGTTTCAAAAGGACGAGGTAGACCTGGCGATGGATCGAGCTGTTGCCTGGCTGCAGACAAAGCAGCGAGAAGACGGCGCGATCATTGACCGCGGACACGACACCACGATGACTGCACTGGCCATCATGGCGATGGCCAGTGTGGGAGTTCAGCCGGACAGTCCAACACCGGCCGGTCAGTCGATGCAGCGAGCCCTTGCTTTCGTGCTGAAGGATGATCGAGTCGACGCAAAGGGTTACTTCGGCGATCGTGACGGTTCCCGCATGTACGGTCACGGCATCATTACGCTGATGCTGACTGAAATGCTGGGTATGGGGGTTTCTGACGAACAGGACGTGCTGATTCATGACCGCTGCCAGCGGGCGATTAATGTCATCCTCAGTGCTCAAAAGACTCGCAAACCAGTACAGGCACGTGGTGGCTGGCGGTACACGCCGGCGGCCGATGATGCAGATCTCAGCGTTTCCGTGTGGCAGCTCATGGCGCTGCGTTCCGCAAAAAATGACGGACTGGAAGTACCAGCGGCAGCGATTTCAGATGCCGTAGAATACCTGCGACGCTCCTACGCCTCGCCGCTGGATCGCAACGGGCTGCCCGAGAAGAAGGCCAGCGGTTTCTGTTACGAACCCAATCAGAACAATCCCACATTCACGATGACAGCCGCCGGCCTGCTCGCCATGCAGGTGTGCGGCGAATATGAATCGCCGCTGACACTGGGGGCTGCTGACTGGCTGCTGTCGCATCCGCCGCAATGGAAGGAACGCTTCTGCTCTTACGGCACCTACTATTACGCGCAGGGCATGTATCAGCGCGGGGGCGAGCATGCGGAAACAGCGAGGAAACTGGTGCAGGAAATGCTGCTGCCCAAACAGGCTGCCGATGGTTCATGGCTGGCAGAAAACGGTGAGGAACGGAATCACGGGGCAGTCTACTGCACTGCGATGGCAGTGCTCAGCCTGTCAGTGAAGTACCACTTCCTGCCGATCTACCAAAAATAAAGCCCGCGCCCGCCGGCACCGCCCCCGCAAAACCCCCGCAAAACCCCCGCAATCCCTCTAATCGCTCGTATTTCCCTTTCCGAGGAATCAGGCGATCGGATCGTTCTGACTTTCTTCCCGCTTGACCTGAGAAAGTGTCACAGGGTACATCTGACACCGGACGGGTTCTCAACCAACCAATGTGCCGCTGTTCTGCTGATTTGATGCGATTTCTTACTGATTTGCACCGATTCAAATAAGCAGGGCTCGGCGCAGCCTGATCTTTCCATCCTACCTCTTTGCAGAAATCTGCCTGCTGACCGGGAACTTCCCCGGCGGTCCCTCTCGCAGACGACTCCAAAGACCAGACCACGGAGAACGTGGTATGAACGCAGTCCGTTCAGTATTTGCTCAACTGCTACTGTCAGCCATGCTGTCGGCCGGTCTGATGTCTCAGACTCTGGCACAGTCATCGCCAGATCCGGCAACTGCCGCAGCCCCGGAATCCCTGCGGGCCCTGGTGAATCGACATCTGGCCCTGCCGGCAGGCGTTTTGATTCAGCCGGCTGGTGATGCTGAATACCTGCGTCGTGTTTCGCTCGATCTGATCGGCATGCCACCTTCCGCTGACGAGGCCCGAGCATTTCTGGTGGACACCGACCCGGCCAAACGTGAAAAACTGGTGGACCGACTGCTGGCATCACCGCAACACACCCGACATCTGGCCGCTGCCCTCGACGTGATGCTGATGGAACGTCGTCCCAACACCAACGTTTCGCAAGCCGAATGGATGGGATGGCTGATGACTTCGGTGCGGGCCAACAAACCATGGAATATCCTGCTGCGAGAACTCTTGATGGCCGACGGCGAACCAGGTGCGTCGCGCGCTCCGGCCCGCTTCCTGCTGGACCGCGGAGTGGAACCCAATGTCGTGGCTCGGGATATCGGCCGATTGTACTTCGGACGAGATATGCAGTGTGCACAGTGCCATGACTCGCCCCTGACTACCGACTTTCTGCAGCACGATTACCAGGGGCTGCTGGCCGTCTCATCAAGTATCACTTCAGTGGTTCGCAAAATTGATGGCAAGGATGTCACACTGCTGGCAGATCGCGCGGGATCTGACCTGACTTTTGAAAGTGTGTTCATCAAGGGGACGCCCCATCGCACTGGTGCCCGTCTCCCCGGCGGCACGACACTTCGCGAACCATTCCTGATTCCCGGTCAGGAATACACGGTGGCTCCGGCTGACGGCGTCCGGTCTGTTCCGATCGCCAATCGTCGCCAGTGGCTGGCAGATACAGCGACATCCGGGCAACATCGACTGTTCAATGAAAATGCGGCCAATCGCGTATGGTCTTTGATGTTTGGTCGAGGTCTTGTGCAACCGCTGGACATGCTGCACCCGGACAACCCAGCCGCCAGCCCCGAACTGCTGCAGGAACTTGCTCAGCGATTTGCGGCTGCCGGGTTTGATATTCGCAGCATGCTGCGTGAGCTGGCTCTGAGTGAACCCTGGCAGCGGCCGTTCGACCTGCCTGACTCAGTTGTGCAGCAACTGCATGCTGCTGCCGAACTTCCGGCTGTCGCTGCAGTCAAAGTCACGGTCGATGCCGCCGCTGCTGAAGCGGGTACGGCCCGCGACTCGATCGATGCTGGCTTCTCTGCTGCTGAGACGGCTCTGATTCCGGCTGCTGCGGAATATGACAAAGCCCTCGCGGCCGCCACAGAAGCCCGCAAGAAACTAACAGAAGCTGAACAGGCAGCGGCTGCCGCCACTGCAGCCTTCAATCAGAAGAAAACGCTCGCCGATACTTTGACTGCCGCCGCAACAGCCACCGCCAGTGCCGCAGCTGCTCTGCCCGCAGACGAGGCACTTAAAACTGCCGGTCAGACACTGACCGCCCGCGCCACAGCAGCGACCGCCGAATTCCCCGCACTGGAAAAGGCAGCCGCAGAAAAAACGGCGGCCGTCGCCGCCCCGGCAGAAGCCATGAAAGGCGTCGTCACCACACTGGAGACAGCCCAACAAAAAATGGCACCGCTGGCTGAAGCCATGTTCAGCGAGGAAGCAAAAGCAACTGCCGCTCGCAGCAACCACAGCGATCTGCTGCTGCGGCAGTCGTCTCTGACGGCTCGCATGGATACCGCCGGCCGCGTCAATACACTCTTCGCAGCCCGCACCGCCGAACTGGCCGCACAGCAGAACGTCGTCTCGAAACAGGCAGCGGCAGTTACCGCAGCTCACACAATCACTGACGGCAAGGCGAATGTGCAGTCCATGGAACAGACTCTGCAGGAGGCTCTTGCAGCCCAGACAGCCGCTGCTGAAGCCGACAGAATGGCCGCAGCCACTGCCACTCGCTCGGCACGCATTCATCAACTGCTCAAGGAAGCTGATGCGTCGCTCAGTCAGGCCAGTGCAGCCACCGCCGCTGCCGTACCCGAGGCTTTGACAACAGCTATGCAGACTCGACTGAAAACCGCCGCCAGTATGTCCGAAAGCCTTGCTGCGGCGGCAGCCGAATCGGCGCGCAACATGGCGGCAGCTGATGCGGCCGTGCTCAAAGCTCGCGAAACTCTCACGACAGCTCAATCAGAACTGACCCGTCGACAGACAGCGGCCACAGCCGCTGAAGCTGAAGTCACCGCTGCTCAGCAACAGTTCAGTCAAGCCGCAACCGCCGCTGCGACCGCAGCCGAACCAATCCCCGCAGATCTCGCCAACAGATTTGCCCTGTCGCCGCTAAAACCACTCTCTCCCGAACAAATGTGCTGGACCGTTTTCAAAGTCACCACAGTCTATGATCGGTACGTCGCAGCCGAAGAAGCTGAGCTGAGCAAAACCGAGCCACTCACCGATGAGATCAAAAACAGTCCGACAGCCATGGCAGCGCGAGCAGCCACTCTGGAACAGCGAGCCTGGGACAAACTCCACGGAAATCTGGGTTCATACGTCTCGATCTATGGCGGAGCGCCCGGGCAGCCACAGACAGATTTCTACGCCAGCCCGGATCAGGCTCTGTTCACCGCCAACGGCGGTGACATCAACAGTTGGGTGGCACCGGCTGGCGGCAACGCCGCTGAACGCATCATCAAAACTGCCGATCCTCGCGTGGCAGCTGAAGAACTGTACCTCGGAGTGCTTACCCGCATGCCGACCGAAGACGAGGTGACCGAAGTGACGGCCTTCCTGGCCGCTCGCCCGGATCGCAGTCGAGCCGCTCAGGAACTTGTCTGGGGGCTGCTCAGCAGCGCCGAATTTCGCTTCAATCACTGACTTTTGCCGCTTCGCAGGCACCTCAACCTTCTCAGGGAATCAGCCATGTCACTTCACTACCCCTGCAATACAGCCGCTCACGGACTCGCTCGCCGCCGCTTCCTCGGAACCGTGGCGGCAGGTGCCGGCACAATGGTCGGTGGTCTTGGAGCTTTTGCAAATCCTGGTATCGCCGCTGCCCTAAAGTCCGACCAGAAACGTATCGTGGTGTTCAACATGCACGGCGGTCTTAGTCAGCTGGAAAGCTGGGACCCTAAACCGGGCACTGAAACCGGTGGACCGTTCCTGTCCATCCCCACGTCAGTTCCCGGGATTCACATCTGCGAGCTGCTGCCGAAAACCGCCCAGCAGATGCAGCACCTGTGCCTGATCCGCGGTGTCAATACGTCGGAAGACGATCATGGCAAAGGTGCCTACCTGATGCTGACCGGTCGGCGACAGACACCCGCCGGTGAATTCCCTCAGCTGGGTGCCGTCGCCGCTAAAACTCTGAATCCGCCGGACAGCTCGCTGCCCGGTCATATCGTAATCACTCCGGGGGGCGGGGGCGGTCGCGGCAATGACTCAGCATGGCTTGGCCCGCGATACTCCAGCGTCCAGCTCGGAAACGGTAACCCGCCTCCGAATACCGTCCGTCCCGACAGCATTCCCGCAGACTCAGATCGGGCACGCCAGGACTTCCGACGCAAAGTCAGCGAACGCTTTCTCAGCCGACGTCGCACTGCAGTGACCGAAGCCTTCACCTACTCGTTCGAACAGGCTGAGAAGCTGATGAATCAGCGAGATGTGTTTGATGTATCCAAAGAACCCGCAGCCGCAACTGATCGCTACGGCAAACATGACCTCGGTCGACACTGCCTGCTGGCTCGACGACTGCTGGAAAGCGGCATTTCCTTCGTTCAGCTTTCACATTCCAACTACGACACACACAACGAAAACTTCAACTTTCACATCGAACAGTTGGGCGAATTCGACTCAGCATTCTCCACCTTCGTCGCTGACCTCGCCGAACGCGGAATGCTGGAAAGCACACTAATCATTGTGCTGAGCGAATTTGGACGCACTCCGAATGTCAACCAGTACTATGGACGCGATCACTGGTCGCGAGCGTGGTCGGTGTGCACCGCCGGTTGCCGCATGCCGCGCGGAGCTGCATTTGGGGCAACCAATGACAAAGGCACCGAAGTCGTCGACAGACAGGTCGATCACGGAAACCTTTTCCACACGTGGCTGCAGGCCGTCGGAGTTGATTCGACAGGCAATTTCCTCGTTGATGGGCGGGAACTGCCAATCGCCGACCCGGCGTCAAAACCGATCGAAGGCCTGCTGGTCTGAACCACAAACGGACGCCAGATCCTACATCCGAATCACTGGCAGCAGACTCACGCTTCCGTTGGTGACCGTGTTCAGCTGCACAAGGATGTTCGGGTTGGCTTCCAGATTCGTCGGCGGCAACTCCTTCGCCAGCACGGTTTCTGTGAAGAACCGCAGCAGGTCACGGATCGGCACGTCGGTGATCTCTTCCAGCAAAGCATCCGCCTTCGCCCGGAGACGCTCGACCAGTACCTCGGCCTTGTCAAATACATCACACGCCTCGAAGATCTCACGCAACCGGCGAATGCGAGCCTCAGGGCCACCACAGTCCTGCTGACCCGTCAGAATTGACTGCAGCTCGGACCGCTGACTTTCATTGCCGTCCTGCAGCGCCAAAGCCAGCAGAACTGTCGGACGCAGCGCCGCCGCATCCTGACCGGCCACGAGTTTGTTGTCCGTATCACCGTGCCAGTCCTTCAGATCGTTCAAAACCTGAAACGCGATACCCACATGGCGACAGAACTTTGACAGCAACTCTGTACGAGCCAGGGGGTGATCAGCCAGACGCAGACCCGAATACAAAGCCGCCTCAAAAGCCGGTGATGTCTTCAGGGCATAAATCTGCAAAGCATCCAGAGGCGACAGGTTCCAGTCAGGAGACTGCTGGAAGGCCATTTCAGCACCCTGGCCGTCGCACAAACGCAAATGAGCAGTCGACATGCTGTTCAAAACGTCCATTGCCGCCGCCGGATGCTTGTCCGCTGCGCCGTGAATCAGCCTGTAACCAAGACCAATCAGGTAGTCACCAATATTGATCGCCTGCCCGGAACCGTGCTGCCGATGCAGCGTCTGCCGGCCATAACGATACTGGTCATCGTCCTGAATATCATCATGCACCAGAGAAGCCTTGTGGAAAGCTTCAATCGCCATCGCCACCTTCGCGACCTCGTCTGGAATCTGCGGAGTTTGATCGCCGGAAGACAGCATCGGACGACCAGCAGCCGCATACCAGGCAGCAATCGTCATGAACGGACGGAAACGCTTTCCGCCATTCGCCAGCCAGTCGTACGCCACCCGCTCAGTAAACGCTAGTGCCTGACTGCCCGACTGACCAGGCTTCGTCCTCTGCCGCGGCAACAACCGCTCAATGTCCTGCTCAAACACCTGCGCCGCAGCACGCATCAGCGGCACATAACTGGCCGTAGGCTTCTGCGGCAATGGCTCGTAACGATCCAACACTTCCCAGACCCACGCCTGATCCAAAGTCGTGTTGAGACAGTCACCCGAATGCAGCGGTACCGCGTAAGACGGCACACCCGCAATTAACACCTTGTCAATTGCCTTCTCAAGCACGTTCAGACAAGCCACACCCAGAATACCGTCAATGTAGCCGGAAACGATGATCTTCAGGACGACCGGCGAACCTTCGGCAACCAGTACCTTGTACCCCAGTTGCTCCGCTCGCACCTTGTAGTCGGCGATGGAACACGCACCGCAACGCTCACAGTCCAGACCAAACTGAGTATACTCGGCAGGACATCCCTCTGCGTGCTTCAGACAATGCGGCAGCAACAGCATCCGACGATTGAACGGAATTGCCAAAAACTGCTGCTTCCAGAAGTAGTTGCCGACCATCACCATGGAAAAGCCCAGATACTTTTCCGGCAACTGCAGCTGGTTCAGCAATTCACGACCATGATGCTCAAGCTCGTCTCGCGTAAATGCACGAGAACGATCCAGAGATACCGCGTACTGCTCAGCAGCCACCTTCACACGCTCGCGAAGCTCAAGCGTTTCAGGCACGATCTTCAGATGAGTCGTACTGCGTCGGCGCCCCTTCTTTTTCACCGGCAAAGGATCATCGTCGTTCTGCAAGGTTTCCTGAGGAAACTCAGGACGAATCGGTTCGTCGTCCGAAACATCAGCCTGGGCCTGAGCAATCGACACGGTCAAGGTCTCCACATTGGTCAAATGCACTTATTCGGCACGCATTGTAGCCATCTTTGTGCGTTTTCGCACACTGATCCAGCGATTTAACCCCGAGACGGCAAAGATGATTGGGTAGAGAGCTTCAAAATACCAGAGTTTCGCAAAATAAAAGCCAATCGGGCTTGGCTGCTCAACTGTTCCCGCTTCCACCCTCGCTGCCAGCCACAATGCCCCTCCCGTCGCAGCAGCCAGCGCCCGCTCTCCCAACTCACCCCCCTGTCCCGCCACCTCACTCAAAACCTCAAGCGCCAAACCAGTCTCCTCCACCGTACTCGGAATCCCCCGCACAGCCGACCAGCCACCGTCCGAATTCTGCTGCCGCAATAACCAGCCCACTCCCCGCCCCGCTGACTCCGATTCCAGCAGGCCCAAAGCCGCAAATGCCCGCAAAACCCGAGTCGTTCCGTACAACGGATTCTCGTCATCACCGTTGAACTGATTCCCAAACCACAACGGCAGCCACGTACCGTCAGCACGCTGCTGCCGCAGCAAATACCGTACACCCCGATCCATTGACTTCCTGAATTTCGGATCCGGAAACCCTGACCGCTGATCCCACAACTGAAACGCCCGCAGCACATGCGCCGTCAGATCGCTGGAACTGCGGTCAAAGGGCAGGGCACCCCAGCCCCGACAAAATGTCGGCCAGCCACCATCTCGATTCTGCAATCCCAGCAGCCAGTCCCCCGCCCGTAATAATGATTCCCGCTCAGCCTGCGAATATTCCTCCCCCTCACCACGCAGATGCAACAGTGCCAGCATGGCCCCCGGAGTATCGTCGGCGTCCGGCACACCGCCAGGCAGGTCCGTCCACGACCAGCCACCCGGAGCAGCCCCGGTGTACGGATGCACCACACGATACTGCTGGCCCAGCAACCATGTCCGCACGGCAGACACATCTGCACGCTGCCGCCAATCCGGATCCGCTGCACCCTGCAGTGCATTCACACTCAAGGTTGTTACCCAGGTCGTCAGGTTCGTATCAATGGGCCAGCTGCCGTCACTTCTTGCCGACGACTCAATGAACTGCAGACAACGGGCCACCACGGGATGCTGCAGCAACCCGCACCCTGTCAGACTCATACAGACAAAACTGGTCAGCGGAGTCGCTTCCAGAAAACCGCCATTCTCCGGCTGGATGGATTCCAGCACCCGCAGGGAACGCCCGATGCTGGCCTTTCGCACCCACCTCAACAACGGGTTCCAGTGCCCCTGTTTCCGAAAAATCACCTGCCCGATCGCAATCAGCGCAGGCAGCGCATAACTGACAACCGGCAGCCGCAGCGCCGCATAAAACTTCTGCGGCACACACGCTAGTTCGAACGGCAGCGGAATCACCTCGCGCCAGTCCACGATTCCCGCCAGAGCACAGTGCGTGAGAATCGGCACAGAAAAGGTCCGGTCACGGCCATATCTCTGCAGCAGCGCAGGCACACCCCCGGCATCCCGCACATAGCGATCAGCCGCAGCACAAACCTGCTGAAAACGACCGGTCGCATCACTGCAGCTCAGCCCGGCGGCAAAGTGGAACACCGCATGCACGAGCATGGTCGTTGAAATATTGCTGATGCTGAGAACTGTGTCACCAAAACCTCCATCCGAATTCTGATGCTCGGACAGCCATAGCAGTCCGCCTGCGGCCAGGTTCCGCCAGCGCTGCACATCCTGCCGGCCATATCGGCCTTCAGCAACCTCTGCAGATGTCAGAGTGCTCTCCGCTGACTGCACAGCCTGCAGCAGTGCCATTACGGCAGTCGCCGTCGAAAGCGCCGACGTCGACAGTTCACCCGCCCACCATCCGCCAGCAACGCGATAGCTTAGCAGGGTCGCCTGAGCAGCCACGGCAGCAGCTTCAATCCGTTCCGCATCCGCCGCCTGCATGGCCCCCCCTCCCAGATCACTCGGTCCGTTCCACCGGCGGTTCCGTCACAGCAGCCGCCGCAGCATCCGCAGCCTTCAGCTCAGCCAGACGATTGATGATCTGGCGATTCAGCTCGGGTAAACCGCGACCTGTAACCGCCGAAACTAGCAGCACTTCACGCCCAGTGATCTCTCGCAGCAGTTCTGCGCAGGCCGCAGCGTCGGGCAGTTCGGCCTTTGTGACCGCCAAAATCTCAGGGCGTTCAGCCAGCGAGGCATCATAGAGCCTGAGTTCTTCACGAATCTGAGCATAATTGTCGAGCGGGTCAGAGAGATCCGAAGGAGCCGGCTCCACCAGATGTACCAGCAGGCGAGTCCTTTCGACATGCCGCAGAAATTCATGCCCCAGACCGGCACCCGCATGAGCCCCTTCAATCAGACCCGGAATGTCGGCCAGCACATACTCATGGTCAAAACTGACATGCACCACACCGAGGTTCGGATACTTGGTCGTAAACGGATAGTCGGCAATTTCGGGGGTCGCACGAGACACCCGGCTAAGCAGTGTGGACTTGCCGGCGTTCGGCTTTCCGACCAGCCCCACATCGGCAATCATTTTCAGCTCGAGCTGAATCTGACGGTACTCGCCCGGATGCCCGCCTTCGGATTCCCGCGGTGCCCGATTCACCGAATTGGCAAAACGCTTGTTGCCTTTGCCTCCGCGGCCCCCGCGAGCCACCACGACGGAATCACCATGATCCTGCAGGTCCTTCAGCAGATGCCCGTGTTCCAGATCCTTCACCAAAGTCCCCGGAGGCACGAGAATCACCGTGGGCTTCCCGCACCGACCGGTACACAAAGCCCCCAGACCATGCTCGCCACGCTCTGACTTCCAGTGCCGATGACCGACAAGATTTCCCAGAGAACCCTGATTGCGGTCAGCCTGAATGATGATGTCACCGCCGTCACCGCCATCGCCACCGTCCGGACCGCCCCGCGGCACAAACGTTTCGCGACGAAAACTGCTGCAGCCGTTGCCGCCGTCACCGGCCCGACAGTAAAGAATGACTCGATCAGCAAACATTACCGCGTTGTCCTGCAGACTCTGACAACCACCAGTTACGAAAATCCGCGCAAACGCCGAGCATAGCAGAAGCGGGCCGTTACTGCCACACGCCCGGCCTTTCCTGACCACGGCAATATGGCTTTTCTCTTACAGCCGAATGCCACAGCCTCCCGACTTTCGTTTTTTTCCTCAATTCACGTAGAATTGCAAAGCCAGCATTCCAGCCTGACTACGGCTGACTGCCCCAAATTTCCTCAGACACACCACCCGCTTTCCCCTGCGGCTAAAAGAAGCATTCGTCATGTCGGATTTCCAGACCGTTGCCAAAGTCGGCGATATCCCCGAAGGCCAAGGCCGCTCTTTTCCTCTGCATGGCACCATGGTCGGGGTGTTCCTGTCGGCAGGCCGCTACCTTGCAATCAATGACTTCTGCCCGCACATGGGAGCTTCGCTGGCAGACGGACACGTCGAAGACAACGCTGTCATGTGCCCATGGCACGCATGGCGATTCAGCCTGCAGGACGGCACATGGCTGGACAACTCACGCAGCGGTATTCGCACCGCCTGCTATGAAGTTCGAGTTGAAGGAGATGCAATCCAGGTTCGCATCCCCCCGCCACCCGCTGCCGCAGGCAACCCCGCTCCCTCTCCCCCAGCCTCCTGCAAGTCCCCCAGCACAAATGTCGGATGAAACCTTCGAATTCAACCCGCCCCTGGCACTGCCTGCTGAACAACTGCTGGAAGTTTTTCGCCAGCTGACCGCAGACGGATCTTGGCAGCGCTATTCCGGACAGCATGGCGCCGCACTGCAGCAGGCCCTGCTGACACGCCACAACAGACAACACTGCCACCTGTGCTGCAGCGGCACTGCTGCCATGGAACTGGCCCTGCGGGCCGCCGGAGTCCAGGGAGGCGACGAAGTCATCCTCAGCGCCTACGACTTCAAATCGAACCTCATCAACGTGCTGCATCTGGGTGCTCGACCGGTACTGGTTGATACTCTTCCCAACCAGCCAGTGCTCAACACCACAGCAGTCGCAGCAGCCATCACTCCCGCCACTCGAGCCATCATTGCTTCGCACCTGCACGGACTCGCGGCACCGCTTTCGCAACTGCAGCAAATCACCGGCGAACGCGGCATTGTCACAATCGAAGATGCCTGCCAGAACCCCGGAGCCTGCCTTGAGGGACAGCCGGCCGGGGCCCGCGGCGACCTCGCAACACTCAGCTTCGGCGGCAGCAAACTGCTGACCGCCGGACGCGGCGGCGCTGTACTCACCAACAACCCGCAGTTCGCTCAGCGAATGACGCTCTACACTCAGCGCGGCAACGATGCCTGGCCACTTTCAGAAATGCAGGCAGCAGTCCTCCTGCCACAGCTCCACAGACTCGATCAGCAGAATCAAATCCGCGCAGCCGCTGTCCGACAGCTCCAGTCGGCGCTTGCCGGGAGCCCTGCGGTGTCGCTGCTGCTGTCTCCCGAATTTCACAGCACACCGCTGACGTCAGACGGCCTCGCCACGGCAGCCTTCTACAAAACCGCACTGCTGCTGAACTCTGGCCCCACAGCCCGTAACGAATTATCAGCAGCCTGCCTCAAACGCCGCATTCCGCTGCACCCCGGCTTTACCGCCCTGCACACGACTCATGCAAAATCCCGCTTCATCAAACACGGGTCACTGGAAAATGCTGCCCGCCTCACTGAGCGACTGCTGGTCCTGCATCACTCGGCCCTGCTGCTGCCTGCCAACAGCCTGCTGCAGTTGGCTCAGGAAATCCGCACTCTGGCAGAACTCCGCAACACGGCCGCATGGTGATCCCGCCAGAACACACCAGTCAGGGCTGCGTCGGATATGCCTGACGATATCGCTGCAGCCGCCCCTCGCGCTCAGCAGCCGAAACACTGCCCACAGAATCCATGCGAAACAGCACGACTTCAGAAGCCTCCGCCGGCACACCCAGATCCTGCGGATGCCCGCCCCGCAGCACCACTGCTGCGGCCAAGGCTGCATCACCCAGTTGCACCTGAAAGCCTGAGGGCTTGTCTCCGATCGCCGCTGCTGCTGCCGCAGCTCCACGAACCGGCCAGATCACAGCCGCAGAAGAAAATTTCCCTTCCAGCAGACTCAGGTCAGCGCGACTTTCGAGCACAGCCAGACACATGCATGCGTAGTATAGCTGCGGCCCCCGCGCGTCAGCCTGCAACACGCGCACTGCCAGCTCGCGCCCGGCCGGCAGACGGTGCTGAATCGCAAACAGCAGCGGACGATCAGCACTGATCCCCGGCCGCAGCAGCCACCCTGACACAACTCCACGCACACTCTCCGCATGCACTCCATTCGACAACAGTTCGCTAAACCGTGGATCATCAAAGGCCCTGGAAACGGAGGCGGAAGTGGCTCTGAGCAGTCTTACTGAAGAATCGCTGCCAAGCAGCATCAGCGCAAGACCGCTGCCCGCTGGAAACGGACGATCCTCACGACCATCACAACTTTCTGCAAACAACTGCGCTCGAACCTCCAGCAGGCCGGACAGCGACCCAGACTCAAACGCCCTCGCTGCAAACAGCTCCGGCTCAGACTGAACAAGCTGCAAAAAGATCCCCCGCAACTGCCTCTGACGATCAGCCGGCTGATCAGCGGCACCAGATATCTTCACGAAACGCTGCCAGTCCGGCCAGTCAGCGGCCGATACGTCAGCCTCAGCCTGCAACCGCTGCAGCCGACTTTGAAACCAGCGTTCAGTCAGACGCTGCTGCACCTGCCGCAATCGCTCGGCCGCCTCACCCGTGGCGACCGATGAAGCTTCATTCAGGGCCGGCAATGCCGACTGGTCCAGCCGCAGCAAAGCTGACGTCGCACGCTGCCGCACGGCAAAGGACTGAGCAGACAAATCCCGCACGAGGTCACCGATATTCACAGTATCTGACCCCGCCTGCGACTGCCCCGACACGTCACGCTGCCCGGTCTGCTGCCCGGATACCCGATGCGGTGTCAGCATGACACCACACACAAGCAGGCACCACAGCAACTTTTGACACGACAGAGGGTACATGATCAGCAGGTTCCCCGAAAAACGGCGAGCACCATGAATTTGACTCTGCCCCGACAGACGAATGCCTCGAAAAATCCTATCAGTCACGGTGATTTCGAAGTCTGATTCCCGCAAAAATCCCCCTAAAGTCCCCGCGCACTCCACGAAATCCGGCAGATTCAGCCGAATTCGCCCAAATATCAGCCCCGGACCACGGAATTGACTTTCCGCCGTCCCCCACCATCGTTAGCCTCTCTCGCCCTCCGGATTCCAATGCCCGATAGAGGAATCTGGCGTTCAGGCAGTTGAGAAAGCAGAAAAATCCGTCTACAGTTCGGGTCTCTGATGATTCTGCCAGAATATCACCGTCCTTGGCTAATTGCCGCGCCGATAACGTCTGCGACACCGTTTCAGACTGTTTCTCAGTTCAAACCATCTCATTGAACCTCGGTCTTTAGCGTTTTTTGTATATCGGAGTGTTTCAGTGTCTCTGGATAAGACCCTCAAAATTCGTCTCGGCAGCAGCCGCACCCGCAACGTTCTGACCCGTGGCGAACGAATCGCTCGGCTGCAGGAAGAAGACCGCTTCGCCCCCGGACGCAGTCCGCTGGGACTGCCCAAGGTCCGCGTGCAGAAAGCCCTGTCCGGCAAGAAGAAGAAGAAGACCGCCGAAGAGGGTGCAGCCGCCGCACCTGCTGCTCCGGCAAAAGGCAAGAAATAATCGGCCTGCTCTGATTTTCTGTGCTCAACATTCACCACGGTCTTCTTCCGAAGGCCGTGGCTTTTTGCTCTACAGAACAGAAACTTCAGACAACACACTTCAGGTACTGAGCACCGGATAACAACCAGACCGGTCCCAGCGTACCCAGCAGCTTTTGCAACTCTGCTTCACTGCTCAGCGGTATCATCCCCAACTCTTCCACCACCTCAGCCGGCAGGCGACTTAGCAGATAGACCCGAGCACGGCGACAGGCCTCGATCACCTGAATCGCCTGCCGACTGTCATCAAGGGGTTCACGCTGAAACGGTCGCACAAGACTCTCCGAATCCTGAGTCCTCCGTAAAATCTGCATGGCAGGACCTTCCGGGGACTCGACATCCGCCACCACAATCACTCGCCCTCCCTGCTCAACCACTTCAGACAGATTCTCCAACGCTCGCCCCAGTGCCAGCCAGCCACAAACGTGACCATCCACCGCTCCCAACACCACCTCAGCCGGTGCCTCTGGCTCTAGTTCCCAGACCTCTTCACTCAGCAGACGCCCACGCTCAAGGACCTGCTCAGGGCTGCCGGCCAGTACCTGCAGAACACCCTCAGGTCCAGGCACCGCCTGAACGGCAAACTGAGTCCCCGCCAGCCAGCCCAGCTCGTCTACCAGTCCACGCCGCAGCTGAGCACTGACATCGGCCAGTCGCCCTGGCACGAATCCGGTCCGCTGCTGAGTCTCACTGTCCGAAAGCCCGGGAAACAATGCACTTGAAGTTCCGCGCATTCCCAGATCAGCATCAAAACACACAACTCCGACCGTCACGATCGTGTCTGCCTCCGACACCTGCCTGTTCAAATACAAACGCTCGCCACCCTCGGAACTGGCAACGTATCCCGACTGATTCCTGTCCGCCGGATCATGGTGCTGCACCTGTACTCGCTGCAACAGTGCTGCCGGCAACTGCTCAAGCAGCCACGCCCACTGCCGACCCGCCGGATCAGGAGACAGCACCAGCGTAATATTGGCTGTACCGTCCGCAGCCTGCTGCAGCTGCTGCAACACCTCGGTCAGCAACTCAGCCAGCCTTGGCGTTTCCGGATCCGGCACAACTGCTACCGTGTCACCCGGAAATATGCAGCGCGATAATTCCGGGTAGCCCAGCGGCTCACGCAGCGCTGCAGCACACAGCTCTGTCGGCGACGCGCCCGAAGCCTGCACAGGGCAGGGCAACTGAAAATTGCCCGTCACCCGCACAGAAATCTCACCACTGACCAGCAACGCCTCACCAATCGACTTCATGATTCCGTATCCACTGGAACTTCTGCAATTTACTGTCATTCAGATCAGCTGCTGACCTGTGATGTCTCTGCCTTCAACGGTCGGTTCATCAGATCCACCGCTGCCTCCAAAGGGGACTTGCCGGCAAATAACACGGCACAAACCTGATCCACGATCGGCATCTCCACCTGAAACTTCGCTGCCAGCTGATGCACACTGCGAGTCGTCAGTACGCCCTCCGCAACAGCCTGCATCGAATGCTCAATCTGCTGCAACGAATGCCCCCGCCCTAGCTGCTCGCCCACATAACGATTCCGACTGTGCCCGCTGGTGCAGGTTGCCACCAGATCACCAATCCCGGCAAGGCCGAAAAATGTCGCAGACTCTGCCCCCAGCGTCACCCCAAATCGCACCATTTCACTTAACCCGCGAGTGATCACGGCAGCGCGCGCATTGTCGCCGAAGCCCAGACCATCACAAATGCCGGCTGCGATCGCAATCACATTCTTCAAAGCCCCGCCCAGTTCCACCCCCAGCAAATCAGCATTCGCGTAAATCCTGAGAAACTCAGTCGCCAGACGCTGCTGGATGCATTCGGCAGCCGCCATGTCCTCAGACGCTGCCACAATCGTTGTCGGCTTCCGCTGCACCAACTCCTCGGCATGACACGGCCCCCCAAGAGCCACAATCGGCTGCCGCGGAAACAATTGTCGCAGCAGACTGCTGGGACGCTGCAGCGTCGAATTCTCAATGCCCTTGATCGTACTCACCAAAATCGCCGACGGCAAAATCGATGACTGCAGAAATTGACCGGCCTGCCGCAATCCACGCATCGGCACACAAAACAACACCACCTCAGCTTCAGCCAGTGCTGCCACAGGATCTGAGGTCACCACCACCTCAGACGGCAACTGCACCTGTGGCAACAGACGGTCGTTGCGGCGAGTCTGAGCAATGGCTGCGGCAAATTCGGGATTCCGAGCCCACAGAGACACCTGAGCATCCGTATGCTGCGCAGCCAGCCAGGCGCAGGCCGTACCCATCGCTCCAGCACCCAGCACCGCCGTTCGAGCCATGATCTGATTTCCCACACCACCCCAGCCAGTCTGAATCGCCACCGCACACGAGATACCTGACCCCTCGCAGCAGCACCATTGATAATATAGCAAAGATGCCCTGCGATACCCCGGCAGAATGCCGAGGATTTCAACGGGAATCTCGGCATTCACTTCGACTTCCCGCCCGTATTTCATTACTCTCATCAGTTCCGGTGCCACTCACCACGCATTCGCCTGCCACCCAGTCTGTCCATCCAGAAAAACAGCCTGCCCATGTCCACCGATCGTTCCCCCGAAGTCTCGCAGGTAACAGAACAGCCCGATTACCCGGATCACCTTGGCTGGGCCGGAGTCGTCTTCGCGATCATCACGGCCCTGCTGTACACAGCACTCAGACAAATGCTGATTCAGCTGCCCACAACACGCGCTCAGCTCAGCGAACTTTCCACCAACGCCCCGGTACTCTCAAGACTCATGATCGTCGCTGCCAGTGCCTCGCTGAGTAACATCGTGGCACTCGTCCTCAGCCTGATCAGCTATGTTTCCGAACGCCGCTCACACACCCTCGCCGTGATCGGCATCGCCGTCTCCACTGCCATGCTGCTCGGTTTTTTCTCAATCGTCTTCGTCAGCCTGCTGTTCCCCTGACGGCCACTGCTTACTCCTGCTGACCCGCAGCCTTGCGTTTTCCCTTGCCAGCCTTGATTCCGCCCGCCGGTTCGGGCTCATCGGCAAACGGCGGCAGATCAAAGACGCATGGCTCTGTGGTGACTCGCGGATCACCCGATTCCCTCAAAATCTGCAGCAGTCGCTCACTCTGCTGACGCAGCACCCCGGCATACTCGGCTGCACCCGCCACGTTGTGCAGCTGCTCAGGATCACGCCGCAGATCATATAGTTCCTCGGCCGGTCGTTTTGCAAACGCACGCTCAAAAAACACTCGATACTCTGGCCGCTGCAGCCCCTGCTCAATCACCCACGCCTTGGTCGGGCTTGCATCCATGTCGGCAAACGCCGCAAAAGTATTTGCCGTCAGAGTCTTCTCGTCAGGCCAGCCACCGTCTTCTGCCCCAAAACCCGGCCCCACACCCATGGGCCAGCGATCCGGAGCAAAATTGCGAATGTACAGAAAATCTGCAGTTCGCAGCCCCCGCTGAGGATAGGGCAGAAAACCAGGACGAGCTGCTGCTACATGCCGCTCCCGGCCAGTCACGACATAATCACGAGTCGCATCCGCGATACCCGCACCGCGGCACTGCAGCATCGTCAGCAGACTCCGCCCCGTCATCACCGCCGGGACCTCCACTCCCGCTGCCTGCAAAACCGTCGGACACACATCAGGCAGACTCACAAAATCATCCAGCACTCGACCAGCAGGAATCATCGCCGGCCACGAAATCGCAAGAGAGACTAGCGTGCCAGTGTCATACAGATTGCATTTTCCTCCCGGAACTCCCGGCATCCCGTGATCACCACTGACGATCACCAGGGTGTTGTCACGCTGGCCAGTTTCCTGCAGCACCTCCAGTATCGCCCCCAGCCCCGCATCCACTGCCTGTACTTCACCCAGGTAGTCGGCCACATCTTCACGGACTTCAGGCACATCCGGCAAGTGCCCCGGCATCCTGCCCCGCAGTCGATCAGGATCAATGTTCCACAGCCGCTTTCCAGACCCCCGAATCCACGTGCGATGGGTGGTGGTGGGCCCCCACCAGTACAAAAATGGTTTGTCGGGCTGACGCGACTGCAGAAAGCTGCGGAAATTTGCCCGCACTTCCCCCAGCAACTGCTCACCCGCCGCCGCCGGATCCTCGCTGGATGTCAGTGCCTCTGAGTAATCGTTGAACTTTCCTGTGGCTCCCTTGACCGCCGTGCGTCCGGCACCGATCGGTGCGTTGCCCGGACTCCCAGGACTCCACACCTTCGCTGTATGCCCGATCTGATACCCCGATTTCTCCAGCAGCAGCGGAAACGTTGGAATTCTGTCGTCCCACACGGCCCCCTGCAGAATCGCCCCCCGCCCGGTCCGCCAGAAATACTGGCCAGATAACAGCGAGCTGCGGCAGGGAGTGCACGACGGAGCATTCACAAAAGCCCGCGTAAACAATACGCCGGATGCCGCATGGCGATCAAAATTTGGAGTCTGCACGATGTCGGACAAACCGCCGGGTTCCAGCCGCCCGTAGGCACTGGCATAACGCCCCCAGTCGTCGGCAAAAACCACAAGGACATTTGGGCGGTCCGCAGTCTGAGCTGCTGCCACCCTGGAAAACAGCGGTACGCAGTTCACACACAACAGGACAGTCACCGATGTTTTCCACAGCCAACTCACAGGTCAGTCCTCCGCTCCTGCACGACATAACAACAGCAAACCTCCGTAGCATCGCAGCAGACGTGACATCAGAAAAGTGAGCAGCCGCCAGTTTCGCGGCCACCGGCCGAAACTGGCGGCCCCGTCGCAACTGCAGACATCTGCCCTGCACCGTATTGTTTTTCCCCGCTAATCAGACAAGAATGCGACCTGGCAGTCTCCTGACATTCGCCAAAATCACCTGCCTTATCTGCAAACCAGCCGCCAGCCATGCCTGTGATCACTCGCGATACCGTTCCGGCAATTGCCATTAGCGGCCTGTCACATGCCTTTCGTGGCCATCAGGCACTCAGCAACGTATCGTTCGCTGTTCTGCCGCAGACACTGCACGCTTTCGTTGGCCCCAACGGAGCCGGTAAGACTACCACCATGCGGATGATCTGCACACTGCTGCAGCCAAACGCTGGTGAGGTTGAAATCTTCGGCAGCAATGTCAGGCAAAATGCGGCCGCAGTTCGCCGACGGATCGGCTACATGCCAGACCACTTCAGCATGTACCGCCAGATGACCGTGGCTGAATACCTCGATTTCTTCGGCACCGCTTACGGACTGACACAGCAGCAGCGGGATCAGGTAATTGGCGATGTGCTGACACTGACTGATATGGACGGACGCCGCAACGATCTGATCTCCGGCTTGTCACGCGGCATGCAGCAGCGAGTCAGTCTGGCACGAGTGCTGGTGCATGACCCAGAACTGCTCCTGCTGGATGAACCAGCCAGCGGTCTGGATCCCCGAGCCCGTATCGAACTCATGGAAATCCTGCGTGAACTGCGTCGCATCGGCAAGACCGTTTTTATCAGCTCGCACATCCTTAGTGAACTGGCGGATCTGTGCGATGCTGTAACTATCATTGACCGTGGCCAGGTGAAATACAGCGGCCCGATGGACCTGCTGCTGGAAACGACCAATCAGCAGCCACTCTGGAATCTGCGGCTGACAACCATCGTCCCGGGCGTCATCGAACGACTCAGAACACTGACGTGTGTGGCCGAGATTACCGAACCGGAATTCAGCAATGGTCGCGACTTCATTATCCGAGCTGCCGCTGGACTCAGCGGAAATGACCTGCTCCGAGAAATGCTGCCACTCGATCTGCCACTCGCGTCCTTCGGACAGCAGCGACGCCATCTGAATGACGCTTTCATGGACCTGACAACTCGCGGAGTCCCGGCATGATTTCCGGAACAGCAGCATTGTTTGCGTGGACATTGAAAAGCGACAACAGATCGGTCTGGCCACATGCAGTGCGCGGTGCTTTTGCCTTTATGATGCTGTTTACCCTCTCACTGGCGTGGACAGATGCATTCGGCACAACTCGCATCGGACTGCGGTTCTTCGAAACCATCTGCGTCCTCAACATCGTCATTATCACTGTTGCGGGCATCAGTTATTTCTCCACAGCCGTCACTGAAGAAAAAGACGCGGGAAGTCTGGCTCTGCTGCAACTGGCCGGTATGTCCTCGCTGGCCATCACTCTCGGAAAGTCCACATCACGACTCGTCAGCGCACTCATGCTGCTGGCCGTTCAGGTGCCATTTTCGTTTTTGGCTGTGACTTTAGGCGGAGTCCTTTGGCAGCAACTGCTGGCCGCGTGGGTCGCCCTCGCTGCATGGCTCATTCTGGTGGCGAATGCTGCCCTCCTATGCAGTGCTCGCTGCTCCACTTCCGGGCGCGCCGCAGCAATCGCCGGATCCATGGCCATCCTCTTCTTTCTGCTGCCTTCAGTCACACGCACAACGATTGCCTCTGTGCCTCCCGGAATTCTGCCCGCACCGGTCATGACAGTACTCAGTAATCTACCACCAGCACTTGAGCTGCTGTCACCATGGAGGCGTGTCGACCGTATCCTGAATAATTGGCAGAACACACGATTTCTCGGCAGCCAGTTCACTCTCAGCCTGCTGCTGGCCGCAGCCTGCTTCGCAGTCAGTACGCTGCGGCTGACTGCATGGGCGCGGCATGCCAATGACGCCGACAGCCAGTCCGGCTCGCGCACGCGAAGACTGCCTGTTGAACGCTGCTGGAAACTTCCGCTGACCTGGCGTGACTTCCACTTTTACACGGGAGGCTGGCCGTTCTTCCTGCTCAAGTTCACAGCAGGACTGGCAATCTACTCTGCTTTCGTCGTTATTCAACAGGTCGGCACGGGGCAGTGGAGCATCGTCCTGACAGGTGACTTCGGCTGGACCGCCATGCTGGTGTTCTCTGCAGTGCTTACCGTCGAAGTTCTGCTCTACTCGTCCGGCTCGCTGTTCTCCGAACTGCGACAGTCCACCCAGTCCACTATCGCCATGACACCTTGTTCCAGCGTGTCAATACTGCTGCAAAAAGCCGCCGGTTGCCTCATCGCTGTCCTGCCAGCCGTCTTCTGGTCCATGTTCACGCTGACCGTGTCACGCAACAGCGTACTGACACTGGTCGATACGAATACGATTGTTGTCTGGGCTCTGATGCTGGTCTTCAGCAGCCATGTGGCTGCACTGCTGTCCATGTTCACCCGCTGGGCCGCACTTCCGCTGACCGTGCTCATTTCTTTTTTTGCATTCTTCGTCATTGCCGGCCCCGTACTGACCATCCCCGACGTTGTCGATCGCATCGCAATCACTCACAACTATCAGCCCAGTCGCCTTTTTGCGTGGGCAATCACAGCCTTTTGGACATGGCTTTTTGCCCTGCTGCCCCTGCAACTGTGGATTCGCGATCAATGGGACAAACTAAGTCGCCGGTAAGACAAACATCGCAGCAGCGAAACGGATTCACAGTTTTCCTGTTTGTTCTGATACTGCCGCCATTGTTTGCAGGATGCGGCTCAGAATCGCCGTCTGCTCCGAAAGCGATGAAAGCTCCTTCGCCATCTGCGGTCACCGTAAACCCCGCCATCGAAACAGGCCCGCCACCGTCACAAATTCGCTTCGCTCCTCTGCCAGCCACCAGCTTCCCGGAAATTATTCCGCGGCGCGGCGAGGAGTCCGGGTTTGCCACAATCCTCGAATCACTCGGATCCGGTACCGCAGCCACTGACTTCGATCGCGATGGACTACCCGACGCCCTGATCGCCGGTGGTGGCTCGTTCAGCAATCAACAGATTCTTGGAAAACCAGTTTTCACGCTCCGCAATCGCCGCCACGCTTTTACGGATCACACAACCCAGTCCGGGCTGGCAGAGATTCCGCTGTATCACCACGGACTCGCCGTTGCAGATGCCGACAACGACGGATTTCCAGATCTGCTGATTACGGGTTATGGCGGAGCCCTTTACTTTCGTAATCAGGGAGACGGCACATTCACAGACGAAACAGCGGCATCGGAAATTCGCTGCCCCACATGGTGCTCGTCCGCCGCATGGGCAGACTTCAATAATGACGGCAGTCTCGATCTTTACGTGGCCGGTTATGTCGACTGGTCATTTCAGAATGACCCACCATGCTTCGCTGCTGATGGCGTCACTCGCGACAATTGCTCACCCAAACTCTTCCAGCCCTGTCCGGACTTCCTGTTCATCAGTCAGGCGGACGGAACATGGTCGGATCAGTCCCAATCCTGGGGCGTAAGATCTGATGGGAAAGCACTGGGCGTCGTCGCAGCCGACCTCGATCGCGACGGTCGGACCGATCTGTATGTTGGTAATGATGTCATGATGAACTTCTTGTATCGAAACACCGACGGTAAACGGTTTGAAGATCGTTCGATCTCCAGTGGTGCAGGAGTCAGCAGCCAAGGCTCACCCGATGCCAGCATGGGAGTTGACGCGGCGGATTTCGACAATGATGGCCGCTTTGATCTGTGGGCCGCCAACTTCGAGATGGAAAGCTTTGCTCTGTATCGCAATCAGGGCAGCATGATGTTCCGACACATCAGCGAAGAAGCCGGAATCGCCGCCGTCGGTGGACACTACGTCGGCTGGGGAACAGGATTCGCCGATTTCGATCTCGACGGCGACGAAGACCTCACCGTCTGCAATGGCAACGTGGTCCGCTTTCCACAGCACTCGCCGGCAAAACAACGCATGCTGCTGCTGGAAAATATCGACCATACATGGTTTCGCGAATCCACAGAGGACGCTGGCCAAATGCTCATGCAGCAGGTGAACGGCCGAGGCCTCGCACTGCTGGACTGGAACCTCGACGGACGACTGGATGTGCTGACAACTCCAGTCGAATCTCCGGCTGTATTGCTGCAAAATGACACACCCACTCAGGGCTCATCACTCACCCTGATCCTCGCCGGAACGCGTTCTTCAAGACACCCGGTTGGCTGCATCGTGGAACTGAAAACCACCACCCGAACCCTGCAGAGACAACTCAAGGGAGGCGGAAGCTACGCATCAACTCATCTGCCATGGCTGCACTTCGGCATGCTGGCCGAGGAACGGCCCCTGGAAATCACTATCCACTGGCCCTCAGGACAAAAACAAACCGTCAGCCCCGACCCGCTGAATGCCACCATGTCCATCAAGGAACCGACACCGCCAGCCCTGACAGAACAAAACGCAAACTGAACACACCAGCACGCAGACGTTTGGCCTGTCCCATGCAGTCAGAAAAACGAATAATCTCAATCGGATTTGCCAGCACCCCTCAAAAGGAAATTAATGGCAATCACTCACTTGAGCCCCCATTTTAGGGTAGAGACCCGTCTATAGGGAAGAATATCACCAGATTTAGTACCTCGGCCGGTGCCCGGGGGTGATCTTCAGCGAGGTTCACAGATGTTCTCGCGGGGTCGGATTCCTCTCCTGATGTTGCTGGCAGCACTCGCCCCGCTGCTGCTGGAGTTCCGTTGGAATCGCGTTCAGGACAGTTTTTACCGGCCAGCCCTCGCCGGTATCGGAATTGCTGTTCTGTCTGCAGTGCGAACACTTTCTCTCAAGGCTTGCTGGACGTTTCGCAGTTTACTTCTGATCGCTCTGGACCAGTTGCTGCTGACGACAGCAGTCATCACGGGATCCCGCTGGCTTTGTCCGCGGCAACTTGCAACCTGCTGTCAGCACTCGCCATTTCCTTTGTCCGCAAATCCGAAACCGCAGACTTCTGCTACCTGCTCACGTATCCGTTGCTGTTGCTTTCCTTGCCACCCACGGTCTCCCAGATAATCTGGCCTTTTGCCGCCACTCGCCAGGGGCTGCACCACTTTCGTCAGGACCAGCACTTATCCGGTCTGACCGTTGCGGTGGATATGGATCAAATCACCGGTGGCCTCTTTTCCTCGCAGGCCCTCTCACTGCTGGTACTGCTCTCGGGAAGTCTGCAAAAACGGTCCAGCATCGAAGCCGCTCTAATGATGCTGGTGGTCCAGGTAACCGTGTTCGCAGCGAATATGACCTCCGGGATCGTGCTGCTGGCGATGAAGGGTGGTCCAGGCGGGACACCTCATTCAGCAGCCATGTATCTGCTAACTACGCTGCTGATGCTGCTTCCAGCGGTCTTCTTTCTGCTCAGCGCTGAAGCCGCCTTGGTTGGATTGACGGCACCAATTCCGCTCCGGGAACCGGCAGACTCCAAAGACGGAAAATCACCGTCACTTCGCAGCATCTGCAGCCCGCTGGTCTACTGGTGGAATTCTCTGGAGGCCGCAATGCCGATGGATCCCTTGCCCTGTGAATCGCGAACCGATTTTCAACTTCCTCGTCCACTGCAGGCACTTTACCTGTGGCTGTCACCTGTCGTCATTACAGCCCAGTGCATCAGGCTGATCTTCTGAAGCATCAGGCGGAAACCTGCACGCAAACACCTGCTGACAATTCCACCGAACTCGATGACGAATGGGAGTCATCGTCAAGCGATGACGTGCGTTTGGGGGATCGCCCCACTGAACAGTTTTTTCCCGAAATGGTTGAGCGTGAACAGACCTGTGAAACGTCGCCTCTAGTGCTGCTTCGTCCCTCCGTACTTGTTCCGCTGCTCAACAGCTGGACGGGAGAATGGTTCATCGACTGTAATCCGTTACTTGTGGCACTTGGATTTCCATCCCTCCTGCTCACAGTCTGGCTGGGAATTTAGATTCTGGGTCGCTTCGTTGATCAACAAAAGTCAGTTGACGCCCACCGCACCATTCCGGCGGCAGTCGGACAGGCTTCGGACGTACAGGCTTCTGAACTGTGTCTTCGGGCACTGATTGGGCTGCAGTTGGACGACCTGACCGCCCGCAGCAACTGGCTGAGTTGTTGTGACAAACTGGCCGTGAAGAAGTCGCGTGGCAGCAGTTTCATGAGCTGACGAAAATCGTTGACCACGGATTTCCAGCAACCCACATGTGGATCGTCAGGAAGGCAATTGCAAAATCCCCCTGGAAACAGCTCAGCACCGCAGACTTGATGCAACATCTGCAGCAAGTGGCGGCGGCACAGCCTCGTAACCCCGAGGCTCACGCAATGCTGGCCGAGTTTTACTCAAACGAGAGTGAGTGGATACTGTTAGAAAAACACCTTCAGGCAGCGGCGGATATTGCTGACGACTGGCTCATTCCACTGGCTGAACTGCAGAACATGCTCGGAAAACAGCAGACTGCTGTCGACCGACTCAAAGAATATGAACAGAAACTTGCCGCCGGACTCGATCGTGACCCCGAAGATACGCCCCTGCGTCTGAAACTGGCTCAATGCATGGCACTGCAAAATCACACCGCAGAGGCCATACAAATGATTGCAAAACAGCGAATACTTGCCGACAACGATGAACTGAAGCGTTATCAAAGCCAGTAGCTGCAGCTCAGATCATCCGGAACCGACGCCGAAAATGTTCTCATCATCATCGGTACCACAGCCATACTCAATGAACGCTACGAATCGGCAGCAGAGGCGTTGCAGCAGACAAATTCACTCAGTAAGGGACGAACCCCCGTTGTCCTGAATAATCTCGCACTGGCCACCGTCCGCAACCCTGCCGGCTGAGCTCAAGATGCCCTCACACTCATCAATCAGGCACTTGAACTGGTAACTCGAAATCCGGAATTGCTCTCATTTCGCGGCGAAATCTTCGTGACAGTGCATCGCTGGTCCGATGCACGATGAGACCTTGAAGAGTCTGTCAGCATCCGAGGAGGTCGCCCCAAAGTGCACCGTGTGTTGCAAAATGTCTGGCTCGGACTCAACTAACCTGACCGCGCAGAGGCACAACGACAGCTGGCAGACCAACAGGAAAATGCCGCAATTCACTAACCCGAACGCCCCTGCACAAATCCCCGACTCGTCAGACTGCGTTCCAGCTGATCCAAAGACTCGGCACTGGTATGATCCAGTCGCAGCGCATCATCACAGGTCAGCAAATGGTTGTACTTCACCGCGGCACCGGTGTTAAACAGCACAACCGTCTCATCAGCTCGCAGCCAGCCCGATTCACGCAAGTGCACTGCAGCACGCCAGACGGCACCACCCTCAGGCGCCGCATGCACGCCCTGAACACGAGCCAGCTCGTACACACCCTGCATCAGTTCCTCATCGCTGATTGTGATCGCCGTACCACCGCTCTTCCGCAGAATGTCCAGCATCAGAAAGTCACCAACCGCCGCCGGAACTCGCAATCCGGAAGCCGCTGTTCTGGCATTGGGAAATAATGGTGCTGAATTCGCACCCTGCTCAAAAGCACGCACAATCGGAGCACACCCCTCGGCCTGCACCACCACCATACGCGGACGCACAGAACCAATCCACCCCAGACGCTCCATTTCATCAAACGCCTTCCACATCCCAATCAAACCAGTTCCGCCACCAGTCGGATACAAAATCACATCCGGCAACTGCAGGTGATCCGTACCACGAGCATCTGCCAGATCAAATGCCAGCTCATAGCCCATCGTCTTCTTACCCTCGAGACGAAATGGCTCCTTCAATGTCGACAGATCAAACCAGCCAAATCTGTCGCAGGCCGCTCGACACAGTCGCCCGCAATCACTGATCAGCCCATTGACAAGCACAACCTGAGCACCACCACAGGCGGATTCCAGAATATTGGCCGGAGGAGTATCCTCGGGAACAAAAATCACGCACCGCATTCCGGCTCTCGCTGCATAAGCCGTCGCTGCACCCGCAGCATTCCCGGCCGATGGCAGCGCAACGGTCTGAACACCAAATGCCGCCGCCCGAGTCATCGCCGCAGACATCCCTCGCGCCTTAAAGCTCTGAGTCGGATTAAATCCCTCATCCTTTAGCCACAATTCACCAAACCCCGCAAACACCCCACGCTCAACGCATTTCAAGAATGGTGTCAAACCCTCGCCAAGGCTCACGGCCTCAGACAGCCGGTTAACCGGCAGAACCTCATGAAATCGCCACATCGAACGCTCCCGACGGGCACGCACTACAGCAGGCGTCCAGTCACGCAGCGCCGCCAGATCGTAGCGCGCCAGTAACGGCTTCCCGGCTCGACTGAGCCCCTGCAGACAGCCCGCATCATACATTTCCCCTGTCAATGAGCATTCCAGAGCCGTATGCATCCCGCTGCTTCCTTCGGTCTTGAGACAAAAACCGGGTTTCCGGTAAAATTCGCATAAATCCTGCCAGACAGGCCCCGGCCTGTCCATGCTCCGGCCAGTCTTCTTATTTCGCCCAACAGACTCTCACGGCAAGGATGCCACGCGAGTGATCAATTTGAGAACTGCTGTTCCCTCACCCCGCCACCTGCTCCCGTCTTTGCATGCGGCAACAGGTGTCTCCACCGTCGTCTTGCTGACCTGCCAGACAGTGGCATTCTGGATTGCACTGTGCGGAAACAGCCTCCCTTCTGTCCTCGCACTACTCACGGCAATCATCGTCACAGTCACCGTCTCAGGACTACTGCAACCGCTTGTCCGGCTGGCTGCCGGGCTGCCGGATTTTGCACTGCCAGCGGCACTGCTCGCCTGCAGCACAGCCGCTGTCATCGCCATGCCGGTACTACTTACAGAAACCCTCTCTGCAGCAGCACTCTCGTTCACAGATGAGTCCATCGCCAAGGCATTCTTAAGGTTTCTGCTGCCCGGTGCCGTCGTCGCCATTGGCATGGTTCCGGTTGCTCTCTGGCTGCAACAGACCTGCACCATTAGTGGCAACTCAAAACAAGGACAAGCTGCCGGAATACTCGCAGGAATACTGCTTGTCACCTGCTGCCTGCTGCCGGGAAGTCCGGCAAACTGGGCCTTACTGTGCGGCCTCGTTGCCACTGCCACGGCATTCCATCGACGAACTGAACCTTGCGAATTCAGTCAGTCCCTCCCACTCCAGACAACCGCACAAGTCTGGCTCACAGCCATCGTGACCGGCGCCGCACTTGCCTCAACAGCAACCGCCTCCCTCACAATCACGCAGCCCTCACTGACCGGGCTGTTCACGAACTTCGCACTGGCACTCCTCATCGTCTCAGCCATCTCAATGCTGACTCACATTCTGCCCGGCCTGCGACTGGTGCTGAAACTCGCCGCCCCGGCAGCCCTGATGCTGGCTCCCTCCGCCTTCCCAGGCCTCGTTTACTCGAATCTGACGTGGGCCCCCTCAGCACACGAAGCCGGGCTGCAGACCCTGCAGATCGCCGCTCTCCTGTCCATGGCCTGTACACCACTGGCTCTGTCACTGTCGGCCTGCAGACGCCAGCCAGCACAGCCCACCTCGCTGATTTTGACCGTCGGAATGACCATTGGAGTATCACTTTCCATACTCAGCTCACAACTGCTGCCGGCTCTTCTCCAGATGCAGCTTTTCGCCCTGCTGCTCTCCAGCCTGACACTCTTCAGTCGCCCCGAAATCTCCGCCACTGGCACTTCAAAACCACTGCCTCTACCAATGCCGCGTATGCACCTGGCTATTATCACAGTCACTGCAGCCATTGCCGCCGCTGTCGGCACGCCCGCTGCAGCCCCGCTGCAGCGGTTAATGTTCTCAGAACGCACCCAGGTCGCCCTGCAGAGAAATGTTGACCCGGAACTCATCCCGCAGTCAGCCCCCGCCAGACTTGTTGAAGTACTCCCAACTGCCGCAGGTGAAGTCTCACTCTGGAAACTTACCGGAAGTCTGGTGGAATTTCGACGCAATGGGATTCCCCAGGGAGCAGCCAGCAGCAACCCAGAAACGACACCACAGCCACCTCAGGATGTACTGCCACTGATTCTGGCACTCTGTAATCATCCGCAACCCGGACACGTCCTGCTGCTGGGCGATGACGCAGGTGCTGCACTCCGAAGTTGCACTCATTTTCCCGTACAACAAATCACTGCGATACGACAGGATCCACGAATCACCCGACTGGCAGCAACACACGTCTGGAAACCCAGTCAACAAAACCCCCAAAATGACACCCGAGTCCGCATCAGTCATCAGCCCGCAGAACTGGCAATTCGCAGTCTGCCACCCGACAGCATCGATGCCATCATCTGCAGCGGACCACCGGCTTCGTCAATGTCGGCGGCCTCACTCAACACAGCCGAATTCTACGCCGCCGTTCACACGGCACTCGCCGCTGAAGGCGTTTTTGCGCAGAGATTCCGCAGCAGTGACTTCGGACCGGAACCCCTCCGTCAATGCCTCGCCACACTGAGCGCAATCTTTCCGGCCAGTGGCGCCCTGCAGACCATACCGGGCGAAATCGTCCTGCTCGCCACCAACTCGGACAAAGGCCTGATCAGCACCGGTATGCTCGACAGACTTCAGAAGGAACACGTCCGGACTGAGCTTTCACTCAGCGGCTGGGACTGGTCGCAGGTAGCCGTGCTGCCTCTTGCAGATGCCAACGATCCGGTCGGACTCTTCAGCACGGCCAAACGCCCGGCCATCCTGACCGCCGCTGCCGGACAAACCACACTGAACTGGCCTCGCGAAGCTTCCAGAAATGCTGACAAAGCTCGCGAACTGCAGGCAGCCTTCGCTCCGTGGCAGAAACAACTGGCCTCCGCTCTGCCCGTCACGGAAGCACATCACGAAGCCAAGCGTCGCCTTTCATCACTCGCACAACAAGTTGAAATTCTCGCCGGGATGCCCGACCAGCCATGGACCTATCGCAGGTCACTGCGCATGGAAATGCAGCAGCACCCGCGACCGCCCCTTGAAAAGGTGGAAAACGGTCGCATCATCCGCATCTCACATCCGCTAGATCAACAGCGACAACAGTACTTCCAGTCACTGGGAGACGCTCTCATGGCGGCAGCCCGCAACGAACACCAGGCACTGGAACTGGTGCGACGCCTGATCAGCTTTGCACGCTCCGGCGATCCACTTATGGGGCACTTTTCCCACTACGAAATTGTTCGACTCCATGAACTGCTCAAACATCCGGCACCCGCAGAAGAATTGCAGCACCGCCTGCACATTGTGTTTTTTGCCAACCCCTCAGATGCCTCCGTCAGACCCGTCATCTCAGCCCTTGACCAACTGGTGCGACAGCCCGAACTGATCAGCCAGCCAGATGAACGCTTCGACCAGCTCAATGCTCTGCTGCAGAAACTGATCGAACGATGGGAAGCCAGAACTGCATGGGAACCCAAATCGGCGACACGAGTCCAGAATGATGTGGATCAGTCCGTCAGTATCAGCAACCTCGCCCTCGATCAAATGCAGGAACTGGCCTCCAGTGCCGGCGTCAGCAATCGCGACATCCAAAAACGACGTCGCTACATCAATCAGGCACTGATCGTGCCACTCCGCGACTACCGGGACCAGGTACTGGCACACCGCATGAAAAACAATCCCGCTGCACCCGATGGCGAAGATCCCGATGATCAGCCGCTGCTCGTGCCCGCACCCCAGCCACTCACCACCAACTGACCAGCAAACAGCAACAAGTACCGCCGCTCAGCCAGTCGTCGGAACAGCAGGAGCCGGCGGTGCTACTGGAGCCGGTGGCTCCGCAGGAGCAGCCGGGTCCGGCGAAACAGGGGTGGCAGGAGCAGCAGGGTCCGCCGGGGCAGGGGTGACGGGTTCCGCAGGAGCCGGTGTCCCCTCAGGGACAACAGGCTCTTCAGCTGCCGGAGCAGGCTTTGGTGCCACGACCGCATCAGCCTCACCCGAAACAGTTTCCGTTTTTTCAGCAGCAGCAGCAGCCGGCTCAGCCGGAACCTCCAGCACCCGCTCACGCAGCGTTCCACCCAAAACCAGCTTCCAAATCCCCGCCGGATCCTTCAACAGCACGTGACGCGCTGTAATCTCAGTAATTTCTGCAGCGATCTCAGACATCCGGACGACTTCGCCAGCCTTCAGTTTCAGCGTTACGCCCGTCGCACGATTTCGCAGCCACGCAAACCAGATACCGTCACGCGAAACCGTGCCGGTCAAGGTCGTCATTGCCGCAAAATCGTCCTGCACATCCAGCGCCACCTTCGCTGACGCTGACTTCGGATCGCGACCGCCGTCCGTCACATTGACTGTGACATCATACTTGCCCGGAGTAAACGAACGCGCCGGCAACCACTTCAATAACCCCGTTTTTGCGTCAATCCCCAGTCCCTCAGGAGCTCCGCCCCCCAGACTGTACTTCAAGGACTCCGCCGGACCGTCATCAGTCGCTGCCGCCTGCAAAGAAAACTCACGCCCCAGCACCACCGTTGCTGTTGACTGCAGTGTTATTTTCGGAGCGATATTCTGCTCCTGTATCGTAATCGTCACCTTGGTGCTGATCTTCTGATCCGGCTTGCCCGACTGCACTGCCGCTACAACCGCAGAATACTTTCCTGGCTGCAGCGATTCCTCAGGGGACCACGTGAACTGCCCGTTCGTCGCATCAATAGACATCCCCTCCGCTGCGTCCTCCAGCGCAAAAGCAGCCGTACCCAGCTCGGGATCCGCATTGTCCAGTTTCGCCGTCAGACTCACCGGTTCACCAGGACGTATTGTCTTGTCTGACACACCAGCCACACGCGGACTCCAGCTCTTCGCCGCCGCTGGCAATACAAATGGAGATGCTGCAACCAGTGCCTGATAGTCCTCCAGCCGCTTCTCACGACGATCCCACAGCACCGGAAACAGTTCGACAGTCGAAAGGTCTGCATGCGAGACAGACTTCGTACCTGCATAGCCTCGAACAACCTTCCAGCCCGCCTCACTCACCTCAGTAACCTGCAGCAGCTCACGATCAAGCCGCACCAAAAATGGCTCAAACCCCTCAGACTGAACCGGGAACAACTCGTTCGGTACGGCTATCAGCAGCAACGCCTTGTCATCAATCGCTCCTGCCAAACGCGTCCGCGGCAATAATTCAGCCCGGTTCTCTGTGCCCGTAACACTCATCCCTTCAACCGTCAGCGTCACTGCCAGACGCGGATTGCCCTGCGCACCCGGGCTGTCCACCTTCATGCCGCTGATCCGATGCAGCAATGCAGACTGATCAAACAGATACAGAAAACGCGCCAGCCCCTGCAGATCAACCTCCGCCTTCTTAATCTCAACCGCCACTGTGTTGAACTCTTTTTGCGCCGATCGAGCACCAGGAATGACTTCAAACCCTGAGCCGGAAAAACCACACTGCCGAGCCAGATCAAAAACCCACTCGCGATACAGCCGCTGAGCACTGTCCAGATCCCCAGGCAGACTGATCGCCTTCCAGTCCTTCAGATTGCGCTGAGCCACATTCAACTGGATCTCCTGATCCGCCAGCTTCTCAGCCTGAGCTTCCGCTGTGGCCACCTTCCGCTCCAGATCGCGAATCGGCCCCATTACCCAGTTAGTCACAACCGAACGGCCAAAATAAACCGCTACGACTGCCCCCAGCCCGGCTGCCAGCAACTTTGTGCGTTTCTGATCGTCCATCGCCCCAGACTTTCCCGCTTAACTCAGAAATTCAGAACAACTCTGACACCCGTACAATCATCAGCTTCAGGATGCACTTTCCGCCGAATCACGCCCCTCAGGCAGAACAAGCTCCATCGTTACCTTGATCTGATACTCCTGAGATGCAGCCGCTGGACGAACGTCCGTCTCATACGGCTTCACGCGATAACCGGCCTCCGCAAGTCGACGACTGAAATCATTGATCTCAGACTCAGTCTTCGCCCAGGCGTCAAATCGCACCAGTCCCACACCACCCTGCTGTACTGTCGCAAAGGTCATGTTATCCACAAACAAACGATCGGTCCCCGGCATCAGCCGCCGCAAACGCTCCACTTCGTCCAGCCACTCCACATCACGATCCACCCAGCGACCAATCTTCTCAGCCCACTCAAGATCCTTGCCACCAGCATCTACCAGCTCCCGAATCTCAGCGTTCTCAGCATCCAAACGCCCATTCTTACCCGTTAAATCCGTAATCCGCCCCTGACGATACGACCAGATACCGGCAAACAACACCACCGCTGCCAGCGAACCACCCAGAATCTTCACGCGCCGCAAATCACGCTTCGCAGGCGCTTTCCGCGGATTCGCAAAGTCAATCGACTGTACACTGCTGCCCGCCCCTGACAACAATGCACCAGCGGCCGCCACAACGTCCACAGCCAGCCCAGCCCCCTCAACACTGACCAGCAAAGCCGGATCCACCCGCTCAATCACGGCCCCGTCAAATCGAGCTGATAACTGATCCGTAACTGTTGATGTGATTTCATGAGCCCCCAGGAGCACAATGCGGCCGATTTTCAGGTCACCCACCACATCTGCAGCCGACATCCGCGCCCGCGAAAGCTCAGCACGAAGCGTTTTCTCAATCGCATCGGCAGCAGACCACGAAGCCCCACTGTGCGAAAACAAGACCGTCCGACCACGCAAAAATGTCAGTTCCAGAAAATCACGCCGCATCACCGCCACAACATCCACACCACCGACATCCGCACCATCACGCAATAACCCGGCTGACTCAAGTAACTGAGCGACGCAGTAGCCACTCACTCGAGCCTCTGACAGGTCCAGCCCGGCATCACCCAAAGTACGACGCACCAATGACAACTGCTCGTTCGGAACCGTGACCAGCAACACGTCCCTCGTGGCTGCTCCCGCCTGCAGGGGCAGCGGTGTAAAGTCCAGCGAGACCGCTTCGACAGGTACCGTCAGCTTTAATGCCGCCTGCATCCGCAGCAAATCCGGCACCTCCGAATCCTGCACAGGAGGCAACTGGACCCGATGAACTGTTACCTGCTGCCGAGGAAACACGATCGTTGCTGCCAGGCGACGCTTCTCATTGCCACCCGGAAACAACTGCCGCAAACGCTGCACGATGTCCAGAGTATCCTCGGCGTTCTCACCACGCGGCAAGGCCTCAGCCAGACTCAACTCGACTCGCTGACCTGCGCTCCGGCCACGCACTACCAGCAGACGCTCACGATCCCACTCAATGACGATCTCTGCCATGGTTGCCACACTCTGGTCCAAATCACTCAAATGAAAACACCACCCAATTCAACACCACCAAACAACAGTCGGTGCCGATCACCCGCAAAATCGGTTCTTCACCCCAAAACCGCGTGTACACCTGATCGCCTGTAGCAAATTTGCGGATTAAAGCACCATCAGTCATCCGGCCTGCCGTCCAGCAAAGCCGGCGGAAAACCACGTCCCAAACCCGTCAAATCCCGCTGAAACACAATACGCGGCGGCTTCTTCGTACCATCCACCATCGCTTCCAGTCGAGTCGTCGGACCACCCTGATCAAAATGCCCCAGTACCTGAAATGAATACACATCCCCCGTCGTCGTCAGCCATGGCCCCAGTCGCTTAAATGCCGGCACATCCACCAGCCCCTCCGTCAATAACCACACAGGGGACCGCCGCATCGACATCACCTGAGCCGCCTGAGCAGAATCCTCACCAGCCGGTGGCCTTGCCCCAAGAATCGCATCCGCAACCGCCTCAGTCATGTCCGGAATCGCCAGCAGTACCTCCCGCGGAGCAATATTCACGTTGATCCGACCGTCCACAAATTCGTCATTCAGCCACGTCAGCTTCTCCTCCAGCACCAGCATCTGCTCCATCAAACCCGCCGGGTCCGTCGATGTCCACGGACTGTTCAGCGTCTGGTCCGCACCATTGACAGTCACTGCCACCTGAGCATCAATCAGGTCGTAAATCGATCGAAAGGATGCCTGCGGCGGATTCGAAAGATCCATGCCCCCGCGAGTCACTTTGCCCAGTTCACCATTCGCCAGATTCTTCGCAATCCAGTCCACCAACTGCTGCTGCTCGATCGTCAGCTTCCCCTGTGCCTGCGAATCCGCCAGCTGATCACCCGTCAGCCGATAACCCGTCACAAAAGTCGCCGTTTCCGTATCAAATGACTCCTCCAGAAAATCGAACATCTCCGCCACAATGCCGTTGTTCAGATTGATCTTTTTTTCACCCGTCGTCTGCACGTTTCGCTCCTGACTGGAAACTGTCAGGTAATCACGCAGACCAAAATCCAGCACCCCGTCCTGATCGTCCGCCGGAGGACTCTCACCACCGTCATCCTCATTCGGATCCAGACGCCCGTTACGATTGGCGTCCTCACCGTAAAACAGCTGCGGCGTCACACCCTGCACCTGCAGCAATTCATCAATCGACTGCATCGGCGCATTCCTTGCCGAATAAGGAACAGCCAGCGTCTCATACGTTGGAGACTCCGCTCCCCCCGCACGCGTCTCCTCGTCGGAATCAATCCAGTCCAGAATCGCGTTGCAGATGTCCCCGCTCATATTCGGAATGAAACTGACAGCCGTATACGGATCTGTCGTCTCATCCGTATCGTTCTCCAGCTCCAGCAATTTGTTCACGTTGAATTTGGCTGTTTCCGTCGTCAGGCCCGCCCGCGGCAATGCATCCAGTGACCCCACCATCCCCGGACTCAGCACCGAAAATCGCACCTGCCCCCGCGCTTCACCACCACCCATCGGCTGCCGGCTAAACGTTGCAGAATCATCGTAGAAATCCAGCGAACTAGCGGATTCTGCCCAGGTGGCGTCCATCTGCCGCAATGCAATCTGCGCAGCCACATACTCAACACCAGACTCAGCCGCCATGCGAGCCTCAACATCACGGCCAAACATGGAAGCCGCACGGTTCTCTGTATCCATCTCACTAAGGTAACTATACGCCGCCAGTGACAACAGAATCACCACCACCGTCACCACCAGCAGCACAAAACCACGCCGACGAACCCGCTGCTGAGGCTGACCATTCGCATGGATTGCAGATGTCGTTCTCACAGGACCTGCTCCGCTACAATCGGTTCCGCTACCGGCAATGGGACCACGACACGATGAGTCGTTGCTGGCAATGCATAAGGATCCGGCTCATCCAAAAATGACGCATCCGACGCCTCAGAATCATCCCGTACCGTCAACACAATCTCAATCGCCTTCGGCAATGCATTTAATGCCGTACTGTCCCACTCCTCCTGCCACGCTATTCCGTCGAAATATCGAAACTGCACACCAGACACCTCCCGCGCCAGTAACCTGGCTGCCGCCAGCTGCGGACTGTCCTCCGAATTCTCCATCGCTGCACTCAAGCCATATAAATCACCCGCCATGCGAGCCAATCCAACTGGACCGTCGTCCCGCCCTGGAGCCTCACGATCCGCTATCTCCGAACCCAGACCAGCACCGTTCTTGTCCGCCATCAAATAACGAATAATCACCAGATCACCCGTCCGCTGATCAAGAGTCGATAACTCCTGAGACGACACATAGGACAAATTTGGATCCGGACGACTGACAAATAACTGTAAATCCGCCGCCGTACCGACCAGTCCACTGGTATACGCCGTGGACACAGTCTCCGGATCAATCATCGATTCGCCATAAGCGTTGCCGTCCAGTTCACCTGCCGTTCCCGATCCCCCAGATGTCGCACTGCCCGTCGAACCACCAGACAGACCGCTGGTACCCGCACCGCTCAATCCAGAACTGCCCGCAGCCCCCTCCTCGTCCTCAGCCAAGACCTCCTGCTTCGCAAATACCACCGACTGTATGTCCCTCGTCATCTGACGCAACACCGCCCGAGCAACCTGCTGGCGACCAATCTCTTCATGACTGTCCAGCTGCAGCTGAAAATAAGTGCTCATCGCCGAATACAGCGCTGCCATCAGCAAGGATGTCAACCCTACTGCGATCAGCAGCTCAAACAACGTAAATCCGGCGGCCGGATTGCTGCGCAAGGAGCAGGGGAGGGCTTTCACTGACTGCCTCCTTCAATCGCAGCGTCGAGAAACAACTGCGGATCCCGCATGTAACGCACCAAACTAAAAGCCGCATTCGGCTCACCATCCACATCAGCACGATGCTCAACAACAACAGTCACCTGCAACAAATCACTGGAACGACCACTGGTAATATTCACCGACCAGTACCACGTGCCCGTCTCATCATCAAAAAACGGATTGTCAGCCGACGACACCGCTTCCGAGACCCCCGAGACAATCTCGCCCATCACAGTTTCACAGCGCAACACCGCCTCCGACTGCAGCCTCGCAGAAACCTCGGCACGCTGACCAACATTCAAGGCAAACATGATCGCCGTCATCGCGCCCATGAACACCGCCACCGAGATCAATACCTCCAGCAGCGACAATCCACGACGCCCGGGATCCACACCAGAAAAAACCTCCCCGCCGCCACCATGGACAAGCCTCATCACTCGTCCTCCAGCTCAAAAACCTGCGATACCCGAATCGCACCCGTCAGACCGCGAACAGTGATCTCCGCAGTTCGCCCCACCTCGTCCACAACTCGGATCACACGGTCCTCAGCTGTCCCGTCAAACCGAAACAAAATCGGCTTTGACCACGTCTTCCCGGCCAACTCCCCCGCGTTCGGCAGATCATTAAAAGCCAGTGGCTCAAGCGACTCCCCGCCAGCATCCGCATCATTCGCCGGACGCAAATACAGATTTTCGTCAAGCTCGCCTGCTTCCAGCACCACTCGCATGTCGTCGTCTTCACCCGAGTAACTGTTGGCGAGCGTCGGTTCGGGCTCAGCCGGAATCGCAACAAACGACGGACCGTTCAGCTCAAATCGGAAGTGATAGTCCACACCGCCGTCGATCGCATACCGCCGCGCATTACCCATCACTTCCCTGACAGACTCAGCGGCGTCCTGCACACGACCGGACTGCAAACGATCCATCAGCGGAGGAACCGCGATCGCCGACACAGCCACCAAAACAGCCAGCGCCAACAACAGCTCAAGCAGCGAAAAACCCGCTGCGGAACACTGTTGTTGCTGCTGCTGACGCTGAATCATGACTCGCTCTGCCAACCTGCACTAAAACGCAAAAAACCAGCCCGGATCAGCACTCACGGGTGCTGCAGACCGCCTGAAACCGGCTCTTCGAGCCGGTAATTCAGACAACCACAGCACCCGCAGCACTCACACCCGCTATTCAGGCAACAGGGTCATTCCGTTGCTGCCAGCGTCTTCCAACTGGGAATGTCGTCACCTTCCCCACCCTCGTCGTTGCCGTTCGCACCCATTGACCAGATAGCCGGCTTCAAAGCATTCTGCTTCTTGCTGTGGCTGTCACCGTTCCACTCATACTGTAAAGGCCGCCCCCAGGCATCCAGCGGTGCTTCCTCAATGTACGGACGCAGCTTGCGGCCTTTGTAAGCCGGCGGATTCATCATTTGAGTCCAGGCCTCCTGGCCACTGCTGGCCTTCAGATAAGCCCCATCATGATCAGCCGCCCACGTACCAACCGGGTTCTTCTCAATACTTTTGATCGTGGCCAGCGTGACATCCTCGTTGGCCTTCTGCTGACTGCCAATCAGGTTGGGCACCACCATCGCCGCAATCACCACAATAATCGCCAGCACGATCAGCAGCTCAAGCAGAGTAAACCCCGCCCGACGCAAACCACGGTCTCCACAACTGCCACTGCCTGCACTATTCTGTATTCTCATAATTTCACACTTCCACCGTTTCAACAGACTCAAAAACCAGACTTCAGCAACACCAGATCATTCGCTGCCAACAGGAAATTCCTGGAGGCTTTTTCCACTTCACCTGTTAGACGACATATTCAGCACCGGCAACAGCAAAGCCGCAATCACAAATGTCACCACAGCAGCCATCACCAACAACAACATCGGTTCCAGCAGACGCACCACCATGTCAATCCGACGACTGGTCCGCTTCTCCAGATTATCCGCCACATTAATCAGTACATTCTCCAGATTATTCGCCTCCTCGCCAACTGCAATCATCTCGATCAAATCGCGAGAAAACTGGCCGCTGGCACGCAAAGGCACAGCCAGAGACTGACCGCTGCTCACGTTCTCTGCCGCATTCGCTATCGCCTCCGACAAAATCACATTCCCACTGGCATCCTTGGCAATTCGCAGCGACTGCAGAATCGGAACACCATTCTTCAGCAAAGTCCCCAGCATGCGACAAAAACGAGCCACCGCCAGACTCTGCAAAATCCCGCCAAGCCCAGGCAAACCTAGCTTCAGCCGGTCCAGATTGCGAGAACCCTCAGGAGTCCCGATATAGTAGATGATCCCAAATATCGCCGCCCCCACCGCGGCCAGCAACAACACTCCGCGAGTCTGAATCAAATCACTGATCGCAAGCAAAGTCGTAGTCGCCCACGGCAGCCTTCCCTGATCCTGCATCCGATCAAACATCGAAGCAAATTCAGGCACAAACCAGATCATCATAACCGTGACAATGCCCAGCCCCACCGTCATCAGAAACATCGGATACACCATCGCACCCGTCACTCGGCCACGCAACTCTTCCTGATGCTCGTTAAACACCGCAATCCGACTCAAAACCTCCTCCAGAAATCCACCCTCCTCACCAGCCTTCACCATACTGATGGACAGGAAATTGAAAGTCTTCGGGTGACGCCGCATAGCATCGTTCAGTCGAGTCCCGTCGGCCACCTGCTCACGCACGTCCTGAACAACCGACCGCAGCACCGGGTTCGACGTCTGATCTTCCAGCAATTGCAACGACCGCAATAAAGGCACGCCGGACTTCAGCAGATCCGCCAATTGATTGTAAAAAACTGTCAGGAACCTCGTGGGTACCCGCTTCGATCCCGTGGCCGCCTGCTGCTTCGACTGCTCAGTCAAAGCCACATTCATCGGAAACAGACTGCGCGATGCCAAAATCGACAGGGCGTCCTTTTCACTGGTCGCCGTCAAAACCCCGGATACCTGCTGCCCGGAAAGCTCTCTTGCCTGATACCTGAAATCCGGCATGCCGTCACTGTCACCCGAAAAATTAACTCACCTGTCAACCCACTATGTCACCGCGAGTCAGCCGGACAACCTCATCGATGCTGGTGACACCAGCCGCAACCTGCTCCCAGCCACTGCTTCGCAATGTCGTCATCCCAGCCTTTAGGGCATAATCGCGGATCTCAGTGCTGCTCTTCTGCTCCACACACATCCGCTGCACTATCGGATCCGTACGCAGCAACTCAAACACGCCAATTCGCCCAGCAAATCCCGTATCCCGACACTCACGACAACCCCTCGGCTCATACACCACATCACACAAATCCCGCGGGAAATCTGCAGGCAGATCCGCACGGGAAATCGGTACCGCCACCTTGCAGTGCTGACAGAGACGCCGCACTAGTCGCTGCGCCAAAATCCCCTCCACCGTACTGGCCACAAGGTAAGGCTCGACACCCATGTCTACCAGTCGAGTAAACGCGCTGGGAGCATCGTTGGTGTGCAATGTGCTGAAGACGAGGTGACCCGTCAAAGACGCCTGGATGGCCGCCTGTGCTGTCTCGCCGTCTCGAATTTCCCCAATCAACACCACGTCCGGGTCATGTCGCAATATGCTTCGCAGACCTGCCGCAAACGTCAGTCCAATCCGACTGTGAACCTGAATCTGACTGATCCCGTCCATCTGATACTCAACCGGATCCTCCACAGTGATGATCTTCACCGACGGATCCTTGATCTCATTGAGTCCACTATACAACGTCGTTGACTTACCGCTGCCCGTCGGACCAGTTACCAGAATAATCCCATGCGGCAGGTCAATCAACTGACGAAAGATCTTCATGACCGTCGGAGGCATCCCGACGTTCCGCAGGTCAAACGTCATTCGCGCCTTGTCCAGCAGACGCATCACCACGCCCTCACCGTGCAGCATCGGAATGATCGACACACGCACGTCCACCTCACGCCCCGAAACACGCAGCTTGATGCGGCCGTCCTGCGGCAAACGCTTCTCGGCAATGTTCAAATGCGACATGATCTTCAGACGAGTCACAATCGCGTTGTAGAACTGAGCAATTTCGGGAGGCGTCGGCTGTATGCGGAGCATCCCGTCCAGACGGAAACGCACACGCATGCCGTTCTCCTGCGGCTCAATGTGCACGTCACTGGTCTGCAGCTTCACAGCCTCCATCAACAGCTCGTTCACCAACTTGATGACGGATGGCGCCTGAGCCCCCTCGGCGAGTTCACCAAAGTCCTCATTGATCTCCTCCAGAAGCTCAATGCCCTCGTCCGCCTTGCGACGCACAAGTTCATTGATCGTGTCACCACCCACCCCCAGCAGCTCGTGAATCCGACTGCCAAGTTCGCCACTGCGAGTCAACACGGGAGAAAGGCGGAAACCACTCACCGTGCTGAGTTCGTCCAGACCCTCCAGATTCAAAGGATCCGCAGTCGCCACCACCACATGACCGTTCTGACGGTACAGCGGCAACAGCGAATGTCGGTAAATCGATGACGTGGGAAACTTCGCCAGCAAATCTGTGTCAACCTGAACATCCTTCAGGTCCACATACGGCATCCCAAACTCGTCCGAAAGCGTCTGCAGCAGACGGTCTTCCGTCACCACACCCATCCGAATCAGCGCCTGATCGATGCGGGAGCCGGAATGGGCCTCGTGAGCCGCCGTAATCTGCTCTCGAGTCGCCAGACCTTCACTGATAAGCAACTGTCCGAGTTCCATCGCAGTTCACTAACCCCATATTGCCTGATAAATCCGGAAGGGAATCAACGACCACCACCGCCACGGCCACCAAATCCGCCACGACCACCGCCAAACGGGCTGCCACCACCGCCAAACGGGCTGCCACCACCGCCAAACGGGCTGCCACCACCGCCAAACGGGCTGCCACCACCGCCAAACGGACTAAAGCCGCCACGACCACCACCAGTGTCCCCGCCACGCTGACGCATCCGATCCATCATCATCTGCTGGATCGGGTCCGGAGCCTGCTGGCCGGGACTGCCTGGAGCATTCGAACCGGAACCACCCGAGTCACCTCGCGATGACGATGATGACGACGATGACGATGTCGAAGGGCGAGTCGAACTGGTAGTGACACGCGGAAACATACTGGTCAGAGAACGCTGCACCGTCGCCGCATCCGAATGCTGCAACTGCACCACTCGCACCGTTCGATTGGCCTGCTGAGCCGTCTGATCAACTTCTTCCACCAGTGACTTCACCTTTTGAAACAACGCCTCACTGCTGGAAATAATCAATGTACTGTTTTGACGATCCACGGCCACTGTCATCTGAACTCCCGTGGGTTCATTACGAGCACCCCGGCCACCGCCACCGCCACCGAACATCGCCGCCAAAGGATTGTTCTGCTGACCACGACCACCAGCCGCCTCCATGTATGGCTTGAATGCGTCGCTCACAATCGTCACGACCTCATCCACATCCGCATGCTGCACCGCCAGACGACGCGGCTGCAATTCTCTTAAGGACTCAGGCATCTCGTTCGAATCCAGCACACGCAACAAAGATTCCGCTTCATCCACAGCAGCCTGAGGACCTGTAATGTACAGGCAGTTCGCTCGAGGATCCGGGATAATTCGCAGCGTCTGCGGATTCGCACCCAGACCAGACAATCCCGTCATGCTGGAAACCGACTGAGTAATCGGACTGAACATTGAACTCAGACTGAATGACGAATCCGCCGCCGTACTGGTGACACTGCTGCTGGGAATCAACTGCTCCAGCAATCCGGCAGTCTCTGTCGCATCAGAAGCCTGCAGATAAAACACCGTCCAGCGAGTCCTGAAGGGGATCGACTCCTGCAGAAAATCCATCATTTCTTCCAGACGGTCCAGTGCCTCCTCGTCCTTCGAAAGCAACAGCAGGTCGTCCCCGTCCACCACAATCTGAATGTCCGGAACTCCCACAGAAGACTCATCCTGAGCCGCCTGACGCGGTGGCAACGGCGGTGCCGCTGAAGCCTCCTGACGGACCGGATAATAAAAAGTCTCCTTCCGGATTCCTCCCGCTCCCGGCTGACGGCCATGGTAAGTCGTCGTCGGCTGCTGGCCAGAAGTACCCGGTGCAGGAGTTTCGCTGGCAGGAGCATCCTCAGTGGGCTCGGCTGACGGCAAGGGGCCCGATGGAGTCTTCAGGTCGCGAATCGGTCCGGTCTTCGCCGGCACCACAATCCGAATGTTCGACTTCTCAGCAGACTGCCACTCCTTCTGCAAATACTCAAAAAACTCAGCCGGATCACGGCCCCGCAACGAATACCGCCGAATCGGACCACCCTCGCCCTTGTTCCGCTGCCCCGTGCCCTCCTCACCCAGATCACGCAACACCTGCCGAATCTGCTCCACCTGAGCCGCTGTGCCCTTCACGATAATCCGATTACCGTAAAGATCCGTTTCCACCGTTGGAGCAGCATCGCCCTCGGCGATGAACAAGTTTCGCAAAGTAGCAGCAGCCGTCAGAGGATCCATCTTCACCAGCGGAATCACCGCCACCGAACCAGATGCCCCAGTGCCCTCGGAAAATGACTTCACCCACTCCGCCACCTGATCCTGCTGTTTCGTTGTTCCAAAGATGTGCACCGTGCCCGCCTGGCCGTCTTCATTCACAACCACTCCCGGCAGCATCGCGTCAATACTCTGAGCCACCTGGTCGGCTCGACCAGATACCTTGTAGACCTTCAAATACGGACCGCGACGATCCGTTCCATCCAGAGGATTCCCCTTCGGGTCCTTGTCAACATCCAAAGTCCTCACAATCTCTTCCACCAGCTTCTGCTGATCCGGCGATGCCGTCACCAACAGACTATTGGTCCGAGTATCCGAGAAGACCTGCAATGTGCTGGCCTTAGCAGGTGCCTGTGACTGCGGCGGACCGCCACGACGATCACCACCCGAACCCGCACTCACATTCGTCACCCCCTGACGCATGCCAAACTGAGCCAGCAGCATGAACTCAGCTTCCTCAACGGCAATGTGCTCAAGATAATACGACTTGAAGACCAGTTCGTCTTTCATCCGGCCCAGGGCAGAATCCACATAACTCTTGATCCGTCGCAGATTCGCTCCCGTGTCCGAAATGATCAGTGTACCCGTCTGAGTAAATGCAGTCATGGTGCCCAAAGGACCCAGCAACTGCTCGACCTCCTGAGCCATCACGCCAACATCCAGCTTCTCCAGCGGTATCTCAATCCGCACAATCTCGTTCTCGCCAATCGTGCGAGTTCCGCTGTCAACCTTGAGCAGATCGTCCACGGAAACATCACGGATCAAATTCGGAGCAATCGTCTTGTCGACGTTTACACACACCAGAAAGTTGTCCTTCACAACCAGCGTGTAACCCTTCCGCTGCAGATACCCGTTGATGATGTCCATCGCCTGGGAAATTGTGTACTCAGCCGAATCAATGTGAGTAAACGTGCCGGTGGGAAGTTGAGTGATGTCCAGCGTGTAACCACCAGCCGCCGCAAAATCCTGCAGCACCTGATCCCATGGAGCATAGCGCATGTTAAATGACAGCTTTTCGGCTCGCTCACCAGGAACCGCCGCAGCTCCAAAACTGGACACCACGACTGCTCCCGCTGGCGCTGCCCCCTGAGCCTGCGGATCATAAGCTGCCGCTGCACCACCGGCAGCAGGAGCCGGCACGGCACCGGGAGTCGTGACTTCGCCAGACACGGCAGCAGCCTGAGGCCCGGCCTGCTCGGTCCATTTCGTCTTCTGCTCCGCAGTCAGTACCGCCTGGTACTTTTCATCCCACTCCTTTGTAAAAGCCGCTCGCTGCTCCTCAGTCGCATTAAATCCCAGCGCTGCAGACGCCTCCCGACGCTGAGCCGACAATGTCTCCAGCGACTTTTTCTGCTCGTCCGTTAAGCCCAGATCAGCGGCCACACGAGAATCCGAGAGAGCCCTCACGCCAGCCTCTCGGATGTAAATCGTGCGCAACAGCTTCAGCTGACGACTGTCCAGCAAAGCCAGAGATTTCCCCGAAACACCCCCTTTCGCCGCAGCCACCGCTGCCTGCATCTCCTCACGAATCTTCGTACGAGCAGCCTCGTCCTTCTCTTCCTTCATCCGCTGCAAAAACGGATCAAAAATCTCACGACCAGGGTTGCCAGCCGCTGCTGCCTCCGACAACTGCGTCTTCTGTGTCTCAGACAGACCCAGTTCCTGCTGAATCTCGTCACGACGCAAAAGATCAGCCTCAGAACCCGCTCGAGCCTGCCCGCGGACAACCGCCGGGCTGCCTACCAGCGCCGCCAGCAGCATTCCCGTACATAAGAGAGTCCGCCCGACAAACACCTGCAATTTGATCACGGGAATCTTCCATCCAGGTCGCATATTCTGTTCCCATACAAATGTACACACACGCACACTTGGGTACAATTCGCTATTCTTCGCAATCACAGACCACTGCCATGAACCGAACCTGGGGAATACCCCCCAAGGACAAGAGCTGCAGGTGAAAGTGAAGGTCCTGACGAGAATTCTGCCTGAATCCCCCAGCTTCTTCGCTCTCAAACCCAGAATTCTCCCGTGAGGGTCTGCAAAAATTCGAAAGATTCCCGAAACGTACAGTGACAAACAGGGTTTGAAGGCATAATAGAACGTTTAGTCCCCAGACCAGACCGACAAATCTTCCGCGTCAGGGTTACTCCATGAAACAAATGTTCACACCCCTGCTGCTGGTGGCTGCTCTGCTGGGATCCGAATCTCTGCTCGGCCAGGACGGCGGATTCGGCCGCGGTGGCGGCGACAGTGATCGTGGTAACGATCGTGGCAGTCGCGGCGGAGATTCCCGCGACCGCGGCGGCTTTAGGGGAGGAAGTTTTGGCGGCGGGGCGCCGAGTGGTTTCGGCGGAGGTCCCCCAGCAGGGTTTGGCGGTGGCTTCGGTGGCTTCGGTGGCTTCGGTGGCGGTCCTCCAGGTGGGGGCGACAGCGATCGCGGCAGCCGCTTCACCTCCATGATGGATTCCAACGGCAATGGAAAGATTGACCAGGAAGAATTGGACCGCGTGCCGTCCTTCGTCCGCGATATGATCAAGGCCCGCGGCATCGAACTCAAACCCGGGATGTCTCTCGACGACATGCGAAATTCAGTCCGCTCCGGATTCAGCGGCGACCCGCCCCGATCACCTGAAAATCCCGGCCAGCCTCAGGACAACAACAAGCCTAAGGGAATGACCCCCTACCGCATGAAAACCAAAAAACCAATGATCCTCGAACTGCCGCCGGCCTACGCCGAAGTCGACACTGACTTTGACGGACAACTGGGAATGCACGAATGGATCATGACACGCCGTGCTGATCTCGAACAATTCGAAACCATGGATCTTGACTTCGACGGCTTCCTGACCCCCGAAGAACTGCAGGCCGCCGAGTTGGCTGCCGCTGCCGGTCAGAAAGTTGCCTCCACGAAGGAACGGAAACGGCTCACAATCGTCACAGGTACTCCCGCCAGACCCAAAAATTCCCGCAGTGATGACGGTCGGAACAACCGCGACGGCGATCAGCAGCGATCTGATAATCGTTCGCCATGGAGTGGTGGCGGTGGCAGCCCATGGAGCGGTCAGCCGGGCGGAGAAGCCGCGATGGCCCAGTACTATTTCTCACGCCTTGACCAAAACCAGGATGGCAGGATTGACCCAACAGAGTGGGAACAAAGCCGTCGAGTTCGAGGTCTGTTCGAACAGGCCGGTATCCGTCTCGATTCCATGGATCTGGCCACGTTTACAAAGAATCTCGAACGAGCCACTGCAGGTGCAGGACAGCAGCAGGGTGGTCGCTGATCGGGGACGTTATATTCTCAGCAATCGCTGCTTGAGCAGCAAAACTGAAGAACTGCCGCTTCTCGCTCATTCCGACTGCTGACTCAGAATTTGCTCCGCCGAACGACGGGGATCGCTGTGGTGAAACGTACCGCAGCACTTTGTGATCGTTACATTCACGTTACGAGTACTCAGGGTGGTCGGTTTACCGGCACCCTCATTTTTTGCGTCAGCCTAATTCAGCAGTTCTGCGTTGCCTGCGGACTGCTTGCTGCCGTCAAGCAACTCCAGTTGCAGTGGCTCACTTCTCTGCCCACGGTCAATTGTCACCGTCACAGTGTGGCCGCCGGCTCCCAGCACAGTACTGAATTCGGCCGCAGCCGGCATCGGCACTCCATCAATTCGCACCTCAACCCCAGCTGCAGAATTCAGCCGGAACGCGATTTCACCCGGAGTCGTAACGTTCAGCTGCGTCTGCGCGAAACCCACTGCCTGGCCCCGCAACTGCATTGATGGCACATCCTCCAATGGCAGTACCCCACCCACAACGGCATAACGCGGCACAAAGGTAAAGGCCGGATCACTGGCAGCGACCTTGCTGAAACTTGTCCGGTTGATCTGATGCATACCCTCCGGTGTCGGCAGCAGAACCTGCCACGTACGTGCAAAACGGCGACGCGAAAGTGTGTATTCCGGAGTCCGGCCCAGTTCGGAGAGGAATCTCACGAGAGCTGCAATCTCTTTGTCCGTCAGAACATCCACCAGCCCCTCAGGCATCAGCGATACTCCCTGACCAACCTCCTCAATCTGATCAGCCGGCACCACCAGCACTCGATTCTCGGCCGTCCTCAGCGTAATCGCCTTGTCAGACCGCTGAATCTGCACACCTGCAATCACCTGACCCTCTACAGTAGCAACCACGGTCGTATGGTAATTCTCCTTGACCTTTGCATTCGGGTTCAGCAGGGACTCAAGCAGATAATCCGGCTGAGCACTGGCGCCCAGACTGATCATGTCCGGACCAACCAGCCCCCCGGCAGCCCCCACCGCATGACACTTCAGACAGCCCAGGGATTCCGTACGGAAAATCCGCTCACCATCCGCCGCGCTGGCCTCGGTCATCGCCTGTTTCAAAATTCCCGCTTTCTGTTCGTCAGTCAAAGTCTTCCGCGCTGCAATCCTGCCAGCCTTCTTCAGAGCAGCGTCCAGTTCGGCATCCGTCCGCCCGCTCTCTCGCAGCACCCGCAGAACTTCCAACGCCACGTCGTTGCGCAGCTCACGATCTGCCAGTGCCTCCGCCAGCAGTTTGGGGCCGGCTTTTTCATTGAGCAGAGTGCGAGTCGCAGTGGCGGCCACCACCGGATTCTGCAGCTCAGACAGCAGTCGAGCTGCCAGCTTCGCCACTTCCGCCGGCCGAACGTCCGCCAGACGCTCCAGCACTGCTGCTCGAGACTCCGTTGATCGCTGACTATCCTCCGCCAGTTGCTGTAATCGATTCAGCAAAGCCGCATCCCGCCCCTGCACGATGCCAGCCATCACAGCCGCAACGTCCGCTGCGTCAGCACCTGCAGTTGCCAGCACCCCCTCCAGCTCACCCTTCAGAGCCGCAATATTCCACTGCCCAATCGCCCGCAAACCCAGTCGCCGCAGCACGACATCGTCACTTCCCGACAGCTTCTGCAGTTCTCCTGCCTCCACCACAGGACTCAGCTTGCGACTGGCCGACAAATCGAGCACAGTCGAGATTGTACGAGCATCGCCACTGCCAATTGCCGCTGCCGTTAAACGGCCCAGCTGAGCTGCATCCGCGCCTGTACCGATCAGCTGCACCAGCCGCGCACGCTTCTCTGGCGTCACACTGTCGCCGTACAGATCCTTCATCAGCAGTTCTACAGGAGCCCCGGCGCCGATCGCCGAAAATGCAAATGCCACCTGCTCAGCATCACTGCCGAAGTTCATCTTCCCCGCCTCAAAGGCCGGACGCCAGCTCGTCACCAACTCCTTCGTTGTCAGCCACAACGCATAGTCGATGTTCACATCCAGCGGCTGACGCAGTGGCAGCAACGCCGTCTCAATCAGCTGCGGATCCTGATACGAAGACACAGTACGCGATGACTCGGGTGTCGCCCCCTCCACCAATGCACTGCCATCCGCCAGCTGACGCTCAGAATCCTGCAATGGCGAAAAAGAAATCGCTCGAATTGCTTCCAGACGCACCCGCGGATGCCCATCCTGCACCAGCCCGCGCAACAGCTCCAAAGAATCCGGGATCAAAAACTTCCAGTGACTGAGCACACGAACGGCGGCCGCTCGAATCCTTCCATCCGGACTCTGCAGCAGCTGCTTCAACATCGCCGGCTGTACAGATCGAGCCGTCTGGTAACACCACAGCGCCTCAAGCTGTACTCGCTCACGCTCCACATCTGACAACCGCGCCTGCTGCAGCCATGCTGTGAGTTCGCCAGCAACCTGCGGCCCCCGCTGACGCAAAATCTGCTTCGCATTCTGTCGCTCCACACCGTCGTCAGAACGCAGGGCCTCAAACAGCTCTGGTGTACTGCGAGTCGACATCGGGCGGAACGGACGCTGCGGGGCGCCCTTCCAGACCACGCGCCAGATTCTGCCATGAGTCCTGTCGCGACGCTCATCACGAAAATCCACCTCACCGTGCTGAATAATCGGATTGTACCAGTCCGCCACATAAATTGCCCCGTCCGGGCCAATCTTCACGTCAATCGGTCGAAATGCCACGTGATTTGACCAGATCACTTCCTGCTGCTCACGGGACACATACCCTGAGGCTTCCTCGGTCAGCACAAAACGCACCACCCGGTGCCCGCGAAAGTCGTTCGTAATTGCATTTCCCTGCCAGTCAGGTGGCAGCATCGGAGTATCCACCAGTTCCAGCCCGCAATGCTTCGGACTGCCCGGATTCAACCCGCGTACCAAACGCTCAGCATCGGCAGCTGTGAAGTAGTAGCCACCCGGAATCACATAGTTGATTCCCTCACCGCCAGCACCGTCAGTCGCGAACGACTGACCATAACGGTCATAATGATGGCCCCACGTATTCACCAGCCCGCGCAGAAACACACCCAGTTCCAGCGTCTCTGGACGAAACTGCCAGATCCCGCCCGCATTCAGACGACGCACGCCCCAGGGAGTCTCCACGTGGCTGTGAATGTAAATTGACTGATTAAAGTACAGGAAACCGTCGTAGCCCCAACGCAGCGTATGCAGGATATGATGAGTATCCTCGGTGCCAAATCCGGACAATACGACCCGCTTCGAGTCAGCCTTCAGGTCGCCGTTCGTGTCAGCAAAGTGCACCAACTCTGTGCTGTTGGCTACCCACGCACCACCGTCCCCCGGAGCGACTCCAGTCGGGATCAGCAAACCCTCAGCAAACACATGCGTCTGGTCCGCACGACCATCCCGATCGCGGTCCTCCACCACCAGTATTCGGTCAGTTGCCGGTGCCCCCGGAGTAATCTGAGGGTAGACCTCCGAACTGGCAATCCACAGCCTCCCGTCCTCGTCAAAGTTCATCTGGATCGGCTTGGCGATCGCCGGATCAGCGGCGTACAGGGACACTTCGAATCCCTCAGGCACCCGGAATGTCGCCTGCTCAAGCGCAGGATCCGGAGCCGGAATGTCTTTTTTTGCCGGTGGCTGCGCACACACGATACCAACCGACAGCGGAAACACCGTAAAGAATGCCAGAAACCGATTCCGCAACTGATTCATAGCGTGGACTTCAATGACTAAAACACTGGTGGAACTTCACCGAAACCGTGGTTCGGGCAGACTCGCCCGAACCACGTCCATCCATGGTCCTTAACACCCAATCGCAACCCGCCTCAGGGCAAAGCCACAGTCTGCAGGTCCTGACGTCCAGACTCATCCTGCACCAGCACCAGCGCTGATGAGGCATTCAGCTTATCCAACTGCACAACACCCTTCATCGACTCAACTGTTTCATACTGCTGACCGGCACTACCACCCCCGGCAACTGGTTCCGTCAGAGCCTGCGCGTCCTTCAAACCGGCAGCCGTAATCTTCATCACGCCGCGAGCACTGTTGCTGAGCAGGAGGAAGTCAGCACCGCCCTTTGAATAAGCCACCATGTCAAGCGGACGGTTGCGATTGCCGAGTTCCGCAACCGTCGTACCCTTCACTCGATTGCCCGCCTTCGACAGCACACCCACTGGAATGCGGACCAGCGGAGTACACACGTAGGCACCCAGAATGGTCGGCTCACCGTCAATCATCATGGGTACAAAAGTCCGCATCGCAGCGTAGTCCTCCACCTTCCCGTGAGCCGCATGGTAGATTTCTACGCTGATTCCCTTGTCCGCGTCAGCAAATGGAAAATTCAGCTCGCGCACGGTCGACGGAGCAGCATCGCTGCTTAGCCCGGAAACCAGCAGTTTGTTCTCGAAAAATGCAATGTCAGTGATCGATTCCGCACGGCGGTTCTGAGCACGACGACCTTCACCAACGACTTTGTCTTCGGGAGCATCAGACAGAGTCACGCTGGAAAAATTTACGTTTTCCAGTGACAACACTGTCACCTTGCCCATACCGTCAATCTGCACAATCGCAGGTACGCCGTCAGCCGCAACCGAGACAAAAGCTGCACCCGTTCGAGGATTCACGGAAATATCCGTAATTTCCACGGCCTTCGCCTTCAACTCACCCGCCAGCACCGCCGGCAAATCCTGAATGCTGATTGACACAGTCGCTGCATTACCCTGCTTGTTCCCGGTCGCAATCGCATAGATCGTGGCGGACTTCGCATCACCCACAAACAGGATGTCCTCAGGACCAAATGCCAGAATCGTCGCAGATTTCAATGCCGGCTTGCCAGGCTTCAAACCCCAGACATCTGCCGCCTGAACCGAAGTTGCAAGAGCAGCAGCCACTGCCGCTGTCCCCAAAATACGATGAAACACCATATTCTCTTCCCCCGAGGTAGTCAGACCTTCCCAGTGGTCTCTGCAGCAGACATCGTCTGCCCCAAAACAAACGGGCAGGTTCAATAAAGCTGCGGGAAAGCCCCCCTGAATCCTAGCGATCGCGGGCCAGCGGGGCAAATTAGGAACGTCGCCGAAAAACAAGACCGTGCATCACCGAACTATCCTCAACCGAAAAAGCGTCCAGAACGGTCGCCGCAGTCACTATCTCTTGCCCGATTTCCGACGCACCGTTACGGTCCCCACTGTTATACCGGATTCAATCCTCCAACTGAGCAGACAATTTCCATGAAAGCAGCCGTCTTCGAATCCTTTCGCTCCCCCATTCAAATTCAAGATGTCCCCGATCCGCAGCCACATCCGGATGCCGCAGTCATCACAGTCAGGGCCTGCGGCCTCTGTCGCAGTGACTGGCATGGCTGGATGGGACACGATTCGGATGTTCACCTGCCGCATGTGCCCGGACACGAACTGGCCGGTGTTGTCACAGCCGTTGGCAGCCACGTGCGGCAGTGGAAAGCAGGTCAGCGAGTCACAGTTCCGTTCTGCTGCGGCTGCGGCTCCTGCCCGCAGTGCACCAGCGGCAATCAGCAGATCTGCGACTGCTACACTCAGCCTGGCTTCACTCAGTGGGGAGCCTTCGCCGAATACGTTGAAATTCGCCATGCCGATGTAAACCTAGTGGAATTGCCCGAAACCATCGATTTCGTCACCGCCGCCAGCCTCGGCTGCCGCTTCGCCACCTCCTTTCGCGGAGTCGCAGTTCAGGGGAAACTACAGCCCGGCGACTGGCTCGCCGTGCATGGCTGTGGCGGAGTCGGGCTGTCGGCTGTCATGATCGCCGCAGCCCTCGGCGCACAGGTGCTCGCAGTCGATGTCCGCACAGACAGATTACAGTTGGCACAGCGCTGCGGAGCTCTCCACACGATCAACGCCAGCGACGCAGATCCGGTCGAAGCAATCCGCAGCCTGACCGGTGGCGGAGCCCACGTTTCAGTTGACGCACTGGGCAGCAAGCGAACCTGCTGGAATTCCGTACGCAGCCTGCGCAAACGTGGCCGCCATGTTCAAATCGGGTTGCTGGCCGGGCAGGAATCCAACCCGCCGGTCCCCATGAATCTCGTGATTGCCGGGGAACTGGAAATTCTCGGCAGCCACGGCATGCAGGCGTTTGAATACCCTCGCATGCTCCGGATGATTTCGGCCGGCCAACTGCAGCCCGACCTGCTGATCAGCGATCGTGTTACACTCACCGAGGCCGCCGAACTGCTGCCCCGCATGCACGAATTTCCCGGCAGCGGTGTCACAGTCATCGACCGATTCGAATAAACACACGGACTGAATCACCGGCCGTCAGGGCCGTGCAGTGTCGTGTAGAACGAGTAGTGACTCAGCCCTGCCTCATCGCAATTTCCAGAACAGCGGCAGCCGCCGAGGTCGCAGCGTCTGGAACTGCCAGCCGCGCGGCCGCCACGGACATCCGCTGGCGACGCTCTGCATCCCGCGACAAATCCCGCAACAGCCCCCTCAGCTGAACTGCCCCTCCAGTTTTTGACATGTCAGCAACGCCGGTATGCACCAGTTCTCCCGCCCCCGCTGACGCAAAATACTGAGCATTCCGCCACTGATGATTGCCTGCCGCTGTCGCCAACGGCAGCAGCAGCGCCGGCCGACGGCCACATGACAGCTCTGCCAGTGTTCCCGCACCAGATCGCGAAACCACAAGGGTCGCCGCACGCAACTCCTTCGCCATGTCCCCCACATATGACTCCACCCGCACACTCAACCCCAGCCGCAAATACCGCTCTCGCACTCGCTCCAGCCCCGACTCACCTGACTGATGCACAATTTCCCAGTTATCCGGCAAAACTGGCCCCGTAATTCCATCAGTCGTCAACGCATCCAGGACCAGTTGATTGACCGACTGCGCTCCCTGGCTGCCACCCAGCACCAGGAGACGTGGTCGAGCCGGCTCAGCCAGATACAGCTCCCCATGCAGCGCGGAAATCACTCCCCGCACCGGAACTCCCGTCTGCAGCACAGGGCACCGCAGCGTGCCGACCACCTCCGCCTCCACCGGCAGCCCCGTCAAACACGCCAGCGCGAGTCGACTTAAGCAGCGTGTCGCTGCACCTGGAAACACATTGCTTTCCAGCAGGATCAGCGGCAATCCCAGAATCCGGGCTGCCAGACATCCTGCCACACTGGCACGCGCACCAAGCCCAAGAACGGCAACAGGATGCCGACCACGCAGCCGGACGATCGCCCGCAGACACTCCAGCCCCAGCCGCAACGGTTCAGTCACACGAATGATTCCGGATGCACCGCGTGAACCGGCCACAGCAAACCAGCTGATCCTCGGGTTCTGAGCCGCAGCGTGACTCAAGATTCTCAGGTCGACTTCGCGAGCACTGCAGAGAAACAGGAACTCAGCATCAGACTCAAGCAACTGCAGCTCAGCAGCCAGCGCCAGTGCCGGGTAAAGATGACCGCCGGATCCACCGCCGGCAAATACAAACAGAGGCCTCGTCAATTTCTTCATTAGAGGGTCGTATCGTCCGGAAATTCACTCACACCATCCGGCGACAGCAGCAGCAAACATCGAGTTAAAGGGTATCGCATTGTTTGAAAATCCTCGTCAACACGATCCCGCACGTGCTGGATCAGATCAGGCTGACGCAGCGAAACGGCAACAAAAAAATCCCGATTCGGCATCCCCAGTACGAGCTGCGTTCCAAACATTCCCCGCAGTCGTGAATAAAAACCCTGGTCCAGCACCCGCGAACAGTTGTAAGCATCCGGACTTACGGGCATCAGCATCCGTGGCTGCTCTTCTGAGCCCACAACTGTCACCTCCAATGGATGATCCTCAGACCACGTGCGCAGATTCTGCAAACTGACTTCATGAAGCTCATCCAGTGAAACTCCCCAATCGCCGAGCATTCGTTCCTGAATGTATCGATAGGAATCAGCTTCGTCGATGACATAGCCAATCGAAAGACCGCCGACCCAAGGCTGACGAACACGATCGTCACTGCACTGCTCATCGTCTGGAGCCAGCATGGGCAGAATTTTTTCCTGCACTTTACTGAACGCAGGAGCCAGTTGGTCCGGTCCAAGTTCCTGCAGCCGTACCATCGCTGTCAGCCCCGGCAGCACAATCCTTCGGAAATGCTCCGGCTGCTGCAGGTAAACACGGTAAAGATTCGACAAAGATATTTCGCTCTGACCCAGCCTGAGAGCAAACCCGCGTGCCGTGGCAGACAACAACGGATAGTGCTGGCGAGCCAGTGCGAGAACATGCTGCTGAAACACATCCGGCGGCCAGGCAGGAGTCTCTGCAACTTCCATCGTCATCAGCAACCGCTCGCAGACCATAATCTGCTCACGTGACAATTCTTCGCCCGCAGTACTTTGCGTCGTTGCGACAATCGTCAAATGCCCCTGCCGGAACACCCACAGCCGCCACGAATAACTGCGAACTCGCGAAAACATCCGCGACAGCCAGTTGACGGCAACCGGGCAACTGGACTTGCCAGACCAGACTTCGTTGGCCAGTGCCATCCGCAGCGGACGCTGGACACGAACCGAACTGACGCGGGGAAACAGGAGGGTTGGGTCGGGGGCTGATCGAGATTGCTTAGACAGGCCGTCCGCAGGTTCAGATTCATTCCACCATGCCACGACCGACATCAGAGATCGAAGGCTGCTGGCCTCACATTGCGACAATGAGGATCCGGCGGAGGCAACATACCACAGCAGTTCGAGAACCGTCTGATCCTGACGGACTTCAATGCCGTCGGGGCAGCGAAACGTGAACCAGTTGGCCGGTCCACGACACACCTTCCACGGCTCACGCGCCGAACTTCCACCTGACTTTTCAACTGACATAAACAGCTCCGAAATTGGCAGCCGATATCATATCGAGCCCACAAAGACATAAGCAATCAACCGCCCGCCGAAACCGCACAAGGCCGATATTCTTCCTGATTCCACTCCGAAAGGTCCGCCAAATCCTCCGGAACCTCGCAATTCCCGCCGCTTCTCTCTCCTTTCCTCACCACGAATTGTTGGCATTCGACGCCTGCCACGTTATGATTTCGTGACGCGAACTCAGCCCGCAGAACGGGGTACCTCACTCCTTGTCACCAGGACCCACCCACGATGCAGTCCGACTACACGCCGCTGGAACAAGCCACCCGACGGCACTTTCTTTCCGGCTCAGGCGTCGGCTTCGGCGCAATCGCACTCTCGGCTATTTCCGTTTCTGCTGTCTCTCCTCGATCCGCAGTTGCCGATATCCCCATCCGTGAATCGGCCCCGCTGGAACAACGCTGGCCCCACCATGCCGGCAAAGCCAAACAGGTGATCTATCTGCACCTGACCGGTTCACCGCCCAACCTCGACATCTACGACTACAAACCAGCCCTCGTCGCTCGCACCGGACAGGACTGCCCCGACGAATTTTTGAAAGGACGAACGTTTGCCTTCACTTCCGGTGTCCCAAAACTCCTGGGAACTCCCCGCAAATTCGTGCAGTGCGGACAGTCCGGCTCATGGCTCTCTGATGCAGTCCCGCATCTGCAGTCAGTTGCCGATGACATTTGCTTCATCCACTCCATGAATACAGACCAGTTCAATCACGCGCCAGCCGAACTGCTGCTGTACACAGGTTCGCCACGATCCGGACGTCCTTCCATGGGGGCATGGGTCACCTACGGCCTCGGCACCGAAAACCAGAACCTTCCCGGATTCGTCGTGCTGATCAGCAGCGGTGTACAACCGAACGGTGGCTCAAATTCTTACGGCAGTGGCTTTCTGCCGTCCGTATTTCAAGGAGTACAGTGCCGTTCGAAAGGCGATCCCGTACTCTATGTTTCTGACCCGCCCGGTATGAACCGCTCCATCCGCCGTCGCTCACTCGATTCGCTCAAACGACTGAATGAACTTCAGGCAGGACAGTTCGGACATCCAGAAACCGCTACTCGCATCGCTCAGTACGAACTCGCCTATCGCATGCAGGCGTCTGTCCCCGAAGTCATGGACATCGCTCGCGAATCGAAACAAACGCAGGACGCCTACGGAGCTGTTCCGGGTGAATCCAGTTTCGCCAATAATTGTCTGCTGGCCCGCAGACTGGTAGAACAGGGAGTCCGCTACGTGCAGTTGTTCGACTGGGGCTGGGACTTCCATGGAACTGGCCCAGGGGAAGGACTCACAGACGGACTCACCAACAAATGGGCACGCACCGATCGCCCCATCGCCGCACTGATCAATGACCTGAAAGAACGCGGCATGTTCGAAGAGACCCTGATCATTTGCGGCGGCGAATTTGGACGAACGCCGTTCCGAGAAGGTCGCACCGCTGGCGGAGTTGTCCTGGGACGCGACCACTACCCCGACTGCTTCACTATGTGGATGGCCGGAGGCGGTGTTCGCGGTGGCACAAACTATGGTCAGACTGACGAACTTGGTTTCGGCGTTGTCGAAAACAAAGTCACACCACACGACCTGCAGGCGACTGTGATGCACCTGCTGGGCTTCAATCACGAACAATTGACCTTCCGCTTTCAGGGTCGTGATTACCGCCTGACTGATGTTGATGGACATGTGCTGCACGACTTGCTGGCATAATCCGCCGACTCAGACAGTCATCATTGGCTAAGACTGCGGCAGCAGTGCCTGAAGTCTAATTGCATGCTGCTGCAATTCAGCAACAGGCAGAAGGAATTCGGCCTGCGCTGTGATCGGCTGACGCAGAACTTCCTGCAAAGTCCGCATGCGACCGGCAATCAGACCCGTCTTGAACCCCTGATCGAGCCCTTTTTCAATTCCGCGTTCAATCATCGCTTCAAGACATGTGGGAATCTGCTTCTCCGATTCCGACTGCAGTCCTGTTCTGATTGCCTGCTCAAGCCACTCCAGCTTTCGAGCAGCACACACCGCGCACAATTCATAATAATATCGTTCACCGCGTCCATCTGCGCACCGATTTCCTGCCATGATCGCAAAAGTCTGAATATGTTCACCACAGCATCGAACGCAAGCCCAACCCGACGAGAGATTTTCGGAGTACAAATGCGAGCTTCCAGTTCGGGAGCCTCCGGCAGAAACTCAGACGGCAAACGATTCAGTTCCACCGGTATCGCCCGCATGTCCGGCACAAATTCCCGCAGCCAATCACCTGCCGGGACCTTTTCCCGCAGTGACAACGGCTCATCCCAGTCCTCATCACCATGGTACACCACCAGCGGAATCACCACAGACACAGACTCCCTGTTCCGCCGACGCCACTGCTTTATCTTCACCACACATCTCAGCAACTGCAGCGCAATCCAGCGATCAACACCACTCCTGTGCTCCAGCAGCAAATACATCAGCATCTCCTCGCTGCTTCGCAGTTGGACCGAATAGAGCAGATCGAGCCGATTTTCGTGCTCATCAGCCACCAAAAACGTCTCTTTGGTAGCCGTGAGTGTGTCCAGATTAGGCTCCGCAAGCAACGCAGGAGACAACCGGCTTTTCAACAGCAACCACGCATGCGCTGGAACATCAAACGTGCGCCGGACAAAGTGATCGTGTGGCTATTGTGGACAGACATCAAACAGTCCCCACGGGGCACATCACACAGCGTTCTTGAAGCCAGCGATTCCAGCATAAATCTGCAACGAAATTCCCGGCGACTGCTGATCCCGTGAACATGTGTCGCAAAAACAACAATTGCTGGCCGGAAAAATCTTTACAAGAACGCCCGACCCAACCGACCCAACCGACCCAACCGACTCAACGACCCAGCACATCCCGCACCGAGCATGGCATCGCATCGCTAAAATCACCCGCCGGACGATAACCCAAAAGCCGCTCCGCTCGATCTATGCTGTAGTCCAGATTCAACCCCAAAAACTTGATCCGAGCCCTGTTCAGCAATGGGGCTTCCCGGCGGCCAAGCAGCTTCCAGGTTCGCTCCATCAGAGCCGCCAGAAACTTCGCTGCCGGCAACGGCACTACCTTCGTCGGCTTTCGTAAACCTGCCGCTTCACAAACCGTCTCAATAAACTCACGCTTCGTTACCGCTCGAGGGTCACGTATATTAAACACCTCACCCACGACATCATCACGCTCAATCGCCAGCCAGACTGCACTGCAAAGATTCTCCACCCAGGTGTTGTTCATCAGCTTCTCAGGAGACCCTAGGTAGGCAAATTTTCCAGAACGCAGACGCTCCAGCAGACGAGGCAACACCGTCCGGTCACGCGCCCCATAAATAAAACCGGGCCGCAGTACCACTGCTGGCAGAGAGCGTTCCTCGACATACCGCAGCACCAGTTGCTCCGACTCAACTTTTGTCAGCGTATAACCGTCAATCCCCGCGGTACTCGGAGCCGTCGATTCGTCCGTGCCGTAATGGTCACGCCCCTCATACACACCCAGCGAACTGATCTGCACCCAGCGGCGCAACACTCCACACGCGAGCGCGGCCTCCAGCAGCGATCGAGTCCCCTCAACATTCACACGACGATAATCCTCCGTGGGCCCCCAGTCTCCAACCTTAGCCGCACAGTGAACAACAACTGTCGCCCCTGCTGCCGCTCGCTGCAGACTCTCCGGCTGATCCAGATCTCCCTCGACCAGCTCACAACCCCGTGACCTTAGATAGTCGGCCCCCGCCACCTGCCGCACCAGACAGCGTACCCGCAATCCACGTGACACCGCCTGACCGGCCACATGACTGCCCACCAGACCGGTCCCGCCAGTCACCAGCACCACATCCGACGCTGTAAATTGCACCATATCTGCTGCTCACATCCTCACGCCATTTACCTGTCAACAAATCCAGCTCAACAGCACCAAACTCAGTTCTTCTCCGCTGACTTCAGCCGTTCACTCACTTGTTCGCCCTGCCGCAGCACTCGCAACACGTTACCTCCCAAAATTCCGTGAATTGCCGATCGGTCATAACCACGATCCAGAAGTAGTTGAGTTATCCGAGGGTACGTCGCCACACTCTCCAGCTGTTCCGGCAGACGCGGTACACCGTCGTAATCCGAACCAATCCCGACGTGCTCCACACCACAATGCTTCGCCAGATAGTCGATGTGGTCCACCACATCATAAATCGTTCCGGCCGCTTCCTTGTTTCGCTTCAACTGCGTCGTCGGAACAATAAACGCTGAATAAAAATTCACCATGATCACTCCTCCGTTCTGTCTGACCAGCGGCAGCACATCATCTGGAACATTCCGCGGATGATCACAAATCGCTCGCGCACTGGAATGCGAAAAAATCACGGGTGCCTGAGTTGTCGCCAGCGCCTGCTTCATTGTTTCAGGCGAGACATGCGACAAATCCACCAGCATCCCCAAACGATTCATTTCGCGAATCACTTCCCTGCCAAACTCAGTAAGACCACCATTCCTCGGCTTGTCCGTTGCTGAATCCGCCCACGACAAAGATTTGGAATGAGTCAATGTCATGTAGCGACAGCCTGCCAAATACAGCCGTTCCAGATTCGCCAGATCCTCCTCGATGCTGTACCCACCCTCAACACCCATCATCGAGGCCACTCGACCAGCACCCACAATCCGCTCCACATCCGCAGCGGTGCTCGCCTGCTCAAATGTTTCCGGGTACCGCTTAAGCATCGCTCGCACTATCTCTATCTGCTGCATCGTCTGCAGCAGGGCATCCCCAGTCTCGGCAGTTTCAGCCGGCACGTAAACCGACCAGAACTGGGCCTTGAGTCCACCACGACGCAGTCGCGGTATGTCCGTATGCAGCCCAGGCTGCTCACGCGCGATATCAAGCTCAGCGAACGACGACTTGCCCTTGTCACGAATCTCCCAGGGCAAGTCATTGTGACCATCAAACAGCATACCGCTGCTGTGAATCTCCGCTGCCTCTGCACTAACAACCACCGGCTTCAAACGCGGCTCGTCCGCACCAGCCGACAAACCGGCAGTAAACAGATACGCAACCAGCAGCAAACAACGCCCCACCGGCTTCGCAGCCATCGGTCAACTCCCCTGCTTCCAGAATGGAAACCAGCGTGACCGTCGTGGCGTTGGGGCCGGCGAATCAAATACGGGGTCCTCTGCCATCTCCGATCGCTCAGCAATCTGCCGCAGCGCTGCATTCGCTCGCTGCTCAGAATTCGTGTCCGTCTGTTCCACCATCGATTGACCGCCCCCCCGTTCAAACTGGGCCAGCGCTTCACGCACATCGAGCTGAACCAGACCCTCCCCGCGCGGTGGTTCCCACAAACGAGCATCCTGCGGACCGTTAACCGTTAACCGACCAATCGAAATCGTAAGATCCGTCTCCGTAGCCGGAAATTTCACCCGAATAATCCGCGGCAAATCCACTCCAGCCTGTTGACGATAATCAGACAACTGCGCCCGCACCTGTACGTTGCCATATCCATCCCGCAGCACATGCTCACGCGTCTCACCATTCACCAGATCCACCAGAATACTGCGTTCCAGAGTCCGTCCCTCAATATCCGTTTCCGTTGACAACAGTCTCACAGTACGTCCCCCATCTCGCTCCAGACGCCACGCTGTCGGATCCAGAGGAGCCACTCCCAGAATCGTCATCAGCCAGTCGGAATCAAGATGCGGCAATCCTCCCGGCAGCATCGACAAAAGCCCCGCGTCTTCATGCTGCCAGGTCAGCACGACCGGTTCACCCGGCTTCGCGTACGCCCAGCACAGATCATCGTTCGAACCAAAATCTGCCAGCCCCACCAAATTCTGAGCGACCAGCCGAAAACTTCGCGGAGCACTGCAGGCAAGGGAACCACTTAGCTTCTGGGGCATCGGCAAGCCCGGCATCCGCACCTGCACCTTAACGTCCGTACTGCGCCACGAAGTCAGACCCTCAGTGCGACTGTTTAACCAGGCAACGAGTTCCGGCCCCTCAATCGTCGCCGGCAAGACCGCATCCGGACTGCGACTCGCAGGCCAGACCGGCAGTTTATACAACTGACAGCCGCAAAAGTTCAGCACCAGCAGTGCTGTCAGCAGCGAACGAAACCGCAGCATCTGAATCCATCCCTGTCCCGCACTCACGCCGCCACCGGATCCGTCTGAAACAACTGCTGCTGCAGACGACCGATCTCGTCTTCTGTCAATTCCTCTTCCGGCACATCAAACGGCCCCTCGCCGGCACTGCCCACAAGACGCATCGCCGGTCGCTCATCCAACTCCACAACTTCCTCCAGAACCAGTCGCCGCTTCCTCAGTAACAGCAGTGCCAGTACATATCGATACTGCCTCTGCACAACATTGGGTGACTCTTCAAGCTGCAGGAAATACTCGAACAATGACTCCGCATCCAGCTTTACACGCTGACTTTCCGGTGCTGCACTGGCTGGGCACCTCCAGTGGCCAATCGCTCCGTCCGGCGGTCCCTGCCAGCATTCCTCTGCTATATCCTGACGAACAATCTCACCGCCCTTTTCAACAAGCACAGACCAGCAGGATTCACCAGGACGAAATGCACGCCCCGAAATCGAACAGTTTCGCCCCGGAGGCCTTACGTTGAATTCCATGTCCCTGTCCCATCCATGGACTGTCCCGGCCCTGGCCGGATTCCTCATGCCGAACCGCCAATTTCAGCCAGCTTTCAACGACATGCGGCCAGCCACAATTCCTTGCTTCACACTATATTTTGCCAATTCCCGCAGAATCCGCCAAGATCAGATCCGGACCGGCAGGATGGAAACGAACTCCGGATCGGTTGCCTTCACAGCCATTCCGCACCAGAATCCGGCTCTCAGGCGAACTCGCCGACAACCTTCAGTCGCTTAAAAAGACCAGTCGGTCTTCTTAGAATTCGGGAATCCACTGCCATGCGTGCCGTCGTTACAGATTACTCGTTCCCCGATCTCAGCATCGAAACTGCCATTCTGCAGGCCTCAGGACACACCCTCGATGCATGGAAAGAGAAAAAAACAGCCGCCGAACTGCCCGCCCTCGTTGCCGACGCAGACGCAGTCATCACGCAGTTTGCACCGCTGAATGCCGATGTCATCGGTTCCATGACCAAAGCCCGCGTCATCGTCCGCTACGGTATCGGTGTCGACAATGTTGACCTCGCCGCCGCCGCCGCCCGCAAAATCCCAGTCTGCAACGTCCCCGCTTACTGCATCGATGAAGTGGCCGACCACACGCTGGCCTTCATTCTCGCCGTCACGCGGCAGGTTGTTCCAAATACACAGCATATCGCAACCGGTAACTGGGGACTCGCGACACCGCTCGAATCCCTCCGCACGCTGAAACACCTGTCCGCAGGGCTGGTTGGATTCGGCCGCATCGGACAGGAAGTCGCCGCTCGCCTGCGAGCCTTCAAATGCCGCATCCTTGTTCATGACCCCGTCGTTTCTCCCGAAATCATTGCAGCGGCCGGAGCAGTACCGGTTTCACTCCACGACCTGCTCGCTCAGGCCGATGTCCTGTCACTGCATTGCCCGTCCACTGCCGGAACTCGCGGCATGCTCAATGAAAACTCACTCAAACTCACCAAACCCGGCGTGATCATTGTCAATCTGGCTCGCGGTGACCTCATCGATCCACTGGCTCTCACAAATGCACTGCAGACAGGACACGTATCTGCCGCTGCACTTGATGTTTTCAACCCCGAACCCATCCCGGCTGACCACCCAATCCGCCGCATGCCGCAGGTTGTGCTCGCATCCCACATCGCTTCTGCCAGCGTCCCGGCCGTCAGAAAACTTCGAGAAACAGCCGCATCACTGGCACTCGCAGCGCTCTGCGGAGAAAAATTACCCAACGTTGTTAACGGTGTCAGCTAAGTACACTTGTCTGCACCCCAGGCGGTCTGCCGACATCTGACTGTGCCCCTTTACTCCGGGACTTCACATGACCTGCCGAATGCTGCTCCTGTGTCTGCTCTGTCTGTCCGCTGTCGCTGCCGCTGATGAACCTCACTCCGGACTGAACCCCGATGGTTTCGACAAGTCCGTGCGAGCCCAGGATGACCTGTTCCTGCACGTCAATGGCCGCTGGCTGATGTCCACCGACATCCCTGCAGACAAATCCAACTACGGTTCCTTCACCCAACTCGACGATGAAGCCCGTGAGAACATTCGCACAATTATCGAAGAAGCCGTCAGCAATCCCCAGGATCCAGTCAGCAGCAAAGTCGGCGACTTTTACGAAAGCTACATGAATGAACAGCTTATCGAAGCCCGCGGTCTGGCTCCCATCCGCGAACAACTCGCATCCATCGACGGACTGGCATCACCTGAAGATGTCACCCGTTTCTTTGCCAGTGCAGGCATTTATGGTATGGCTGGACCCATCGGTTTCTACGTATCCGTCGATGACAAAAACTCCCGCCGATACCTGGTGCATGTGGTCCAGAGCGGACTGACACTGCCCGACCGAGATTACTACCTCGGTGATCGACCAGATTACAAAAATGCCCGCCAGGCACTGCAATCCTACATCACAAAATTGTTCGAACTGGCAGAAATCAGCAACGGAACAGCAGCAGCCGAGCAGATTATCCGGATCGAAACGTCACTCGCAGAAATTCAGTGGTCACGCACTGAACTGCGTGACGCCGAAAAACGCTACAACCTCATGACCGCCGAAAAGCTGGCCGCCACTGCACCAGCAATTCCATGGAATGTCTTCCTCGAAGTCTCCGGTGTCCCCGACGTCAAAGACATTAATGTCGTCACACCCAGCTACTTCGAAAAACTCAGCTCTGTCGCCACTGCGACCGGCCTCGATGCGTGGAAGGCTTACGCTCGCTTTCATCTGCTGGATGCCGCCGCTCCTTACCTCCCCAAACCGTTCACCGATGCCCACTTCGAACTCCATGACAAAGCTGTCTCAGGCATTCCTCAACAAAAGCCACGCTGGAAAAAAGCCGTTGATGCAACCTCCGGCGGCGGGGCAGGGGACTTCGGAGTCCTCGGTGAACCGCTCGGACAACTGTATGTTCGTCGCCACTTCCCGCCGGAATCTCGCAAACGCATGATCGAACTCGTCGGGAATCTGATGAAGACTTATGAACAAAGCATCCACCAGCTCGAATGGATGACCCCCGAAACCAAGCAAAAAGCCCTCGAAAAACTCGGCAAAATCACCACCAAAATCGGTTACCCGGATGTCTGGCGAGATTTCTCAGAGTTGCAGATCGCAGCAGATGATCTGATCGGAAATATCATGCGGTCCCGACGGTTCGAACATTTCCGCCAGGTCAATCGCCTGAATGCCCCGGTTGACCGCAATGAGTGGGGCATGACTCCGCAGACCGTCAATGCCTACTACAACCCCAGCCTCAACGAAATCGTCTTCCCGGCCGCCATTCTGCAGCCACCATTTTTTGACGCCAGTGCAGACAACGCCGTGAACTACGGTGGTATCGGAGCAGTGATCGGTCACGAAATCAGCCACGGATTTGACGACGAAGGCAGTAAGTACGACGGAGACGGAAATCTCCGCAACTGGTGGACCGAAACAGATCGAAAATCTTTTGAAGAACTGACCGGGAAACTCGTTGCCCAGTATGAATCCTACGAGCCGCTGCCAGGTCGCAAACTGAATGGCAAGCTGACACTCGGTGAAAATATCGCAGACCTCAGCGGTATGGCCATTGCCTACAAAGCTTACATGCTGTCACTCGGTGCCAGCGGCGGAAAAACTCTGGACGGCTATACCCCCGGACAGCGGTTCTTCCTCGGCTGGTCACAGATCTGGCGACGCAAGTACCGCGATGACGAAATGGTGCGGCGCCTGCTCACCGATCCCCACTCACCATCCGCCTTTCGCGCCAATGGACCGGTTGCCAACCTGGATGCTTTCTACGAAGCCTTCGACATAAACCCCGGCGACCGGTTGTATAAGGCACCAGCCGAACGCATCCAGATCTGGTAAGACCGAAAGAACATAACCGTGGCTCGGGCGTTCCAGCCCGAGCACACCCCAAAGAACACCCCATCGAATCTCACGCCGGACGCCACCTGCCGCAAACAGAATCTGCACACCCTATGCAAACCACCCCCATTCTTCCCGAACACTTCCATCGGTCAGTACTGGCTGTGCCCCCGCTGGCTCGCAACCGTGCAGAAAAAATCTGTCCGCTGCAGAACGCCAGAATGATTCGCCACCTTGAGCAGGGCGGAGTCTCGATGCTGTTGTACGGTGGCAACGCCAACCTGTACCACGTACGATACTCCGAATACGCAGCACTGCTGGACATGCTGCAACAGACAGCAGCACCAGAGACCGCTGTCATCCCCTCAGTTGGCCCTTCCTTCGGCCTGATGATGGATCAGGCCGAACTGCTGAAGGATTCGCAGTTCCCCACAGCAATGGTGCTGCCAACAAAGGCTGTCATGACCGAAGCCGGACTAATGACCGGCTTCCGCAGGTTTGTGGAAGCTTTCGGACGTCCCGCAGTGCTGTACATCAAAGAGGAAGGATACATCAGCCCGGAAGGTGCCGGCGAACTGGTTCGCGACGGACTCGTGTCGTTCATCAAGTACGCGATCGTCCGACCTGATCCCGCAGTTGATGACTTTCTCAGTCGCCTGACGTCCCTCGTTGACCCAAAGTTGATCTGCAGCGGTATTGGTGAGCAGCCTGCAATCGTCCACCTGCAGAAATTTCGCCTGACCGGATACACCTCCGGGTGCGTCTGCGTCAATCCCGCATTGTCGCAGCGAATGCTGCATGCGATCCTCGCAGGCGATCTGTCAATGGCGGAAAACATTCGGCAGACCTTCCGCCCCCTTGAAGACCTGCGCAACGCCATCAATCCGATTCGTGTACTGCACGAAGCTGTTGCACTGGCGGGAATCGCCGAAACAGGCCGTCATTTGCCGCTTTTATCCGCAGTGCCGCAGACGGCAGTTGAACGTATCAAAACAGCCGCCGCTGTGCTGCTGCAGGCTTCCGTAACGGACTGACGTGCATGACGACAGCACCCGCCCGGTTTCCCATTGTTGCCGTGATCGGCCCGCCGTCGCCAGTTTTTCACCCCCTGCAGCGCTGGCTGGCTGACGCGTTGCCAAAGGGAGTCGCTGGTAGTTTTCGAACCGTTCACGACGCACTCGCATCTTCACTGTTTGCCGCTCAGCCACCCGATCTGGTGGTAGTACTGCGCGAGTATCCAGATCAGTATCCTCCAGCTGATGTCAGCCTGCTGATTGGCCGAATGATATTCAGCCGGGTGCTCTGCTGCAGCACCGCCTGGTGCATTTCGGATGGGCGGACCCACGATGTCTGGCCAGCAGCCTGCAGGACGGAACTCGGCTCCGCCACAACTCGCATCATGCACGAACTGCAGGGGTTGTTGCAACTGCAGCAGCCCTTGTCCCCAATTGCCGCCACCGAGGAAGTGTTTGCTCTGCATGCAGCGTCGGTCGAGTGTGTAACAGATGCTGTCAGGATTGGGCAGAGCAGGGCGGTTCGCGCCTTTGTCATGTCGGACGATATCTCACTGCGCAGCACTCTGCAGTCCATCCTGAATGCTGCCGGAATACAGGCAGAATCCGGCAGCTTCGAAGTACTGACAACCTTGCTGATACTGGCCTCTGACCCGGCCACGCCCGAGATCGTGTTTGTCGATATCGACGGTGGGGAATTCCATTCGGAAGTACTGTCAAAAAAAACAAGCGGCAAAACACTGCGCATCGCTGCATTAACTGGTTTCCCAGGCACTCCTCGACCACAGTGGGCCGATGAACTGCTCGACAAATACGAGTTTTCTCTGCAAGCCACAAGTCTGCTGCGCAGGTGGACAGCATGAACCTGCGGAGCTGGCAAACTTTGCAAACACTGCCGCAGGTTGCCCGGTTGTCGCTCCGCCTGGCAGCCGGCTTCCAGCTGCTGATGATGGCCGCCACATGGCAACTCTGGCTAGCCCCCGGCCGTTTCCCGGTCGTACCACTTCTGAAACTGAATGTGCGAGCCGAACTGATTCCCGCAGCGACACTGCCTCTGGCTGCCGGCTGCCTGCTGCTGGCACTCAACATCGCAGCAAATTCCCGGAATGTGCAGCCATGTTTTATTCTTCTGACACTCGTCGCGGCTGTTCTGCCGGTGGCTGCCAGCCTGCAGTGCCTGCAGGCCTGGCACTGGCTGTTCATTAACGTGTTGCTGCTCAGCCTGCTTCCCCGCTCTGCCTCAAATGTGCGTGCAATCATCGCAGCCCTGTATGTTTGCTCCGGACTGTCACGCATCGCGGAATTCCCCGAGCACGGACCTGCCGCGCTCATCGTTCGCCAACTGCTGTCCTTGGCCGGCCAGTCCGCCACTGACATCGACACCGTCAGACTGGGCTGTCATATCGCCTGCGGCTGCGAGATTCTGGCAGGCGTGGTCCTGCTGTTTGCTGGATACTTCCCGCGACTTGCCGCCGCCGCCGCCGTTGCCATGCACCTGACTTTGCTGGCAGCACTGGGGCCCTGGGGCCTGGGACATCACCCCGCAGTGCTGCTCTGGAACCTGCAACTGCTGCTGCTGACCCCGCTGCTGGCTCTCACAGCCCCTCTGTCGCGCTCAACTGAAACCCCGGACTGGCCGACATTTCGCCACTCCGCCCCAGCCCTTTTCCACTGGCTGTTCGCACTTTCAGGACTGTTTGGTGTTGCTGATAACTGGCCTGCATGGCAGTTGTACTCCAGCCGACCGGAAACATGGCAACTCTACATCCGCCACGATCAGGCAAAACAGCTACCGGAAAACCTGCAGCCATGGCTCAGCCCAACGGTGATAAACGGCTGGCAGCCACTCAGCCTTGATAGACTTTCTTTGGCAGCCACCAACAGCCCGCTGGTGCCGGAAGATCGATTTCAGGCTGCCGTGATTGATGCCGTACTGCAGCAGATTCCGGCCGACACCGAGTTTCTTGTTCGCATCTCAGAACCGCACCCCCTGCGCTGGTGGCACCGACAAGAACGGGAGATATCAACGCGTCAGCGGTTGCAGCAGGAACAAAATCGGTTCCTGCTCAATGCCAGAGCAATTGCCCAGCCACCGGTACAGCTAAAAACCGATTAGCCAAATTCCGTTTTCGATTCGCCTTTGCTTTCCGCAGTAAATTAGGTTATCCTCGCGAAGGCCTGATTGACCTCCGCCACCAACCCCACCTTGCAAAGACCTGACCTCATGAAACGCTCGGGCCTGCGCGTTGGCTCAGCACTGCTGCTGACCGCTTTCGTATTTTCGCTTCTGCCAAATGCAGCCGACGCCGCCGACAAAACCGACGTGACGACCAAAGTCGCAGCGGCTGTGAGCGACAACAAACTAACCATCAGCGCGACAAATGACATCTTCGGAGATACCGCCCCTGGCGTTCCCAAGAAACTGCGAATCGAATACCGAATTGGTAACAAAGAACAGGTGGGTGAGGTTAATGAAGGTGGACAACTTGAGATTGCCGCTCCGGCGGGACAGGAACTGGTCATCATCAAGGCCCTGTACTGCCCGGCTGACGGCTCGAAACCACTAGATTACTCACAGCCCGCCGAATTTCTGGACACACTGCCAGGGTTTGCCATCGAGCACGTCCTGCAGGCCGATGCCTCCATAAACGGATCCTGGATCTGCATGGCCAAAGATCCGAAAGGCCGGTTGTTGCTGGGAGGCCAGAATGGACAACCCATCACACGAGTCACCCTCAAGGACGGAAAAGTTGTCAAACAGGAAATTCTTAATATCCCCGTCAGCGAAACGATGGGCATGCTGTTCATCAATAATGCCCTCTATATCAGCGGCGCCGGCAGCCGCGGGTTCGCTCTCTATCGCTGCCGTGATACCAAAGGTAACGACAGCTATGACGATGTCGAATTCCTCCGAGAATGGCGTGGTGGCGGCGGAGAACACGGCTCACACGGACTCGTGCTCGGCCCTGATAACATGCTCTACGCCGTCTGCGGCAACTTCACGGGACTGCCCCAGGACCTCACAGACTCGTCACCGCACCGCAATTACGCCGATGACCTGGCGCTCCCGCGCATGGAAGACGGAAATGGATTCGGTGCCGGAGCAAAACCACCAGGTGGTTACATCGCTCGCATGGATCTGGACGGCAAAACCATCGAACTGTTCTCCTCAGGACAGCGCAACACCTACGATATCGCTTTCAATGCTGACGGTGAACTGTTCGGCTGGGACAGCGATATGGAATGGGACTGGGGGACTCCATGGTACCGCCCCGTACACGTCTTCCACTCCGTCCGCGGTGGCGACAACGGCTTTCGCGAAGGCACCGCCAAATGGCCTCAGTACTACCCCGACAGCCTCCCGCAGACCACCACTATCGGTATCGGATGCCCCACCGGAGTCACCTTCGGCACCGGAGCCGCTTTTCCGGTCAAATATCAGCAGGCCTTCTACATGTGCGACTGGACTTACGGTCGCCTGATCGCTGTGCACTTGCGTCCCGACGGCGCCAGCTACAGCGGCACTTTCGAAAACTTTGTCGCCCCAAAATCTCTCCGCGGCAACGGCCCTCGCATGCCCCTCAACCTGACTGATGCGGTGGTCGGAACCGACGGATCTCTGTACTTCACCATCGGTGGCCGCGGAACCCAGGCCAGCCTGTTCCGCGTCACATGGCAGGGCACAGATAAAGCCGCGCCACTGCCAGCTGAAAAACTGGCTGATTCAACGGCTAAGGACGCTCGCTCACTGAGACACAAACTCGAATCCTTCAACGTTCACCCGAACCCCGCAGCAGTCAGCTTCGCATGGCGACATCTAAACAGCACAGATCGCTATATCCGCTACGCTGCTCGCATGGCCGTGGAACGTAACCCCGTCAGCGAATGGCAGGCAAAAGCTCTGGCAGAAAAATCCCCGACAGCAGCCTTCACCGCTCTGCTGGCACTCGCTCGACTCGGCGCTGCCGATGTCCAGCCAGCAGTCCTCAAAGCACTTGTCAGCATTCCGTCAAAAGGACTGTCTGAACAACTGCTGCTGGAAAAGCTGCGAGTTCTTCAGGTATCGATTGCCAGACATGGGGTCCCCGCGGCAGATACCGCCACCCACGTGCTCGCAGACATCAACCCGCTCTACCCCGCAGCCAGCGAAGCACTCAATCGCGAACTTTCACAGATCCTGATCGCCCTAAATGCACCGGACGTGGTACCCCGCACCATCGCTCTTCTGCAGGCCGCAAAAACTCAGGAAGAACAGATCACATACATCGTGCAGCTGCGTCGCCAAAAAACCGGCTGGAATAACCAGCTCCGCCGCACATACCTCGAATGGTGGAACGGCCAGGCCACTACCGCCCACAGCGGCGAGGTAATAAAATGGTTCAAGGATGCCGGGATCCCGTTTAACAACGGAGCCAGCTACGCGAACTTTATGGCACATGCCCACGAAGAAGCCAAATTCACACTCACCGGAGAAGAAATACTCGCCCTCTCTGATGTACTTACCGACTACAGTGCCCGACAAGCCGAGGAACCGGCTCCGCCACTCAGCTCACGCAAACTGGTACAGGAGTGGACCACCCCGGACCTGCAGCCACTGCTGGAAGAGGTCAGCAAAGGTCGCAGCTTCCAGCGCGGACGTGACGTGTTCTACCAGGCACAGTGCAGCGCGTGCCACAGATACGGCGACAAAGGCGGTGCTGTCGGACCGGACCTCACTGCCGTGGCAACTCGCTTCAAACGCGAGGACCTGCTCGAAGCCTCCACAGAACCCTCAAAAGTTCTGTCCGAACAATACATGAATACCGCCATTGAAACCAAAGCCGGTCAGGTCGTCATTGGACGAATCGTCGAAGAATCCGAACGACAGATCGTCCTCCGACCAAGCCCGCTCGCCCCCGAAACTACCACGGTACTGAAATCCGACATTGAAACGCGGGAGCTCTCCAAAACGTCACCAATGCCCGCCGGTCTGCTTAACACGTTCACTAAGGACGAAATCCTGGACCTGCTGGCTTACCTCGAATCCCTCGGGGACCCCAAACATCCAAACTTTCAGCCGTAAATACTGCTCTGCAGCAGCAAACACAATCAGTGCTCAGGTCAGCAGGCCTGAGCACTTTTTTACACACACAAGACTCAAACCACCCGACAAATCACCACTTTTAAATACTCGGATTCCGGACAGGTTGCCGAAATCGGATGATCAGGTGGCTGACCGTGCTGCTCAAGAATCTGAATGTCACGGCCGGACTGTCGAGCCGTTTCGGAAATCACTTCCATGAACTCGGCTCGAGTCACCAGACCGGAACAACTGCAGGTCGCCAAAATTCCGCCCGGACGCACGACCCGAACACCCAGGTCGTTGAACCGCAAATAACCATTCAATGCCCTGTCAATGCCACTGCGAGCCCTGGCCATCCGCGGCGGATCAAGAATCACCAGATCAAACTGATGCCCCTCGTCCACCATTCCCTCAAGCGCCGTCCGCACATCCTCATGCAAATAGTCGCACCGCTCGGCCACGCCGTTCAGTTGAGCATTCTCCCGAGCCAGCAAAAGAGCTGATTCCGACGAATCAATCCCCAGCACTGACTTCGCACCGCCCAGCTTCAATGCCGCTATGCCAAATCCGCCAGAAAAACAGAAAGCGTCCAGCACTCCCGCTCCCGCAGCGTAACGCGCTACGGCAATCCGATTGTCCCGCTGATCCAGATAACACCCCGTCTTCTGGCCATGCCGCACGTCCACACCAAACTGCAGACCATGCTCCGAGATGAACAGTGGACTGGGAGGCTCAGATCCGCTCAACAGACCATCCACCACCTCCAAACCCTCGGCCTCACGCATCCCCTTTTCTGTGCGCAGCCAGATCCCGGCCGGCTGACACTCCGACTGCAACGCCGCGATGATCGCTTCGCGATGCTGATACAGCGCTAAACTGGTGAACTGCACCAGCAGACAACTGCCGTACTGGTCCACCGTCAGCCCGGACAACAGATCAGACTCACTGAAAATCAGACGACAGCCACAGTCCGCCGCCTGCAGCGGAAACAACGGCCTCCGCAACTCCACCGCCCGACGCACTCGCTGCTGCCAAAATGCCGCATCCGGAACTGCATCCTGATCCCACGAATACAGCCGCACAACAATCCGACTTTGAGCATTGTACAGGCCCCAGGCAATAAAACGCCCCTCGGCACTGACCAGACGCACCACACTGCCAGCCCGCAAAGACTGCTCACTACCCGCGTTGACATGATGAATCGCACCCGCAAAGACCCACGGATGCCGACCGAAGAACGGCTGAGCACGCCGAGCCTTCAGCACAACTTCCGCCGGACCCTGCGACTCACGAACCCCAAAATGACGCTCCGAATCTTCCGTCCCCGACATGCCTGCTGCACTTCCTGCCCGAGTTTACCGCTACTGCAATTCAGTCCCCGCCACGCAACACTCGCCGCTCCATCTCCTGCAAATATGCCAGCAGGCGGTCACGCTCATTCGCCAAATGACGGACTCGCAGCAAAGAACGTACACGAGTCCTCAGCTCAAGCCGATTCACGGGCTTCGACAAAAAGTCGTCACAGCCCGCATGCACCGCCTTCTCAATGTCGTTCGGCTCATTCAGTGCCGTTACAATCAGCACCGGAATCATCCGCCGAGCCGGATCGGATTTCAGTTGCCGACACACCTCATACCCACTCATCCGCGGCATCATGATGTCCAGCAGAATCAAATCCGGCTGATGCTGCTCAACCATCTGGATCGTCTGCTGACCGTCGGCAGCCATCAGAATCTCGTAACCCTCGTCCGCCAGATACGCCTCCAGCAACTCGCGGTTCTGCTGAATGTCGTCCGCAATCAGCACTCGGGAAGACGAAATATCCACATCAGATGTCTGCATAGCCAACACACCCTCAACTGAAACACTGCTGGCAGCGAGCCCAGGGCGCAGAACGCCCCGGACCCACCCGCTGATACACTGCCTCAAAGCGGACGAACAACGGAGATCGGACGCAAATAGTCATCCAGTGTCTCCGGACTGACCACTCCGCCACCCATTCCACTCTTGCCAATGCCACCATATGGCACACCGTGCACAATCACGTTGTGAGCATTGATCCAGCCATTGCCGGCTCGGAAAGCCTCGGCCACTCGAGCACAACGCTGCAGATCCTTCGACCAGACACTGTTCCCCAGACCATATTCAGTGTCATTCGCCAGACGGACACCCTCTTCCTCAGAAGCAAACGAAGCCAGAAATGCCACCGGCCCAAAGATCTCTTCGCGAGCAGCCACGTTGTTCAAAGAACCGGCCAGCAGCGCAGGCTTCACATAGAAACCATTCCGCCCTGCCACCGTGCCAGCTCCACCCTCCAATAACAGGTCAGCTCCGTCCGCCACGCCTTTCTGCAAATAACCCAGCACTCGAGCCTGCTGCTTCGCGTTCACTACCGGGCCCATCTGAGCACCACCGTCAAACTGGTACCCAATCTGCACCGACTTCATCCGCTTCACACACTCACTCACAAAGTCGTCGTAAATGTCACGCTGAATCAGCCACCGAGTCGCATCGCAGCAGACCTGACCAGTGTGGAACGTGATCGCATTCACCAGCGACTGAGCCGTCTCGGGGATGTCCACATCACCGAATACCACCGCCGCACCCTTGCCACCCAGCTCACACTTCACCGGAATCAGATTCCGGCCCGCGGCCTCCGCAACCAGACGACCAACTTCCGGCGAACCCGTAAAGCTCATCCGACGGAAACGCGGATTCTGCGAAACCGCAGCACCCGCCGTCTCTCCGTAACCCGTTACCACGTTCAAAACACCCGGCGGCAGCAAATCCAGCTGCTGCACCACATGACACAAATACAGGGCTGACAGCGGAGTATCTTCGGCAGGCTTCAATACACACGTGTTGCCCGCAGCCAGCGCCGGAGCCAATCCCCAGCCAGCCAGCAAAAACGGGAAGTTCCAGGGAATAATAAACCCACACGCTCCCCAAGGATGACGAGTCACCCAGGCCTCGTGCTTCTTCACCGCTATCACCTGACGGTAGTTCACCGCCTGAGCCAGATCGGCAAAGTAACGGAATGTGTCTATGAAATTCTGAATGTCACCCACCGCCTGCGAATAAATCTTGCCGCAGTCGAGGGCTTCCACCTGAGCAAACTCGTGGATTCGAGCCTCCACGGCGTCCGCGATGCGGTGCAGCCGCGCCGCTCGCTCTGCCACCGGCATGCCCGCCCAGCCGCTGTTGTGAAAAGCATCCACTGCAACGTCCACCGCACGGTCCACATCCGCCTTCTGCAGACTGGTCACAGTCGCAATCTTTGCACCCGAACCCGGATCCAGCACCTCAAACATACCGCCGTCAGTCGCCTCAACCCAGCGCCCCCCAACATAAGACTTGTGCATCGCGATAGCCAAAAACGCACTGACCGCCGGGGCAAAACCGGCGGCGGTTGGAGCAGCAGTGGTGGACATCGTGACCCCCCCAAAGAAAAAACAAATGCTTGGAACACACCGCCGGAGCAAATGTCCGACAAACACTTCAGTCACATACAGGACAATGAAGTCTAGTATTTAGCGGACAGCGGAATTCGCAGACAGCATTTTAACGATTGAGGGCAGCGATGCAAAATCCGCGGGCTGAGGAATTCCGGGTTTGTTGCAGGCAGACCCGCCAACCGGAATCCCCATGGCAGGACTTCCTGGGTTTTTGACGCAGATCCATTCACTCCAGCACGCCGTTTCGATAGCATTCCGACCGGTTTCGGTGAATCACACGGCCAGGACAGGCCGGCTGGTCACTGCCTGATCCGTCCCCTTTACAGTTGTTGCAGAAGTTAGTGTCACATGGGCACCATTCCCGCCGGTGAATTCAAAAAAGGCATCAAAGTCCAGATCGATAACGAACCCTACGAAATGCTGGAATGCAATTTCGTGAAGCCTGGCAAGGGGCAGGCACTCTACCACACCAAACTGCGAAATCTGGTTCGTGGCTCAATGTTCCAGAAAACGTACCGCAACGGTGATTCACTGGAAACCGCCGACGTACACCGCAACGACGGCGTCTACTCGTATCGCGACGGCGACAGCTACGTCTTCATGGACAATAGCACCTTCGAACAGCACAGCCTGCCGGCCGTCGCAGTCGCTGATGACATGCGCTGGCTGCTCGAAGGCGCCACCGTCGGACTGCTGTTCTGGAACGGACAGCTGATTTCCATGATCCCTCCGCAGCAGGTCATCCTGAAAGTCACCTACACAGAGCCGGCCGCACGCGGCAATACCGCCACTAACGTCACCAAAGCTGCCACCCTGGAAACCGGCGTCGAAGTTCAGGTGCCAGCCTTCATCAAGGACGGCGATCGCGTCAAAATCGACACCGAATCCGGTTCCTACATGGAACGCATCCAGTCCTGAACACCACCATAACCTGCTGCACTATCGCTGCTCGGGCTTTCACGCCCGCGCAGCCCCTGCACACAGAACCGGTAAATGCGGCATCACAGTGCCGACACACGGTGTTTCTGCAATTCTGATCCTTCACTCGAACTTCCCAGCCACCCTGCACAGATCGCCCCCAAGGCATGTCCAATACCGCTCAGCCAGGCACTGCAGACTCCGCACAGTTCGACAGCAAACCGCCTCACAACGGCCGTCTGTACATCGAAACTGTCGGCTGTCAGATGAATATGCTGGACAGCGAACTGGTTGTGGCAGCACTGCGCCGCGAAGGCTATCTGCTGGCCGATAACCCAAAGGATGCCGACACCGTCCTGTTCAACACCTGCAGCGTCCGTGAACACGCAGAACACAAAATCTACAGTGCCCTTGGACGACTCAAATACAGCAAACGCAATCGCCCGCAGAAAGTCATCGGAGTCATCGGGTGCATGGCTCAGAAAGATCAGGAGCTGATCTTTCAAAAAGCACCACATGTCGACCTGATCGTCGGCACTGGACAACTGGCCGAAATCCCCCGACTGATCCGCGAAGCTCGCACAAACGATCAGCAGTCGCGACTCACCGCACTCAGCCTCGGACGCTCAGACGGCTCACGCCTGCAGGTTTCTGACAGTTTCCAAAGCTATGACCCTCTCCGCGATCCTGAAATGCGGCCAACGCCTTTTCAGGCGTTCGTACGCATCATGATCGGCTGCGACAAATTCTGCACCTACTGTGTCGTACCCGCGACTCGCGGCCCCGAGCAAAGCCGGCCACCAGCACACATCGTTCGGGAAGCTCAGGTACTCGCAGATCAGGGCGTCCGCGAAATCACCCTGCTCGGACAAACTGTCAACAGCTACAAATACACAGAAAACGGTCGGCTGGTCCGGCTCTCAGACCTGCTGCTGCAACTGCACCAGATCACCGGGATCCAGCGCATCCGCTTCATCACCAGTTTCCCCAAAGACATGACCACAGATCTGCTGCAGGCCGTGCGTGATCTGCCCAAAGTCATGAAATACCTGCATGTCCCGGCACAGTCCGGCTGCAACGAAGTCCTGCGACGAATGAAACGCGGTTATACTGTTGAAGACTACCGCGAAATGATGGGAAGGATCAACGACATCATTCCCGGCTGTGCTGTGTCCAGCGACTTCATCGTGGGTTTCTGCGGGGAAACCGACGAGGCCTTCGAAAAAAGCATGCAGTTGATTCGCGACTGTCGCTTCAAAAACAGCTTCATCTTCAAGTACAGCCCACGAACCGGCACCAAAGCAGACGAACTGTATCCCGATGACGTGCCCGAAGACGTAAAACGAAGACGCAATAACGAAATGCTGGAACTGCAGAACCGCATCTCAGAAGAAGACAATGCGGAATTCATCGGACGCAAAGTCAGCATCCTCGTCGAAGGCCCCAGTAAATCGGCCGCCCGTCGCGCCGCTCGCGAAGGACTGCCGGCGGACGCCGCCGGTAAATTGCCAGTCCTGCAACTGACCACCGATAACCAGCACCAGCACCATGAACACGAACGTGGCCTGCTGGAACATGCCGGACTGGCAGAACCGCAGCAACTGCAGCACGCTTCCGCCGCCGCCGAACAACTCGCGCTGCAACTGACCGGACGCACTGAATGCGACCGTATCGTCGTCTTCGACGGCAACCCGCGACTGATCGGCTCGCTGGCGGAAATCGAAATACACGACTGCACCAGCACCACACTCATCGGCTCCATCGTCACCCGAGAATTGCAGTTTGGGTCAGGTAGTGTCCTGCCCATCCTGATGTAACAGGGCCCGCTTAATAACGCACTACCTGATTGCCCGGCAGTCGCCGGATCAGACGTCGCACCTCCAGCACAGTCAGCGTCGCAAGAATCTGCGGCGCCTGCTGTTCACGGCCCCGCAGCACGTCGTCCACACCACAGGGCTGCCTGCTGACCCGATTGAGCACATCCTTCTCCAGTGTATTCAGCGACAACTCCCTCGGCTGATGCACGGTCTCGGTCCGTGACCTCACGGCCGGCTGCGGCAACGGACCTAAAGCCTCCAGCACGTCGTCCGCATGCCGCACTAGTTGCACCCCGTCCCGCAAAAGTTCCAGACAGCCGGCGCTGGCCAGACTGTCCACCGGCCCCGGCAACGCAAACACATCCCGCCCCTGCTCAATCGCATGCCGCGCCGTATACAACGCGCCGGATCGCCGTGAAGCTTCAATCACCAGCACGCCCAGACACAGTCCGCTGATGATGCGATTTCGCTGCGGAAACAACCCCGGCAGCAATTGCTGACGATGCGACATCTCACTCAGCAATGCCCCCTGCTGAACAATCTCCTCAGCCAGATCCGCATGCTCCGGCGGATAAATACGCTGCACGCCCGCCGGCAACACCGCGACTGTTCTGCCACCAGCACGCAAAGCCGCACGCTGCGCGGCCCCGTCAATTCCCCGCGCCAACCCGCTGACAACCGTCAAACCCGCTCGCGCAAGCGATGCCCCCAGTCGCTCGGCCTGACGCAGCCCATAAGGAGTACAACGGCGGGACCCCACAATCGCTATCGAAAGTTCGTCCTGCGGCAACAGAGCACCCCGCTGAAACAGAACTCGCGGAAAATCACAGATCTCCAGCAGTCGCCGAGGATACTCGGACGTCCCCGATAACAACGGACGTATTCCACCCGCCCGACACTCATCCAGTATCTGCTGCGATCGCAACAACAGCCCCGGATCCTGCAGGCCCGCCACAATTTTGGCACCCACCCCGGAAACCTGACGCAACTGCTCAGCAGACTGCTGCAGCACTGCTGTACACGACCCAAATACCGACATCAGTTCCGCCAGCAGCCGGGGGCCTATTCCTGATATCAATCCGAAGGCAATTGCGGACTGCAGCTCTGCTGACCCCGCCGACACACTCTGCTCTGTCACCATCGCACCGCCCCGCTGACCTGAAGTCCAGTCGGCGTCCGTGCTTATCCCACCAGACCGGGTGTTCCATACCCCGAGTCGACCTGACCGTTTCTGATCAACAGGACCAGTTCCCCATGACACCCCGAACGACCGGCCGCCAGCCAGTCATTCACCGCAAACTGAAAGACCGCCAGTGTTGCCGGTGGAACACTGAATGCACTGCAGCTCCAGCAGCACATCAGCATCGCCATGCCGGGATTATGCCCCACCACCAGCACACAGGATTCATCCGGAGCCGACTCGTAACGCGCAGCATCGCCAAACGCCTCGGCCGACGCACCATACAGCCCGGCCTGCAGCTGCACCGGCACTCCCGGCCCAAATTCCGGCACAGCCGGAACAGCCGGAACAGCCAAGCCCGCTGTCGCCTGACGTACCAGAAAGGCCGTCTGAGTCGTACGAACGGCAGCCGATGCCAAAATTCGCTGCGGCCGCAAACCCCGCGCCCCGAGTAGCAGGCCCGTCTGCCAGGCCATCGAAATCCCCCCAGCCGTCAGACAACGATCAAAGTCAGACTGCCCGGAAACCGCCTCTGCCGCTTCCGCATGTCGCATCAGCAGAACCGTTTTCACCACACACACCACCTTCAGAATAGGGGTGGAACGCATTAACACCATAGCATACTAAATATTTACCGCCATAGGTGCAAGTCAGTTCCCGTTGTTTCAGTCGTATTTGCAAAGAGCCCAGCCAAAAATATCGACATGTTGAGCTTCCGAAACATGCCGTCACTGCTCAAGCAATGCCTGCACGTCGTCCGCAGCATCACCCGGAGAAGCCACAAATTCCCGCATTTCCTCCGCTGTCGAAAACACCCAGACCCGGCCTCGGAACAACGCCGCATGCTCCAGATCGCCCTGCACACGACGATTCGCCTGCAGCAACGTCAACGCACTGTCACCGTCAAGCATCGGCCAGTAACGCTGCGGATTTTCCGAAAACATCCTCAGCTCCTCAGCAGATGCAAAATACAGCAACTGCCCCTTCCACTTCAGCTGGTGCCGAGAACTGCCCGCAATTACTGACCGGGCATCTCGAGCACTTACCAGCGAATTGCCGCCAAAGGCTGGCCGCAGAGGACGAGGAGCAGCAGCAGTATTCGTACGGGCCGGCACAGTCGCCGCAGCAGCACCCGAATTACGTGACGGCCTCGCAGCCGCCATTTGGGACTTCACCGGTGCACTCCGATGCACCATCTCAGGTGTCTCCGAATCACTCCAGTCGTCCGAATATGCAGTTCTGTCAGTCTCAGCACCACCGGCAGCCCGACCAATACGTTGTTCACGCACCGCAGCATAGTCCTCAGGCTCAATAGGGAACTCCGGCAACTCCTCAGCGCCGCTCACGGTCCCCTGTCGGCTGATGGACCTGAACGGCAATTGAGCATCGCGCGAATTGGAACGAGTCGCCGGAGCCTGCGTGGCAGAAGACTTCTCTGCCGGCTTCTTCGCAGCCGGTGGTTTTGTGGTGCGAGCCATGTCCGGGGCGCCACGCTTTGCGGCTGCCGCAGGAGGCGTCCGACTGCCGGCCGACGGAGTCCTGCCGGCTGTGGCCGCTGCAGAAGGTGTTCGCCCGGCAGCAGCAGGAGTCGGCACTGTACGCGCTGTACGCGACTGAGCGGCACGAGTCGCGTTTTGACGCACCGCTCGATCCAGATGCGTCTGCATTGCCTCAGCTGGCTGAAAACCCGAAATCCGATGAAGTACTTCCAGCTTCGATGAAACCACCAGCACTGTCGGTAATCCCTTGATCTCCAGATCCTGCAGCAACTCCTTGTGCTGGTCCGCATCTACCAGCACTGCCACGAAATCCTGAGAAACACGACCGGCTAGCCTCGGATCGGTCCACGTGCTCTTTTCCATTCGCTTGCAGTGGGAACACCACGATGCCGTAAACTGCATCAAAACCGGCCGCCCGGACTGAGCCGCCTCGCGCAACGCCGCTTCCACATCTGTCTGCCACGGAATCTGATCTGCCTGCGCACGATCGGCACCGTAAAGCGTCAGGCAAACACACAAGAAGGCACTCAGCGTCTGCATTCCACGCATGATGTCGCTCTGTATTCCGTTGAAGTGCTGAAACCCAAAATCCTGGCGTCCCGCACCGCTGTACTGCGTGCTCGGGCATTCCTGCCCCTGCTCACAAGTTTCACCGCGGCGCGCATACCCGCAGCCCGGTGGACAATCTCTCTATCGACCAGACACCCGAGTTGTAACACCCGCGTTGCCCGCAAAACCCGCCCGAGTGGAATATTCCGCAGTCCCGAGCAACACGGTGGCAGCATGCCGGTCAAACTAACACCTCGAAACGGCAGCTTTTGCCAGTTCCAAATCAGCTCCCGTCGAGCTTATCTCCAATCTGCAGAATTTGCTGGCCTGCATTCACACTCCTGTTCGACTGCCTGTAGTTGCCAGTCTGCTGGCTGTAGAATACTGCAACTCATTGGCGCAAAATTTCCCTCTGACTAAGAGTAACACCATCGTGCAGGTACTGGGACTGGATATCGGCGGAGCCAACATCAAAGCGGCCACCTCGGACGGTCTGTCAGAGCAACTGGCATTTGCCATCTGGAAAGCCCCGCATCTGCTGGGTGACCATCTGCGTTCGCTGCAGTTGTTCCACACGACCCGACCAGCTCTGATCGCTCTCACCATGACCGCTGAACTGGCCGACTGCTTTATCACACGAGCCGACGGCGTCCACAGCATCATCGATACAGTGGGTCAGGTGTTTCCCGATGTACCAGTGCGAGTCTGGCTGACTTCCGGGGAATTCGCCACAGCCGAAGAAGCGGTGGATCTGCCCGAACTCGTGGCTGCCGCCAACTGGCATGCGCTGGCCACCTGGGCCGGCCGTGCTGTTCCCGCCGGACCAGCACTGCTGATTGACCTCGGATCCACCACCACCGACCTCGTGCCGATTTCGGATGGCTTGCCCATACCTGCCGGATTGAACGATCTGCATCGACTCGCCGCCGGAGAACTGCTGTACACGGGCGCTGCCCGCACTCCCGTTTGTGCACTAGTGCAACATCTGCCTCTGCAATTGCCGGACGCCCCTGAACGTCAGTGGATACCGATCGCAGCTGAATTCTTCGCTACCGTGCAGGATGTACACCTGCTGACCGGCAGTCTGCCTGAAGAACCTGCATCGCTCGATACTGCAGACGGTCGCCCCGCCACCCGAGCCGCCGCCCGAAACCGCCTTGCGCACCTGTTCTGCTGTGATGCATCCGATCTCTCTGCGGATCAGCTCACAGCCGCTGCGGAATGGGTTTCAGAGCAGCAGATCCAGTGTCTGCAGCAGGCCATTTCCAGACGGCTGGATTCGCTGGCGGTACTGCATCCAGAGCACGCTCGGACGATTCGAGTCATGGTCAGTGGCAGCGGTTCATGGCTGGCCGCGAAGGCACTGGAAGAACTTGGTGATGCGCGAGTGGCCGAAGTTCTGAATCTGTCTGAAATGTTCATCAGCAGCGTCAGCGTCTGTGCCCCCGCATTCGCTGTGGCGCGACTTGCTGCCGAACGCTGCTGGGATGATCTGCTGCCTTTGCAGCAGTGGCAGGGCTGAGGGAATCGCATTATGCACCAACGGCAGTTGACAATTCCGTTACACAATCGCTACCTGGTGCCCGCCCGCCCAGGACGAGTTCCACATTTGTTTACTGACGTACTGATCATCGGCGGCGGGATCGCCGGAATACGAGCAGCTCTGGCGGTTGATCCCGCGTTGCGAACGATCGTCATCACTAAGGATTCTCTGCAGCATTCCAACAGCGCCTACGCTCAGGGAGGCATTGCCGGGGCACTTGATCCGCTTGATGACTATGCCAGCCACATGTCCGATACACTCGCCGCCGGCAAGGGGCTGTGCCATGCCAACGTCGTCGATCTGGTTGTGCGCGAGGCACCGCAGCGGATTCTTGAACTGGCCCGATTCGGAGCCCAGTTCGATAAAGTCGATGGCGAACTGGCACTCACGCTCGAAGGTGGACACAGTCACGCGCGAGTTGCCCACGCCCTCGGTGACGCCACCGGCCTCGAAGTCATGCGGGCCATGAACCAACTGGCACTGTCGCAGCCTCACATCGACTTCTGGCCGAAAACCTTCACCCTCGACCTGCTGACCGACGGACCAGCCTGCCGCGGGGCACTGGTCTGGAACCAGAATCATGGCCGCACTTTCATCTGGGCCAAACAGACAATCCTGTGCACAGGGGGCGCCGGGGCACTGTATCGCGAAACCACCAACCCGCAGATTGCCACAGCCGACGGACATGCGGCTGCGCTGCGGGCGGGCTGCGTGGTTCAGGATATGGAATTCATGCAGTTCCATCCCACCGTCCTGTATATCGCCGGCAGTTCGCGACACCTGATCACGGAAGCGGTCCGTGGCGAGGGTGCCCATCTGGTCGACTGCCATGGCCACCGTTTCATGCCTGACTACAACGCGGCCGGTGAACTGGCTCCGCGGGATGTCGTCAGCCAGTCCATCACAGCTCAGATGGCAAAAACCCAGCACCCCTGCGTCTACCTCGACCTGTCATCGATCGGCGCTGACAAAGTACGGCTCCGGTTCCCGCACATCGGACGGGTCTGCGCGGATTTCGGCCTGGATCTGACTCGCGATCGAGTTCCTGTAAGACCCGGCGCACACTACATGATCGGCGGAGTGGTCACTGATCTCGACGGCCGCACTTCGATCAGCAATCTCTGGGCCGCCGGTGAAGTCACTTCCACGGGTCTGCATGGCGCAAATCGCCTCGCCAGCAACAGCCTGCTTGAAGGAGTTGTGTTTGGATTGCGATGCGGACAAAATGCCTCTGCTGCTGCACTCGGAATGCTCGACAACTTCACCGTCCCCTCCATCGAATGGCAGCCGGAACGAAAAGACCCGGACGAACACGAGCAACTGGACATTGCCGATATTCGCAATTCGCTGCGCAGCCTGATGGGACGCAGCGTCGGGATCGTTCGCAATGAATCAGACCTCGCCGCCGCCTGCAGCCAACTGGACTTTTGGTCCCGCTACGTCTGTTGCCGGATGCTGTCGGAACAATCCGGCTGGGAACTCCAGAATATGATGCTGGTGGGACGAGCCATGGCGGCCGCCGCACTCGAACGACGCGAAAGCCGCGGCGTGCATTCCAGATCAGACTTCCCAGTGCCACTGGAACAGCAACGTTCGCATATCGAGGTCCGCTGCGAACGGGCAGGGTAGAGCAGGGGAAAATCCGGGAAGGATTCACAGCACACAGACTTGATTCACACCACGCCTACCGTTGAAATGCAGAACTCCCGGCCCGCCTGGTAAAAACCAAGTGTCCCTCCCGATACCCTGATTCCAGCAGGCAACGCCTGATGATCAATACACTGATCTCACTGCTGCTGCAATTCCTGCTGATCGCCCAGGCTGGCGGTGGCGGAAATTTCGGCAGCAGCAGTGGGGGCAACTTCGGCGGGGACTTTGGCAACTCGTCCGGGGGTGTCGACTTCCTCCCGGGAACTTATTCACACAGTGGCTCCGGACGTACTCCTGGCGGGTTCGAAGTTTTTTTCTTTGTCGTGGTCATTATCGTCATCATTGGCTTCAAATTCATCGAGGCGTGGCAGGCTGTACAGGCTCCCGCCGTCACTCGCGAAGTGCGGGCCGGACTGAAGCGTCAAAATCAGAAACTTCGTGAATCGCTGCTGCTGGAACTGCAGCAATCAGATCCGCTGTTTTCAGAACAGCAGTTCCTTGATCGCTGCTCACAGGGCTTCGCACTTATTCAGAAATGCTGGGCTCGGCACGATCTGGCAGATTGTCGCGGCATGCTGTCGGACGCCGTCCACGAACGATTCCGGTTGTATCTGCAGATGCAGCAGGCCGAACAGGTGCATCACCGTATCGACCAGCTGGATATCTCAGAGGCCCGCATTGTGGCCATTAGCACAGACCCGCAGTTCGACACAATTCACGTACAGTTCACGGCGTCAGCCCTGATTCGGGAAGAACCACTCGACCAGATGCACAAGGCCGCGTGGGCCGTACCTCGCAAAACATTTTCAGAAGTCTGGACATTCGTCAGACGCCGTGGTGCCCAGACCAGCCTGCAACGGTCACTGCTGGCAGGCCAGTGTCCCCACTGTGGTGCTCATCTGGTGATCACAGACACCAGTCAGTGCCCGCACTGCCAGTCTTTCGTGCATGCAGGTTATGATGACTGGGTGCTTTGCGAAATCACGCAGGACAGTGAATGGATCGTGACGGAATCTGCCGCTCAAATTCCCGGCTGGGGAGAATTGCAGCAGCATGATCCGGCACTCAGCCTCGCACAGATCGAAGATCGGGCGTCTGTGGTCTTCTGGCGCTGCCTGCTGTCGCTTTACTTTCAGGATCCGCGGATGGCGTTGCCGGTCCTCTCAGCCACAGTCTCAGACATTCCGAATCGCTGGAAGGTTCCCAATGACGGCTTTTGGAAGCTGCCAGCAGTGGGTTCCGTACAACTGCTGCGCTGTCTTCCGGCCGAGCAGGAAAACGATTCGGACCGCGTGGTGGTCCTGTTGCGATGGTCAGGTACACGTGCCGGCGGAGATCGAACCAAACCGCACCTGCTCAGTCGCCAGATGCTGTTCCCGCACGAACTCACACTGGTCCGCCGACGTGGTGCACAGTCAAAACTCGAAGACACCTTTCACACGTTCAGTTGTCGAGCCTGCGGAGCCCCCATCGATGTGGTCGGCACCAGCTCCTGTCGCTGGTGTGGCAAATCACTCAACGACGGCACCTATGACTGGGTCCTCGAATCGGTTGAGCCGCAAAGTCTTTGGCAGGCGCCAACACAGACAAATCGACTGGTTGCAAAGCCGCTTACTATGCCTGCTGCGGATGTTGATCCGGACAACGTCCCGCCTCCTCTGCCCACATGGCAACAGCTCTCAGCGTGGCAGTCCACCAGCATGGCGCCGGAACAAATCATCGCCTGCACCGCTGCCATGCTGAAAGCTGACGGCCAGCTTGTTGCCGCCGAATCGCAGTTTTTGCGGGAACTGGCGACACAGCTGGGAATGACTCAGGCCCGCATGGAACAGGCCCTCACGCTCGCCGAAACCGCTCTGCAGATACCCCCGTCCACAGACCAGCTGGAACTGCTGCTGCAGGATCTGATTCGCGTTGCCTTTGTGGATGGTCGGCTGACCAGCGAAGAACGGGCCATTCTGAAACGATTTGCAGCCCCGCTGAAATGGTCCAGCACGACTCTGAATCAACAGATACAGTCCGTTCGAAACAGCATCGTGCGACGATCAAAACCGCTGTAATTCCAGAGTAGATTGCCTCTGCAGCACTCCATTCCGATGTTGCTCTTTGGCAACAAAAACCTAAAACCGACCTTACGTACGGCTGGAAGGCGAAAAGGCTACGGGTTTTCATGGCAATTACGGAAACCCCCGTTCAACCACAGATTGCTCTGCCGAAACCCACTGACCGACGCTAAGATCTATCTGTCGGACCGCCATCGGCTGCCGAAAAACTGGCGTTTCCTTCATACCTCGCAGCGTATCTGAAACATGGCTCGGATTCTCGTCACCGGCGCGGCCGGTTTTATTGGTATGCATACTTCCGCAGCCCTGCTGGCCCGCGGTGATCAGGTCGTGGCTATCGATAACCTGAATGATTACTACTCGCCTCAGTTGAAATACGATCGACTGGCGCTGCTGACCGGCAGAACCGGCTTTTCATTCCGCCAGCTGGCACTCGAAGATCGCGAGGGCATGGAACAGCTTTTTCAGCAGCACAAGTTTGATTCCGTCATTCACCTCGCCGCACAGGCCGGTGTTCGTTACTCGCTCACAAATCCGCACGCCTACGCAGACTCCAACCTGACCGGATTCGTCAACATCCTTGAAGCCTGTCGGCACCATCAGGTGGCACACCTCACCTACGCCTCCTCCAGTTCCGTGTACGGTGCCAACAAAAAAATGCCGTTCTCAGTAGAAGATCGCGTTGACCATCCCGTCAGCCTGTATGCCGCCACCAAAAAGGCCAACGAACTGATGGCACACACCTACAGCCATCTGTTTGGACTGCCAACCACTGGTCTAAGATTCTTTACCGTCTACGGCCCGTGGGGGCGCCCTGATATGGCAATGTGGCTGTTCACCGAAGCCATTCTTGCCGGCCGAACCATCGATGTCTTTAACCACGGTCGCATGCAGCGTGACTTCACCTTCATTGACGACATTGTCGAGGGTGTTGTTCGAACAAATGACCTGATCCCCCGTCCCTCAGACCCGCAGGAGATGGATACCATGGGTACTGCCGCACCATGGGCTGTCTACAATATAGGCAATAATCAACCGGTTCAGCTGCTGCGGCTGATCGAAACCCTTGAGCAGACCATCGGTCACGTCGCCACGAAACGATTTCTGCCCATGCAGCCCGGAGACGTAGAATCCACCTGTGCCGATATTCAGGCGTTGCAGACCGCCACAGGATTCCGCCCTAACACTCCGATAGAAGTCGGTGTCCGAAAATTCGTTGACTGGTATCGCAGCTATCATGGCGTCCCCGGCTAAGCCGACTCTGATTCCCGCATATTCAGGACCCTTCAGCGTTTTCTGCATCGCGGAAACTGCTATGATCTTCGCAGCCGTCGCCCGACGTACCTCCCGCCAAGGCTCTGCTCGGATGTTACCTATGTCCTGCCCGATCGTCCGGCGCACCCTTTCTGCCTGCTGGCCGTTCCTGCTGCCCATACTTCTCCTGACCTTCCAACTCGTACCAGCGCTGGCCCAGGACAGCCCGGCCACTCACAGTTTTGACACTCAGGTTGCCCCGCTGCTCGCCGCCCACTGCCTCGGCTGTCACGGCACCGACGATCCCAAAGGTGGTCTGAACCTGACAACTCTGGCAGGCTTTCGCAAAGGCGGCGATTCCGGCAGCCCATACAACGCCGACCAGCCCAACAACAGTCTGCTTCTGCAGCGAGTTATGCAGGGGGAAATGCCACCCGAAAAACCTCTGCCTGCCCAACAACAGCAGATGCTGCAACGCTGGCTTCAAGCCGGCGCAACATGGGGAACAGATCCTATCGACCCCTATCAGTACTCCAGCGAAACTCGCGCAGGATTCGACTGGTGGTCACTTCAGCCGCTGCAAAATATCTCCGCCGAAAATCCTGCAGCCATACACCCCATCGACGCATTCGTCGATGCCAAACTGCGGGACAACGGCCTGCGACGATCGCCACAGGCCGACCGTCGCACTTTGATCCGACGACTCTCCTTCGACATCCTTGGTCTGCCACCCGAACCAGCTGATGTCGCCGCCTTCCTTGCTGACAACAGCCCGCATGCATGGGAACAACTTGTTGACCGTATGCTGGCTTCACCACACTACGGTGAACGCTGGGCACGACACTGGCTGGATGTCGTCCGTTTCGGTGAAAGCAACGGGTTCGAATACGACGAACCACGGGATAACGCCTGGCCCTACCGCAACTGGCTGATTGACGCCTTCAACAACGACCTTCCTTACGACCAGTTCGTCAGGCTGCAAATCGCCGGCGACGTGATGCAGCCCCAGGATCCTCTCGCTGCAGCAGCCTCCGGTTTCCTCGTAGCCGGAGCGCACAACACCACACTGCCTTCCAGCGAGAAAATGCGGCAGTCAATGGCGCAGGACGAAATGGAAGATCTGGTTGGCACCGTCGGCCAAACATTTCTGGGACTCACCGTCAACTGCGCCCGCTGTCACGATCATAAATTCGACCCCATCTCTGCCCGAGAATACTACAGCTTCGCCTCAGCACTGGCGGGCGTCCGACATGGGACTCGTGATGTAAAGATCCCGCTCAACTCTGCACAGCAGCAACAACTGCAGCAGGCCGAGCAAATGCTGCAGACCACAGCACAGCAGCTAGACCAGTTGACAGCACCCGTCATTTCCGCGATCCTGAAAAAACGACAGCAGGGACAGCCCCGTGGAAGCCAGCCACCGCAGCCCATGGCAGCGTGGGAGTTCAATGCCGACCTGCAGGATTCCATCGGCGAACTGCACGGCACCGCACGCGGAAATGCTGCGATCAGAGACGGTAGCCTGCAACTCGATGGCGCAGGTTCCTTCGTTGAAACTCCGCCACTTCCCAAAGATATCCGCGAAAAAACACTCGAAGCGTGGGTACGCCTCGGAACAGTCGAGCAAAGCGGCGGAGCAGCCGTCAGTCTGCAAACAACCGACGGCAGCATCTTCGATGCCATCGTCTTTGCCGAACGCGAACCACGTCGCTGGATGGCAGGCAGCAATGGATTCACCAGAACGTCGCCGTTTAACGGTACCGCTGAAAATGATGCAACCGATCGCTTTGTTCATGTCGCAATCGTCTACCAGCAGGATGGCACCATCATCGGCTACAGAGAAGGTCTCCCATATGGAAGTTCCTTTCGTCCAGGTGATCTGCAGAACTACGCAGCCAAAACTGCTCAGCTTGTGTTCGGACTCCGACACGGGCCAGCCGGAGGTAATCGACTGCTGCAGGGCAGCATCGATCGAGTCCAGTTTTATGATCGCGCACTGACAGCCGATGAGGTCGCCGCATCAGCCTTTGCCCGTGGCTCGCAAAGCATACCACGGGCCGAACTGCTGGCAGCCATGACCGAAGACCAGAAACACCAGCTGCTGGAACTTGAACAACAGCAAAAGTCAGCCAGTTCACTCCGGCACCACCTGCAGGAACATCAGCAGTCGTCCCTCTACACCTGTATTTCTGCCGACCCGGGGATCACTCACGTACTGAAACGCGGAGATGTTTCGCAGCCATCAGAAGTCGTCGCACCAGCCGGACTCCGCGCCGTCCGCGGTGCTGCAGCGGATTTTCAACTGCCACCCAACTGCTCCGATCGTGAACGCCGCATTGCTCTCGCCACATGGATCACTCATCCCGAAAATCCACTGTTCGCACGAGTCATGACAAATCGAGTGTGGCACTACCACTTCGGACAGGGCATCGTACCAACGCCCGGTGATTTCGGCTTCAACGGCGGTCGCCCCAGTCACCCGGAGTTGCTCGACTGGCTGGCCTTGGAATTCCGTCGCAAGGGATTCCTGCTGAAACCACTGCATCGACTGATCGTCACCTCAGAAACATGGAAACAGGCATCACTGCCTCGCCCGGACGCGAAATCCATCGATGCAGATAATCGACTGCTGTACCGCAGAACCCCGCAACGTCTTGAGGCCGAATCTCTGCGAGATGCGATGCTGGCTGCAGCCGGAGTCCTCGATCGCACAGTGGGAGGACGCGGCTACCGAGATATGCGGCACTTCAAATTCAAAGGCAGTAACTTCTATGACCCGCTCACCGAAGATGGCAATGCCGGCTGGAGACGCACTGTCTACAGGTTCGTGCCTCGCGGAGGTCGCAACCCGTTCCTTGACACCTTCGACTGCCCAGATCCTTCCGCCGCAGCTCAGCGACGCCCGCTCACAACAACACCGCTGCAGGCACTGGCACTGCTTAATAATGACCTCGTGTTCCGCCTCGCAGAATCGCTGACTGAACGAGCCCGCAGGGAAACCAGAGATGATCAGCCAGCTCAAATCTCATGGATCCTCGAAACCGCACTGGGACGCACGGCTGACCCCCGTGAACTGCAGCAGGCTGCGGACTTCAGCCGCGAATTCGGACTGTCAGCATGGTGCCGAGTCCTGCTGAACAGCAACGAATTCGTCTACATACGCTAAAGCACTATTCACCCACACCCCCGAATTGATTCCAGTCAACCAGTTGAATCTCCGGCTGCAGGATCTCCAAAAAGTTCGTCCGCGAACTGGTTTTGACACCACGCCCGCCACGCGAACTGACCTGGTACTTTGTCTGGCCAAAACTCAGCACGCTGTCATTGTCATTGCGGACTCGCAGACAGTCACTCGGACGCGACAACTGCACGATCCCCAGAACCTCGTCACCTGCTTCCAGCTTCAACCCTCTCACTCCCTTGCCGGCACCACCCAGAACAGGCACATCGTCAATTCGAAAATGCAGCACCCGAGCTCGCTTCGATGCCATGAACATCGTTTCCGCGTCACGTACCAGCTCTACAGATACAACCTGATCTCCCTTCGCCAGCCGACAGAATTTGCGACCAGCCTTGGTGGAAACCGTCCGAAACGATTCAAATGGCAGCCGCATGATGTTGCCGCTGCGAGTCGCGATCAGGAGCGTCAGACCGACGCCGTCTCCCACAGCTGCCACATCCGGAACAAACCTGGCATCGGTAGGCAATGCGGCCATCACACTGACACCATCCTGCATCTTTGCCCGCTTCGCCAGTGGCTCCCCGTAACCCGAAGAAACCGGTATCTGATCTATCGGCAAAGTATACGCGATTCCGTCAGAACAGAAGAAAACAACATGATCCACCGTACTGCCGGGGACCACAGTCAAAACCCCGTCACCCTCGCGAACACGAGTCCTCGCGACACTGCTGAGCTGCCCCACACGCTTGATCCAGCCGTCCTTCGTCACCACGACGTTCGTGTTTTCCCGTACGATATAAGCCTGCGGATCATACTCCACAACCTCCTCGGCTGAACCCAGTTCACTGCGACGTCCATCCGCAAAATCCGCAGCCACCTGCTCAAGCTCTGTCGTAATCAGCTTCCACATCTTCGCTTTGGACTTCAGAGTCGCCTCGATCCGAGCTGCCTCCGCCTGCTTCTCTGCCAGCTCTTCACGAATCCGACCAATCTCCAGCTTCGAAATCCGGTACAGCTGCAGCTCCAGTATCGCCTCCGTCTGCAGCTCATCCAGCGGAAATTCCGCCATCAGCTTTTCAGCCGCATCACGCTTGCCGCTGCTGGCACGAATGATCTTCAATGCTCGATCAAGTCCATCGAAGATTATCGCAAAACCCTCAAGAATATGAATGCGACGACGCAGCTGCTCAAGCTGATACTGCAGACGACGCTGCACGGTGATGAACCGAAAATCCAGAAAGTACTGCAGCAACTCCTTCAGACTCAGTACCCGAGGCACCGTCTGGCCATTCTCGGCCGGCACCAGACACGTGGCGTTGTAGCTGAAGTTCTGCTCCAGCGAAGTATGCTTGTACAGATAAGCCATCACCGCCTCAGCGTCAGCACCCGGCTTCAGCTCAATGGCAATCCGCAGACCGTTCTCCTCGTTGGTCTCATCATTGACGGATTCCAGCTGAGGCAACTTGCGGGCCGCAATCAGCTCACCAACCTCCGTCATCAGCGGACCAGTCGCCGCACCATAGGGGATCGAATAGACAATGATCCGATTTTCGATCCGACGCCGGCCCTCTTCGTCAAACCGCCACTCACCACGCATCCGAATCGAACCACGACCGGTTTCATACATGTCCCGCAACTGTGCCCGATCAGTGACAATCCGCCCGCCCAGCGGAAAATCCGGCCCCTTCACAAAACGCATCAGCTGAGCAACCGATGCGTCCGGATTGTCCACCAGATGCACCGCCGCCTTCATCACCTCACCAAGATTGTGAGGCGGCATGCTGGTGGCCATCCCCACCGCAATCCCCGCTGAACCGTTGACCAGCAAAGACGGAAATCGAGCCGGCAGAATCACAGGCTCCTGATCCGCTGCGTCATACGTCAAACGCATGTCGACCGTGTCAAACCGCAGCTCGTTCATCAGATTCTCAGACAGCCGAGTCAGCCTCGCTTCCGTGTAACGACTGGCCGCTGCCCGCAAACCCATGATAGAACCAAAATTTCCCTGCCCCTCCACCAGCGGATACCGCAGCGTAAAATCCTGAGCCAGACGAACCAGTGCTTCGTAAACCGCAACCTCACCATGCGGATGGAAGGATCCTGTCGTGTCACCACAGATTTTGGCACATTTTCGAGTCTTCGCGTCCGCATTCAGTCGCAGACGGTCAAACATCACGTACAGAATTCGCCGCTGCACAGGCTTCAGACCGTCCCGCACATCAGGCAAGGCCCGCGATGTAATTACCGAAAGCGCGTAATTCAGGTAGCGACGTCGAGTTTCGTCACTGATCGGAACAAATTGCACACTGGCCTCCGGAGCAACCGCGCCCTCTTTACCAGTTCCCCTGCCAGTCGTCTTTCTGCGAGCCACTGTGGCTTCCTTTGCCTGCTGATTCAACAGCGAATGAATTCCATATTTGCATACAGCCTGAGCCAATCGCGAATAGTAGGCAATTGGTCAGCAAATCCACAGATCGACTCACCTTGGGAATTTGCTAAAACAGGAAAACCACGCCGACTTTCCCGTCTGCGAAAGATATGTGGCGAACAATTGTTCTGCTGCTTGTCCGGTCACTGCAGCCCGGCGATTGATTCATTACGCCACCGGAGACCGGCCGAATATCTACACAGGAATTATTCGAGGGGTAGCGCGCAAAACGCGATTTTCCCCTAAAAATCGTCGCTTTTCAGGTTCGGAAGGATTCCGAACACCGCTGAAACAGAGACGCTCGGCGATCCATGGAGGGGTCTGAAATGTTACGCAGTAGTTTGGTCGCACTGGCCGTCGGCGTCCTGACGGCTGGCAGCCTGCCGGCTGGGGAAAAATCTTCCGATAAGCCGGCACCACAGGGCATCATGGGCTGGCTGCGAAACCGTGGCGACGACGCTGCCCCTGCCAAAATTCGCAGCGGCCAGCAGCAAAAACCCGGAGTCGAACGAGCTGTCGTTAGTGATGCAGAACGACAAGCCGTCTCGATCCGACGCACTTCCGGTGGTCCACAGGACAACAAACCGGCCACCCGCAGCGTTTCAGCTCCGACACCCGCAGCCAAAACTGCGGCAGCCCCCGTCGAACAGCCGCGACCAATCCAGCAGACGCCCGTAGTGCCCAACACCAGCACCATCGCCGGCCCACAGTACTTCAGTGTCGCCGCTCCCGGGAACGGTGCCAGCCTGCCAGTACAGCCCGGAAGCAACTGGCAGACCTACGAACCAGCCGTTCCCGCTCGACAGACCGTCGCCGCCAGTTATGCCCGAGTCCAGCAGGCTCCGGCTCCGGCAAGTCCCGCTCAGCCACTGCCCGGATACCCACAGACCGGTGCCAGCCTTTACCCGGCACCGGTCGCTGGCATCCCAAAGCAGATGGGTAGCGCAGTAATCACGAATCCAGCGTTGCAGCCGCACGAAATGCTCTACGCACACCAGTACAAAGCCCTTTACCCACCCTACTACTATGAGGTGAACGGGGGCTGGTTCGTAACGCCATTCGGTGTCTGGTCGCAAGAAAACTGGAAACTGAAAGGCACACAGGTGGACGTGAAGTATCGCTCCTCCATCAGCCCCCTCGCTTTCTTCATGCCCCCGGTCAACTGACCCGGCGCCAAACGGCTCTACCTCTGGTTTCAAAGCGGCACTTTTTAAAACGCTCTCACTCCGCTCAGGTGGCTTATGATCATCCCAAAGATAATGTTGCACACAGCAGTAGCCGCATGCCTCGCTTCAATGGCATGTCTTGCCACAGCTGACGACGAAGGCATCGTTCAGATCCCAGGTCGCAGCAAAACTCAGGGGACCGGTGCCTTGACCATTCGCCAGACAGCCTTCCTCAGCGCGGACAAGTGCGCAGAGAATGCCAGTGGCGGGCCGTGTGCCGAAGGTGGCCATGGCGGACCCTGCGGTGAAGGCAAGGACCCGAACGCGTGTGCCGAATCAGGTCATAGCACCGAACACTGCCAAAATGGATTGTTCGGTGGAAAAGGACTGCTGGGCGGCAGTCTGTTCGGTGGCGGTAAATCCAAAGGCAGCCACAGCGGGTCAGGGAACTCCAGCGGAAATCGCCACGGCAGCAGTGCCGGAAACGGTCACGGACTCGCTCACGGCAACGGCAATGGATCCGGAAACGGCCACGGCAGTGAACATGGAAATGGCCTGATTTACCGCTCCGTCCATCCAAACGATGCAAACCACAGCGGCTCCGGAAACGGCGGGCGTCTGTTCGGCCAGCACGGATCGGGAAATTACCACTCCTCCAGCGGCTGGAACTCCGGCCCCTACGGTGGTCCCGCACACACCGGGAACGAATTGTGCAATTGTCTGTTCGGATGGGCAATTCCGCCAGGAAACTGTGGACAAGGCCTGCCCCTCTTTGGAAAGTATCACACTGTGTATGCGGATAATCCGGGTTACGTGAACCCGGCCGACACCCAGCTGTACGCTACCGGGGCCAACGGTCTGCCCGTGGTCATTCCCACGGCACCGAACGTCAACCACCAGTACAACTACAGCTCCGGTATGCCGGCCAGTCGCATCACAACGCTCGGAACCTGGAATCCCCAGACTGCCCCGCAGCGAATGAAGTTTCAAACCTGGTGATCTCACCCGGTGACCCGACTGAACGCGTGTTGTATTGACCAAACGGGGAAGAATGGAGCTTCTCACCAGATTCCTTCATGGATCAGACAGCTTTTTCCGGAGCGTGGCGTTATGAAGATGTTCTCAGCAGCCTGCCTTGCAGTCACTACTGCACTGACATTCGCAGGCTCTTCTCAGGCTCAGCAGCCCGCCGGATCGGCTCAGGTGCAGGCCGTCACCGTCAGCCATACCAATTGCCAGCACAGTCATCAGCACCCAGGACAGTGCAATAACCCAGCCTGCCCGCTCAGCCGTTTCCAGCTCTACCCCGATGGCGGCTACAATCCCCCGGTCAATATGCCGGTGAACTACAACTGGGCACAGTATCAGCAGATCGTACCGGCTAACCCCTACGGCACTGCAGGCGGTGGGTTTACTGCCCAGTACCCAGTCGTGCCAAATCCCGCTGACACCGCTCAAAGCGGATACTACCTGCACAAGGTACCATCATGGCAGCCTCAGCCTGGCATGATCCCGCCAACACCAAATCCGGCCCTGTTTCACAATCGCGTCTGTCCGGTTCCCGGACAGGCCACTGTGATCCGCCAACACAACCATCATCTGCACGCAGCTGCCACTCCAGACCCAATGGAAGGCGTTGTTCGAATCCCCGCCCGCCGTCAGGCAACGCCAGTCACGGCGGAAAAGCCAGCGGTCAGGCGACCACTGGAAGCACCCAAACCGGTGGTCCATGCCCCAAGGCCGATCCCAGCCACATCAGCAGTACCGGCCAGTACACCAGCAAAACCTAAAACAACCGTGATGCCGGCCTCGAGGATCTCATCAAAGCCAGCCGCAACCCCGAAAAAGTCAGGGTTCCGACTGTCTTCTCTGTTCGACTGAACAGACAACGCAACCTCCTCCGCATCAGAAAGCTCTGGCAGGGCTCACACTGTCAGAGCTTTCTGAGTTTTTAGATGCGTGAGTTCTCCGGTTACTCATCCAGCCTGCGAAACAGCGGCTGAAGGCCTCAACAACGCATCTGCAGGAATTACAGACGGCTGCAGGCAAACTGCAGCATGCTGCAGAACACGACGGTCATACTCTGACTGATGTACGCTGCGAGCCATATTGTGGCGGGCTCCCGCTGCCACCCAGTGCTGCGAACTGCTCCCAACCAGCCGATGCAGGCGGTTGGCAACGTCCTGCGACACATACGTATCAGCACTGCCTGAAATCAGCAGGACACTTTCCGCTTCAAGCCCGGAAACTTCGTCTTCAAGGTGCACGAAACGACAACCCCGGCGACTCTCATTGTACGCCATCGCCTGACGCAATGTCCGCTCGACATGCCAGTTCGGAACCATACTGTAAAGCCATCGCGGCAAAATGAGATCGGCAAAACGATCAGCGAAAAACCGCAGCATCGTCAAAGTGCCAAAAGCACTGTCAGCAATAACTCCCCGCACCTTCGGGTATCGAGCCCCGGTGAGCAGCGCTCCAACTCCGCCCCGACTCACGCCAAATACAAGGATTGGCAGAGTACTGAGACGCGGGTGCGATTCAATAAACTCCATGGCCGCACTGATGTCACGCATCTCCAGTTCTGTCAGCCAGTGACTGGCTGAGTAACCGGGTGGACGTTCGCTCTCGCCCTGACCACGAAAATCAAAGGAGAACAGCGCATAACCCTCGTCCAGCAGGGCAGCACAGTACCTCGGAGCCATCCAGTGATTGCCGTCCATCTCAGGCAAATACAGAATGAGTCCACACGACTCCTGCTCGCCGTTCCACACGCTGCCACTCAGGTTCACGCCGTCCAGTGTACGAAACTGCACACTCTTCGCACGTCGATCAGGCTGCCCTGGAGTAACTCGAAAGGCAGGAGCCTTCTCCAGGAAACCAGCAATCGATGGCACAAGCAGACGCCGAGTCGCCAGTATCTCAACGACAGCCACCAGACCCGCAAATAAAATCACATATAACCAGATCAAGGGGAACACTCCAACCGCGCGAAAAGCACACATCCAGTTATTCAGGATCCTCCAGCCAACTTACCACAGTCCGACTGCAGTCACAAATACATAATCCAATCCAATCAGAGACTTTAACGCCCCTGATCTACCCCCCCAAAAAAACGCCCCCGTTGCACACTAACCAGCAAAACCACCCAGAATCAAAGCAACATTCTGACCACCAAATCCAAAGCTGTTCGAAAGAGCCGCTTTGATGCGAGTCTCACGAGGCTGATTCGGAATATAATCCAGATCGCATTCAGGATCAGGAGTTTCGTAGTTGATGGTTGGTGGCAGCACACCGTCGCGAATCGCCAGCAGACAGGTGATAGCCTCCACCGCGCCTGCTGCGGCAATCAAGTGCCCCATCATGCTCTTGATGCTCGAGACCGGCGTCTTCCAGGCATGTTCACCCAGACCACCCTTCACGGCCATCGTCTCCACCTGGTCATTCACACGAGTACTTGTTCCGTGAGCATTCACGTAGCCAATTTGTTCCGGATTCAGTTCAGCATCCTGCAACGCCATCCGAATGCAGGCCACCGCGCCACGCCCCTCAGGATGAATATCCGTGATGCGATATGCGTCAGCGGTTGAACCATAACCCAGAATTTCACCGTAGATTCTGGCACCGCGTGCCTTCGCGTGCTCCAACTCCTCCAGCAGCAACATCCCTGCACCTTCACCCAGAACAAAACCATCGCGGTTCAGATCGAAGGGACGCGAAGCCGTCAAGGGAGAATCATTTCGCTCAGACAACGCTGTCAAAAGATTAAATCCCGTCACACCAAACGGGTGAATCATGCTGTGAGCCCCGCCTGACAGCATCATCTCAGCTTCACCCCGCCGAATGATCTCGGTTGCCTCGCCGATCGCCTGGCTGGAGGCTGCACACGCCGTCAGACAGTTCAGGTTTGGCCCCTGAGCATTAAACAGGCTCGAAAGATGCGCAGCCGGCATATTCGGCTCAAGTTCAAGTTCATACCGAGGATTCATCCGGCTGATGAAACTCTCTGTGAAATGCTGAAGATCAATCCGGCCCTCGCGGTATGCTTCCGACACCAGCGACATGAACTGAAAAAAGTTCTGCTGACCTTCACCGGCACCGAGGTACACGCCGAACCGTGCCGGATTGAATCCCGGCGAATCATGAATGCCCGCATCCGCTACAGCCTGCCGCGCTGCACCAATTGCAAACCGCACGTTGCGACCAGCATCCGCAAAACGCGCAGGATTCTCCACCTGATTTTCAAATTCGTAACCCCTTACCTCAGCTGCAAACTTCGTCGGAAATCGAGTCGCATCAAAATGAGTAATCGGGCCAACGCCGTTGCGACACTGCAACTGAGACTGCCACATCGTCGGCACATCGTTTCCCAGCGGCGTAACAGCCCCCAGACCCGTGACCACAACTCGCCGCTTCATGCCCCAGTCTCCCCACGCCGCTCGCCCTCTCCGGCAACACCAGAGCCAGCTTTACCCACGGTCAGAATGTCCAGCAGGTTCATCCGAAACACGAAATTCTTTTGATCAATCCGGCTGAACTGCGGATCGTCGGTCTTCAAATGAGCAAAAACGATTTCAGCTGATGCCACAGGACGGTCACCCACCGCAGCCTCGACAGAAACACTGCCACCCTCGTCGCGAGCATCCAGCAGGTCGGCCGTGTAAATCAACTGATCGCCCGGACAAGCCCAACTGTGGAACACAACCTTTGGAACCTTCGCCAAAATCACATTGTACCGAAATCCAAAGTGCTCACCCAGCAGAATCCCGCCAGTCTGAGCCATACCTTCTATCATCAGCGAACCAGGCATGACCGGGAAACCCGGGAAATGATCGTGCAGATGCTCTTCAGCCAGAGACACGTTCTTCACAGAACGTGCCCGCTTGCCGGATTCAAACTCAATGAACCGATCTATCCAGTACCAGCGCATGCCACAGCCCGCCGATCAGAATGAGGCCCCGAGCCAAAATATACACACAGGGGCCGACTGCCAACGTCAGGTAAAACAGCAAAACCCGAAGGTCCGCATCACTTCAGACGGGCTGCAATAAATCGAGCGATCATGCCGACCGTGAACAGGTCAAAAATCCGACTCACGACAGGATCCTTCGCAAACGAATCCAGGTCGGCATGCGGCATCTTACGCCGCAGTTCTTCCAAACCTTCAGCTGTCACTTTGCCACCAGCCACAAAACCGGAATCGGCAGATGCCAGATTGTCAGGGAACAGCTCGCCACGAGGAATCTTGATGTCAAATGACTTCTCCAGACGGAACACAATGTCCAGAAAGTCAATCGACTCTGCTCCCAGGTCCCCAATCAAAGTTGCCGACGGTGTGACCTCGTCGTCATTCACACCCAGTGCGTCAACAAGCGTCCCGCGCACTTTGTCCAGGATTTCTTCTTCAGAGGGCATCGAACAGTTTCTCCTGAGCCGGAAGTCAAGCCCCCAGCCGACGTCGCCAATCCAAATCAACCCGCTCCGAATCGGCAACGTGATTCAAAACAGGCACCCAGTATCCGCCGGAATTAACCAGCAGACAGACAGAGCCGCGTCAGCGACCCACAGAAACATGCCGGTCTCCCCTGACCAGCCTGCCTCAATCCTCTATTGTTGCCGGAAAACTGATCGACTTCCAGACATTCCTGCCCAGCATTCACTCAGTAAAGGCAATCTCTGCCATTTTGGCAGCAAAACTCCTCAAAATCGGGAAGCCTCCCCTATCACGAGACATTGGGAAAAATGGCAATCCTTTTTCAGACCCCCCAAAACCCGCTTAGTCTCACAAGCCACCCAGCGTCAGACCGCCATCCACCTTCAAAACCTGACCCGTCACATAAGAAGACTCGTCCGCGGCAAAAAACATGACCGCCCCGGCAATGTCCTCAGGACGCCCAAGACGACGAACCGGAATCTTCTTTTTGATCTCCTCGCCGGCAGCATTCACAACCGCCACCGTCATGTCAGTTTCGATGAACCCCGGAGCAACCGCGTTGGCTGTGATGCCTCGCCGAGCCAACTCAGTGGCAATGCAGCGAGTAAACCCCTCAACACCACCCTTGCTGGCCGCATAGTTAGCCTGGCCCGGATTCGAAACATCCGCTGCAACACTGGACATGTTGATAATCCGGCCATACCGCTGTGACATCATCTGACGGGTCACAGCCTGGCAGAAGTTAAATACGCTGGTCAGGTTCGTATCGATCACATCCTGCCATTGCTGAGCATCCATCATGGCCAGCAGGCCGTCGCGAATAATCCCCGCGTTGTTAACCAGAATATCCACACGCCCCCACTTCTCAACCACGTCCGCGATCACCTGATCCGCTGCAGGCTTCGAACGCACATCCGCCTGAATGGCCCACACCTCGTGACCCTCAGACTGCAAGGCCGCAGCCACTGCCTCGGCAGCAGCAGCATTCGAATTGTACACAAATGCCACTTTCGCGCCGCCTCGAGCCAGCGACTCCACAATGGCGCGCCCAATCCCTCGACTGCCACCTGTTACCAACGCCGTACGTCCAGCAACCGTCATCGCCCAAGCCTCTCTGTCTTCCGATTCCTCAAACAGCCGGCAACCACTGCCGGTTCAACCAGCCCACAACTGACCCCACAAATCACGCATTGCAGCCCGCAGCCGCTCATCATTGTCCGCCAGCTGCGGATTTCGGTCCGCAAGATTCTGCTTCAACAACGATAAACGACCGCTCACCGCCGACTGGCCATTCACCGTCCCGGAAACCGTGAACTCAGCCTCGCCCGCAATCGACGACTTCAATGTCGCCGTCACCACCAAAGACTCCCCAGGCTTCAAAAAGTTGTTGAAACGCACCGCACGAGCCTGCCTGAGCAATACCGTACTAAATGCAAACTCATCAGTCACTCGCGACAGCCACGCACAGCTCTGCACCATGCACTCCACCATCAGCACACCCGGAAATACCGCAAAACCGGGGAAATGGTCCTGCAAATACTCCTCAGCCAGCGAAACCTGCTTCACCGTTTGAATCGACTCACCCGGTAACACGGACAAAACTCGATCAACCAGACAAAAACGCATCGCCCGCATTCTCCGCAGAACAGCCAGTTTAGCCCGCACTCCAAAATCACAATCGGAGATCCAGTCTAAACCCGACACCGGCAACGACAAAGCAAACCCCTTTCACGAATCCGGAATTGGAGAAAAACAGCGACCTCAGACCGCACGCTTCGCCTTGTCGGACCCGCCAGCACAAAACTCGTAGGGTGCTCAAATGAACACATTTTCCAATTCCCGCTTTTTTCTCGACAGCAGCGCATTCATAAGTTAATCTGCATAAGATAGTCAGTTTGAGAAACAACGGCAGCCAATACACAAAAACAAGCATCGGCACTCTGCAAAGAATGAACAGAAGATTCAGCAGCCTCCCCACATCAGGGCTGCTGAACCCAGGTTCGGCCTGAAACACCATGCCAGATTTTCCCAGCAAGACACCAGTACATCAGTCCGGGGCAAACTGCGGCGAATGGTTCCCGCAGCTCGGCGTTGATCCCGAAGGGACTGCCCTTCGGCACCATAGGAGTGTTCCAGCATGCGTTTGATCCTGTCACTTGTACTCGCCAGTTGCCTGGCAGCCTCAGCCGAAGCCGGTGGTTGCTTCGGCAGAAAAACCAGCCACTGCTGCTCGGCTCCCTGCAGCACCGGCTGCGCACCCGTTGCTGCCCCCTGCAACGGCACCTGGGAAGCAGTCATGCAGAAAGTCTGCGTGCCTGAAATGACCACCGAGAAACGCGTCGTCGAAGTCTGTACCCCAGTTGTGGAACATCGCCAGGTGACCCGCACCGTTCACAAGTGCGTCACAGAAGAAGTCGAACAATCCTATACGGTCATGGTACCCGTCACCGAGGAAAAAGAAGTTCGTCGCAAAGTCTGCAAACCAGTCGTTCGCGAAGTCGAGCGAACCTGGGAAGTTATGGTCCCCGTTCAGGAAGAACGCGAAACAACCAAAACCGTCTGCGAAGCTATCACGAAGGAAGTCGAAGAATCATACACCGTAATGGTGCCCACCACCGAAGAACGCGAAACAACTCGCACTGTCTGTAAGCCGGTTGTCGAAGAAAAGGAAGAAACTTATACCGTGCTGGTTCCCGCTCAGGAGCAGCGCATGGGAACCCGCACCATCCGACAGATGGTCCCGGTGAAAAAGACTCGCAAAGTCTGCCAGGATCAGGGACACTGGGAAGAACGCACTGTAGAAGTCGCCTGCGGCCCCTGCCGCAAGACCACTCGCACCTGCAAGGTCTGGGTGCCCAAACTCGTCGAAACCGAAGAGGAGTATTGCGTCCACGAATGCCAGACCAAAGAAGAGCAGCACACGTGGAACGTGACCGTCTGCAAACCGGAAACTCGCACCCGAAAAGTCTGCGTCACAAAGCACGTGACAGAAGAAGTCAAGGAAAAACACACGGTCACTGTGTGCAAACCAGAAACCCGCACTCGCAAGGTGCAGCACACCGAATACGTGCAGAAAACCATCCCCTGCAAGTACACCGTAACCGTCTGCAAGCCGGAAACTCGCACCTGCAAAGTTCAGGTCACTGAGCACGTCGAAGAAGAAGTCGTAGAAAAGTGCCACGTCACTGTCTGCAAGCCAGAAACTCGTACGCGCAAAGTGCACGTCAGCAAAATGGTCCCGGTTGAAGAAACCTGCACCGTCGCTGTCTGCTCCCACAAGGTCGAAAAGAAGGAAGTAGAAGTCCAGGTCTGCCGCATGGTCGAAAAGGAAGTTGAGTGCAAGGTCTGGAAACCAGCAGCCTGCTGCCACAAACGCGATCCACAAGCACGATACGCCAGAAAGGCCTGCTGCAACTGAACGGGCAACCCCCTAAACCATCAACTCATCTCAGGCCCCCAATTCCAGCACAACGGAATCGGGGGTCTGTTGTTTTATCCCCCCTGCGGTAAGGTTTCTTCCAATAAGCGTAATCCTTGCGATCAACTGAAGTCCTGCAATCGCTTCTCCCGATATGCCTCCACTGGACCACTGCGCCTCAATTGCAGCGCGATTGACCAAGGCTTCGACGGAACACGACAAATCCCCGTCTGAACCGATGTTCGCCGAGTCCACGGGCTCAAAACCCACTGTGACACGCACGCCCCGCCCGGAGGATTACGTCGTGAAACATTAAATCTGTGGCAAAGCCTGCTCTGCTACCATCCCGTGGCTGCGATACCCCGCTGCTGGCTGCCACTGCCGTTTCACCGACCGTTGCTCTGGCTGATGAAGCCCAGCGACTCGTCACCAACTCATTCCGCTTTGAAATTCCCTTCGAAGTTGACACAGAATCTGGCGAGGATCCCAATCACAAGGCAATCCTCTGCAAATCTCAAAACGGCGGCAAAATTTGGGAACGCGAACAAACCGCCCCGGCCAATAAAGGCGCATTCGTCTTCACCGCTGCCGAGGACGGCATCCACTCCTTCGCGATTCAAGCGACCGACGCCAGTGGCGCCCTCCTGTCACCCATTGAGGGCAGCCCGCCAGAACGGTAAATCCACGTTGATCGTTCTGAACACGTCGTCAAACTGGAACTGCTGGAAGAGTCCGAGCGAATGCTGACCATCAACTGGTCAACAGACGATCCCGGAGGTGTCCCCGAATCCCTCCTGATTGAACTCACAGACGTCAGCAGCGGAATTCGCACACGACTCAAAACCGAACTGGCCGCTACCGGATCGACCTCTGTTTCATTCCCCGACAGTGGTGCAGTCGCAGTTCGAGTTTCCATCGTTGATGCAGCCGGCAACAAAGGCGAAGCCGGCCGAAAAAGGGTTCCGTTCGCTTCGCATGGCGAATTCGTGAAGCACACCCGGCACAAAATTCTGTGCGACTCGAATATGCCGTCGCTGCTGCCGGACCATGGACACCCGTTTTCGACTGGCAGCCCAATCGCAACAGCTACGAAATGGCGGTCCGCCCCGGAACGCCTCCGCCTGTCTGCTTCCGACTCTCCGCCCGCGACGAGGCAGGAAATCTGTCGGCCGCTCAGATGCCTCAGCCAGTCGTGATTGACCTGAAAAAAAACACGGCACGCCTCATTCGGGTTCAGCCTGTCCCGGCACAGCAGCCCTGAAACCAGACGGTCACTTGCGAGCAAAACGAACCAGTAATGCTCGTTCGTCTGCATCCTGAGCCTGCCGTTCTATTCGCTGATTCACCAGCCCAGGCAGTACCCTTTGAAGCTGCACCGCCCACAAAGCACCTGGGCGGTTCCCTTCCACGGCCAGCTCCCGCGCTGGTATTGCAGCCTCAACTCGCCAAACCTGCTCATCCGCATCCACCGCCACATGCCAGCGTGGATTCCAGCAAGGCAGCCCCCAGCAACTGTCCGACGTGCGACCACTCTCGTCAATACAAAAACGAAATGCCGTAGAACGATCCCGATCCGTGTCAAAATGAACTTCCAATCGATCGCGGTTCGCATGCGATTCGTCGTAATAACGATTCTCCGCCAGTTCAACGCCGGGCTGCCCTGCAATCCGAGCAATTCTGGCAGAAAGATAAATATACTCTGCGTCCCACGCCATCAGCACCAGACTGTCCTCAACAGACTGCGGGCCCTCGTCGGAAACAAGACGCACTTCTTCAGCCGCCTCCCAAACAGCATCAGACAGACTGCCGTCAAGAACCGGGGCGGAGTTCGTTTCAGACAGCACCACCTGCCGAAACAGGTCTGATTTCAACCCCTGTGTCAACTGCTGTTCGGAACGTGCCCATACCCCCCACTCGTCTGCTCGCCCTGACAACCCCGCCAGCAAACTTGTTGCAGCCCCAAACTGCTCCTGACGACGCAGCGTCACGGCATGCCTCAGTACTGCGGCTGGCGAGGCTCTCCACACTGAATCGGCACCCACTGACTCCGTCAGCAACCGCCACGCCGTCTGTTCATTGGCGTCCCAGAGCTCTCGCAAGGCACTTGCCTGTGATGACCTTTGGCCACCAAACCCCGATGCCGCTGCCGGCTGAATGACAGGCCTGACCTGCTGCCCGCCCGTCACATCGGATTCAACGGGAATGCTGGCAGTTGATGCAGGCTCCTGTCGCTGCTCCGAACGCCGCAAGAGTTGCACTTCTGCCGAACCATAAGCCAGAACGAGGGATTCAGCAGCATTTCTCGACTCCAGAGTCCCCGGAAAACGACGAATTAACTCCTGCTGAATCGCCAGCCAGCCCTCCAGATTGCCCTGCGTCAGATTCGCAGCAGCAGCATTGGTCAGCTGCATTTTCGCCAGAGAAACCGGCAGATCCGCTCCCGACTGCTCGAGCCCCGCGACAAAGGTTTCCGACGAGTCCGTCGCTCCGGCAGCCCCGGCCAGCACACCCGACTCCAGTCGCCACTGCCGAACTGTCGCGGCAGCCTGCTGCAAAGCCGCCCGATCCCGCACCACACGCTGCCGTCGCACAGCAGCCGTCAGAAAGCTGTCCAGCCCCTCAAATGCTGTCTTCACCACATCACGGCCACCGACGTCCTGCAGTACTTCATACACAGCTTCACGAGAACCACCCGCCGAAAGCCCCATCCCCCAGCCCAGAGCAGGCCGGAAATCCACGGCCGCCTGCTGCAGCAAACCCGCAACAGCACCCTCACTCCGCAACAGATCCCCGGCGGAAAATACCAGCGAGGACACTCGACCTGCAGATCGTCGGATCAGCACACGCTGAACCTGCCACGGCTCCGCCACTAGCCCCTCCAGACGCTGATTCTGACCATCAGCGGCCAGTGCCACCGCATCCGGTATCAGCCGCTCCAGCAATCCAGCCACACTATCCCCCTCGCCCGCCGACTCCAGCACCATAACGATCGGACGATAACTGCGAATCTGTCTCGCCAGACGCAGGGCCAGCAACTCCTCAGCATGCCCGTCTGTCTGACGATTCCACATCTCCAGCAAACGCTCCTCATCAACCTCAGCCACTCGCCCTTCAATCGGAAATTGCCAGTCCGCACCAAAATCTCCGCCCCCTGTCGCTGTCACTGCTGCCGGCCACAGCCACTCCTGCTCCTTAACGACAGACCCCGTGACATCCCCGGACTCAGGCGTCGATGCATGCCAAACAACACTTCGCAACCCGCTGTCAGCAGCCAGGCTGGCCAGCAGCAGCCACGACTGAGCATCAGACTCGCCCACCCCGGTCGACATTACTGCCGCATGTCGACCAGTCCCACGCACACACCGCCACTCAAGACCGTCGTCTGTTCGCAGAATCTGGCCAAAACTGCCCACCGCCAGAAACCCCTCAGCACCGCTCCGCCGAATCCGGCTGATCCGTCCTGTCACTGGCAATGTTGCTGATCGCCACGACCTGCCGGCATTCCCGGAATACAGCAGAAATGCCCCCGGATCGCCTGCAGCCACAACAATCGGACCACGATGACAAATCGCACGAATGTCAAACAACTCGGCAACACCTGCCGGCAAATCACCGGCGGGTGCAGACCACGAAACCCCGGAATCCTCCGTCCTCAGAATCGTCCCGCCATCACCAGCCACCCAGCCTGAATCGTCACCCCCCACGGACACCGCACGCAAACTCCGCAAACCACGCCGAGCCTGCTGCAAAATGACCGCTTCGCTGGCTGTCAGTACACCCAGCCCCTGCCTAAATCCACCCAGTACTCCCTCATCCGCACCACTGAAACCCGCAGCCAGCCAAACCGCTCCCGCACGATCAGAATGCAGCGATTCCCAGGTAATTCCCCCATCCACCGTCCGAAACAAAGTTGCCCCCTGATGTTCGGCCGACGGCAACGTCAATGCAATCGCCTCGTCACTGCCAAAAAACTGCAGCTGCAGGACCCCCGGCAGCGACATTGCAGCACCACCCGGAACCAGCCAGGTCTCTCCCCCGTCCTCCGTTGCCAGCAGCACTCCACGCCCCGAACCATCACCTCCTGAACGAATCCCGGCAACCCAGCCTCGACGATTCGTCAGAAAACAAACAGCCGTCAGCCGACAGTCAAAGGGCAGGGCACGAGTTCGCCAGGTCTCACCGCCGTCCCCAGAATCACACACAACACCCCGTTCACCCACAGCCCAGCAATGACGCCCCACTGCAACTACGTCATTCAGACTGGCATCTTCCAGCACAACAGCCAGACGCGATGCGGCGCCAGCAGACAGCAACTCCCGCGGAGACTCCTCAGAGATTAAAGTATAGATCGTCTCTGAAGCCTCGGTCTGCCCGATCAACTGCCGTTGAACAGCACTGGACACGCCGCCGATGCAGCAAATCGCCATCAGCAAACTTAACCACAGACAAATCCTGCGTATGCTCCGCATCCCTGCAAATCTCCCGAAAATCTACCTCCATGCGCTCAGCCAAAACTCGCCGATGAACCGAGTCAGTCCGCTTTCAACTCCACAAACTTTTCCCCGCAACAACCGCCCCCATGCTCTCCTGATCCTCCGGAAGGCACCGCAGCCGTCGTCAAAAACGGAGCTGCCGTCGCCCGATGATCGTGCCCCGCATACACCCCAAAATCGTTGAACAGAAACCTCTTCGCCAGTCTGTAATAAAAGTTCTTCTCGGGTATTTCATGCCCCGGATGATACTGAGACGTTCGTGGCACCATGGCACGCAACTCACCCAGTGCCGTGCCGCGAGCAGTGGAATCCTTCGCCCCGTGCTGCGCCACCAGCTTCTCCAGCAGATCCGGACGCTCCAGCACAATGCACCCGCGAGTCGTCTGCTGCGCCAGACTGCGAAAATCACTCAGAAACTCGGATTCAGTAAATTTCCGATACAAGGAACGGGAATCATTGGTCGCATGTATCGACTCACGCGAAAACTGCACAATCGGACACGGCTCAATGTCACCCCACGGATTGATGTGATGGCTGATTCCATTGGCTGCAGGACATAATGCACGACCTTCCCCGTCATAGTAAGCGTCAATGATCACAATCGGCTTCCTGGCACGCATATCCACAACAAACTGACGCGCTCGCCGCTGCTGCTCTGGTGTCAGACACAGCTCTGTGCTGGCGTCCGGACCCATCGGTCGGTACACGTGAAACCACGTGTAAAGCACACCCATCTCAATCAGACGGTCAATCCATTCCTCGGTCAGCAAATGATCAATGTTGGACTTCGCCAGACTGGTGCACACACCTGTCATCACATTGTGTTTCAGACAGTTCCGGATCCCCTGCAGTGTCCTGCTAAAAACACCGTTTCGACCGCGCCGCTCGTCACTGATAATCTCATTGCCCTCAACACTGATCAGCGGCGTTACATTGCCAGCCCGGTGCAACCTGGCAGCAACCTCCTCGGTGATGAAATGACCGTTGGTGAACACCTGAAAATAGCAGTCCGGATGACACTCAATGATCTCGAGAATCTCCGGATGCATAAAGGGTTCGCCACCCACCAGACCAAAGAACGAATTGCCCTGAGCCTTCGCTTCAGTGATCAGACGATTCATCGCCTCCAGATCAATCGTGGACTGCTTGTGCGCCACATCCACCCAGCAACCCTGACATCGCAGATTGCAGCTGTTGATGATCGATACGTAGAGAAATGGGGGAAAGAAAATGCCCTTCTTCATCCGCGCACGATGCCTCAGAACTGACCAAGATCCACGCACACCCAGATTCCAGATCAGCTTCCACAGCAAACGTTTGTCCGTCTCCAGAAGCATTCGCCGGGCCATTTTCAGAGTATACATGAACTTCCTGCCTATTTGATTGACGACGTATGCGCTCCGCCCCAAATCTCCAAGATTCTATCACTGAATCTGCGGCAAGTCACTTCCTCAGCCATCTGTCTCGCAAATCACCAGCCAAACCGCCTCCAGACACCACTCCTCTCCGGCACGCACTAAAGGTGCAAACACCAACTCATTGAACGATTTCAACGAACCTCGCTGCACCCCAAACCTCAGTTCACCGTCCCCGAGTTTGCCAGTCCAGTCTGCCACCTCCGGCAAAATTGCCCCGTTCAAACACACGACAAACGCCCCCCTGCACGCAACGGCCAACTGCAGTTCCGTGTCTGCCGCCAGCCTCGACGGAGCATGGAAACCACGCTCCAGCCGCATTTCTGCGGTCTCAGATGCCCCAATTCCCACCACAGGCAAACGTTCAGTAAGCTCCACCCCAGCCAGCCCCATCGGTCGAAACCGCCAGGGCCCCGCCAGCCGAATCCGATGCTCACTCATCGCTCACATCCCCTCCCGTACACACCCGCCCGCAAAAACAGACCAAATCACTGGCTTGCCCCCCTGACAAACACCGCCGTTCGCTCCGATTTTTCGGAACCGCTGGCCCCCGCACCCGTTCCTGCCTGGAATTTGGAGCCTGCTGGATACGGTATTAAAGCTGCCACTGATTTGCGAGAGTATTCGTTTGCGGATAACCTCCGCGGAACCCCATAACTACTTCAGGCCATCAGAACGTCCGTTTCATGAGCGATCCCTCAGGTAAGCCCGGTAATCCTGGCCCCCCAAAACCCACCGGTTCTGCCGGCGGTGACCCACGCAAGCCCAATTTCAGTTCCATGACACTGATCCTGCTTGTGGCTGCCGTGCTGGTGTCCATCTTCGCATGGACCAGTTCTCCCACCAACTACGGGAATACCGTCCCGTACTCGTTCTTCTACACCCAGTTGCAGAAGAACCAGGTCCGGAATCTCACATTCCATGGTGACGTGCTGACCGGACGATGGAGGCAAATTCCAACGGAAACCCCGGAAGGTTTGACCGGAACCCTCGTCGAACAGTTCAACACCGTCCTGCCGCCGGTGCAGTTAGTCGAACTGGAGCCCGAACTCCGCAAACACGGCGTACTTTTCGAAGGCAGCCAAATTGCCGATGTCGGCCTCGGAAACTTGTTCCTCTGGGTGCTGATGCCACTGCTCTTCGTCTTCCTCATGTGGAATATGCTGCGTCGCTCAGCCGATCCTTTTGGGGCCGGCGGGATGATGGGCGGCTTCATTCGCAGCCCTGCCAGACGATTCGAAAAAAATGAAAAATCAGCAAAGTTCGACGACGCTGCCGGCCTGAAAGCCGCCAAGCAGGATTTGCAGGAAGTAGTCGACTTTCTCCGCGATCCCGGTCGCTTCACCAGACTTGGCGCCAAAATCCCCAAAGGTGTCCTGCTCGTCGGACCTCCGGGAACAGGCAAAACATTGCTGGCACGCGCCACTGCCGGCGAAGCTGGTGTCCCATTCTTCTCAATTAACGGCTCCGAATTCATCCAGATGTTTGTTGGCGTCGGAGCCACCCGCGTTCGCGATCTCTTCAAAACTGCTCGCGAAGCCGCCCCCTGCATCGTCTTCATCGACGAAATTGATGCCGTAGGTCGCGTTCGCGGAGCCGGCGTTGGCGGCGGACACGACGAACGTGAACAGACTCTCAATCAAATCCTCAGCGAAATGGATGGCTTCCAGCAGGGCGAAACTGTGATCGTGCTCGCTGCCACAAATCGGCACGACGTACTCGACCCCGCACTGCTCCGCCCCGGACGATTCGATCGCCATGTCACCGTTGACCTGCCCGCCCGCGACGGCCGCCTCGGAATCCTTCAAGTCCACACTCGCAGAGTACCACTCCACGAAGATGTTGACCTCGAAGTCATCGCCCGCACAACCATGGGATTCAGCGGAGCAGAACTGGAAAAACTGGTCAATGAATCTGCTCTCCGGGCAGCGCGAGAAAACAAAAAACGCGTCGATATGGGCGACTTCCGCTACGCCATCGACATTGTCACTATGGGACCGCCCAGGGACGAAAAGGTTGAGCAATCTGAAAAAGAACTGACCGCATGGCACGAAGCCGGACACGCTGTGCTCGCATGGGCTCAGGAAGGCATCGACCCCGTCCATAAAGTGTCAATCGTGCCCCGCGGCCGCAGCCTCGGCGTCACTCTCATCATGCCGGAAAGTGAAGTTCACAACCTCGGAGAACGACGACTCAAAGCACGCATCGTGATGATGATGGGCGGACGCGCAGCCGAGAAAATGATCTTTAAAGAATATTCCGCCGGTGCCCAGAACGACATCGAACAATCCACCTCACTTGCTCGCCGCATGGTGGCACGCTGGGGCATGTCCGCCATCATCGGTCCGGTCTCCTTCCGCCAGTCCGAGGAACACCCGTTCCTCGGCAAGGAAATGCACACATCCCGCGAATTCAGTGAAGACACCACCCGACAGATCGACGGTGAGGTGCAAAGAATCATCAAAGAAGCCGAACACCGGGCAATCGAACTGCTGACTCAATACCGCGAACAAATGGATCGACTTGTCAAAGCACTCCTCGAATCCGAAGATCTGGTGCGAGAACAAATTGAACAGATCCTCGGACCACGCCCATTTGCAGAGCAACAGCCCGATAAGTCGGAATGAACTCGGAGTCCCCAAATGACCGGCTGGATACAGCGGCCACTCTTGCTGCCCGCAATGCCGCGCGGTTGCCACCTGATCACCAGCCTGCTCACCGGCGCGCTGCCGGAACTCGCCCGCTGCCGCACAGGCCTGCTGCACGTCTTCATACAGCACACCTCGGCGTCACTGACAATCAATGAAAATGCCGACCCCGATGTTCGGACTGATCTTAACTACGCTCTGAATCGACTGGCACCCGAATCCGACGCATGGACCCACACCTGCGAAGGACCTGATGATATGCCGGCACACGTAAAACACTCCCTCATGGGAGCATCACTCTCAATCCCGGCTGCAAACCAAAAACTGCTGCTCGGAACCTGGCAGGGAATCTACCTGCTCGAACACCGGAATCACGGCGGCCGTCGCAATCTGATCCTGACACTCTACGGCGACATGGAACTGCCCTGAATGGCGAAAGTCTACTTCTACTACTCCTCCATGAATGCCGGTAAGTCCACCACACTTCTGCAGGCTGCGTGGAATTACCGAGAAAGAGGCATGCAGCCGCTGCTGCTCACACCACGCCTCAATACCCGCGATGGACTCGGAAAAATCGCCTCACGCATCGGACTCGAAGCACATGCTCACACATTCAGCGAAAACGACACACTGCTTGAAATCTTTCGCAGTCAGCACAGACAGAATCCCGTGGCCTGTATCTTTGTGGACGAAGCGCAATTCCTGACAAGACTGCAGGTCGCTGAACTCTGCAAAATCGCAGATGACGAAGGCGTACCCGTGCTGGCCTATGGACTGCGAACCGATTTTCGAGGCGCACTCTTCGAGGGAAGTCAGTACCTCCTCGCGTGGGCTGACGTCCTCTCTGAAATCAAAACCGTCTGCCATTGTGGACGAAAAGCTACCATGGTGCTTCGCATTGATGCGTCCGGAAAGCCAGTCCGAACAGGTGAACAGATTCAAATTGGCGGAAACGAAAGCTACGTGTCTGTCTGCCGGCGACATTTCCACGAGGGACTCGCAGCACGCTCCGGCCCCCAACTGCCCTTTGCTGACCTCGAAGACAACTAAACAAAACTCACAAGTGCGCACTGCTCACTATGCTCAAGTCTTGAGCACTTGTTGCACATTTATTCAAGACTGTGAAAAACTCGTTTCGGACAAATCTGCACGACCGGACAATCCGCTACAAATTCCTCACCGAGTCGGCATTTCCCACCGCATCGCCTGATTGCGGCAAATTTTGCAGCAGTGAGCCGGCGATATCTAACTTATCCGCCTGCCGGTTCTGCCACAAGCTTTTTCAACAGGGTCATTAGCATATCGCTGGCCCGGTAGATGTCATGCGTTTGCTCCGCCCCCTGTCATAGTTTTTCGGAAGACAGCACCATGAATCCTCGTACACTGATCGGAGTTTCGCTGCTCGCGGGACTGGCTATGGTCTTTTTCGGGATGCAGATCCTGATGGTCGGGCCCCTGCAGGCAAGACTGCAGACTATTCAGGCTCGTCTCGATCAATCTGACCGGAGCATGAGCAAACTGGTCAAAAGCAGCCATGCTGCCGAGCAGACAAACGACCTGCTGACTTCACTCGATCGGCAGGCTCGCAGTATCGAAACTCTGAGAAAGAACATCGCCGACATCCAGACTCTGCGAAATACAATCTCCTCCGAAGGCCTCGCCGCAGTCGACGCCATGCAGGCAGTGGAAAAAATTGCCGCAGTCCAGGATAGACTGATCGCCCAGGACGAAACCACCGCCAGTGCACAGGTAGCAGTTGAAGACCTCGAAGCACTGCGACAAGCGATTCTCAGTGGCAGCGACTCCACCGAAGTTGCCGATTCAGCCCTCAGTGGAATGAAGGCCCTGCAGGAACGCCTCATCGCAGCCTCAAATGGTTACGAAAAAGCCAGCAACAGCATCACTCGCATGAGCGACCTCACGGAACGCATCATTGCTGAAGACAAGACCATCGAACAGGCTGCCGCTGACTTCGATCGATTTCTTCGCTTCCGCGATTCCGTTACCACAGCTTCAGCCAGTCTTGACGAGGCCAATGCCGGAGTCGCTGCGTTCAACGATCTGAAGAATGCTGTCATCGCCTCCGCCACAGATCTTCCGGCCGCGCGCACTGCAGCCGATGCCTCGGCTGAGATCACAGCAATGCTCAGCCAGCAGTCCCAGCAGGTGGCCACAGCTCGGCAGAACCTGAATCTTCTGTTGTCAATCCGGGATGCATTGGCTGCCGGAACAGAGCAGGTCGCCAGCGCCGTGCTAAACCTCGAAATTCTTGATGAATTCCAGCAGGAAGCAACTCGGCACATCAGCTCGCTCGAAGTGCTGCGAAGAACCTTGATGGAAATTGCCCTGATGGAATCAAGCATCGTCCGCGTTGCCGGTGTCATCCAGCCACTGACCGAAATCGTTAACCTCCGGCGCCTTGGTGATGATGAAGTTCAAGAAGCGGCCCGCGTTGTCCTCGAACGCCGTAATAGTCGAGTTGGTCGCCTCGACAACAAAACAGACTCCATCTCGAAGCCGGAAACTGCAACGCCAGACGGCTCTGTGCCGGTGCCTGTCGAAACTGTCCCAGCAAACTGATCGCCGGAGTTTCAGCCGCCAAACGCAGAAAGGCCCTGTCGGAGCATCTCCGACAGGGCCTTTCGATTTTCACCCGGCCGTGACCTGTGCCATCAGTTGTGCAGGCCGTTTCCACCCAGAACCCACAGGAAGTTGAACTGAATCAGACTCAGAAACACGTTGCCAACTTCTTCTCCAAGAGTGTACTTGAGAACAATCATATCCCTTGGCTGAATCAGGATTCGCTCACCCGGATTAGTCAGAGCACGGTTCAGATTAACCTTGATAGCAATTTGACTGCCGCAGGGAAGCTCACGAATGATGATCGCCTGCGATGGCTGGCAGAAACCACCGGCACAGGCAAACCCACCGCCGGAGGACGGTTACCATCCTCCGGGAAATGAATCGGCGGCAGTTCTTCTTCACTGCCCAACACACCCTTGATGTAAACGCCAAGCACGTCACCCGGCCCCAGCAGATAAGTCTCTGGTGGGTCCTGACGCAGCCTGAGCAAAGAGATATCCTGGTAGTTGTCCTTGCGGTCAACTATCAAAACTTCCTTCGGAACACGAGCCACCGGGATAGCATCAATGTCCCGGTCCATCAGGCAGCCCGTCTGCACCAGACAGGCCAGAGCAACCAGTCCCAGCAGGCCGGACCGACCGTCTCTTCCCCCATACTTACCCTGCTGCGCTGCACTTATGGACATCGTTTCTACCTCCCTGTAACCTGCGTCTGCACGACGACCAATCGTCGTCGGCAGTCTGATTGCTGCACTGTTCGTTCTGAGTCCTCAGAGCCTTCAGCTGTCGTCGACAACATCACTCAACAACCCACTAGCTGCCCTCGTATGGACGAGTCGCCGATGGCGAAGACCGCGGGTGTCGGAGGCATCTCCTCGCCCTCTGGCACCTCCGACTCCGTTCCCATCTCATCCGTCTGCGGCATCAGTCCGCCCTCCGGAGTTGGTGTTTTCTGCAACTCATTGAAACAGTCCGGATTCACCGGTGCATGCTTCGATATTAGGTTCGCTCGGGCTGTCGGGGAAATCGGCAGCACTCCCATGCCACCCATTCCATCCTGCTCGGCCGCCAAAGCCCCATGCGAATAACCGTCGAACCAAGAATTGATCCGGTCGCGACCATTCGTAGTTTCATAACTCGGCTTCCAGTAATTCCGCGGTGGAAGAGTCGGCTGACAGCCACTGCCCCCCTCCAGAATATTCCTGTAACCCGCCTTGAAGCCCTTCGCAAAATCCCACGGATGATTCAGCTCGTCATAATACCAGGACCATTCGCCTTAGGCCTTCTGAGACAGAATCTGATTCCGCAGATCTGTTTCCGTCCGGATAATTCCATCACTGATGCTGCTGCACCCAGCAGCTGAAAGAAACAGCAGTGCCAGCCATTTTCTGGTGGATCGCATTGTCATCGAAACTCCCCCATTCGTTATTCACTCCCCGCACAGCGGAGCCTGATTCACAATCGTTCAGACTATTTCTCTGTCGTCGTCGCTGCTTCGGCTCGCTTTAAGGTTACCAAAGCCGCATCGCGTACATCCTGACTGGAGTCTTTCTCACTCAGCTCACGCAGCTTTGCCGTCTGCGATTCAGACAAAGGACAGAAATCACCCAGACTCAGACCAGCTGACGCCCGCACATCCTCGTTCCCAGACAACAAACACGACTCAAGTGCCTGCAGACACATCGCTCGATTGTCCATCGCGGTGAAATACCGCAGCATCATGATCGCCTCTACCTGCTCAGAAGGCTGACCCTTTTCTGCCAGCGCTGTCAGGCGGGCAGCAGATGCCCCTGTCAGCTCGCCCCGCTGAACCTAAGAATCAAGAGCTGCCAACAGCACATCCACTCGTGAATTATGATCGGCGACAAGCTTCTCCAGAGCCTCTCGGGCAACACTGTCCGACTCCGGACAATCGCCAAGAAGTGTTGCAGCCAGAGTCTTCGCTTCACTGCTCTCACCATGCTGCAAAGCCTGAACCAAAAGCCCCGAACTTGTCTCCGGAGCATCAGCCGCCCTTAATACTGCCTCCACCGTTACCGGCGGTGTCTGTGTCGCCGAGACAGATCGGACCGGAACAGCGACCGGTGCCACTGAAACTGAGGGCGCCGCCGATACTGATGCATCAACCGACTTCACCGCCTCCTCAAAAGACGGCGTCGCAGTCGGTACTGGCACCACAGCAGTCGCTGGCACAGCAACCGCAGCCGGTGCTTTGGCAGCCGCCAGTGTCGTAATTACCGCTGCTCGAGCAGCCGGTGGTGCAATCGCGTTAACCGCCGCTGCATTCGCAATCGTCGCAGTCGCTCCTTCCGGCTGCTGAGAAGGTGTAGCACTCGCCACTACTGTCCCCGCACCGCCACCCCGACGCTTCGCCTGAACATCAGCCAGATGCTGACGAATCTTCGTATTCTGAGGATTCTTTTTCAGAGCCCCCCGATACATCGATTCCGCTTTATCAAGTTTTCCCTGCTGCTCAAACACCTGGGCTATGGCCAGCATCTGATCTGCAGATGCCTGACGCGCTGAGCTCGCTGGCTCGTAGTCGCCCATCAGGGCGCTCGCGGCAGAACATCAATGCCGGACGCTGTCAGCATCCCGCCAAGCAACAGCACCACAGGCCGCCTGAATCTAATTTTTACTCCCCCCACAACCACGCGAATTCGTGGCCGGTCGCTGCAAGCTGAACACAGCGCGGGTAACTTCCCCAAAATCACCCGCTGCACCCAGGTCTGTTCCCACCAAAGTGCCAATCCACCCCGGAGAATCGCCAACAGCCTGACAACAGACTTTTCCCTCTAATTCACCGGACTATCACAATGCTTGACATTGATTTTTTTGCAGAATTCGCACGATCGGCGCATTCCGCACGAACTTGATTCCTGCCCCCCTTTTTGTGCAGAATGTCTAAAGCAAACACCCGATTCTCTCCCCCCTCCCTCACACAACCACACCCCCAGCCACACCGAATCACCGCATGTATCGCGCTCTAAATCCTGAAAAAACCACTCAAACACTGCAAATCCTCAGCAAACGTATCGAAGAACGTTTCCCTGGCGCCAGCCTCGGAAACGTCTGCCGAGAACTCCTGCAGATCGCTCGGGAAACGCATGAGCGAGTCAACTGGACCGCCCGTAGCCTGCCATGGATCCGCGCAGGCGTCTGCTCCGTCATCGTCGCGGCTGCCGCGGCACTCTGGTTCGCAGTTCGCTACATCAAACTGCAGGGACAACCCGAACTGGAAGAACTGGACGCCGGATTTAACGTACTCGTACTGTTCGGAGCCTCACTCTTCTTCCTGCTGTCACTCGAATCACGCATCAAGCGACATCACATCCTGCAGGCGCTCCATGAACTGCGATCCATCTCTCACGTCATCGATATGCACCAGCTTACAAAAGACCCCAGCCAACTCATCTGCTCCGCAGAGCTCCGCACCGCCTCCTCACCAGCCCGATCCCTCACGCCGTTCCAGCTCACTCGCTACCTCGATTACTGCAGCGAACTGCTCTCCCTCGTAGGCAAACTGGCGGCGCTTCACGCCCAAAGCACTTCAGATTCGATCGTACTGCAGTCCGTCAACGACATCGAACAGCTGACCAACGGACTGGCTCGAAAAATCTGGCAGAAAATCATGATGCTGGATGATGAAGTATCATTCATCCCGGCAGAATCACCGCGCAATCAAAAAACGCATGCCAACGACTAATTCACAGACCTGCTACCGAGGCACACGCTTCATCGAATAAAAACCCTCCACCGGCCAAAATTGCCGCAGAGCTTCAGGCTGGTCAGACAGTCGAACTTCATACAAATGCCCTGGCTGATGCGGCCCCGTCTTCAGCACCACCGTCCGACCGTCCTCCAAAAGCTCCACCGCAGACACTGCCACCTGACGCCGCTCACTGTCAGCAGTTGCATAACTGCCACTCCACACCCGCGTCGCTGACTGCACATCCCACGCCCCTGGTGAGTCAGCAACGCCAACCGGCAACCGCTGAAAAAACTCAACCTCAAATCCAGTCACCACAGCGCGGATTTCCCGTATTCCGTTCGGCATCACGCCGGCTTCAGGACGCAACACCTCCAGACAGCCAATGTTCCCCGCCCCCTGCCAGCCACTGTCCCGAATACTGCCAATCACCAAACTGCCATCCGCACCAAATCCACACGCAATCGGCCCCAGCAGTTCCGATTGCTCCCCAGCGCGAGGCAAACGGCTGAATCGATAACAGGCACCCTGCATGGCCCCGTCAACCTCCTGCAGCGAAAATCGAATCAGACACTGCGTATCATACTCACACCCCACTCCCTGCCCCGCCAGCAATGACACCGGATAGTCCCGCGGAAAGAAAGCTACTGCATTGACACTGCGAGTCCATGGGTGCGGAATCATCAAAGCCGGCGATTCAGCAACCGTCACCTCCGACGTGTCATGCCGCGACGGTACCCCATAATGCCGCCCACGCTGCAAATGATTCAGCTCGTTCCACGTATTCTGCACACCCTGATTATCCGTCGCAAACAGACGATCCTGATCGTCCAAAGCCAGTCCCATCGGAAAACGCATCGAATAAGCAAAAGGTTCAATCCTGCCACCCCGCTCCAGACGCAGCACCGTGCCCCGCCAGCGATCATTGTCCGCCGCTCGCCCCTTCTGCGAATAATCACTGCCCAGTCCCACATACAGATCACCATGACTGTCACGCACCAGACCCGCTGTCCAGTCATGGTAGTCATCACTATACCCCCAACCCGATGCAACTACAGAAAACTCATCCGCGTGACCGTCACCATCCCCATCCTTCAGACGCAGTACCTCCGGCTTATGTGACACCAGCAAATCCAAACCGTCCGCCACAACGCCGTAAGGAGCCGCAAGGCCCTCTGCAAACAAAGATGGCCTGTCCGGCAATCCGTCGCCGTCACTGTCTGAAAGGAGCCAGACCTGCCCCTTCAAAGAAGTCAGCGATAGTCGACCATCCGGCAGCCACGCCAGAGCAGTTGGCATGATCCCCGCAGGCAACGCCAGACGCTGCCCGCTAAAACCAGGAACAGAGCTGACTTCCTGCTCCCTCGTAACTGCCGGAGGCAACGCCGGGACAGTCAGCGGCCCTGGCAACTCCCCCTCCAGACTCAATGTCCATCTCGCCGATTCCCCCTGTACCAGCAACGGCCGGCCACTGGCCGAACGCCTGACCGATTCCACCACAGACCCTAACCGGATCCGTTCCCCACGACGATCCTCCCCCCACCCTGACAATTCCAGCACCCGACCACTCGGAATACTGGCCCCAAAAAGCTTCATCTGCAAACCCGCACCACTGCCTCCGCTGGCCGACAACTCCAGCATCAGATCCACAACCTGATGCTGCTCCAGCAGACTCCAGATCGTCTGCTCACTGTGCGGTAACAGCTTCTCTGCCGCAGCCGGCACCTGACCAAAATGGAACCTCAGCCTCAGTTCCACCGCCCCCTCGGTTATTCGCCATGACAGCAGTTCCGCCGTACGCCGTTCGTCTCGCACTGGCGATTGCATCTCACCACCGCCTTCAGCCGGCAACAGTCGACAAAATGCTTCATCCCACGCCGCTGACAACAATGGGATACCCGCCAAATCCCAAAACCAGCTCTTGCCCTCAGTACGCTGCCGCGCAAACTCTCCATAAGCAAGCTGCTCCAGTCGCCCGCTGTCCGCATCCAGCAATGCGCTGAACCCATTGCTGAACCCCACAGCAAAGGCCCGCGCCGTTCCCGAACCTCCAGCGGCACCCTCCGCCAGAAATACGTCCCGCAGCACACGCGGCGCATCACCACGACCAACAGTCAGCACCTGCTCATATCGACTCGAAACCGTCGGTGGCACAAATCCCGGGTCCGCCAATGCCGTCCACAACACCCCAAACTGCTCGGTCAGAGACTCCGCCGGATCACGCTCCAGTGGCCTGCGAATCGCCGGCATCTCAATCCCCGGCAACACCCGAATCGGATTCTGCATCCACCGCATGAAATAACGAGAGCGCAAACGCTTGCCCATTACCAGCAGATCCGATCCCCGCGTACCAGGAGCCACGTTTCGAGGTTCATAGCGGCCAGCCTTATGACAGGCAATACAGTTGAATCCACCCGCTCCAGCCATCTGCGTCCCGGACACCAGTTGCTCCGCTGTCGCCAGCGACGGATGCTGCGGATTCAAATGCTCAAACAACTCGGCACGCAGAGAATCTGCGTCATCCGGGATCCGATCCACAGCAATCAAACCGCCCGCAATCGTCTCCGCTTCAGCCTCTGTCAGCGGAAAACGAGGCATCCGGACCAGCAGCCACGGCAAACGCCGCTCAGACTCACGCCCCTGAATCGCCTCCAGCAGCACGTCATCACGCAGGCGATCACCCACCGCTGTCAGAGCCGGCGGAATCAGGTATTCACTCTGACCACGCAGATCCTCACGCTGCTGCTCGATCTGGGCTGCTCGCGCCGACAAACCCTGCACCGCGTCGCGATCATGACAGGAAACACAGCCACTGCGACGCATCAAAAGTTCGCCAGCAGCCGAATCCTGCGGGATGGCAGAACGCACCGGCACTTCCACTGTCAACAGCCACAACCGGACAGACTCCACCACACTCGCAGGCATAAGAAAATGCGGCCGCAGGCCACCGGCAACGAATGAGTCCCCCGGATTTAGACAACTGCGACCACCAGACACCGCGGAACCTGACTGAACACCCCCGGAAAACTCCAGTCGATTCGGCACATCCTGCCCAGGAATCCTGTGACACGAGGCACACCGAGCACCCGCCACAATCTGTCGACCAGCTTCCAGCTGCGCCGGATCCGCTCGCAATCCAGACACAGGATCACTGCCGACAGCAGCAGCTCCCGCCACACCTGCTGTCTCACGACTCAAGACCGCAGCCAGCTGACGCCGCTCGTCGTCCGTCAGACTGAACACCGGCATCCGATGAGCAGCATTCAAACGCTCTGGCTGCTTCAGCCAGACCTCCAGCCAGCCCCGACCACGATTCGAAGCCCCAACCGCCAACGGCGGTCCGCCATACCAGTTACGCTCTGCTGATTCACCGGACAACTCATGGCACGCCACACAGCCCAGCGTCAGCAACAGCCGTCCGCCAGCCTCACGATCGCCTGACTTCAGCTCTGCCGCCGGCAGCACAGTACGCTCCGCCGGAACCACCGAACGCAGCCACGCTGCAACCGAATTTGCTTGCTCGTGCGACATTCCGTAACGCGGCATCCCGTGATTACTGCCACCCTCCATCAGCCGCTGCACAACATCCGCATCACTCAAAAAGGGCAGGGCAGAAGCCAGATCAGGAGCACGCAGGGGGATCGATTCACCCCAGCCATCATGACAAGCACCACAGCGCAGCGAATCCACAATCTCTCGACCCGCCGCCGCCAGCTGCACATCAGCCTCATCAGACTGCGGAACATGACTGAACAACTCCGCCGGCAATGGCTCTAAAGTGAAATCCTCGCCAGACCAGAAAATCGACAGCTCCCCGGAACTCCCGCCCTCCACACGCCAGTAACGAATCCGCACGTCATGGTCACCACCGGAAAGCTCCACCGGCTCCCCCGCAACCATCAAACCCTCAGACTCACCCGCCAGAACCCGCCGTCCATCAATCAATACCTCAAGTCGCCCTGCCAGCTTCGCGCTGAATCGAATCTTTCCGGGATCACGAACCAGCAGATTCCCCGAATACTCCACCTGCCGCCCGACACCACCTCGTGGGTCGAACAGACCAACTGCGGCACGAAACCCCGGACGCACCGATTCCCCAGACACCGCCCGGCCTGCACTGCCCAGCACCACAGTCCGCAAACCCGACCTCGCTTCCTCCAGATCAGGTTCCTGCCCGCCGCACATAAGATCAGACAGCAGCAGCCAGACCAGCCCCAGACGGACAGCCTGCCACACAGCACCGAACTGCTGAAAGCATGCCTTTACCATGGTAGAGCACTCGATTTCTGCATCGTCACCACGCCCCCACCCGCCGGAGACCACTCCCCGTCCGACGATTATCACCCACACCGCCCGGCAAATCCAGCCGACAGCCCCGTCCCATTCGCGCCATAACGAAGATTCTCAATTGACTGCCTCAACCGACAGGCAGTGCAAACAGGAGCTTCCGCAGTGAAGAAACGGCGTTTATCGACCACCACAGGCTCAGCAAAAGCACCCACCAGACCTGCCAGGCGTCGCAGCATGCCCACCGCAGCACCTGCCACAAAAAACAGCAGCAACTCGCCGCCGTCACAACCACACAACGACCGGCCTCAGATCAGCCACGCTGGACGTTCCCCATCAACCACGCCCACGTACTTGTGATGCTGTCGCAGAATCCCGCCATCACCCTCCGCGAAGTTGCACGACAAGTCGGAATTACCGAGCGAGCCGTACAACATATCCTCGCGGAACTCGAGAAAGCCGGAATCCTGCAGCGAACACGCGTCGGTTGCCAGAATCGCTATCAGATCAAAACTCGGTGCCACTCCGACATCCCATCGAATCACACCACACCATCAGTGAACTGCTGCAGTTGTGTGCCCGCTCGGACGCACTTGCTGAGTGCGACAGACGATTTTGAAGAATTCCGTCGCACCGTCTGAATTCTCGCTTCAACCGAGCGTCTTACTTCTGCAGACAGAACTGCTTCAAATGTTGAGACAGTCACGCTACTACCCAGATGCTGCAGGAAGAGACAATGACCACGCTTCAGACCGCAGAACAAGTTTCAATCCGCAATGCTCTGCCAGACAATTCACGCGACATGTTTGATGTCGAATTTCCGCCAAACGCATCAGCACCCCCATGTACGTGCTGCTCTGGCTGTTTCTCGGCTCATTCGGAGCTCACACCGCATCTTCATGGATGAAAAAATAAGCCCCCCGCGATTTTCGGATACGTCCTTGGACTGACATGGTCCCGAGTCCTGTCCAGCACTCCAAAGACCGCCGAAGAGGCCGAGATTGTATTGCTCATCGCAGTCATCATCCACGGTATCTTTATTTTTACCTCCGGGACCCTGAAGGAAATGAACAACGGGATTGCAAAATCCGTCGCAGCCACAGTCAAAGCCTGATTGCGCTGCGTCGCGTTCTGGACCACACGCGTGGAGGAAAACGATCATTTCCTGCACGCCCTCCAGCCTCAATTACACCCTCACACCCCCACAAACTCCTCACGCGTCAGCCGACCATCTCCGTTCGTATCAAATCGGCGAAATCGCTGCTCCGCATCAGGCTGCTTCAGCCCCGCTCGATACTCCTCCAGGGTCAACTCACCGTCACCATCCGTATCCCAGCGTTTCAGAGCAGCTGCCCGAACACCTGCACTGGCCTTCGCACCGGACTTGCCCTCGGTCTTTTTTGCCGCTGCAGCACCCGAAACTCCCAAACCCTCCGCGATGAGCTTTTCACGAGCCCCGCTGGCCGGTAAACCGCTCGACCACGCCAGCAGGCGTTTCTGCAAATACTCAGCCAGCACCGGCTGCTCTGCCAGCACGTCCCGCTGCTCCGAAGGGTCCGCCACAATGTTGAACAACTGCAGTCGCTCCCCGCGATGATCCGCAAACAACTTCCAGTTACCATAACGCATCGCCAGTGGCGGCGGCATATAACCATCCGCCGCACCCTGCACGCCAAACAGCCACTCCCAGTACAGTGGAACACCACGCGCCCGCTCCGCACCCAGCCAGATGTCACTGACATCCTCGCCGTCACCCTTCTGCTCCGCCGGCACCTCCACTCCCGCCAGACCACAGACCGTCGGCAGCAAATCAACTCCACCAGTCAAACTGGCACCATCCACACGACCGGCGGGAACATGCCCCGGCCAGCGCACCAGACCAAATGTACGAATCCCGCCCTCATACATGCTGCGTTTCCGCCCCCGCAATATGCCAGCACTGCCCACACCCGCATTCGCAGCATTCCCCACCCGATAGTCCTCAGGACCATTGTCGCTTGAATAAAAAACAACCGTGTTCTCGGCCAGTCCCAGCTCATCCAGAGCATCCAGCAAACGCCCCACCTGAGTATCCAGGTCGGTCAGTGACGCACAAAACACCTGCATCTGATCCGGCAGCGACTTCGCCCGCCCCAGATACTTTTTCATCCAGCCCCCAAATGCCGGATCATCAGATCGCGGCTGCAGTCCCGCATAACCAGACAGTTGCTCTGCCGTTGGATTCAGTTTCGCATGCGGCAGCAGCGTCCACGCATTCACAAAAAAGGGACGCTCCCGATTCGCCCGCATAAAAGCGATCGTCTCATCAACGATCAGTGCCGTTGACCTCGCCCGAAAATACGGCTCAGCAGACTCGTCCCCAAGGCTCGGACCGTTTCCATTTACCACCCTGGACACGTCAAAACCGTACTCGGTCGGCGTCGGAGCCCCCGGACCGTGACCCAGATGCCACTTCCCAAAATGTGCCGTCGCATACCCCGCACCCTGCAACAGCCGCGGCAGCATCGGGACCGCTGGGTTGAGCCAGTTGGGCATCGCCCGCGCCGCATTCTGCTCCGGTGTCGACAAATGACCGTGAATCGCGTGACGCGCTGGATACTGCCCCGTCATAAATGCGGTTCTACTGGGAGAACACACGGTTGCAGCCACGTAAAACTGCTGCAGCCACGTCCCCTCACACTTCAACCGATCCAGCGCCGGCGTCCGCACATACGGATGACCCGCAAACCCCGCATCTCCCCAGCCCTGATCATCCGTCAGGATAAAAATAAAATTCGGACGTCGGTTCCCGTCCGCCTGCACTCCCTGCGTTTCCAGCACCAAAACACACATCACACTGAAAATCACCAGCCACCCGCGCATCAGATTCCGCCCCGCTAAAAACCTTCCCCTCGTACTCGGAAAAACCGCAACTCCCTCGCGGGAATCGAAAAACACCAGGCACAAAATAGCAGTTTTGCAGTGCGACGGCGCAATCTGAGCAAAAAAATGTGTTTTTCAGGCAGTATGCTCGGGCTGAAAAAACAAACCACCAACAGATCCCCGTGAGATCACACCCACTGACCACTGTCCACATCCGGCCCGGCATGGCAGCACACATCCGCTGCACTGTTCACCAAATCGCCAACTTACGGCACAAATTCACCCCACGTCCCACCTCGCAGGAGGCCAACAACCTTGACAGTATATACGTTAACGCTGGGCCTCTGAAATCGTTATGCACCCGCAGTATTTCCGCATTTGCACAACGCATTTTTCTGGCTGAGTGGAAAGCCCGCGACCATTCCGTTTTTCGGAAAACACCTGCGGACCCGCTACTCAGACAACGGGTTTCCCAGATGGCAGCACGACTTGTGCTGTTGTCAGAAGTTGATCACTTTTTTGTGACAGAGCTAACCTGCATCGAATTGGGTTGCCAACCCGTCAAGGAAAAATCCCCAAAGCCTTCGAACAACTCTCCCATCACGAACTCCAGTCTTTGTTCGCCACCACGCCGACTCATACACGGTCTCAGTTCTGACAACCAACGTTTCACGGATGCTGCCAATGAATGCGTAACAGAAAGTCCCGGTTACTGTCCTCACAGGATTCCTTGGTTCCAGCAAAACTACGCTTCTGAACCGCATTCTCACCGAGCAGCACGGACGGCGAATCGCCGTTATTGGGAATGAATTCGGAGAGATCGGCGTCGATAACGATTTAGTAATCGGCGCGGAAGAAGAGATTTTTGAAATAAACAATGGCTGTATCTGCTGCACGGTACGTGGAGATCTGACCAGAATCCCGGGAAATCTGATGAAACGCAGTGATCGCTTTGATAACATCCTCGGTGAAACAACCGGCATAGCGGACCGCGGTTCGGTCGCTTAGACATTTTTATGGATGATGAGATTCGGACAAAACTCAGCCTTGACGGTATTATCACACCGGTCGACGCAAGACACGTGGTAGGTCATATTGATGACTTTGATGAAGTCCGCTGGCAGATTGCATTTGCAGATGTCACTTTACGGAGCAAGACTGCCCGCGTATCCCCGACGGATCTGAACAGTCTCGAGTCCCGCATTCGAGCCATGAACGCCGCTGCCAGGTTCTATCGCACCAAAGACGCAGCAGTGGAACTCGATCGTATTTTGAACCTCGGTGGCTTCGATCTCCAGCGGGCTCTGGAAGTGGACCCGGCCTTTATGGAACCTGAATACCCTTTTGCATGGACCGGCCTCTATGCGGTGGCGGCCGGGACTTATTTTGTGACCCTCAATCGTGGCCCAGATCCCTCCTTGAATCTCACTTTCCTTGAGGCCAAAGAACACACTTCGGAAGCCATGTGGCAGACCGTGCAACAAGCCGCCCTCGCGTTTTTCGGCGCAAAAATTTTCGTCCCGCCACGCAACGCCATCAGCTCTCACACTGAATTTGTACAACTGCGCCTCGACACGGCTCCCATCCGCTTCCCTGTCACTATCCCAAACAGAGGCGTGTGGGTGTTCTTCACCGAGCATCACCCCGATGAATTCTTTGCGGTCCTCCAACACATTGACGGTCAGACGTCCTCCAACACATTGACGGTCAGACGCCCCCCCCCCATCTGCACACGCGAATACAAGTCGGACCACCTACACGACACCGCGATCACCTGTGTCGGAATCAACACACCCGGGGAACTCGACTTGCGACTATTCCGACACGGCTCAGCAGACTGCTCACAGAAAGAGGCCCGGACATTTTTCGTATGAAGGGCATTTTAAATTTTCGCCGCATGAATGATCGGTATATTTTTCAGGGAGTACACATGCTGTTCGATGGACGCCCGGATCGCCCCTGGGGAGAGTCGCCGCGGCGCAATTCACTCGTATTCATCGGTCGAAATCTCGATCGTGAAACTCTGAATACCGGATTCGAGGCCTGCCTTGCATGAGATCAGTACAGCGGGGAAAACGCCAAATCACAGAATTCTGGCAGTTGAATGTCGAAGAATTCGTCCAGAAGGTCGCGTGGTCTGACTGCGGACAACTGGTGGCTGCCATCACAGCCGATGGAAGCGTCTGGGTGTGCGGACATCCCGATGGTGCAGCCACCCGAATCGGAAAGCATGAACACGGTGGGGCGGATCTGGCGTGGCGCCCCGCCACACACCATTTCACGTCCATCGGCCATGATGGCCTTATCCGCCTGTGGGACGCTGACTCCGCTCAACAAATTGGCTCATTTGACGCCGGAGCATCATGGGGCACACGCGTCGCGTGGCAACCCGGCGGTCGACTGCTCGCCAGCGCCGCAGGACGCAACCTTCGCATCTTTAACCCTGCAGGTCACTTATTCTACTCCTCAGAGGACCACGCAAGTACAATCGCTGATATCAGCTGGAACCCCGATGGCAGCGCTGTAGGCGCTGCTTCCTACCTCGGAGTTGCCTCCCACACACTCGGAAAACGCATCCGACGCTACGAATGGAGAGGTTCAAGCCTCGCCATCGCGTGGAGCCCCGACGGAAGGTTCCTCGCAACTGGAGAACAAGACTCCTCTGTACACTTCTGGTTCGTCAAGACCGGCCGCGATTGCCAGATGACCGGCTTCGCCACCAAGGTCGCCGAGTTGTCATGGCACCATTCCGGACGCTGGCTTGCTACCGGCGGAAGCAACTCCGTCATTCTCTGGAACTGCTCTACGCCCGGCCCGAAGGGACGGACCCCTAGAATTCTCGACGGACACGAAACCCGCATTAGCCAGCTTTGTTTCCAGTCCCGCGGAGAACACCTCGCTTCCGGAGATGATAATGGCGACCTTCTGATATGGAGTCCAGTAACTGAAGACGGGCCGTGGTATGGTCGCATTGGAGATTCACCCGTCACCTCACTTGCCTGGTCTCCTGATGACTTGCGACTGGCATGTGGTGAACAATCCGGCGTTATCACAGCGATCGGTTTCCAAAGTGAGGCAGGACCATGAGCACCGGCCATGACGCAACTGAATTCAATCGCCAGCCCCGACAAATTCGCCTGGCTCGCGGCATTCTCGGCAGCCCCCAACAAGCGCAGCCCGGAACAGCTCATCCCGCCCGGTAAACTGGCAGAAAACCCGTTCCACCTGATCTGGCTCTCCTGCGGCAGTCGCGATGATCTGCTGGCTATCATTCAAAGAACCCAGCGTTACCTGCGCCAGCACCAAATCCCCTACATCCGGAATCTTGATCATCACGCCGACGATCCCACACACTGGAAACACAATCTCTTTCACTTCGCCACGCTGGTCTTCAACAAATCGGCTGCCACCGCCAGCCTCCGCTTCCATGCCTCACCCGCACAGGCACCAGAAATTAGCTGCGCACTGCAGTACCCAGAACATCTGCAGGGTATCGGCTGTGATGGACACTCACTGTTCTGGTCCTTCACCACAAATCTCGTCAAATCAGATCTGCAGGGAACAGTACTGAAGTAAGTACCATTCGCCGATCACCACGGCGACCTCTGCGTCCACGACGGCAAGGTCTTTGTCGCCGTGAATCTCGGTAAGTTCAACGACCCGACAGGCCACGCCGGCTCGTGGATCTTTGCCTATGACGCCGCCAGCCTGAAAGAACTGGCCAGATACCCGGTACCCGAAGTCTTTCACGGAGCAGGTGGCATCGGCATCCACAACGGGAACTTCTTCACCGTCGGTGGTCTCCCGGATACCGTCGCTGAAAACTACGTGTACGAATATGACGCCCGGCTCACTTTTCAAAGAAAACACACACTCGCCAGCGGACATACCGAACTCGGCATTCAGACCGCTGCCTTCGCTCACGGACGCTGGTACTTCGGCTGCTACGGTAAACCGCAACAGCTGCTGATCACCGACAACGATTTTCGCCTGCTGGGACGATATCACTGGGATTGCCTGCTTGGCATCGAAGCACTTCCCGGCGGACGACTGCCGTCAGCCAGTGGCCTCTGCAGCGGCACTGCAGGCTGCAACGGAAAAATTCGCACCGCCATCCCGGATGAACAGACCGGGCTTAAACTGCTGACACCCTGATCTTTCTCACGCGGTCAGCGGGATTCTGCATCCGCACGATAGTCCGGATTGGACTGCGGCAAGACTGCACCCACCTCAGTCCGCCACCGCTGCAGCCGACCACGCAACTCCTGCACACGCTCAGGCAACAATCCCGCCAGATCAGTCTGCTCGCCCGGATCTTCACGCAAATTAAACAGCTGCACCGAGTAATTCTCAAAGTACTCGATCAGCTTAAAATCACCACTGTGCACAGCACCCCCAGGGCTTTGCATGCCGTGATTGCTGTAGTGCGGAAAATGCCAGTACAGTGCCTCGCGGGCAGGTACCGCACCGCCATCACGCAGCAAACCCGCCAGACTCACCCCGTCACAATGCAGGTCCGGACGAGCCGGCAGACCCGCTGCTTCTAAAATTGTCGGAAACAGATCGTTGCTGATCACCGGCACGTCACACTCGACGCCACTTCGACCATTCGGCGCACGCACAATCAAAGGAACGCGGATTCCGCCCTCATACAGCCAGCCTTTGCCACCCCGCAACGGCAGATTTGATGTCGACCAGGCAGCGTCCAGCTGATCTGCTTCAATCCTGCGTCCCGGACGACCAAAATTCGCCGCCGACATACCCCCATTGTCCGAACACAGCAGCACTATCGTGTCCTGCTCAAGCCCCAGCCGTCGCAGACAGTCCACAACCCTGCCAAAACTCTCATCCAAAGCACCCACCATGGCCGCAAACTGCACATTGTCCTGTCGCTGCCGAATCTTCACCGTTCGCTGCGGCAAAACACCGTACCCCGACCACTCTGCATGCCCCGCCATCGCCGTTAATGCAGCCCGCGACAAAGGCTCCCGCTCGTCCGGATTTCCTTCCAGAATATAAGCTAAACCCACTCCCTCCGATAATTGCCCCCTGCGCGACTCAAAAGCCTCCACAAGATCTCGACGCCCCTCAATCGGGTCATGCACCGCAAAGTGTGAAAAGTACAGAAAAAACGGAACGTCCCGCTGCGTTTCCATGAACTTTTCCGCCTCATCAGTCAGGCGATCCGTCAAATAATCTCCCGGCTGATCAGGCAAACCGTCCAGGTCAAACGGCGCGTAAAACCCGGTCTTCGGCCAGCCCTTGTTCCAGTTCGGCACACGCACGTCAAACCCCTGCTGCAATGGCCCGCCGGGGTCCTCACCCAAATGCCACTTGCCAATGTGCGCAGTTCGATAGCCATGCTCCCGCAACACTTCCGCCACTGTTACCTCAGACAGAGGCAGCTGCTGAATAGTCGCTGCATTCCGCAACTTCTGAAAAGCAAAATCACGGCGGCCAGGCAGCCAGTCCGTCAGTTTCAGGCGGGCAGGATATCGACCCGTCAGTACACTGGCCCGCGTCGGTGAACACACATGACAAGCCGCATAGGCCTGAGTAAACCGCACACCCCGGGCCGCAAATTCGTCAATCCGCGGGGTCCGGTGAAACTCACTCCCATAACACTGCAGATCACGCCACCCCAGATCATCCACTAAAAACACTACAATATTTGGCAAACGCGCACCAGCGACCAGCGCATTCTGCCGCAGCACCGCTGTCAACACAAAGCCCAGCGCACAGACAACACATCGCCACACGCTCATTCGCCGTCCCACATCCCGCCTCTCCCGTTCACCTGCCACCCGCAACCGGATAATCTCCCCCCGCCAGACTCCGCTTCACCGACTGCTTCCACTCCGCCAGTGCCGCCGTCATCTTCGCCACCCGCTCCGGCTCCGCAGCAGCCAGATTGGCTGTCTCACGAGGATCAGCTTGCACATCAAACAGCATCACCGGCTCAACTGCTCCCGTCTCCGCCGGCTTCTTCTTGCCATTGCCCGCCCGCGGGTCAGTGTGCAGTTTCCACGGCCAGTCCAGCAGCGCAGCATGAGATTGCTCTGTACTGATCATCGCCACAAATGGAATGGCTTTACTCCGCGACTCCATCCGCCCCTCCAGCAAAGGCAGAAGATTGACCCCGTCCAGCGGTTCAATCTGGCTCTTCGCCGCAGCACCCGTCGCCGCCAAAATTGTCGGATACAGATCCAGTGTCGAACAGGGCACGTCACTTACCACCGGACGAGGAATACACGATGGCCACTCAATCAGACCGGGTACCCGCAGCCCACCCTCCCACAATGTACCCTTTGAACCACGCAGATTCCCCGTTGAACGCGGCCCCGCCGCTCCACCGTTGTCACTGCAGTAACACAGCAAAGTATTCTCAGCCACCCTCAACTCACGCAGCGCCACTCGCAGCCGACCCACATTGCGGTCAATTCCTGTGATCTCGCCATAATAGTTCTGTAGATCGTCCGACAAATCCGCATACTGCCGACGATCCTCTGGCAATGCCTCATGCGGCACATGCGGATTCCCAAACCAGATCACCGCCAGAAACGGCTTGCCATCAGTCGCCTGCCGACGGATGAATTTCAAAGCTTCACCCATCGTCACGTCAGAACCATCACCCTCAAACTTCTCCGGCACACCGTTGCGTCCCAGGACCGGATCCAGATCGAAAAAGTTGTCCGCAGACACCCATTCGTCAAATCCCAGCCTCCCGGGTGACAGCGGATCGTCAGCCAGAATCGCCCGACCAGGCATCGCCTTGGTATTGCGATTCCCGCTCTTCCCGTTCAGATGCCACTTGCCAAAATGTCCGGTCGCATAACCAGACTCCCGCAGCACCCGCGCCACAGTCAGCTCCTCAGCACGAATCGGACGCCCCGGAGAAAACGTGCCCATTCGATGCGGATGCCGCCCCGTCATAATGCTGGCCCGCGTCGGTGAACAATTAAAATGCGCTGTGTAAAATCGATTCAGCCTCAGACCGGCAGCGGCCATCGCGTCTAAATTCGGAGTCTTCAGCTGCGGATGGCCGTTGTAGCCAGTATCACCCCAGCCCTGATCATCTGCCATTACCAAAATCACATTCGGACGCTCCGTCGCCCGCACAGACGCAGCCTGCGACAACACCAGCACCAGCCCACCACTCACCACAGCCAGCACACCGGCAATCCTCAGCAGCCACATCACTCTGCCCCCACCCAAAAAAATCACCCCGGCAGCAGCAAATCAGCCACGACACTGCCACTCAGCACATGCTCGACATTCAGCAAATCATTACCAGCCAGCCACTGTTCTGCAAACTCAACACTGTGCCCGTGCGAAAGAATCCGCTGCCGCAGCCTGCGCTGCAGCTCCTCCCGCGGCACATCCAAAAACACGCGATAATCGAACAACTCATGCAACCCGCACCACGGCTGCTCCCGCAACAGCAGGTAGTTTCCCTCCACCACCACAAATCTTGCACTCGAGTCAACAATCGCTGCACCCGCCCGGGCAAACTCATGATCCCGATCAAACACAGGAATTGCAATCTCCCTCTCACACCGGCGAATTCGCCTCAACAGCACCTCAAAGCCCGCACAGTCAAACGTAAACGCCGCCCCCTTACGCGACCGCTGCCCCCGCTGATTCAGCACCGCATCGTCAAAATGAAATCCATCCATCGGTACCACAATCGCAGGCTCACCACAAGCCGCTAAAACCGTTACGAGGGCTTCCGCAAGAGTCGACTTGCCGGCCCCCGGAGGACCGGCAATCGCCACCATCAGCCTCTCTCGATCAAACGCCACACTCAGAAGATGCTCTGCCAGCAACGCAGCCAACTGCGTCGCCCGCACACGCACGTCCCCGCTATCCCCGACTTTAAACGCAGCACCTGACATCAACTTCGCCCCGCTTTAATCAACTCCCGACCGATCGCATGCTGACAACTCAGCTCAAAACCACCAGCCGTCTTACGATACTCCACACGCACCCCCGCAATCGGCTGCAACGCACCCTCGCCAAAATGGCTGCACCCGCAAGGCCTCCAGCAGCAACTGGCGCCGTACCTGCACCTGCTCCAGACGATTCGTTACATTGATCGCACTCGACAGCAGCATCCTCGAAAAAAACAACGTCGCATCGGCCTTTATACGCAATGCACCCGCTGCCTGCAGCCGTTCTGACATCCGCTGCAAAGGCTGCGCACGCTCCGCCAAAGGCAACTTCAACAGGCTCACAAGTTCCTGCTGATCCTTCCGCAGTTGTATCACAGCCCCCTGTATTTCCGCCATCGTCAGCGACCTCAGCATCGCATCACGGTCACCCTTTAATTTGGCAGCATCACTCTCAGAACCCAAACCTTCACCGAACTCGGTGGCAAATGACTGCAGCAAAGCTCCACCAATTGCAGCACCTCCCAGTCGAGCCGACTCCGTGGTAATCCAGCGATCCAGCCAGCCAGAAAAAATTTCCCCCTCCGCACCAAGTACCTCAGCCGCCGACCACCCCGCAGGCAGTCGACGCAGCTCGCTCGTCACGTCCTCCACCTGAGCCTGCGACAATCCCGGCAATTGCAGCGCCAGTAATTCCCCCGCCTGCTCTTCAATCGCAGCACCCACCAGCGTTGCAATAACCCACGGCGAAACCGCACAGTCACGCCCCAGCTTAAATACTGCCAACAGATCCGCCAGCGCCGCAGAGACTTCCCCTGCGGCAAATCGGAGCCGCGAGCGCAACAGCGCCACTCGGCTTAGATCACGAGCCGTCTGCAGATGCGTCAGCAGCAGCCCCGGCCCGGCACCCACAATCAGCTGCCAGTCACACGGACCTGTAGCACGATCCTGCTAAAGTTCATGCAGCGACACCCCATCACGCCCCACGACCTGCTCTACAACATCTGAAACAGGCTACTGAATGTCCTTCACAGCAGACTCCACCGCGTCTCGCTCTGCGTCCTCCAGCACAGGCATCGCTGCAAACGCCAGCCAGTAAATCCCCGCAGCATTCGGCAGCACTGCTGCCTGCCTGACCACCGCCACCTCGTCACCCTAACTCAGACGACAGGTAATCGCCAAACTCAGACACAGCCCACACAACAGCAAAACACTCCTGCTGCTCCGCTTCATCGCAATGAATCCTGCAAAAAAAGTTGTCCTGCCCAAGGGTTCCAGTACCCTGCTTTCAGCAAACCAGTCCAACAGCAAATCCAGCGACTCCTCCGATTCCACTGCCGCCATCGTCAGCGACAGCAGCCGTGGCAGAGGTCGCTTTTCATTGACCGCCAAAACCTTAGCCTCACTCTGCCGGCCCGCGCCGGAATACACACCGCCAGCCGTTACCAGCAGCAACAGCACCCCAACCACCACTTCCCGGCTTCCGACCCTGAATCCGCACCATTTCCTGTTGCTTTTCTGCACCATCTCGACATATTCCACACCAGTAAACCGAACCACCCACAATCGGTTCGAATTTTCGTTGACTTTCACCGTCCTGCCATTCCCTCACACGCAGACAGCACCGACTGACATGTACCGGCCGCACATTCTGGCCGTCGTTAACCCGCGCAGCGGCTTGCGACGCGGACAACATAACCTCAACCAGCTGCACTCCATCCTGCAGCAGGCCGGCTGTCAGCTGACAGTCATCACCACCAGCGGCCCCGGTCACGCCATACAGATCGCCGCTGACTCAGAACTGCAGCACTTCCACTGCATCGCAGTCATCGGTGGTGACGGCACAATCCACGAAGTCGTCAACGGACTCATGCTCCGCCACGCACCCGCACATACACCCATCGCCATCGTCCCCGCAGGGACCGGAAACGCACTCGCACTCCAGTACAACCTGCAGTCCGTGCCTGACGCAGCACACAGAATCCTCCGCGGCACCCCCACCCCGCTTGACGTCCTGCAGGTCACCCATCAGCAGCAAACAACCTGCTGCATCAATATCGCTGGCTGGGGGGCCGCCACCGATATCAATATCACCGCCGAAAAAATCCGCTGGCTCGGTCGGTCCCGCTATTCACTGGCCGCCCTGCGGCAAATCCTGCAACCACCCGTCCGCTCCGCCATCGTCACACTCGACCAGCAAACCCTCCATGGACAGTTCCTCTTCGCCGTCGCCTGCAATACTCGCTTCGCGGGACATCGCATGCTGCTGGCACCCGACGCCCGCTGCGATGATGGACTGCTCGACGTACTGCTGCTCCGCCCAACCTCACGCTGGAATCTGCTGAAAGTCTTCCAGGGAATCGCCGACGGCAGCCACCGCAAACTGCCCGGCATCGAATACCACCAGGCACGATCAGTCACCATTCAGACCAGCGATCCTGATCCACTCAACCTCGATGGCGAAATCTCCGGCACCGCCCCCTTCACCGCCACTGTCCTCCCCGCTGCACTCAGGCTGCTCGTCTAATTTTTCCGCAAAGTCTCTGCCAGCACCGGACTGAGCACCTTTGCCAGCACCTCGTAACCCGCTTCCGACAAATGAATCCGGTCAGACTTATATAATTCCACACGCAGCCGCCCGTCAGCCTCAGTAAAGTCTGACCATGGATCCACCACACGCACCCCCGCATCGCCTGCCAGACCCAGACTGTCAATCGCCGCATTCGTCCGCACTATGTCCTCGTAGAATCTGTGGCCAGGCGCGTGAGCCGGCAAAATCTTCGCTGCCACAATCCTCGCCGCCGGAAACTTACCTCGCAAATTCTGCACACACGCCCGCACACCCGCCGCTGCCGCCTCAACACCCGTCTCCGGAACAAAAAACATGTTGTTGTTGCCGATCATCAGCACAATCACCTTCGGCTGCAGTCCCGCCACACCCCCATGATCCAGACGCCACAGAATGTTCTGAGTCTTGTCACCCCCGATCCCAATGTTGATCACACTCAATTCGCCAAATGACCTCCGCCACGCCGCATTCAGACTACCGCTGTCCAGCACACTGCCCCACTGCTGAGTAATACTGTCACCCACCAGCAGCACGTCACACGGTCCCGCATGCGCCTGCACATGTCGCACCAGCTTCTCATGAGTCTCCAGCCAGGAGGCACCACCCCAGTGCCCGGCCGCCGGGATCACCGGCCACATTTTCGGCAGATGCTTCAGAGACTCACGCCCAGGCCGACGCTCATGCTCGGCTCGCTCCACCACATACGCCCGCTCCTCGGCAGTCAGCGGCCAGCCCTCCACCTGAGGATCCATGCGGCCCTCGTTATATGGACCATACGAATACTCCGGCGGAACCAACCAACTCAGCCCCGACAGCCACAACACACTCATCACAAGCTGATGCATCTGCAACCCCTGTCACCATGCCCGCTGCAACTCACTGCCAACACGCACCCTCTCGACAGCCTGCTAATCACCCACCACCCACGACTGCAGTCGCCCCCACGCCGGCCACTCTCCGTCCTTCCGCTTCGGCTGCCCCTGAGCCTCTGCAAGTAACAACACACCGCCAGACTCTGAAAAACGAGCCTGAGTAATGCGGTTGCGAGTATCAATCGACGCCTGCAACTCACCGTCCACCCCAGAAAACAACGCCGCATTCCACGTGCCCTGAGCCTGACGACCAGCCATCACAAACACACCACCGTCCGGCCGCCAGCACACACTCTCCATCAAACCCGCACCATGCTGACCATCCCGAATCTTACTCAGCAACTTCCCCGTACGCCAGTCCCAACGCTGCCACGTCATCCGGCCATTGCCCGCCATCGGATCAGCCATCGGACCCATCCCGCACCCCACCAGAGACTGACCGTCCGGAGCAAAAGCCAGACCGTAAATCCCGCCGCAGTAATGATGAGTCTTAATGGTGCCGAAAGATGTAAAATCCTGCGATGCCCACTGCGATATCGGCTCGGCACCCCCAGCCAGCTGCCAAACACGCACCTCACCCATCAAATTCGCCGCCGCCAAATACTCGCCGTCCGGACTGAACGCACAGCTAAGCACCGGCGGAGTCTGGCCAAAAGACCGCAACAGTTCCCCCGTCTCCGTATCAAAGACCTTCACACTGGGTTCCAACTCCGCAGCCGGCTCGTACTTCCAGCCCCCCGGCAAATACTGGCCCGTCACCGTCGCCAAACGACGACCATCAGGCGATAACGCCAGTTGCCAGCTCCAGAATCGATGCGCCTGCACACGCCGCAGACAACGCCCCGTTGATACCTCGTGCCACAGTAAAGCCCCGTCATACCCCCCAGAAATAACCACACCTCCGCATGGCAACAGCACACAGCCAGTCGCATAACTCTGATGCCGCTGCTCAAATACACGCCACTTCCCCGTCGCTGACTCAACGTCATACAACAAACCGTCCGCACACCCCGCATAGGCACGCGAACCATCCGGTACAATCGCCATGCCCAGTGCACCCGTGGGCAGCGAAATATCATGTGCCAGTGTCAGTTTCATGTCAGACCAGCAATTCCTGAATCGCAGATGCCTCGTTTTCCACCCGATGAAATGTCGGCATACCCGGCAGGTCATACTCCGCATACGGATCCAGACCCAATGCCCGAAATATCGTCGCAAACAGATTCTGCTCGCTGTAAGGTCGATCCGTCACCGCCACTCCGTCCTCATCTGTACTGCCCGTCACCACGCCCCGCCCCAAACCACAGCCCGTCATCATCAGACTCCACGCATCAGGATAATGATCGCGGCCACGCGCAGCATTGATCCACGGAGTCCTGCCGAATTCACCCATCGCTATCACCAGCGTCGAATCCAGTAAACCACGCTGCTCCAGATCCGTAATCAGCTGAAACAAGACATTGTCCAGCTCCGGTACCAGCATCTGATGAATCTCATGCTGAAACACATGATTGTCCCAGTTCATCCCGTTGGCCACCATCACGAACGGTGCACCATGCTCAACCAGCGAACGAGCCAGCAATGTGTGCTGCGCAAAACTGCCCGGACCATATCGCCGACGATCCTCAGCCGGCAGTCGCTCCAGATCAAATAACTCAGCACTGGCCGTCATCCCCCGCAATCGCTCAAACGCCGCGTTCTGACTGCGAGCAATCCGGCTGTCACGCAACCGCTCGTACCGGCCCGTCAAAAAACGACGCAGACTCTCGCGAGCCTCCCGGTCATGCTGCGGTATCCCATCCGTCAGCGGACGTTCCAAAGGAGTATACTCGCCGCCGATCCGCACCGGAGCATGCTCAGCTCCCAGCCAGCCAGCCCAGTTCCCCGCCTTGAAACTCTCAAACTCGTTCCCGCCCGGCACAGGATCAATAAAAATAAAATTCGGCAGCCGCGAATCCAGCTGCCCCACCGCCTGCGAAATCGCACTCCCCAGAGTCGGCCTCGTAAACCCGGCACGATCCGGATTCCCCTGCTGCAACAAAGTAATCGCCTGCAAATGCTCCGTCTGCGCTGTCTTCATACTCCGCACAACGTTCAGCCGATCCGCGATTCCCGCACACTGCGGCATCAGCGAAGAAAAATGTACTCCCGGCAGACTGGTCGAAATACTACCAAACGGACCGCCACTCGGACGGCCCGGCTTCGGATCCCACGTCTCAAACTGACTGGGAGCCCCGCACAGCCACAGCAAAATACAGTGCTTCTGCGCCCGCTTTGCCGTATCAGCAAACCCCGGATTCGCAAACAGCCCGGAAAAACTGGCAACACTGGCCGCCGTTCCACCAGACAATCCCCGCAGAAACAGCCGACGATGCAGCGAATGCTCATGCACTCGGCACCGCTCCGATTCACTAACCTCGGCCACTCGCCTGCTCATTAAGGCACCGTCAAAAATTCCGCACTGGTGACCAGCGCCCACAGAAAATCCCGCACCGCCCCCGACGCATCACCCGAGTGCGCCGCAAAGAACTCAGCCGAACGCTGCTGCTCATCAGCATCCGGATCCCGCCCCCACACCTCCTGAAACGCCAGCCGCACCCGCTCATCCACCGCAGACAGTGCCGACAGTCGAGCTACCGTTGGTGACACCTCCGGACGCAGCAGCTCCTCAAGAACCGCCGCACCACTTAAAAACTGCGCCTGCTGCCACGTCGCCGCATACTCGCGAGGCAACACATCCGGCAACGCTCCCGTTACCTTCCGCCGCAGGCCGTCATCCTCCGCCGCAACACCTGCCACCACACGCCACGATCGCGCCAGTTGCTCGCCCGTCAAAGGTCGCTCAATCGCTGCGGCAAAGGCCGCTGCCGGTACGCCACCGCCTGCCACAGATCCCAGGCCGTACGGACGACTCAGCACAAGACCACGAAACAGCCGCTTCACATCATACCCATGTGCTTCAAAATCCCTGCTCAGCCACGACAGCAGCTCAGGATGACTGGCCGGATTCCGCCCGTTCATCTCATCCACCGGATGCACCAGACCACGCCCCAGCAGCACTGACCACATGCGATTCACAAAAGCATCCGCCAACAGCGGATTGCCCGTAACTGCCAGGTCCGCAAAAGCCTGCCGACGCGATAGCTTCGGCACCTGCTTCACACCTCCATCCACATACAAATCGTCGCCGTCAGTCTGCTTCTCACCCTCCGCCGGACGCAACTCCTCCACCACACGATCATCCAGCAGTACCATCAGCGCCGGCTGTGACTCCTTTCTCAGATTCGTGAAATTCACAAAACCACCCGTCGCAGACTCAGCCACCATCGCACCACCATCGACGTTTTTGCTGCGATTGAATGCCGTCACCAAACCCCAGTAATGAGCCTGTCGGATGTCTCGAGTCAACGGGTGGTCGTGACACTGAGCGCAGTCAATGCGAGTCCCGTAAATCAGCGGAGCCACAGCTTCGGCGATCGCCTGATGATTGTTGCGACGCTCATACAAAAACCACGATGCACCACGCTCCGTTGGAAGGTGTCCGCGAGCCACCAGCAGAGACCGCACCGTCTCATTCCAGGGCCTGTTGTCTCGAAAAGCTCCCTCCAGAAAACTCCACCAGCCATACTGCCGACGCCGATCCTCACGACCATTTCGACCCGGTCGACCCATCAAAAACACATCCCACAACTCACGCATCCGCACCGCATACTCATCCGACTGCAGCAGACGATCCACCAGTTCTGCACGCCGCACCTCTGCGGGAGACTGCAGGAAACTGTCCAGCTCGGCAGTGGTCGGAATCCGGCCAGCCAGATCCAGATACACACGCCGACACCAGACAGAGTCAGTCACCGGCCTTGCAGCAGTCACACCACGCAGACCCCAGCCCTCAGACACACACACATCCACAGCCTCAGTCACCGACGAAAAACTGCGCACCGGAACAGCTGCGGCCGGCTGACTGCCCAGAGCCGCTGACAGCTGCGAAATCCACTGCTGCACATGCTGCTGCTGAGCTTCAGTCAGCTGTTTGCCAGGCGGCATATGCGGCTCGGATTCAGCCGCCAGATACTGAAACAGACGACTGTCCTCGGGTTTGCCCGGAACCACCACAGCACCGCCATCCGCACCCCGCAACACGGCTGCCACCGAATCCAGCTCAAGACCGCTGTGTTGCTCCAGCGGACCATGACACTTCACACAGTACTGATCAAATAACGGCTGCACGTTCTGCGACCACAGCGCAGCCGCGTCCTGCGATACAGCAACAGACTGCAGACCTTGAAACACAACACACAGAAAAAAACAGGACCGTCGCAGCATACGACACCAGTCAGAAACGGAAAAAAACCGGTTGCCCCTCCAGTCTCGCAGCGCAGACGGGGAAAATCCATTCCGCCTGACCCCACAATGAGTTTTCTGAAGCACAAACACAGCTCCCCTCGTCATTTGCGGTTTCTCCGCACAGCGTTACAACCGTCGTTTTTCCACTGCACCCGGTCTTTTTGTGCCGAGAGCCTGCCCCCGCCCCCGACCCCCAACGGCTGTCGGGCAACCGCCATGACACCTGACAAAAACCCCACATCGCTCCGCAATCTTGGCCCGCGAAGCTGCCGCTGGCTCCGCGAAGTCAGAATCCACACCACCAGCGAGCTCCGACAAATCGGCCCGATCGGCGATTTCCAGCTGGTCCGCCGGAAATCTCCCCGCACCAGTATCAATCTGCTCTGGGCCACCGTCGCTCAGACTCAACAAAAAGCTTCTGCTCGTAATCAGGCATAAGCCCGCAACGCTCGCGCAGCAACCAGATCTCATACAAATCCGCAGGCTCTGTGGACGACGGATTGAATTCGCTGTGAGTAATCTCCGTACCGGCCGTCATCCGCTGAAATTCACCCGGCTGCAGCACTGCCCCATTCCCCATCGAATCCCGATGCTGCAGCCCCCCGGACAGCACGTACGTCACAATCTCCATGTGGTTGTGAATGACCACGATCCCCGACTTTCCGAACCTGAACCACACTCCGTCTGCTGATCCAGTATCATCGCACAAGGCTGTCAACACAAAAACGCAACCAACAGCCCACTCAGGCCCCGCGCTGCCAGACCTGTGACTTCTGCTGACGAAAACCTGTCAGACGAATAGTACCGCTCGATTCGATATGCAGCAGCGAGTAACTGTTGTTCGCGACCCCCGAACCCTCCACCATCGCTGCCAAAGTACAATAGTGAATCCCGCCAATGTCCTGCAGATCGTTCTGATGGCTGTGCCCCTGAAAAACACCCAGCACTCTGCCCGAGGCTTCAAGCACACTGCGCACCGCAGCACCGTTCCTGACACCGTGATCACCGCTGACATCCAGCCGCTGATGAGCAAACACGATCACCGGACCGGCACTCGCCCGCAGGTCGCCCTCCAGCCACTCCAGCTCAGACGCCGGAATATTCGCGTCAGTCCACTGAAAATTCTTCCGACCATACGGCTGACCATCGCTGCGGAAACACGAGTCCAGCACCACGAAATGCACGCCGCCCCGGTCAAACGAATAATACGAACGCGACTGCTCCACCACACCCAGAAATTCTTCTTTCTTCAGCATGTCCACACAGTGGTTGCCCAGCACGTAATGCCGGTCTCCGCAGATCGCCGAAAACTTCTGGTTGATCGTCCGCAGATAATTCCGCTCGACGTCCACCGAATCGGCTGCATCAATCAGGTCGCCCAGCTCCACCAGACAGACCGGTTTGTCCTGACCAAACCGCTGAGCCGCCTCCTCCAGTTTGGCCAGCGTCTCCCGGTAGTGCCTAGTCCCTGCCGGCGCTTTGTCCGCATAATGCAGGTCAGTCATCATACCAATGCTCACACCAGCACCGTCGTCGGCAGCCGGCAGTTTCCCTGCGCACAACGATCCCGCTGTCAGCACCAGCGTCCCACACTGCAGAAAGGCTCGTCGACCCACACGAATCGGATCACGATCGCTGTTCATCAAGGCAGCTGACACTCAAACAATCCTCTCTTCAGTCGGACGGGGCAGGGGACAGAGCATCCAGCGAAGAATGCCCAGCTAACCCGCCACCCCGACTGCAACCAGCACCGCCGAAGACACGCCGTCACTGGCTTAGCCTTCCAGACAAAGCTGCCACACACAAGACCGACAACTACGCACCAGCCATCCCGTCCGTGAATGTGGCTGTCGTCATCGACATTCCTGTCAGATGATCATTGACCCACTTGATACCAGCACTGCAGGCACCCAGCAGATGCGGTGACGGCGCTGTGAGCGGCAGAATGCTGTCCTCAGCCTCGCTGTACAGCGGCATCAGATCGCCACCGTTGATGGCACAGAATCGGTCACCAGCACCAATGGCCAGCAGCATCTTGGCATAGCTCTCCAGGTTAACTTCACCTTCGCCGTGACCGCAGAACTGGTGACCACGCTGCGGCCAGTCTTCGCTGATCATCAGCGTCGATGCCCCGGTCAGTCGCTTGAAGTTCTTGGCGTGGCTGCCCACCACGCGCGGAGCTACAAACGGGCTGGTGAAACGCTGAGTCCAGTCCTCACCCGCCCAGCAGTGACTTGGATCACCCCAGACACACATCGACCGGTCATAGTCGGTCGCCATCAGCAGCAGCGCAAAGTCGCGAGCGCAGATCGCGCCGGTTCCAGGGTGAATCTCGTGAGCCAGATATGCTCCCAGCTGATTGGCCTTTGCCCGAATCTTTTCAGTTTTTCGGACAAATCGATCCAGCCCCGCAGCCATCATGCCATCCCAGCCGAACACCCAGGGGTATCCGCTGTGCAGCACCGGATGTCCCCACAAACCCCAGAACCACCCGAAAATGTGAATTCCAGCTGCCGTCCCCGTTTCCAGCATCCCGATCAGGTACTCTTCTGACCAGTCTTCAGCGTACTGCGTCCCCTTCGCCATGACGGAGGCCGGCACGAATTTTTCCGCATACTCCGCACCCCAGACAGCACTCAGATGCGCATATGCCGCACAATGAGCACTCACGGTTGGAACGATGATCCCCGCCGATGACAGGACCTGACGCAACTCTTTCGGCTCGCGGAAGACAATTCGACCGTTGTCCCCATGACCCTGACCGTTGAGCAGAAAATTTGAAACCATCGTCGACCGGGCCCCGCAGCCCGTTGCGTACTCAGCTACCCGCTCCAGCGTCTGGAACGTCCCCACCAGCTGCCCCGTCTCCACTCCCGCCACCAGACTCACTTCTCGACCACAGCCAATGTTCAGCCGGGCACGACTCGGATCGAACCAGGCGTTCAGTTCTTTGAAAAACAGAGAGTTCATCGTTACCGTTCCTTGATGTGGGTGGAAATTCAATCTCGTCAAATTAACGCGAAACTTGATGCCTGACCCGACAGAGCAGGCCCAGATTTCGAAGTCCATACTCCGATCTCGAAGCAGTTAACGCTGCTTGTCTGGCCGCGAATCGAACGAAACAGCTTCCCGTTTTGCTGCAGGACAAAACGGTCGAACGACTGTCGCCCCAAACCCGAGGTGTTCATCTGGTGAGACCGGGACGAGATGATATCATGTTGCCGTCGTATTGCATTCCAACCGGCTGTCCACTCTTTCCAGTTTTGCACTCTGCATGTCGCACGTTGCAAAAGTGCCATGCACCACATCGCCTCCATCGCCATGGAATTCTCCCAAACGCCACCGCAAACGCCACCATCGAACCGCGACCGTCAGGGAGTGGAATCACCACCAAATCGCCTCGCCGAAAATGCTCAAGGTGCATGGCACTCACACGCACAAAACAGTGGTAAATTGTTCGAGCCGGCAAGGACGGTAGCCCGTATGGTCAGCGGTGAATAACTCCGGATTTGTCTTGACCCGTTTTATGGCACGGTAAAATTCTGCTTCGAACGCTTTGCCGAGACGAGGTGCAATCCGATCGAGCTGATGCTGAAAGGAAATTTGATTTCCTGGACCGTGTCCTGCTTTAACAGAGAAACTGCTTGAATCAAACGATTGGAGGCCTGTTCGAGGGCATCTGGCAGGTTGTTGCAGGCATAATAGGCACTGAGATGACAGCGTGCGCGCAGGTTCCTCGTGCCGACCCCAGTCGGGGCTAATTAGAAGCCCGCCAGAAAGGTGTAGATGTCGACCCGTGTCAGTTCGCGGGACTCGTTGGCTTTGGAGGGTGCATCAAATGACTGGCCAGAGTAGGCGACGTCCAGCTCGAGCACTAATTCATGCACATCTGGTGGTCCTCGTGGTGATCGACACTCCCACAGACCGCAGTGTTTCAGGATCGCTTCGATCACGTTTGTTCATGGCGATTCGATGAACGAAGATGACTTTCATCTGGCCTCCACACTCAGGGCAACTCAGCTCTTGTACTCCACCACGGCGGCGCGCAGTCGCAACACGGCCCGTTTCAACTGACCGTGCCGCGACGCGTCGATTGCCTGCAGATCGAATCGCATCAGCCCGCGCTCGGACTCGGCCCACGGCCGGTCGTTCAACTGCAGGCTGGCGTTGTCGAAGGAGTCACCTCCCCCGGTCGAACCCATCCGTCGAGCGCGACGCCCGGGCCGCAAATTGTCACTTCATCGGAACCACGGCAAACCACGCCCACCACCACCGCGAGAAGGAGGATCGTTCCAAAGTATCCATGCTTCATCATGCCAGTATCTTCTTGACAACCTCCCCATGCACATCGGTCAGCCGGTAGTCGCGGCCGCCGAAGCGGAAGGTCAGTTGTTCATGATCCAGCCCCATCAGATGCAGGATCGTGGCGTGCAGGTCGTGAACATGCACCTTGTTCTCCACCGAGTGCCAGCCGAACTCGTCGGTCGACCCGTACGTCATGCCGCCGCGCACGCCTCCACCCGCCAGCCACATCGTAAAACCAAACGGATGATGTTCGCGACCGTTGTTCCCCTCGGCCGTTGGTGTCCGACCAAACTCGCCACCCCAGACCACGAGCGTATCGTTGAGCAAACCTCTGGATTTGAGATCCGTCAGCAGTGCCGTGATCGGCTGATCGACCGCTCGACAGCGAGCTGGCAGATTTTCACGCAGACCACCATGGTGGTCCCAGACGTTGTTCGAAGGTGCGTCAAACAACTGCACAAACCGCACACCGCGTTCAACCAACCGCCGCGCGAGCAGGCACTGCCGCCCGAACAACTGCGATTCCGGCTTGTCGATTCCGTACAGTTGATGAGTCGCCTGAGTCTCCGCTGCCAGATCGAATGCCTCTGGAGCCGACTTTTGCATCTGAAACGCCAGCTCAAACGACGAAATACGAGCATCCAGCTGACTGTTCTGTTCGCGGTCCCGGCGGTGCAGTTCATTGAGCTGTTTCAGCGCGTCGAGTTTTGCTCGCTGGTGATCGATTCCTCCGGACGCGGTCAGATTGGCAATCGGGCTCTGCATGTCGCGGACAATGGTTCCCTGGTAGGCGCCTGGCAAAAAACTGGACGCCCAGAGCTGCGCGCCCTGGAACACCGGTGCGGGGCAGACAACCACGAAGCCGGGCAGGTTCTGGTTCTCGGTCCCCAGGCCATAGGTGAGCCATGATCCCATGCTGGGCCGCGAAAAGGCCTGCTCGCCCGTGCACATCTGCAGGGCCGCGCCGGAATGATTGATATTGTCGGCGACCATCGATCGGATCACGCACACATCGTCGATCCGCGACGCGAGTCCCGGCAGCAGTTCGCTCACCTCGATCCCGGATTCCCCATGACGAGCAAACCTCCACGGTGAGGCGAGCAAATTGCCCGTCCTGGTTCGCTCCAGCTTCGGCTTCTCAAAGGGTAATGGCTTGCCATTGTCGGTCTCCAGTCTGGGCTTCGGGTCGAGCAGATCGACATGCGACGGCCCGCCCGGCATGTACAGAAAGATGACTCGTTTGGCACGCGGTTCAAAATGCGGCGGCTGCACCGAAAATGGATTGGCCGAGCGGCTTGCTGGCGGACCAGCTGAACCACCAGCCGCCGAATCACGAGCCAGTAGCCCCGCGAGAGCTAACACTCCAAACCCGCAACCAGACTGCATCAGCCGCCGGCGCCGCGAGGAAAAGCAAACTGTCTGCATGTGAGTCATAATGTTGCTCCGTGATGCTCAATCGACGAAAATAAATTCGTTGCTGCATAGCAGCACGTGTGACAGGGCGATCCAGCCATCATTCGGCACTGCTGGATCGCCCGCAGTGACGATCTGCAGGGCGATGGCCAGTTCCGCGTCACCCGGGCGTCGGCCGAACAGCAATTGCCAAGCTCGTTCTATGCGAGACGAATCGTCGTCCGGCACCTCGCGAATCAGCCGCTCGGCCAGGTGCCTGGCATGTTCCTGCAACCACGGGTGGTTGAGCAGCAGCAGCGCCTGCGGTGCAACCGTGCTTGTCACACGTTTTTCGGTCGAGGAATCAGGATTCGCGGCATCAAAGAGATTTGCATAACTGTCCCGCTGCCAACGCGCGGTCTGGACATAGAGCGATCGGCGACGAATGGTGAAGTCGTCGCCCGCCGGACCACCGGCAGTGAGGTCCAACTGGCCGTTCACCGCGAGAATCGCGTCCCGAATCGCCTCGGCTTCCAGACGACGCGGCGTGAAGCGACCTATCCGGCGATTCTCCGGATCCTTGTCAAAAGTCTCACGCGAAACACGACTGCTCTGGCGCCAGGTTGCGGACAGTATGATCCGGCGATGAAGCTTCTTCAGCGACCAGCCATCTTCAATGAAGCGATTCGCGAGCCAGTCAAGCAACTCGGGATGTGACGGAACCTCGGAAAGCATGCCAAAGTTGCTGGGCGTCCGCACCAGTCCCTCGCCGAAATGCCAATGCCAGACACGGTTGACGATCACGCGCGCGGTGAGCGGATTATCGGATGATGCGACCCAGGCAGCCAGTTCCCGGCGTCCGCTTCCCTCGGAGATTGCTGGCTGACTCTCGCCAGCGAAAAAACGGGGCAATCGCCTCGGGACGACCGGACCGAGTTTCGCATAACTTCCCCGAATGTGAATTGGCACATCCTGGATCCCCGGAAAGAGTCCCCCTGCAGTGCCTCCCTCGGTCACCGCCATTGCCAGTGGCACTGCAACGGCCAACTCCTTCTGCAAGGCGTCCCGCGTCGTGATGAGTTCTTGCCGCTCGGGCGTCTCGGCGGGTGGTGACATTGTGAGAGACTCAGCAATCGAAAGACGGAACTTTCCCAGAGTGTGCTGGTCGGAGTGTCGTTGTTCAATCACGACTCGCAGCTTTGAGCCGGCGGGGATCACTGTCTCCGGGGCAGCTTCAAACACCGCCACATGCGCCGTGCCGAGTTGAGCCGACACGGCCCAGCCGTCCTTCAAATCGTCATCCAAAGCCGTTTTGGCGGCGAAGTTCGTCTGCTCGAAGTCGGCCTCGGCAGAGACAAACTTGATGACCATCGGCTCGTTCTGACTGTTGGGGGCAGTAAACGTTGCCGAAAACTTGGTGACGACAAAATTTCCATCGCTGGCCCTGCCTGGCCCCCGCGCCGGGAATGCGTCGTCAGGCAAGGCTTCCAAAAGAACATACTGAGGCTTCACTCCCTCCGGAACAACCATCTCGACAACGTACGTGTCTTTCGCTAGTTTTCCGCTGACCGCGATGCTGCCATCGCTGGCGATCATCCCCATTGCACCGGCTTCGCTTTGAAAGGCGGTCGGCATCAACGCTAGTCCGCCTGCGGTCAACTCCCCGAATCGCTGCTTTCGGTCCAGCTCCGCCAGCATCGCCACCACTTCGGCCATACGTCTCTCCTGCTCGGCACGTCTGGCCAGGGCTTTGGGGCCCAGTAGCGAGACACGATGGACGTTGTACTCGCCCCCCTTCGCACCCAGTTCTTTCAGAATGTGCGAGCTATAGAACATGCCGGCAAGGCCGTAATAGTCCTCGGTCGAGACCGGATCAAACTTGTGATCGTGACACCGGGCACAGTCGAGTGTCAGGCCAAGAAACGCTCGACCGATCACCCCGATGTTGTCGTCAACCATATCGCTGACGATTTTCTCCTTGTCGGCATCGCCACGATCCCAGACGCCGTTGGACAGAAACGTCGTCGCCACCAGGCCGTCAGGGTAAATTTCATCGCCAGTCGGACTGAGGAGTTGATCACCCGCGATCTGATGCACGATGAACTGATCGAATCGCATGTCGCGATTTAACGCATCGACCACCCAGTCGCGATATCTCCAGGCCTCCGTGATTTCGCAGCTGGCGACGCGTGCTCCCGGATTGAAATCGTGATAGTCGGCATAGCGTGCGACATCGAGCCAATGCCGGGCCCAGCGCTGGCCGTAGGCGGGCGATTGGAGCAGCCGCTCGACCACTGCTTCAAAAGCACGATCCGACGTGTCGGACAGAAATGCGGCGACTTCCTCTGGCGTGGGCGGAAGACCGGTCAGATCGAAGGTCGCTCGGCGCAACCAGGCCCCCCGATCCGCCTCGGCGGCCGGGAGAACCCCCGCCTGTTCCAGTTCCGCAAGGACAAAGCGGTCGAGATCCTCTCGCGGCCACTCCGTGGCTCGGACTTCCGGAGGCCGAATATCGCCACGGGGCTGAAACGCCCACCACTGTTTTTGCTCCTCAGTGATCCGAAAACCGCGCACGATCGCGGCTCCCTCACTAAGTGGCGAATCCTTAGGCCACGCTGCCCCCGACTCGACCCACCGCCGCAGTTGTTCAATTTTCTCCGCCGGCAGCTTCCCGCTCGGCGGCATCTTCGGTTCGCCCAGATGCTCCACGGCCGCGACAAACAAGCTCTCCATCGGCTTGCCCAGGACCATTGACGCCCCCGAGTCGCCCCCTTTCAGCAGCGACTCGCGCGTCGCAAGGCTCAGCCCACCTTCCTGCTTCTCCGGCCCGTGGCACTTCACGCAGTGCTCGACGAGCAGCGGGCGAATCTGCTTCTCGAACATCTCCAGTTGCTGCGGGGAAAATTCGTCGCCGCAGACGTCAAACCTAAATAACGTCATCGCCGCGAGCCAGACACAGATCACTGCCATTCGCTGTTTCATTCCTCGGACCTCGGTGCTCTCACGCCAAATTGCATCGTCGCTGCGATTAAATTCGCTCATTTGTGATTCTGAAGCCATTCATGACGCCATCAGTCGCGATTGCGAGGAACTCAACCTCAGCTGTTTGTCTGTGCTGGACGTATGGCATTTGATGCCGGCGGGAACACCTTCATGGCCCCGACGGAGCCTTCCAGCGAACAACCTCCAGATGCGTCCTGTCGTCGTCTCCGCGCCAGGAGTAGCTTGTGACGAGCGTGCTGTCGTCGAGCTGCACAGTGGGGCCAAATCCGCCCCCCTGGTACTTGCCAACAGGGGTGCGGGTGTCGAGCATCAGTCGATCATGCCTGAAGTCGAACTCGAAGCCGTCGTCTTTTTCCGTACCGAACAGAGCACGGACGCCCAGCGGAGGATGCAGGTCGCGTACGGTGAAAGTGAGCAGCAGACGCTGGTCTCGCAGCCTCAGCAGCGACATGTACATCTCGCCGTAATCACCAAAGTCCCGGTCACGGTCGAATGTCGTTCCCTCATCGGTCGACGAGAAAAGGATGAAGTGATCGGCCTGATCGTTTTTGGCGGTGATCGGTCTGTCCCGGATCGGCAACTCGTTGCTGTCCACTCGGACCAGCGCCCAGATCTTTCCGGATTTCGACTGCCAAAGCCACGATTCACCGCCAAAGAAACCGTAAATGCTCTTAAAGTCCCTCGGTTGACACGCCGCGGTCCTGTCCCACGTCCTGCCGTCGTCCCTCGACCGCCACATTAGATACGGCCCACCGCCGCCGTCATAGTCAACTCCGATCAGCAGTGTGCCGTTTGCCAGTTGCAGGACATTTCGCGAGGTATGACTGGAAGCCAAAGGCCTGATCGACTCTGACTCCACTCGCAACGATTCCCACGACTCTCCACGGTCGGTTGACCGATGCAGAAAACCGCAGGTGTAGCCCCACGTGTTGCGGACATCCTGCGCCAGCAAATGTCCGGTTATGAAGATCGTGCCGTCGGGCAGCACCGTGAGGTACGGCTCGCGACCGAGCAGATCAAGTTCCTGCCCCTGCGACCAGGTTTTGCCACCATCTTTCGAGCGAAACAGCAGCGTCTGCTCCATGACCTTGCCGCCATCGCGTTTGTGCTGATGGAAGGCGGTCAACAGCAGTTCACCATCCGGTAGCCGAGCGATGCACGGCTTATAGTCGTCCGGTTCCCCCAGCGCATTCCGTTCGCAGAAGATAGCGTCAGCAGGCAGTCGCTGCCGGTTATGAATCGGGATGGTTGCCTGCGGATCCTCAGCGTGGGCCATGGCCGTTGCAGAGGCAATGACTGCCGCGGCAAGACACAGGCCGTAAAAATGTCTGCGTGCAACCGGGTGCAGACTGCTCGGATTCATGTGACCTCCGGTAGAATGTAAGGGGCCCGATAGTCTTTAGTGAGCAACGAATTCGCTTCGTCGCAGTCAATAAACCGCTCGGCCTCGGGATCAAATTCGACTCGACCACGGGTGCAAAAGGCGATTTCACCGAGATGAACCAGGGCGCAACTCCGATGCGCGACATCGGCGGATGCTTTGGTCGGCGTACGCTGGCGGACGGCGGTAAGGAATTCAGCCATGTGTTCGGCGTAGCCATTCTGTCCGCGCAGCTCTTTGCCTTCCGTCGGTCCCGGCTGCGCCTTCGCCCCGAGAAATACGCTGAACGCACCGCGACGTGAGAAGATCATGTAGCCTTCGGTTCCGTAGAAAACGTTGCCATTGTCAAAGCCGTGCAGACCGTAGGCCGTGAAGGGGTAATTCTCGTAGATCAGCAGCCGACCGTCGGGGTACTCATACGTGACGTTCATATTGTCCGGATATTCGCTTGCGTGGCCATCGAGCAGCATTCGACTGCCGCGTGCAGTGATCTGTTTCGGCAGGGTTGTGACGCCGAGTCCCCAGGTGGCCATGTCAATATCGTGGATGCCATCATCACCGATTTCGCCATTGCCGTAGTCGCGGAACATCCGCCAGGTCTGATGCCAGCGATGGGGGTTGAACGGCCGCTTCGGTGCCGGGCCGAGCCAGCGGTCGTAGTCCACGCCCTGCGGAGGCTGGCCATCCGGCGCGGGCTTTTCGACCGTTCGCGTTTCCGCCGTCCAGGCCCGAGCCACCCTGACGTCGCCGATGATGCCCTCCCTGAGCAGCTTCTCGGCCTTCGCTGTCACGGGACTGTTCCGCATCTGGCTGCCCTGCTGCACGACGCGACCGTATTTCTTCGCCGCCGCAATAATCAGTGGCCCTTCGTTGAAGACATGCGAGATCGGTTTCTCGATGTAGCAGTCCTTGCCCGCCACCATCGCCGCCACGGCAATGGGCGCGTGCCAGTGATGCGGCGTGGCGATGATCACGGCATCCACGTCCCTGTCCTCGATAACTGCTTCGTAGCGAGCCGTCCGTTTCGGTGGAGCAGGCTGGAAATCACGAGTGATGATCTTGTCGAGCCGCTCAATTTGAGCTGGATCCACGTCGCACAGCCACGCAATCGACACAGTCTCGCGCCGTGTCACAAGCCCCCCCACATGACGCGTCATGATCCCGCCGCAGCCGATGATTCCCAGTCGCAGCTTCGCAGGCTGATCAGCCGCGAACGCATGCACGCCCCCCAACGCGGCAGCCGCGCCCAGAACCGGAGTTGACTGCGTCGCCTGTTGCAAAAAATCACGACGGCGAATTGTTGAGTTCATCGTTCGTATTCCTCATATCACGAGAAAATTGCTGCCACGCGTCATTTCCGAAGAACCCGGCACGCACCAGGTATTCACTCATGAAAGAAGCTCACGCACTACATGCCCCTCCACATCAGTCAGGCGGTAATCGCGACCGGCGTGGCGGAAGGTCAGTTTTTCGTGATCCAGCCCCAGTGTGTGCAGGATCGTCGCATGGAAGTCGGGCATCGTGACCTTGTTCTCCGCCACATAATACCCGAATTCGTCGGTCTGGCCATACGTCACGCCGCCGCGAATTCCGCCGCCCGCCATCCAGCAGCTAAATGCATGCGGATGATGGTCGCGACCATCAGTACCCTGAGCAGCAGGAGTCCGGCCGAATTCCGTTGCAAACACAACCAGCGTATCGGCCAGCATGCCGCGCGAATTCAGATCCCGCAGCAGCGCAGCGATCGGTCTATCAACCCGAGCCGCGTTCGTCGTGTGATTGTTCCGCAAATCGCCGTGCGCATCCCAGTAGTTCCTGGGATAACTGAAATTGACCTGCACGAATCGCACGCCCGCCTCCAGACAGCGACGCCCCAGCAGACACTGGCGTCCGAACTCATCCGTCGGCTCAACACCAATTCCGTATGCCGCATGAATCTCGGCGGTCTCGCAGCCGATATCCATGACTTCAGGCGCTTCGGCCTGCATCCGAAATGCCAATTCAAAGGAATCGATACGGGCTTCCAAAGCCGAATCAGGCCCCGCACTGGCAAGATGACGCTCGTTGCGCCGCTTCAGCAGATCAAGCTGCAGCCGCTGAAGCTCCGGACTCTCCCCCGGACTGAGGCTCGACAGCTTCGCCTCCTTAAAGTGCGTGCCGCCATCGCCGAGACGAGTTCCCTGAAACGTAGCCGGAAGAAACGATGAACCATAATTTTGCGCTCCGCCGTGATAGAGCGAAGGGCTCAGGCTGATGAACCCCGGAAGATTCTGGTTTTCGCTTCCAAGACCGTAGAGCGTCCACGCCCCGAGACACGGCCGCGCAAAAACACCGCTGCCAGTGTTGATGTTCAACAACGCCGGCCCATGAGAAACAAAATCAGCACCGTTCATCGACCGAATCAGGGCAATGTCGTCAATGCAGCTGCCAATCTGAGGAAATAAATCGCTGACCTCGATACCGCTTTCGCCGTACTTCTGAAATTTCCACGGCGATGCCAGCAGGTTCCCCGTCCCCCCAAATTCAAACATCGGTTTGGCGAACGGCAACGGCTGCCCGTTCATCTCGGTGAGCTTTGGTTTGGGATCGAAAGAATCGACATGCGAAACACCGCCATGCATGAACAAAAACAACACCCGCCTCGCAGTGGCCGGAAAGTGCGGCTGCCTGACCGCCAAAGGCCCAGCCACCATGTCATCCGCTCGCGCATCATCCGACAGCAAACCCGCCAAAGCCAAACTGCCGAACCCCAACGCTGACCGCCGAAGAACCTGTCGTCTTGTCAGTGAATAAGTCATGGGGCTCACTCCGGGTCGGGAACCGCTGATAAACACAGGGTACCGCTGATAAACGCTAATCAACGCTCATGAATATGATCTGGTGTCAGGTGATGTAACGCCAGGAATGGAGTTGCTGACGTATCACGGGCCTCCAGCCCGTGAGTTCCGATCAACGCCCGCTTGAGCCGACGACGGACTGGAACTCCGTCGTACGGTCTTACTCACATGTACCGGTCGCCCATATCTGCGTTCATCAGCGGTTCCTCCGCCTTTGGTTGTTCCTACTCAACATACAAAAACTCGTTGCTGCACAGAAGTGACCGGCAGAACGCCTGCCAGGCCGCTGACCGACGATCCAATTCTGGTTTCTCAGCGAACGTTGGCGACTCCACGAATGCCTTCAGGAAGGCCGTCGTTTCTGCGTTCTCAACCGGAGTTGCCGACCGACCGTATGCCAGGCGATGGGCCAGTTCGATCCGCTGCTCATCACTCAGTCGGCCATCCGACAACAAGCAATCGGCGAACGCCTGCGACTGCTGGTGGACAAAGGGATGGTTCAGCAGAAACAACCCCTGCGACGCCACTGTGGTCTCGTTACGGACCGCTGTCACGCCATTCGGATCGGCAGCATCGAAAAGTGCCAGAACATCCGGAAGCATGTTGCGAACAATCGGCAGATAGACCGATCTCTTGCGAAACGTCGTGTAGAAATCGTCATCAGCGCCCACACGATTGGGCCGGATCATAGCGTTGATGTCCTCGGCTTTCGACATCAGGAAATCGCCGCTCTCGGAACGGCCCGGCACCAGATCCAGCTGACCGCTGGTCCGCAGCAGCGCGTCGCGGATCTCTTCGGCTGACAATCGACGGCGGCGGATTTGATAAGCCGACAGTGCCACTGGGATCGTCGAGTTTTCGCGCCTGAACCTCGATTCGGCATTCTGCATCTGATATGTGCTGGACAAGACGATCTGGCGGTGCAGCTGCTTAACACTCCAGCCGCTCTGCAGGAACTGCGCTGTCAGCCAGTCGAGCAGGGCAGGATCAGCGGGGGTGTCTCCGCGCGTGCCAAAGTTGTCCGGCGTCCCGACAATCCCGCGGCCAAAATGCAATTGCCAGACACGATTGACCAATACCCTCGCGGTCAAGGGATTCGACGGACTCGCGATCCAGCGAGCCAGTTCCAGCCGTCCGCTGCTCATCTGATGCGGATCAATGATGGGCGTGCCATCGTTCTTCGGAGTTGCCGAGACTGCCGCGACGATCCCCAGCGGGCCGCGCGGCACGACTTTCCCCAGCGTGAAGCGGTTTCCCCGCAGATGCACGCGCAGATTGCGTGGCTGAGCCTCCTTCGGCGCCATCACCATGATCGGCTCCACTCCCGCATCCTGCGGAACAGGAAATTCCCACCACATTGTGGCGTTGCGGACTTCGTTCTGGAACGGTTCCGTACTGCGGAAGATCCCCGCCAGCGCGTAGTAATCAGTTGTGCGAACCGCATCGAACTTGTGGTCGTGACAGCGGGCACAGGCCAGCGTTAATCCCAGCATCGCCCTGCCCGTGACATCGATCTGATCATCGACAATATCCAGCCGCGACTGCTCTTTGTCAGTTTCCGCCAGCGCTTTCGGGCCGATCATCAGATAGCCCGTGGCGATGATCCGGCGAGTATTGACAGCGACCGATTCAGTCGGCGGCAACAGATCGCCGGCGAGCTGTTCAATCAGGAACTGGTTATAGGGAAGGTCGTGGTTGAACGCGTCAATCACATAATTGCGGTAACGCCAGGCGTGGGCCATCACAGCGTTGGCGTCGTTCGCAGTCGATTCCGCATAACGCACCAGATCAAGCCAGTGACGCCCCCAGCGCTCTCCGTAATGCGGTGACTCAAGCAATCGGTCAACGACGGTCTCGTGTGCCTGCGGTGACGTGTCGGCCAGAAACGCATCGACCTCCTCGGGAATTGGCGGCAGGCCGGTGAGATCGAATGTCACTCTGCGAAGGAACGTTCGCTTGTCGACTTCCCCCGCAGGAGTCAAACCGTGAGATTCCATCGCCGCGAGAGTGAAGCGATCGACTGGAGTCTGAACCCACGCTTCGTTACTGACGGTCGGTGGCGTAACATCGCGAACCATCTGGTACGCCCAATGACTTTTCTCGGCGTCGGTGTATTTGGCATTCTTTGCGATGGTCCGTTCTTCATCGATCCACAGTCCGAATTTCTCACCGAGGTACACCTCGACGCCCAGCCGGTCGGCGTCGGCCAGCGCGGAGTTGTAAACCAGCACCTCGCCGATATCCCCCTGAAACGCGCCGCACCAACTCAGCGCCTTACCCAGAAAGACACCGATATCCGCTCGGTGCTGGATGTCGGGTACCGTATCGCGACCGGTGATCGGTTGCCCCTCCATGGGCCCAGCCAGCTTCCCGTTGATGTAGAACCGCGTGGTGTCTTTGATGGGGCCAGGCGTTTTGACGAATGTTGCGATGATCGGCTTGCCAAAGTGAGGCTGATACGCACCCGGTGCCAGCACCGCGTCGTGCCCCCAGCCCCCGGCGAAGTCGAGCGACAACTGCTGCGGCTGATCGATCTCAATCAGAGCTGCCAACGGTTTACCCGGGTCCCCCGCATTCGCTGGATTCCCCACGCCGAAGACCGACGAATGCGATGGCTGCCCGTCGAAGCGCGTCAGATTCATGACCAGCGAGATGGTGAGTGCAGCATCGCCACGAATATCGACCGAATTGCCCGGCGAAGACGCCAGACCCGTCCACTGCGAAAAACGCACTGCCGGACGACCATGCAGATTGCTCTGCCGCACAAAATTTCCCGGTCCGCCAACGCCCCCCTCCCGCACGCCTTTAGTCGCCGAAACATCGCGACCATGGCCGCTGTGATCCGGCCAGACAAATACGCTTTCGCCATCTGACAACTGCAATGCATCGGCCCGCAACCACAGTTGCAGCGCCGCTGCAAGGTCTCCACTATTGGGCATCCGCGGAGTTGCGATCGCATCGGCTTCAGTATCTTCCTCCGAGGGGGCGACCGGTGCGCCCGGCCAAACGGCCCCCTCGCGAACCCACTTCGCCAGCGCCTCGATCTGCGCCGCGGTCAGCTTGCCGTCCGGCGGCATCTCCAGTCCGTTCTCATGACGGATCGCCTGCAACAGCAGACTCTGCTCCGGCTTCCCGGCCACAACTGCCGCACCCGTCTCACCACCCTGCAGCGCCGCTTCAAGCGAATCCAGCCGCAGCCCTCCTTTCGCCTCGGTCCCGGCATGGCACTTATGGCACCGCTCGATCAACAGTGGCCGAACAGACCTCTCAAAGTGCTGCTCATCAGCCCGCACCCACCCGGCCCACAGCAGAAACACCACACAACCCAGATGTCGAATCATCGCCCGAAGGATCATTTCGAAAGTTTCCAGTATGTCGTCCTTCAAACCAAACAAGACCACTTCCGGCATTTCCGGATCCCTCTTCCTGCTCCCAAGCATTGGACTTTCGAGGCTTTCAATACTCATCTGTCGCCCCTGTTTGTCCGCAACAGCCTTCATCTTTCACAGCGCTGGCAGATCCCGTCCATCTTCGGGCCACTGACGTCGCGCTGGGAAAAAACCAGCGGACGCAGGCTGGTTCTTACTGGACTGGTGGCCAGTGCCAGTGTCCCGCTCCTCGATGCCGCCCCCGCGAATCGAAATTCGCCCGCCCTGATGTATTGAGCGGATTGCTGCATGTAGTCACTCGCTTTCCCCTCCAGCCACGGGGAATTCGGTCCGTAACACCACCGCAGCCTGTCCCTGCTGAATACACGGTCAAAACAACGCGCACTGCTCATGCCAGAATCTCCTTCACGACCCTTGCCCCTGTGACTTCCGGGTCCGTCAGACGCTCAGGACGACCGCTGTGCGTGAACGTCAGCTTCATATGGTCGATCCCAAGCTGATTCAAAATCGTTGCGTGCAGATCCGAAACACTGACTCGATTCTCAACCGACTTATAGCCGAACTCATCGGTAGCTCCGTAAATCTGGCCCGCACGGAAGCCGCCACCCGCCATGATCGTGCTGAAGGCATGGCGGTTGTGGTCACGCCCGTCCGCACCCTCAGTAATCGGCAGACGTCCGAATTCGCCCGTCCACATGACAATCACATCATCAAACAAACCACGCTCTTTCAGGTCCGCTATCAGTGCGGCACTCGGCTGGTCCACAAAGCTGCAGATTTTTCGCAGGTCATTCTTCAGATTCGCATGATTGTCCCACGGTTGGAAAGACGGATCGAGCGGCGGAAAGATCTGAACGAACCGCACTCCGGATTCAATCAGGCGTCGCGCCATCAGGCAGCGCGTTCCATATCCGGCCGTGGCTGGATGATCGAGTCCATACAGCTTGCGAGTGGCTTCCGTCTCCTGAGACAAATCGAGCACTTGTGTCGCAGTCAGTTGCATGCGGGCAGCCAACTCAAAATTTTGTATCCGAGCTTCCAGTTCAGATTCACCGACGTGCTTTTCGAGGTGTGAGGCATTGAGTTCCTGCAGAAATCTCCGCGAGCGCGTCTGCAACTCGGAAGACACCGGTCGCGCAGGATTCAAATGCAGCACCGGCGACCCAGACGAACTGAACTCTGTCCCCTGATACACGGCAGGCAACCAACCGCTGGACCAGACCATTTTTCCGGAGGTGTTGTAGCCCGCCTGATCACGCAGCACAATATAGCACGGCAGATCCTGATTCTCCGTACCCAGTGCATATCCGATCCAGGATCCCATCGCCGGACGACCGTTGAAAGTCTTGCCCGTTTGCAGCATGTTCAGCGCAAATGGATGGTTGTTGTTTTCCGTGTACATCGAGCGGATCAGGCACAGGTCATCGGCAACACCGGCGAGATGCGGAATCAGCTCTGAAAACTCCATTCCGCACTGACCATGTTTTGCAAACTGAAACGGCGTCCCCAACAGCACATTCTTGTTCCCCAGCTGAAACACTTCCACCTGCTCCGGGTGCGGCTGCCCGCTCCTCTTCGACAGTTCCGGCTTGTGATCAAACAGATCCATCTGTGACGGACCGCCGTTCTGGCAAAGCTGAATCACAGCTTTTGCTTTGCCTGGAAAATGTCCCTGCCGCGCCGCCAGCGGATTCGCACCACGCGAAGCGTCTTCACCCATCACAGGCGACAACAGCCCCGCCTGATTCAGCAGCCCCGTCAGAGCCAGCGTGCCAAAGCCACCGCCGAGCGATTGCAGCAACTCACGACGACTGCACAGTGATTGATGATTCATTGCCAATGCTCCCGGTTTTACCTGCCGTTACACGTCCCATTCTTCACCATAATTCAACACAGGATACTCACACCAGACAACCGTGAGCCATGCACAGCCCGCATTCGCCAGATGCCAATGGAAACTCAAAAACGGCCAGTCACCCCATTTCTCCACATACCTGCGCTTCACCAGTTCCGTCGCGAAAGGCATTCAAACCGCTCATCAACGCCGATAAACGCTAATCCAGTCAAAATTGACGAAGCCCAGCCGAAAACGAGCAATTGCACCCCCGTTGGATCTGTTGAACCCTGTCATAATCGCCCATCCGTCTTCTGCACTCATTTCATCAGCGTCTATCAGCGTTCATGAGCGGTGCACGGCCTTGCTACTCCACATAAAGAAATTCGTTAGATGACAGGAGCATGTGGCAGAAGTCGGCGAGGGCCAACTGACGCGCCTGCTCCGCAGGGTTCCCCGTGGAAACATACCCCTGTTCCTGCTCATTCAGAAACACCACGCTACTCGCTAGTTCGCTCTCCGTCGGCACCCGCGAAAATGCTATTTCAAATCCGAGTTTCACAAACGGCTCGATCTCAAACCCGACAGACTCAATGATTCGTGCTGCCAGTTTGTCTGCCTGCGACAACAGGAACTCACTGTTAAGCATGGCCAGCGATTGCAGCACCGTCGAAGAATTCGTTCTTTGCGTGCAGTTCACCGGCATGATCGGGGCGTCAAAGATCTCCAGAAACTTCAGCGGATAGACCCGCCGTGCAAAGAGGTACACGCTGCGACGGTTTGGACTGGTGGGTGTGGGTGCGGGTTTGGCTTCGGACAGACCATCGGCAGGGTTGCTGATCTCGACCGGCGGACCACCCGCGGTACGATCAAGCGAACCTGACACCGCCAGCACCGAATCACGCACAATCTCCGCCTCTAAACGACGCAGATTCATTCGCCACAACAGACGATTTTCAGGGTCCTTTTGCAGTTCCTCTGTTTGTAGTTCCGCCTCCACGCGGACCTGCGACGGCTCGGTATCCGAATTCCGGCTAAAGCCGGAACTACGAACTGTGGACGCACGATGCGACGACTGCATGTACGCCGCCGACAACATGATCTGTCGATGCAGCCGCTTGACACTCCAGCCATGCTCCATAAAGTCGACAGCCAGCCAGTCGAGCAACTCAGGATGCGAAGGCGGACTTCCCGAATGACCAAAATTGCCCGGCGTATCAACAATCCCGCGGCCGAAATGATGATGCCACACACGGTTGACAAAAACTCTCGCGGTGAGCGGATGGTCCGGTCGAGTCAGCCAGCGGGCCAGCGCCAGGCGACGACCGCTCGTTTCGCCCTGAACGCCGGACTGGTCTGATACTGATTCCGCATCGGGCGGATCAGTCGGCCTGGTCGCCCTTTGCACCGCAAAAGGCAGCGCAGTGCCGGAAGCTGCCCCCGCACTCAGCGCAGGCTGCAGGATTTCAGGGAAGCCGGGCTGCACGAGCACGCCATGCGCCTTGACATTGCCGCGTCGATGCACGTGCGATACCGGCGGAGGCCCGACATCCCACAACGCCTGAATCACTCCATAGCTCTTTTTTTGAGTCAGCAAAGCGGCTCGCTGATCAGCATTCGCCCGAATCAGCTCCCGTTCAGAGTCAGTCAAGGCCCCATCGATATCCGCATCCACAATCGTCAGCGTCCCGGCAAATTTCTCCGCCAGGTATTTCTGAACCTCGCCGCGTTCCGCAGCCTTCATTTCCAGGGCCTGCTGAACATCTCCGCGGATCGCAGCTGGGATCGCTGCGACTCGAGCTTCCTGCAGACGCTGACGCACCTGCTGCCGCAGCGTCGCTTCACTCTTCGAAAGCTCCGCGACCTGCTGATCGATCTCTGCGTTACGCTGATCAATGGCGACCCGCTCTTTGGGAGACACATCCGCAAGATAACGGTCCTTCGGCTTCTGCCAGGAATGCGGATTCAAAGCCGGCTCGAAGCAGGCCATCAGACGGTAGTAATCACGCTGCGGGAGCGGGTCGTATTTGTGGTTGTGACAGCGGCAGCACTCCAATGTCAGCCCCAGAACTGCCGTTGAAAACATGTCCAGCGTTTCATTCACCACCTCATAACGCTTCTCAATGCCATACTGATCGAAGTCCGTGTGGTCGTCAACATTTCGCAGAAAACCGGTTGCGGTCAGCAGCGTCTTCGTACGTTCGTCAAAATTCTCGGCACCCCGCCAGTCCACCAGTTCGTCGCCCGCAAGCTGCTCCGTCAGAAACCGATCAAAAGGCATATCGTCATTAAATGCCCGGATCACGTAGTCGCGATACCTCCAGATGCCCGTGTTCGGATACATCGTTCCCAGATCATTATCCAGCTTTCCGTCGACATATCCGGCCGCGTCAAGCCAGTGACGCCCCCAGCGCTCTCCGTAGTGTGGCGAGCGCAGTAACTCGTCAATCAGCAGTTCATAGGCATTGGGACGCTCGTCCCGCAGAAACGCAGCAACCGCTGACGGTTCCGGAGGCAACCCGGTCAAATCCAGATAAGCCCGCCGTATCAGCACAGACTTGTCCGCCTCGGGTGAAAAACTCAGACCCTGCTGTTCCAGCCTGAACAGCAGGAAACGATCGATCGAAGTTCGCACGCGAGCCTCCGCATGCACAGCTGGTTTCGCGACCTGCCGCGGCGGCTGGAAGGCCCAGTAATTGCGGTCAGCCTCGGTGACCTGAGCATGCGGCGGCAGCGTGACCATTTTCTCGGCAGCCGGCGCTCCGGCGCTAATCCAGCGTCTGAGCAGTTCAAGCTCCTCGGCAGTCAGTTTGCCACTCTGTTCCGGCGGCATTTGACCGGCAGCCACGAGGTCGACAAGCAAGCTGCTGTGAGGCTCGCCGCGAACAATCGCCGGACCACTCTCACCTCCCCGCAGCATCTCGGAGAGACTCCGCAGATCAAGCCGAGCCTCCTGCACGTCCGCCCCATGACAGTCATGACACCTGGCAACAAGCAGCGGCAGCACATCTTTTTCAAATGACGGCGGAGGCGGCAGCACGGCGTCGCGGACAGTAATCGTCAGCTCGAGACGAGTTGCGTCTCCAAAATGCGGAGTCCCGGTGCCGTCAGCAAAGGCATCAACGCTGAAATAGACGTAGTCGTCTGGCTGCACCACCTGATCACGAACGTGAAATTCACAGCGTTGAGTCGGAGTTCCAAAGTCCGCTTCACCCGCAGCCAGCGATGTCGGCTTAAATCCATGTTCCTGATTCGGAGCAGGACCACGATCGACAAACCAGTGCACACGCGAGTTGTCACCGCAGCAGTTCTGCCCGTGCTCAAACACCCCGTCGATCTCCAGTCGGCCGCCGACGGGGCTACGCCAGCCCAGCACCACCGCGTGATCCGGTCCCGGTGCCAGCAGGATGTCGCCTGGAGCAAACTTCAGCCCGATGTCGTAGTCCGCCGACAGCCGGCCAATAGCCGGAGCCAGCGGCTCCTGTGCCCGATAAACCCAGCCATCGATTGGCGAGCCAAACAGATGGTCACCCGTATCAACCAGCGGACTGTAGCGACCGTCACGCAACCAGTCTCGCGATTCAATCGGCCCCTCAGATCGTGTCGTCCGGAGAAGATACCAGACTGGCCGCCCGTCCGCATCCAGGCGAGGATTTGCAGGTGCTGCGGCAGTCCCAAACTGATCTCTGAGCGTCCAGGTCATTGTCGCTGACTGCTGATCACCGGCAATGACGCTGCCTGAACAAAGCAGCATGGCAGTCAGCAGCACCGCGGTCGGAATCCGGCGTAAGTGAGACATAGCAGGAGTAAACTCTCTGGAGGCGGGGTGTGAGACGCGAGAGTCGAAGCGGGGCTGGCTGGTACTGGCTTTGATGGTCCAGTGTACCATGGGAAATCTGCAAGGAAATAGCGAATCGTGCGCTGTTTTGTGCCGTTTAATAACATTGATCCCCGGACCTCGCCCCCCGGTGGCCAGCAGCCTGCGCATGGTTCAATCACCTCCGCATGGTAAATTCTAGCTGAGTCAGCACCGCAGGCATGCAGGCTCCGTGAAAAGCGACGCCTGCCGCCCTCGATTTTGCCGCCTCCTGACGCCCTCAGCCCCCTCTGAGTCCCGAACACCGCTACAAGTGAATCAATTGACTGCAGTTGCCAGTTCGGCACGCATCAACCCACGGCGCTGAGACCGGGTATCGACGCACCCAACGGAACACCCGTCGAGTGCTGACCGCAAAACCGGTGGGATTGCGGGTGACGAAACCGGTGCTGCCCAGTGCGTCAAACAGCTTTCAAGAAGAGTCAGGATTTCAGGTCACCGCCGGAACCTTCAGGGCGTTCCCGGTTGAATCGGCCTGATGCGAAGACAACAGAGGATGGCAAGAATAACAGACCGGCCCATGGTGCACGTCATGCATGCTGTTCGCTCTGCTTACGCTTTCGTGGAGCAGACTTGCGGATGACAGCCGTTGTCTTCCGTTTGGTTGCTGTGACTGATCGCTTTTTTGTGCCTGCGGCTTTCACAGCCCTAATTCGCAAAACCGCTCCCGCAAGCTGCTCGGCAACCCACGCGCTGAGGCTCTTGCCGGAAAGCACAGCTGCGACATTCACCTGCCGGTGCAAGTCTGGCGAAATTCGAGTAACGAACTGCCCGGAAAACGGCTTTTGCGCGGTTCGCCGCGTGTTTTGCAGAACTCAAGGTAATCATCCACAGACTCATGAAATGCCGGCTTCACCTCTGCAACGCTGTCGCCCTGAAAGGTGATGACCTCACGGGTCTTGATGACCTCGCCGTGGATGATCCCAGCTTCTTCGTCGAACTCGACTTTGCCGATGTAGCCTTGGTATTCCATCATGGCGTGACTGTCGCTTCTGTCAGGAACCGCCACATGGACCTGACGGCTCCTTTGTCTGTTTCCTTCTGAGGGTGCGGCCTGTGAAACACGGCCCGGACGCCGTTCAAGGTGATCCGGAACCCTCGGTGATCTCGGCACCGGATGGCATCTGCTGACGCTTCGCCGACGATCCTGAATATTTGCGGTTCAGGCGTGCGCAAGCCTGAAAACCTTCCAATACACAGCAAAAAAGCCTTATCAGCGAGACTTGCTGACAAGGCTTTTGAAGTCGGGATGACAGGATTTGAACCTGCGACCTCTACGTCCCGAACGTAGCGCTCTAGCCAAGCTGAGCTACATCCCGTTATCTAACAAACGATTCAGAACACTGCACCCGTATGAACAGCGTGCAGTTGCGGGACACATCGCCGTGCACGGGAGTGCTCGCAGGTGGCCGCGCCGGACAGCGAAAGTGTATCAATCCGCGACTCGAGGTCAACTGCTTCCCGCCGGCAGTCTTTCAAAACAGAAATTCCGTGGAATCTCACTGCGATTTTCCTTGAAATCGGGTGAAAGAGTACACTGACGGGCAAACAGCCAACACCTCAGTCCTCGAAAGCCTGAATCAATGGTCATCTACGGAACAGCACTGCTCGCCGCCTGCCTGCTGATCGGCACCGTGGCCGGACGAGTCATTGGACACTCTCTGGGACTCGAATCAGATCTGGGTGGTGTCGGTATCGCAATGCTCCTGCTAATCGCTTCCGTCACCTGGCTGCAGAAACGCAAGCTGCTGACCGCCGCCACGGAATCCGGCATTCAGTACTGGAGCATGCTGTATGTACCGATCGTTGTCGCGATGGCGGCCAGCCAGAATGTCTGCGGGGCACTCAGCGGAGGACTGGTCGCAGCTGCCGCTGGTACAATCCCCGTCGCTGCCTGCTTCTCGCTCACTGCACTCCTGATCCGCTGCGCCGGAGACGGCCAGCAGCCTGCCGTTGTGGTCAGCAATACAACTCGCAGCACACACACCGAAAACCCGTAACCGGCAACTGGACACCGATCATGCAGGAATTCATACAGCTTCTGAACGATGTGCTGGCGCAATACAACCTGCTGACCGCATTCGTGTTTACAGCACTGCTGATGATTGCTGCCCAACAGGCCTCGCAACGACTGACCGCAGGACGGATTCACCCGTCCGCCATCGCCATCGCACTCGGACTCCTGCTGGCAGCACTGGCAGGCTGGTATTCCGGCGGTCGAAAAGGGGTGGCGGATTTGCCTCTGCTGGCCGGCACCGGGCTGCTGGGCGGAGCAATGCTGCGGGATCTGTCGATTGTAGCCACCGCATTCAGCGTGCGAGCGGATGAATTTGTTTGCAGCGGTCTCTGGGGGATCCTCGCGCTCGCACTCGGACTGCTCACATCCTTTTCCACCGGCGCAGCGATTGCCCTGGTGTGCGGTTACCGCGACCCCGTCAGTGTCACGACAATTGCCGCAGGTGCTGCCACCTACATCGTCGGTCCGGTCACCGGTACCGCGCTCCATGCCAGCTCCGAAGTCATTGCTCTCAGTGTTGCAGCAGGACTGGTCAAAGCCGTTACCGTCATGCTGATCACTCCCTTAATCGCCCCCGTAATACGACTCAATACTCCCCGCGCCGCCATGATCTTCGGCGGACTGCAGGGCACAAACAGCGGAGTCATTGCAGGACTCGCCGCCACCAATCCCAAACTGGTACCCTACGGAGCCATGACCGCTACCTTCTACACCGGACTCGGCTGCCTGCTCGGCCCATCACTGTTCTTCCTGATCATCCGCAAAATTCTGACCTCTGACCTCTGACCTCTGACCTCTGACCTCTGAAAACTGAAAACTGAAAACCTGATGCCCTTACCCATTCTCCAGCAAGCTGCCCGGTTCCGACATTCCCCGGCATTTCGTTCTGCGAGTGGCATTGTGACCAACCATGAACTGCTCGAGGCTGCCAATGCCGTCTCTACGGCACTGCTGCTGCAGACAGCAGACCTTGGGGAGGCGCGAGCCGGTCTGCTGGTCCCTGCCGATCACCGTTTCGCTGCCGCCCTGTGGGGCGTCTGGCAGGCGGGCGGCGTCGCTGTCCCGATGTGCCTGTCAGCGACTGATCCTGAGTGGGAGTACTGCCTTGATGATGCCGAGATTTTGACCATCATCACCACTGAACCGCTGATGGACAGGCTCCGACCACTCTGCCATGTTCGCAACATTCGGCTGCTGTGCTGGGCCGATTGCTTTTCAGCACAATCCGCAAGCTCAGTCACCACACCCGTCATTCTGCCAGCGGTCAGTAAAGACCGGCGGGCTATGATCCTGTATACCAGCGGCACCACCAGTCGCCCGAAGGGCGTTGTCACCACTCATGAATGCATTCAGGCACAGATCGAATCCCTGCTACGTGCCTGGGACTGGCAACCCACCGACCGGATTCCATTGTTTCTGCCATTGCACCACATTCACGGCATCATCAATGTCGTCTGCTGTGCTTTGTACTGTGGTGCTGTGATTGAGCCATTTGATGGTTTTGATGCTCAGTCCATTCTGCAGCGATTGCAGCAGGACGCATTTACTCTGTTTATGGCCGTGCCGACAATTTATGTGCGTCTAATCCGGCTGATTGAGCAGTTGCCGGCTGCCGAGCAGCGATCCGTTTGCCAGGCATTTGCCGGGCTGCGGCTGATGGTGTCCGGATCTGCAGCCTTGCCAGCCTCCGTTCACGAACACTGGCAGGTACTGACCGGTCAGATGCTGCTGGAACGCTACGGGATGACCGAAATTGGCATGGCACTTTCCAATCCGCTGCATGGCGAACGTCGACCAGGCTCGGTCGGAATGCCGTTACCAGGCGTGGATGCAGCCCTGTTTGACGAACACGGTCAGCAAATCTTTGCAGAGGACCAGCCGGGTGAAATTCGTATTCGTGGAGCAGCCGTGTTTCGCGAATACTGGCGGCGACCTGAAGCAACAGCGGACGCTTTTTGCAGCGGCTGGTTCCGCACGGGCGACGTGGCAGTACTGGAACGAGGCTACTATCGAATTCTGGGGCGTCAGTCCGTTGATATCATCAAGAGTGGCGGCTACAAGCTGTCGGCACTGGAGATTGAAGCGACGCTGCTGGAGCACCCGGCTATTCGCGAATGTGCGGTGGTGGGAATTGCCGATGACACCTGGGGCGAAGCGGTCGCAGCAGCCATTGTCTTGCAGCCGGACTGTCACCTGGACCTGCCGTGCCTGAGGAACTGGTGTCGCGAACGCCTGTCGTACTACAAAATACCCAAACACCTGCTGATCTGCGGGGCTTTGCCGCGCAATGCCATGGGCAAGGCTCTGAAGCCGCAGGTTCAGCAGTTATTCGGTCAGCCTGCAAAAAAGGGGCCGGAGTCATGACGGCAGCCAGTGATCGTGATCCGGCCGCCAAACTGATGCCGCACGTGTCTGGCCGTCGCGGGTTCCTGACCGCTGCTGCAGCCGCGGCCCTCAGCCGACATCTGCCCGCCCTGGCTGACGAACACCAGCGAACACCTCAGACCGCCGCTGAACTGTGGGGGCTGTTTGATCCGCGACGGGATCCGCTGCAGACAGAGCTGATTCGGGAGTGGGAGGCTGGCGGGATCAGACTGCGGCACGTCCGATTTCTTGTGGGAACCTTTCGAGGCACGGCTGCTCGACTGACAGCCATCTACGGCTTCCCCGCGTCTCAGCAAAACAGCGGCAGTCGTCTGCCGGCGGTGCTGCATATTCACGGCGGCGGCCAGCGAGGCTTATTGAGTGAAGTGCGATTCCTGGCTGCTCGCGGCTACGCAGGACTCAGCATCAGCTGGGGCGGCAGCAGTACCGGGAAACCGCCGGTGAATCCGCTGGAGGGCGCTGAACCTGGCGATCCGGCGACCGACTGGGGCAGCGTCGATCCGACTCAGCTGAATGTTCCGGGCTACGCAACCGTGCTGCCCGGCCCGCGGCAACTGCTGACCGACCGGGAGGATCCGCGGAACAACAACTGGTATCTGCTGACTTTGGGCTGCCAGCGAGCACTGACGTTTCTTGAACAGCAGCCGGAAGTGGACCCGGAGCGACTGGGAGTCCATGGATACTCGATGGGTGGCAATCTGACGATGTACACCGCGGCAGCCGATCAGCGAGTGCGAGTGGCGGTGCCGGGGGTTGGCGGAGCCGGCTGGCGGTGGCAGCCGCATGAATTCGCCGGGGATCGAGGTCGTCCGCAGGACCATGTCACCGGTGACCTCGAACTGTTCCGCAGCACGCTCAGCTTTGAAAGTGTGGCGCCTCTGATTCGCTGTCCCGTGCTGCACCGCAGTGCCACCAATGATTTTCATGGCTGGATGGATGATGTTTACCGTACGAATCTTTTAATTCCGGAGCAGCCGCTGCGATACACGTGGACGATACACATGAATCATCGGCTGGCCGAGGAGACCGCGGCAGCTTTGCCGTTATGGCTGGACCAGCATCTGCAGGGTGGGCCGGCACTGCCGGAAACTCCGGCGGTCCGCCTGCTGCTGAGCTCGGGAGAACCACCTCGGCTGGAGATCCGCCTTGCGGAACACGCCTGGGCAGTCGATCACTGCGCCGTTTACTACAGTGTGGACGGCGACCCGCGAGCCAGATTCTGGCGCAGTTCGGATGTCACGGAGCAGTCAGAGCAGCAGCAGCCTGCGAACGGGCAGGGCACAGCCACTGGCAGCGGGCCGTATTTTCAGGCCAGTCTGCCACTGGAATCACTGGAGCGACGGCTGTTTGCCTTCGCGAACGTCTTTTACCGACTGCCGCAGCCGGTGGACATGTCTGAGTTGCCAGGATTTCGTGATCCGGTGCAGCGGCTGTGTTTAAGCAGTATGCTGCTGTCGGCAACTCCGCAGCAGCTGCAGACTGCGGCGGTGCAGGCGAGTTTGCAGCGGGGTTCGCTGATTGATGATTTTTCGCGCGGGCTGCGGGACTGGTATCAGCTGAATGCGGCGCACATGAGCCTGGTGCAGACCTGGACGCGGAAACTGACCGACCCTTTGTATCAGGGGGCAGCCGGGAATCGTCTGCGGATCAGCCTCCTGATGGAGCGTACGAATTGGCTGTCGTTTGTGATTGTGCAGAACGAGTGGCGGAATTATCGGGGCCCGCGGATGACATGGGTGTGTGAACGTGAAATTTCCGGCAGCGACGACGTTCAGGAACTGGAATTTACGGCTGAGGATTTTGTGGCGGCGGACGGTTCCGGCGGGAAGCTGGCGGACTGGACCGAGCTGGATCAGTTCGGAGTGTGTGCACATTTTTCAGAGCGTCGTGAGCGTACTGAGGTGCGACCGTGGCAGGGGGCTCCGGCCAGCCTGAAACGTCTGGAGTGGGTGTAAGGGACGGGGGTATGGAGTCAGCCGTAGGGAGAAGTGGTGATGGAGCATGAAGAGGTGCGGGAACTTCAGGATTTGCGGGAACAGTATCTGGGACGGATGTTTCGCGGAAAAGCGGCCGCTGCACTGCCGTCGCAACCGGACGGTCAGACGGTACATCTGATGGCGAAAGCAGCCGGTGCTGTATGCGAGGGGGCCTGTCATGCGGCTAAAAACCGACGGCGACGGCGCAAGGCCCGGCCTGTGACTTGAAGGCGGCGGCAAACATCCGTTATTGCAGCACGGGCATTCCCGACACAAAGCATGAGGGGCAGCCTGAGCCGTCGCACGGCACTTTCACACTGCCGTCCCCGCTGACTTTCCCAACCTCAGGCACACAACCGCAGCTCGGGCTTTCCAGCCCGAGATCTAATTTGTACCGAACGTCAGCAACACCTTCGCTGCCCAGGTGGCAACGCAACAACAAAAAAACAGTGCCACCAGCCACCCCCCTCAGGCGACTGCCGACCTGTCCTTTCGTTGTCTCTCCGAACTCGATACAGGCGGCATCGTGCCGACTTGAGTTCTCTTTAACGTTAAGACCATGCAGCCACCACAGTCCGCCACAATTCTGCCGATTTTCAAAACCTCATCGGCGGTCACCGTTCCCAGACTGGCCCCACTCTGGTCGCTTCGTCACCGTATGTCTGCGATACCACGAAACCACTGGCCTGCGACATGTAAAAAATCCGACCGTTTGAAACCACCGCACCCAGACATTCACGACTGTCAATCGCCGGTCCGGTCGATACCAGTCGGCTATCCTGCGACAGATCAATCATGTCCATATTGGCCCCCAGGATGTAGGGCTCAGACATCGTAAATCGACAGCAGGCATAGTTGTGCCCAACACCGCCCACCACCTTTCCCGACTCACGATCAAACACGTTCCCGCGACCGCGCAGTGCATTGGAAAAAATAAACGTGGGCCCGACAGTTACCACGTTCAGTGCGGACGTCACGGCATCCGACTTCCAGACCAGCGAACCGTCCGCGGCATTCAGACACCACACAAAGCGATCCTGAGTCTCCTCGGAAGCACGATTGAAACCGCCGATGTACAGTCTGCCGTCACGGCCCGTCAGCGTGCACTTGGACGTAACGTAGTAGTCAGTCGTCTGCCACTGCACCTGACCGGTCTGCGGATCCAGACAGGCCGTCAGCCCGTTGTTCTTTTCCGGCAGCCCGCGACGCGCCCGCTGACTGGCCGAATACCCGAAAAAGACAGAGTAAAACAGCTTGCCATCCAGCAGACACAGACCACAGTCATTGCCGCCTCGCCCGTACTCTGAAAAATCTCGCTGCCAGACCAGCTTGCCCGTATCCAGATCCCACGCCCAGATTGTCGGCTGATGATCCTTCGGGTAGTACGGGTTGTCGTTCGAATAAATAAAACTCATCACCTCAGCACCATCCGGCGACTGCACCGGCTCGCCGCGAAAAATCCAGGGCTTCTCTGTCCCCTGGTGTGAATAACGTCCGGAACCCGAAGCATAGATGGCAAGATTCCCCGAAACGACCGGCGGAAACTGACGGCTCCAGCTGGGTGATCCGGTAAACGGTGCTTCCCACTGCATTCGTCCTGTCGCAGCATCCAGACACCGCACCAGCGAACGACGAATGCCAGCCTGAGGAATTAACAGACGCTCGCGTATGTACAGAGGCGAAGTGAAGGACAGATACACATCGGGCCAGTAACGCCGCCACAGCATGCGCCCGGTATCCTGCTCGACAGCAATCACCTGACCTTCTGCCGTGTGAGTATACAATCGACCGCCACCGCAAACCGGCAGATGCTTCACGGTTCCTTCCAGTCGCCGCGCCCAGCGCATCCGCAACGGTGGTTTCAGGCCCTGCTGATTGGCGTTCGTACAGCCAAAATCACCGTAGTTCGTGTACCAGTCAAATTCCGCAGCGGCCAAAGGCCCCTGCAGAGGACTGCGAATCCGCCAGATCTGCAGATCACGCTGCGGCAGCGGAGAACGGCCATCCGCCGCCAGCACATACAAATAGCCATCTTCACAGGCCACCACAATTCGCCCGTCAGCGATCGCCACTGGTGCTGAGATCGGGCTGTCAAAGGCCGTGGCAAAACTGCTGACCGCACCACCGTCCAGCGGCACCAGATACAGGCGACCATCCAGACCTCCATACACAGCATGCTGCTGAGTCAGCACCGGAGGACTGATGGCCGGTGCTTCACACAGAACTGTTACTTCAGCCGAATCTGCACGATGCCGACACAGCCCCTGACCAGCTTCCGGCTTTGTGCGATAAATGTTTCCGTCACGCACGGCCACGGGTGCAAAACTCAGCAAACCAGGCAGATCGATGGCGGTCTGAGTTGAATCGATGAAACTGCTGGTGACTGTGCCTTCCGACAGCCGGAAGACTTCCAGTCGCCCGGCATTGTCGCGACGATGCCATTGTACGTAAACGTTGCCCTCGGCGTCAGCCGACTGACCAAACGTCGCCGGATACTCGCTGCCTGCATACTCGGGAACGGCAGCCGCCGTCAGCAACGCCGCTTCAGCACCGCGATCCTGAAGAAAGACAGTACGACCACCCGCCGGGATCACAACCGTGCGTCCCACCAGACAGATGTCACGCGAACAAACAAAATGATCCTTCCAGGTCACTCGATCCCCCCGAGCCCTGAGCCAGTCCTCACCGCTCCACCGATTTCCCTCAAACCCCACCACACTGCGAACAAAATCCCATTCCCAGACCTGTTCGCCGTCGGCCGTCAAAGCCAAAACTCTCGCCCCCAAAGTGGCCACGTAGACGCGGTCGTTTCCCGCAGCAGGAGCCGAAAACACGGGTTCCCGCAGATCCAACTGACGGATCACGGTCCCGGTCATTCTGTCAAGGACATAGTAAAGCCCGCCTGTCGTTCCTACATGCAGGCGACTTCCAATCACGGCCGGGGCCGCGGCGTTGTTGCAGTTACCGGAACCGCCACCCGTCTGAAACCGCCAGAGCACGGTTCCCGTCTGCAGATCGGCCGCCAGTACCTGCCCGGATCCGTCCACTGCATAGATCGTCCCGTCGGCAATCACAGGCGCTGCATAGAACCCGTCGGAACCGGCGATGGCACAGGCCAGCCCAGGATTTGCCGGCAACTCAAAATCGGGTGCCGTCCCCGCTCGCAGCCCGTTCCCCAGCAACTGCGGCCAGTCCGCCGAACTGGCCGGCGATGACAGAGTCAGAAAGCAGAACATTGCGAGCAAGCTGCGCATGACACGTTCCTTCAGTGACAACAGAGGTGGCCCCCGAATTCGAGCCCTGTCGGCATCTTCACCGGGCAACTCAGTTTCAGCAAACGAAACGGCCACGCACGGCGAAAAAGACCGACGAATCGGTCGCAGCAGCCACAATCCCAGCCGCGCTCAGCGGTCCCGTCGCCAGCGAGCAAAGGCCACGCGAAAGGCATCGGTCTGGGGATCACGAGTCTGCTCCATGTGCTGCAGCAGACGTTCACCGAGCTGCTGAATTCGCGGTGCCGCCGCCGGCTCGGCAATCAGATTGCGGCGTTCGGCAGGATCCGCTGTCAGATCAAAAAACATCAGCGGCTCACCCGTCTGAAACTGGCGGACTCGCGCCGCAATCTGCGGGCTGGAATCGGCAGCGGCAGCCAGAGCATTCCAGGTCAGACCACTCATCGCCTCCACCTGAAACTTTGTCGTACCGTCAGACCATGCGTGAAACATCAGTGCCGCAGATTCCGTGCGAATGCAGCGCTGGGGAAAATTCTTCCCGCTGCTCACGGAATTCACGTGCGTCACAACTGCATCCCGCTGTTCCTGAGTCTGGCCGTTCAGCAGCGGCAGCCATGTCCGACCGTCCAGCACCTCCGGATACGCAACACCCAGCAGATCCAGCAGCGTCGGCAACAAATCCACACTGCTGACAAATTCGTCATGCACCGCAGCCGCAGGCATTCCCGGATACTGCAGCAGCACTGGTGACCACGTCCCGTTCCGATACACACTGGCCTTCGAAAACGGGAATGACATGCCGTGATCAGAGAGAAACACCACGATCGTGCTGTCGGCCCGGCCACTGGCCTGCAGAGACTCAAGAATGCCGGCAAACGTCTGATCCAGCCGAGCCATTGCGGTGTAGTACATCGCCACTTCACGACGCACAGCCGGCAGTTCTTCCAGAAATTCCGGGACCCGTACTTCCTGAGGTTCAAACGTGCGACCCACGAATTGCCCAGCCAGCTGCTGTCGCTCCGCCCGCTGCTGCTGCTTTTCGTTCTGCTGCCGTTTTGAACCCTGTTTTGCCTTCGCCTGAGTACTGCCGGGAAACGGTCGATGCGGATCCGTGATATTGGCATTGATAAAGAATGGCTTGCCGGCAGCCGTTGCCTGCTGCAGCAGCTGGTCCATGTGCTGCCGCATCAGCTCGGGATTCTTGCCGCTGCCGCTCAGCTTCACGTCCCATGGAAACTCGGCATCCGGTTTCATGTGCGGATGCTTGTCAATCACGGCCGTAAACCAGCCACGCTGCTGCAGCAAAGCCGGCAGTGTCACGGTTCCCGAGTTGATCGGATTGAAACCCAGACCACCATTGCGATGCGGAACAAGCCCCGTCATCAGAGCCTGCCGGCCTGGCTGACAAATCGGTACCGTGACATGATGATTTCGAAATCGATGCGACGTGGCGGCAAAGGCATCCAGTGCCGGAGTCGCCTGCAGTGTATTCCCCATCCACCCTGATGAATCGGCATTCATGTCATCGGCCGTGATCAACAACAGGCTGCGTCTAAGATCTGCAGCGGAAATCTGAGTGCCACTGACCGACAGCGAACAACACAGCAGCAGCCAGCCCCATGCAGCAGCAAACAGACCACGAAACAGGAATTGCCTAGTACTCACCATTCGCAGCCTTCGACGCAAATCCGACACAACAACTGTCGCATGCCAGTCACGCGACTGCTATTATCCTAAAGCAGTGCGGACAGCAGGAAAAGCCAGCAGCCGTCAGGGCATCACAAACTGATGCCCTGACGGCTTGACCGACAGGACAGGGCAGGGTGCCGCACAAACCACCCGTTCCGCGACAATGCCCATTAGAATATGCGATAGTCCGGAACGCCCATGGGTGTCGATCACGATCAAATCAATGTCCTGACTCTTTGCGTAATCGATAATTTCCATGAAGGCAACTTCCACACGCACTTCGTGCATCACTGACTTACCGCCCTGACCGCCCTCAGGAATCTGCTGCAGCAGTTTCTTAGCATCAGCGACCAGTTTGTCGGACTGCGCCTGCATGGATTCCACTGAAAATATGGCCGCTTCAGGCAGCATCATGGCCGGGGCCGGCACCACATGCAGCACGTGCATCTGCGCCCCAAATCGCTCGCCCGTGTCACACGCATAACGTCATCGCCGGATGACTGAACTCACTGAAATCCGTCGGCACCAGAATTCGATTCAGGCAAATCATCTCGCTGCTACCTCGGCTGAAAAACCATGGTCAGGCACTAAAACATAAGCGATACAGACTTGTCAGACAGACTCAGTCTGAGGAGGCATCTGAATACCGAGCATCGAAATACCCCTCAAAATCGCTCCCGACAGCAACAGACCAATCAACAGCGCGACCCCGCAGACTGGCCGTAGTCCGTAGTCGGGAACACCTTTCTGCCCCAGAATCTGTCGCGGCAGCGCAGAACATACTCAGGTCCAGTGCAGCATCACATGCACAACAATGCCAAATCCCAGCGTACTCAGCAGCCCAAACTGCAGCCCACACCACTGACCGTAATTCAGTCCCCACAGATGCCAGCCCTTTGCTGAGACTCCCGGCGGAAACACGAACTGCACAATCACCGCAACGATGGACAAGGTCGTGAACAGCAGCATAAGCGCAAGGTCCAGCACAAAGTTGACCAGCGTTCGCGAAACCCCTCTGTCAACCCTCTCGCCTGAATTCACCACCTCACGGACCAGCACCGTCATGTCTTTCACCACCCCTGCAAAACTTACACTGACACTCATCAGATCACATCTGGCAGGAACGCAAATCAGATGCCAAACAACGGTTCCGCGAAAATGTGAGCGAATTCGCACCAGCCCGCCAGGATGCACCAACCGCAGCGGTCACACCGCACACAAGCGTGCGAACATGACACACAGCACGGCAGCAGGCCTGGTCTCATTCCGCAGCAGGATCGGCGAACCGGGCGATAAACACACGGTGCAGCGAGGTCTTTGCCAGTGCCAGATACGAAAATCAGTCGCTCGCGGACCCAAAACTCCTCAAATTCACCGCCTGCACCGGTGTCATCGCCGCTCAGCAGCAAGTAGGATCCTGTGCAAGGAGTCTGGCATGACGGATGTGCATTCAAAAGAGCAGCGCTCGCGAAATATGTCCCGCATTCGCTCGGGCAATACGCGGCCGGAACTCATCGTTCGGTCACTGGTACATCGCCTCGGTGCCAGATTTCGACTGCGAGTCAAATCTCTGCCCGGCACCCCAGACATCGTCATGCCCGGTCGGCGCAAAGTGATCTTTGTCAATGGCTGTTTCTGGCACTGCCATGACTGTCGTTTTGGAACAGTCCAGCCGGCAACCAATGTCGAGTTCTGGCGCGAGAAACGGCAGAAGACCAAAATTCGCGATATGGCTCAGCAACAGGCACTCCGCGACGCCGGCTGGGATGTGCTGGTGGTGTGGGAATGCCTGATTCGTGAATCTGAGCAGAAGCTGGTTGCGGAATTACGAAAATTCCTGGGCCTTCCGGAAGCAGACGCCTGAACAGCGAGCACGAACCAAACACAGGCGCTGCTTTTCAGACACCTGGCAAAAAGGATTGGGCCGAAAGACGGCTCAACCCGTCAAAACACAACGTGCTGCACCACAACCATGCCGTCTTACTGCACGTTCGGATCTTTATCCGCAGCATCAGCACCGTCCGAATTCTCCTGCGGGGCATCTGAATCCGGAAACTCAAATACAAGCAGCGTCACATTGCCGCCGCTGACTGGTGCCGCACTCTCAGCAAGCTGCTGCTGATCAGCAACTTTTGCAGCACTGCGTGCCAGAGGCTTTGCAGCAGCCTGCGGCCCCTTCGCTTCTCCAGCCGTACCGGTTGCTCCGTTCAGCCCATTGTAGAAATCGACACGATTGCCCAGCCTTGCCTGCTGTTCGGCCGAGCTGCCCGAAATTCCACCCGCCGCCAGAAAAGCCGGCACGCCACGAACAGCCACGTAGATTTCACCGCGGGCCAGTTCGGCCTGGGTCGGAAACTGGAGCGATCGTCGCACCGCCGCCACAATCTCTTCGCGAGCCGCACTGCGAATACGAGCCGGATTCCACTCGGACACGTGACCATCCACAGCCACCGACACCGCCTGCAACAGACTTTGCTGCACCAGAGCATCCGTGGAAAGAACCACCGCCAGCCACTCCGGCATATCAACAGGTGCCGCATCCGCCAGCATCAGGCCATGCTGCTGCAAAACCTTGCCAACCCGGTCCTTCACATCACTGCGATCAACCGCACCAACTTTCACCACCACAACCTTCCACTCCGCAGCATCAGCCAGCAGCTGCACCTGCGAGTGACTGACAGCGGCACCTTCATTAGCCTGTGCTACTGATTCAGCAGCAGCAGGGTCAGCAGCAGCAGCCATCACTGGTTCAGCCGGGGATGCAGCCATAGCCTTGAAAGTTTCTGATACTGCGGGTGCGGAATCATGGACCAGCAGGCTTTCATCTTCCGCAGCCCGATTCGATGCCACAGCAGAATCTGTCTGAATAGCAGTGAAGCTTCGGGAGACGGCTGAGGTACTGTCCGGCGCCTGCCTGGTAAACATCACCAGCAGACCCAGAACAGCCAGTGTACTGACCACTGCGGTGAACCTTGCCCAGCGTCTGCCGCTGCTGTCAGATGGCCGCACCAGCCACGGGACCTGAGCCGACGTTTCAGCGGAAAAGATCGGACCAGCCAGGGCCTGCCACGGCAGACCACGCAAGCCCACAGAAACCTGCGCCAGGTCCGCCTGAAACTGGCGAGCCTGCAGCGGGAACTGAGCTGACAACTGCTGCAACTGCAGTTGTTCAGCAGCGGTCAACTGTCCGTCATGCTGAGCAGACAGCAGCTGGTGTAACTGGTCAAGCTGAGAATTTGAGGAAGCTGATGACATGGCGGGTTCGCTTGTGGCGGGCAGAACATGAGAAAATCGCGGCAAAAGAGCAGGTTTGGTAAACAGCACACAGTGGCAGAAACCACAGCGCGCAAGGACACCTCGCAGACACGACGCAAAATCGCTGCCTCAAGTTCCCGAAAAACTTCCGAAATGCAAAAAACACGGCAAATCAAGAAAAATACGGCCTTTTCGCTGCCGATTTCCGCAGAAAAAGCAGGCTTTTCAGCCGGGAAGGTGGTTCCGCTCGATCGCTCGCAGGACCACAGGATGCACCCGACCGTTCGTCGCCGCAACACCCTCGTTCAGTGCCAGAGTCGATCCCTGGCGAAAATCCAGCAGACCACCAGAAATATCTGTCACCTGCCCCCCTGCCTCCAGCACCAGCAGCACGCCCCCGGCGTGATCCCAGATCTTTTCCCGATAACCTTTTTTTGTCGGCAACCGCAGATACAGGTCCGCCTCACCGCGAGCTACAGCGAGGTACTTGCACTGGCTGTCCATCCGCAACGTCGGCCTCCCAACAGTCAGATCCGCGGCAATCAGCCCGGACCAGTCGTGCGCACTGTGCCCCGACTCCACCGACTCACAAATCACCAGATCCGATGGCTCTGTAGTGCCGCTGGTGCGAATGGCGGTCGCCGGCAGCTCTGACTGAAGCAGCGGCTGCTGCCATGCCCCGTAACCTCGCACCGCCCACGCCAAAACTCCCGGCCCGCTGCCCGGACACTCCATGTTCGGACATCCCAGAATACCCAGCTCAATCTGACCGTTCACAATCAAGGCCAGCGAAATGGCGTACTGCTCACGCCGCAGAAATCCCTTGGTGCCGTCAATCGGATCCAAAGTCCAGAATCGCGACGAATACTGCGATGCACCACCATGATCAATCCAGCCACAAACCTCATCCGCCGTCCCTGCCGCTCCGTGCTCAGCACACAGCTGCAGCACCTGCTGCAGAAAATCGGCACCGGCCGCAGCTCGCAGTTCCGCGGCACCCTCCTCACCAATCACCGGATCAGCCGGAAAATCGGCTCGCAGCCGGCGACAGATCAATGCCTGACTGCCGTAATCTGCCACTGTCACCGGGCTGTTATCCTGCTTCGCCAGCGACTCCGTCGTAATACCCGACTGCACCTGCCGACACAGCAGCGCAGCCTGTCTCACCGCCTGCAGTCCCGCTTCCAGCTCGCGCTTAAATCCTTGATTCATGCCTGCACTGTCTATTCCGCCTGCTCTGTCTATCCCGCCGGTGCGGCGGCTGCCGCAAAGGAAATCTCGGTTTGCAGCGGCTGAGATGCCTCAGCACGCCGCACTTCCAGACGCACACCGTACGCCTGACGCATCGCCACTTTCACTCGAACTGCATCGGTACCCGTCGGCTCACACTCCACATCCGGAATACCGGGCAGCGGAGGCGAGAACGGGATGTGGACATGCACGCGTTTCTGCCCCACCTGAAACCTCACCAATGCCGTGCCTTCAACATTCTCTCCGCCACGCTCGTCCTGCATTCGCATCATCTGTACCGTGTCACTGGAATGCTGCACGGCCGACAGAGCCGCCGCTGACACCCCCCCAGCAGTATCGGACATGTCACCGCGTTCGTCCTCGTCCTCACCAAACTCCTCACGCAGCCGGCGTTCCAGATCCTGCAGACTGGGGGCAGTTGCCGGAACAGACGCAGGGGCCGGAATGGGAGCCACCGCAGGAATGGCAGTCACTGCAGATACAGGCAACTGAACCGGTACGGAGGCAGCCGGCGGCAGCGGAAAACGAGCCGCCACCGATTCAGACACCGGCACCGGCTGAGGCACCGGCGGCGGCGGATTCACAGCGGCCGCAGCAGGGTTCCGCAACGCCGCCGAGGCAGCAGCACTGACGGCCGTCCCGGCCGCACTGATCGCCGAACGAACCCGACTGAGAGTACGGCCGGTGCCGCGAAACGGATCGGCCCAGGGATCCCGAGCTTCCTCAGCCGGAATCGAACGACCACCATCACCGCGGGACACCGGCCCCGCAGAACTGCTGCCGTCAGATCCACCCGTCAGACGAAAGACCGTGCGAATCGCCAGCTTCTCAAACGGAGTCTGCTCAGGTGAAACATCCATCGTCGCGAGGGTCGCATCCGTCACCAGGCTCAGGTAACTGCGACGATCACGCGGTACGCGGAACAACTCGTCAGGAATCGGACTAAGAATCGCCAGTACCCCAAATACCAGCACTCCCAGCGTCAGCCACGACTTAAGCGGAGATGCCGCGGGCATCAGGTTCCAGGCGATGAACGCCGGCGGAATTAGAGTCAGCAGGCCACCAAAAAACAGGGCTGCACTGTCATCCGCCGAGTTTCTGCGCGGAGCAAACAGCAGCCAGCTGAACAGTGACAGCAGAGTCAGGAAGCCCGTCAGCAGCAAAGCCGCCGGTTCCCACACCTCCCCGCGAATCAGACCGTTCACTCGAGCATACCGGAGCAGCACGGCCAGCACGGCCAAGGCTGCCCACGTCAGCATCGCAGCCGTCCGCCGCGCCTGAATTCTGCGTCCTCGCTGCACTGTCATCGAAACCCGGCCTCCTGCCCACCCCAAACCAACAACTGTCCACCACACCACTGTCCACTAATCCTGCCCTCGCCCCCCATGGAGGGGGGGGGAGGGGCCACTGCCCTGACAAACCCCTGACCAGCACCAATTCATTGGACCACTTAGTATCACCGGAACCCCGGCACATCCGAGGCCCGCAGCGTTAGCGAAGGGCACATTACTTATTAGTTGTTATCTTCATCTCCGCTTCCCCACGGTCGCAGCTCCTGTCTGACCACTGACCAGTACCTGAAGCCTAACAGGCTCCGCGGGCCGGCTGCAAGGCTGTCGGCCCGGGTGACGGTCAGCGGGACAGAGTTTCCCTGGTGATCAGATCCACAGCCGTCTCGCAATCCTTAACGTCGGCTGCCTGCCGTTCACCCCGCAGCAACTCCAGAGCGGTTTCTATGCCATAGACAGCCAACTGATCCCCATGCTGATCTGCGGTTACGGCAATCTGACCGTCCAGCACTGCCTGCCGAACTGCTCCGATGTTGTCGAAACCCGCAATTTTTACTTCGTTTCTCCCGGCCACTCGAACCGCCGCCAAAGCCCCCAGGGCCATGCTGTCATTACAGGCCATGATAGCACGCAGGCCGGGGTGAGCAGTCAGCAGCGCGGCAGTAGTCTGGTTGGCAATCTCCATTTCCCACTGAGCTGACTGCGATGCCACCACTTTCAGTCCTGCTGCGGTCGCCGCTTCAGTAAACCCGAGCTTCCGCTGCTGACCATTGAACGACGTTTCAAGGCCTTCCAGGATAGCGATCTCGTCACCAGCCTGCAGAACCTTTGCCAGTTCCAGGCCCACATTCTTTGCCCCCGCGCGATTATCCGGACCCACAAAAGGAATCTGCACCTGCTGTTCACGCTGCACATCCGCATCCAGCCGATTGTCAATATTCACCACCACGATCCCCGCCTGACTGGCCTTTCGCAGCACGGACACCAGTGCTTTGGAATCAGCCGGAGCGATCACGATGGCCGACACCTGCTGCGCCACCATCTGTTCCACCAGGCTGACCTGACCGGCCAGATCGGTTTCGTCCTGGATGCCATTCACAATCAGCTGGTAGTCGGCAGCGTGCTGGCCTGCGTGAGTCTTGGCGCCTTCAGCCATTGTGGCAAAGAACTCATTCGCCAGTGACTTCATCACCAGAGCAATTCTGGGCCTGTCACCGGCAGCCGCCTGCGCTGTCGCAACATTATTGTGGTAATTGTGTAGCGCAATCGCCGGTTGCTTCCGATAGTTAGTGGCTTGATCAGCGGGTGCTGATGACTCACGACACCCGTTTCCCGACAGCAGAAACAGGAGAAACAGGGCCGCGGTCAGAGACAGAAATGAGCGTTGCTGCAATTGGCTGCGGCATGCAAACATGAAAACAGATCTCCTGCGAGTCAGTGTGTAGAACAGCCGCAGTCGCCGCAGCCACCGCCGGATTTTTCAGGGACAAGTCCTTCGGCTGAAACCGGCTGCACGTGAACTACGCCGCATCCCGCCGCCGCTGCCAGCAGTGCCAGGCGAGTTGTTTCGGGGCCGCGATCATTCAGTACGTAAAGGATCAGCCGATCGTCCATCGTATGTTCAAGATCAACAATCTGCAGCTGCAGCTTCCAGGTCTCGGCCCGCTGCAGCCATGAGGCAAAAGCCTGCTCGTCAGCACTGCGTCGCTGCTGCACGGCCGCGCGATCTTCTGCTGACAGCAGCCGCAGCATTCGACCGGTCAGCTGCTCAGCAGCCTCCGTCAGCGGACCGCGCACCTTGAGCGGCTGCAGCACCACAGCCAGCTCCGTCCCGCGTTCAGTAGTCACCACAATCTCTGCATCCCTTGCCGGTACCGGACCTGTTCCCCCAAATCGGGCCACCTGCGGGACCAGGCCGTAACGAGCCAGCACGATCCAGTCCAGCGGCTGCACGCCCTCAGACGGATCATCGGCGGACTGCAGCAGCTGCGACAGTTCGGCGGCACACTCGTCAGCTGCCGACTCAGAAAATGCTGTGTTGCGATCAATCATGGGCCATCACATCTGGAAGACGCAAATTCGCCGGACACGGAAACGCCGGTGACCTGCGGATCCTAACGGTCCGGCAGCGAGGAATCCAGGCACTTCCCGCCGTGAACCGGACTGGCAGTTACAATCGACCTGTTTCAGCCGGACGGGGACAGGATTGCAGTTGCCGGTCGCGGCCGGTCTGTGACCTCCAGGCGGGCACGCCGCTTAAAACGCTCGACACGCCGAAAATGCACAGGTTTGAATTCCACATCACAGCAATCGCTCGATCTTGCTGTGTTTCCTGCTATCCTGACGCAGGTCGCTGAATACTGCATGCAGCCAACATTGTCCGCAGACAACAGAAAAGCATTTTTGTGAGTGCCAGTTTTTCCGTCGATACAGCCAATCAGGTTCGTTTTCTTCGCGAGCAGACTCAGCAGGCTGTAACGCAGGTGGTCGTGGGGCTTGAGGCCGTCACAGATCAACTGCTGATGGCCCTGCTGGCCGGCGGTCACGTGCTGCTGGAAGGCGTCCCGGGGACGGCCAAAACAACGCTCTGCCGCACCTTCTCCAGCGTCCTCGGCCTGCATTTCGAACGCATCCAGTTTACTCCCGACCTGCTGCCATCAGACGTCACCGGAACTCAGGTGCTGGATCGCAACACCAGCGAATTCGTCCTGCGTCAAGGCCCAGTATTCTGCCAGCTGTTGCTGGCAGACGAACTGAATCGCGCCCCCGCAAGGACTCAGTCTGCCCTGCTGGAAGCCATGCAGGAACGGCAGACCACAATCGAAGGCAAAACGCTGCCGCTGCCCGACCCGTTTATGGTCCTCGCCACTCAGAACCCGATCGAGCAGGAAGGCGTGTATCGCCTGCCCGAAGCGCAGCTGGACCGATTTCTGTTTCGCGTCAATGTGGGGTATCCGGAACGCGAACAGGAAGTGGCGATGCTGGAACTGCACAGCCGCCCGGCCGTGCGACCTGCACCGATAACCACCGCGGCCGAAATTCTGGCGATCCGGGCGGCTCTCGATTCCGTCTACGCCACTCGTGAACTGCAGGAGTACGTGGTGGATCTGGTGCGGCAAAGCCGGCGACATGCGGATCTGGCGCTGGGTGCCAGTCCGCGAGCTGCCATCAGCCTGCTGAAAGCCGCTCGCGCCCAGGCTCTGCTGCAGGGACGCGGCTTTATGACCCATGCCGACGTGCAGGAAGTCTGCCTTCCGGTACTTAGCCATCGACTGATCCTGCGCCCGGAGGCAGAGCTGGACGGTCGAAGCATTGACACCGTCATCCAGCAGGTGATTCGCAGCGTGCCCGTTGTGCAGGATCGACTGCGATGACCTCGCTGGGTCGAGCGGTGCTGCTGGTTGCTGTCAGTGGTCTGGTTGCCGGACTGATCAGGGGACAGGCTTCTGCTGCCGCTTTGTCTCTGGCCACGCTGTGCTGGCTGATGCTCGAGTGGGGCTGGTTTCAGTGGCGTTTGCGGTACCAGATTCCGAGGCTGACATTTCGGCGGATCGTCAACGAGCGGGAGTCTGCCGAGGGGACACTGCAGGCCGGTCGACTGCTGCGTGCCGAAGTACTCATCAGCACCGGCGGAGCATGGTGTCACGGACCGCTGCAGATTGAAGACATCCTGCCGGAAAATGTGGACGTGGCCCAGTCCGAGCATCAATCGTACTGTGGTACCGGTTTTCGTTCGGCCATGTTTCACTGGACTGGCCGACTGCGCGGGGCAGGACAGCTGCGACTGCCCGGATTTCACATCTCTGTGCTGGACCGACATGGTTTCTTCCGGGCCCGGACTTTTGTCGTCTGCCGCCAGATTTTTCGAGTTCTGCCGACGTGGCTGGAGACCGGCGAGCACCGACCACTGATCAAGCGAATCAACACCATTCCGCGTCATGGGATCCATCGGCTGCAGCGAGCCGGCATGGGATCAGAACTGCTGGAGCTGCGGGATTACGTCATCGGCGATCCGCCCAAATCGATCGCCTGGAAAGTTTCGGCTCGTCGCGACCGCCTGATGACGCGTCAGTATGAATCCGAAGTACCCATTCGATTGCAGCTGTTTCTGGATGGCGGCATCAGCATGCGGGTGGGTGGCTTTGGCAGTCGACTGATTGATCAGGTCAGCTTCGTGGCAGCCTCGGTGGCTCGCAACGCGATCTCTGCCGGGGATGCCGTGGGGCTGGTGTGTTTTGATGAGCGGGGACCGCGAGTGCTGGGCCAGCAGACTGGTGATCGTGGCTTTCAGCAGCTGCTGCAAACGATGGCTGATTTCGCTGTCAATCCTGCGCCGCTGCCAACTCGTCTGACACCGCAACTGGAGCAGGCCGCTCTGGCAGTCATGGGCCAGCAGTTTCCGCAACTGCTCAATCCGCAGGTGAACTATCTGCCGTGGAGTCTGTTTCCGCTGCTGCCGTGGCGACGGCGGCGACATCAGCAGCGTGGACAGCTGGCCTCAGCGATTGCCCAGTTGTACGGCATGACGACCGAACGACAGATGCAGCTGCTGCTGGATGACGCGTTGCTGGCCACTTTTAGTCAGCACTTTCTTAGCCAGTGCGGAATGGCCTGGCTGGCCCCGATGGTGGCCGTGCGTGGTCGTGGCTTTCATGACGGGGTGGGCCGCATGGAAGCTCTGTCCCAGGCAGTCCTGACCGCTGTCGCTCGGGCGAAGGACAACGAAGTCCTGGTGATTCTCGCAGATCTGCTGGAAAGCAGTCACGGAATTTCGCATCTGATTCCGGCACTGCGACTGGCTCGAGCGCGCCATCATCGCGTGGTCTGTGTCTGTCCGACTCCCGCATTTCGTCGCCCCGCCGGAAATACTCTGGAACTGAGTGGCACCAGTGCTGAGGATCTGCTGCTGGCTGCCGAACAGACCAGAACTCGCGGACTGGCCGGCGGACTGCATCGCGAGCTGCGGCGGCTGGGCGTCGCCACCGCATTTGCCGGTGAATCTTCGGCCATGCAGGCAGTCCTGTCTGAGATGGATCTGGCCCGAACCGGTCGCACAGGTGCGGGAGCTTCACGATGAGCACAAGGCTCACTGACCAGGCAGATCAAACCCCGGCCCCTGGCTTCAATGCCTTCGATCGCAGTGGCCCGCTGAACCCGCCGGTACAGCTGGCTCCGCTGCGTCTTTCTGCCAATTTGGAATTACTGCGGGGGCTGCTGGTGCAGCTGCTGGCGATGAGTACGACAGCGCTGTTGATTTTCAGTCTGGTGCCGCAACTGCACGCTTCCATTCGTCTGCTGATTGCAGCCCTCGTCCTGTTGACTCTGAGGCATGTTGGCGGTCTGCTGGTGCTGCTGTGCCTGCTGCTGCATCTGCTGTTGACGGAACCGCAGGTGCGAGGCCGTCTGGCTGCCGAAAATTCGCTGGCATTCTGCCTCGCCTGCCTCGTGTTTCTGATGTTTCTCTGGCGGCAGCGACCGCTGCTGCAGGAAGCTGGGGGCCGGTCGCTGGGAGCCGGTCTGCGGACACTCAGCGGCGGCAGTCTGGACCGGGTTACGACCAAGCAGGACGGCGGAGTGGCCGAGTTGAGTATGGACAGCAGCGACGGTGAGCCAGCCCGGCTGCAGGATCTGCTGCAGGCAGAATTCTGGTCGGCAAATTCCGAACGGCTGCTGCAGTGGCAGACAGCAGCCATCCGCGGAGTGCTCCTGCTGCTGTTCGCGGTCGCTGCAGGTTGTGTCACTGTGGCTCTGCTGCCGCGGGGCCGCGGTTTGACGACGCAGTTTCGGGAGGTGGTTCAGGCCGAACCGGGAATGCAGTCGGCTGCTTTGCTGATCACTGCGGTAATTGCCGTGATGGTGGTCGCCACGGAAATGGCTCGCCGGCGCATGTCAGCCGGGGAAGCCCGCCAGTTAATCCGCTCACAGCAACTTGACCTCTGGTACGATGATCTCTGGCAGATTGTCAGGCGTCGTATTGTGGCACGGCAGAAACGGTTCGCCCGCAGACCGATTCGAGGCGATGCTGCCCTGACCGATGCTGCCGACGATACTGGCCGGACAGTTGCTCAGAAATTGGCCTGATTCCGGCAGAACAGATTTGATGGTTCACAAAGAAACCGTAAGAATCGATCATCGAGCGATGAAAGTCTGCTCAACGCCCCGGAAACTCATGTAATTTCCCCTGTAATACAGTTGCGGCAGCAAATTATCTGCGCTGCGAATTTGATGCTTTTTGCTTGTGCAGGCCCTCTCATATGTACACATTCCGTGCCTCGGTGGCAATTTCCCGGCCAGTCATTACCTGTCTGCTGACCGTGTTTTGGGGTGTCATGATCGGCCTGTCGCCGGCCAGTGCGCAGCAGCTCACAGGCCCGGATGTGCTGACACAGTCAACGGCTGCTTGCGTCAGCGTGACGGACCCGCCGGCTTTACTGAAGTTACTGGTGCAGCACCCGCTGGTCCAGCGGCTGCAGGAAGTCCCAGGCATCCGTCAGGCGCTGACCAGTCCGCAGATGCAGCCGGTGCTGACAGGCCGCAATTTATTTCAGCTGCAGATGGGCATGCCGTGGCTTGAGGCGTTGCAGGCGATTTCGGCAAACGGAATTTGGATCGCCGTCGATAGCTCTGACCAGTCGGTTGCCCTGCTGATTCGCGGACGCGACGAACAGCTAATGCAGGATGTGCGTCTGAAACTGCTGGAACTGACTCGGCTGACGCCCGGCGGAAGTGGCAAGCTGGACACTTACCGCGATATTCCGGTGTACCGGCTGCCGCAGGGCGGGGCGGCGGTGGTTGGTGAATGGCTGCTGGTGGTGAACAAAAACGAGACTGGACGGCGACTGCTGGATCGACTGCTGGATCTCAGGACAGCGGATGAACAGTCCTTGTCGGCATTGCCAGCATGGCAGCAGGCTGCAGGGGCACGACGACCGCAGGCGGCAGCGTGGTTGTGGGCCGGCATGCAGGCCATTCGCGACAAATCCGGCCATCAGGGTGTGTTTCACAACCAGGCTGAGAACCCGCTGGTGGAACTTTTGTTCGGTGGTCTGCAGACGGTGCTGAACAGGACGGACTGGATGCAGGCTGAACTGCAGGTGGCGGACAGTGAGCTGCGGCTGACGCTGACGACGCCATTCAGTGCCGAGTGGATGCCCGAAGCACGCCAGTGGTACTTTGGTCCGGAGGCAGCCGGGCAGGCTCCGGCAGTGCCTCAGGTAGCGGGGCTGCTGGGCAGTTTTGGCATGTATCGCAACGTGTCTGAAATGTGGCAGCGGGCGGGTGACCTGTTTAGCGAGGATATGAACGATCGGATGGCCGAGGCGGAAAGCAATCTGGGGACCGTCTTTGGCGGTCGTGATTTTGGTGATGAGGTGCTGGGAGCATTCGGGCCGCAGCTGCTGCTGGTGGCGGCGCGGCAGGATTTTTCAGCGTTGCAGACTGTTCCAGAGATTCGGCTGCCTGCCTTCGCACTGGTTCTGACGTTGCGGGATGCCGAAACAATGCGGCCCGAACTGCGAAGGGCGTTTCAGAGTGCGATTGGTTTCTTCAATATCACGGGCATTCAGGAGGGTCGGCCGCAACTGGACATGGACATGCAGAAGTCGGCAAGTTCCGAGCTGATTATTTCGCGTTATTTGCCGCCGCAGAGGCCGACGACCGGCGAGGCTCCGCCTGTCCCTCTGATTTACAACTTTTCACCCACCGCGGCCTTTCAGGGTGATCAGTTTGTGCTGGCTTCCACCGAACAGCTGGCGGCCGAGCTTCTGCAGGCACCGCGGCAGCCGGCCGCGGCGGCCAATGTCTCGCTGGATTTGCGGGCAAGCGTGGCCGGGCAGCTGGTGGCTGACAACCAGCAGTCGCTGGTTTCGCAGAACATGCTGACCAAAGGGCAAACTCGTGAGGAGGCCGAAGCGGAGCTGACGGTACTGCAGCAGCTGATCGAGCTGCTGCGGGGGGCCACTTTTCAGATGAAAAACGACTCGGCGGCAAAACAAATGCAGCTGGATGTGGCAGTGCAGCTCACCACAGATGCTCGAAACAGCGACGCAGTCAAGGAAACTGATCGTGGCAACTGAGCTGACAGCGCAGGAACTGTGGCAGCCATTTGAGCCTGGTCGTGACGGCGGCTGGGATCTGCGAGCGGCTGCGCACCTGTTTCGCCGCGCCGGTTTTGGAGCTGACCGGCAGCAGCTGGAGGCTGCCGTTCAAAAAACGCCGCTGCAGGTCGTTGATGATCTGCTGGAAGGTCGTGAGCCGGCGGAATACAGCACGGAAATGCAGACTTTGGCGACGGCAGCGATTTCCGGAGGCAATGTTGAGCCATTGTCAGCGTGGTGGGTCTACAGAATTCTCAGCACCCCCGCTCAGCTGCTGGAAAAGACGGTGGTGTTCTGGCACGGACATTTCGCCACGGGTGCGGATAAGGTGACGGAACCGCAGCTGATGCTGACTCAGAACCAGCTGCTAAGAAGGCTGGCCTTTGGCGACTTTCATCAGCTGGTGCAGCAGATCTCGAAAGATCCGGCGATGCTGCTGTATCTGGATTCGGCTTCAAACCGCAAGGCTCATCCGAATGAGAACTTTGCTCGCGAACTGATGGAACTGTTTTGCCTTGGCGAAGGCCAGTATACAGAGCTGGACATTCGCGAACTGGCTCGCTGTTTTACCGGCTGGGAAGTTCGTCGAGGCGAATACCGTTTCAATCGTTTTCAGCATGACACTGCGTCACGTTCGTTTTTGGGAGCCTCAGGTGTGCTCAGTGGTGAAGACGCTGTGCAGGTTGTGCTGCAGCAGCCGCAAACCGCCGAGTTTCTGGTAGGAAAACTGCTGCGTTATTTTGTGCTGGACGAGCCTGCAGGTCAGGCCGAGCTGACAGCGCCATTGGCTCAGCAGTTTCGCGACGGAGGTCTGCAGATACGTCCGCTGCTGCGCACAATGCTTAGCAGCCGCCTGTTCTTTTCCAGACGGGCTGTGGGCCGCAAACTGAAATCACCTGTTGAGCTGGCACTGGGGCTGTTGCGTTGTCTGCACGGTACAACAAACACGGTTGAACTGGCGCAGTCGCTGCAGCAGCTGGGGCAGGGGCTGCTGTTCCCGCCCAGTGTGAAGGGCTGGGATGGTGGCCGGACCTGGATCAATTCTTCCACACTGCTGGGGCGCAGCAATCTGATGCGGCGACTGATCACATCAGAGAATACTCGTTTTGGCCGACTGCCACTGCGTGATTATTTGTCCGCGCGGGGACTGCAGAAGCCGGCCGATATTCTGGCTGAGCTGGAACTGCTGCTGTTTGCGGTACCGCTTCCGGCAGCAGCTCGTGACGGACTTCTTTCACTGATGAAGTCAGGCTCGGATACTGCCGTAGCGGAAGGGCTGCATGCGTTGTGTACGCTGCCGGAATTTCAGTTGTGCTGATGCGGGAGACAAAGTGATGCGGCATGATCGTCGGGGATTTCTGCAGCAGGTGGTGACGGGTTCTGCGGTGCTGAGTTTTGGCGGTGTAGTTCCATTACCGCTGCTGGCATCTGCCGCCCGTACGCGGGCCGAGCGGATTCTGGTAGTGGTCGAGCTGCAGGGCGGGAATGATGGTCTAAATACGGTGATTCCCGCAGCAGATCCGTTGTATCGTCGGCAGCGGCCAGCGATCGGGGTTCCGCAGTCGGAAGTCCTGTCGATTGCGGACGGCATGAGCTTTCATCCGGCGCTGCGGGGCTTTGCTGAGCTGCTGGAAGTCGGACAGCTGGCAGTGGTGCAGCAGGTGGGATATCCGCAACCGAATCGTTCGCATTTTGAATCGATGGACATCTGGCATACCTGCCAGCGCAAGGATCAGCAGCGTCCGGACGGCTGGCTTGGTCGCTGGGCCGAGCGAGTTCAGGGTGTGGGGGGTGATACGCGGGCGCTGCACCTGGGCCCGGAAAAACTGCCTTTCGCGCTGATGTCGCGCAGCGTGCGAGTCCCCTCAGTGAGATCCCTTGAGGAGTTTCGCCTGCGCGGGGCCGAGGACACTCAATTTCGCGAAGCTGTGCAGAATCTGGCCGCCGCGACTCGTGCCGAGCAGGATGACCTCTTGAGCTTTGTCGCCACCAGTACAACTTCGGCACTCACCGCCAGTGAGCGGCTGGCAACGGCGGCCAAAGCAGCGGCAACGGATGTTGCCTGGCCGCAAAGTGGTCTGGCCGAGCGTTTGCGAACGGTCTCGCAGCTTATTCGTTCGGGGCTGCAAACTTCGGTGTACTACGTCACGCTCGGGGGCTTTGACACTCACGCACAGCAGCCGGATGCTCATCGGGGCCTGCTGCGACAGTTGTCAGAGGCTGTGCGGGCACTGCTGAGCGAGCTGCAGTCCAGCGGGGATCTGCAGCGAACGACCGTCATGGCCTTCAGCGAGTTTGGTCGGCGTGTGGGAGAAAACGCCAGCGCGGGTACGGATCACGGTACTGCCGGACCGATGTTTCTGGCAGGCGGTGCCGTCAGGGCCGGGCTGCACGGTCAGCGACCGGACCTTGCGAACCTGCAGGACGGCGATCTGCAGTTTTCTACCGATTTTCGGGAAGTTTACGCGACGGTGCTGGAACGCTGGCTGAAAGTCGACTCCTCCGACATTCTGGTGGGACGTTTTCAGCCTCTGGACCTCTTTTCTGCCTGAGCAGGCCTGCCTGTGCCACTCTCTTCATTTTTGCTGGCGTGGGCGCAACTGACTCATCAGCGAGTCAAGTTGGTGGTGGCGACTGCCGGAGTGGTGGTGGCCGTCATGCTGATGCTGGTGCAGCTTGGGATTCGCGAAGGCGCGATGGACAACAGCGTCGCAATCGCGCGGCGGATTACAGCCGACCTCGTGCTGGTCAGCCCCCGCACCAAAACCATCTTCGCCTCTGCCACTTTTCCTCGCACACTGCTGTATCGCCTCGGCGCATTCCAGGGGGTTCGCAGTACCGGTGAGATGTACATGGCACAGGGACGCTTCCGCAATCCGTGGGACAAGCTGGAATTCCCCGTCAGCATTTACGGCATTGATCCGCGGGAACCCATGATGGATCTGCCGGGACTGGATCCATATGCTGCGACGCTGCAGCTGCAGGACAGAATCCTGTTCGACGGACTGAGTCGCAAGAACTATGGCCCGGTACTGGGATTCCTGCAGCGGGAAGGGCACCTCGATGTCGAAATCAACTTGCGAAAAATGCGGATTATTGGCGCAATCAACGTCGGGATTTCCATCAACACCGACGGCAATTTGTACATGGCACCGGCCAACTTCATGAGGCTGTTCCCTGAACGCCAGCCAGGCTCTGTCGACGTGGGCCTGATTCGACTGCAGCCGGGTGCTGACGCCGAGCAGGTGCGGCAGGCAATCAAACCGCTGGTGAATAACGAAGCGCGTGTCCTGACAAAGGACGAACTGGTCCAGATGGAGATTGCTTTCATCCGCGAGAACGCGCCAATTGACTTCATTTTCGGCATGGGTGCTGCCGTCGGATTTTTTGTGGGCTTCGTGGTCGTCTACCAGATTCTGTACACCGAAGTCACAAATCATCTGCCGCAGTACGCTACGCTTAAAGCGATGGGGTTTTCGGACAGGTATCTGCTGCGAGTTGTTTTCAGTCAGGCGATGATGCTGTCCGTGCTGGGATATTTTCCGGGATTCTTCATGGCCATTGGTCTGTACCGAGTAGCGACGAGGGCCATTCAAATGCAGTTTTACATGACCACTGAGCGTGCTGTGCTGGTGTTTGCTTTGACAGTGGTGATGTGCTGCATGAGTGCCGCGATGGCCATCCGACGACTGCGCACTGCAGACCCGGCCGAAGTCTTCTGACCCCCCGCCCCGCCACTTACTGGTACTCGTACTCGAAAACAGACCGAACACACAACGCGGAGCTCACAAGACCTGACCTCGAAGAGAAAATCGAGCACAAGTGCGACGTATGACGGACGAGTTGAATCTCAACCCCGGTTCATTCGTATCCATCAGCGTTCATTAGCGGTTTTAAAACGCCAGCTGATACTTGTCACAGAACAGATACTGGGGAGCCCTCGACGTTCCCCCTTCGCGGCTTCGCGTGAGGCCAACAGCCTGCACAAAACGCGCATCGTCACGGGCCCCATGCAACAGAAGAGGAGGGTAGCCCACACCGAGACCGTCAGGACTCCCACCCGCGGCCCTCCCCGTCCGCGGCTCGCCCACAGTCCACAGTCCATCGCCCACTGATCACTGATCACTGTTCCGAATGGCCCACAGGTGCCCGAAGGTTCGCAGGTAAATCGTGCCGCCGGAAATGGCCGGAGACGCCGACTGATCTTCGCCCAGCTCATTGACTGCCAGGACCTTGAATTCACGACCGGAATGGACCACCGTGATGCGACCATCGCGAGCCGTCAGGTACAGCTTACCGTCCGCGAAGACCGGTGACGCACGGTGCCGCTGACGATGAGTCGCCTGGGAATAGACTTCCTTGCCGGTATCGGCTTCCAGCACCGTCAGATTGCCGTTCTCCATGCACAAATACACAAGACCATCGAGAATCAGAGGTGAGGGGACATCCGGAGTTCGCTTCCAGTCCCACAGGCGATGTTTGGCCGAATTGGTGATGTCGCCACTGCCACCCGCGCGAATTGCCAGCAGCGGATGCTGCTTCGCCGAAGGAGCGATAATCAGGCCGGGGGCAGTCGCCGGAGACGCCACGAATCGCAGTGTCCGGTCATACGGCAGAACGGAATCATCCCGCCGATTCAGACCACCGCAGCGCCAGACTTCATGGCCGTCCTGCAGATCATGCGCGACAATAAAATCGGCCCCGTGACTCAGCAGCAACGTTGTTTTGTCATCACGATAGAGCACTGGTGATGCGTAAGAATGCTCGTTTTCGGCCTCCGCATCACTCGGACGATCCACTTTCCACACCTCAACGCCAGTACTGCCGTCCAGTGCCACTATGACGGCCTCCCGAGTCTCCGGGTTGCCTTCCCCGTGAATCAGCTGCAAATACAGACGGCCCTGTTCCAGCACCGGCGTTGAACTCATTCCAAACTGAATCTGAAAACGACCGTAGCGGTCCTGCATATTGAACTTCCAGACCTGCTCGCCCGTGACTGTGTAGCAGGCCAGCGTCCCGTCACCCATGAATGTCCAGACATGCCGACCATCCGTCACCGGTGACGGCGAAGCGGAATTGCCTTCGTCACCACGGGAATTCTGATTGCCTTTGGCCACGACCTGCTGCCACTGCTGCTGACCCTTGGTATCCAGACACATCAGCAGCAGCTCACCGGCCTCGTTCACCGATGTCAGAAAAATCTGATTCCCCCAGACCACAGGAGTCGCCCCGGCAGGACCAGGCAATGTCACTTTCCAGGCCACATGCTTGTCCGGCCCCCATTCTGCGGGAATGTTCTTCTCTGTACTGATGCCGTTACCGGCCGGACCACGCCACGCAGGCCAGTTTTCAGCAAACGCCGAACAGGCAGCAGCGGCGGAAAACATCAGGGCAATACACAACCGCAGCATGGCAGCAATTTCCGGAAAGTCGTGGTGGGAACAGACAGCAGGCCCTGCATAGTGTGAACTACCACCACGAATTCGTCAATTCCGGAACCCCGAGGCGACAGGCAAGTCGAGCCCGCCCGTCGCGAACCCCACAACCCGGACCCGCAGAGTCAGCAAACCAACCAGCAGTCCCCGAATTGTATGCATGCTCGAAAACAGAACTGGCAGACAACTCGGATCTCACAGCACCAGACCGGGACGCAAAAAATCGAGCACGAACACGACGCGAATCTCAAACCCATCCCATTCGTATCGAATAGCGTCCATCAGCGTTCATTAGCGGTTCAAAAACGCCGACTGATCCTTGTCACAGAACATAGACTGGGGAGCCCTCGGCGTTCCCTCCCTTTGCGGCTTCGCGTGAGACCAGGCCCCTGCACAGACCCCGCATCATCACAGGCCCCATGCAAGAGAAACAGCAGGCAGCCAGCATCCAGCCCCAAGGACTCGCACCCGCGGTTCGCCCACAGTCCACAGTCCTATGATCACTGACCACTGACCAGCGTTCCGCCCTGGCGATCCAGCCACTTCTGCCAGCGACGAATGGAATCGCGTCGACGCGATGCATCGGCAGCCGGATAGAAGTTCTGACGGTCGCCGGTGATCTGCTCCAGACGGTAAATCGCCAAAGTCCTGACGCCCAGTCGCTCATCACCAAGATACGCCAGCAGTTGCTGAGCCGTTTCAGGGGCAGCGGCTGCCGTCGCCGAGACTCCGCCCAGCAGCTTCTGAATATTAATCGCCTCCGCCATCGGCAGCCGAGTTGCCAACGAATCGTCAATCTGTTGGCGCGCGGCCGCTGAAGACGACGCCAGAGCCTGCAGACCATCAATTACTCGCCGCTGCACAGGCTCATCGAGGTCCTCAAAGAACAGATTCAGCAGTGCTTCCGCGCTGCGAGTCAGCACCAGGACTTCAATCGCCAGCAGTCCAGCGTCAGGATTGCTGCCGGTCGCCATTGGCAGGATGACGACGCGAGGATCGCCGCCGGACTCCAGCAGCTTTGTCAGCTGCGAACGAATCTTCGCCGCTTCCGGCACCGGCTCAGTCTCCGGTGTCAGCATCCACGCCTGAATCGTGGCTGGCGTCCACTTCGACTGCCGCAGACTGCCAGTCTCACTGCCATCCAGCACCTGCCACTCCGCCTGCGTTCCTGCCGTCAAAGACAGAGGCTCGGCGGCCGGAAACTGCAGCGCAACACTGCCCTCCAGCACTGTGATCAGAACGCTGTAATCGCAGCTCGCGGAAAGCAGAGCGGCTGTCAGTGCTGCCGGATCCGCCGAAACAGCCGGACCGTCTGCAGCGGCAGTCTTTGAACTGCTGGCAGCCGGGATAATCTGCACCCCAACACGAGTCTCAGCGGTCTGAAGTGTGAGTGTCGCCTCGGACTGATCACACAGCAGCGGCAGAACAGGACGCTGCTCATCATTCCAGGCCATCGCTGAGTCGGACTGGACGAGCAGTCTTGCAGAAAGTGCCTGCACGCCTCGCTGGCCGGGCGGTAATCGCAGCAGCGATCCACCCAGTGCCCGCACCAGCCAGCCACTGCCGTCGTACCGCAGTTTCATTTCAAACGGCTGCGGTACTCCGAACCAGCGATTCTTCAGCAGCGGTGCACTGTTGGTAATATTTGGAGCAGTGGTGACGGTGTCACCGCCGGGAATCTGCAGCAGAGTACCCCACGCCCCCGTTTTCTCATTCGCCAGCAGCAGCGTGCGATTGTCACACTGCAGCAGCACGTTGAACGCCACAGCTGGCTCCGCAGCAGCCTCTGCGGGCATGGGCTGCACAGCAGCCGCGGGCGGCAACGGATCGGCCGGGGGACTGACCGGCGGATTTGCCTGTGCAATTGCCGCCGCCCCGTTCGCGGCGACAGCAGCAGGCTCAGCGACGGCCACCGGTTTCGCCGGCCCGGCAGCAACTGCCGCTGCCGCAGCCTCAGCAGGACCCTGCGGCACGGGCGGCTGGACAGCCAGCGGTGCCGGCTGATCAGCCCCGGGCACTGCCACCACTTCGGCCGGCGGCCACAGCAGTCTGCTGTCTGTAAAAACGCTGGCCAGCCAGACACACAAACCCGCAACCACCAGCAGCGGTGACCAACGCAGCCAGCCTCGAGGGGCTGCCGGAGTTTCGTTCCAGCCGGTCGAATGCGCCCCCGCAGCTGCTTTCTCGTCCGATTCGACCTGAGCCGCTGCCGTCATCCCTCCAGGATCCTGCGACAGCAGACGATCGCGGAGACGCCGATCCACTGGAACCGGTTCGCGCAGCATGCCCACCAGTTCGTGAGCCGCAGCGACCTCAGCCAGCAGGGCGTCCGAGGCCAGAATTCGCTGTTCCAGTCGGGCCACGACATCGGGGGCCAGCTGGTCATCAAGATATTCGGCAATCAGGTTTGCGTCCACAGGCGGCACTTTGTCCTGATCAGCCGCGATCCGACGCCGCCGCTTGACCTCCCGCACTCGATCTGCCAGCTCAGTCGCAAACGGGCTTTTCTGAATCTTCAGGCCGATTTCGCGAGCTTTCTCGGGGGGCAGACGATCGTCGATGTAGGCCAGCAAAGTTCTTAAAGTCAGTCGCATCGCACACCCCCTTCAGCCCAGCAGAAAACGCATCCCGAAACCGTGGAAACGTCAACACCAGGGAAAACAGTGTCCACCTTCGTTTAAAACCGTACAAAAAAAACGGCGGAATCAGGTTTTCCGGTGAAATACCCTCGATTTACCGTAATTTTGCCGGCTGAAACCAGAAAATCCCCAATTCTGCCGCAAGGATCAGCACCGCGGCTTGCCAGCAGGCAGCAGGATTCTGAGAATAGCCCAGCCGTCTTTTGCTCCGTCGAAATTCCGTCAGCCCGTTGTGCAGACTCTCTCCGCCATGGACAGCTTTCCCAAAGCAGCACAGTGCGCTGCCGGATGCCTTCGCCGGATCCTGCTCAGTATCTGTATGGCGGCGGTAGCCTGCGTGTCACCATCCGCAACCTCCTGCAGCCACGCCCAGCAACCGCCGCTGCTGCAGCGTCTGACCGATGCTCTGAACCTGGCCCTCGAAGGTTTGCAGCCGGACGGTCACGATGCCGACATGCCGGACATGGTACAGATCGGTGTGGCGCTTGATGCAGCAGCCGATCCTGCCGAGAACGCTGTGATCAAACAAACCCGGCAGGCTGTGGAACAGCGCAATGACCGGCTGCTGAATGCCGTCGCTGCCTGGATGCAGGCTGTGGTCGCATTCACTCCGGAACAACGCACAAAACTGACTGAACTGACAAAACAGCGTCTGGCTGCTCAGCCTGCTCCCGATGCGCAGCCGCGGGGCAACCAGGGCCAGGCCGGTCAGTCCCTGGCCCCGATTCTGTACGGCGGTCCTCAGGGAATCGGGCGTTCGCTGGCCATAGCACTTTTTGAAGACGTTCTAAAAGATGTGGCGGACGAACAGCAGCGTCAAAAGCTGCAGGCTGCCATGCAGGAACGATCAGCGTACCAGCGCACCACGTTCGCGGCCTATATTTCTCAGCTGGCCGGACGTCGCCTGTATCTGACTGACCAGCAGGCTGAAAAGCTGACCGCACTGGTCGATCAGCACCTGCAGGTCGCCGGTGAAAAAAGCTGGCACCCGCTGTATTCCTCAACCCCCTATGCTTATTTTCTGCCCTATGAAAATCTCTGGACCTGCATCCCTGAAGAAGCACGCCGGCAGGTGCTGAACGAAGCTCAGGCCGGCTATCTGGCTGAGACTCAGAAACTGGGTGATTCTCTGGACCAGATGAATCTGTCTTCATCACAGACTACGGAAGAGTGGCTGAAGTTTGTTGAAGAATCCAGTCAGAAGCTGGAACAGTGGATCCTCGCTGGCTATCGAGCTCGTTCACAGTGGTACCGTGAATCGCTGCAGCTGTCTGCTGAACAGTCTGCGGCACTGCAGCTGGCGGCACTGGGAGCGGCCAGCCATGGCCTGCGTGATTGGCGCGATCAGTGTTATACAACCATTGACCAGATGGAAAATCATCGGCAGCAGTTCGCCGGTGGCAACTTCTCTTTTGGTTTGTCCCGTCCGGACCTGCAGGGTGACCAGGGAAACTCAGCGGCAATCTGGCAAAAGGCCGTAGAGTCGCTGGACATGCCGCAGCAGGCCGTGGCACTGAAGGACCAGCGGAAACAGCGTCGGCGCAACGCAGATTCGCTCTGCGTGACAGCTCTCCTGGATCAGGAACTGTGGCTGCTGCCTGAACAGCGTGAGGCGGTCCGGCAACTGACGCTGGGTACGTTGCCGCAACAGGATCCGTGGGATGCTTACGAATATTTCAGAGATTTGATTCTGTTCTGTTATCCGGTACTGCTGGCGGATCCAGAGGACGTCAAAAAGAGCCTCTCCGCAGAACAGTTCGAAGTCTGGCAGGGAACAGCTCAGCTGTTTCGTTACAACAAGCAGAACCGCCTGGTGGAACTGAACATGCAGAACCAGGGCCAGTGGACTTTTCAGTTGAATCAGTAAGGGGTTAAGCACTTCATGGCTCAGAATGATGGCTCGACGGCGGCCGCCGGCAACGTGGCTGCTGACGATGTGGCGGCAATTGATGAACTCCGCGCAGTCTGGCGGCAACTGAAGGCTGAACTGGCAAAGATTATCGTGGGGCAGGACTCGGTGATTGAACAGCTGGCCATCTGCCTGTTCGCGCGAGGCCATGCACTGCTGATGGGGGTTCCAGGACTGGCCAAGACGCTGCTGATCAGCCGGCTGGCCGAAACCCTGTCGCTCAGCTTCAGCCGTATCCAGTTCACACCGGACCTGATGCCGATGGACATTACCGGCACGGATATTCTGCAAGAGACAGTCGAAGGTCGGCGCCAGTTCGAATTTCAGAAGGGGCCGGTGTTCGCCAACATCGTACTGGCTGACGAAATCAATCGAGCGCCCGCCAAGACTCAGGCAGCCATGCTTGAGGCGATGCAGGAGCACCGTGTGACTGTGGTGGGACGCCCGTATCCGCTGTCACCGCCATTCTTTGTGCTGGCCACACAGAACCCGGTCGAGCAGGAAGGGACTTATCCGCTGCCTGAAGCGCAGCTGGACCGCTTCATGTTTCTGATTCGAGTTGATTATCCGTCGCGTGACGAAGAGCTGCAGATTGCAAAGACCACAACTTCCGGTCGCTTGCCGACGCTGCAGCATGTTTTGGATGGTGCTTTGGTGCAGAAATTTCAGGATCTGGTGCGGCGCGTCCCGGTGCCGCAGAATATCTATGAATTCGCGGTCGATCTGGTCAGACGAACTCGACCGGCCTCCGCAGATGCTCCGGAATGGATCAAGCCGCTGGTTGCCTGGGGTGCCGGCCCGCGAGCCACGCAATATCTGATTCTCGGAGCCAGGGCTCGCGCTGCCTTGTATGGCAGCTACATGGTGCGGATGGAGGACCTGCTGGCCGTGGCCGAACCTGTGCTGACGCATCGCGTGCTGACCACTTTTGCTGCCGAGTCTGAGGGCGCCACCAGCACGACCATTGTCCGCCGGCTGGCAGCCGAGCTCAGCCGCGAACGCACATAATCTGCACGGGTGAAAGCCTGCTGAGGGAGCTGGAACTTGCACGAATATCTGGAACCGAAAGTCATCGCCAGGCTGCAGGGGCTCGCCCTCGACGCGCGACTGCCGATGATTGGCAGCGTTTCCGGTCGCCATCGCAGTCCCACCCGCGGGTCCAGTCTGGAATTCAGCGAGTACCGCAAGTATGTGCCGGGTGATGACACTCGGCGGCTGGACTGGCGAGCGTGGGGGCGCAGTGACCGCTTCTACATCAAGGAATTCGAAGCTGATACCAATCTGCGGCTGTGTCTGGTGGTGGACGTCAGCGGGTCGATGAACTTTGGCCCGGGTGGAAATCGTGATGCCGGCACAACTCGCCTCGATTACGCTCGTCGCCTCGGAGGAACTCTGGGCTGTCTGGCGGCAGGGCAGGGTGATGCCTTGGGGCTGTACTGTGCGGGCGACGGTTTTCAAAAACAGATCCGTCCGCGTCGCAGTGCATCGCACCTGAAACTGGTACTGGACGAGTTGGGATCGCTGAAGGCCGGCGGCCCCACAGGCCTGCCTGCCGCGCTGCACGAAGCCGCTGAACGCGTCGCGCAGCGAGCCCTCGTGATTGTCATTTCGGACCTGCTGATGGATCCGGCCGAACTAAAACATGCGATTCAGCACCTGCGATTCCGGCGGCACGATGTCGCTGTGTTTCATCTGCTGGAACAAAACGAAATTGACTTTGTGTTTGACCGCCCCATGCGGTTTTTGGATCTTGAAGGAGCCCCCGCACTGCTGGCAGATCCGGCCATTATGGCCCTGCAATATCGTGAAGCAGTGCAGGGCTGGCTGGCCGAACTGGATCGGCTGTTTCGCGATACCGCAGTGGAATATCACCGAGTCCTGCTGCACGAACATTACGGCGATGTACTGGTACGCTTCCTGCTGGGCCGACAACGCGGCAGATAACGATCCAGCGGCGGCCCCGCCGACGAGCAGGATGCTTTGCAGCCCGGGGCCTCGTGCCATCGGTTTCTGCCCCAGACAGTTGTCCACACCCGCCCCGCACGACTGATTCTCTCACAGTTCTTCTCTCAGTGCGACCAGGTCACAGAGATGGCAGAGCGGGGGATTCGGGGCGCAAGCTGGCCGGGTACCGCCGCGTCATCAGGGCGCGGTATTCACGGCTGTTCCCCAAAATCTGCCCCCACAATTCACCACGCCCCCAAAAATAGCGTGAAAAACAAGGGGGTTTCCGGGGCGAGCAGCAGTTTGCAGCAGCTTTCACCAGTTGCACGCTGCCTGCCGTACCAGCCACCGCAGTGGCGGTCCCAAGGCACAAAAAAGGCTCCCAACAAAAAAACAAAAAATCCATAAACTAAAACCAATTCAGCACTTAATGCCACGATGGGAGTGCCTGCGGACAGTATTCAGCAAACAAACTTGACTCCCCTGGCAAATCCGATAGCATTCGGCCAGTGGTGGTTTGTGGGGAAAAGTGGGGACTCGTGTGCAGCCCCCCCGAAAGACTCGCAAAACATCGCGGCAGATCGATCCGATGGCACTGACGGGAACTTACGAACGAAGCCTGGATGACAAGCAGCGGCTTGCCATTCCCAGACCTTTGAAAGACGGTTTCCGCGACGGTGAATCGGAAGAGCTGTACCTGGCTCCGGGAAACGAAGGCTGTCTGGCTCTGTATTCGCTTCAGGGATTCGAAGCGCTGGCACAGCAGATGGCTCGGCTTTCCACGGGACAGGTGAATGTGAGGAATTATCTCCGACTGCTCTACGGGCAGGCGGAGAGAGTGCAGGTGGACAAGCAGTCTCGGGTAAGGATACCTGAACGGCTGATCCAGCTGGCTGGTCTGCAGCATGACGTGGTTCTGATCGGAGTTCAGGATCATGTCGAAATCTGGGACAAGGGACGGTGGGATTCGTTCTTTGCTCAGCATGTGGACCAGTTTGACCGGCTCACGTCAGAAGCCATGAATCAGGCGATGGACAGAGCGGGGCAGGGATCAGGTTCTGCCTGAATCATAAGCCGTGGCGGCATTCCATGGAGGGGATGTCGAAACAAGGCTCTCGCCGAGGGCCTGAACGGCGCAGGACGCGCGACAGTTCTTTGGGACCTGCCGCGCCTTACCGGGCTACGCGGAGTACGGCGGCAGCATGGAGGCTGGCTGTCGGATCGGAAGACCCTTCGGGGTCCAGTCATCTGCTTCTGATCGCCGGCAAGGAGGCTGGTGGGAGGCAGATGACTGCTGACCGATTCTTTTTGACCTGCGTACACCCCCGAATTCGCCGGCCAGCGCCGCGTGATGATCTGTTCTGTGTCGGTCGAGCCCCAAGTGACTCCCGATGCACCGCAGCCGCTTCCCCGGCTCGCAGAAACTTTCGATTTCCCGACGGCCTTAATTTGCGCCCCTGCACAGTATCCGCAGCCCCCTTTTTTCGCTATTCTCGGTACTCTCCGCAGCCATTCCGTGCGGGCCTGATCCAACTTCGTGCCTCGTTCTTATTTCACCTCACGCGAGTCCTTGATTCATGTCAGCAAACTCCACTGCTTCCGCCACAATTGTCTATACTCTGACCGACGAAGCACCGGCTCTGGCCACCAGTTCCCTGCTGCCCATTATTCGCCGTTTTACTCGTTCGTCGGGCATCCAGCTTGAGCTGCGTGACATTTCGCTGGCCGGTCGAATACTGGCGGCCTTTCCGCACTGCCTGCAGCCGCAGCAGCAGATTCCGGATGCACTGGCCGAACTGGGCGAACTGGCAAAAACACCGGCGGCCAACATTATCAAGCTGCCCAACATCAGTGCTTCCATCCCGCAGCTCACCGCCGCCATTCGCGAACTGCAGCAGCAGGGCTTCGCAGTGCCTGATTTTCCAGAGGATCCCAAAACCGACGCCGAGAAAGATGCTCGAGCACGTTACAACAAAGTGCTGGGCAGTGCCGTCAACCCGGTGCTCCGCGAGGGTAATTCGGATCGTCGAGTGGCTGCACCGGTGAAGCAGTATGCACGCCGCAACCCGCATTCCATGGGTGCCTGGTCTCCCGCCTCAAAGACTAGAGTGGCCTCCATGAGCCACGGGGACTTCTACGGCACCGAGCAGTCGCATGTGATGGCTGAGGCTGGCAGTGTGCGAATCGAGCTGGTGCAGGCGGACGGGGCGATCCACGTCCTGAAAGAATCGCTGTCGCTGCAGGCCGGCGAAGTCATCGATGCTTCGTGTCTTAGCGTCAAATCGCTCCGCTCCTGGATCGCTCAGCAGATTGCCGAAGCAAAGCAGCAGGACCTGCTGTTGTCGCTGCACCTGAAGGCGACCATGATGAAGGTGTCGGACCCGATTCTGTTCGGCCACGTGGTCAGCGTGTTTTTCGCGGACTTATTCAACCGGCATGCGGACGTGCTGCAGCAGCTTGGCGTGGATCCGGACAACGGGCTGGGTGATCTGCTGCTGCGACTTGAACAGCTGCCAGAAGCTCAGAAGCAGGCGATACTGGCTGACATGCAGGCGGCTTATGCAGCCGGTCCGCGTCTGGCGATGGTCAATTCCGAAAAGGGCATTACCAATCTGCATGTTCCCAGCGATGTGATCATCGACGCGTCTGTCCCGGCCGCCATTCGTTCTTCCGGGAGGATGTATGGCCCTGACGGTCGCCTTTATGACACTCTGGCCCTGGTCCCTGACCGCTGCTATGCCGGCGTCTACCAGGCGGTCATTGACGACTGCCGCACGAACGGTGCATTCGATCCTCGCACGATGGGCAACGTGGCCAACGTGGGACTGATGGCGCAGAAGGCTGAAGAATACGGGTCTCACGACAAGACCTTCAAGGTTCCGGCTGCCGGTACAGTGCGGGTGATGACGAAAGACGGCACGGTTCTGCTGCAGCATGCTGTGGAAGCCGGCGATATCTGGAGAATGTGCCAGACCAGGGACGCGGCGATCCGGGACTGGGTGAAACTGGCCGTCAACCGTGCTCGACTGACAGGCAACATGGCCATTTTCTGGCTCGATCCGGCTCGTCCTCACGATGTGAATCTGACCCACAAAGTGCGACAGTACCTGCAGGACTTTGACACAACCGGTCTGCAGCTTGAAATTTTGTCTCCGGTTGAAGCATCACGGCTGTCGTGCCAGCGCTGCCGCCAGGGACTGGACACGATTTCCGTCACGGGCAACGTTCTGCGAGATTACCTGACGGACCTGTTTCCGATTCTGGAGCTGGGTACCAGTGCCAAGATGCTGTCGATTGTGCCGTTGCTGGCGGGTGGCGGCCTGTTTGAAACCGGTGCCGGTGGCTCGGCCCCGAAACACGTACAGCAGTTTGTCGAAGAGGGGCACCTTCGCTGGGATTCTCTCGGTGAATTTCTCGCTATTGCCGTCTCACTGGAAGACCTGTCGCAGAAAACCGGCAACCAGAAACTGGCGGTGGTGGCGAAGGCGATGGACGACGCCAACGGTCGTTACCTGATTGAAAACAAGTCACCTGGTCGAGCCCCCGGAGAGCTGGACAATCGCGGCAGCCACTTCTATCTGGCCCTGTACTGGGCACAGGCTCTGGCCGGCCAGACTGCCAGCCCTGAGCTGGCGGCTGAGTTCCGCGACATGGCGCAGTTTCTGACGCACAACGAGCAGCGTATTGTTTCAGAGATCGCCTTGGCTTCCGGTCATCCGCTGGATATCGGCGGGTACTATCATCCGGATGCGACAAAACTGCCTGCAGCGATGCGCCCCAGCGCCCTGTTCAATGCCCAGATTGACTGACAAAAGGCCAACAAGATTTCTACCGTAGCTCGGGCTTTCCAGCCCGAGCACACCCCTGCAAAAACACGACAAATTCAAACCCCGATTGTGCCGTCTCACGGCACAATCACCCCTTTGCCCCGGCTTCTGATTCTCTGCGATTTTTAATTTAGGTCCGTTTCGGAGCACGCCCAGTGACACCACATTCACTGTTCAGTCTGATCGTGGCAGCCCTGTCACTGTTTTGGACGTCCTTTGCCTTGGCAGGTTCCGGAGCTAACTCGGCCGCCGCTTCGCGGCCTAACGTAATTCTGATCCTGGCCGACGATCTGGGAGCGGCGGAACTGGGCTGCTACGGGCACCCGGAACACCAGACACCCAACCTGGATCGGATGGCAGCCGACGGTGTGCGTTTTGAAACTTTCTATGCCATGCCCCTGTGTACTCCCACGCGAGTGGCACTGATGACTGGTCAGTATGGCTTTCACAACGGGTTTCTGGGCATGCAGAACCCGGCCTTTAAGCCGGCCGGAGATTCTCCGCAGGCGGATATCAGCAGCCACTTCACTCACGGGGACCTGATGAAGTCAGCCGGTTATGCAACAGCTCAGGTCGGCAAGTGGCAGCTTTCCGGGCGTCTGCCGACGCTGGTGCGTGACGCTGGCTTTGATGAATACTGTATGTGGGCATATGACAATAATCTGCCGGCAGGCATTAAGCATCCGGCGCACGAAGGCAACGGGGGGAAGGGCAGCAACACGTGTCGCTACTGGCACCCCAGTATTGTGCAGAACGGCGAATACCGTCGCACAACTACCAGCGACTACGGCCCGGATCTGTTTAACGAATTCGTGCTGGACTTCGCCAGACGCCACAAGTCTCAGCCGTTCTTCGTCTACTACACGTCTGTTTTGACTCACGGCCCGCACCTTGAGACTCCGGATCCCGCCAGCCCGGGGAAACGACTGCCGGCCACTTTTCGCAACAACCTGCAGTACCTGGATCATCTGATGGGGCAGCTGCGCAGCGGACTGCAGCAGGCGGGGCTGGCGGAAAACACCTGGATCATTTTCATTGGGGATAACGGCACAGCGAGACGCGGCAAGAGTCAGGTCACCGAAATGGGTGCCAGGGTCCCGGGCATGATTCTTGGCCCGGGCGTTCGCAGCGGACTGGTCTCCCGGGCCGTCGCGGACCTGACAGACATCATGCCGACTCTGGCTGAAATCTCGGGAGCCAAACTTCCTGAGGATCGTCCTTTCGACGGCTTCAGTCTGGTGCCTGTTGTGACAGGAAAGCAGGCTCGCCACCGCGACTGGATTTACAGTCACCTCGACGATGGCCGCGTGCTGCGTGATGATCGCTGGCTGCTGGAACTGCCGCGGGGTGGTGGCCCCGGAAAGTTCTTTGACTGCGGCACCAGTCGCAATGGTCAGGGTTATAAAAATGTTACGGACTCGCAGGCCGCCGACGTTCAGCAGGCTCATGCTCGATTCGCTGAAATCCTCGCAAAGATTCCTCGGCCGGAACCGCGTGGCGGAGCCGTGAATGAACCGCCGCAAAAGCGTGTCGCCGGGAAAAAACGCCAGCAGGCGGAAGCCGGTGCAGAAGCGACGGACACGGCTGACATCCAGCAGAAGCGAACTCGGTTTGGTCGCCGTGACCAGAATGGTGATGGTGGCGTGGACCTGCAGGAATTCCTCAACACGATGACCGGCACAGACCAGCAGTCCGGGACCGCCCGCTTCAGGAAACTGGATGCTGACGGCAGCGGGCAGATGACACTTTCAGAATTCCTCGCAGAATAGGACGCTGCCATGCGGAACTTGTGTCGGACTCGCTCGCCGTTAATCCGCATCGGACTGCTGTGTGTTTGCCGTCTGACGCTGTTTTTTGCGAACATGCGGGCGGGCTGCGCTGCTGATATTCCGCAGCCTCGCAGTATTGTTGTGATCCTGGCAGATGATCTTGGCTACGGCGATATGCACTGCAACGCGCCGCACACCTGCCGCATTAAAACTCCAAACATGGACCGGCTGGCAGCAGGTGGCCTGCGATTTACGGACGGACATTCCAGTTCGGGCTGCTGTTCACCTTCCCGTTATACTCTGCTGACCGGGCGCTATCACTGGCGAACGTCGCTGCAGTCCGGAATCGTGAGTGTCTGGGACAAACCGCTGATTGCAGAAAAGCGACTGACAATTGCTGAACTGGCTCGCCAGCAGGGCTATCGCACGGCCTGTTTCGGCAAGTGGCATCTGGGGCATGACTGGCCGATCGAACCGGAACTGAAACCACTTTTTACCGGGTTCGGGGGACAGGCAGGTGGTGGCGGCAAGGTGACCGAGCAGATTTCGGCAGCTCACCGGCAGGCATGGCAGTCTGCGTTCTCGCAGCGAATTCCGGGCGGCCCGATCACTCGCGGGTTTGACGAATACTTCGGTACAGACGTTCCCAACTGGCCACCCTATTGCTTTATCGAGGGTGACCGTACTGTCGGGATCCCGGACCGTCTTTTGCCGGCAAAGGATTTCATCAGGAATCAGGCCAGCCTGCAGGGACCTGCGCTGGAGAACTGGTCGCTGCAGGCGGTCCTGCCGGCACTGGCAGAGCGTGCCGAGCAATTCATTCGGCAGCAGTCAGCGGCACAGCAGCCGTTTCTGTTGTATCTGCCGCTCACCACTCCGCACACCCCGCTGGCAGTGAACCAACCGTGGCGGGGCAGCAGTGGCCTCAACAGCGACTATGCGGATCTGGTCATGGAGACGGACGCAGTTGTTGGTCGAGTGCTTGATGCGCTCGATCAGGCTGGTCTGACGAATGATACACTGGTGTTTTTCACCAGTGACAACGGCTGTGCGTCATACATCGGCGTTCCACCGCTGGAGGCTCAGGGACACTTCCCCAGCGGCCCGTATCGCGACTACAAGGCCTCGGTCTTTGAGGGCGGGCATCGAGTTCCGTTTGTGGTTCGCTGGCCGCAGGTTGTCAGTACCGGCCAGGTCTGTTCGCAACTGGTGCAGCAGGCTGACGTGATGGCCACCCTGGCCGACATTTTCAAGGTAACTCTGCCTGCGAATGCCGGCGAAGACAGCTTCAGCCTGCTGCCGCTGCTGCAGGGCAGCAACGCTCCCGTCAGAGCTCAGGCCGTCAACACAGCCTGCAACGGTCTGCCCGCTTACCGGGAGGGATCATGGAAACTGATTCTGCAGCCCGATGCGGCGAATGGAACGGAGGTTCAGTTATATAATCTGGCCGAGGATCCGCGTGAGGCGATGAATCTGGCAGGCAGCGAAACAGACCGAGTGGCTGCGATGCGCAGGGCCTTTGAACAGGTGATTACCTCCGGCCGCAGTACTCCCGGCCCCGGACAGAAAAACGACGTCCGCGTCACTCGCTACCCAAAGACATCGGCTCCCGCAGCGAAGGCCCGCAAATGACACACCAATATCCGGTCTTGGATCGTCGCCACTGCCTTCTCAGCTGTATGCTGCACATCAGCCTGCTGCTGTTTCTTGGCATGCTGGCGGACGCGGCCGCTGAAGAACCTCAGAATCTGCAGATTTACGTGCTGATGGGGCAGTCCAATATGGCCGGACGCGGTCAGATTGAGAAGACTGCGGCCCCGCTGCATCCGCGGATTCTGATGCTGACGAAGGAAGCACGCTGGGAACCAGCAGCCGAACCGCTGCATTTCGACAAGTCAATTGCCGGAGCTGGTCTCGGAGCATCGTTTGCTCAGCGAATGGCCGAGTCTGCTCCGCAGGCCGTCATTGGACTCGTGCCCTGTGCGGTCGGCGGTACTCCATTGTCCCGCTGGCAGAAGGGCGAGGATCTTTATGAACAGGCACTGCAGCGAGTGCGAACGGCACAGAAAAACGGAACTGTCCACGGAATACTCTGGCATCAGGGTGAAAATGATGCACTCGATGTGCAGAAGGCCGAGTCCTATGGGCGACGACTGGCGAAGATGGTGAATGATCTGCGGCAGGATCTTGGCAACAGCAGTCTTCCATTTGTCGCCGGGACTCTGGGTGACTTTCTCAGCGACGATGCCTCGGGTAACCCTTATCACTGGCGGACCGTAAACGCTCAGCTGCAACTGCTGCCCGGGCTCGTGCACGGCACGGCCATTGTCGACGCCGGTGGCCTGAAACCGAAAAGTGACGGCGTGCACTTCGATACTCCCTCACTCAGAACGCTGGGTGAGCGTTATGCAGCAGCCATGCTGCAACTGCAGCAGTCTGCGCAAGAAAAAAACAAATAAGGCCGGTGACTTGGGGGCGGGCCGGTCGGTCACCATTCAGGCAGTAACATCACCAGCCGGTACTGGGAACTGAGATCGTGTCGCAGTTGTTTTCTGAGTTTCGTCTGAAGGACGTGGTGCTGCGAAATCGCATCGCCGTGGCCCCCATGTGTCAGTATTCCTCTGACGATGGTTTTTTGAATGACTGGCATTTCGTGCATCTTGGTTCGCGTGCCGTGGGCGGTGCCGGACTGGTAGTCATGGAAGCTTCAGCGGTGTCTCCGGAAGGACGCATCAGTCCTCAGGATGCCCGCATTTACCATGATCAGCATGTGCCGATGCTGCAGAAAATTACTGGGTTTCTGAAACAGCACGGTGCTGTGCCGGCGATCCAGCTGGCTCATGCCGGCCGCAAGGGCAGTGCGGCAAGACCGTGGGAGGGTGATGGGCATCTGACTGAAGAGCAGGGCGGCTGGCCCACGATCGCGCCGTCAGCCGCTGCCTTCGGGGCACAGTTGCCAAAGCCGCCGCGTGAGATGACGGTGGCCGACATTCAGCGGGTTCAGACATGCTTTGTGGACGGCGCAAAACGAGCACTGGCAGCCGGTTTCGAATGGCTCGAGCTGCATTTCGCGCACGGTTACCTCGCGCATGAGTTTTATTCACCGCTGGCCAATCACCGGACGGACCAGTATGGCGGCAGCTTCGAAAATCGCATTCGCTTCCTGCTGGAAACTCTGGCGGCAGTCCGCGCTGTATGGCCCGAACGGCTGCCACTCACAGCAAGGCTCTCCGTCACTGACTGGACAGCCGGTGGGGTGACGGTTGAGGATTCGATTGAACTTGCCCGCCGGCTGCAGGCTGGCGGACTCGACCTGCTGGACGTCAGTCACGGCTTTGTGACTCCGGATCTTGCAGGAATTCCGTGGGGGCAGGGTTTCATGCTGCCGATCACCGCGCGGATTCGCCGCGAAGCCGGCATCCCGACGGCGGCCGGCTGGATGATCACGGAACCCGCCATGGCCGAAGCGGCAATTTGCGACCAGCAGGCGGACCTCGTCATGCTGGCCCGTGAATTTCTGCGAGATCCCTACTGGCCTTACCATGCAGCACGTGACTTGGGTGTCACTGATCCAGGCAGTGTGCTGCCCGTGCAGTATGCTCGAGCAGTCAGCTGAACGATGGCACGCACAGACGGCCTCGGGGATCAGTTCCCCGAGGCTTCCTGGGCCTTAGGCTGCTCTGTGGTCATTCCCAGCGTCGTGATTCGCGGGATTTCAGCAGTGTGGCATCAGCATCCCCGATGAATTCTTCAGTCTGCGGATCAAACTGCAGCTTGCGTTTCAAAATCCATGCGGCCGCAGCCGCGTGGCAGGCAATGTGCGAACGTCGCATCACTGCAGGATTTGCCGCCGTTGTGCCTCGCGACCTGACGCAGTCAAAGAAATTGCGAGCGTGCACGGACACATCCAGTCCCCGCACACGCTTCACCCCATCGGGAATTTCCTGCTGCAGCGATTCAGGCATCACCACAATCTCGCCCTCGTCACCCGTTTCAACCCAGCCTTCATCACCGATGAACCGCACAGGACATGTGCCCAGACGCGTGATGTAGTGCGGGCTGCGATCGCCAAACGGAGTCGGCAGGAAGTCGATGATCAGCCGGACGCCATTCGCATATCGACAGATGATGTTGTTTTCCGTCGGCTCATACTCAATCGGCATGGTGTCGTCAGCCTTGTTGGCCCACTGGCACAGATCCACGGTGTGTGCCCCCCAGTCCAGCAGGCGAGCACCTGAATCAAAGTCCCAGTACCCCCGCCACTTGCCATCACAGTACGCCTGATTAAAAGGACGCCATGCCGCCGGTCCCAGCCACAGATTCCAGTCCACCTGATCGCGTGATGGCAGAGGCTGGGCCGGCAGCCACGAATTATCCAGCGTTGGAATGTAGACCGACGCATGCATGGTATGCAGTTTCCCCAGTCGGCCCGAATGCACAAGTTCGACTGCTTTTTGGAAGTTGGCCACGCTGCGTCGCTGCGTACCGGCCTGAAACACTCGCCGTTCCGCCTGCATCACATCCGCCAGCTTCTGACAGTCGTTAATCGTGATGCCGCAGGGCTTTTCGCTGTACACATCTTTGCCAGCCTTTGCGGCAAGGATCGATGCGGCCGCATGCCAGCGATCACCCGTGGCAACAATCACGGAATCAATGTCCTGCCGGTCCAGCAGCTCGCGGAAATCACGATACAGACGGCAGTCCGTGTTCCCGTAGGCGGTGTCCACCAGCTTCCGGCCGGCATCGCGTCGAGTCTGCTGCACGTCAGCAATCGCCACACACCTGACATCCTCGAACTTCAGCATCGCAGTCAGGTCGTAGGTGCAGCGAGGCCCGATGCCGATGACACCGAGAGTCAGTCGTTCAGACGGGGCCGTGAAACCGCCACGCCCCAAAGCACTGGCCGGGACAACCAGCGGAGCCGCGACAGTGGCCGCCGACTGCAAAAAAGCACGACGCGAAGGCTTGCGAAGCCCTGATCCGGAAACGGCTGCCACTGACATAGAAAGACTCTTTTCATTTAGACGAATACCCGGCAGTCACTGAGCCCCGATATAGCTCAGTCTACAGAACTTTCTGCCAAAAAACAGCGGAAACAGGGACAGACTTCCCCGCAGGTTTCTCGCCGGCACCCCGTTGTGCTAGTCTTTCACCTTGCGGCAGGCCGGTTCTGCTTTCCGGTCGGCCACCCAAAATCCAATCCGTTTCTTTTCGCATGTCTACGCTGCCGCCAGCCAATATCACTGACTCAACTACTGCCAACTCGCCGCGCATCACACCTGGCTGGCAGCTTGAACTGTCGCAGGCTATCCGCAGTGGCAACGAGCTGCTCAGACGCCTGCAGCTCACCGCTGAACAGTTCCCCGACCTGCTGCCGGATTCCGCCACGGTCGACTTTCCGGTCCTTGTGCCACACAGCTTTCTCAATCGCATGCAGCCGGGAAATCCTCGGGATCCGCTGCTGCTGCAGGTCTTGCCGCAGAATTCTGAAATTTCCTCGGCACCCGGCTTTTCCGCCGATGCGGTCGGAGATCTGTACGCTCGTCTCAGCCCGGGACTGCTGCACAAGTATCATGGCCGAGTGCTGCTGGTGGCGGCAGGGGCCTGCGCCGTTCACTGCCGCTACTGTTTTCGTCGCCAGTATCCGTACGCGGAAGAACCTCGCCGGCTGGAAGACTGGGAACCTGCTATGGCCGAGATCGAAGGCAACAGCGAGATACGCGAAGTGATCCTCAGCGGTGGCGACCCGCTGGTGCTCAACGACGGTCGACTGACTCAGCTTTGCCAGCGAATCGCCCGCATTCCTCATATCGACCGCATTCGCTTTCACACGCGACTGCCCGTTGTGCTGCCATCTCGAGTCACAGCAGAATTGTGCTCGCTGCTGACCAGCCTGCCGCAGCAGGTGCTGCTGGTGGTACACGCCAATCATGCGGCTGAAATTCGTGATGACTGCCTTGCAGCGCTGCGGAAACTCGTACAAGCCGGCTTGCCAGTACTCAATCAGGCCGTACTGCTGAAGAACATCAACGACTCGCTCGAGGCTCAGGAACAACTCAGCCTCAGCCTCGTAAATGCGGGAGTCCTGCCGTACTATCTGCATCAGCTGGATCGAGTTGACGGAACGCAGCACTTCGAAGTCTCAGAAGACATCGGCCAGCAGCTAATAACGGCTCTGCAGGCGCGGCTGCCAGGTTACGCTGTCCCTCGGTATGTGCGTGAAATTCCGGGCGCGTCCGGAAAAACACCACTGCTCCGAGAATCCCCCTGACACCCAATTATCCCCCGGAATTTTCTCCATGCCGTCCGACACAACTTGCAGACTGTCAGGATTGCGATCGCTGGCCGGCGTTCTTGTGCTGCTGGCTACATCCGCCGGTACGGTGCAGGCCGCACCTCCCGCGCCCCGTCCGAATATCATCATCATTCTTAGCGACGACATGGGCTTCTCTGACATCGGCTGCTACGGCGGCGAGATTCGCACTCCCGCACTGGACTCCCTGGCTGCCGGCGGACTGCGTCTCACTCAATTTTATAACACCGCACGCTGCTGCCCAACACGAGCCAGCCTGCTGACGGGACTGTATCCACATCAGGCCGGCATCGGACACATGATGGATGACCGCGGACTGCCCGGATATACCGGAAATCTCAATGCCAGTTCACGCACTATCGCCGAGCTTCTGCAGCCCGCCGGCTACCGCAGCTACGCTGTCGGCAAGTGGCACGTAACGCGACATACCGCAGCCAGCGGCCCCAAACATAACTGGCCGCTGCAGCGAGGCTTTGCTGGATTCTATGGGACCATCCACGGAGCCGGCAGCTTCTATGATCCGTCTTCACTCGTACGCGACAATCAAATGATCTCGCCATACGCCGACCCGCAATACCAGCCGCAGACCTACTACTACACGGATGCCATCACGGACCATGCCATCGGCTTCGTCCGACAGCACACTCAGCAGCATCCTAAGCAGCCATTCTTCCTCTACGTCGCCTGGACCGCTGCACACTGGCCAATGCACGCATTGCCTGAAGATATCGCCCGCTATCGCGGGCATTATGACCAGGGATATCAGCCGGTACGCGAAGCCCGGTTTCGCCGCGCCGCCGAACTCGGCCTGATCGATCCCGCTCAGCCCATGGCGCCAGGATTCGGGGACTGGAACACCATGCCAGACAAAGCGTGGGAATCCGCCTGCATGGAAGTTTACGCAGCGATGGTCGATCGCATGGATCAGGGTATCGGACGACTGATGCACGAGCTGCAGCAGACCGGACAAGCTGAACAGACCCTCGTATTCTATTTGCAGGACAACGGTGGCTGTGCCGAAACCGTGGGACGCACCGGAAATCGCCAGCACCCCGATATCCCGCGACCGGCTCAGCCCACTCTGCCCGTGATGAAACCGGAAGAGTTTGCCGCTGGCGGAAGCACTCCCGCTCAGACTCGCGACGGCTTCCCGGTGCGAATGGGAAAACAGGTCATGCCAGGACCAGCAGACACGTACGTCGCATACGGGCGAGCCTGGGCTACAGTCTCAAATACACCATTTCGCGAATACAAACACTGGGTTCACGAGGGCGGAATCAGCACGCCGCTGATTGTCCACTGGCCCGCCGGAATCGCAGCACGCGGTGAAGTGCGTCACACCCCCGGACATCTGATTGATATCGCTGCCACCTGCTGCGACGTCGCCGGAGCCTCAGTACCTGCGACCACACAGCCGCTCGAAGGACTCAGCCTGCTCCCGGTTTTTGCTGGCCAGCCGCTGCAGCGGGAAGCACTTTACTGGGAACACGAGGGCAACCGGGCTGTCAGAGCCGGACGCTGGAAACTGGTCGCAAAACATGACCAGCCATGGGAGCTTTATAATGTGGACACCGATCGAGTCGAATCGCAAAATCTGGCCGCAGCAGAACCCGACAAAGTCCGTGAACTCAGCGGCATGTATGACCGCTGGGCAGCACGAGCCTCTGTGGCGCCGTGGCCACTTCCGGAAACTCGCTGACCAGCCGGTACCGTTATCAGGATACAAATATGATGAATACTTTTCTGCGATCACTGCTGCTGGGAATCAGCCTGCTGGCAAATGGAACCTTTGCTGCTGCTGCTGATCGCCCGAATGTCATCTTTATCCTTGCAGATGACCTCGGCTGGACCGATCTGGGCTGTCAGGGGTCGCACTACTACCAGACTCCTGCAATCGATCGACTGGCATCACAGGGGCTAAGATTTACCAATGGTTACACCTGCGGACCAAACTGTCAGCCGACTCGGGCAGCTCTCATGTCCGGCCAGTATGGGCCGCGAACCGGAGTCTACACAGTGGGTGGTGTCGACCGCTTCAACTGGCAGACTCGCCCGCTCACACCGGTCGACAACGTCACCGAGCTGCCGCTCACTGTACGGACTGTCGCCAACGTCATGCAGGATGCCGGATACGACACCGCGATGTTTGGAAAATGGCATCTCGGACAAAAAGACACCCATCACCCCGGCAAACGCGGTTTCAACGAAGCTCTGGTCACCATGGGAGCCCACTTTGACTTTAAAACCGAGCCTCCGGTCGAATACCCGAAAGGTCAGTATCTGGCCGATTTCCTGACCGATCGCGCAGTGCATTTCATCAGCCGGCGACGCGATCGCCCCTTCTTCCTGTACCTGCCGCACTTCGGAGTACATTCGCCGCACGTCGCCAAACCCGAGCTGGTGCAGAAGTTCAAAAATCTCAAGACCAGTGAGGGGCATTCCAATCCTGTTTATGCAGCGATGATTGCCAGTGTGGATGAAAGCGTCGGACGAATCCTCGCCACGCTGGAACAGCAGGGACTGGCGGAAAACACCGTTGTCATTTTCAGCAGCGACAACGGCGGAGTCGGCGGATATGTCAGAGAAGGTGTCAAGGCCAGCGGTGACGTTACCGACAATGCTCCGCTGCGGTCCGGCAAAGGCTCACTCTACGAGGGTGGGGTGCGAGTGCCGTGGATCGTACGCTGGCCCGGACGGATACCGCAGGCAGTCACCGAAGCCCCGATCATCAGCACAGACCTGCTGCCGACGCTGGCTGAACTTGCGGGGGCCAAACTGCCCGCAGACCAGCAACTGGATGGAATCAGTCAGGTGGAATGCTTCATCAGTGGTGGCACAAAAGTTCCGCAGCGTGATCTGTTTTGGCATTTTCCAGGATATCTGGGAGCGGGTCCGGGACAATGGCGAACTCTGCCCGCCGGAGCCATCAGATCAGGAAACTGGAAGCTGCTGGAATTCTTCGAAGACGGGCGGCTGGAACTCTACAACCTCGCAGCCGATCCATCTCAGCAGAAGAATCTGGCCGCAGCGGAACCAGAGCAGGCTCAGCTGCTGCACAAACGACTGCTGGCCTGGCGTCAGAACGTCTTAGCCAAAATGCCCGCGCCCAATACAAATATCGAAGCTCCGGCAGTCAACCCGTCCAACAACGCCCTGAACAAAACAGGGCAGGGCAAGGGCAAAAAAGGGAAAGCCAAAGCAAAGGCTGCCGCAGACGAGTAAGCGGGGCAGCGGTACCGTGCCGTAGCCGTCTTAGTCATCTCAGTGACAGCAAAACACCCACCACGATCCTGACCGCCGACCACGAATCCTCCCGTCGCCCCACTGAATTGGGACGATGGGAAATTCACCCCAAAACGCACCTCCAGCCTGCGAACAATGCTCCACCCCGGCCCTCTCCTCGTACTCAGTCCGCCCTGGCGGACGGTACTCGTACTCGAATGCCGCAGCCCCCCTAACCGCTGAACGCTGCCAAGAATTCAAATTCGAGCACGCGAACGAATTGCACCCGCAACTCGTTCGTGTCCATTAGCGGTTCAAAAACTGCCAACTGATCCATACCAAAGAATAGAGTTTCGAGAGCCTTTCACGTTTCCCATCGCGGCTTCGCATGAGACCAACACTTTGCACAGCACCTGCATGGAAACGGGAAAACGGTATCGTCACTACTCCCACGGTGCGCAATCCAGAAACAAGCCAAACGCAAGGTGCAATGCGCGGGCTGCTAAATCCACCTGCCTGTCCCTCTCATCCATGTCCGTGTCTCCGCGCCTCCGTGAGAAAATTTCCACGCAGCGAACACAGCCTGGACCCCGCAGCGTCAGTTCAGGGGCCAAAACGCACCGAGGCCCCTCGAACTCACACCGTCAGACTCCCGCCCACGGCTCACCACATCGATCACTGACCACTACCTCTGACATTTCGGGCAGTAAAACGTCGACCGCTGCGACTGGACGATGCGACGAATGCTGGCTAGCCCGCATGTCGGACAGAGCTCACCTTCCCGATCATATACCCGATGGTGGTTCTGATATCCGCCATCCTGATTCAGTGCATTGCGATAGGTGCCGTCATTCAGAGTTGACCCTTCATAGCGAATCGCCGTCTGCAGCACCTGCCGAACGGCTTCATCCATCGCCTGCAACTGGTGGCCGCGTACCCGATCGGCTCGGCGTCGAGGAGCAATCCCGGCCAGATGCAGTATCTCACTGGCATACAAATTACCAATCCCGGCGACCAGCGACTGTTCCAGCAGGGCCACCTTGATCGGACGAGAAGTTCGGGCAAGTCGCTGCTTCCATTCGGATGTGGTCATCTCCAGAGCATCCGGCCCCAGCCGATCACGCAGTGCCTGCATCCGAGCTTCGTTCAGCAGCGAAACTGTCCCCAGACCACGACGATCCCAAAACCGCACCTGTGCCGCCAGTCCCGCAACTGGCTGCATATGCAGAATTAGTCGCAGGTGCAGGTCGGTCGGGGGTGCGGAAACCAGCAGCAGGCCCGTCATTCGAGGTTCAATGACGATCACATCCCCCGAATTCAAATTCAGCAGAACCCGTTTCCCCAGCCGGCCGACTGTCTGAATTTTTGTGCCGTGCAATTGTCCAAAGGAATCACGATCAGGGAAGACCGGGATCGGCTGTCGCGGGCACGGGCAGAATTCCACAGCCGTCAGTCGCCGATTTTCGCAGTGCTGACGGACACCCCGCACCATGGTCTCTACTTCCGGCAATTCGGGCATTTTCGATTCTTTCTTCGCCTTCCAACATTCCCTACAGGCCCCTGCTGCAGCTCAGACAAGCATGCAGCAGGCACATGCTGCCGCCGGTGAATATCCATAAGTCTATGTTGCGAATCGTGTTATATCAATTCAGACGAAACCTTTCAGGGGCTCTGCGAAAATCAACAGGCTGTCAACATGGCATTTTCAGGAGATTTGGATAATATCAGCGGGGAAGGACAGCAGCCGGATTTGGTCGGAAAACTCGGAATGACCCCCAGGACCCGCATTCTGGATAAAACCAGTACTCTGGGTAATTGGTGGAATTTCCTTGACGTTAAGCCAAATCCCGACGAAGCTAGAGTCATGGAATTCCAACTTTTGCTGTGCTGCGGGTCTGATCCCAGCTGAACATTAGCTGGCAATGGCCATCGGCGGTTACAGTCACCGGGAACTTCGCAAGGTCTTTTCGATGCCACTTTCTTTCAGGCCCGTATCTGGTTTGCGCCTTTGCTGGTCCCGCATTTTCCAGCGTGCAGTGATTGCAGCAACGATTTCAGCAACGGGTGCATCGGTTGTGCAGGCCGGTGACAACCAGCCCGCACCACTGCCCCCGGTCATGCAGTCTTCAAAGCTGCGATTGCAGGCCAGACTGGCGGCCGAGCAGGGTGACTTCCTGCAGGCTGCAGTTGCTCTTGAGCAGGCCGCATTGGTCGTTGGCGATCGCGACACGGCTAAGAAAGCCAGTGCCGGCCGCCAGCAACTGGAAGCACAGGGCGGTGCCATGGCCGACTTTCAGTCGCTCATGACGCTGATCATGGAACAAACTGCGCCTCCCGCTCAGTGGATCATGCGTGGCGACGAAACCGGCTCGATGACTCCCTACATGCAGGGGGTTTTCGTTGGCGCCCCGGCACTTGCTGGTGCCATGGCCATGACCTTCGACAACTCGCGTCTTGCCACAGCCGCTGAACTGGCCCGCACAGCCAACAGCAACGCCGACGTGCAGGAAGCCTCGGCTCTACGACTGGTTTCGCTTCCCCGACTTGAAGCAGAGTTGGCTCGCCTGCAGAAAGCCGGTCAGCCGATTCCTGCTGATGCTGCTGCTCTTGCTGGACTGACCGAAGTTCAGTTCCTCTTTGTATTCCCCGACTCTGGTGACGTCGTGATCGGTGGTCCTGCCGGTGCCTGGGCACAGGATCAGAACGGCCGCAACATCAGCACTGACACTGGTCGCCCGACGCTCCAGCTCGACGACCTTGTAACGCTTAGCCGCACCTTCGCTGACAACGGCGGCGGTTTCTTCATGTGCACAATTGACCCAAAGCCACAGCAGGTAAAAGCCGTACAGCAGTACGCCTCACAGCTGCAGCTTTCGGCTCGTAATGTCCGTCAGGAAACCCAAAAGCTCGAAGAACTGCTCGGCCTGCAAAATGTGACCGTGGCCGGCGTCCCTGCGGACTCCCGCGTCGCCTCTGTCATTGTCGACGCAGACTACCAGATGAAGCTGATCGGTATCGGTCGACGCGATGGCGCCGCCGGAATGAAAAGCTACTTTGAATTGGCCGGTCGTGAAGAACGCCGTGGCGCCGCAATGGACGCACTGCGGTGGTGGATGACGGTCGGCTATGACGCAATTCGGGTCGCTCCGGATCGTCGCTCCTTCGAATTCACCGGACGATCTGTCCGTTGCCAGGCTGAAAATCAGCTGGTCAAAGCCGATGGAAGCCGCACTGCAACCGGGAAAGCCGACGGTGCCAACGCCGAATTCGCCAGACTGTTCACAGAACATCTGCCGCAGCTCGCCGAGAAGGACGCCGTCTTCGCTGATCTGCAGAATATCTTCGACCTGGCACTGGCTTCAGCCATGATCAATACCATGGACCTCGATCGCCAGGCTGGCTGGCAGCCAGCGGTGTTCACCACCTCAGCCGCTTTCGAAACTCAGTCTGTTGAAGTCCCCCAGGAACTGATGACCGCAGCCGCTTCAAGAGCTTTCCGTGATGGCAGCATCGTGGTGCAGGTGGCTGGCGGTATCAAAGTTGATCTGCGTGATGTGATCAGCAACCCGCAAAGCTTCACAACAGCCCCTGAAGTCTCCACACAGGCTCGCAATGCCAGCCCGGTCGGTCAGACCGGTCGCTGGTGGTGGGACGCCGCTGTGCGTTAATCGACAGCCGCAATGAACTGATAACAGAACTCAAAACTTCACAGGCCGGAACCAGCAACGGTTCCGGCCTGTTGCTTTTCCCGGTCATTCCTGTTCCACCAGAACCCAAATACCAGTCAGCTGAAGTGCGCGAGCACAGATTCGCGATTCGGATTCCGGATCACACCACGCTCGGTAATTATCGCGTAAATCAGCTCAGCAGGCGTCACGTCAAACGCCGGATTATAAACATTTACACCTGCCGGCACGGTTCGACGCCCGAACCCTGTCGTGATCTCCTCCGCACTCCGCTGCTCAATCGGAATTCCAGCCCCCGTCTCAAGACTCAGATCAAAAGTGCTGGAAGGAGCAGCCACGCAGAACGGAATTCCATGATGTTTTGCCAGGACGGCCACTCCATACGTGCCAATCTTATTGGCTGCATCCCCGTTGGCAGCTATCCGATCGGCTCCGACAATCACTAGATCCACGCGGCCTTCACGCATCACCTGAGCCGCCATATTGTCACAGATCACCGTCACCGAGATGCCTCGCTGCTGCAGCTCCCATGCCGTCAGCCTGGCCCCCTGTAACAGGGGACGAGTTTCATCGGCAAAAACATGCAGGCTCTTTCCGGCTCGCACAGCGGAAAAAATAACAGACAGTGCCGTACCGTCACCCGCAGTTGCCAGCCCGCCCGCATTGCAGTGCGTCAGAACACTCATGCCGGTTTGCAGCAACTGCGATCCGTGCTTGCCAATCGCCAGACACATGTCGCGATCTTCAGCATCAATGCAGCGAGCCTCCGACAGTAAATGATCATGAAGTTCAGCAGAACTGCAGGCCGGCAACAGCTCGATACTTCGCTGCATCCGGTCCAAAGCCCAGAACAGATTCACAGCCGTGGGCCTGCTGCCCGCCAGAAACTGACAGCAGTTACTGAGCCCGGACCGAAACTGATCAGTCGTGTCCTGTCGCATTCCCTGCAGCGCCAGTACGACGCCGTAAGCAGCCGAGACACCAATGGCCGGTGCCCCGCGGACACGCAGCACACGAATCGCTTCCCACACCTGCTGCACCGTACGGCAGTCAATCTCACGATACTCCTCTGGCAACAGTGTCTGGTCAATCAAATGCAAACTGCCTGTTGCTGCATCACCAGCCCACCGCAATGTTTCGTACTCAGCCATTCCCGCATTCTTTCCAATCTGACAATCAGCCATCAGTCAAATCGTTGTTTCGAAAGAAACTGCACGGGCAACGACGTACGGCCATCCACAACCAGGTCGGCCGCAGCTGCTCCTAAAACGGGAGTAAACTTAAAACCATGACCAGAGAAACCTGCGGCTGTCACCAAAGGGTACTCAGGATGACGATCAAACAGGAAATGCCCGTCCGGACTCATGGAGTACAAACAGACGGCTGATGCACACGCATCCGCCTGCAGCCCGCGCAGGCAGTTGGCGGCAAAAGCATCCACCGAAGCCTGGTCCACAGGACGGATCTGCCGGTCCACCGCCGATGCTTCGGACACCGCATCTCCACCCGTGTGCTCACCCACCTTCACCCGCTGGCCGTCCACTGCCGGCAGCCCGTAAAACTGCCCGCCCGGCAGATCAATCAGGAAGATCGGCGTCTGCCATCGATCCGCCCAGGCTGCCGACTGCAGCGGATACCAGAACAGTGTCTTTCGCCTGACGGTAATCAGAGGCCTGTATTCAGGCAACAGCTGCGAAGTCCAGGGCCCGCATGTCATCACCGCCGCGGCCGCCGCAGAGCGCCCGCCTGTCGTTTCAACCTCCACGGAACTCGGAGTGCATCGCAGTCGGAGAACTCGCTCGTCGCTCCTGACCACCGCTCCGCACGCTCGCGCCCGCTGCAGCATCGCGCCCACACATCGTTCCACCCACAAATAACCGGCAGTCGACTCCACCGTGACCTCATGATCCTCCGGCAACTGCAGCACCGGATACTCACGACAGGCCTCCACTGCACTCAGATTGCGGATCTGCAGGCCGTGCTCGAGAGCAGCCAGGCGGGCCCCGGCGATCACTTCCGAATGGGCTGCACCGCTGAGCACCAGATCACAGCGCTGCAGCAGAGACAAATCGGACTCAGCTTCCACCTGCTGCCACAGATCCCACGAACGATGCAGCAGCGGCACATAATCCGGATGCTCAAAATACGCCTTCCGAATAATCCGCGTCTCGCCGTGTGAACTGCCGAGGCTGTGCGGAGGATTGTGCTGGTCCAGACCCAGCACCTTCAGACCACGCCGACTCAGCTCTCGCAGCGTTGCCGAGCCGAACCCGCCGCAGCCAATCACAATCACATCCCACGACATATGCACAGCCCGCATTCAGATCCGCAGAAATATCTTCTGCCGGTACAGCCAGAGCAAAAACAGCCAGTACACCGCAAAGGTGGTCGCAGGCAACGTTATCGGTCCGTACCACAGAGGATCCAGAGCCCTTGGACCAAACACATTCTCAAGAACACCTGTGAAATGCACCCGCACGACCTGCTCACGCACCCAGCCGCTGATCGTCTGGCCCAGCATGTAAGTCAGAATCGAATTGGTTCCCACAACCACCAGCGGAAATGCCAGAATCCGCAGCGGCAAAATATCAAACAGCAGATAGAACACGGCCAGCATCGCTATTACGTATCCGCCACTGAACAGCACCCACGAAGGCGTCCAGATTCGCTTCACAATCGGACAAACAGTTTGATGCGCCGCCACACCCAGCACAAAACAACCGACAGCCAGCACCAGCAGCAGCCCCAGTTTTTCCACGGCTGTTCGCTGATTACTGAACAGCAGCTGCCCGCAGATAATCCCAAGCAGCGTGGTGCCAATTGAAGGAATGAAATTCAAGGTCGCGTAACCACCACGATTCGGCTCGTAAGGATCTGTATTCGAAAAGAACCACTGCCGGTACCACGCCGGCTGCTGCGGTTCGGCGGCTGCAGCCGACTTCCCGGGCTCAGCAGCAGCGTCAGCGGGTGCCGCTGACGGCTCCGTTGCGGTTGGCCCGGTCTGCTGCGGCGGGTCCTGCAGGGCAGAAAAATCAGCGGGCAGCGGGGGAGTATCCTCCAGAACTGCCGGAGCAGGCGCAGGAACAGGAGCAGTCTGCGGCTGTCCTGCCGGTTCCTGAACAGACGGCAGCACTGCCAGACGCCATGGAGCAAAACGAATCCGCGGCCGAACCGGATTTGCAGCCTGAACCGGCACGTCCGCTGCAGGCTCCGGCGACTTCTCGGACCGCAGCCGCGGCAGCAGCCACCGGTCGAAGAAAAAGGCTGCATTACCGTTCTTCGACCACGCAGCCATTGACCCCGTAAAGACCTCTGTCTCCTCCTCTTTCTCTGCCTGCACGGCATTGACCGAGGAAAAATCATAATCGGCCGGCGGTTGATTCAGACGAAACCAGCCCCAGTAGCCAGTCAAAATAATCGCCAGCGCAGCAAACTGCACAGCCACTCGTCGGTTGAGCAGCAGCCAGGCAAAGAAGTATCCCAGACCAATTTGGCACAGCACGTTGGGAAAGATCCAGTTTGTGCGATCTTTACCCATTGAAGATAAAAAGACGCCAATCAGCACCAGGATCACAGAGCGTCCGAAAGCATGACCGGCTCGACGCAGCCAGCCATGCCCGCGAGCTTCACGACGCGCGTACGAATACGGCATCGAAACACCAACCATGAACATAAATGCCGGCTGAATCAGATCCCAGAACGACACCATCCAGTTGTTGCGGATGCTGACCCATGCAGGATGATCAAAATGAAATCCCACCTGCTTCCAGAATGCTCGGTCATACTGCTGCCAGACGGGTGCTGACTCACTGATCTTCGAAAACGCCAGCAGCCCAAATCCTCCCGCCGCCAGCATCATCATGATGAAGCCCCGAAAGGCGTCCAGCGAAACCAGACGTTCTGCGGGAGGCGTCGAGACCGAGCGATCCTGCAGACGACCCGGACGCTGACGGCGCGGAGGCTCAGCGACAGATCCGCTGCCACCTTGCTCAGCGATACCGGACACCGCCCCATTACCCCCGAGATCCTCAATCCGCTTCGATACCGCACTCGCAGGTTTCCCCGCAGAATTCTGCGGCTGACCGCCCGCCGCCAATGACAACCTCGGAGCCTCCGTCAGATCCGGCCCCCGAGGATGGTCCTCCAAAGACAGCACATATTTGACGACTCGCAGGCGATCCATTCGCGTCCGCATGGAGGCTCCTTCGCTCAGAGGACACAACAGGAAACCCAGTGACCTGCACGCGGACGCCGGCTGCTTCCTTGCTGCGTCCGCCCGCCGAATTCCACGGGCAACAGACCACCTGAACCAGCAATTCTTGCCGATTTGGACTTTCGGATCAATTGCAGACTGCAACCGGCGGCGATGCACCATGCAACTTCCGGACTGCTCTGGTCGCCCCGCCCCTGCCCCGACCGGCCCCCTCCGACAACCGCACCTACCCGAAATCTTAACAAAAGTGAATGTTTCGGACGCGTTTTCGCACTTCCATCCCCAAATTGTGAATCCGCCGAGTGAATTAACAATCACTTAACAATTGCAGCTGAAATACGTCTATGGAAGCAAAAGGGCTCATCGAGGGGAATTTTGTGAAGGTTCAAACACTCTTTGTCAGCTGCCTGCTGGGGCTGCTCGCCGGATGCGGCAAGCCGCCGGCGGATGTGCCGACAGTGCCAATTCATCCTGTCAGCGGAATCGTCACACTGGACGACAAAGCCATCGAAGGAGCCCGCCTGACTCTAATCAGCCTTCAGGGGCAGCAGCCAGGGGACATCACTCCCAACGGCATCTCCGATGCGGAGGGCAAGTTTCAGATTTCGACGTATGCTGTCGGCGATGGTGCCCCGGATGGCGTGTACGCCATCACCGTCTCGTGGCCCGAGATTCGTAACGCAGGCGGCAGTGAGCCCGAATATGGCAAGGAACGTCTGCCAAAAAAATACCAGCAGTCCGAGCAGTCGGGGTTTGTGGTCACTGTGAGTAAGGATCTGGTGGAACCGCTGAAACTGGAACTGAAGAGCAAATAGGGCGATCCCTTTTGGATCATGGTGTAAAACATTTGTTTTGTGATTGTCACCTCGGGGTGGAGGTGGCAGGAAATTTTTTCAGGGAGTGCGAGGTCCATGGTGAAGTTGTCTGAACGGAAGATGCGAGGATTCACGCTGATCGAGTTGCTGGTGGTGATTGCCATCATCGCCATTCTTGTCGCGCTGCTGTTGCCTGCAGTGCAGCAGGCTCGCGAAGCCGCTCGCCGCACACAGTGCAAAAACAATCTTAAGCAACTGGGACTGGCACTGCACAACTATGAAAGCACTTACGGGATGTTTCCCCCCAGCCGTATCACGCTGCAAAACCCCACGTTTCAGATTTCCTGGAACACAATGATCCTGCCGTACATTGAGCAGGACAACGCTTACCGTCAGTACAACACGAATGTGAACTGGTTCACCGCAGTCAATGATCCGGTCACAACAATCCAGTTGCCGGCCTTTGTCTGCCCCTCAACACCAGGCAGCAGGCCGCTGCCCACTGTCACATTGTATACCGCCATTTCCAACCGTACTCGCACAAATCAGCCGGTCTGGGGCTACAATGACTACGGTTCCATCAATGCCGTTCGTAATGCATTCATCGTGATGGCCGGGCGGCCTTCAATCGGCACGAAGGACGCAATGGGTGCCATGGGGCGTGGTCCGGGCGGCACAAAGATTCGTGACATCACTGACGGTACCTCCAACACATTGCTGCTCGGCGAAGATGCAGGCCGTCCACGACAGTACATCGGTCGTCAGCCGGGCCTGAATCCGCGAGTCGGCAATGCGGCCTTTGGAACTCAGTTCGTAGCCGATGGCTGGGGCTGGGCCGATATCAACAACGGATTCAGCGTCGACGGATCCAATACAGCCGGCCTGCAGAATGACACCAGCAACAGCGGGAACACCACCATCGTGGGACGCTGCACCATGAACTGCACCAACGACAGCGAATTCTACTCGTTCCACACAGGCGGCATCCAGACGGTACTGGCTGACGGCTCAGTCCGCTTCCTGTCGGAAAACATGTCCGCTGCAGTGCTGGCAGGTGCCATCACGCTGCAGGGCGGTGAAGTAATCGGCGAATTCTGATCTCCAGCCGCGGACTCCCGCGGCTGCAGTGATAGTCGATCAGCAGTAAGAGGGCTCCGAGTTTTCTCGGAGCCCTCTTTCGTTTGTTCCTGTTGTTGCCGACTTCACTGCAGGCTGGCTGTCGCCTGCTCACATGTGACAAACAACGGGATGACCTGATCCAGGCCCGCAATCGAAAATGCTGTCGAACCAAAACTGTTCAGGCCGCACAGTGCCAGCTCTCCCTGACGGGCCCGCAGGGCCTTCTGCAGCAGCACGCAGCGTCCCCAAAACGCTGATCCGATGAATCGCACGTTGACCAGATCCAGGACCAGCAGCGGAGGCTCCAGTGTCCGGGCAACTTCCACAGACAGACCAGCAGCATCCAGATCGTTTTCAAACAGACTGGCAAACTGCTCAGCAGGACGCAGTACTGTGACCGACCGCAGTCCCGAAACACCCTCTTCACTGGCCATGCTGTGCATCCGCTTTCAACGCTGATTAAAGTGCCATGATCCCCCGTTGGTCAGGGATTATCGCAAAACCCCGATTTTGATCAATTGAGTTCAGAACCGTCCGCAAAGTTGCAGCAAGTGTGCGGACCTGCGAGATTCTGAATTACGGGTACGAATTTCCAGTTCTCTGCGTTTTCTCAATCGGCCTGCCCCATGAGTTCAGCACAAAAACCGAAGGTGGTCGTCGTCACCGGCGTCTCGCGAGGCCTCGGACAAGCCATGGTTCGCAGATTCTGCCAGGCCGGACACAGAGTCTGCGGATGTGCTCGCAGTGCCGAACGCCTGGCACTGCTGCAGGAACAGGCGGGCAGCAATTGCCTGCTGCAGCAGGTTGACGTTGCCGACCCTGCAGCAGTTGCTGCCTGGGCCGCAGCCGTCATTGAAGCCGTCGGACCTCCGGATCTGCTGCTCAATAATGCCGCGATGATCAACGCCAATCGCAGTCTGTGGGAGATCACTGACCGCGAATTTCGACAACTCATCGATGTTAACGTCAACGGCGTCTTCCATGTCCTGCGGGCCTTCCTGCCGAGCATGGTCAAACGTCGCCGCGGGGTGATCGTCAACTTCAGCTCAGGCTGGGGACGCTCCGTCTCCGCGCAGGTCGCTCCCTACTGCGCATCAAAATGGGCCATCGAAGGACTCACGCAGGCTCTGGCCGAAGAATTGCCCTCCGGTATGTGCGCCGTCCCGCTCAATCCCGGCGTCATCAATACTGATATGCTTAGAAGCTGCTTCGGCAGCGGTGCCGCCTACTACCCGGAAGCCGATGAATGGGCTGAACGAGCCGTTCCATTCCTGCTGGGAATCACGGAAGACCACAACGGCATGCCACTGACCGTACCCGGCTGAAGATGCACGTTCCCGCCAAACCACCGCCTATACTCCCGCAGGTCCTTGCACGATTGATTCTCCCTGATATTGTTCGCCGCTGCCCAAACCTGATATCCACAGCACGGAACTGATTCCCATGAGCCAACTGAACAAGTACAGCAGCAAAATTACTCAGCCCGCCTCCCAGGGCGCTTCACAGGCCATGCTTTACGCCACCGGCATGTCGGCCGAAGACATGAATAAGGCACAGGTCGGAATCACCAGCGTCTGGTACGAAGGCAATCCCTGCAATATGCACCTCGGCGATCTCGCCGCACGAGTGCGTGAAGGGGTGCAGGCCGCCGGGCTCGTCGGAATGCGTTTCAACACCATCGGTGTCAGCGATGGCATCTCGATGGGAACCGACGGTATGTCGTTTTCCCTGCAGTCACGTGACCTCATCGCAGACTCGATCGAAACCGTCATGTCGGCTCAGTGGTACGACGCCAACATCTCCCTGCCCGGCTGTGACAAAAACATGCCAGGCTGCCTGATCGCCATGGCTCGCCTTAATCGTCCATCGCTCATGATTTACGGCGGTACAATTCGCCCCGGCTGCAGCCCCAAAGGCGAAAAACTGGACATCGTTTCAGCATTCCAGTCCTACGGCGAATACATCAGCGGTCGAATTTCTGAAGACGATCGCGTCGGAATTGTCCGTAAAAGTTGTCCCGGCGCAGGTGCCTGCGGCGGCATGTACACAGCCAACACCATGGCATCGGCCATCGAAGCCATGGGCATGACTCTGCCGTACAGCTCGTCGATCCCGGCCGAGGATCCCGCCAAACTGGAAGAATGTTTCCAGGCCGGTGCAGCCATCCGCAATCTGCTGGAACTGGATCTCAAACCCCGCGATATCATGACTCGCGCGGCCTTCGAAAACGCCATGGTCCTGATCATGGTTACCGGGGGCTCTACCAACGCGGTGCTGCATCTCATCGCGATGGCTCGCGCAGCCAGCGTTGCTCTCACAATTGACGATTTTCAGACCGTCAGTGACCGTATTCCGTATCTGGCCGACCTGAAGCCCAGCGGCAAGTATGTGATGGAAGATCTGCATTACATCGGCGGAACACCCGCGGTCCTCAAGTACCTGCTGGAAAAGGGCCTCATCGACGGCAGCTGTATGACAGTCACAGGGAAAACTCTGGCAGAAAATCTCAGCAGCCTGCCCAGCCTAAAACAGGGTCAGCAGATCATTCGACCGCTGGAAAATCCGATCAAGGAAACCGGTCATATCCGCATCATGCGCGGCAATGTTTGCCCGGATGGCGCAGTGGCAAAGATTACGGGCAAGGAGGGACTTGTATTTTCCGGCCCGGCTCGCTGCTTCGACTCGGAAGAACTGATGCTGCGAGGTCTTGAGCAGGGACGGATCCAAAAGGGTGACGTTGTCGTGATTCGGTACGAGGGTCCTCAGGGTGGCCCCGGCATGCCGGAGATGCTGACACCGACCTCCGCCATCATGGGTGCCGGCCTCGGATCAGACGTGGCCCTGCTGACTGATGGTCGCTTTAGCGGTGGCTCGCACGGTTTTATCGTCGGCCATATTACGCCGGAAGCCCAGGCGGGTGGAGTTTTGGCGTTGCTGCAGGACGGCGACAGCCTCACGATTGACGCGGAAAAGAACGAAATCAACGTCGCTCTGACAGCCGACCTGCTGGCGGCTCGTAAAGCCACCTTTGTGGCTCCCCCCTTCAAAGCCACCCGCGGAACACTCGCGAAATACATTCGTCTCGTAAAATCAGCCTCTGAGGGCTGCGTTACAGACGAATCCTGATTATACTCCAGTCGGATACATGACTGAGGCGGCACCCACCTGCATTACGCCGACGGCCACGTGTTTTCCTGACTTGATTTGTTCGGGCTGACTCGCGGAATTCTGTTTGAAGGGTGGCACGTCGTGCTTGCAGGCAATCTCGAAGAATCAATTGGATTTGTTTATCATCATTCCGAAGAGCATGCTCAGGCGATGCGGACCAGTCTGCATCGCTACATTGTGCTGAAACTGCTGGCCAATGGCCTGCCGGTTCCGCCGCGGTTTGAGGACCATGATCGTCTGGGCGCCCCGCGGCTGCTCAGCACCTATCATCATCGCCTCAAGCGGCTGGATTCCATGCATTGCCCAGCAGATGCTCGGATTGAGGCCTTCCTGCGACGTTATTTCGATCGCGTCAAAGGCTGCAGCTCGCTCCGGTTGCCCGACCTTACCGTCATCCTTGATCGCCACGGAATCGCCCGCGAATTGTCGCTCCCTCACGATGGTGACGAATACACAAATCGGTTTGGGTCCTCCTACCGGGTCCGCAACGGTGTTCTGCACAACCCCGCCAACGATCGACGCACCACTGAAGGCACGTTCCACGTCACCGAGGGTGGCCTGGCGGTTCCCGGCGACAAGAAGGCAGTTCCTCGTATCGCCTTCGCAGCCTTGTTCCGCCACGCCATGAATCCCCCGAGGGAACTGCTGCAACTGCCCTTCAGCAGCCGCGAAAATCAGCCCGCCGAAGCATTTGTTTCGCTGCTGATTCGTCCTGTGCTCCGCCCGGAAGTCCGCGGCTGGTGCGAAGAACAATCGATGGAGATTCGTTTTTTCGCCCCCGGAGCACTCGTCAGCAATCTTGATTTTGTCGAGTCGATCTTTGGCAATGCCGGCGATGCCTTTCTGCCAGCCAACGACGCGGCGCTGGATGTGCACCACTGGAGCGGCCACACAGGCTGCGTCATCATAGCCCCGCACCTCGTTGATGTGCTCAAGAAGGACCTCGGACTGCCGCATTACGACGACGCGACCGAACGACAGCGTCAGGACGGAATGTGCTGGAAAAGTGAGGATGAAAAATACAACGAAGGTCAGCCGTTCAAACTGACCTGCCGCGATGAAGAAGGCGTGATTGTTACGCTGATTGCGGACAACTACTACGGCTACTGCAAAAAGGAAGTAAAAACTCAGCTCAGCTATGCCGCCAATCTGGCTGGTCTGGTTGAGGAAGAGCATGCAGGAGGCGCCATGGCCTTCGCCAGCTTTAACCTGGGTGAGGAATTCAGCGCCGACAGCAAACGCTACAACAATCGTACGTTTGCCGACGTCGCCCGCGACTATCACTCGTTCATCGATATCCAGCTGGAGGGCTACGGCATCGATCGCCTGCATTCCAACGTCATCTACGTCTCCGAAAATGCTCGTTTTCGTGTGTCCGACCAGCGGATTTCATGGTTCTATAACAGCCAGTTGCAGCAGATTCCGCTCCGCCCCGGGTTCATCTACATCACTCCCTCCGGCTACAAAGTGCGACTGGAAAAACATCCTGCCGCACCGTCGTGGCGTCTGATCGGAACTCTGTTCGAAGGTGTCTTCTGCCACAAACCCTGCACCGTCAGCGGCGGCGGCAAAAGCGAAATCAGCAAATCCATCGGCGACTATCTGCTGCACGGGCCTGTATTTGTTGCCGACTCGGCAAGGGACCTCGATCTTGTTCAGCAGATCTTTGATCGGGATTACTCCGATCGCTGGCGTCCCGACGGCACAGTGCACCCGGATTACGCACGCGCATCCAGTCGCCGCATCATGGATCATTCACGATCGCTGGGCAGCGTCATCAAGCTGCTGACGCCCTCGACGGATTACACCGATGAATATAACGCCTGGCTGGCCGGTATCCCTGACCACATTTATGCCATCGTCTTCGTCATCAAACGCATGCACATTGGCGAAGAGGCCGACTGGCGCAAATGCTTCTCAGTCGATATCGTCAACGGAACGGCCGGACACGAGCTGAAATACGGTTTACGCAAACTGGTGGGAACCTACCTGCGAGTCGGCCTGCTGGGTGAAAACACCTGGCGAACCTACAAACTTCGCCAGGACTTTGCACCGGCCCAAAAAGTGCAGACTGAAGACGACATCAGCGTGTCTGTGATCGTTCCGCGGCGCAGTCTGCAGAATCTCGGAAATGTACTGACTGAAGAGGTCAGCTACAAGTTCGTGCAAAACTGCGAATACCGTCTGTTCCAGCGTCCCGATGATGCTATCCACCGCGGACTTGATCGACAGACCGAGGCTGACCTGGCTCGTGCTGATAACTTCATTGTCAACTTTGAACCGCTGGCACGCAGCCACGTTGCAGAAATCATCGATCGTCCGGTGGATCTCAGCCAGTTCACTCAGCCGATGCAAAAGCTGCTGCAGGAAATGCTTTACACCAATGACAGCTACGTGGTCTGCTCCAATACGCCCAGGCTGGTCAACGGTGCTCCCAGCAAAAATCCTCGATACCTGCAACCACGCCCCGACCTGATCAATCCCGTCAATAAGTACATTGGTGAAATCGGCATCCGACTTTCAAGAGCCGTTCCGGCGGACAAACCTGTACACTCGCCAGTTCAGGCTGTGCTCATCGGCCGACGCAATAATCCGCCGGAAACAGCCAAAGGCATCCGTCCACTCTCGGTCTACAACCCGATTCATTATCAGGAGCTGCCGGAACTGTTTATGGACTTCATCAGTGCCTTGTCCGGTAAAAGCCCGTCGACGACGGGAGCCGGCAGTGAAGGTGCATTGACGAAAGGCCCTTTCAACTGCCTCAGACCAATCACAGATCTGAATAACGCACTCGTGAGCTATCTGCTCACCGGGCTTGACGGCTTTTCTACTCCCGCCGGCCATGTCGGCCCGCATGTGCGAGTGGATCATGACGTCAGCCTGCTGATTCCGGAAATCTGGTGTCGCCTCAGCCCGACCGAACGTTCAGCGAAGTTCCTGATTTCCCAGCAACTGCTGCAGAAGCTTGAAGACTTCCAGCATGATGGTCGACTGATCCCCGCCAGCCGGCTGGGCTGGCGAATCACACCGCGCTTTATCCGGCACTTTGGTGGTCGCGTCTTCGACAACCCAAACAAGGTGTTCGATGATGCAATTCTGTGCCCGGAAACGCAGGATCCGGCTGCCTTTGCGAATGGCATTCTGTTCATCGCCGAAGCCCAGACCAGAATCGCTCAGCGTTACTTCGAAGATGGCTCGGTTGAACTGGCCTGCCCGCCGCTGAAGGCTCTGCTGCACATCATGGCACACGGCCACTGGGAAGGTCTGACGGTTCACGATCCTGCCATCCGCGGCATGTTCACGCTGGAAGCCATGCTGCCGTCCGAATGGTATCAGCAGCGACTGCAACTGCGACAGGAACGTGAACAGACGCTTTGGCAGCGCCATGTGCAGTCCCTCGATACATTCCTGAACAGCAGCGATTATTCGGAAGAGAAGGAGCATCTGGATATTGTCGGTCGACTGGACTTTGCCCGACAGATGCTCGCAAAAGTCTCAACTGCCGAGTACCTTACTGAGCTGTGGGGAACTCTGGGAGCTGACCGGCTCTGAATCTCGTCCTGCCGGACAAACAACTTCAAGACTGATGCCATGGCGCTGATACCGCTGATCGACTCCGCTGAATTGCCTCCCGGAACCTGCCGGGAGGTGGTTGCAGCGGGTCGCGTCTTCGCAGTGTATAATGTCGACGGACAATTCCACGCACTCGACGGTGTCTGTCCGCATGCGGGTGGCCCGCTGGGCAAGGGGACTCTGCGAGGTTCAGTGGTTACCTGCCCGTGGCATGGCTGGCAGTTCAACGTCGCAACCGGCCAGCATTGTCTCAACGCCCGCGTCTGTGCCACCTCGTTCCCCACACAACTGCAGAACGGGCAGATTTGTGTCCAGCTCGACTAATTCCGGAAGACTTCCAAATGCTGCGAAATCCGGATTTGTCGTGGACAGCACTGGCGGGTTTTTCCCGATCCATGGCCAGGCTGCTTGAAGCCGGAGTCGAAATTCGCAAATCACTGCAGACCTCGGGAAAGCAGTCCAGTGACCGGCGACTCGCTCCCGCTGTCGAACAGCTTAAAAATCGCATCTCCGGCGGTGAATCGCTGGCAGACGCCATCAAATCACAGCAACCGCTGTTCCCGGACCTGTACTGTGCTTTGGTTGACGTCGGTGAACAGACAGGGCATCTGCCCGAAGTCTTTGAATCTCTCGCCAAATATTTCGAAGATCGACTGTTGCTGCAGCGAGAATTTCGCTCGTCAGCAGCGTGGCCCGTCATTCAGTTGATCGCCGCAGTCTGCATCATCGGACTGCTCATTTTTATCCTTGGCATTCTTCCGCCCGCGGGCAAGGACGGCAAGCCGTTCGATGTCACGGGGCTGGGACTGGCCGGAACGTCCGGTGCGTTCACATGGATCGGTGGCTGGGCGGCCATCGCGACAACCCTGATTCTGCTTTGGAAATATTCTCGCAACAGCTTTGCTGGCCAGCAGATGCTGGATCCCTGGTTGATTCAGATTCCGGTGCTGGGCCCCTGTCTGCAGTCTTTCGCCATCGCCCGCTTTGCCTGGTGCTTCGCTCTGGCCCAGAAAGCCGGGATGTCGATTCGGCCATCGCTGGAATGCAGTCTGCAGGCTGCGGGCAACGGGGCCTTTCTGGCTGCGGGTCCAGGCATCTGGCGAAGCGTCTCCGCAGGTGAGACGCTGACCGACGCACTGTCTCGTTCCGGCCTGTTCACCACCGAGTTCCTGCAGATCATAGCCACTGCAGAGGATTCGGGTACTGTGCCCGAACAGTTGGACCGGCTAAGCCTCGTGTTTCATGACGAAGCGCGACGCAGTCTGGCTAGACTGACAAAAGCACTGTCCGGACTGGTCTGGTTCCTTACCGTCGGCCTGATCGTCTACTTCATCTTCCGTATTGCCATGATCTATGTGGGCATTTTGAACGACGCCGTCGGCATGGCTGGCTAAAGATCGTTCATTCTCGTGGCAGCAGATCCGGCCCTTTTCCAGTTGCCTTTTCGTAGCCGCTGCTGGTGCGCACGTATTTTGTCAGGCCACGTTTGGCGAGGTTACGATCGCTGAGCAGTTGCCTGGCACGAAGCGGTGACCAGGTGCCGGCAATAAACGGAGCACAGATCAGACGCCGCACCGGAAGCCCCGTTTCCGGATGCTGTGTCAGCGGCGGATCATGGATACTTTGCTCGACCTCAAATACCTCCCCGATCGCTTCATCATCGTCTGCGGACAGCACCACACCATAAACGTATGTCGGCATCGGTTGTCAAACTCCTGGAAACGTGGTCTGTCTGTGCAGCAGGAAATGGCATTCGAACGCGGGTTCACACCCAGGCCTCGATTGTGGCAATGCCCCGCAGAATCCTGCAAAACGCAGGGAATTACCCGAGTCCGTAAAGTAATGGCCCCGGCTCAGCGGGCGATCTGGACAGAAACTAACGCCTCTGCCCGGATGAGCCCAGACTATTTTTCATGATCCGCCGAAAAATTCCAGATGCTTTACCCGGCGTTCCTCGGCTCTGCCATTCAGAAGAACAGGGCCACGGTCAGTGCTTCGCTGCAGTGGCAGACCATCAGAGCAATAAAAAGCGGAGTTACTGAAATGTGTCTTCACACACTGTTCTTTGAACGCGTTCTGACATTTCGCAAACAACATCTGGACTGGCTGACTCGCCGTATGCACCCGCTGCTCCGGTGGGGGGCCTGATGCCGAGGATCTGTTGTCTGCTGTGGCGAACCGCTGCCCCAAAAATGTCGGGGGATTGCTGCAGCTTTCACAGCAGTGATTCTACTGCTGGCTGCGCAAGGCGACTTATCGACGACTGACTACCCAGCACCGCCGCCACCTCGATTTACACAAACGCAGCGTCTGTCGGGAACTGCTCGCGACTACATCGAAACTCGAGGATCAGCAGTTCGACTGTGCGGGTAGTCCTGCCGAGTCACCGGAACGGCAGGCTCTGAGTATCGAACGCCGTGAACTGCTGGAAGCTGCACTGAATCGGCTGCCGCAGTTTGATTACAACTTTCTGCGGCTGCGTTATCTGGAATCGCTGAGCCTCGAAGAAGTGACACCAATGCGGGGTCTCTCGACAGAAACCTGTCGCAAACGCGTCCAGCGGGCGACTAGCAAACTGGCGCGACTGCTGCCTCCTTCACTGGGAACCTGAAAGTATGTTCGTTGGCGATGGTTGAGACTCGCAGTACTGCTTCCCGGCGGCATGGATTGCGATCTCAACCATTCGTCGGCGTCAGATCGGAACGCACAGACAATCGTCTTTTTGCAAATTCGAGGCGATTCCATGCATCGCAGTCAGCCGATGCCCCGTTGACTGCAGAAGCATCAGAAAACGCTGCCATTGCCACTATCACGCGTACCTGCGCAGGCGCTTCGCAATGCCCCGAATCGCCTCGATGATCGTGTCAATCTGCGATCGTGTCTTCCCGGTATCCTTAGTGATCCCTGAAATACTTGTTCCCTCCAGTAACCCCCGAAAGACTTTCCCCACAAATCCGGGTCCGCAGCCTCGACCTCGATCCGCTACAGCAGCTTTGCCAGCAAATCACGCACATCGACGCGTTCTTCCAGACTAGCAGCAGTGGAATCATCAAGACACCCGTGCAGACCGACTGACTGACTGCCGTCCGGCGTGGGTCCAGCGATACTCGCGGATGATCAGCACCATGTGCGAGGGCCTTGCAACGAAAATCCCGTGCCCTCTCTGCCACAATCAGACGCAGCAGTCCAAACAGACGCTCACGTCGGTCAACTGTTCCCAGACGGCCACGGCGAGCACACTGGTAAAGTACCAGCATCGTTTCCTGCATCACATCTGCTTCATCCGCTTGTCACGCAACCAGTGTTCCCAATCGGTGATACGCCACTCTCGACAACTGCGCAAATTTCTGGTTTATAGACAGACGACTCAGCAGTCGATTCGTCAATTCATCACGCACCAAAGGCTCACCCGCCTGAATCTGCACCAGCAGCCTGCTGATGGAATTCATTGACGGGTCCTGACTGTCCTGACCGGTCGCTGTCGCATGCATTTTGAGGCTCACATGCTGTATTCACGAATCGAGGCCACCGACCGGTTTCCGATGGTGCTCACGGCCCCTGAGACCCAAAATATCAAAGCCACCGGCAGCTGCAGGGCTTTTCGGAAAAACATGCAGAAATCACCCGGATCGAAAAAACGAGTGTTTTTCGCGATCCGGGGCTTACTGTTGACCAATTTTTGACGGCAGTAACGAAACGCACCGTTGAATGTTCAGCCCGAGCATCCATCGGACTGACTTTTCTTCTCAACGTTTCTTAACCGGCTTGCTCAGGCGGTCAGCGGCTTGGGCTGAGTGACGCCGGTGATGCCAGACCGCAGCAGTTGCCCCTCCGCCCTCTCAAACTGCGGCTCCCCAACCGCATACTCCTCGACCGCACGCTGCGGTTCACTCACCCATACCCGCCGACGGTACACCGATCTGCGCCGGGGTGCGATGCCACTCACGCAATTAGCTCCACCGTCGGTGGATTCCACAGACAACCCGGACACCATCGCAGCAAACCCGACAAAAGTATCCACGGCTCACAACTCCCGATACCTTCCGCCCTCCTGAACACCCGCTCTGCTGCACCGCAGCAGAGTCCCGCAGGCCCCAAGAATATGCAAATGGCACGACGCCGGACTCAAATTCGGGCATTCCCCGATTTTTCCTGAATTTAAAGGCATTACGGATCCCGGCGAATTTTCCGCAGCACACACCACGTCAGGCTCCCAGCAGCCGGGAACGCCACCGGGCGAAGAATCCCAGCCGATCGGCAACTGGCTTACGCTCCACCTTTCCCACGCTCAGATGCACGGGCCGAATAGCGTTTCGCAGCTGAGTCAGTTCGTACACGGCAGCACGACGCTCCGATGATCTCAGGGAACGCTCCGAATTCCGGATCCTTACCAGCCCACTCTGCTGCACATCCTCAGGAAAATCACTTTCCAGCAGAGACAGTTCCACCGCCTCCAGTTGCTGAACAGCCCGCTTGCCGTCCCCTTGCTTCAAAACCGCAAGACTGACATTGATCTGTGCTATGACTGGATTGCTTGGCATCTGAGCCGTCGCCTGAAAAGCGCCTGGGGCAAAGACTACCCTGCTGCTGTACCACGGCAGATACCAGTCAGGGCCTCTAAAACATCAAGTGTCAGAGTAGTCCTCAATTACTTCACTTTTTTCACACTTTTCTGAAACTCGGTCCAAACAGTGGACTCGTCGGTCGCGAGCGATACCATACGGAGTCCTCAGCCGATTACCCTTTCCCCAGCTGCATTCTCCAAAAGGTTACTGCGTGTCTCAGACTCCTGAATACGGCGGCCCGATCTCCCGCTTCATTGTGCACCACTATCGCCACTTCAACGCCGCCGCACTCGTTGACGCGGCCAAAGGCTATAAGGCTCACTTAGATGCTGATGGCAAAATGATGGTGTGCCTTGCCGGCGCCATGAGCACCGCAGAACTCGGGCTGTCACTCGCCGAAATGATCCGCCACGACAAAGTGCACCTCATCTCCTGCACCGGAGCTAATCTCGAAGAAGACGTCTTCAATCTGGTGGCTCATGATTACTACGAACGTGTTCCCCACTACCGCCAGCTCAGCGCACAGGACGAACAGGCGCTGCTGGAACGACACATGAATCGCGTCACCGACACCTGTATCCCCGAGGGCGAAGCTATGCGGCGGATGGAATCCGCCATGCTGGAAGTCTGGACCAAAGCCGATCAGGCCGGACAGCGGTTCTTTCCTCACGAATTCTTCTACCAGGTACTGCTCAGCGGCAAATATAAAGAGTTCTACCAGATCGACCCAAAGAACTCGTGGATGCTGGCCGCTGCTGAAAAGAATCTGCCGATCATCGTCCCCGGCTGGGAAGACGCAACGCTGGGCAATATGTACGCCGCTGCCGTCATTCGCGGCGACGTCAAAAATGTGCACACAGTCCGCACCGGCATCGAATACATGACCTGGCTGGCCGACTTTTACACCCGCACATCCGCCCGAAACTCCATCGGCATGTTCCAGATCGGTGGCGGCATCGCCGGTGACTTCCCCATCTGTGTGGTACCAATGCTGCACCAAGACCTGCAGCGAGATCATGTGCCGCTGTGGGGCTACTTCGCTCAAATCAGCGACTCCACCACATCCTACGGCAGCTACTCAGGCGCTGTCCCCAACGAGAAAATCACTTGGGGTAAGCTGGGCGCAGAGACTCCAAAATTCATCGTAGAGTCCGATGCGACAATCGTCGCGCCGCTCATTTTCGCGTATGTCCTCGGATGGTGAAAACACAAGCCTGCACGCAGACAATCTGCCGGTAACAGCCCGCCGACATTCGGTCAGGGTTTGCCAGCATTATTCTTCGAAGCCGTCCAGCCTTTACCGCCCGTGCGCAGAGACTGTGACTGCGAAGTGGCCGCTGCTGGTACGGAAACAGCCGTCGCTGACGTCGCAGATGCTGGCTTCGCGGGTTCCGCCGCTGGCAGAACCATCCACGGCGCTGGCTGGCTCCCTGAGGATTGCGGCGCTGCAGCCGGATTCACTGACTCGCCTCCGCTGGCGGCTGGAATCGGCTTCCATGTCGCCGGAAGCACTCCCGCGTGGACAGGATTAAGGGTCGGAACCGACGGCTTTGGTCCATGCACCACGCTCTGCACTGCCTGGCTCCCGGGAACAACATTCTGTGCCCCCGGCTGAACTGCCGGCGGTATCGCCTGAGGAACTGCAGGCGACACTGAACTGCGGATCGCAGGCAGCACCGGCATGTAGCCGGCCGGCACCTGCGATGCCGGCGGCGCTGCCAATTGACCCTGAGTCGGTTTCACAGGCACCGAAGTCTTCGGTGCCCCGATTGCTTTGACATCCTGACCGCCCGGTCGAGCTACTCCGTCCAGCGGCGGAAAGAACGGAAGTTTCGATTCTGCTGCAGGGACATTGGCCGCGGGCACCTGGGCCTGCGGGGCCGACTGTGCCCCTGCCTGCTGCGGCTTCAACCGTACAACCGGAACTGCCTGAGACGGTGCTGGTGTTGGTGCTGCACGCTTCTGATCACCCGCAGCACCTGTGTCTGGAACCGGTGTGGGAGTAGCCGTGGCCGGAGCATTGCTGCCCGGACGTCCCGGAGCCCCCAGAGATTCCCATGCCGAATCAGCCGGCCCTTCTATCACGGGTTCCGGTAAAGCCTCCAGAAACTCGTTGTCCAGTGCCTTGTTGATTGCTTCGCCGCGTTCATCGGCTTGGCGATAAGCTTCCGGATTCCATTCACCTTCAGCGAGGTACACGGCATTGGCAGCCAGCAGTCCGCCCTTGCGGAAATTCAGCTCGGTCACCGCCTTGTTGTACTCCACAATGCTTCTCAGATAGTTCTGATCGGCGTCGCGACTCGTGATTTTCGCCTCCAGTACTCGCCCAATCGAAGTTGGGTCGCGGGAATCATCATTGGCAACTCGTTCTTCTGCCGTGGAAGCATATTCCACCGCCACATCTGCGCGTTTGGCATTGGCTTCAGCCAGCAGGTACCAGCGGTCCATTTCGAGGATGGCATTATTAAGTTCGCGAGCAATTTCTTCTTCCTGCACCTGCAGAACCTTGCGAGCCTTCCGCAGCCGCAGTTCGTAATTGCGCACCTGTGCCCTGGCAATACGCAGGCCCAGCGGCATTGAGAACTGTACCCCGGCACCCCAGCCGGTCAGGTTGCCCTGAGCCAGCGTCTCAAGAGCGTTCTTATAACCGGCTTCGGTAACTCCGTCGTCGTCATTTGATGTACTGGAGATCGTGTCACCGAACCCGTTGACTCGGTACTGCGACACCAGATCCAAACGGGGTCGATTCAAATTCCGAGCGGCTCGCAGCTGCAATTCCAGACTCTTGATTTCAAACTTCTGCTTCCGCAATTCAGGTCTGTGCATCAGCGCTTCGGTAAGCGTGGAATCCCATGCCGGGACCAGTTGTGCTTCCGACGGATGATCGGAAGGTTTCAAAAACTGCCCATCATTCAGTGGCAGCCCCAGCAGTCGCCGCAGACGATTTTCAGCCTGCAGCACGTCGGCCAGGGATCCCTTGATGCGAGCATCGGCTTCATACAGTCGATTCTGAGCCTGATAAACCACATCCTGCGCCTCGGCTCGAGCTGCCAGCAGATCGCTGTACTTCACGATGTCACGGAATGTCATAACCTCGGAATGGTACAGATGCAGGTACAAATACAGATCCCAGTAGCGATTTTCGACGTCGCGAATCAGGCCAGTAACCGACTGTTCAAAATCAAGCTGCGAAATATCCGCGTTGATCCGGGAAATCATCACACCCTGAGCCACCCCGCTGACGCCCCGCAGATTCTGAGCGGAAGGTCCTGCAATTCGAGTAAATTCCGTGCCGGCAGCTGCCAGTAACGGCTGACGATATTCCGCCTGCACAAAACCGAGATACGCAGAATCAAACAGACGCGTCTGATTATTGCGATTGTACGACCAGTTATTTTCGACAGCAAAAGTTCCAGAGTGCGCGAAGTTCTTTTCCAGTCGCGTCTGCCATTGCACTGAATTTTCTGCCAGCACATCACCCTGGCCGAGACCAATGTTGGCAGTATTCTGAACGTCTTCAGTGCGTCCGGCCTGCAGGTTGCTCGTGAGGACCGGATCAAAGTCAGACAGAGCCGCTTCTACACCGCGATTACCAATCAGAAAGCCGGTGTCCTGAATGGAATTATCAAAGATTGAGGCTATGCGCTGAGGATTGGCCAGCAGCGGATTGCCGGGCGACAGGAAACTCTGGTCATCGCGGACAATGGCGGCATTTGACAGAGCCAGACGAATGCACTCGTTCAGACCAATCGGTCGCTGCTCAACATCTTCCAGCGTTGTGATCGTACGCGGTGCCTGAAACAGCGAGACATCTGTGGAATGCTCTTCCGGTGCCGAGACGTACTGCAGCGACGACGCGTAGTTGCGGTAATGGCTGCCGGTGGAGCCGTTTTCAAGCAGGTACTGCAGTGAACGCCCGGGCGCAGCGCAGCCCTGAGCGAGCACCGCGGCCAGCAGCATCAAGATTGTCGTTTGCTTACATCGCCTGAATGACACTCTGCCAGCCTCCTGCTGTCAGACAACTCGAAATTTCGGCCTGGGATCAGGCCAGAGTTCCGCCCCGGCTTAAAGCCGGCTTGAAACAGACCCGGTGATCTTGCAGAGGACGCGATTTCATAACAACCGGGAACTGAACTCAGAAACCAGCAAAACTCCGCATTTACAGAGGCCCGCCCCGCTGATCGGCAAAGCATGCGGAGGTGGTGACCGTGACCTGCGTTTTCTGCGTCTGTGCAGGGGACCGGGAGGTAGCAGGCATCGGCAGTGATTGCCGATCGGGGCAGGGCAGCAGGAACTTCCGCAGATTGGGGGGCGGGGAAATGTACGGTCGGTACGGTTGCGAACTCCGCCAGCTTCACGACAATTCCCATGAACCTTTTTTTCCAGGAACTGTCCATGTCAACAACGCCGATGACCCGGAAAGCACTGCCACCGGGCGAGGTGCTGTGCAGCTACTGCACGGCTCGCTGCTGCCGCTATTTTGCCATGCAGATCGATCGCCCGGAAACTCGGGAACAATTCGATCACATCCGCTGGTATCTGCTGCATGGCCCGTATTCGGTGTTTGTCGATGGGGCAACCTGGTATCTGATGGTGCCCGGCGACTGCCAGCACCTGCAGACCGATCATCGCTGCGGAATTTATGAAACTCGGCCTCAGATCTGCCGAACCTACACCACGGACGAGTGTGAATACGATAATGACGGGGTTTATGACCAGTTCTTCGAGACGGCCGAACAACTTTGGGAATATGCCCAGGCCGTTCTGCCGCCACTGCCCCGTCGCACGGCCGACCATCCGGTTAGCCTGCCGATTCTGCACGCCGGCTGAACAGCCGTCTGCACCCCGCCTTTTCCTGTCGAAGTATCGGAATCTGTGCTGTGACTGACGCCCAGAAACAGAGAATTAAGCCACAGACCCTGCGGGGTTTTCGCGATTTCCTGCCCGACCAGATGATGGCTCGCGAGCAACTTATCGATATCGCCCGCGCCGTTTATCGCAGCTACGGTTTCGCCCCGATTGACACCCCGGCACTGGAATACGCAGAAGTGCTGCTGGGAAAAGGGGGCGAAGAATCTGATCGACAGGTGTTTCGCTTCCGTGACCAGGGCGAACGTGATGTCGCGATGCGGTTCGACCTGACAGTCCCACTGGCCCGCTTCGCAGCACAGTACTGCAACGAAATCGGGATACCGTTCCGTCGCTATCACATCGGACCCGTGTGGCGCGGCGAACGTCCAGCCCGCGGCCGCTTCCGCGAATTCATCCAGTGCGACTTCGATACCATCGGAACGCTCAGTAATTCCGCTGATATTGAAACCCTGCTCGTCATCAACGATCTGCTCGAGCGAATCGGGATTGAGCGATTCACAATCCGCGTAAATAACCGCAGAGTCCTCAACGGTCTGCTGGAAAAATGCGGCCTGCAACAGCAGGCAGTGCCCATCCTGAGAGCGCTGGACAAGCTCGATAAGATTGGTCGCGATGCCGTGCAGACAGAGATGGTAGAAAAAGCCGGCATACCGTCGGAGGCCGCCGCCAGTGTGCTGGACATGGCTCAGCTCAAAGGCACACCCGACCAGATCCTGTCACAACTCGACGGCATGCTGGAGGGTAGTGAAACGGGACAGCAGGGATTGCAGAACCTGAGAGACCTGTTCACCTGCACCGGGCAATGCGGCTGGCCGGAAGGGCGAGTCGTGCTGGATGTTTCAATCGCCCGCGGACTGGATTACTACACGGGCACCATCTACGAAACGATCCTCGGTGATCTGCCAGGCATTGGCAGTGTGTGTTCGGGCGGACGTTACGACAACCTTGCTGAACTGTTTACGTCGCAGCCCTTGCCCGGAGTCGGTGCCAGCCTCGGCCTCGATCGCGTGCTGGCTGCCCTCGAAGAACTTGGCAGAACTCGAAAAACATCCACACCATCTCCCGTACTGATCACGATGCTCGACCGGCTTAAAGTGCCCGCGTATCTTCAGTTGGGGCGTGTGCTGCGACAACAGGGACTTGGTGTCGAAGTCTACCCGGAGGCGGCAAATATGGGTCGGCAGATGAAGTATGCGGACCGTCGTGGATTTCGCTTTTGCGTGATTGCGGGAGCCGAGGAGTTTGCAGCCGGTGTCTGGCAGGTCAAGGACCTGGCCAGTGGCAGCCAGATTTCCCTGACGTCCGACGCCATCGCAGCTCACGTGCGGCAGCAGCTTCACGACTGATACTGACGGTCTTCCAGAAATCTTGGCAGCCCGGGCTGTCTGCAGAAGAACAACCTGTCGCCACTTCTGCTCGCAAATGTTTATCGCTATGTAGACCGGACCATGCTGGAAAATCTGCCCTCGGAAAAACTCACACACGCCGGTCTCACGATACAGGGGTATTCGCGAGCTGCGGTGCAAAGCTACTGGCTGATCCCGGAACTTAAACTGGGGTTTGATCTTGGCGCCAGTCCCTGGAGCTTCATGGGGACTCGTACTTTCTTTGTCACTCACGGACACCTTGATCATCTTGCGGCACTCCCCGTCTTCGTGGCCCGGCGTCGCATGATGAAAATGGAACCGCCCGTCATTTACCTGCCGGCGGAAATTGTTGACGACGCATGGCGAGTCCTGAAGGCCTGGCAGCGACTGGATCGAGGCCGCATGAATTGTGAGCTCATCGGTGTAAATCCCGGAGATCTCATTTCAATTTCCCGTGAACATCGCGTCACAGTATTTCCCACGAAGCACACTGTCCCCTCCTGTGGCTATGTCGTTTACGACGTACGCAAAAAGCTGAAGTCGGAGTATCAGGGGCTGCACGGTGATCAGATCCGGGACCTGCGACTGCAGGGTCTGGAAGTCGCTGCCGAAACCCTGACGCCCCTCGTGTGCTTCACCGGAGACACCAACCCTGCCGGACTCGATACACATCCGGACGTCTATCTGGCAAAGGTGCTGATCACAGAAATGACTTTTTTTCGCCCTGAACACCGGCGAGAGAAAATTCACAAGTTCGGACACATGCATCTGGACGACCTGCTGGAACGGGCAGACAAGTTCCGCAACGAACTGATCATTCTGGCCCATCTCAGCACCAGAACTCACGTAGATGAAGCTCGACGAAGACTCGAACAGCAATTACCCGAACGACTGCGATCAGTCGTCCGATTGTGGAACCAGGAGGAGCATTAATGGCTGGACCTCCGAGAATCCATATTGTCGGAAGGAAAAACGCGGGGAAGACGACACTGGTCTGTGATCTGATCGAATTACTGTCCAGACGCGGCCTGCAAATAGGCTCAGTCAAACACACACACCACCAGCACGAACTGGACGTCCCCGGCAAAGATTCGTGGCGGCATCGGGCTGCCGGAGCCGCGGCAGTCGGAATCCTGTCGCCCGGGATCGTGGCCATGTTCCTGCCTCAGGACCGTGAACTGGCCGGACAGCAACGTTACCAGTTGTTCGATGCCGCCGCATTTCGTGACTGCGATCTGCTGCTGGTGGAGGGAGACATGCAGACGGATGCTCCGCGAGTGGAAGTCTGGCGTGCCGCCGTTGAGGACTCGCCATGGGCTGCTGCTGACACTGGAATTCTGGCCGTAGTGACCGATGATTATCTGCAGACGGTTGGCTGTCCCATCTGGAGCCGCAGTGATGTGTCGGCGCTGGCCGACAGACTGCTGTCAATTGCCGGGCTCAGTTCCTGACTTGTGCGGTTCAGGGGTCAGACCCAGATATCGCTGCCCCCACGCCGTGATCGCAGACGCCAGAGCTTCTGCAGATTTCTCCCTCGCTTCGGCTCGACGATAGTCAATTCCCAGTTCCAGCTGAATGGCATCAATACCCTCGGCCTTGCTGCTGCCGTAAGTGCGGACAATAAAGCCGCCGGTAAAGCCTGACTGCTCGCGCCCCGTGCCGGGATCCGGATGCACTTTCCAGCCCTGTCCGGTCAGCAGACCCATCAGGCTGTATTGCCCCGTGTGAGCCTCCTCACCAAACGTCCGTCGCAGATGCTCAACTGTAACCCCGTTGCTGGTCCCGCGGTAAGCAGTAGCAGCGGAAGAACCCTGACCGTGAATGTCGATCAATAATCCTTGTGAGTTCGCAGCTCGTATGCGATTGACGCTGCTGCGGGCCGCATGATGGAACGAATCATAGACTTCGCGAGCTTTCGAATGTTCGACGGCAATTTCCGGTGGCCGGTTGAAGTCAACGTATTTGCGATGCACACGCGAGATGACGCAGGACGGGCTGCCGGGAAGTTTCTGATCCAGCAGTTCAACAACTCGTAAGGCCAGCTCCTCCGTCCCGGTATCTCGTCCGGCGAAAAAACCAGCAGGGCCTTTCTTCAAACCGTCCCCCGTGCGAACGGGTACGTCCGGCAGATCCAGTTTTCCTCCGTGCGGCGCCGTAATCAGGATGGGCAGGTCACCATCGCGAATGATGAGCAAATCTTCGGCGTCGCAGTGGCAGACAAGTATCAGAAAACCGAACAGGGCAATGCAGTACCGGGAACAGGCTGAGCGAATCATGGTGGCTGCCGCCGTTGGAAGGAAGCGTTTTGCTGGCATCAGAGTGCTGCCGGATTTAACGACTTGCTGCCGATTCTACTCACACCGCGCTGCCGAAACTCCTCACAGCGTCATTTTCACCAATTTTTTTCGAATTCCACACGAATTAACTACATGTGTCTATCGTTACCACCCTAACACACTTCTAAACTCACCTGCGTAAGAAAGTACTGACACTCCTCTTTACAGGCATGATGCTCCCAGGTGCAGATGTGGAAAACAGGTGACTTATGTCAGACTCCACAGTGTCAGGGCAGGTTCTTTTGATTGAACCTGTCCGCAGTTTCGGTCAGAGCGGTTTTCGGAAACGGCTTGTTGTCATTCAGCAGGCTCGCGGCAAAACGACGAACTACATCCCGCTGGATTTTGTGGGCGACGCCTGCAGCCCGGTGGATGAACTCCGGGAAGGCGACGTGATCCGCGTCAACTACCGGTTGTCGGGACGTCGCTGGCAGCGTGACGAAACCGCAGAAGTGCGTTACTTTCTCAGTGTTGAAGCGTTGTCGTACGACTTCGTCGAGGATACTCGAGCGCCAGCCCGTACTCCGGGTGGCTCCGATCGTCGCTCTGCTCGCAACGCTCAGACAGCCGACTCACCATTCTGATTGGCAGCAGACTGCAGCCCGTGGTATACGGTGGCACCCAATCCCGCAGGAGCTCCCTTCTTTTCGAAGGGAGCTCCTGTTCTTTTCCCACCCACCGTCCACTCATCCGCCCTCGCTACATGAGACGTGGCAGAATAGTTGCGGCTGAGGGAAACATCTGCCCCACAACCCGCACACCCTCCGAGCCTGCCGCGTCCTGCGTCTCCGTGTCACTGTGAAATACTCCTCACCGCCACAATCACTTCTCCGACTTTCTCACGAAGCCACAGAGCAAACATCGAGGCTTGAAATCACATGGCATCCCGTCACCAAATGCCCGTTCCCCCCAACACGCCCTTGTATCCGTACTCAAAGACAATCCCGGTGCTCTGCAGCACTTTCCCTGCCCCAAGGTCCCCCGAAACTCGCGGCCACGGACTAGCGTCCGCGGCTCGCCTCGCTGCCACCCACCATCCGTTCCAGGCTCGGACACCGCAATTCCTCGTAGTTGCCTGAGTGCCACAGAATCGATATCCTGTACTGGCTCACAATTCTGCACCTTTTCGTCGGTTTAAGGCTCAAATGGCAGTTTCAGACCCCGTCGTGGCCCGGGAAGCAGCGCGCCGCAGAACTTTTGCAATCATTTCCCACCCAGACGCCGGCAAGACAACCCTGACCGAGAAACTGCTGTTGTACGGTGGCTGTATCGAGGCGGCGGGAGCCGTGCGCGGCCGAAAAAACCAGCGCGGCGCCACGTCAGACTGGATGGAACTGGAACGACAACGAGGTATCTCCGTCAGTTCAACATGCCTGGCCTTCGAATTCGAAGGCGTCTCAGTCAATCTGCTTGACACCCCCGGGCACAAGGACTTCAGCGAGGACACGTATCGTACACTGGTGGCGGCAGACTGCGCCGTCATGGTGCTGGACCTGGCCAATGGCGTTGAAACTCAGACTGAAAAACTGTTCAACGTCTGCCGGCTGCGTCGCATTCCCGTGATTACCTTCATCAACAAGATGGATCGTCCAGGCAAACAGACGCTGGAAGTTCTGGAAGACATCGAAACGAAACTCGGAATCCAGCCGGTTCCCGTCAACTGGCCACTCGGTACGGGCTTTGACTTTCGCGGTGTGATTCCACTGGATACTCGCGAGGCCTGCATTTTCGAAACGCGTGACAATTCTCACCGCATTGCTGCTCGAGTGCAGCCACTTGCCGAACTGGACGAAGATTCCCTGCCTGCCGGCATCGTTGCCCAGGCTTGTGAAGAAGTCGAGCTGATCACTGAGGCTGGTACGGAGTGGGATCAGACGCGATTTTTGCGCGGCGAAATCACTCCGGTGTTCTTCGGCTCGGCCCTCACCAATTACGGGGTGGAACAGTTCTTGCGCGGCTTTCTGGACTACTGTCCGCAGCCGCGGAATCGTCAAAGCGAATCCGGACCAATCCTCGCGACTCGCTCAGAGTTCTCTGGATTCGTCTTCAAGATTCAGGCGAACCTCGATCCGCGGCATCGCGACCGCATTGCCTTTGTGCGAGTGTGTTCCGGGTTGTTTCGTCGAGATATGGAAGTCTTTCATCCGCGTTCTGGCCGCAAGATTCGGTTGAAGCGTGCTCATCGGCTGTTTGGGCAGGAACGCGAAACGATGGAAGAAGCGTTTCCTGGTGACATTATCGGGCTGGTCAATCCCGGCGAATTTCTGCTGGGTGATACAATCTGCGAGGGGGCTCCGGTGGTTTACGAGCCGTTACCACAGTTTTCTCCAGAATTTTTCGCGATGCTGGTATGCCCGGATACGAATCGCCGAAAGCAGTTCGAACGCGGATTGTCGCAGCTGCTGGAAGAGGGCGCGATTCAGGTCTTCACGACAGCCAATTCTTCCGTGCGTCAGACTGTGCTGGCAGCCGTGGGTGAGCTGCAGTTTGACGTCGTTCGCTTCCGACTGCAGTCGGAGTATGACACAGAGACGGAAGTCCGCTGGCTGAACTATAAGGTTGCCCGCTGGGTGGTCCAAAAAACCGGCCGCACTTCCGAACTGCAGTTGTTGTCGTCCAGCCGCCAGGTGATTGATCAGTATGAGCAGCCTGCGGTGCTGTTTACGTCCGAATGGGAAGCAATGCACTGCCAGAAGGAGAACCCTGACTGGGACTTTCTGACGATGCGATTCCGCACAACTGCCGCCAATTGATATTTGATCAACCTGTGTTTTTCTGTCGACCAGAAGGAGCCGCTGCCGTGGCCCATGATGTTTACGAAAATCCGCTGATTACCCGCTATGCATCCCGCGAAATGGCTCGCATCTGGTCTGCTCAGAGCAAGCATTCGACATGGCGCCGTCTCTGGATTGCACTGGCGGAATGCCAGCAGGACCTGGGGCTGGCCATCACAAACTCGCAGCTTCAGCAGATGCGTGAAACCGTCGATACCATCGACTTTGATACGGCCGCCGGCTACGAAAAGCGATTGCGTCACGATGTTATGGCTCACGTTTACACCTGGGGTGATCAGGTTCCCCTGGCGCGTCCTATCATCCACCTCGGCGCTACCAGTTGCTTCGTAACTGACAATTCCGAACTGATTCAGATGCGCGACAGCCTGCTGCTGCTGCGTAAACGACTGGTTCAGGTCATTGATCAGCTGTCAACCTTCGCTGCGCAGTACCGCAGCCTGCCTTGCCTCGGATTCACCCATCTGCAATCAGCACAGCCGGTGACAATCGGTAAACGCGCCGTGCTGTGGTGCTGGGATCTGCTGCTGGATCTGGAAGAGCTTGAACATCGCCTCGCGACGCTCAGATTCCGCGGCGTCAAGGGGACTACCGGAACGCAGGCATCCTTCCTGTCACTCTTCGGCGGCGATCACGCAAAGGTGGAGGAACTGGATCGGCGGGTCACTTCACGCATGGGTTTTTCTGAAGCTCATCCCGTTACCGGCCAGACTTATTCACGCAAGTCTGATTCGCAGATCATGGCCTTTCTCAACGGACTGGCTCAAACCTGTCACAAGGCCGGAACAGACATCCGCATTCTGCAGCACCGGCGGGAAATTGAGGAACCCTTTGAAAAGTCCCAAATCGGCTCCTCAGCCATGGCCTACAAGCGAAACCCAATGCGCAGTGAACGCATGTGCTCGCTCGCACGATTTGCCATGAGTCTGCAGGCGGGAGTGGACGCTACCATGGCGACTCAGTGGATGGAACGCACACTGGATGACAGTGCCATTCGGCGCCTTGCCATACCTCAGGCATTTCTCGCCGCAGATGCCTGCCTGATCCTGTATCGCAACATCTCTGACGGCCTCGTGGTGTACCCCAAAACTATCGCTCGCAATCTGGAAGCTGAACTGCCATTCATGGCCACCGAGGAAATTCTAATGGCGGGAGTGCAGGCTGGCGGCGATCGACAGGAACTGCACGAAGTCATTCGAACTCACAGCCAGGCCGCAGCAGATCGCGTCAAACGTGAAGCGTTGCCGAATGATCTGCTGCAGCGGTTACAGGCGGATCCGGCCTTCACCGGCGTGGATATCACAGGAACTCTCGATGCCGCTCGCTTCACCGGTCGTTCAGCCGAACAGGTTGACAGCTTCCTGAGTCAGCATATTGAGCCATTGCGACGCAAGTATGCCAATGACCTCGCTGGCCCTTCGGAATCGCTGCGAGTCTGAGTCCGGCGGCAGACAATCGGCAAGCAACATGGATTTATCGGAGCCGATAAATTAAAGCCTTGTCGGCGACTTGTCAGACCAGCGATTGCGGGTAGAGTAGGGCGTGTGTCAGCAGTTATGTCTCCTCGGCCCGTTACTGTCCGCCGAAAAACTGTATGTCCGCAGAAGAACGCCAGAATGAATCTGCCGTGATCGGCCCTGCGTCTGATTATGCAGAAAGGCCCATAGCAGGCAGAACCGTTTCGGGGGCCGGCCAGCCCGATACTGCTTCAGGCGTAGGCGCTGGCTTAATCGTACAGCTGCTTTCGGCTACAGCCTGTTTTCTGGCGGCCTGGGTACTGCCCCATCGATTCCCTGACCTTGAACCTGTCTACCGGCAGTTGCTTTTTGTCGGCGGATTACTGCTGCTGGCACTGGCCGGACTTACTCACACTTTTCGTCGACATCTGACGCGGATCGCCACGCGACTGGGTTTTGAATCACGCTTGCTGCTGCCACGCGAAGGTCTGGTCTATCTGGCGATGATGCTGGTGATTGCTGTAGCAGCACTGACAGGCGGCAATCCCGATACTGGCAATATGCTGCTGCTGGTTTTTGGCCTGATGGCCGGTCCCTTCGTAGTCAACGGCTGGATTGTTGTCCTGATGTTGATGAAGCTGAAGGTGGAACGGACGGCTCCGGCAATGATTGAAGCTGGTGCGGTCTTCCGGGTGGCCATTTCCCTCAGCAACCTGCGTCCGTTACTGTCATCACATCTGTTGCAGGTGCAGGATCAGATATCAGGACCGGGTGGCGAACAGCAACCCAAAGTGCTGTTTATGAAAATTGGACCGGGTGAACGTCGAATGGCCGAGTATCAGTTGCGGATCATCCGTCGCGGTACCTACACGCTGGGACCACTGAAAATCAGTTCGCAGTTTCCGCTGGGAATTGGTGAAAAGCATCAGACAGTACTGCAACAGCAAACACTCACGATCTGCCCAGCGCCGGCTCACCTGTTGTCTAGCTGGCGTCTGCGAGAAGACGAACTCGCCGCAGCCGCTCACTCACGCATGAGGACTCGAGGTGCGGCGGAGGACGAATTCTATGGCATCCGTGAATACCGCTCCGGCGATAACCACCGAGCAGTTCACTGGCGCAGTTCAGCTCGCCACGGCCAGTTGATGGTTCGCGAACAGCGACCGGTCCGCCGTGCCGAACTGATTATACTGCTGGACCTCTTCGCTGACAGCCCTGTCGCCCAGCGAAACCAAGAACTGGCAATTGCTTTCACGACAGCTCTCTGCCTGCAAAGCTCGACGCATTCAGCATGGCAACTGCAGAGAATCTGCATCGCGGGTGAACAATATGTGCAGGTAGAACCTGCCGGCGCTGCGGCCTTTCGTGAAGCTGCCCTGCAGGCTCTGGCCAACTGCCGTGCTGCTTCTCGTATCAATCTGCCTCAGCTGCTCAACGATGGACTGAAAAGCGGACGTGGTCGCCGAGTGATCCTGCTGCTTACCCCCCGTCCGGCAGTTGTCCGAGCTGAACTGCAGCGACTGCCTGTCATCGGTCAGCCGGGAAGTTCAGACGCTGGAATCACAGTGATGTCCGCAGAAACCAGCGAACTGCTGCGGTACTGCCTGCCCCCGCAGCTGTCGGAAGATACATTTGCGGCAGGAGCCACCTCATGAATCGGGCACTGCTTAGAATTGCTGACAGTCGCCTGAAGCTGACTTTTTCAGTCAGCATCCTCTGCATGGTGTCTGTAGCATCTCTCATACTGGCCTCGGGGCAGGGACGTCTCATGCCACCTGCTTTCACTCCACTTGTGGCACTGCTGGGACTGGGTCCCGAGCGTCTGCAAAAGCGACTTCGTCTGTCAGTCCTGGTGGCCAACCTGCTGGGACTGGCTGCTCTGTTTGTCAGTGGCCAGCGGTTTTCCGGCAGCAATTTTCAACGACTGACGGCCGGAACAGATTTGCTGATTTTCCTCACCTGGATTGTACTGCTGATGCCCAAAACCAGCCGCCAGTACTGGTGGCTGATTGCCCTCAGCATGCTGCAGTGCACAGCCACCGCCGTAATTTCCACAGGACTTTCCTACGGCCTGACAACATTCCTGTTTGCCCTGCTGATGATCTGGACGCTGGCAATCTTCTCCCTCGCTCGCGCGAGGCAACTCATGGTGCCGGAAACACCAGCCGAAACAACACCGGACGGACGACACGCGTCGATTACTCCCGTCTGGCGGCGATGGCGTCCTTCCAGACGCTGGATCCTGTCGTTTCTGGGACTAGCGGCTACCAGCAAAAATCTGGTCGCGGAAGGTACCCCGCAGGAAATTACTGTAATCAACGGAGTTGACCATGGTTCGCAGCTGTCATGGACCGGACCACGTTTTGCAGGGCTGGTCACCGGTTGCTGGCTGTTGTCCACAGTCGTCGCCATGTTTGTATTCGCCGCATTTCCACGCATTAACGTGTCAGCAAGTGGTGTACTCAGTGAATCATTTCCTGACGATCTGAGCGGGCTGGCAACTACCGGCTATTCAGGCTCTGTTCGACTTGGCGAATTCGGGCGATTGCTGCCCGACAATCGTCGTGTGATGACATTCAGAATCACCGACGCACGCACCGCAGAACCGATTTCCGTAGAAAAATTTGAGCGGGAAATGGAGATGGAGGAGATCCGTCTGCGTGGTTCAGCAGCATCCTTCTACAGCAGCGGTCGCTGGCTGCCGGGTCCTGGAAATCGCAGCAACAGCTTGCCTCAGCAACCTTTTGCACGGTCAGCACCTGCCGACTTCCTGCTTGAATTCAATCACGATCCGCCCGCTCCACCGTCAGCGTTTGCCCCGTTTCCCATGATATCCATCGAACCAGCAGCCGGCTGGCAGGTCAGTGAACGCAACTGGAACAATTCACTGAACTGGAGACAGCAAAACGATGAACGCTCCGGGATCGGTTGTGCGTGGAAAGTCCGCTGTACCTCCCGGATTAGACACCCGGAAATTGGATTTCCCGGGTGGACACCAGACTACAGTCAGGCCGAAGTTCGCAAGGGAATTCAGCAGCATTCACTGCAGATGCGAGCAATGGCCAGTTACATCACCGATGACCTCCGCAATCGCCTGCCACGACTTCACGAAACTACGCGGCAAATCTGCAATGTGCAGGGCAAACGACTGACCGATCGACAGTGTGTTGATCGAATTCTTGACTATCTCAGCCCACCAAACGGTTTTCGCTACGGCATGGAGCGACCTGCGGTCAGTCTTGATCTGGATCCGATCGAGCAGTTCCTGTTTGAGTCACGGGAAGGACACTGTGAGTACTTTGCTTCGGCCTGCACACTCATGCTGCAGTCCACCGGGATTCCAGCCCGCCTTGTGATGGGATACAGCGGCTGTGAATTAAATCCCGCGACCGGGCTGTACGAAGTCCGCAGCCGGCACGCTCACGCCTGGGTCGAAGCATGGCTCTCCGGAACGTGGATCACACTGGATCCGACCCCTGGACCGCAGCGGCAGGCCGAACGGTCCGCCGTTGCCAGTCGCTCAGTGCTGTCATCTTTTCAGGCGGCTCTCTCCGACCTCTGGACGGGAAATGTCAGCAGCATGTCAGCCGACCGTCAAAAGCAGTTTTTCAGCCCGCTGCTCAGCTCATGGACCTCAATCGTCTCCAGTTTGCAAAGCGAAGGAATGGTGCCAGTGCTGCAGACTGCCGTCAGATCGGCGATTGCCGCACCGCAATCGTGGCGCGAATGGAAAGTTTTGGTACCCCTGCTTTTGCTCTTTGTCGGTGGCGTTTGGGGGGCACAACGCCGCGGGCGCATACTCCAAAAACTGCTGGCAGGGATCCCAATACTGCGTCAATTCCGTGGTGCCGGTCCCCGCCTTTCCGCCGTTGCGTTCTATGAAACATTTTGCGGACTGTGCCAGCGAGGTGGGCTGCCGCGAGGGGATTCGCAGACGGCAATCGAATTCTGCCAGCAGGCTGAACTGACATTTGCCACAGAACTGGTGCAGGCAGGTGCCAGTAACCTGCCTGCAAGTATCGCCGAAACATACAACCGCCTGCGTTTCGGAGGCATCCAGCCGGATCGCAGCGAAGCGTCACGTATCAGCAATCATTTACAGGCATTTGAGCTGGCGCTGCGTACCTCGGCCAGCCCCCCGGGCTCCCCGGACACCGTCACTACACGCTGATTTCTCAACGCCGCCTGCCATGCTGCCAATTGCTCAAAGCATACTTGTCAGGAGCAGCCGCAATTTTCGAAGTTCTCGCAGCCGATCATCTCCCTGAAGCGTGCCTGGGAGCAGATCCACCGAAACCGACCGGTTGTAGTTCTGCTGACGCAACATTGCGATAATTCGACCGTAATCCACTTCACCTAGTCCCGCAGCTACCTGCAGTTCAGAGACTGAAGTGTCACGCAGGTGCACATGCAGGACGTGGGGCAGAGTGACATCAAAATCGACAACACCACCCGGTCGGCAGATAAAATAGCTGGGGTCGAGCGTTATACCAACTCCCTTGGCAGCTCGACAAAGCTCCACCGCCGTGTGCGGATCTTCCGCCAAAGTTCCCGTGCGGGTCAGAATCGACATACGAATACCGGCCTGATGGCAGATGGCATTCCGCTCACGCAGACGGTCGACTTCGGAATTGAAGGGAGTCCCTCGGGGCGAAGATTCAATCGTCAGCTGAGCAACTCGAAGCAACTGGGCGTATCGCACAAGCCCGGTGAAGGTAGCAATATCAGGTTCGCTTTCCACGAAAATTGCAACCGTGGACAGCCTGCTGGCGTCCTTCAATTGCGTTGCGTGCCCCTCCGGGTCAGCGGCAACCGCCGACATCTTCAGCTGGTCGCTGGAGTCTTTAAAACAGATTTCGATCTTGTCGAAGCCCAGTTCCTGAACCTGCAGGCAGGCAGCCGGGAACGCTTGATCCCAGAGACTTCGCGTTGAGACTGCGAGATGCACCGATTCCTCCCTGAACAACCTAAACTGAATCCAGAACTACACTTGCACGAAACATCGCCCGCCAAAAAAACAACCGTGGCAAGCTCTCTGGCACTGTATGCGGGACTCCCCGTTTTCGCAAGACCTTCTAAACTTCCTGGAATTCTGGAGTCGGATTTGGAGGGATTTTGCATGATTCGCGGGTTGTTCTGCCGATAACGAATATCAGAAGTGTATCAGCAGGGGCGATCCCCACAGGGATTTCCGCGTAAGAAAGCCTGCTGAGCCGACGGACATTGAAGTACCGGCGGTGATTCCGGGGGGACACGAGGGAGTGGGATTCATGCATCGATCAATGTTGACGCTGCTGCTTTCAGGAGCAATTGGGTTGCTGGTGACGGGCTGCGCCTCCACAACTCCGGAATTTCGCGGCCAGGGCCCAGGCGAATGGTCGTCTGGTCCAGTCATGGTGCAGGGCTGCCCAAGCTGCGAGGGAACTGCCGTACACGGCGGTCACGTGATTCACAGCCAGAACTGTCCGCAGTCAGGAATGTGCCCGACCGGAAGCTGCAATCTGCCTTTCGTACCGGTACACAGAAACTTCTACACCTACACAACACCGGACGGTCTGTCGTATCCTCCGCAAAATGCTCCGCCGGCCGTCTATCAGTACCCGTATTACACACTGCGTGGACCGACCGACTTCTTTATGAAATAATGTCGTCAGAATCAGGCAGTCGGGATCAACGCACAGGCCACTCGAGCTTCGAGTTGGCCTTTGTTCATTTGGGGAGTGCAGCAGTGAACTTCCGCCGTTGTCACATCCTGATGCTGTCTGCCAGTTGGCTGCTGTGTGTCTCCTCTGCAGCAGCCGATGAAAAAAAAGGCGACGTTCGCATCATCCCCGTAAACGAAGATCGACCGGTAGCCGGGTCGGTGCGAGTCAGCAGCGGGCAGATCTACAGTGGCATGACATCCTTTGCGACAACGCTGGCTCCACTGCCAGCCAGTCGACGAGTTGTCGATAAAGTGGACCAAAAACTGCCGCTGCGACTGATTGAACAGGGCTATCGGGAAATTTATGTCGCCCGACGCCGAGCGGAAGAGGCTGTGCCCGATGTCACGGCGTGGCCGGTGGTGTCCCTGCAGATACCCCGGCAGCTCATGATACGAAACCCTCGACCTCTGATCCTGCCGGCACTGCCGGCCTTCGACAGATTTGGCATGTCGCAGACCAGCGTCCAGCGACCGTCCGGGGAACTCGAGGACCTTAAAGCCGCTGTCACTGAGATCAACTTTCTGTACGCGCGGGTAACCAGCCTGACTCACGACTGGAAATTTGCCGTTTCCCTCGCTTCACTCCCGGCACAGAACCTGGAGGATACGCTGTCCCTGGCAGAAGGCTTTCAGAGCAACCCGGTCCGACGGCTGGAGGTTGTTCGCATGCTGATCGAGGCACAACGGTTTCCCGAGGCCGCTGCCATCCTGCAGTCTATCGGCCGAGACTTTCCTGACCAGATGGCTGTGCAGCAACAGCAGCAGCAGGTCGTCCGCGAAGCACTCGCAAGACAGATTACTGAATCTCTGGAGCAGCGCCGCACCGCCGGACAGCACATACTGGCAGCAAACGGAGCCAGACTGTATCCCACTGAAAATCTGACCCCTGAAACAGTGGTACAGGTCGAACGACTAGCCGCAGATTACACCCGCACCAGCCAGCGGATCGAGCGTATTCGACATGTACTGTCAGAACTGACTGCGAAACTTACCGACCCCGCCACTCGCAATGCTGCAAAACATGCTGTCGCCGCCTGTATCGAACAACTGGATTACGACTCGCTCGGACGCTTCGCAAGCTTCGAACTGATGCTCGACGCAGCAGAAGCAGAAAGACCCGCAGCCGCTGAACAGCTGGCAACGGCTCTGTCGGGCTCGATGCTGGGTACGGAAAACACCACCAGCAACCTGACTGATGTACTGTCCCTTTTCGATGCGCGACAGCAGATCCTGAATTTCCTCGCCAGTACCCCGGAAGAAATCGAGGTGAGGGCAGAACTGGCCCAACAGATCACGCGTATGGAAGGCGTCAGCACTGAACGCACAGCCGCATTGATCAGACATCTGCCCGCTGCTGTGCCGATTCGACTGAATGCCTCACAGCCAGGTACAGCCACCTGGTTCCGCATCGAACCCGCAGAGGGCACCGCCGGAGCTTTGGGATTCGTTCCTCCGGAATACCACCAGTCGCGGGAGTGGCCACTTATTATCGCCTTCCCACAAACCGGCGGAGACCCGGCTAACTGGCTCAGATGGTGGCAGCCACAAGCCGAAAAACATGGTTTCGTCGTGGTCATGCCACTACTTGGCAACCAATCCGACACAACCGGCTGGACAGCATCTGCCGCTGAACACCAGCAGGTAATGAATCTGCTCCGCTCTGTTCGTCTCGGACTCAGAATCGATGATGAACGCATCTACCTCGCAGGGCACGGGGCGGGCGGGGAAGCAGCAATGGACATGATGGCTTCACACGCTCAGGAATTCGCCGCAGTCGCCGCAATTAGTTCTACCGGACGTCGTCACCTGCAGTGGACCGCTACAAACGCTATCGAAAAACCATGGTATATTGTCATCGGCGATGCACACCCACTGTGGTTTGAAAAGATGGGACAACTGGCAGCCAAACTGTTCCGTCGCGGGGAAGAAATCCAGGTCTGGTTCGACGCCACCTTCATCAAATATCCGGAACACGGAGCTGAAGCCTATGCCGAGGAAGCAGATGACGTCTTCCGCTGGTTTCAGCTGTATCGCAGGCAATCGTGGCCCAAACGACTGCACGCAAGACTGCTCCGCTCAACAGACCTTGACTGGGGCTGGGCGGAACTGCAGGGACTCCCACCGCAGTTTGCTCAGCTCGACGCCCCCTCCGAGCCCGATAAAAGTGACTTCAGACCCGCAACACTCGACGCTCGAGTCTCTTCGGCAAATGTCATTCGCATCGAGTCGGCCCCCGCAGGTGTCACCCTGTATCTCAGCCCGGAAATCCCCGACATCGACACCGCAAAGCCCATTCGAATCCTCGAAGGTCGCAAAGACCGAAGAATTGACTTTCAACCTTCCGTCACACACATGCTGGAACGACTCTATCAGACTGGCGACCGACGTCGCCTGTGCTACATGAGAATCGACCCTGCCGATCGCTGAGAATCTGAAACACGGCGAAGCTGTCGCCTGTTAAATCAGCAATCAGCCGGCACAATTATTGCTACACAAAGTTAAGCATTCTGCGACCGCTCCGTTTGCTGAAAACTGCACACCAACAGGGTGCACGCAATTCGGGCACATTGTCTGCTTTCTCAGCAAGCAACCCGGTCAAAGCCAGATTTTAACGCAGGCAGCGAGGCCGTCAGAGTGACACAATCAGGTCCAAGCTACGATGAACTGCTGACGCAGGCGGGCGTACCCCGCCACTCGGCTCTCTCTGAATGCCTCGCGGCCCTGTCCGCCGATGTCCTCGCGGAACGGCAAAAACTGGCGGAAGAGGAACTGCTTGAAAAAGGCATCACATTTGCCGTTTACGGACACGACGCCGGCACCGAAAAGATCTGGCCCTTCGATGTCGTACCACGCCCGATTCCGGCCCGCGAATGGCAGCAAATTGAAGCCGGATTGAAGCAGCGCATACATGCACTGAATCTGTTTCTGGATGATGTCTACAACGAAGGACGGATCCTGCGCGACAAAGTAGTACCTGAAGTGCTGATCCGCACAGCCAAAACCTATCGCCCCGAATGCCACGGTTTCCGACCGCCTGGCGGAGTCTGGACTCACGTCACCGGAACAGATCTTGTCAGGCATCATGATGGAACACTGTACGTGCTGGAGGACAATCTGCGCTGTCCCTCTGGCGTCAGTTACGTGCTCGAGAATCGCGAAATCATGAAACGTGTTCTGCCGGAAGTTTTCGAAGGTTCCGTCATCGCCCCAATCGACGACTATCCCGAACGACTTCTGGAAAAACTTCTCGGAACTGCTCCCGCAAACGTAGAACACCCCACGGCCGTTGTGCTCACTCCCGGAATCTACAACTCAGCCTATTTCGAACACTCGTTCCTCGCCCAGCAAATGGGGATTGAACTGGTGACCGGACCGGACCTGTTTGTGGATCGTGATGACACGGTCTGGATGAAGACCACTCGCGGACCGCAGCGTGTCGACGTGATTTACCGACGCATCGACGACGACTTTCTGGATCCAGAAGTCTTCCGCCCGGACAGCATGCTGGGTGTACCAGGACTGATGCGAGCATTTCGGGCAGGGCGAGTCACTCTGGCAAATGCTCCCGGAACAGGTGTCGCAGACGACAAAGCAGTCTATCAGTATGTGCCGGATATCATCCGTTATTACCTGTCCGAAGACCCAATCCTGAACAACGTTCCAACTTTTCTGTGCTCCGAAACGCAGCAGTGTGCGTACGTTCTCGAAAATCTTGACAGCCTCGTCGTGAAGCCCACCAACGAATCTGGTGGCTACGGAATCCTGATGGGCCCCGTGGCCTCTCAGGCTGAACGAGAACGCTGCGCGGAAGCAATTCGCCGCGACCCCCGAAATTACATCGCACAACCCATGCTTACCCTGTCCACTGTCCCCACCGTGATCAATGGTCGACTGGCGCCACGACATGTCGACCTGCGACCATTCATTCTCTTTGGCGAACAGACATTTGTGTTGCCCGGTGGTCTGACTCGGGTTGCCCTTAAGGAAGGTTCGATGATCGTCAATTCTTCTCAGGGTGGTGGCAGCAAGGATACATGGGTGCTGCAGCAGAATTGACATGCTCACTGAAATTCATTTCCCCTGATTCTGATGGCCAATTCCCATGCTGTGCCGAGTTGCAGACTCTTTGTTTTGGATGAGTCGTTATCTGGAGCGAGCCGAAAATCAGGCACGCTTCATTGATGTCACTTCCAGCATCTCCCTCGGTTATCGTGGCAGCGAGCAGGCACTGTGGTCATCCCTGCTGCACGCTGGAGGGGACGTCGAGGCCTTTCTGCAAAGGTACGCCGCACCCACTCGCGAAAACATCATCAACTACCTGCTGTTTGACCGCCGTAATCTCAATTCGGTGGTCAGTTGCCTGACCGCAGCCAGAGAAAACGCACGATCTGTGCGGGAAACACTGACAGCCCCGCTGTGGGAAGCGGTCAATCGTTTCTATCTGCGCGTCCGCACTGACGCCGAACAACAACCGCAGATTCTGACCCAGCCACACCAGTTCCTCGAACGCATCAAACGCTCCGCGCACCAGGTTCTTGGCGTCCGAGACGCGACATGGTCACGCGGAGACGCATGGCACTTCTCTTCGCTGGGATACCAGCTTGAGCGAGCTGATAAAACGTCACGAATTCTTGACGTCCGCTACTTCCTGCTGCTGCCCATGAATCATTCGGGAAGTGAACAACTGGATGTTGTGCAGTGGGCCGCTTTGCTGGAATCTACCGGTGCACTGCAGATGTACCGCCGCACATGGGGCCCAATCCAGCCTTCTCAGGTCGTCGACTATTTGGTACTCAACCCAACCTTTCCACGATCACTTCGATTCTGTATTCAGGCTGCCGAGACCACCCTGCGGGCAATCAGTGGCAATACATCGAATGAACCCCAAAACGATGCGGAAAAGCTGGTTGCCGATACCAATCTGCAACTTGGATCGCTAACCGCCGAACAGATTATGGCGACCGGCCTGCACCCGTTTATCGATCAGTTTCAGACCATTCTCAATCAGATCGGGGCCGCCATTTCCAGTACTTATTTCCAGATCACAACTCCTGCCTGAACAGCAGCATCACTGACGTACCAAAAACTCATCCAGATTCAGCAGGGCCAGACAAACAGCCGTCCACGCCGCATGCTCGGTTTCACCGATATCTGTGCCGCGTTCTGCAGCACCAGTCTGCACCAACTGCTTCGCCCCCTCAGAATCAGCTGCATAAATCCCCTGCTGCCGCTCCAGCAGACGCCTCAGCACCACCATGTCTGACGCAGAAGGCATCCGCCCGGCCACCCGCCGAAACGACGATGTCAGTCGAATGTCGGTATTCTTCGACTCCATCAGCGTACGCTCCGCCAGCACTCGCGCCGCCTCCACCCACGTCGGATCATTCAGAGTCGTCAGTGCGTGCAGTGGCGTGCTGGTGGCAGCCTGGCGAACTCGACACGCCTGCCGGTTCGACGCATCAAACATGTTGGCAGGCCCGACCGTCCGACGCCAAAATGTATACAGACTGCGGCGATACAGGTCCGATCCGGAAGATGCCGGATACGTAAAATCCCGCTCTTTCGTAATTGCCAAAGATTCCCAGATGCCATCAGGCTGATAGGGATATACCGGTGGTCCACCGATCCGAACGTCCAACAGACCAGATGAAGCCAGCGCCCAGTCACGAAGAATCATGGCGGGCATACGAAAACGACTGCCGCGAGCCAGCAGACGGTTCTCCGGATCACGCAAATACAATTCCGATGTGACTCGAGACGACTGCCGGTAAGTGGCACTGGTCACTATCAGACGATGCATCTGCTTCATACTCCAGCCTCGCTTCGGAAACTCCACTGCCAGCCAGTCCAGCAGAGGCAGATGCTCCGGATACTCACTCTGAACTCCCAGATCTTCAGATGTTCGCACCAGTCCGGTTCCAAAAAAGTACTGCCACATCCGATTTACCTGCACACGCGCCGCCAATGGATGCTCACCGGATACCAGCCAGCGAGCGAAGCCAAGCCGATTGCGAGGCGCATCAACGGGCAGGGCAGGCAGAAAAGCCGGAGTACCAAACTCCACCTTGTCCCCCGGAGTCAGGTAGTCGCCTCGATTCAGAATTCGCGTTTCCCGAGGCTGTGCATCGCTCATGATCATTACTCGAGGCAACTGATCAGCTCGAAATTCGGCCAGACGTCGAGCAGCAGTTTCACGCTGACCAATCGCCGGAACTCGGTCCTTCAGTGCTGGCAGGGCTTTCTGATCAAACAACCGTCGCAATTCCGCCTCGAGCGCCGACTGCTCCTCCGCACTCAGATCACCAGCCGGCCTCGCCAGCAGCAACCTCACCGACTCCGGCAGCAATTCCCCGCCCTGCAGCACACCAGCGGACCGTACTGACCGTTGCCAAATCTCAAAATCGACCGCAGTCGCTTCGCGAATCTGTGCCTCCGCAGCCATCACTGCCGCCTGCAGTTCAGACTGCGTCCGCAAAAACGACTCATTCGGCAGTTCCAAAAAAGGCGCTGCCACTCGGATACGCGAAGAAAAGTACTGCGGTGTCCCAGATTCCGGCACTCTGTTAAAACCATCCAGCAGACTGTAATAGTCGCGCGTGGTCACCGGATCATACTTGTGATCGTGACACTGAGCACAATTCATGGTCAGCCCCAGCCAAGTAGTCGCTGTCGTCTCCATCCGATCAAACAGAATTACCCAGCGCTGCTCCTCAGGGATCGCCCCACCCTCGCCATTCAGCAAATGATTCCTGTTGAATCCACTCGCTATCCTCTGCTCATTCGTCGGCTCAGACAGCAGATCACCCGCCAGCTGCCAGATCGTGAACTGATCAAAAGTTAAGTCCTTGTTCAGCGCTGACACCAGCCAGTCACGCCAGATCCACTGCCAGGTATCACCATCCTGCTGAAAGCCATTGCTGTCCGCATAACGCGCCGCATCCAGCCATGGCAAGGCCATCCTCTCGCCATAATGAGGACTGGCCAGCAGACGATCAACAAGCTGCTCGTAGGCCAGCGGGTCGGTACTGGAAACAAAAACATCCACTTCCTGAGGCGTTGGCGGCAATCCCGTCAGATCAATGCTCAAACGCCGAATCAACACAGCTCGGTCAGCCTCAGCAGACGGCTGCAGACCTTCAGATTCCAGACGGCACAGCACGAAACTGTCAATCGGATTCCGCACCCACGCAGAATTGCGAACACGCGGCTCCGCCGGGCGCTGCGGAGCAACAAAGGCCCAGTGAGTGCTGTACTGCGCACCCTCTGCTATCCACTGCTGAAGTTTCCGCTTCTGCACATCAGTGAGAAGACGCCCCGAATTCGGTGGTGGCATCTGCAGATCCGCATCACCACTGTTCACCCGCTGCAGCAAAGTACTGCCGGACACGTCGAACGGGACGATCGCACCATTTTCCATCGCTGCATCACGCTGGTCCAGCCGCAATCCACCCTGCCGCTTGTTTCCATCCTGACCGTGACAGTAAAAGCAGTTTTCAGCCAGAATTGGTCGAATATCGCGATTAAAGTCGATTGCCTTGTCAGCTGCCGAAACCTGCACTGATGCTGAACCGATGTTCCACGTAAAACACGCCAGTACCAACAAATAATCACGAATCATTTGCGTACCCCATCACTTCAGACGGATCGACAATTCATCGGCTTCCGTCGGCAACACAATCGCCGCATTGTCAAACTTCGGTGGCCCCAGTGCCCCTCTGGCATTACGACTGAATCCATATGGCTCGACCGGAATACCCAGCAGATTCTTCGACAGCCTGCTGTTTCCATCCAGATCCTGAAACACCGCCACAGCCTGCGGTTCACCAGGCCGAAGACGCAGCAGAATCAGCATCCAATCACCCTGCACCTTCAACTGATGTGTCTGCTCCGCCTGCTCGGTATTCGGAAAACCAGTCGCACCACCAAACACCGCTACGTACAACTGCCCGGCATCAGCACGTAATCCACTGATCTTAAAGGGAACCTCAACTTCACCTGGTTCCAGTTCATGTCCCTGTGCAGCACTCTCCGCCGATGCAGCCCCCGTACCAAAACTGGCAGTCCTGCCCGTCGCCAGTACACACCAAACCAGCAGCGGAGCCAGCATTCCAGACAGTGGCACAAACGGAGCGGATGCAGCCCGCTGCGAAGACGCCCGACCGATTGCATCCTGCGACATCGCAAACTCCTTCACGTTCCGCGTCGCCAGCGACCGCTCAGGAGCAGCGTCGCCAGCAACATCACCAGCGAACTTCCTAGCAGCACCGCCACCTCAGGACGCAGACTCTCCAGTGGTGACTGAAACCAGAAAACCTTCTGAAAGCCATCCAAAGCCCACGCATTAAATGTCCACCGCCCCAGTTCTTTCATCCGATCACTCATGACAAAACGTGGGATCATGCTGCCACCCATCGCTGACATGCTCAGAATGATCACTGTGGCTGCACCCTGCAACTGTGATCGAGTCCGACAGATGGTCGCCATCAGCATCGCAAAGCTTGCTGTCGCCGCAGAAGTGCTGCCTGCCATCACCAAAAAACCGTCCCAATGCCGCCACAAATGAATCCGAAACACTGCCTCAGCAAACACAAACATGACCGATAGCTGCAAGCAACCCATCAGGTAGATTCCCAGCCACTTGCCCGCCAAAATCTGCAGTAACCCCGCTTCACTGATAAGAATCCGATCCAGCGTTCCAGACTCCGCTTCCTCCAGCATCGTGGCCGCATGCCCCGTGCACGCAAACAACAAAAACAAGACTGCAATCCCAGCCGCATACATGGCGATACGAGGATTCTGCTGATCTGTCGCCTGCGGGTTATCCACAGAAATCTGCGGCTTCGGCCCCGAAGTCAGAAGTCGCTCCACATCCTTATTCGAAGCAGCCACCTCAACACCCAGCTCAGAAGGCACTTCTGGAACCAGATCAACTGGCGGGGCCAGTCCAGACGCTAGCCGCTCAACTGTCGAAGGAGCTTTGCCGGGGTTAATCGAGGGTGGTGCACCGCTGCCTGCAAATAACTCGCGCGGCGTTGAGGGATTTCTAAAGGACTCCCCGGCATTCTCAGCTGCATCGATCGCCGGCAGTTCCAGCCCCACCTCTGCACCGGATCCAGAAAGGGCTGCTCTACGAGAAAGCTCGCGCTGTATCGACAACTGCTCCCGCGCCGTTCGCTCCGCCGTTGCCTCTGCAGCAGAATCCTCCATCTGCCTCAGAACACCCTCAACACGCTGTACCGCGTAATACTCCTCCAAAATCGCCCGCACCATCGCCACTGCCATGGCGTTCTGGCCGTCCGTCACCAGTCGCATTCGAAAGCGATATTTTTCCGCAGTGGAAAAATCAGCCGGCAACAGCAAGAGCAGGTCATAGTGACTGGAATTCTGAGCCTCCAGCACCACACGCTGCGTTCGCTCAGACTCCATTGGCAGACTGCCGAGTTCAGTACAGATTACAGATGTGTTCTGCTGCAGTTCTGCCAGCAGTTCAGCTGCTGCCACATTTTCGGCAGGCAGCAGCAACCCCAGACGCAACGGCTTCTCAGTGCCAGCGGCAATCCCCTGACTGAAAATCATCGCAAAAATACTAAAAAACAGCACCGGCATCACAAACACCAGCAGCAGTTCAAGCGGATTGTTTCGCAGTCGCAGGTATGCGATCCGCAGGAAGGTCAGGATCATTCCCGCAAACTCCTTCCCGTCAGCGCCAAAAACACATCCTGCAACCCAAAACTACGAACATTGATGGCCTGCGGTGGCTCAGGCAGACTCTGCAGTACCTCCAGAACTGCCGGCAACTGCTGCATACTTGCGAGACGACAAACAGCCGTCAGCCGCTGCTCGTCAAACTCAAACTCCCGCAACCCCACTGCACAAGGCTGCTTGAATAACAGCTCCACTCGGTGCGGCAGGCCAAGGCTGGATGCCACCAGTTGCGGCAGTCGACCGTCCGCTACAATCTGACCGTTATCCATCACCACAACTCGATCACAGCGAGTCTCCACTTCTTCCAGTTGGTGCGTCGTCAGCAGCACCGCCGTCCCAGCCGCTGTCAGTTCCTGCATCATCGCATAAATCCGCTCGCGACTTTGTGGATCCACTCCCACCGTTGGTTCATCCAGCAACAGCACCGCTGGCCGATGCAGCACACTGCAGGCAATATTCAGCCGACGCTGCATCCCTCCGGAAAGTGTCCGCGCCAGACTGCGGCGCCGATCCCGTAATGCAGACCAGTCCAGCACTTCGTCAATGCGGCGCTGCAGATCCGCCCCGCGTACTCCCTCAAGTCGCCCAAAAACCTCAAGATTCTGCTGCACCGTGAGATCCGGGTAGACCGCCAGATTCTGCGGCACAAGGCCCGGACGCGAAGACCTGGACCCCCGAAAACCGTCCGGTATCTGCAGCGAGATGCTGCCCTCGTCGGGTTTCAGCAGCCCGCAAATACAACGGATCATCGTGGTCTTACCAGCCCCGTTTGGACCGAAAAAACCCAACAGTTCACCTGGATACAACTTCAGCGAGATCCCCTGCAGCGCAGCCCTGCCACGGTACGACTTCCGCACCGAATGCAGCGTCAGAATGGGCCGTTGTTCCTGAGTCATGAAGACCGAGTCTCGTAACTTCGCTGCCGCCACTGCACCGTTCGACCGCGTTTCTGATTCACCCAGGCCAGCCACTGAATCGCCAGAAACAACAGCACAGCCAGCGGATGCAGCATCGCACCCAACCAGGCTCGGTCATACCGCAGGCAACAGATCAAACGCGGAAGGTAACCTGAAGCCAGCGCGATTGCCACCGGCAGCCACAGTACCCGAGGCAGCAAATCAAAAGCTACCGGGACAACCACCAAGGCCGGAATCACAAATGCCGCCAGCATAACCAGCGTAATCATCGGCAGGACGGGCCAGCGAGCAAACCCTTCCGTCGCGTTTTTCAGCAATCCCAGCCACGTCTCGCCCAGCGAGTGATACATCCGGCACGTCGCAAGATCTGACGCATCAAAAAGATCCGTCGACAGCCCCGCATTTCGATACAACCGCGGCAGCATCACTCCATCATGCCGCGAATTCCGAATGCCACTGTGACCACCCGTGCGTTCATACCCCGCTCGATCCGCTGCAAAGAACTGCCCACAGCCAGCAGATGCCCCCGCCATGCGACTCCATCGCATCAGCGGAAATGGCAGAAAACACAACAAAATCACGTGTATCAGGGGAATCAACAAAGACTCTCCCAATGATCCGGTCAGCTGTCGCGGAAACCCGCTCAGCAGAGACACACCCAGCTTCCGCCGCAGCAGCACAGTCCGCAGCAACGCATCACTCGACAGTTCCACATCCGCGTCCAAAAAAATCAGCTCCCCATTGCGAGCTGCCTGAGACAACTGCCAGCAGGCATGCTGCTTGCCATTCCAGCCCTCCGGCATCCGCACCCCGCGCAGCAACCGGACACGCGAATCAACAGCCGCAAAACCCTGCACAATCTCTGCAGTCCCGTCTGTACTGTCGTCGTCCAGGACACACACCTCCAGACGGACTCCACAACTCAACAATACCGATTTCAGCAGTCGCCCAATTCGGGCAGACTCGTTGCGAGCCGGAATCAATACGGACACCTCAGGCTCAACCCTTTCCGTTGCCAGCTTCACGGGGTCCAAATCCCGCAGGGAGGGAGCCCTGCGAAACATCAGCACACTGACGAGAAACTGCAGCATCGCAAAACAGGCCGCACCACAGCTGCCCCAGACGACAACCGCAGACCACTCAGCCATCAGCCCGCTCCTCGTGCCGCCCGGAAAACCTCTGCCCCCGTCGCCAAAACTTCATGCGACGCCAAATATCATACCAGCCGCCAATACCGGCACTGCCATCCAGCAAGGTCGTGAAAGCACCGGGATCCCGCGCAATCGCCAGTTGCCTCAGCCGGTTCTGAACCTCCCGTAAACCAGATTCCAGTTGCCCGGTCCGCTCCTCACGGTCCTCCGACAACTGCGAACAATCCACAACCGAACCAAAAGCAGCCAGCAACTCCGGTCGACGCTCGTTCCAAAATGGATACTCCAGAGCTAACGGCAGCACTGCACCACCAAACGACCAATCCACAAGATGAGCCAGCCCGGGCTGAAAAGGCAGTGACTGCCGCACATCATGGAACTGCCCGGCTGGGGTAATCCAAAGGGCTACTCGGCAATCCTGCAGAACACTGCGAGCGTGCCGCAGAAACCCCCGCGCCCCGGAAATCGACTCACGCGAGACACCGAAGAAACCAAGTCGCTCCAAAACCGGATACCGCTGTAATGCCTCGGCGTCCATCGGAGCTGCAAACTTCCGTGCAGACACCAGCATGTCCGTCAGCAACACCGCTGCCATCGGATCCCACCAGCCGGGATGGTTCACATACACCACCAGTGGCTGCTCACCGACCTGCGCCAGAGACTCCTGCCCCACAACCCGAATCGCATTAAAGTTCGACCGGACAAATCGCCTCACATAACGGCGGAATCCCCAGGTCAAAACACGCGACAGCAATCCGGAATCCGGACCACTCACGCCGCTCTCCGCGAAGCATCCCGACGAGTCCCCGTATGGCCACCATTCAGATCCGCATCCACCGAATCCGCCGCAATCCAGCCCGACATCATCACCATCGGCATGCCAGGCCCCGGATGCGCTGATCCGCCAGCCAGATACAGACCAGGCAGCTCTCGCACACGATTGCCCGGCTTGAATGCCCCCATAAAACGCCCGTGACTGGCCAAACCGTAAATTGCTCCGTTCAGCACATGATAACGCTGATTGATATCAGCCGGGGTCAAAGAGTGCTCGACCTCAATCCGATCCTCAATGTCACCCATACCGGCCGTACGCTTCAGCTTGTCGATAATCACCTGCCGATAACCAGGCAGCATCTTCGTCCAGTCATGGTGCGGCCGCAAATACGGCGTGTGCACCAGCACATAAAGCGATTCACCATCGCCCGGAGCCACGCGGTCACCCGACAGAGATGGCGCACACACATAACAGGTCGGGTCAGCAGCCGGTTCTCCGACAGAATAGATCTGCCGAAACTCCTCGTGCGGATCCTGACTAAACACAAAGTTGTGATGCAGCAAGTGATCGTATCGCTGCTTCAGACCCAAATACAGCACAACTCCCGAACACGCAGCCTCAAAGGTGCGTTTTGACAGCAGCTTCTGACCCGTCTCCCGCGGCAGCAACTCTTCACACGTACGAACACAGTCCGAATTCGATACCACCACCTGCGAACGCAGCACTTCGCCGTTATCCAGAGTCACCCCGACCGCACGACCATGCTCCGTATCTACCGAACGCACCTGCCGACCAGTCACACACCGCACACCAAGTTCCTGCGCCAGCCGAGTCAGTGCTTCCGGTACTGCACGAGTCCCCCCGAGAGGGTACCAGATCCCTTCGTTGGTCTGCATGTGAGCTATCCCGCACAGCACTGCCGGTGACTGCTCAGGAGATGACCCCACGTACTGAGTAAAATGATCCATCATCTGGGCAATCCGCGAGTCCGGAATGTGAGACCGCACAAGGCCAGCAACCGTGCGCCCAAAACGCAGACTCAGAAGGTCCTTCAGGACACCCAGTGACATCGACTGCCGCACATTCATCGTGTCAGCAATCCCGCCCACACTCTTCCAGAAGAAAAATCGCTGCGACACATCATCCAGTTGACGCGAAATCGACATGAACGCTGCGTAGCCGCGACCCGTATCCTCGCCACCCGTAAAATCACGCAAATGCTGCTGCATCTCCGGAAGTGATTCTACAAGGTCAAACTTCGAACCATCCTCAAAGAAGCAACGCCACTGCGGATCCAGACGGATCATCGTCAGATAGTCCTCCAGACGACGGCCAGCCTCCTCAAACACTCGCCGCAGCACCGATGGTAATGTCAGAATCGTCGGACCCATATCAAAACGATAGCCACGATCTGCCAGCAGTGCCGCCTTGCCTCCCAGCCACGCATTTTTTTCCACGAGGGTCACGGCATAACCGCGAGCAGCCAAAGTGCAGGCTGCTGCCAGACCAGCCAGACCGCTTCCAATCACTACCGCATCCGTTCGCTCAGTCATCGAATTACTCCTTCAGTTCTGTTGGCGTCGCCAGTTCCACTGCTGCAACGCCGCCCGCATTAAGCCGGGCAAACGCAGCAGCCGCCTACCAAACCACCCAGCATGCTCCATACCAATCAAATGCTCCAGTAACACTGCATCACAGGGCCCAATATCCTCCAGATGCGGTCGAAAAAAAGGCCGAGGTCGGATCACCTGCTTCACCTGCACAAACTCAAACAGCCCAGCTTCGCCACGAGTTGCGCCGAAGCCGCTGGCATGGCGCCCTTCAAACGAAACTCGTGGATCCGCCGTCACCGCAATCATATCATTCAACACCACTGTCCCGGCATCGACTTTTCGAGCAATTTTCATTGCATTTGCCGTTCCTCCGAAAACCGTCGCCGCCAGCGCATACGCACACTTCCGCGACTGCTCCAGCGCCTCCTCCACATCCCGCACTCGCACCACAGATAACACAGGAAAGAACAAATCCTCTCGCGCCACCAGCATTTCCGGTCGCACCAAATCCAGAACAATCGGAATTTCAGCCGACATACGCCCGTTGACATCCGGCAATGATCCCGATCTCACCACCGCTCCCTGCTGTACCGCTTCACCAATCACCCGCAACGCATGCCGCACAGATGCATTTTCACCGGCCCCGCCAGGCGACTCACTCAACCCCATTCCTCCCGCAGCCGAAATCCTCGCTCGCAGTCGCTCAATCAGCGAATCCGCCTGCTCCGTACGTACAAATACCCGCCGCGGCGCCAGACATGTCCGACCACCGTTAAGCCTGAGCCCAAACCACAAACAGTCGGCCACCAGTGCCTGATCTGCATCCTCCAGCACAAATACTGCGTCACAGCCCGACAATTCCATCACCGCCGGAACTGGCCCAGCAGCCAGCTGCCCCGAAACCGCTCGCCCAGTCGCTGCCGAACCTGTCAGCACGACCTTATCTACTCCGGCACACATCGCTGCAGCGCCCGCTTCCGCCGAATCATCAAGTATCTGTACCAGTCCTTCCGGCAATCCTGACACAATTGCCAGCTGCAGCAGCAAACGCAACGGAGCGCCACATCCCGGTGCCGGCTTCAACAAAACACCATTCCCAGCCACCAGTGCCTGCACAAACTGCACGCCGGGCAGATACAGCGGATAATTTCCCGGACCAATCACCAGCACCAGACCCAGTGGCTCCGGTCTCCGAATCACACGATTACCCCACAGCCATAACGGCCGACCGGCCAGCCGCACACGACGCTCCCGCAGTAAACGTACTGCACAACGTTCCAGATATCGCAGCGCATCAAGCAAAGGCAAAACCTCAGCAGACAACGTTTCCGCAAGAGATTCACGCCCCACCGATGCCGCCAGCTCAACAGATCGATCAGCCGCCAGCAAACGCAACCGCCGCAACACCCGCAAGCGCTGACGCACCGACAGCTCTGACCATTTTCGCTGAACAACGCGACTCTCAGCCAGAAAAACGTTCAGGTCAGCAGCCGACACACCACCGCTCACCACACCGGCCTGCTCGTCAATGCTGACAGAGAGTGTCTGTGACGGCATAATCAGGCCACCCGCTTCGAAGACAATGGCAGCAGATCCACACCCGACATCGGCAACTCCGGCTCAGGAAATGGCAAACCCAGCTCAGCACACAACATCCGACATGAAATTCGCGCAGACTCGTAAATCACCGGCAGACCGCTGCCCGGATGAGTCCCCCCGCCAGCCAGATACACATGCTCAAGATCCTCAAAACGATTGTGCGGACGACGATGCAGCATCTGCCCAAGATTATGAGCCAGATTGAATGTCGCACCGCGGTAAATGCGAAATCCATGCTGCCAGTCATCCGGAGTTAGCACCTTTTCAAATACGATCCGCTGCTCCAGATCTCGCAGACCCACACGCTGCAACTGTTGCAGCACACGCTTACGAAACCCCTGCGAGTCCCTTGCCCAGTTCACCCGCGGCGACTCATGTGGCACCGGCACCAGCACGTACAGAGTACTGCGTCCCTCAGGAGCCAGAGTCCTGTCCGTGACACACGCATTCTGCACATAAAAAGATGGATCACTCGGTAAAACACCATCCGCATCGATTTCCCGCAAATTCCTCTCATAGTCCTTCGAAATGTATATGGTGTGATGCGGCAGCTCCGGAAAACTGCCCTCCATCCCCAAATACATCATCCACGTTGAACAGGAGTAACGACTGCGAGCCAGTCGCTGATCCGACCAGCGGCGACGCAGATCATTAGGCACCAGCCGCTGCATGGCCGCTGCAAAATCAGCATTAATGACCATCGCATCAAAATCCTCACGCCGCCCCGCCGAAGTCTCCAAGGCAACGGCACGACGCCCCTCAAAGTGCAGCTTCGTCACTTCTTCATTCAATCGCAACTCCGCACCCAGCTGACTGGCAATCTCGGCCATCCGGTCGCTGACCGCCGCACACCCTCCCGTCGGATGCCACACGCCATACTCATACTCAAGGAACGCTAAAATCGTAAACAAACTGGGACACTGAAATGGCGACATCCCCAGATACTTCGACTGAAACGAAAACGCAGTAATCAGCCGAGGATCTGAAAAATGTGATAACAGGTCACCAGCCACAGAACGCCAGGGACGAACCATCGGCACGGCTTTCAAAACCGATGGTCGCACCAGATCCAGCAGCGAATTAAATGGCGACTCCAAAATCGGACGAAACAACTCCAGCTTCCGCCGATTGTCCCTCAAGAAGCCCTCAAAAGCTTCCGCATCCTGCGCACTAATGCCGGCAATCTGCTGCTTCATCCGCTGAATATCCGGAGTCGCATCGATCCGACCACCAGCACCAAATTCCAGACGGTACTGAGGATCCAGACGAGTCATCGGGCATTCGGCTCGCAGATCACGACCAACCGCCTGAAAGATCTCATCCAGAACCCGAGGATACAAAAAGAAGGTCGGCCCGTGATCAAATCGGAAACCCTCAGCCTCAAGCGCCGAACAACGTCCACCCGGCCGCGCAAGTCGATCTATTACTGTGACTTCCGCACCCGCCTTGGCCAGCAACATGGCAGATGCCAAACCACCCGGACCGGCCCCGATCACGCAAACTCTGTTGCCTCGCTTCGCCATCCCTGCTGCGCCCTCTTGCTGGTCTCCGACCGCTTTTCAACAACCCGCGAATTATGCCGATTGCCGAAAACACGCACAATGCCGAAATCTTTTGCACGACGTCAGACAGATTCGCGAGAACCACGCACGGATTCAAGAATACTGTACACATCGCTGCGACTGAGTTTCGCACCCGCTCCACGCTGCCGCAAAGCCTCAAGTGACCCCGCCGCCAGGCGGCTGATAAAGCGACAAAATGCAAGCACATCCCCCGAGGCACCTAATGACTCCAGACGGCTAATATACTCGCACGCTGCAGCCCCGCTTGATTCAGCCAGCAATATCACTGTGTCCCTCGACACACCGGTCGGTATAAAACAACGCCCCAAACGGACATCCCCCTCCGAATCCTTCAAAATATTCACCAACTGCAGAAATTCGCCAAATCCAACCGCCAACTCTCGCAGTCGCGACATCTGCTCCACCGGAACTGCACTCTCCAGCAAAAACAACTCAGTCAGCATCTCCCCCACAATTCCCGCCACGAAATAACAGTACAAACGCAGTTCAGCGACCGTCTCCACCCGAATTTCAGCTCCACGAGCTGGTCCGGCACTCAGAAAGTCCAGCATGCCCCCAATCGTCCGATCCAGAGCACTACGAATGCAGCAAGCAGCAGCCGGTGATAACTGATGAAACAAACCCAGCAGTCTTGGAGCCGCCACCATCAAATTCTCTGTGGCACTGCCCGCCGGCCACAAACCACCAAAACCATCCGACGCCGCCGACAGCCCCGACTTGCCATCACCCTCACCCGGCACCAGACAGGCTCGCAGCCGGCACAGCAGCAAATGCCGACTATCCGCAGACACACCGGCAGCATCCTCAATACTGTCAGCAACTCGAAACAATAAATAAGCAATTCCCACCTGATACCGCAATTCTGCGCCCAGCAAAGGAATCGCCAGCGCGAACGTGCGACTGGTTCCCTGCAGGGAACTGGCCAGAAACTGCAGATCGTCCTCGCTGGTTGCAACCACAACAGCCCTCGATTCCACCACTGCACTCATTGCCTGCGCGGGCCCGCAAAATCTCCCGGGAATCCTAATCCACCATCCCCAATCCTGACAAGCACTACGCCCTATTAAGGCAATCTTCGATTCAGGAAACGTCGGCTGGTCTTCTGCCGCAAATGCCCTAAAATGACGCCTCCGGCACCGGCGTCGCATTCCGCCGGATCAACGCCCCAAAGCAGTTGCGGCAAGCAAGAGCATCCATAACGTGACACCACCCGACGACAACACGCCCGGCAAGAATGCAGTAGCCGGTGAACTGATCGTTATGGGAACAGGCACCAGCATCGGTGTCCCCGTGGTTGGCTGTCGCTGCAGTGTCTGCCTCTCTGACAATCCCCGCAATCGTCGCCTCCGCGCCGCAGCCCTCGTCCGCGCTCCAGCCGGAGAATTTGTCATCGATGCCGGCCCGGAACTCAGAATTCAGCTTGTACGGGAACGAGCCTCACTGGTCAGGGCTGCCGTCATAACTCACGCCCACGCCGACCACATCATGGGGATCGATGACCTGCGCATCTTCGGCTTTCGACTGCACGCCCCCGTCCCCATCTACTGCGAACAACCTGTCGAAGACCAAATTCGCCAGTCGTTCTCTTACGCCTTCACAGACCCCAGCAGTCACTCGCACCAGTACGCAGCACCTCGGCTGACCTTCACCGGAATTACACCGGGTAAACCGTTTGAACTGCTGGGCCTTGAGATCCTGCCCATCAGACTGCGGCACGGGGCCCTCGATATTTTGGGTTTCCGCATCGGCAATGTCGCCTATTGCACCGATGTCTCTTCAATTCCGGCGGAAAGTCGAGCACTGCTGCAGGGACTGGATGCACTGGTCCTTTCAGTGCTCCGCCGCGAGCCACATCCCACTCATCTGCACCTCGATGCAGCACTCCGGGTGATTCGACAGCTGCAGCCCGCACGCACATGGCTGACACACATGTCGCACGAACTGGACTATGATGAACTGTGCAATTCGCTGCCAGATCAGATTCGCCCGGCATGGGACGGCCTGAAAATACCGATCAGTTGCCAATCAGCTTCAGCAGGTTGACCATCTCAATTGCCGCCAGCGTCGCCTCAGTCCCCTTGTTGCCGACCTTGCCACCAGCCCGATCCAGCGCCTGCTCCATCGACTGGCAGGTAATGACGCCAAAAGTCACCGGTACTCCAGTCTTCCGCATCGCACCCATAATACCCGCCGCCACCTGACTGTTGACATGCTCATGATGCGACGTGGCCCCCTGAATCACGGCGCCCAGACAAATCACAGCATCAAATCGCCGGGATTCCGCCAGCCGCTCAGCAGCCAGAGGTATCTCAAACGAACCCGGCACCCACGCCACCGTAATCAGATCAGAAGTTCCACCGTGCCGAACGACCGTGTCAATGGCTCCCTCAAGCAAACGCCGAGTCACCAGATCGTTAAAGCGAGAAACCACGATGGCAAAACGACAGCCCGACGCTATCAGTCCCGCAGAGAATTCCGTTGGCATAAAAGTTCCCCAATTCACAGGTCCGGTTCCCTGACTGTCAGAATCACGGCAGAGCGTCTTAGCTGAGATTCATGGACAGCAGAAATTCCTCGTTGGTCTTCGTGCGTCGCAATCGATTCACCAGCAGTTCCATCGCTTCGACAGGGTTCATATCGTTCAGCACCCGTCGCAGAACCCACATCAGCCTCAGCTCGTCCTCATTCAGCAACAGCTCCTCGCGACGAGTCCCCGAGCGATTGATGTCAATCGCCGGCCAGACACGCCGTTCCACAAGTTTGCGATCCAGATGCAGCTCAGTATTGCCCGTTCCTTTAAATTCCTCAAAGATCACTTCATCCATCCGGCTGCCCGTATCAATCAAAGCAGTCGCAATGATTGTCAGACTGCCCCCTTCCTCGACACAGCGAGCAGCCCCGAAAAATCGCTTGGGATGCTGCAAAGCATTCGCATCAACGCCGCCGGACAGAGTCTTGCCTGAGTTAGGAATTTCGGTATTCCAGGCACGCGCGAGGCGAGTGATGCTGTCGAGAAAAATAATTACGTCATGACCGTATTCCACCATTCGCTTGGCTTTTTCGATCACCATCTCCGCCACCTGAACATGACGCGATGACGGCTCGTCAAACGTACTGCTGACCACCTCACAGTTGCGTCCCTTCAGCCGACGCTCCATATCGGTTACTTCCTCAGGTCGCTCATCAATCAGCAACACAATGACGTACGCATCCGGATGATTCTGCAGGGTAACGCGAGCCATCTGCTGGAGCAGCAACGTTTTGCCGGCACGCGGTGGCGACACAATCAGACCGCGCTGCCCAAGACCAATCGGGGCAATCAGATCAACGATTCGAGTACTGAGATGTTCGGCATTGTCCGCCAGCCGCAGCCTCTGCTCGGGATGCAGCGGCGTCAGATCGTCAAAAAACACCTTGTTCGTCAGCAGGTTCGGATCCTCGCCGTTGATTGCCTCCACACGCAGCAGCGCAAAATACCGCTCGTTTTCCTTCGGTGGCCGAATCTGACCAGCCACTGTCGCTCCTGTACGCAGACCAAATCGACGTATCTGACTGGGACTGACGTAGATGTCGTCAGGGCAGGGCAGGTAGTGATAGTCAGGACTGCGGAGAAATCCGAAACCGTCCGGCAAAATCTCCAGTGTCCCCTCGCCAAACATTAGACCGTTAAGGCGAGTCCGTTCCTTCAGGATCCTAAAAATCAGATCCTGCTTCTTTAGACCGTGATACTCCGTCAGTTGATCCCGCTCAGCAATCGCAATCAGATCCTTCATCGACATCCGCTGCAGTTCAGCAATGTTGATCTGATCCTCGACAGGCGGAGCAAAGGTGTCGGAAACAGACTTTTCGGCATCATCAGCCGGCAGCCTGTCCTCGGGACGCGAACGCTGCAACCGTCGCAGCGGACCACGAGACTCTTCGGAACGGGGGGACTCAGTAGACATGGCCGCGAGGGGCCTCCAGGACAGGAATGGGGCGGAAGCTGCCGGACGTTTGACAGGACCACTGACTGCAGTTTCCGGCGAAGTTGCAAGTCAGGGCAAAGTTTGAGCAGAATGACAGAGCAGGAATCAGCAGCAGATGTGAAAACAAAAAGAACTTGATGAAAAGGAAACTTCAGCAACCAGCAGGCTTGTCACGGACTGCCGTCCGATCAGTTAGAGGCCCCCGCGAAATAATCAGTCGCAGGTACCCCCGCAACTGCAGCGCAGCCGCCTCCAGACTTCCCGAATTGTCCACTTTAAACTCACAGGCCGCTCGCTTACGGTCTGAATCCCACTGAGCAGCCTCACGTTCGGTGTGCTGCTGAACAGTCCAGCCACGAGCCTCAACAACTCGACGCTGACGCTGCTGCAAAGGAGCCTGAATCCAGATCAGCGCATCACAGTGATCCGCCAAGCCAGCCTCCAGCAGCAGGGCCGCATCCAGTATCACCGCGTCCACATCCTGCGGAACGACTTGCAAACTACGGTGAATCTCGGCCTGAATTCCGGGACGCACGATTTCGTTCAATCGCTGCAATCGCCGATCTGCATCAGGCGAATTCTGAAAAACCAGCGCCGCCAGCCGTACTCGGCTGATCACGCCACCCTCCAGAATTTGCTTGCCGAATTCCCGCACCAGCCGATCAGCAACCGCAGAATCCAGCAACTGCTGATGACCAATTTTGTCAGCATCAATCACCCACAACCTGACACCACTGACAGCCCGCACCACAGCAGACTTGCCAGAGCCTACCCCGCCCACGATACCAACCACAGGCACAAAACCCGCAGCAGCACCGGTGCTGACAGCATCCGCCAATGTTGTAAGGCTGGCAAATTCCACAAACAAGGGGCGATCAGGACAGGCGAAGGCTGAATGTGCAGCCAAAATCAGAGAGACATCGGCCCATGATTGTCAGCCTGCAGGGTCTCAATGTCAAACCAATGCTCCGCTGCAAATGCGTTTTCCGGTGGGAATTCCCAAGGCACCCGAAACGAACAACCACAGCATCAGCCGGATACCCACAGCAACAGCAGCCACGCAATACACAGAAACAGCAGCGTTTTACCAAACATCACCAGTGCCGAACGCACAATCTTCTCAGGTAGCTCAAAACGCGTCGCACAATACACCAGACAGACGATTGCAGTCAGAGGCAGGGCCTGAGTAATCAAACTTAAGTCCATTTCAAATCAGCCTTTACACCGAAAACACAAAAGCCTCACGCGTTTACCGGCGGTGCCTCTGCATCTCCGGAACCCTCTCCGGCACGACGCCCCTCGTCGCCATACCCGTAGGCCGGCCCCTGAGCTGCATCCCAAATCGCCATCAGGTTCAGCAAACCAGCAATCCACGTCAGCACGGCTGCCACGTCGTACTGGCGACTCAGACTGCCGTGCAGCCGATCCAGCTCTGCAGAATCCAGCGGAGCCATGTACCAGTTGAAAAAACTGCGGCTTATGGTGCCCTCAATCCGAGCACTCAGGAAGTTGCCAGTGTCATCCACCAGACGGCACTCTATCGACCGTCGCGGAGAACCAAACACCGCCCGCCCCAGCTGAATCTCGCCTCCCAGCCGATAACTTGCCGTCCCCCCGTCCGCCGTCGACACCGAAATCTCCCCGGAAACCGTCCGACTGCCTTCCGGACGAGTCGGGGCAAGCTGCAGACTGCCACTCACTGGCGTCCGCAAATCGCCCTGGCGAGTCGTTTCAATCAGGGCTCCGACAAAATCACTGCTGACTTCTGCATCCAAAAAACCTACGGAATTGTCTGCGTTGTTAAAACGAGCCTCCTGCAGCAGTGCCGGAAATGCAGGAATCCCCACCAGTACCTGTGCCCCAAAGCCCCAGGATGTCTTCGAAGCCGGCGGCTTCACCGAAAACTGCGGCGAATCCGCACTGGTCCGCAACACCAGACGACTGTATGTCGCCTGCCCCTCCCCCAGAACCTGCCCCCAGCCAAACAGTATCAGAATACCAACGGAAAAAACCGCTGCTTTAAACCGTCGTCCCTGGTACAAGTGCCCCAGACCAGGCAATAAAAAACCCAGCAGAGCTGCCAGCAGGGGCTGCCTGAGATTGACTCGAGAATCTGTCATGGAAAATCGCTGCCCAGGAAAAACGCAGCAAACACGGGCTGAATCTGCACACAGACCCCCACGCCGCCAGCACTGCCTCCGAATGCTATCAGCAGGCGAAACATTTGTCAGGACACTTTCGCCCGGAACCCCAAAGCACCGCCAATTCCGGAATCGGGAATTCAGAAAAATATCGTCATTTCCTGAAAGACGCAGCTAGTCAACCTGTGGCAACTGCGATCAGACAGGCTATCATCGGCGGTGCCCGTCAAACCTGCCGGCAGTTGACGGCCGCACGGCTGCTGCCTTCATTCCACCTTCTTCTCCACAAATCAGCGGCTTAGTATTCTGTTCGGCTGCAAGCATTTCTACTGGAGCAGACCGGATGATACGTCGCGCTTTTACCCTGATTGAACTATTGGTGGTGATCGCCATCATTGCCATCCTCGTCGCACTGCTGCTGCCTGCCGTACAGCAGGCTCGCGAAGCCGCTCGTCGCACACAGTGCAAAAATAATCTCAAACAAATCGGACTGGCACTGCATAACTACGAAGGCACCCACACCCGATTGCCACCTGGGTTCCTCGCAGTCAACAACGCATCGACCCACACTCAGATCCTGCCGTATTTCGAAGCCAGCAACGAGTACAACCAGTTTAATTTCAACAACGATATCAACTCCCACGCCACCAACCTCAACGCCCGCCAGCAGCGACTGGCCATCCTGCAGTGTCCCTCCCAGATCGGAAGCCCCGGCTTCGTTCTGCCGCCCTCACAGTGTCCGAACGGCTGTGGCACTACCAACTACGTTCAAAGTCTCGGTGATAACGCCAACTTCGCCGCTGACCGAGGTCCTTTCGGGCGAAATCGCGGGGCTGCCTTCCGCGACTTCGTCGATGGCTTGTCAAACAGCGGGATGTTCGCCGAAATTATCCTCGGCCCCAGCAATGGATCTCCCACCTCAGGAGTCGTGGCTGCGGGTACACCACAGGATCTCTGGGTGGCCACAAATCTTCCGTTTGCTACGTGGGACGCCAGTCCCACAGGTAACACCATTCCCGTGGCCGCCTGTGACAACCGAGCAACCAGTGCCATTTTGTATCGCGGCAAACAGTACTATCGGGGTGTTGTGGTTGCCACTTTCTACTCACACACCATGACGCCCAACTCTCGCCTCCGCGATTGTATCCGCAGCGTGGGGTTCGATCGCGGCCACCTCGCAACTCGCAGCTTCCACACCGGCGGTTCACAACTGGTGCTCGGAGACGGCTCTGTTCGCTTTGTGAGCGAGAATGTCGATATTCGCGTCTGGCGCGCAGTCGGCAGCATCAACGGTAATGAAGTCGTTTCCGAGTGGTAATTCATCGGTACCACCTGTTCGCAAATGCACTTTTCAGGTATTCCGCCAAGGCCAGGCAAATGCAGAGTTCCCGCTTTATACTGTTGTGCACCACAATCCTGCTGGCGGGCTGTAGTGCAGACTACACCCCCCAGGCTGAGATTTTCAAAACTGTCTCAGCCTCCGGGACTCTGACCTGGAAAGGAAAACCACTGATTGGCTTCATCGTCACATTGCACCCTGCTGGCGATCAGCGCACAGCCAGCGGCACGACCGACGCCGAAGGACGATTCTCTCTCGGTACAAACGCTCCCGGAGATGGTGCTGTAGCCGGAACCCATAAGGTTTCCGTTATTTGGCAGCCACCGGAAGACGATGGACTGGGATCCACTGTTGAAGATCCTAAGAAGATGCCCAAATCCCCCATCGATATTCCTCCCAAATATGCCAGCCCGGACACCTCCGGCATCTCTCTCGAGATTCCGGAATCGGGCAGTTCCGAACTGAAGCTGGATCTGAACTGAACTATTTCCTTCCCCACACTGGTCACAGCGACCGGAATTCATCATCTTCCGCGGTGGTTCAGCCACCGCGGTTTTTTTTCCGTTCAGGGGATGTCTTGTGTCTGCCGGAATTCCTGTCAGCCGTCTGATGAACTTCACTGTCCACTGCTTTCGGTCCATGGGCGTCCGCGAACATGACGCCCACACCGCTGCAGGTTGCCTCGTTAATACCGACCGGCTAGGTGTATTCACTCACGGCACCAAACTGCTGGCCGGCTATCTGAGGAAACTGCAGGGCGGAGGCTATCGCGCCGATGCCCGTCCCCGCATTGAACGTGAAGGTCCGGCATGGGCCGTATTCGACGGAGATTCCGGACTGGGACAGACCGGTTGCTCAGCCGCCATGAAAGCTGCCGTCAGCAAAGCACAAAACTGCGGAGTGGCCTTTGTCTCAATCCGGAATACCGGACACATCGGCGCCGCAGGGCAGTACGCCCTGCAGGCCGCCCGCCTGGGTTGCGCCGCCATCATCACCGGCAATGATATCCCCAGCGTGGCTGCCCCAGGTTCACGCAAGGCCGTTCTCGGCAGCAACCCGCTGGCCTTCGCCATTCCCACCGCCGGCGATCCCATACTCCTCGATATCGCTACCGCCGCAGTCGCCGGTGGAAAGGTCTACGCTGCAGGGCAGCGAGGAGAAACCATTCCCCCGACATGGCTCATCGGCCCCGATGGACTGCCCACAACTGACGGTTCCCTCTATCCGCACTCCGCAGCACTCGCTCCTATGGCCGGCCACAAAGGTTACGGACTGGGACTGTGGTGCGAGGTCCTGTCGGCACTGATCCCGGGAGGCCACATGACATGGCAGGTCGGCAGCTGGATGTTCGATCCCGTCGATCAGCCCTCATGGCATAACGCCTCACTCACAGTCATCCATGTCGATGCGATGACCGATCGAGTTCAGTTCAACGAACGCATGCAGGCACTCATCGACGAAATTCACGCTGCCCCTCCCGCCACCGGATCAACTGGCGTCCTGCTGCCCGGCGAACGCGAATTTCAGACAGCTCGCGAAGCTGATCTCAACGGAATCGCGCTGCCACCCGACGTTCGAGCCAAGCTGCGGGAAGCTGCCGAGCTGGCCAGTGTCACGCTGCCCGCAGAAGTCTGAACCAGCCCTCGTCACCCGACAAATGGATCTGTGCCATGCAATGCATCGGAATCGATATCGGCTCCTCGTCCATCAAAGGAGGAATCCTCAACCTCGAAACCGGACTCGTTGAGCACATCGAGAAAAATCCATTCCCCCCGCCCGTTGCGGCACTGCCTGCAGGTTTCCATGAGGTTGCCCCGCAGGCTGTCGTACAGAGCACTCTGGATGTTATCGAGCGACTGCTGCATCTGGCCCCGAACGCCGCACAACTTCGATTCAGCAGTCAGATGGGCGGCATACTGCTGCTCAATTCGCAGCAAAAAATCGCCTCCAATTACCTGTCATGGCGTGACCAAAGATCACTGCTGCCCGCTCCAGGTGGCAGCACCCCGCTCCTCGAGCAGCTTCGCCAGCAATGGACCGATCAGCACTTCACGGAACTCGGAAAAGAACTGAAACCCGGATCCGCCACCACCCTGCTGTACTGGCTGGCACAGCACAAACAACTGCCACGGCACATCACTCCCGTGACCATCGGCGATTATGTGATTGCTCAGATTTGCAGTGCCCGGCCGCGAATGCACCGGTCGCACGGCATCGGCATGGTCAATCTGACCACTGGCGACTGGCACCATGCAGCCTTCGATGCCGCCGGGATCGGCGAATTGCACTGGCCTGAGTTTGCCTCAGAATCTAAGCCCCTCGGACAGTTCACTCACCACGGACACAAACTTGACTGCTTCGCCGCGATCGGAGATCAGCAGGCCGCTCTTCTCGGCATCGACCTCACCAGCGAAGAACTTTCCATCAACTGCTCCACCGGATCCCAGGTCAGCCAGATCACACACAGCTTTCAGCCCGGAAACTGCCAAACCCGCTGCTGGTTCAATGGTCAATTCCTGAACACTGTCACTCACATTCCCGCCGGACGCTCGCTCACAGTCCTCGAAGCACTGCTGACCGAACTTCCCCGAGCAGCCGGAATCAATATTGCAAATTCGTGGCAACTAATCACTGAAGCCACCGCAAATGACGCCACCAATGGCCTGTCCTGCGACCTCAGCTTCTTCGCCAGTGCAATGGGTGATCGTGGTCGAATTGAAAATATCACAACCGAAAATCTCACAGTCGGCAGCCTGTTCTGCGCTGCCTTTGACTTCATGGCAGACAGCTACCTCGAATGCTCTCGACGACTTTCCAGCACACCATCATGGAAACAACTGGCCGTCTCCGGCGGTCTGGTTCAGGCATTCCCCGCACTCAGACGACGACTTGCCGAGAGATTCTCCTCGCCCATGCGCGAAGTCGCCGAGCAGGAAGAAACGCTCACCGGACTGCTGAAAATGGCCCAAAAGACCACCAGCTAAACCACCCAAAACGACAGCAAAAACATCTCATAAGCCACACAAAAAAAGCCAGATTCCTGCAAGGCCCATGCACGATCGCCAGCCGAAAAAAGCCGCAACGACAACAATCATCAGCACTAACGGCACTAAACGACATACGGCACACAATGTGCCGCCGTGACATCAGGTGATTTCCTGCGAGCAATCTCCAGCGCAGATTCCTTCGACCAAAAATGGTCCATGTCAGCCGCTGAGGTGTCTTCTGCTGGAAATATTGGATTTCTTTCTCAGACTTCCCGGGCTGCTGACCATTCTGGTCGGAATACTGTTCATCTACAAAGAAGTCTGCGCCGTACCCAGGGAATGGCGTGATAACCTGCAGCGAACCACGCTGCAGATGAAGGCTATCTTCGACGCCATCCACGCCCTCAGGACCGCGCCAGCCCACGAAAACAATATCGCGACCCCTCAGCCCGACTCCCCGGCAGCAACTTCTGAACAAACCCCGCATCAGAATCCAGACCTGAACCAGACAACGGGCTCCTAAATATAGCTCCGCAGATAACCGTACCCACTCCGGTTGAAACATCTGTCCCATCACCTTCGCATTCGCAGGAACATTCCACTCCGGAACATTCCACTCCGGAACATTCCACTCCGGAACATTCCACTCCGGCAGCACCAGCGCACCGCCAGCACACGAAAAATCTCAAATCCCGTCGTAAAATGAGAACGCCTGCCGCTGTCCCCACAACTCGCATCGATGCAGACGAATCTGACCATAGACCGCTGCAGCCGACCCGGACCGTTAATCAGTTTGAAGCCACCGCAATCAACGTGCTGAATCGCATCTGACACTGGATCGTTGTCGGTGAAGAACATGGTCCAAAAGGTGTTTCCTGAGAATTTGCATGGGCCGGCCAGTGGTTGCTGCGAATCGATATGCTGCTGGTGCTTCTCGGGATCGGCTTCTGCCTGCCCGGCCTGCGGTTCGGTGTCGTCAGTATTCTCTGGGCACTGTTCGCTATTGGACTGCTGCTGGCCCGGATTCGCAGCAACATTAAGTACCAGCGTTATACCCGCCCGACGCTGTTTACAACTGTAGCAGGAAAAGTCCTGCTGTCTGACCTCGCCTGCCTCGACCATTTCTACCGTATCATCGCCTTCATCGTGCTGGGCATGCTGGTCAGCGGCGGCTCATTCCTGTACCTGCGAGCTCGACAGAGCTTTCTGACCGGTGCGGACAATGAACCGCGAATCGACTGAAGCAAAACCGGCCCTTTGCTACGCCTGACTGCCACCGGACCGCTGTACGAACTGCTGCTGCTGGCTGCACCAGGACAGCGTTATCACCTGCTCTACGATAACAAACTTGTCTCTCGACCTCAGCACAACCTGCAGCCACTGAAGCGAACCATCCGGATCGACACCCCGGCTGTCACTGCACAGCTTCTGCCCGTGATCGAACGACAGACGCAGCCCAAAACAGTTGCAGCCGAAGCATGGGCCAGCCCGCTTGCGTCGCCATGGCTGCTGGGTATGCTTGTCGCCATTTCCGCAGCACTGCTGACAGCCTCGCTGTATCGCTCAGTAACTCGACTTGATTCAGTGTTTCCTGATCCGACCGCAACAGACTCCACCACACCAAACAACAGCACTACTCGCCAATGACCTTAACCAGCACTTTCTTGGGACGCCGGCCATCAAACTCACCGTAAAAAATCTGCTCCCAGGGTCCAAAATCCAGTCGGCCCGCTGTAATCGCCACCACCACCTCACGCCCCATCACCTGCCGCTTCATGTGAGCATCAGCATTGTCCTCACCAGTGCGATTATGAGCATATCTGGCAGGTGACGGATCAAACGGAGCCAGTTGCTCCAGCCAGCGACGATAATCCGCATGCAACCCGGCCTCGTCGTCGTTGATGAACACGCTGGCCGTAATATGCATGGCATTCACCAACACCAGCCCCTCCTGCACACCACTTTCAGCCACGATCCCGGCCACACGTTCCGTAATGTTCAGAAAGCCCATTCGCTCAGGCAACTGGAACATCAGATACTCGGTCCGCAACTTCATGCTTTCGCCCCCTGCTCATCAAACTTACGCTTTGGATCACATAGAAGAACACCGGCGTCAGCAGCACACCGAAAACTGTCACTCCCAGCATCCCCGAAAAAACGGCGATCCCCAGCGTCCGCCGCATTTCTGCACCCGCACCTTCACCCACCACCAGCGGAACCACACCGAAAATAAAAGCCAGCGATGTCATCACAATTGGCCGCAGACGCAGCTGACACGCTTCCAAAGTCGCCGCTCGCAGCGGCACACCCGCCAAACTGCGAGCCCGAGCATATTCGACAATCAAAATTGCATTCTTGCAGGCCAGACCCACCAGCACCACAAATCCAATCTGCGTGAAAATGTTGATGTCCAGACCGGCAGCTGCCACGCCCACAGCTGAACACAACAAACACATCGGCACGACCAAAATCACGGCCAGCGGCAAAGCCCAGCTTTCGTACTGCGCCGCCAGCACCAGAAATACCAGAACAACAGCCAGCAGAAACGCATACATCGCTGTGTTGCCCGCCAGCTGCTGCAAAAACGCCAGCTCCGTGTACTCCACCTTCATCGCCGGAGCCAGCTGCTTTTCCGCCATATCATGTAGAGCCTGAATCGCCGCTCCCGAACTGGTGCCGACACCAGCATCCGCATTTACAAACGCAGCCGGATACAAATTATGACGATAGATCATCAGCGGTCCGGGCACACTGCGGACCTTAATAAAACTGGCCAGCGGCACGCTGCCGGCCGCTGGAGATCGCACATACATCCGCCGCAAATCCTCAGTCCGCATCCGATAACGAGCCTCAGCCTGAACATTCACCTGCCACGTCCGTCCAAAACGATTGAAATCGTTGACATACAGCGAGCCAAAATTGACCTGCAAGGCACTGAACACGTCAGCCATCGACAAACCCATCTTCCGCACGGCCTCACGGTCAATATCCAGCTCCAGCCAGTTGGTCGCCGCACGAAAACCTGAAAACAAATCCCGTAAACGATTATCCCGATTGCCCGCATCCACCGTCGCCTCGCAAACAGACTCCAGCGCAGCCAGACCGTTCTCCCCCCGATCTTGAATCACCACACGGAAACCACCCGCCGTGCCAAGACCCTCAATCGCCGGAGCCCCCAGAACATTGATGTCTGCATCCAAAATCCGCTCTGCATATAGCTCACGCAACTGATCGGCGATCCGGTCGGCCGTTTGCTTCGCCGGAACGCGGGACTCAAAATCCTCCAGCATCAGATACAGCGATCCGGCATTTGGAGCATTCGTGCCCAGCAAAAGTGACTGACCGGCAATCGCCACAGTGTGACGCACCCCGGGCACCTCGGCAGCCAGTGACTCCACCTGCAACATCACAGCCTGAGTTCGTTCCAGCGATGCTGAATCCGGCAAACGTACGTTCAGCACCAGATATCCCTTGTCCTGCGATGGTATGAAGCCCGCCGGAGTTCGACTGAAGATCAGCCCGGTTCCCCAGATCAGAGCCGCATACGCCAGTAACACGAGCGGACTAATCTTCAGCAACAGACCAGCCAGCGACGTGTACAACCGCGTCCCCGCCTCGAAACCTCGATTGAACAGCTCAAACGATGTTGCCAGCACTGCATTCAGTATTCGCGACAACAGCCAGACCAGCAGAAAACCCACGACCGCCCCCAGCCAGGCCCAGCCACGCTCCGGCATCCACAGACTCAGTCCCGCACCCGCCGCCAGCGACTGCAGCTGAGCTCCCGCAAGATACCCGGGCCACACCCCCAGCAGCCCCAGACCAGGACGCGGCAGCACCTCCGGACGATGCCCCGCTTTCCGCGGCTTCAGCAACAACACCGCCAGAGCAGGGCTAAGAGTCAGCGAATTAAAGGCAGAAATCAGCGTCGAAACGGAAATCGTCACCGCAAACTGCCGAAAGAATTGTCCCACAACGCCCGTAATGAAGGCACACGGAACAAACACTGCCGTCAGCACCAGTCCCACAGCAATCACCGGACCAGCTACCAGATCCATTGCCTGCATCGCCGCAGTTCGCGGCGACATCCCATGCTCAATGTTGTGCTCCACAGCCTCCACAACCACTATCGCATCGTCCACAACAATGCCCACTGCCAGCACCAGACCAAACAAAGTCAATGCATTCAGACTGAAACCAAACGCAGCCATCGCAGCAAATGTCCCCACAATTGCCACAGGCACTGCCACCAGCGGAATTACCGCTGGTCTCCAGCCACGCAGAAACACCAGTACCACTAAAGACACCAGTACCACCGCATCTCGCACTGAAACAAACACCTCCTCCACAGACTCGCGAATGAACGGCGTCGTGTCGTACACAATCGAATAATCCAGCCCCTCCGGAAATCGCTGTTTCAGCCCCGCCATCCGCTCACGAATTTCATCCGCAACCTGCAGTGCATTCGAACCGGGCAACTGGTAGATCGACAGCGCTATCGAAGGCTGAGAATTCAGGGTGCAAACCTGGTCATACGCCGCTGCACCCAGTTCTACTCGAGCCACATCCTTCAGTCGCACCATCCGACCTTCACTATCCGCTCGCAGCACAATGTCACTGAACTGCCCTTCCTCCGCCAAACGCCCCAAAGTGGACATTGTGTACTGAAAAACCTGACCGTCCGTCGTCGGCTGCTGACCAATCTGACCGGCCGCCACCTGCGTGTTCTGCTGCTCGATCGAACGCAGTACATCAGATGTCGAAATGCCGCGCATCGCCATCTGCTGAGGATCCAGCCAGACACGCATGCTGTAGTCACGCTGCCCCAGAAACGAAATATCCCCCACACCATCAACTCGAGACAATTCGTCACGCATCTGAATCGTGGCATAGTTGCTTAAATACAGGCTGTCCCGCGAGCCATCCGGGGAAAACAGATTCACAAGCATCAGCACGCCAGGCGATTTCTTCCGCACAGTCACACCACGCCGCTGCACAAGATCAGGCAGCCCCGGCTGCGCCAGCGATACGCGATTCTGCACCAGTACCTGCGATAAATTCAAATCCGTACCGGGAGCAAAGGTCACTGTGAGCGTGTACGTGCCGTCGTTCGTGCACTGCGACGACATGTACAGCATGTCCTCAACGCCGTTCACCAACTGTTCAATCGGAGCAGCCACAGTGTCAGCCACGACCCGAGCATTCGCTCCCGGATACATCGTGGAAACCTCCACGGTAGGCGGTGCAATCTCCGGATATTGAGTCACTGGCAGCGTAAAAACCGCAATCCCGCCGGCAAGCGTGATCACCACAGACAATACCGTCGCAAAAATTGGACGGTCAATAAAAAAGCGAGAAAACATAGGCGTTCACAGTCGTCCCGAGGACCTCAGCCGGCAATCACAAAAGACTGCAAATCAGCGTTTCCGCGGAATCGTCGCCTCATAAAATTGCCGCAGATCAGCCCGTAACTGCACCATCGATGGTTCATGAATGTACATCATGTGACCACCCTCATAGTACTTCTTCGTGATATTCGCCAGCAGCGGCTTCGCCAGCCCCAAATGATCCAGCGTGTAGTCCATCGCAAAATGAGGAGTCGCAAGATCGTAGTAACCACAGGCAGCAAAAACCTTCAGCGACGGATTTGCTGTCATCGCACGACGCAATGACTCCGAAGCATCCACATACCGATTCTCAAAGCTCTTGTAACTCCATGGCTGCACGTTGCCCGTCAGAATCTCGTACACCCGAGCATCATTGAACTTCAGTTCTCGTCTCACATAATCGTTAAAAGTCGCAGTGAACGGCCCGAAGATCGCCGCCCCGCTGGCGTCAAACTCATATGTCTCACCAGCATCATCCCGATCCCGATTGGTAAATCGACTGTCAAAGCGACCAATCGTCAGACCGCGAGACCGCAGCAGTTCCTTGCCAAATCGCCCCATACTCACTCGCAAACGTGATCGCAGCAAATAATCCTCAGACAGCCCTGTCAGCTCACTCATCTGCCGAGCCACCAGTCGCTCCTCCGTCTCAGGAATCGCCGTGCCCTTCAGCAGCGCCTGCGCATACGGGCCCAGCGCGAATCGCTCGGCATCCGCTACAACCTCCGCCACAGGCCGCGCCTGCTGCTCGGCAGACAAAGCCTTGTGATACCAGGCTGTCGCAGCATAACCAGGCAGAAAACAAATATTCGGCAGGTCATTCGATGTCGAAAATCGAAGCGTCTGAAAGTTCACAGCGCCGGAAATCACCAGCACACCATTCAGCTCCATGTTGTAACGTTCCTGCAGATGAGCCGTCAGGCCGGCAGCACGCAGCCCGCCATAACTTTCCCCGCACAAAAATCGCGGAGACCCCCAGCGAAGAAAACGAGTCGTGTAGTCGTGAATAAACTGCCCAACACTCTGAATATCCTCTTCATAGCCGTGAAACTCGCTCTTGTTCACTTCATCAGCCGGACGGCTGTAACCCGTGCTAACAGGATCAATAAACACCAGATCTGTCACATCCAGCAAAGAAAAAGGATTGGCCTCCAGCGCATACGGCGGCGGCAGATAGCTGGCATCTTCCGGAAAACGAATCCGTTTCGGCCCCAGCATCCCCAGATGCAGCCACACTGAAGACGAACCGGGACCGCCGTTAAAGCAGAACGTCACCGGTCGCTGCACAGAATTCTCCGCAGCCACTGTATAGGCGACAAAAAACACCGTCGCTCGCGACTTTTGAGCATCACTCTTTAGCTGCAGCTTGCCGGCAGTCGCCGTGTATCGCACCTGACGGCCAGCAATCTCCGCCACATGCTCCGTTGCAACCAGCTCTTCACTCTCAGACTTCTCAGCAGCTTTCGACGATTCCGCAGACTTCTCTGCCGGCTTGTCCTCAGAGGACTGCAGTGAAGCAGCAAAGGACTGCGGTGCCTGCAGCACACTGCACCACAGCAGCGAAACCACCACAATCTGCAAACGAATCAGCATGAGTTGCTTTCCTGAGGAAGACCACGACAAAGACCACGCCAGTGATCAAGTTTCGGCGGAACCCGCTGTGCGATACGCTAATCCACAGCGACAGCCCCCCAATTTCTCGACAACTCAGCAGTAGTCAAGGCAAAACGGGGCCAATCGCAACGAATTACAGAGTCGGCACAACTCAACCGCTGCACAAATCTGCAGCCTGTGATTATGATGCTGACTCTGCCTTACCCCCCTGCATATAAGCCCGCACTATGATCTCCATCACCGATCTCTGGAAATCTTTCGGCAGCTCACCAGTGCTGCGCGGTGTCTCACTCAGCGTTCCCGCCGGACAGGTCAGCGTCCTGCTGGGAGGCTCAGGCAGTGGCAAAAGTACACTGCTGCGAACAATCAACGGACTCGAAACTTTCGACCGTGGCTCTGTCCAGGTGTCGGGCACAGGACTCCCAGGAACAGCCGGCAAAGAGCGAGACGCGGCACTGCTGATGATTCGCCGAAAAGTCGGCATGGTATTCCAGAAGTTCCACCTGTTTCCGCACCTGACCGTGCTGCAGAATGTTATTGAAGCTCCTGTGCAGGTGCTAAAAATGCCCGTACCCGAAGCCGTCGCATTGGCGCGACAGCTGCTGGACAAAGTTGGTATGGGCTTCAAGGCCGATGCGATGCCAGGTTCGCTCTCCGGTGGTCAGCAGCAGCGGGTAGCCATCGCCAGAACGCTTGCCATGTCGCCCGCGGCTATTCTGTTTGACGAACCCACCAGCGCGCTGGACCCCAAAAGTACCTCAGAAGTCCTTGATGTTATGCGCGACCTCGCCAAAGCAGGGCAGGGCATGATCGTCGTCACGCACAGCATTCCCTTCGCCCGCTCTGTAGCCCACCGCGTACACATGCTGTCAGCAGGCTGCATCATCGAAGAAGGCACACCTCAGCAGGTGCTGGAAAACCCTGGCAGCACAGTCACGCAGCAGTTTCTGAAATATGTTCAGGAAGCCTGAGTCCCTGCATCAGTACTCATCCGAATGCTGCGACTCCTGTGCATCCAGGAGGTCTGGTTCCAGCTGGGCACCACCAGGTGCCAACTCTTCCACTATCGCGTACCGACCATCCCACCAGCGAAAGAAATCCACCTTCCGACAGCGTTCACTACAGAATGGCGACGCCTTCAAACTGGCCCCAGGATCCGGGGTTTTGCCACAGACAGGGCAGGTCAGGGGCTGAATCACTGGGTACTCCGCACCACTCCGTCACTTTTCCTTTTTGCCGTTGGCTGCAGGTGCAGGCTCTTCTTCGGCCTCTGCGTCCTCTGCAAATTCGTCGGCGAATTCATCCCCGCCAAAATCGTCTTCCAGACCGCCCGCTTCTACACCGTCGTCCTCACCCGAACCGTGGTTCAGAGAGCCTCCGCCGGTGACAGGACCAGACGGCGCAGACACTGCAGCTACCGGGTACAATCCTGGAAAGATCATCACTGCAAACGGCAGCACACCCATCACAATAGCGCCAATCGCCGAACCCACGAAGGCCACCCACAGAGCAATCGAAGGCTTCGCCCCGTCTGTCAGAATACCATTGGCAGAATCCATCAGACTGCTCACCACTACCGCAATCAGCAGGAATGCCGGTATCGCCGCAACAAATGCTGACAGCACAAACTGCTTCTTTGTCATCTTGATCGCTCATTTCTCAGAGAAAAAACGACGCGCCGTGTGGTCGCATATCGTCCATCCTAAGGTTCACAGTTCATGGTTCGCAAGAAATGTCTGCGACTTTGACCCAGTCTTCCGCCAAAGTTGTGAAAATCCCCGATAACCCCGAAACCACGCCAAAACCACATTCCAACAGCACCAGTTCGCAGAATAACCCGCAAAACCAATGCATCCAGACCCCTCCGCCTTCTGGAAAATCCGCCCTGAACTGCAAGAATTCAGGCCGAACCCGCCACCTGACGCCGTTTTCTGCTCCAGTGCCTCCCCTGTCAATCACCTCCTGCCACCAAGGAATCCCCCATGGCTCAGGCAATTGTCGACCCCGGTGAACTCCGACGCTTTGCCCAGTTGCTGCGACGCTTCAATGAAGAACTCAGTGAAAAATCGGCCGTCGTCAGCGGGCAACTCAGCCACCTCGGTCAGTCGTGGCGGGACCAGGAACACCAGCGATTCTCCGAAGAATTCTCCGCCAACATCAAATCGCTGGGTCGCTTTGTCGAGTCCAATGAAGGCTTCATTCCATACCTGCTGCGAAAAGCCCAGCTGATCGAAGAATATCTCCAGCAGCAGTAATCAGCCACCCCCGCCCGCAGCCGCCTGCCGCTCAGGATCATCCGCATGACTAGTTCAGCCAATGTCTCCTCCACGGATTCCATCCGCAGATTTGCGGCAGCCGTGATCATCTTTCAGGAAGAAGCTCGCACCTGCCTTGCCGTCCTCGACAGCCAGTTGCGGCAGCTGCTCATGTGGCTGGAACAGGAACGCCCGGGATTCTGGAAACGTGAAGCTGAACGCTGCCTGCAAGAAATGAACTCCGCTCGCGTCCGCCTGCATCAGTGTAAAATGCGAAGGTTTGGTGACCTGCGGCCATCGTGCATCGAAGAGCAGAAGGATTTCGAACAAGCCACTCGCAATCTGGAGCTGTCTCAGCGCCAGCTGCCAAATGTTCGTCGCTGGAGCATCGAAGCAGGGCAGGAAGCCAACGAGTTTCGCAGTCGCACCGGCCAACTGGCACAGATGGTCGAACGCGAGATCCCACAATTGCTGGCGCTGTTGGCCTTCACCGTGGATCGCATCGAAGCCTATGCGGCAGTCACCCCTCCCGGCGCAACTGTCTTCGCCACTGCCTCCGACATCCCGGCCAGTCCGATATCGCTGCCGGACGAACACACCGGTACACCGGCCACACAGACATCTTCGCAGCCTGACCCAACGGCGCGTCACACCTGACCTGCCGTGCCGATCACAATTCACTCTCGCTTAGGCTGCAGTTTCTCAACCAGACCCCTCAGTTCACGAACCTCCTGCTTCAACTGCTCCAGTTCGCTGCTGGCCGATACCGGCTCCTCAGATCGTCGCTTTGACCGGCCTCGAACACCCTCCGCCAGATCTCTGATTTTCTCCATCTGCCGCTCAATCTCCTCAGGTGTCGCCACAGCCCCGGGCTGCAGGTTCAGCATGATCCCAGGATGCATCTGCAGCAGTTCACGCCCCTGCAGCATCTGCGGCAATCCGTCAGCCCCAGTCGCCTGCTCGTCCCACGCCGGAAACGCTGCCGGCTTCATTTTTTCTGGAGTCACTGTCACAGTCCGCTGCTCGCCATTGTGCAGCATCGACAGCTCGACCGGTCGCCCCTCCGACTGACCAATCTTTTCTACAAGGTCCACCGGAGTTGCCACAGTCTGACTGTTCACACTCAAAATAATATCGTCCGCTTCAATACCAGCTTTGGCCGCTGGAGTCCCCTCTTCAACGCGCAGCACCACCAGACCGGAATCCGGCAATTTTAGATGCTTCTTCAGCCGCACATCAGCAGCTTCGCAACGAACCCCAATCATCAGCCGCTCAGGCTCCTCGGCAACATCCCCCGTCACGTCCCCCGATTCCAACTGCTCCAGCAGCGCTTCCCCGTCAGGAATCTGCAGAATCATCGAACGACCCTCCTTGTCCTCGCCGTCAAATTCACGGCGCACACCGTCAGGCCCCACGATTACGATGCGGGACCTCCGCGTCACCCTGGGAGGAGTTTTCTCACCATCCTGCGACGATTGCGTCTGAGACGCTTCAACCCGCACTTCCACACGACTGCCAGACTGCTCACCAACAACCGCTGGCTCATCCGCCAGCGCCCCAGCAGAGACGGCCAGCGACAACCCTGCGAAAACTGCATGCCCGGCACAATTTTTTAATGCTGACATCTGAGACATCCTCCCCTGATTACAGACCTTACTGCAGACCACTACGAGACACTTTAGAGACAGGGACCACTGCGGCCTGGCCATTCGATGTAGGAATGATCACATACTGAGTGTCTGAATTGGGAACCCAGACCTCATGGCCGCTGATTTTAGCCCACTCCGCAGGATCCGAGTATATCGGTACCCTGACCGACGGCTTGCCACGCATCTGCAGTTCCATCCGCCCCGCATCCGAACCATCGGTAACGCTGGTCCCCGACATCCGACCGGCGACCGCATCTCCTGTCCTCGAAAACACCCCGTCCGGAATCAGCAGACCGCCCACAAATGCAATCGCCGCACACAGTGCCAGCGACGTCAGAGGATGACGCCAGATCCGCCCCTGAATCGGTCTGCTTCGAGGCCCCCCTGAACCATCGCTGACCGTGCCTGAGGTCGCCCCCGCTGCCTGCGCCGGTTTTGACTCGGCCGTTCCAGCGAGGACACAACCACCGGAAACCGCACTCCGCAGATAACGATCTTCAAGAAAACCGCACGCCAGCGTTTTCCAGCCACCCGTCATTGTGTCCAGCCGCTCCATCAGCACTCGAGTCTGCTCGGCCGAGAGTTCGTCATCCACACATCGCTGAATCAGCAGTTCATCTTGTTTCGAAAGGCTCATGATTCTCCACCCTCAACCTTCAATGCACTCAACTCACGCCGCAGCTTCTTCCGCGCCTTCAGCAGACGGTACTGAACCGTGTCCTCCTGCACCCCCAGGTGCTCCGCAATCTGCCGATAACTCCAGCCCTCGGCGTATTTTAGCAGCAGCAGCTGACGCTCAACTTCCCCCAGATGCCCCATCGCCTGTCGCACACACTGGTGAGTCTCGTCATGCAGCATCACAGCCAGCGGCTCCGCCGCATCGACCACATCATCCGCATCCGACTGCACCCGCTGCAGCAGCTTGCGACGACGCCCCGTGGAACGGCGGTACATCAACACCTGACGCACAGCAATTCGGTACAGCCACGCCCCCACTCGCTGGACTTCCAGCAACGCAGACTTTTGCCGAACCACCGCCATCGCGATGTTCTGCATCACGTCGTCCACCGCATCCGTCTCGCCCAGACGACTGCTGACCACTGTGCGCAGCCAGCCCTCGTGTTCTTGAAACACGCTTGCTGGTGACAATGGCACTACTGACGCTGACGACAAAACCATCCCTCCCGATTACAGGTCCGCCGCAAATCTGTGCCGGCCGCCTGACATGCACCACACGAAATAAAGGTTGCCTGATCAGTCAAAATCCGACCAGAAATCTCGTAAATCCGTCTGGAAAAAACGGCACCAGCTCACCGCAAGAGCACCTTCCTCACCACAAACCATTTAACTGCCACAACTTACAACCAAACACCCTGATTCTCCAGAGATTCTTTCCAGCAACTGAAAAATCGACGCCCGTTCTCGTACACTGACAAGTCTCTCGAAAAACGGTGAAATCAAAACCGAATTTTAGTGACTTTTGCTGCATGTCTGATCTCTTCCGCCGTCAGTCAGATTCCCCCGCCAGACTCGTGGATCGCCAGTTTTTACTGCTGCTGCTGCTGGCCATCGCGGTTCGCGGACTGGCTGCTGCCGCAACCCCGTTACTGCCGCTGACAGATGCAGACGGCTATGTGGCTCACGCCACTGCGGCTCTCAAACAGCACGGCTTCGTCGGCCCCTTCACCGGAAAACCAACGGCCTTCCGACCGCCACTCTACCCCCTGCTCCTCGCACTCCCGCTGGCCTGCGAACTGTCTCCTGCCGCCGCAGTACTCACGATCAACCTGCTGGCCTCTGTTACCTGCTCCGCTGCAACGGGATACCTTGCACTGCAACTGCTGCACTCAAGGCAAGCCGCACACCTTTGTGTGCTGGCCACAATTCTCGACCCGCTCCTGCTGAGATACTCAATTCAGCCCATGACTGAAGTCCCATGCGCGGCACTGCTGACGCTGGCCTGCGCTGCCTTCACCCGCTCCATTCCACCGCCCGTCCGCACCTCACGGCACATCCTCACCGGGTTGCTCTTCGCTACCGCCACACTGACTCGCCCTACCGTCCTGCTCGCCGCCGCCGGAATTTGCCTCGGCCAGTTCGTCCCGCTGCTGCTCCTTCGCAAGAAATCTGCGGACCAGCGAATCACCCCTGCTGCACCCCTGCTGCTGGCTGCCGGAATGACCCTCGGCATGTCACCATGGCTGCTCAGAAATGCACTGCAGTTCCATGCCTTCATACCCGCCACTACACACGGCGGCTATACGCTGGCACTCGGAAACAACCCTGATTTCTACCGGGACGTGATTCGCGGAAAAGATCGGTTCCCCTGGGATGGAACTGCACTCGATCACTGGCAGCAGCAGACGCTTGCCCGGGCCGGGCAGAACGGCATTAACCTGGCTGATGAACAGGCTCTCGACAGATTCCACTACGCTCTCGCACGGGATGCCATACGCCGCTTTCCAGCTGATTTTCTGCAGGCCTCTCGACTGCGATTCCGCAGATTCTGGGCGCTCGGCCAGGCTGACACCCCAGCCACTCCAGTTAGTATCCTCACCGCCATCTGGTATCTCAGTCTTTGGGCCGGTGTACTGCTTAGACTGCTGCAGCACTGCTGCAATCCCCGCAGTTTGCTGCAGCACACCGCCGAAATGCCGCTCTGGATCTGCGTACTGGCCTTCAGCGGAACTCACCTGTTCTACTGGACAGATGCCCGTATGCGAACCCCGATCATGCCACTGCTGATCGTCATCGCAGCTCTGGGGTACAGCAACGTTCGCCGACGCCGCCAGAACCAGAATGGCACCTGAAGTTCTTCCACTCAGTGCAGCTGAATCGTGCGGCCGTCGTAACGAGCCACACGATCCGGTCTTCCAGCTGCCTGCTCCTCAAGGATCCGCTCCATCGCTTCAATCGCCGCAACGACCTGTCGGTCGGCCGCCAGATCCGCATATTCCAGCTGTCGAATCTGCTGCAGTCGCTGCGGTCGTTCCGCAGACGCACCACCATGCTCAACCCATGCGACTTCTCGAGCAAAACGATCTATGACCTCAATCCCGTACCCACGCTGCGAACGCTCACCCCACGGCTCCAGAAAACTGCCGTTGTAGTGATTGTTAATCGTGTTTTTAAGTTTCAATGGCGTAAGCTGATCAACCGTCAGCTCAACACCCCGCTTCCGCGAATGCCCGTTCCAGATTCCATTGTCAAAGCGAAACTGCACTTCCTGCTCGACGTAGCCCGGAAAGTTATCAGGAGTTACCCAGGAAGTGTGAATATCAAAGGCCGCTTCACGACCGTCCGCATATTCATAGATCAGCCGCAGCTGGCAACTGTCCCACGTATTTCCGTCCTGCGGCCCCACCAGCCCCCGCTGCCCCGTGCACAGCACAGTTTTTAGCCGCCCCCCAAAGGTAAAATCAATAAGCTTGATGTAGTGCACCGCCACATACGTGCCCGGATTACGCCCCGTAATCCACTCCGAAAACTGCTGGCCCGAAATCTGCCGCGGCTCCAGCAGCGAACAGTAGCCGTTATTCACATGCTGCAACACATTGTCCGCCACCAGCGTGCGCAGCTTCTTGTGGTCCGGATCCAGCAGCTTGTGATAAACCACCCGCGCCAAAACTCCACGCCGCTCAGCAATCGCAGTCAACTCGTCAAGCTCACTCAGCGACAGCACTGAGGGCTTCTCGATCAGCAAATGCACACCCGTTTCCAGAATCGCTCGCGCTGCCTCAAAATGACGGTTATCCGGAGTCGCGACACAGGCGAAAGTCGGTCGATGCTGCAGCATCTGCTGGACAGCGCCATCCCCGGAACAGTTCGCAAATGGCGGAATCAATCCGGCAGACTGCCGCAGATAACGCTCTGCACGACTGCCTGTCTTTGTCGCCACAGCCACCAGTTGCACGTCCAGATCACCGAACCGCCGGTCATACAGTCCCTGCCGAGCCACAGCTTCGAAAAATGGACGATAGGTATCATCAAAAATCATACCCACGCCGACCATACCGGCAGTCATTTTTGGACGCATCCGCTCTCACCCTCGGCGCTCAGCACCGCACGAAATCAAGGTTGAAACTCTGCCGGCTTCCAGTCCGCTTCACCGCCAAACGTGTCATCAGACCCGGTGGCTCCGCTTTGCTGCTCAGCAGCCCCCTCGACTGTATCAAAGGCCGGCAGATCCTCAAACGGATTGAGCTCTGATGCTTTGCTCGCAGACTGCTTCGGCAGGGTCTTCATCCGTTCACTGCGAGTCCCTGCAGACGAAGCTGAGGGCGCCACGGCAGACGCCTGCACAACCCCCGAACTGGCCGTCGGCTTCTGCTTCCACTCCGACTGCCGACGACTCGCAAACTCAGAAAAGCCTTCCACAGTCGCAGCACTATTGGCCTTCGCCGCTGCTGTTGCCGCTGGCGCCGCCTTGTTTCCACCCTCACGCGTTAGAAAACTGCTGAACCCGTCAACCTCAGCACTCCCCGTAGTCAGGGCAGCCGCTTCTGCCGCAGGAGACGGCCGGCTCAACGCCGCTGAACGTGGCAGCTCAAGACTCGTCTGCTCCGCCCCGCCGCCAGTCCTCGCTAGCACTCCCGCACCTGAATCACCAATCACTGCCGCACCCGCTTTTCCGTCAGGCGTCCGACCCGTCCGCAGGAATCCCGCAAGAGCCGGTCCCTTCAAGGTTCGCAGCACCGCCTCACCCGGCTCACCCGCACCAGCAGCACCCTCACCCGGATAAACAGCCGTCGCTGCCGCCACTGCAGCAGTGCCGGTCGAGTCATCAAGTGCGGCACGACCAGAACCGCCCGGCAGCGGAGCAGGGCTGGCAGGATCAGCATCCAGTGCCACCCGCCCAGACATCGCTCCACTCCCCGAATCAGCCTGAACACCCTCTGCCGACTCTTCCGCCCCATCCAGAAACGGGTCACGAATCGTGGAATACGAACTGCGAGTCATCAGACCCATAGTTCCACAACCCGGCGTCAGCAATACCATTCCCAGCAGTCCCGCAGCCGTCCATCTGTTCATAACTCGCATCCTTCTCGTGTTCGCTCTCTCAACTTCACTGGTCACCGCGCTCTGCCTGACGCCGACGGTTAAATACCGCCGGATCAAACGGATCATGCTTCAGTGAACGCTTCGCTTCTGCAAGAAATTCTCGATCCGCAACCGCTCCGTCCTGCTCCTGCCCATGAGCCTCCTCGGGCAGAACCATGGCCTCAGAACCATCGCGGTCTTTTTCATTCAATACAGAGATTGCCGCCTGTTCAGGCTCCGCCGATTCCATTATCTCCCGGTTTTCACCCGGTGCCAGATCAGCCGCAACAGCCTGCACCCACTCCCGCAAAGTCTGCATCTGCAATGTCCCGCTGCGGCCCCGCAGAGGCAGCTCCAGCTGCCCTCCATGAGCCAGAACAGCCTGCTGCAAAATCGCACTCCGAGATGGTTCAGTAAAGCTGATCTGCCGCAGAACTGCCAACAGATTCTGCTCGGTGGTCCGAGGATCTGAGCCCCTGCGGATGGACAGCAGCTGAAACTCCGACGACGCATTCACCCCATGACAGCCGGCCGTCGCACACTTGCTCGACAACAACGGCTGCACGCTGCGGACAAACTGCTGAGCCGTGGGACGCCGCAGCCCGGCCAGTGAACGAGCATTTGCCGCAACACCCGCCGAGGGCAGGGGAGGCATCTGCAAACTCTGAGAATCACGTTGAGCACCACCTCGCCCGGATGATTCGGCAGCCATCTGCTCAAGCATCCGTTTCGCATCCTCTCGGTAAGGATCCAGCCTCAGCGCATCCAGCACCTCCCGCTCCGCCTGCTTCGGCAAACCGTTTCGCAGACACCACCGCGCCAGTTGCAAATGCACCTCCGGAGTGAGCTCCTGAAACGACGCTCGCATCTGACGCCAGGCATCCACACGGTCCGCCGCCAGAAAACGCACTCGCGACGATTCAATAAGTTGGCGACCGCCAGCCACCTCGACACCATAGCCGCTACCCTGCACACGCAACGATGTCTCAAGCAAGGTCCCGTCTGTCAGTACCAGCACTGCCGATTTTCGGTCACCCACAGCCAGCGCAGCACCCGCCCCCGGTTCGTCTGCCCAAATCTGCGCAGCGAACAGAAACACCAGCAAAATCAATGTCGACCGATATTCCATTTTCCGGCACCGCAATCCATTGCAGCGTACAGCCTCAGTCAGCTTTCCCGCCGCGCAGGACCTGCCGGACCCCGCGACGCAACTGGAAAATTACGACGTTTACCGCTTCGGGGTCAATATGAACACGAGGCGACTACAGCCGGCAACGCCAGACGAGAACCCACCAGGGCCCCCAGAATCTCCAGTCCTCCAAAGCTCCATGAAGGATCCACAGATGCGGCTGGAAGTGAACGGCAAACAACCAGCCCCGCGCGGCAAAATCTTCAGCTTCCACGCTCTACAAGATAAAAGGCACTGTCCGCACGCAGATTGGAAACCAGCAGCCGGTCCACAGCCCGACCACGAATAATCGGGCTCTCAATGACAATCCGCAGCCCCATCCGCTCCATCAGAGACCGAAAGTCACGCATCGACATGAAATGCACGTTCGGAGTTTCATACCACTCCCACGGAAACGACTGCGTCACCGGTGTTCGACCGCGACGCAGTACCTCCAGCCGCACACGCCAGTGACCAAAATTTGGCACCACCACCAGCGCTCGTCTCGCTACTCGCAGCATTTCTGACAGCAGTCGCCGAGGATTGCGAACCTGCTGCAGTGTCTGACTAAGCACAGCGAAGTCAAAACTGTCGTCCGGAATGTCCTGCAGTCCGCGATCCAGATCCGCTTCAATCACGGGCAGGCCACGCTGCACAACCGACGAGATGTTCAGATGATCAACCTCAACCCCCAGCACATCACAGCCCAGTTCATCATTCAGCCTGTGCATCAAACGACCATCGCCGCAACCAAGGTCAATCACACGACTGCCTCGATCAATGTGCTGCATGATCAATTCGTCCGTCAGCCGAACGGATGGGTCGGGAATTTGATAGCGGGCTGGATCTGGCATCTTTATTCCTGAGCCGGCAGTTTTTCCTGCGGAAAAGCAGTCTCTGCAGGTTGCTGCTGCGATGTTGCCGGCTGATATGTCGCCGGAACGCGAGCAGCCGTTTCAGACGGACTGGCCGAAACGGCAGATGCCTGCGGCTCAGAACCGGAAACCGCCGGAGACGGCTGAGTCATCTGCCAGACGGCACCGGCGATGCACAGCACCACCGTGGCAACAACACCCGCCTGAACCAAAACACGCTGTCGCCGGCCCGCATAATACTGGGAGACTGCCTGCCTCACAACCCGCTGCCTGAACTCAGCCGAAAGCTGAATCCGCGGCGCTGCACCGCTTAGCAGCTCGTGCTCTGGCATCACCGGTTCCGGGATTCCACGAAGACCACCACTCATAGATTCAACCACAATGAAGACAGAAAAACGGTAGTACGTAACAGAACAAGTCAGAACAAAACCAATCCCCGCATCACACCCTAACGCACCAGGCCCTCCAGTGCCCGCTGTAGTTTCTCCATCGCATATCGATAACGACTGGCGACCGTGTTTTGAGAAATCCCTAGAACTTGAGCGATTTCCGCGAACGTCAGGTCTTCCCAGTGCTTCAAAATCACCACCTCAGACTGCTCAGACGGCAAACTGTCCAGAATCCGACGAATCTGCTCAGCCGACTCCTTCTGCACCACCTGCTGGTCCGCCGACGCTGGCACCGTCGCAGCTGCCACGGGCAAACGCTGCCGAGCTTTGTTCCGCTGCAGTATTCGCAACGCTTCGTTACGCACAGCCTGCAGCAGGTAAGACCACGGAAGTTTCGCAGCCACAAGCAGTTGTGGACGACGAGCGATCCGGGAAAAAGCCCCCTGCAGAGCGTCCTCCGCGTCCGCCTGGGACGAAGTCACCGACATGGCATAACGCACCAGACGTTCTGCCGTCAGATCAAACAGTTCAGTCAGAGCCACCTCGGGCGACTGCGATAGCCGCTGAGCACAGTTTCTGACCAGTAACTGAAAATCGCCGTCCATCATCTCTTCCCAAAACACGCAGGACGGACCGCTTTGTCTGGCATTTGTGGAAATTCCGCTCAGACTCGTTATTTTTCCACCCACCGGAATGCCGGCTGTCCGACCTCATGTGGCAAATATCGTTGATTTTCGGAAAGATCACCAGGGAAACTGCCGTGTTTAATACAGTTGCTGTGGCCGGGGCCACGGGTGCCGTTGGCCGAATTATCCTGCAGCTTCTCGAACAGCGTCGCTTCCCGGCCCGGACTTTTCGCCTCCTCGCCTCAGCTCGCAGCGTTGGACAACAACTGGAATTTGCCGGCAGCCGCCTCACCATCGAAGAACTCACACACGACTGCTTTCACGGTATCGATCTGGTGATTGCCAGTACGCCGGATGAAGCAGCCGCTGAATTCCTGCCCTCCGCCGTACGTGCCGGTTGCCGAGTCATCGACGAATCCGGTTACTGGCGCATGCATCCCGATGTCGCTCTTGTGATCCCTGAAATCAACCCCCAGGCCGCTCTCGCCGCCACCGGGATCATCGCCAGCCCCAACTGCTCCACCACCCAAATGGTCTTGGCACTCAAACCACTGCATGATGCAGCTCGGGTCCGCCGAGTCGTCGTCAGCACATATCAGGCCACCAGCGGCGCCGGACTGCAGGGCACAGCCGACCTGCTCGCCGGAACCCGCGCCGCACTCGACTCCAGACATTACGATTACAAAGCATTCCGCTACCCTATCGCGTTCAATGCCATCCCCCAGATCGGCAGCTTCAAACAGGATGGCTACACCAGCGAAGAACTGAAAATGATCTTCGAAACTCGAAAAATACTTGGCGATGACTCCATTCAGGTTTGCCCAACCTGCATTCGCATCCCCGTCTCCAATTGCCACAGCGAAACCATCAATGTGGAAACAGAACGACCCCTCTCAGTTGCCGAAGCCCGACAACTGTTTGAATCGTTCCCTGGCATTAAAGTACTCGACGACCCGAACCTCGGCCAGTACCCGATGCCCTCCGTCTGCGACGGCAGCGACGATGTCTTCATCGGTCGCATCCGCCTCGATTTATCGCACCCCAACTGCATCACTTTCTGGTGCGTGTCCGACAACCTCCGAAAAGGTGCGGCTACCAACGCCGTGCAGATTGCCGAACTCCTCGCCGCTCAGCAAAAAAACTGAACCCCCACCCGGATCGCTCACTCTTTGACAACCGGCGGCAAAAGCAAAATTGCAGGCGGCTGCAGGCAGGCCTCGGGGAATCCCCCTGCGGACGTTTCCCAGCGATTGATCCAGTCTGACCAGACTGTCCCGGATTCCCCGAAAATCACCGCCTGGCGATCCGCAGGAAATAACCCTGCCTGCTGGGCGTCCGCTGCCGGCAGCGGACGCAACTGCTTCTTCTGAACCAGCATCGTCGAAATCTCGCGACTGAAATCGCCGCCAGGCCAGACAACCATTCCGTCACTGTTGATGTCATACGGGTGACCATGCACAAACGCACTCTCAAGCTGCTCGCGCACCATATCAATTCCACATTTGCGATAAAATCCCTCCAGCGCATGCTGCAGTGATCGCAATTGATCGGCCGAGGCAAAACGCAGACACCCCGCCCGCTCCACTCCCGCCACAACCCAGCCACTCTGCTCCTGAAACAAAATACAAATCAACTCCTCACCCAGCAGCGGACACTCCAGTTCAACAAGAAAACTGTTTGATGCCGAACGAACCCCGGGACAGCGAATGCCGGTACCTGCCCACACAGGACACAGCTGCAATACGCGAATCAAATCACGTTTCACAAAGTTCCGGATCGCCTCTTCCACATGCTCCAGCTGACTGTGCACAGAACGCCGGGCACTGAAACGACGAAACGACGCCTGCTGCAGCTCCAGACGACGACGACGACGGAAGATCTTCGGCAATGTTCCCGAGTAAAATCCGGGACGCAGCAGTCGAGCGACCGTTTCACCGTGACTGCCAACCGCCACCGACATCAGCCGCGGACGACGATTCGAAGCATACAGCCGCCAATTCTCCTTCAGCTCCCACACCGCAAAGCCAAAAATCCCAGGGATAAAGAAAATATTGAACCACGTCACTGATTCCGCCAGCACACGCCCCAGATACGGCTGCATAAACAACACCATGCTGCCCTGCAACAGCACCAGTCCCGGCAGAATCATCTTGTGAGCCACCGTGACTACCGGAAAATGTTTCACCGGATGAAATGTGGGCTCGATCAGCAGATTGACGTAAATGCGAATCAAAAACGAAACAAACGACCACGCCACCCCCAGCACTGCTTTCACCACAATTGACAGCCAGCTCTCCTCACTGTGAAAACGCAGCCACTCATCCACCGCATACAAAAAACGCTCAATCAAATTCAGCACCATGCGGAAGAATTCCAGCAGCAAATCCAGCATTGCCACAAAAATTCGCGCCTGCAGCTTGTGCCAGGCATTCGCCAACCACTCCGATGTCAGCTCCTGAGCATCCTGACCGGGCCGCGAATTCAATGCCAGACTGCACAACACACACCCCGACAGATACCACAGCCAGCCAAGTGAACTCCCCAAAAACAAACCCGGAATACCACGAAACAGCAGCCACGCAACTATCGCTGGAGCCATCACCACCCTTCGAAATCTGACCACCACACGATGACGCCAGATCGCCTGCACTGCCGGCAAACGCGCGACTCGCAGCGGATACTCAATCAGAGCCAACTTCAGCAAACGCACCGTCGAACGCAACAGCCTGAAAAAACGACGACGAAACTGCGACAAATGAATCAATGCCATCAGCAGAAAACCAACACCCAACACCCACGACGCTGTGTCCGGCCCCTGCTGCACAGACGGCACGGAAATTGCCGGCACGCCAGCACCCTCAACTCCAGCTGACTCAGTTAGCTGAACCTCAATGCGGTCAGACTCCGACTTTGACCGCAACTTTGCCCCCGACCTCGACTCCGATTCCGCTACGGCAGGCCCGGCCGCAGCCGCAGACTCCGCTGTCGATAACTCTGCAGCAGAACCCCCAGATCCAGTTAACTCCGCCGACAAAGACTCCGCCGCTGCTGACTCACCAGCCTCAGACTTCACACCAGCCGCCGGCTTGCGATAAAATAAATGCGCCAGATGCCGGACGCCCTCCACTATCACCAGCGCCCCGCCGAACGGTATCAACAAAAATAAAGTCGCAAATCGCCCGGCTCGATTCCCAAAAAAAATCGAACTGGTCGTCTGCAGCCACCGCAAATAAAACTCGCCACGCTGATAAACACCATCCATCGACAGCGCCAGGCGATCGTCCGCTCGCAACAGATAATCCCCCTGCCACAGATCCCGCATGTCAGTCAGATCCGGCAGCTTCAGATCATTGCGGCTGATGGAATCCCGCAGATAACCAAGCGTCAGGTAGCCACGGCTGACAATACAGTCCAGTGCGTCGTCCACCAACTTGTCCAGCGCCACCTGCTCAGGAATATTGCTTGGTATCAGACCCACATCACGCAGTGTCTGCCCCAGTACCGGACGCATACGCTCACGCATCTGCAACTCCGACAGATGCGCCGCTTCATTCAGCAGCTTCGACAGCCTGTCTCGCTCTGCACCACTCAAACGAACGTACACCAGCCGAGCCGCTGCGCTGCTGAGATGACGCGTCATCAGCACTTCCCGCAGACTGTGCAACGGACGCCGCAGCGGACGAGTCCCCCGGCTTGCCAGCCAGGTTACAAGGTCCACCTTGTAATTCACTCGCTCGTTGTCCAGACACACTTTCTGCAAATCAAACAACAGTCGCTTCTCGGAATTCCAGAAACCGTGAATCGCATTTGTCGCCAGTTCCCATAAGGCGGCCCGCCACGCTTCGGCCTCCTGCTCAGTTAACTCCAGTGCCCGCTGCAGACGGTCTGCCAGCAGCCGAATTTCCTGCTTCGCTGACTCCACCGCAGACTGACGCTTGTCCTCAGTAACAGCCCGCTGCGCTGCCTGCATCGAACTGACTATCGCCCCGACCGTGTTGCCGCTCTCACGAGCACGCTCACGACGACGAGAAGCCCGCAGCCAGGCCCGATCAGACGGTGATGACCCAATACCCAAAAACCACTCGCGTCGAGTACTGACCAGACGCTCTTCATCACGCTGCAGATGCGTGGTCAGATCAGGTGAAGTAGCACCGTAAAGCCTCGTCCGCTCGAAGAGCTGCGCCGCCGCCACGTCACCGTCCAGCAGCACATCTACAAATCGCGACTCCGTCAGAGACGGAAACCAGACCTTCAGCAGGTCCGGCTCAAACCAGCGCAATTCCAGATACATCGCACAAAATTCACGCCAGGCCTCAGTACGAGACTCCGGTATCACCAGACGCAGCTCCGAACGCAGCACAAAGTGCGCCTCATCAAAAGCTACCTGGCCCAGCCGGGCAATCCGCTGCTGAACCTCGGCTCGCTCAGTTGCCCCCGTTAGCTTCTGCTGGAGCTCACGGTCAACGACCGCATGAAACAACCGCCGCCAGACCTGCTGCAGCAGCTCCTGAATTGGCCAGTGCTGCAACTCATCCTCAGCCGGCTGACTGATCAGCAAACAGGTTTCCGGCAGGCTCAGAAAATCCACCAGACCCAACTCATCAGGATGCACCAGTTCCTGCATTTCACTCGCAGGAACAATCTGACTATCCGTGTGGGGTATTGCCGTCGACAGTTTCACAAAGCCGTGACGTTCCCGAATCACCCGCCGGATGACTCGCGGTTCCGCAAGGAACGCCGAGGGCTCAGCCAGCTGCAACGCTCGCCGCAATTCCTGAATCCTGCTCGCCCCGACCGGTGTGACCACTGATTCTGCTCCCGCATGCCCCGTCGCGCGATAATGAATACCCTCACCGTTTACAGAAAATTCTACTCACCGTGACTCCACGGAAACAGCATACCGACCGGGTTTCAGCAAACCTGCACTTTTCCGGAACCGTTTTGCGGATAAACTGCGGAGAATTCAAACAAGCACCGGGGACCAAACCGCAGCTCGAGTACTCCAACCAAGGCCCGCCCTAAAAAACGCAGCATTTTGCACTCCGATCTCGCCGTTTCACGATACCGTCGGACTTTTGTCCGCGGCATCCAGACTGTTCCCACAACGGCGGCCGGCCCAGCCGCGCCGTTTTCGGATCCATCCTAGTTTCACAGCAGCCATGATGATCATTACAATCGACGGGCCTGCCGGCTCAGGAAAAAGCACCGTGGCCCGACTGCTGGCACACCGCCTCGGCCTGCGGTTTCTCGACACAGGTGCCATGTACCGCGCCGTTGCACTCGCCGTCCTCCGCAGCCACACCAGTCAGCAGGATGCCGAAGCAGTAGCCGAGATCGCAGCCCACTGCAGTATCCGCTTCGAAAATGAGCGAATGCTGTTGAACCAGCAGGACGTTACCACCGAAATCCGCCTGCCGGAAGTCGCCATCGCAGCCTCAATTGTCGCCGCCAACCCGGCCGTCCGAAACAGCCTGGTCCAGCAGCAGCAGCAGATTGGTGAAACCGGCAGACTGGTCACCGAAGGCCGCGATCAGGGGACCATCGTTTTCCCCCACGCACCCTTCAAATACTTTCTCACCGCCAGTCTCGATGCCCGCACTCGCAGACGCCTGACGGAACTGGAAAAAAAAGGACAAACAGGCTCGTGGGAAGAAATACGCGAACAGATCCGACAACGCGACGAACGCGATGAAAAACGCGCCCTCGCACCCATGAAACCAGCCGCCGATGCAGTGCTTGTTGATACCTCAGAACTCAGCATCGAACAGGTCGTTGAACTGCTCTGCCGCAGGATCTCGAACGGCTGAAAAACTGCCAGCAGCCGGAAAGTCACTGCTGGCGAGCCTTTGATTTACCCGCGCTGTCCCCACCCGCAGCAGTGCGTTCACCAGCCAGCTGCCGGGACAGAAACGCACCACGCAGTTCCGTACCTGCAGCAGTGACGTAAACCCAGTCCAGCACTGCAGACTCCGCCACCGCCACCGACAACCCCTCGCGCAGCCCCCGCAGGTTCAATGGCCGGTTGGCCAGCTGACCGAAAACTTGGCCGTCACGCAGTTCCCGCACCTCCAGCCAGATCAATTCGCGTGCTGTCCCCTCAGAAAACTCCGCCAAAACGCTGTGCCCCGCCGTTGCCGATATGGCACGACTGCGAAATGCAGAACTGAATTCCGCCCACGCCCCCCGCGCCTGCTCAGCAGCACGCTGTACCGCCGCAGCGTGCTGCCCCGCATTCAGAACCGGCGCGTTCATGCGAGTCCGCAACTCATCAGCCGGATGCTCCGAACGCAATAAAGACACTGCCTCCCCCTGAATCTGCTCCCACGGAAGCACCGTCTCGTCCGCCGGAACCACCAGCCCGCAAATCACCCCGTCAGCAATCAGCCGCTGCTCCAGCAGGGCCGCCAGCAGTCGACCACAGTCTATCACTGTCGCTGGCTGCCCGCGGTTAGAACCGCCCCCGGAGACTGTCAAAGACGCGCGATGCTGCTCCAGCACACGTCGCACCGTCGCATCTTCAGTCGCCGCAATCTCTTCAGCCGATGCGAAAGGCTCCCGCTCCACCGTAAGCAACAGCCACCGGGATCCAGCCTCCACCATCAACACCTCGCCCGCATTTTGCTCAGCCGGCAAACCCTGCACAGACGCTGCAGTCCTGTGAACGATCCGCACAGTAACCCGAGGCCAGACCTGCACAGCGGCCTGCCGCAACTGAGCTTCTGCAAGGCGAATCGGCTCCCTCGTCAACAAAATCAGCGTTCCGGCACATTCTGCCGAAACCTGCGTGTCGGCCAACCCGGCTCCTCTGCCGGCAGCAGCCTCATCCGCCACCCCGCCACCAACCCCCTCACACAAATACAATCCGCTGCAGATCACCACAGCAGCCAGCCACCGATCCCGGATCTTCTCCACCCCCATGACCTCCCTGTGCAAAATTCCGGAACTCAGCAAATTCCGACAGTTTCAGCACACCAAGCCCGGAAATTCCCTACAATTCGCCGCTAGTCATGCAGACAAATCGCAGTTCCTAAAATCGGCATCCAGGGCCAGATTCGGCGGCCGGATTCCAGAGTTTTTCCGAAAGCACATTCCCGTGTCGGTGATCGTCCAGAAGTTCGGTGGTACCAGCGTCGCCAATGCCGAAAAGATCCGAATTGCCGCCGCACGTGCTGTCAAAGCCCGCCAGGCCGGACATGATGTCGTAGTCGTGGTCAGCGCCCGCGGTCACAAAACAGATGAACTGATTGACCTCGCCCGCAGCATTACCGCCAGTCCTCGTCCACGAGAGTTGGACATGCTCCTGTCCACTGGAGAACAGGAATCCGTCGCCCTGCTCGCCATGGCGGTACACGAGCTGGGACAGGAAGCCATCAGTCTCACCGGTGCCCAGATCGGAGTCCTCACGGACACGACACACACCAAAGCCCGCATCGTCAGCATTTCCACCGCCCGCATCCGCGAACACCTCGCTGCCGGCGCCATCGTTATCGCTGCCGGGTTCCAGGGCGTCGATTCAGCCATGAACATCACGACACTCGGACGCGGCGGCAGTGACACGACCGCAACCGCCCTCGCCGCCGTGCTCGACGCCGAAATGTGCGAAATCTACACCGATGTCGAAGGCGTATTCACAACAGACCCGCGAGTCGTCTCGGATGCACGCAAGGTCGAACGGATCTCCTACGATGAAATGCTGGAACTGGCTAGCCTCGGCGCCGGTGTCATGCATTCACGATCCATCGAATTTGCCAAGAAATATGCGGTCAGCCTGCGAGTCCGACCGTCGTACTCCGATGGCCCCGGCACACTCATCGCTCCACAGAATGGCACCGCCCAGCCAGTCGTCACCGGAGTCGCATTTGTCCGCAATGAAGCCCTCGTCACACTGATCGGACTGCCCGACCAGCCTGGTGTCATGAGCAGCCTGTTCACGGCACTTTCCAGCGCCCGGATTCCTGTCGATATGGTTGTCCAGAACGCCGCTGCCGAAGGTCTGGCCAACGTCTCATTCACTGTGTCCGAAGATGAACTGCCGGCTGCCATGGAAGTTGTTGCTGCCGCAGCCCGCACCCTGTCTGCCCAGTCCGTACAAAAAACCACCGGACTTTCCAAAGTGTCCATCGTCGGACACGGCATGCAGACTCACACGGGTGTTGCAGCAAGGCTGTTTCAGATCCTGTCAGACAGCAATATTCGCATTCACGTGGTTACCACCAGTGAAATCAAAGTCTCAGTGCTCATCGACAGCGACCGCTGCAATGATGCAATTCTGGCAGTACACAGCGGCTTCGGACTCAATCAGCCCTCTCCGCCGCTTACCGGTTGCGGACACCCCACCAGCAGTGCCACCGCCGGAGCAACCAGCGACGATGTCGTCGCTGATATCGTCTCTCGACTGGACAGCATGGAAGGCATCCTCGTCAGCGACATCACCTCCGACACCAATCAGTGCCGCATCAGTCTCAGCAATCTGCCCGACGCACCAGAAGTCACGGGCACTGTATTCGCCGCGGTCGCCGAAGGGGGAGTACTGGTTGATCTGATCGTCCAGAATACGCCGCGCTCAGGTGTGGCCAGCATCTCTTTCACAGTCCCGGCATCCGAAGGTCCGCGATGCCTGCAACTGCTGCAAACCCTGCTCGACAGACATTATCCGTCCGGAACACTGAATTCGGAATCTGAAATCTGCAAACTGATCATTACAGGGATCGGACTTCGCAGCCACACCGACGTAGGACGTCGCGTTTTCCGGACGCTGGCTGAAAACCGCATTAATGTGGATATGATCAGTACCAGCGAAATCAAAATCAGTATCGTTGTCGGCTCCCAGGAATCAGCCAAAGCACTGACTGCACTGCGAACCGAGTTTCAGACAGACTGACAGCCGCTCACTCAGCTACTTTGGTCCCGACCGACGCTGCGGCTGACGCTGCTGATTTAGCCAGAGCCGCCTGCTTCGCATTGTCTCGCACCTTCACCACACCACTCAAGGCGATGATCACTGCGCCCAGCAGCAGAACTACCACGGCGCACTTTGGTGCAGCATCGCGGAACTTCTGAGTCCCGGCAGAACGGCCGACCAACGCGGAGGACAGGAAAAATGAACCCATCGCCAGCAAAATCTTGGTATCAGCCATAGCGTGATAAATGCCGTCTACCCGCCCCGCAGCAATCGCCTGCCAGTAGTTGAACGCCCCCGACAATAACAGCAGCGCTATTCCGCCGTGCACATACTTCTTCCAGCGAACCCGAATTGCAGCCAGATCCTCAGGGCGACCTGCCAGCACCGGATGCACCACAAAACGCAATGCAAACAATCCACCAACCAGTACCACGGCGGTACCCACATGGATCCAGCGCGACACCAGAGAAAGTACAAACATTGGATCCATGGGTTTCCTCCGTTCACATTGTGTAGACAGCCAAAAGCAGACCCGACATCTCACGCATCATAGACGATGCCCCGCCTCGGGCAATCAGCAGCAGCACCGTTCAGGGTCACCCCTCACGAGCCCTCAACTGCGTCCACGACAGCAGATCAATGCCCGAACCCTCAATTTCCGTATTCACGGCCGGGTCTGAGAAAATTCGCATGTCATCTCCACGCAGAAAATGACTGGCCGCAATCGCCTGCAACTCTGAATCATCGGTCCCGCAGTAATTAATCATCTGCCAAACTCCCGGTCGCAGACCGCGAAACGTATCCAGATAGCGTTTTTCCCGTACAGTATGATCACTGCCTTCGTAAAACTGATACAACCAGTCGATCGCAGGCAGCCCTTCAGCCCGCAAGGCTTCGATGTACAGCAACTTCTTCCGGGCCAGATCGGGATAACCCGGAAGCAGTTCCGGACCGATATTCTCCATAATCATCACCGGCAGGCGATACTCCAGCCGTGGACGAACATAAATCTCCGGTATTTCACCCGTCGAAACCACAGTTTCCATGTGAGTATCCAGGTGGCTCAGACGAATGCCGGCTCGTAATGCGCGATCAATCTAGGCTCGCAGTTCAAGCACCACCTCCGCCGGACGCGTAAGACGCTGCACATCTTCATTCCGCCGATGCAGCCAGCCATCGTCATCCACCAGACTGGACACTCGATCACGCCCGGCAACAGGCCCCCAGCGATACTTCTCAGACGCAGAATTCAATGTCCGGTGAATCCAAAAATCCGGCTCCGGATGCCGACGAGCCCAGTCCACAAACTCCGGAAACCACGGACACGCAGTCATAATACTGCACGACGTCACCAAATCCGTTTCCATCGCCGCAATCGTCGCCCGATTCACGGAATGACTCATTCCGGTATCATCAGAATGCACGATCAAATACCGCTTTGATGTGTCCAGCGGTTTCTGAGAAAAAGCGACAGGAGCACCAGCAAACAGCAACAGCCAGAACACAACACTCGCAATCTTCCCGATCCGGTTGCAATTTACGACAAGAAACTCCGAAAAGGCCGCAAAACATGCAGCCGATGAGTGGTTTCCAAACAGGCTGCCTTCAGGCTTAACGCACAGGAACCGCAGTTTGCAGTTTCAGATCCGAAAAATGAGTCCTCTTCGTTCCAAAGACTGACTTCTGAACAGACGAATCCCTGCTAGAATCATGGTACCGCAGCAAGCAGTCGCGAAGTCCGCTCCAGTCGCCCACCAGCACGCCCCCAGGCTCCCGACCCGGCGGTGGTCTCTCGTGACCCGCAGATACTGAATGAAATTCTGTCCCCGCTGATCAGGCATGCCGATGCAGGAACGCCGCGAGTTATTTCCGAATGTCCTTGAACTGAACTTTCAGGCACGACGCCGGATGGGCTGTTGCGTCTACCTGGTCTATGGTCAGTCCGACTGGATGCTGTTGGACATTGGCTACGAGGACACCGTTGAGGAACTCATTGATTTGATTCGCGATCTAAATTTTCCGCTCGCGAATTGTCGCTACCTCGTTGCCACACACGCAGATGCCGACCATGTCCAGGGCTTTGTCCGGGCCAAATCGCTCCTGCCTTCAGCCCAACTGGTTGCCCACCCCCACGCACGCAAAATTCTGGAGTCCAATGACCGCATTGCTGCCTTCGCTGAAATTCCGGCACAGCAGATTTCCATCGACCTTCCGGCACTGAAGATAGATCAGGAAATCGATGAAGGTGACCAGTTGACTCTGGACGGTGTCAGCCTCGACGTCTGGCACACTCCCGGCCACGCCGTGGGGCAACTGTCATTCCGCTTCGGCAGACTGCTGTTTTCCGGCGACAACATCTTTCGCGATGGCTGCGTGGGCAGCATCGACGCCCATCATGGCTCAGACCTGCCGGCCTTCATCAAATCGCTGCAGCGAATTCAGAACAGCGGGGTCGAGTGGCTGCTGCCCAGTCACGGCCCCGCTTTTCGCAATGATCGCCGACTGCTGCAGTCCGCCATCGATCGCCTCGACCGCTACCAGCACATGGCAGACTTCGGCACCTGTGCATTGGACTGGCCGCTGCTGGACGACTGGGAAGACGAACTGGCTCGCGGTGTTCACCCCACATCCTGAAAGCTCGGCAGCATGGCAGAAACGCTGCTGACTACAACTCTCGTCTGGTCATTGCTGCGCAGCCTGCTAGTCAGCAGCCTCGCCTGCCTGCTTTTGCCGTTGTTTTCCCGCTGGATTCAGCGAAGCCCTTCGCGATCCTCCGCACGAATTCGCGAACTGCTCTGCGTCCTGCCATTCTTCACCCCCGATCTGCTGACGGGCTTCCACTACCGACTGACGGCTTCAGCCTGGGCCGGTATTTTCGGAGGCCTGAGCTATGTGCTGATCACGGAACTGCTGTACTGCACACTGCAACTGTTTCGCGCAATTGCCATGGGAGTGCTGCTGCAGCGCATCATCCCTGTTCCTTCTGATAACAAAGAATCACTGTTCTCATGGCTGCTGCTGCGCGGTCGTATCCCACCGGTGGGCTGGTACACCGAATGGCTGCGAATGCATCTGGTCGGGCCGTGGCGAACCCCGTTACTGACATGGAGCCTGACCGCCGTTGTGATTTTTCAGGAGTTTGAAACTGCAGCTCTCATGCAGATTGACCAGCACCCATGGTCATGGCCGGTATGCCTGTTCGATGCACACGCGGCATGGCAGCCACTCGCTGCCTCCCTCAAACTGGCAGGGCGGGGCCTGCTTGTGGAATTGCTTCTCCTGCTGCCAGGCATCGCTGCCAGCGGCTGCTCGCTTTGCAACCGCGAACAACAGCCTCTGACTCCGTCGCCAAACGCAGCCTTAAAAACGGCCCCCGCACTGGTCGTCACTTTCCTCATCAGCCTCTCTCTGATACTTCTCATCCTAATCCCGCTGATCTCGTCAGTTCGACCGGCCATGCGAGGCATCCAGTTCATTCTGTCGGATCCGACGCTCACGCAGCGCACGGCAGTCTCCCTCGGAACCTCCGTTGCCTGTTCAGCCGCCGCTGCAGCCTGCGCCATGGGACTTGCCAGCCGTTTAAGCCCTAAACTGGCCCTGCGATCTGGACTGCACGCCACCTGCTGCTGCGTTGCACTGCTGCCCGGACTGACAGGACCACTGATACTTTCGCTGGGACTGCAGTCGCTGTTCCAGCTGCCGGTCCTGAGACTGGCCTGGGACACATGGCTGCCACAACTGCTCGGCCAGACACTCTGGCTGCTGCCACGCGCCTTTGCTGCGGCTCAATTGCTGTGGACACCAGACCGCGGGGAATCCGAGCACACCGCCAGCCTGCTGTTGCTCGCTCCGGACTTCCGTCGACGAAAACTGGCTGCACAGCTGCTGTGGAAACTACAGGATCTGCCCCTCGTCACCGCTTTGCTGCTGCTGACCCAGTGGGTCTTTTGGGATGTCACCACAGCCTCGCTGCTGCACCCGCTGGCATTTGAACCGATTGTCACGCGACTCTATAACGAAATGCACTTCGCGCGTACGGAAGCACTCCTTGGACTTTCCGCCGTATCACTGGCTGCACCGACAGTCTGTTTTGCCGTTGCTGCAGGCATGCTGCTGCTGAACCGATACCGCCGCAGCGGGCGCAAAAAAATCCGGGCCCCTGAAGGCCCGGATCTGAACTCGTTTCCGAATCCTGACTGACTTGCCAAAGCAGGTCAGTCCGTCTGTATCAGTATCGGTCGCCGCGGTCACCACGCTCGCGACGGCCACCGCCGCCACCACCGTAACCGCCACCACCGTAACCACCGCCGCCACCGCCGTAGCCGCCGCCGCCGCCGCCATAACCACCACCGCCACCACCACGGCTTTCACGAGGACGAGCCTCGTTGACCACGATCGTGCGGCCGTCCAGCGTTGCGCCGTTCAGTGCACGAATTGCTTCGTCACCGCCGGTCGCCATCTCAACGAAACCAAAGCCCTTTGAACGGCCGGTTTCACGATCTGTGATCACCTTGGCGGTGGTCACAGAACCATACTGGGCGAAAGCCTTCTCGAGACCTTCGGATGTGGTGGCCCATGCCAGGCTCCCCACGAAGATGTTCTTACTCATCACACAAACCCTGAGCGTTGCAGCCCCCAAAACACCGATCGCTGCCCCAACGGCAGCCGTTAGAACACAAAAGAAACTGTTGGGGAGGAAACTGCAGGACGACTCAAGCGAATACCGAGCACTCTGTAGAATCACACCTCAAGGAGACCACTTCCAGCGCACCAAAAAAATGACACAATGGACAGCCTCGAGTCGCAGCCCCCGTCTTAAACGTCGACGGAGTTACCGACTCACGCACGAGTTTACGATCTACGCGTAAAAATATCAAGACGCCACCCCTCAAGTCCTTTCAGCATTTTCACCTTTTTCGGCGAATTTTCCGAAAGCACTGACAGGCACCGCCGGACACCCAGATCCTGAATTTGCACCCTATCGCCAGCTTTCCCGCTCTGAGATCACCCGCTGCTGACATCGCCGTTCCCCGGACGCCCCGCGCACACTCACCCGGGATTTTCACAAAAAACAGCTAAAATCCCGTGATTTCAGTGTATCCCAAACCCTCCGCAAAGCAGTACAACGACAGCCCTCCCCGTTAATCCACACGGCCACAGCCTATGCCACTCATACTCAGCCCCGTCTCTGACACCACCACCCCCATCGAACTGGAGGGACTCACCCCTGATCGATGCGCTTCGCTCAGCACCAGCGAAATTCATAACTTCACTTGCTTCGAAGGCAACAGAAAACGCAGGCTCAGTGACCTCTTCCACATCTCTGGGACAGCCTCAGACCTGCGGCTCGTGTTCAAGGGTGACTTCAGTCGTGTCCACTGGATCGGTGCAGGTATGCAGTCCGGACATATTCGCATCGAAGGCGACGCCGGTCGACACCTCGGCAGCAGCATGTCCGGCGGGGTCATTGAAGTCACCGGAAACACAGCAAGCTGGGCCGGGGCAGAGATGCGCAGAGGCCTGATTCGCATTCGCGGAAATGCCGGTCAGTTCGCTGGCGGAGCGTTACCAGGCTCAATTCGCGGCATGACCGGCGGAACACTCCTGATTTACGGCAACTGCGGTGACGAAGTCGGACTGGCAATGCGTCGAGGACTGATTGCCATCGCGGGTTCAGCCGGAGAATTCGCCGGCAGAAACATGATCGCCGGAACGCTCCTGATCGGCGGTCGCTGCGACCGGCGTGCCGGCGCCGGCATGCGACGAGGCACCCTCGTGCTGACAGCAGGCTCAGGCTGTCCGCTCCTGCCCGGCTTCCGCCGCTCCGCAACTCTGCAGCTCACCACCATCCGACTCCTGCAAAACCGCCTGCTGTCTCTGGATTTCCCGGTCGATCCCGCACAACTCAACGCCCCCCTTTCGGTTTACCGCGGAGATCTCGCAGCAAAGGGCCTCGGAGAAATCATCCTTCCCGCCGAATGAGTCCCATGATTTCCACGGACTTTCCATGGCTCACACTGGGAATTTTCCCCAAACATGAAACAATAAAATAGCAGTCAGCGACTGCTGACGGACTAAAACTGCCTGTCGCCGATTAAGGAGACACCCCCACATGATGGTTCGGTCCAACCAGACAGCCTCCCGCTCTCGCACCAGCCTGATCTGCACAGTCCTCCTGCTCGGCTCAATCTGCTGCTCAGAACTTCGCGCTCAAAGCCGGGATCGCGACACAAAGAAAAAAGACAGCAGCGATAAAGCCGCATCCCCGCAGCAACTGGAATTCCGCATCAGCAAGGCTGAAGAACAACTGATCGAGGAATACCTGGAAGTTGCCAACGAATACTACAAGCAGGATCAAAAAGAACAGTCCATCGCTGTGCTTGAACGCATCGCGAAGATGAATCCGCAGATGCCTGGCATCCGTCAGCGCATGGACGGAATTCGCGAAGAACTGCTGCAGGAAAATGGCCTGAAACTCGATTTCGATACCGCAAAACTCTGGCTGCCCGTTGCCGAAGTCGAGGAAGGTCGCGGGCTGCGAATCGTCGTTGCCGGTGAATACAAAATGGACCTCACTACTCCCGTAACACTTGCCGGACTGCCTACTGGCGATCCGGCAAAAGATCATGTTGGTGGCGTGCCGTTTGGCGCTGTGATCGGAATGGTCTTTACTGATGGCAAACCCGGCGATCCGTTCCTGATCGGCGGAGCCGTCGAACACACGCCCAAAAAATCCGGCACTCTGTTCCTTCGCGTCAATGTTCCGGCAACAGCGAAATGCCGTGGCGACCTGAAGGTGCAGATCAGCGGCGCCATCCAGCCTGTTACCAAAAAAAGCCGGTAAACGCCACCCGCTTCCCCTTTCCCACACTCTTCAGGTGTCTGCCGTGAACAGTCCCCAGGAAGCCAGCCCGGACAATCACAGTGCCGGCCCCGGTCCTGCTGATCTACGCGATCTGCGAGTCGGGGAATTCCTTCTGCTGCGACGCCTTGGCAGCGGCGGCATGGCCGATGTCTATCTCGCCGAACAAACCAGTCTCGGCAGACATGTCGCCGTTAAGGTCCTCAAAAATGACTCACTGCAGGGACGCAGTGACGTTCTGCTCAAACGGTTTGAACAGGAAGCACGTGCAGCCGGAGGCCTCAGCCACCCCAACGTCGTACAAATCATCACCACAGGTCAGGAAAACAACATCGCTTATATTGTTCAGGAGTACGTGCCAGGACTGAATCTCAGCCAGTGGATTCGTCGCAACGGCCCTCCTGATTTCAACACCGGAATGAAATGGCTCCAGCAAACCGCCGCTGCACTCACCGCCGCCGCTGATGCAGGCATCGTCCACCGAGATATCAAGCCCGAAAACATTCTGCTCAACCGGCAGGCAATTGCCAAAGTCACAGACTTCGGGCTGGCACAACTGAATCAGCCCACCCCCGTACGCATGAACCTGACGCAGGCCGGCACCACACTCGGCACTCCATGGTACATGAGCCCCGAACAGATTCAGGGAACAAAACTCGACCACCGGTCCGACCAATACTCACTAGGCGTTACCGCATGGCACATGTTCGCCGGCAAACCTCCGTTCCCCGGACAAAATCCCATGACCGTTGCCGTGCAGCACCTGAAAGAACAGCCGCCCTCACTGGCGGCCCTCCGCCCCGACCTGCCGCTGCCATTCTGCGTCATCATCGAACGCATGCTGGCTAAAAAACCCGAAGACCGCTTCCCAGACGGAAAAACTCTCGAAAACGCCCTGCTAACCGCCGCCACCCTGACACCTAATGACCTCTCAGTACCCGCCACAGACTTCTCCAGCAGACTCAGTCACTGGCGTCCCATGATGACCATTGTCGGCGGAGGCATCATGGGCTGCACGCTGGCCACCTGGGCCAGCGCCACATTCACCGCAGCCCCAGTACAGCTGCCGGCTCCCGCCGTCGTCCCGGAAGTCCGTAAACAGCCGTCCGCTGCACGCCAGTACGCACTCGCCATGCTCCAGCCAGATCGACAGGATCTCTGGAACGCCGTTTCCCAATTCTACCCGGAAACTACCGAAGCAGAAACAGCCTCGCTGCAGCTCGGAGTAGCCCTTATGGAAAGTGCTGTCCCGGATGCCGCAGGAGCCCTGAAAGCATTCGCCGCCATACGCGAAAAAGGCGAAGTCGCACCTGAAAAAAACTACCTCCGGCTGCTGGGCATGATCGGACAGGCCTGGAGCCTCCGTGATCGCCCCCGCAGCCCGGAACTGGAACGACTGCTGTCAGAAATTCAGCAGCAAATTGATGCCTATGAGTCCGACGATCTGCTGCAGCTTGACATCGATCGCGCACCCATCGAACTCCAGCAGTTCTTCAGTCGCCTGCAAATGACTCGACGTCAGTAACTGTAACCGCAACTGACAACCTCAACCCCGGAATGCATCCTCATCGTCAATGAAATTCGGCGCAGGACAGTCCGGATCCTCTTCAAATCCGTCAGCATCATCGTCCAGTATCAGCAGCCCCGCTGCTGATACATCCTCGCCTCGCAGATCAGCATCCAGACCGGCACTGCGATCCCCGTCATCAAGCTGGTCTTCACGCAGATCCATAATGTCCGCCGGCTCATCCTCAATCACCCCGGCGACAGCATCAGGATCCACCTCGTTGCGACTGCGCAATACCAGCCGTACCGGTACCTCGCGAAACGGCGTTGACTCACGCAAAAATCCCAGCAGATAACGCTTCCAGCCCTCATCCAGCAGCGTCGCATCATTGCACCGCAGCATGATCGTTGGAGGTGATCCGGCAATCTGCGAAGCAAAGTAAATGCGAGGACGCCGGTTCTTCCGCATCGGCGGAGCATTCCGCTCAATCGCCGAACGCACAATTCGATTCAGCCGCGCCGTACTGATCCGCAGACTGGCCTGCTTGAACACCGACTGCGCCAGATTCACCAGCTTGCGAATGTTCCGACCGTCACGCGCCGTTACTACAGCCATCGGCACATGACGCATCGACTCAAAACTGGTCGTCAGATACTTCACCCAGCGATCAATCGTCATCCCCTGCTCAATCGCCAAGTCCCACTTGTTCACCACAAAAATACAGGGCTTAAACTGCTCTGAAATCTCCTCCACAAGCTGCTTGTCAACCCGTGAGATCGTCTGAGTCGCATCGAAAAACATCAGCGTCAGATCCGCTCGTCGAATGCTTCGCTGTGCCCTCACCAGCCCGTAGAACTCAATGTCGTTCTCCAGACTTTTTCGCTTGCGAACACCCGGAGTATCAATCGCCACAAGAGCCTTGCCGTCGACCTCAAAACGAATGTCGATGCTGTCACGAGTCGTACCGGGAATCTCACTGACAATTACCCGCTCACACTCGGCCAACTCGTTGATAAACGTACTCTTGCCCACGTTTCGCCGACCAACAACCGCCAGACGCAAATCAGCCGGCGACAGCATGCGGTCACCCGCAGACTGCTCTGCGTCCGACGCCACAGGCAGCATCTCCAGAATCTGATCCAGCAGTACGTCACGCCCGCGATTGGCCTTCACACTGGTCGTGACATAAGGCACATCCGCCAGCTCCAAAAACAAAGCTGCCTCGTGATCCAGCTTCACTGAATCACACTTGTTGACCACCAGCAGCACCGGACGCGAAGATTTTCGCAGTCGCCGCGATACCTGCTGGTCCAGCGGTGTAACCCCGGCCTTTGCATCCACCACAAACAACAACAGATCGGCCTCTTCAATACCCGCCTGAATCTGCCGCTCAATGTCCTCGGACAGATCATCGCTGTCCACAATCCCGATTCCACCGGTATCAATCAATTCAAAATACCGATCCCCTTCGTGCATGATCCACGTGACACGATCACGCGTCACTCCTGCTGTCGGGTCCACTATCGAAATCAGTCGATCGGCCAGCCAGTTCAGCAATGAACTCTTTCCGACATTCGGACGACCAGTAATCGCCACCTTCGGAATTCCCATCAAACCGACTCCAGCCACCCGCAGGCACCTTCGGCATTCCACTTCGACCGCAGGGCAGGGCACTTACCCAGCACTTACCCCTGACAGAAAAAACGCTACCTCGCATGACAGTCTACACGCACCACACGCAGTAAGACACCCGCTAAACCTTCAGGAGACTGGCGTTTTGCGAAAGTCAGAACCGCCGCTGAACTACTCAGACTGACCAGAAACTGTCATCACACGCGGATGCTGACGCAGTGGCGGACGCACCCTCTCCGGACTGCGGCGAACCGGAACACCACGCCGCTCAGGCATCAGTCCACGCAACGGACCCGGCAACACAGGCTCCGCACCATCCATAAAACTTTGCAAATCCACCACCTCGTCACTCCCGTCAGCACCGCCAGCCCCGTCATACGGAACAGACGCACCACCAGCCGGACGTATCGCTCCCGACCACGGCAGCTCACCAACAAACTCCATCAAAAACTCATCACTCAGACCACCCGAAAAATTCGCCTCACCAGCCGCAGACGGAAACGGAACAGGCACGGCAGGCACCGCACTTTCAGGTGCCGACAAAGCCCGAGCCCCCTCTGTCGCCGGGGCCACGGCTGACCCTCCCGCCGAGACAGGAACTGATACAGGCACAGATGCCGGGGACGCAGCCGGTGATTCCGCAGCCGGTGATTCCGCAGCCGGTGATTCCGCAGCCGGTGATTCCGGGGACACAGCCGGGACCGGAGACACGGCTGCAGGTTTCGGGACAGCGGGAGCCGGGGACACACCAGCCGGTATCGGAGACACACCGGCTGATCCCGGGGACACAGCCGGGGCCGGGACAGAGCCTCCAGCAGGAACCGGCACGCCAGGCACAGCAGCCGCCCCGGGATTCGAATTTCCCACACCCCCGGACACAGCCGGTGACACTGCCATCGCCGGAGCACTTCCGCCAGACGCAGTTGCAGCAGGCAGCTCACGAGTCTGCGAAATGGATTTCGTCAGTACATCCTGCTCCGCTACCTTCTTCGCCTCCGCCTCCTCCAGCGTCACCCGATCCAGATAGATCGAAAGCGCATTCAGCGAATGATACAGCGGCGAACAACTCACATTCTCTCGCCGATTCGCCATCAGATCGTTCGCAACACACTCAATTGCCCGCCGCACCCACTGCTGCTTCAACTCCTCCTGCGACACGGACATCATCAGAAATTCCAGCAGATGCCCCTGACTGGCCATCCGCTTGTCATAGTCCTGCTTGTACTCGCGAGTCTTGAAGAAGCCCGAAGACAATGAACCGTCACTGTTCCGCAGAACTCTCGCTACCTCAATGTAACGCTTCACCTTGCGATCCGCTTCAAACCAAACACCCTTTAGCTCCTGACCCGTTCGCAGATAAACGTTCCGCGCCCGTGCCAAAGCAAACAAACCATGCGTGCCCCCGCAGGGCGATGTCGCTCCGCCCACCGGCTTGCCCGTCTCAAGCTGCACCAGCTTCTCGATGCTCCACTGCTCACCTCCCGCATTCACCCACAACGCATCAGACGGCAAATACGTCGCCATCGCCCACAATGTCCACGTCACTTCCTCGCGAGCATTCACGGTCATCTGAGCGTTCTTCAGCATGTCACGCATGCTGATCACACCCGATGCCGTCCCAAACTTCGTGTCCAGAGGCAGATTGCACAACGACAATACTGCCAAAAACTGGTTCACATGCCCCTCAAACCAATAAGGCTTAATGTAAGGATGTGCGCGTCCGCCGTGGACTGTCTTCTCAAACCAGTGCTCGTTCTGATACTGCGGACCACTCCGCACCCAGTCCAAACCACTCACCGGCTCACCGTTGTGCAATATCTGCAGATCCTGACGCAGCCCCAGCACACCGTGCATAATCTGCCACGGCGTATGATCTTTCGTGGAAAGCATGCGTTTCCGCTGCACCTCACGAGTCTCCCAGACCAGCTTCACCAGCGGGTCCTTCGAATCAGGTCGGGAACGACTGACCGGCAGCGTCAGATTCTTTGCACCGGATTCCGAAAACTTCGTACCCGGCTCAGGTTCCTTCGAGCCACCCTCGCCAATCGGCTCATCGGCCAGCATCGCCGCTGGCGCAAAACCGGCCGCCAGAAACAGCGTTAGCACCGGCAGAAACTGCCGAATCCTTGCCCGCAAAGCCACCCGGTCCATCCTCAACGCCCCCTGCCTTCCCTGACAGCCTGCAGCCTAGGTACTGCAGCACGCGCCTACGTTCTCTGGTCTGTTTTCGGACTTCCGAGGACACTGCTTCAGAAAGTCCCGGCAGTTGCCCCGCGGAATTTCCTCTGCTCCCTCGATCAAACAGCCCTTCTCTGACAGAATTGCACGTTTTTTAACAGAGCAGTTATCTATTTTTTGCCAAACGAAGGTGAAACTCCGTGAAACAGCTGATCCTGGCAAGTGGCTCAACCTATCGACGCGAACTGCTGTCCCGCATTGTCTCCAGCTTTGATACCCAGATCCCGGGGGTTGACGAAGATGCGATTAAGAACTCCGGACGCTCCCCCCTGCAAACAGCCTGTACGCTTGCTTCCATGAAAGCCGACACCGTTGCCGCACTCAACCCCTCCGCCATTGTCATCGGATCCGACCAGCTCGTCGATCTGAACGGTGTCATCCTCGGCAAACCCGGAACACCCGAACAGTGCTGCCGGCAACTCACAGCGATGTCCGGCCGCACACATCGCCTGATCACGGCAGTCTGCGTCCGAACAGATACTCACAGCTTCGAATTCACAGAGCTGACCGAACTGCAGATGCATTCGCTTAGTCCCGCCGAGATTCAGCGTTATGTCGAGCGGGATGCGCCCATCGACTGTGCTGGCAGCTATCGCATCGAGGCCGCTGGCATCGCCCTGTTCCGCGCCATTCGCACCACAGACTCCACGGCCATCATCGGATTGCCCCTGCTGCGACTCTCAAGGATTCTCAGGGAACTGGGAGTCTCGATCCCCTGAGGAATCATCTGCACAGCGTCTCGAATTCTTAGTGCACTTCTGCTACATTCTTCCCCGACGGTCGCCCGTCATCCGAAAATTTCCCCCAACAGAGTCACTGCATGTCGCTGCTGCTTGAAAACATCCGCAAGACATACCGTCAGCCGGAAGGCGGCAGACTGCCGGTACTGGGTATCGAACAGTTTCAACTGCAGCGCGGCGAACAGGCTGCACTGATCGGCTCCAGCGGTGGCGGAAAAACCACTTTGCTTAATATTATCGCCGGAATACTCACACCCGACTCCGGAAAAGTCATCATCGATGGCCGTGATCTTGTCGCCATGCCAGAAGTCGTCCGGGACCGCTACCGCGCCTCCCGCATCGGTATAGTGTTTCAGACCTTCAATCTTCTGCCCGCCTTTACGGCTCTCGAAAACGTCATGCTGGGCATGACCTTTTCAGGTCGAGGCGTCGACCAGAATTTTGCCCGCGAATTGCTGCAGCGAGTCGGCCTCGGACACCGCCTGCATCACTCCCCCAAACGCCTGTCCGTCGGCGAACAACAGCGGGTGGCCGTGGCACGCTCGCTCGCCAAAAAACCCGTGCTCCTGCTGACCGATGAGCCGACCGCAAACGTTGACCCCGCCAATCAGCAACTGATTCTCGACCTGATCCGCGACTCCTGCCGTGATCACAACGTCTCATTGCTGCTGGTCACTCATTCCATGGAAGCGGCAGCCTCCTTTCAGCGAATCGAACGACTGCAGGACTTCAACCGCCCCGAACTCTGTGCGCCGGAGCGATCCGCATGAGTCTGCTAAAAATTGCCTGGAAAAACATTCTGCAGCGACGGGTAGCCTCGCTGCTGACCAGCCTCAGCATCGGACTCGGAGTCATGCTGATGGTGCTCGTGCTGGTCATTGCCGGAGCAGTGGAAATAGCATTTACCCAGCGCAGTATCGGCTATGACCTTATCGTCGGCCCCAAGGGCAGCGACCTCCAACTTGTACTCAGCGCCGTCTACCGCATTCAACCACCAATCGAGAATCTGCCGTACATGTACCTCGAACAGATCCGCGCCGACCGCCGAGTCATCTCGGCGGTGCCGCTGGCCTTCGGAGATGTCACCCAGCAAGGTTCCTTCCCGATCGTCGGGACAACGGCCGAGTTCTTTGAAAACGACTACATGCCCGGTCGCAAATTCCGCTTTCGCGGTGCCGGCATCGAATCACTCTTCGATGCCATCATCGGCGCCGAGGTTGCTCGCACCAATGGCTGGGATGTCGGCACCAAATTCTCCATCCTGCACGGCGGTGCTCAGGGCAGCCTGCACGATGAATTGTTCACGGTCGTCGCTGTACTGGCTCCCACCGGCACTGCCAATGATCGCACCGTATTCCTGAATCTGCAGGGCTTCTACGCGATCGAAGGACACGAAAAACCAATCGATGAAGTCGAAAAAAGACTGCGTGACTTCTACGCCGCAGACCCGCAGCGACTCGAGTCAGCCATGCAGCAACTGCAGGAATATCGAGCACGCCGGACCGCCAGACCAGATGTCCCGGAAGGTCAGGCTATGGACAGCCCGCCAGCCATGCAGGAAGTCACAGCCATACTCGTCAAAACCCGCCCGGCCACTCCCTTCGACGCCATCAGCCTGTCCTCAGAACTGCAAAAGGGGTTTCAGGCCATGGCCGTCAACCCGATTCGCCCAATCCAGCGATTTATGTCCAGCGTCGTGGGCAATATTCAAAAAGCCCTCGTCGTTCTCACTGCCATCATCATTCTCGTGTCTGGTGTCGGCATCTTTGTCAGCATCTATAACTCAATGGTCGATCGACGCAGAGAAATCGGCGTCATGCGCGCCCTCGGAGCAGCCCGGCACCATGTCTTCGGTATTATCCTCGCTGAAGCCGCACTGCTGTGCCTCGGAGGTGCCGCAGGAGGCTGGCTGACGGGCCACGCTCTGGCCATCATCGCCAGTCCGTGGGTGATTCAACAAACCGGACTGCTGATTGATCCGTGGGCCGTCAGCGCCACAGAAGCAATTCTGTTTCCCGCACTCGGCCTGCTGGGAGTTCTCGTCGGATTTCTGCCCGCGCTGACCGCCTATCGCACTGACGTTGCTGAAGCCCTCAGCTCCTGATACCAGCATGCCCTTCAACTTCCCGGCAGATTGGTCCGCATTCCTTCGACCGGCGGCTGCAGTCGCTGGACTCGCCTTCCTCTGGCTGCTCGAGTCCCGCACACTTGCGGTCGCCAAACCACCCGCGCTGCACCACTCTTCAAAATTCAGACATGCCGCCCGCAATTACACACTCGCCGCCGTTAATGGCCTGACCGTACTGACACTGGCCGGCAGCGTGGTGGTAGCCACCACCGAATTCGCCGCCAACCGAAATATCGGCCTGCTGCCCGCACTGCCAGTTTCCAATTTCACACAGACCCTAGCTGCTGTCATACTGCTCGACCTGTGGACCTGGGGCTGGCACCTCACCTGCCACCACATTCCCGCACTCTGGAGATTCCACCGAGTGCATCACAGTGACAATGCCATGGATGTCAGCAGCTCGGCCCGCTTCCACCCCGGAGAACTGGCCTGTTCCACCATCGCTCGAATCCCCGTCATTCTGCTGTTGGGACTGAACACTCAGCAACTGCTGATCTTTGAAACACTGCTGCTGGCTGTCTCGCAGATGCATCACTCAGCCGTGAATGCTTTGTACCTCGACCGCTGGCTCGGGTGGCTCCTCGTCACTCCCGGCATCCACCGCGTGCACCATTCCCGCAACCGCCGTGAAACCAACTCCAACTATGCAGCCATAATTTCCGGCTGGGACCGGCTGTTCAAAACACACTGCCCACAGTCCGCCAGCCCCGGCATGCCTCCCGGACTGCAGGAACTGGACGCTGAGAAATTTCAGACCGTGACAGGACTGCTGACAACCCCGCTGCTCAGCCTTCCCGATTCACCGACACACCCAGCATCTGGCCTTCAAACATCAGCTCACCACCCACCCAGCCCTGGAAATCAAACTGAGCCAGCTTGCGAGCCATGACGCGAGTCACCTTCGCGATCAGATCCAGGCGCATTCCCGGAAAGACAGGCTTGCGGAACCGCACCTCGTTCATGCCGCCAAAACCCAGATAATCGCCGCCGATCAGATTGTACTTCCGAGCATAAAAGCCACCCAGCTGTGCAGCCGCTTCACACTGCACAACGCCCGGCATCAGCGCAAAGCCCGGCATGTGGCCCCGAATCCAGAATTCCTGATTCGTCAGCTGCTTGTAACCCGCCAGCAAATGCTGCGACTGGTCGACATGCACGATCGCCGTCAGTTGTTCCATTTCGAAACGCTGCGGATTCACGCCGCGAATATCAGCCAGCGTGAACAGAGGGGTCGTCGACTGAAAAACCGACAGATCACAAAGCGGGGCCGAAGCCATGAACACAAGTCTCCACTGCCGTCAGCACAGGCTGAGAATTTCTGCAAATACAGGCCCCCCAGATTTCAGTAACCTGCAGACGCGAGTACAAGCGAAGCAGACCATTTCACCGCGGAATTTTTGGTCCTCGCAAAAAAATCTACTCCCCAGACCGCTGCCCGGCAGAACCGACAGACTCATACTCACGAAGAACATCCTCGAGTCCGGACTTCTGAGACGCATCCGCCTGCGATATCGCCCGCCGCTGCACCTCCGCCGCTTTGGCCGCATTTCCCAGACAAAAATGCACGCGGGCCAATGTGTCCAGACTGTTGGCGTTAGTCCCGCCATCCAGCTCCACAGCACGCTTCGCCGCACTCAGGGCCAGTTGCAGATCGACGTCACCCCGAGTCACCTCGACAGCCAGCATCCACGCCAGTGCATTCAAATCCCGAGAATTATCCTGCAGCTGCGCCAGCAAAGCTGCTGCTGCCGCATTGCCCTCTTCCGGACGCTGCAGCTGAAACAAAGCCAGGATCCGCAGTGATGCAGCCTCAGCATCACCCGGATCCATCTGCTCGGCGACCGACAACAGTCGATTGAAGTTACCGCTGGCAAGAGCATCACTGGCAACCTGCCGCAGTTCCGCCTCAAGCTTGCCCTTCTGAATATCCCACGTTCCCTCAACCACCTGCTGCAGCGGCTTGTCAATCGTCAGCGGATGACCAACCCACTCTACCTGCCCCTTACGACCTACGATAAAAGCACACGGAATACCCTCCCGCCCGGCTGCCTGCATCCACTCCGAATTCATCCGGCCACCGTCATCCACGGCGATCCGATAGGTCAGCAGTTGCTCCCAGGTCTGCTGCCCACCCTGTGCCGGCTTCTTCAAAAACTCAGCGACCAGTTCCGGCTCTTCATCCGTCACACCGATAAACCGTACCTTGTCACCATACTTCGTCTGCAGCTCAGCAATATGCGGCATACTCATCAGACACGGACCACACCAAGTGGCCCAGAACTCGACCACGTACACAGTGTCTCCGGGCGTCAGCTCGGTCGGCTCACCCTTCATCCAGTGACTGACGGTCAGAGCAGGGGATGCATCTCCCGGTTCCAGCGTCTGTCGTCGCTGTTCCGGAGGCCGCATGTTAAACTGCACCGCATTCTCACGGCCGCCACTACCATCCCCGGACGTAATCGTCAGCGGCGACAACTCTTGCGGTGGACCGCTGCCAGACACCGGCGCCTGATTCTCACCGCAACCCGACAGCAACAGCAAAACCAGCACCGCACACAGATCCGCAGACTTCGACATCAGATGCTCCCCCGCCACAGTCACTACACAGATTTTACATAAGTCTCAGTCATCCGGGGCGCGACGTCCGCGAGCTGGCACCCAGGTGCTGGAACTTGTCAGTCGCAATTCGCGAGCCTCACCGGCCGTGATCGGTTGATTGGTGCCCGCGGACCGGTCTGAACGACTGCCGCCCGCCCTGCGCGGCTCGTAGTCCCGAACGCCGTCATCCGGACGACTTCGCCCAAAACGCCCCAGAAAACCCAGATCCAGCGACAACCCGCGGCCAAATCGCTGCAGCACAACCAGTGACAGCAGACCACCAAATACACTGCCCAGTATCGCCGCAGCCAGCGGCAGCGAATTGGGCGACATCGCCCCCACCATGAACAAACACGCTCCGCCACCCAGCCCCAGAATCAGCGATGATGCCAGCAAACTGCCCGAATCGTTGCGCTGCCCCATCCCCCTTCTGCCCATGCCGCAGCCCCCCCCGCCACCTGTCACACCATACCAACGATTTCCCTGACCGCCAACAACCATCCACGTCGCCAAATCCTACCATCAAACCGCCAGCCAGTCGATATTTTCGCACCCGCGAAACACACCGTTTTGACGATTCAGCTCGGCAATCCCCGCCAGCCCCTTGCCAACAGACCCCGACATCCGCCAGACTCCCGCCAGCAAAGGCCCCCCGCAAAACACAATATTGTCTGACAAACTGCAAACCACAGTATGTTCCACCTGCGCCTCTTCAGCCAGTTCATCCGCAACGCACTAATCCGGGAAATGATGTTTCCCGCCAATTTCCTCATTCAGGTCGTAACTCGGCTGTTCTGGTTCGCTGCTCGAGTCGCCCTGTTTCGACTGATCTACAGCGAAGTTCAGCAGATCCGCGAATGGTCCCGCGAAGAATACTTCACCTTCATGGCCACAGGCATGCTCATCAACTCCATCGTTGAAGCCTTCTTCATGCCAAATTGTGCCGCCTTCTGTGAACACATCCGCACCGGACGACTCGACTTTGCACTCACCCGACCCGTCGATGCACAATTCCTCGTCTCGCTGCAGCGACTCAACCCCGCGATGTTCACCCAGGTCCTCCTCGCAGCAGCACTGCTCATCATGTCGCTCGCTGAACTCAATCGGCCCGTCTCGCTGTCCGCCATGGCCCTCTACCTGTTCTATCTCGGTGTCGCCGTCACCTTCTTCTATTCGCTCATGATCGCCACCGCCTGCACCAGTATCTGGTTCGGCCGCAATCAGGGCCTGTATGACTTCTGGTTCTATATCACCATCTTCGCACAATACCCCCGCAGCATCTATGACGGCTCAGACGCCAGCCGGTTCGAATCCGGAGAAGCCCTGCAGTTCGCCTTCTCGTGGGTACTGCCCGTCCTGCTCGTCGTGACAATTCCAGCCCAGACCATCCTCAACACCGCCACACATCCGGCCTTCGCCGTTGCTATGCTGGCCTCCACTGCAGCCTGCTTCGCCCTCTCACGCATGGTCTTCAACTGGTCCCTCAGCCACTACCGAGGGGCCAGCAGCTGACCGGTTCAGACCCTGCACCCAAACTCTGCTCAGACTTGCCAGCCCTCAGCGATCAACCCTCAGACGACGCACCCACGGTATCAGCCGCCCCGCCAGCTCCCCTGGGTCCTCGCCCGTACACTCCATAAACATCTGCCGTCGCTCCGCCGCCGTCACCGATCGCAGCGGACGCAATCCCTGCAGACGCTGAGCATACAACGCAAACTCAGCCGGCTTCTTCTTCACCAGATAACTGACCAGCCCCCAACTTTCCGCATACGCCGCTGCCGCTGTGTCGCCCGACTGAAACAAACCGTCATTCACCAGCAAATCCACCAGCGGCAATGACAGTTTGTCATCCTGCACCATACGCAGAAACTCAGGGTGATGCCGACCACTCACCTGACCAGGCCGACTCCACAAAACAGCAGATCGCTCCGTCGGAGGCTCAAAATACAACGATAAACCTTCAGAATACCACACCGGAAAGTCCGCAAATCGTTGCTGCAGACCCGAATTAAAAGCCAGCTGATGCACCGCCTCATGCACCACAGTCGCAACCTGCAGGGGCCGATCGGAAAGTGCCTTCCGCACCGCCGATAAATCCCGCAGAGCGCGATCCCGAGTCAAATCCGCCACCAGCACAAGATTGTCCCGCACCGAGTAAAAACCGGGGACACCTTCAAAATCAGCTTCTGGATGAATCCTGCCGGCATACGCCAGAAACTCAGACTCAGCCTTAAACAACACCACCGGCAATGGACGATCAAGCGGCTGCAAAGGCACCTTCAGTTTCTGCCAGAACTGAAAATACTGGTCATAAACAGTTTCCAGCAGCCGCCCGATGAACTCGTTATAACCCTCGCTGCAATTGGAACACAGCAGATAATGCTCGGTCTGATGCACCTCAAATCCCGATCCCGTCTCAACCTTCATCAGCTGCCCCAGAGCTTCAGCGTCCGCCGGCTGCCAGTTGCCCCGCCGATCTTCACGCTCCAGCACTTCCCCCTTGTTCAACTGACGCATCCGCCCCGCGACATCCTCCAGCAGCAGTTCACCACCCTCACCCTCGGCCACCACCCGCCCAGACAGACGCTGCTCACCGCCAGTCCCCTGAATTCGTACCTCCGTCAGCTGCAACTCGTCCCCCTCGACCCGCACCCCCACAAACAAAACCACAGCCAGAACCACAGCAAACCGGCGCCGCAGCAGACCGCCTGTCCGGCCCGTCCTGGAAATCACCACTGCACCTGCGAAGCTCATACACGCAATCCCGTTCCCGACCGACAAAAAACGCTCCCCCCGGATTCTCGCTCCCGCCACAGTAACTGACAATCCGAAACCTTCCCAATCCGCCAAAACATGCCGATCGGCAGTCGTCGCCGCCTGCCGGCATTTGCCAAACGCGGAAACTCAGATATCCTGCACCGATCTTCTGTGCACAAATCTCTTGTTTCTGATGCCAATCTCAACTACTTCCGAGGTGCAGCGTGTCCGACGTCCCAGATTACTTCGAAATTGAATGGCACGACAACACGGTCCTCGTGACCCCCTCCTCCAGTATCGAATCCCTGACATGGGACCTGGTCGAACGCGCTGCAGACACCATCATGGAACCGCTCAGCTCGCAGCAGGCTCCCATGGTTATCGTCGACCTGAGCAACGTGCAACACTTCGGCTCCGTCTTCCTCGCCATGCTCCTCCGCTGCCACAAATTCGTCAAACGCAAAAACGGCGAACTCGTGCTGTGCAGCGCCAACGCACCCTCACTCGAACTGCTCCGCATCACTGCACTCGACACCATCTGGGCCATCTACGACCACCGACGCGAAGCCATGGATGCACTGCTGAGCTAAAACCCGCAAGGAACCTGCTGTGAATGGACGCCAGCCACTGCGGCACCCTCATGAATCCGAAAGTGATGTCATCGAACATGTGCCTGTGCTCCGCACGCACGATGAACTCATCGCTGAAATCAAAGCCACTGCTGATAAACTGTCAGGCGATAACGCGTCCCGGGGTGACCTGAAGATCCTCAGTCGAGCACTCCGAGAACTGCGATACGCCTTCAAAGTCTTCGCCCCCTGGCGACGCAACCGCAAAGTCAGCGTCTTCGGATCAGCACGCACTCCGCCAACACACCCCGCATGGCATACCGCCGAACAGTTCGGCAAACGCATGGCCGAAGAAGGCTGGATGGTCGTCACCGGTGCCGGTGGCGGCATCATGGAAGCTGCCCATCTGGGGTCCGGACGTGATATGGCCATGGGACTCAATATCTTGCTGCCCTTCGAACAGCAGGCCAACCCCGTCATCGCTGGTGACCCCAAACTCGTCAGCCTAAAATACTTCTTCACACGCAAACTCATGTTCGTCAAGGAAGTCCACGCCATCGTTACATGCCCCGGAGGCTTCGGGACTCTCGACGAAGCCTTCGAAACACTGACACTCGTACAAACCGGCAAGCGCGACCTCATGCCGCTGGTTCTGCTGGATCAGCCCGGAGGCACCTTCTGGAAGGATTTCGTCAGCTACATCCGCAACCACCTGCTCTCAAACGGACTGATCTCGCCCGCCGATATGTCTCTGTTCAAAGTCACTGACAGCGTCGAACAGGCCGTTGAAGAAGTGTTGGGGTTCTACAGCGTTTACAACAGCATGCGATTCATCGGTGATCGCCTGATCCTCAGACTGCATGTCGCACCCGATGACCAAATGCTGCAGCGACTCAATGATCAGTTCTCAGATATCTGCCTCAAAGGACGCATCGAACGCGCAGAAACTCATAAAGTCGAAGCGGATGATGAACACCTTGCACTGCTGCCCCGACTGGCACTCTATCCGGATCGCCGCGCCGTCGGAAGACTCCGACAAATGATCGATCTTCTGAACTGCGAACTGGAAGGACATTGCGGCGGACAACAGCCCTGACAAAATCCTCGCCAAATTCCCCCCGAATCCTGTTGAACATTCCACACAACGTTCACAGAATACCGCTGAGGTACTCAACAGCGGTCCAGGACAGCCCGAATGCGGGCAGGAGCCATCCCATGCTGCGACGTCAGGCAATCTGCACACTCGCCACGGCCCTCGTGGCCAGCCCACTCCCAGCCAGCCCCGGCGGCTCGGCAAATCACTCAGCCCACACCCCGCAGCCAGACGTGCTGCAACAGCTTGATCACTGCCTGCAACTCCTGCAGCAACAGCCCGCATCGCTGCGCCATACAGCCACCTGCACAGAAACCATCGCTCTCCTGCAGCACACCCGCAATACCATCGTGACCGGACAACAGGGCAGTGCAGCCTGCTGGCAAGCCTGCTCGGATACAGTCGCCCGTTCACTGGCCACCCTGCCGCCACAATCCGCAGTCGCCACACCACTCTGCAAACTGCAGCTGCTCCTCACAAACGCCTGCCGACACTGCCTCAGCGCAACACTCAGCCACTGACGCCCGCACTCAAGGCATACAACCCCCGCTCAGGCTTTCCCGCCCGAGTTAGCCCTTGTTGCGACCCCGCAGCTCGGGCTTGCCAGCCCGAAATCTGCCCTCGCGCGACTCCGACTCCCCAACGCCGCAGCACTGGAATGGGAAGGCTGCAGGCGGTTAGCCTCACGCGAAGACGCGAAGGGAAACGCAAACGGCCGGAGAGGAATATCCGGCATCCACACCTCACACCCGAGCACTACCGTACCCGGCTCGCCCCCGTCTGCGATTCCGTAGCTCGGGCTTGCCAGCCCGAGCTACCACGCCCCAGCTGCCTCACCGCACAATCCCCGCTATTGCCCTCGGCGTTCGATCCGCCATCCGCCTACCGAGGCTCCGGCAGCGTTGGCCCGCCAGGCTGCTCCATCATACCAGCACCCGCAGCCCTGCCGCGACGCGGAAAGTCCTTCAGGTCAAACGCCTCCTCCGAAGGACGCCGCTCCTCCAGATAACGCGGCACGTTGTCGCCAGGCTTCAGACTCTGCGGATAAGTGCCGTTCTCTTCCATACACCAGCCCTGCGGCCCAATACTCCCAAAACGCTCTTCCATGAAACGCACACCGTGAGTCTCCAGGATCGTGCCTGACTGCAGCTCCAGATTCGCCAACTCCGTATTATACGCAGTCAGCGACTGCGCCTCAGCTGCCACCGCGTTGGCCCAGTCCGTAATCGCCAGCAGCTCGCTCAAAATCGTATCACGCTGCGCCTGAATATTGGCTCGCTGAGCACGCACGTTGAATGCCGATGCCTGCCGCGCGTCACGATATGCCTCATACTGCTGCAAATTCTGTTCGATCGTTCGCAGCGATGTCGCCAGCTGATGCTCAACCTGATGCAGACTCTGCTGAATATTGGCCCGGTCCTTCGCAATAAGCAATTCCTGGTTTCGCACCCGCGCACGCGATTCACGCAGACTCAATGGCACCGTAAACACCACCCCTATCGTCCAGTCCGTGTTGTCACCTGGACCGGCACTCACAGATTCACCCGCCACCGTTCGACCAGATAAACCGTTCCACCGATACCCCGCAGTCGCATCCAGAGAGGGCTTCGCCAGATTAGCCTGCTGCACCAGCCGCTGACGATCCGCAGCCAAAATCAAATTCAGCTCAACCAGATCCGGACGACTCGACTGGGCCGTTTCTACAATTTCCTTCCAACGAAACTCTATGCGGTCTCGAGTGGGCGGTGTTGAAGGGACCAGACGCAGACCGTCTTCCGGTGGCAGACCAAGAATATTCCTTAACGCCGCCTCCCGCTGCAGCACGTTCGCTCGCGCCTGCACTAACGTCGCTCGAGCATTCGACCATGAGGCCTGCGCCTGAGCCGCTGCAGGACGATTTCGCAGCCCCACGTCCGCCTTCGCTTCCAGACTGCGAAACGAAAATTCCAGTTGCTCCACCTGAATCTCACGCGCCCACAGTTCCGTTCGCGCCTGCACCAGCAGCCAGTACGCTGATATCACGTCCCGCACCAGACGCTGCATCGCATCCTTGAACTGAAAATAAGACTGCTCCTGCTGCAGACGCGCTGCCACTATTGGAGCCTCATTCGCAGCACGACCCGCCCCAGCAAGGATCGGCTGAGTATAACTGACACTCATCACCGGCTGATTACGAGAAGAAAAGCCACCGATGTCCCGACGGTCCCAGCGATTGTCCGCCCCAATCGCTGCCGTACCACCCAGCAGATTCCGATCCGTCAACTGCACCCCATAGTCATTGCCCGCTGTCGTCAATCCGTCAATCGCCGGAGTCAGCGGGTTCAAAAAAGGAGTTTCATTGCGACGCTGTGTCGAATTCGCCTGAAACACCGGGTCAAACCTCGCCTTCGCTATGTCAATCGGAGTCACTGCGATGGCCGTGTCATAAATCGTCCGCCCGGATGACGTCGCCGTCACACCCGACAGCACTCGAATGACTTCCGAATTCTCCAGCGCACGACGCAAAGCTTCGTTCAGCGACAAAAAACGCTCCTCCGCCGTCATATCCTTCGTCGCTACCGTCACCGGCGCAGGTCCCGCAGGACGCCGATAACGAGACGCCGAGCGGGACTGCGACCAGCGAATCTGCGCCTCATCCTCAGGCACAATCTGCGCCTGCACACGCACCGGCTGCGCAGCCAGCACGGCCACGAGACTGATCACACTCAACACGCGGAATATGTTTCCCTGGCTCATGCCGAGAGAAATCGGATCAGCCTCGGGAGGAAGAACACCAATTCAGGTTGTGCAGGTCATTCCTGTGGTGACTAATGTTCCGGATGTATCGATCCGGTAGAATGGAGAAAATTAAACGCTTCCTCAAACTTTGTCGTGTCCGCCACAATGCTGCCGTCTCGCAAAACGAGGATCCGACGCGCATTTTTTGCCACATTCAGGTCGTGAGTCACCAGAATCACAGTGATTCCGCGCTGCTCATTCAACTGCTGAAACAGCTCAATCACTTCCCGACTGGTCTTCGAATCCAGATTGCCCGTCGGTTCGTCACCCATCAAAATCGAAGGTTCCGTCACCAAAGCACGCGCAATCGCCACACGCTGCTGCTGCCCACCAGAAAGCTGCCCGGGATGGTGGTCCAGACGAGTCCCCAGACCCACCATGTCCAGCACGTCCTTCGCCCGCTGATGTCGCTGCCGAGCCGAAATCCCGGGACCATACAGCAATGGCAGCTCCACATTCTCCAGTGCCGATGTTCGCGCCAGCAAATTGAAGTTCTGAAACACAAAACCAATGTGCCGATTGCGAATCCCGGCCCGCGCATTGCGGGACATCGTCGCAATCTCTTCACCATCCAGCCGATAACTGCCGGATGTCGGACGGTCCAGACAACCCAGAGTGTTCATCAGAGTCGACTTGCCGGACCCGGATGGTCCCAGCAAAGCCACGTACTCGCCACGCTCAATGTTCAGCGTCGTGGGGCGCAGCGCATGCACCTGCACCTCGCCGAGGTCGTACGTTTTGCACACGTCACGCAGTTCAATCAGCGCCATGCCGGCTCGCTCGCTTCAGAAAACCACCCGCATAACGACAACCCGTGACGCGAAACAGGGATCACAACAAGGCCTTTGTATACAGCGCCGCAAAATCTGCTGCCTCCAGCCGACGCGGGTTGAACATCCCGGTCCACTGCTGAGCAGCATCAGTCGCCAGCCGCCAGATCAGTTCAGCATTCGGTACCTCACCGGCTGCTTCCGGCAGCGTTGTCGGCAGACCCGCCAGCTGTAGCAGACCCACAAATCCGCTCGCCAGTCGCTCACCGGCACAGGCAGCATCCGCCACCCCGCCAGCGTCCGACCAGCCCGCCCGCTTGACCAGCTGCGCATACAGCTGAGCAATCGGATCCAGCTCGGCATTGCAGCGAATCACGTGCGGCATCATCAGACCCACCGCATGACCATGCGTTGTGCCAAACTGAGCCGTCAGCGGATTGGCCATCGCATGCGCCGCGCCCAGCATGCTGTTTTCAATCGCCGCTCCCGACAGAAAGGCCCCCAGCTGCATGCGGCCCCGCGCATCCACGTCAGCCGGCGCAGCCAGCACTCGCGGGAATGCCCCCGACAGCAGCTCCCACGCCTGACCAGCAAACATCCCCGAAATCGCATTCCGACGCACCGTCACAAAACTTTCAATCGCGTGAGTCATCGCGTCGATGCCAGTCGCCGCTGTCACCGATGCCGGCATCGTCAGCGTCAGCAGCGGATCCAGAATGGCCACCCGACACGCTGCCTTCACATCACCACAGGCCATCTTCAGATGCGATTCTGCATCCGCAATGACGGCAAAGGACTGAGCCTCACTGCCGGTACCCGAAGTCGTCGGTACCGCAATCATCGGCAACATCGGCAATCGGGCCCGACCAACACCCTTGTAGTCATGGATCCGGCCACCATTGGTCAGCAGAAAATTGGCCCCCTTCGCACAATCCATGCTGCTGCCACCACCCAAACCTATCAGCACCTCCACGCCGCGAGCCTTCGCGAAGGACGTACAGGCATCTACATCATCCGACGTCGGATTCTCGTGCACATCGTCGTACACATGGCACTGCAAACCGGCATCCCGCAACAGTTTTTCGGCTCGAGTCGCATGGCCGGCCTGCCGCAGTCCTGCATCCGTCACCAGCAGCGCCGTGCCGCAACTCAGCTCACGCACCGCTGAAACCAGTTGCGACTCCAGGGTACCGGGACCGTAAATCAGCCGGGTACGATGCTGAAAATCGAAGGCAGGGAGTGCCACAATACCGTGCATGACTGCTGAGGCCGCAAAGGAGGCAAGATGGACCAATACCCGGTTGCCCCGAGACACTGGCAGGCGGGATTCAAAACACAAGATCATATCTCCCGCTGCGCCAGGCCTCCAACTGCAGACCCGCCGGAAGATATGCAGATCTTGTTTTGGGAATCTCAGTCCTGAAACGGTTCCAGACAGGCCGGACTGTCCGCCGCCGGGCGATTGACCAGCGTCGACACCTTCAGCAGCTCCAGACTGCCGGCTGGCAGCGGCCGCAGAATTGACTGCAGATCCGCCTTCACCGTCTCCCCGCTTAACCACAGGTCCCACTGCTCAGGTGCCAGAATCACGGGCATCCGGTCATGCAGATTCTGCACATCCGGACCCGCCGACGTCGTCAGAATGGTACAAGTGACAACGCTTGAACCATCGCCGCCGCCTGACCATATCTCCCACAGTCCCGCCAGAGCCAGCACGCCACCGGCCGCCGGGTGAATCCACCACGGCTGCTTTCGGCCATCACTCAGCTTCTGCCACTCGTAAAACCCGTCCGCGGGGATCAGACACCGCCGTCGCGAAAATGCCGACCGAAACGACGGTTTTTCCGCCACCGTCTCTGACCGGGCATTGATCATCTGCGCCCCGCTGCTCGGATCCTTCGCCCACGACGGCACCAGCCCCCACCGCATCAACTCGGCCGTACGCGCCGGCCCGCTGCCGCCGGAAACCACAGCCGCTGCACCACCCGCCGCGCCACCCTCACCACCTGAGACCGCCCGAATGACCAGCACCGGCTGAGTTGGAGCAATATTGTAGCGGGGCACAAGATCCGGCAGGAACGGTACCTGAAACAGACTCCTCAGTTGCTGCGGTGACGTTTTCAGCGTGTAGCGACCACACATCAGCATGTGCTCCGGAACCTAAAAAACCGTGATTTTCCTCGCTCGCCGATTTTTTGGAAAAAGGGTAAGGGGATTTTCTCGCCGTTGGCCAGTAGTAGATTGTACCCGCTGATGCGGGACGCCGCGGCAAACAAAAACAGTAAACCACAATCGTCGTCAGCAGAATGTCTGCTGATATCCGACAAAATCTGAACGAGAATCAGAGATGGCATACGAGGCAAAAATTTTTTCCGTGGATCGCACAGTTCGCCCCCTTGACGTCGAAAACAGTCATCGCCCCCGGCCCAGTTGCAGGAACTGAGCCTGTGTGTAAGCGGAATTCTGCGACAGATACGCCGCGCAGATCGGTCCCGCCGACCCATCGAACACGCTCGCACCCTCTTGCACTCGCTGTCCACATCAGCGGAAACGGAAGTGCGAGCGACCCAACACCTGCAGAACGCAGATCAGTACCTCAGCCGCGGTGAACACGGCCCCGCCCGCGTGGAGATGATGTTACTCCGCCACGTTCTGACTCGCCATACATAACCTGGGCCAAGAAAAGATGCGGGCACACGACCAGCGCACACTAAGTTCCTTTGACGCTCAGGACTTGCAACAGGAACGCCCAGTTCCAGCCGCAGAATTTGCGTCTCATGACGAGGCTCATCCTCGCCGGATCCTGCTTCAGCAGTGACAAAGCGAAGCGTCTGAGCCATGCCATGTTCTCTGTTCCCTGTCGTTCTCTGGATTTCAATCCGTCATCGTTATACGTGACATCGAGGCTCCAGTGGCAGGTGTTCTCAATGCGCTAGTGATTACGAACGTATTGCGCGAAAGGGGAACATCGAGGGGCAGACTGCTGATGCAGTACGGAATATCTGTGTGCTCTGTTGCGCCTCCGGTGAATGTGTAAACAACTAACCGGTTCATTGTGAGCCCTGCTCAAAGGCTGCGATTCGGAAAGTCCTGCGAAACTTCAAATTCAATATAGATGCGAGATTCACGTCTGCCGTGCGCGGGCTTCGCTGGCGTGTCATCAAGTTGCTGATGCCGGGGCCCGGCAGAGCCATTGCTCTGATATTCCTGCACGTAATTGATCACCGCTGCGGGCGTCCTCTCGTGATTCACTTTCAGAGAGAAAATGTAGTTGCCTGTTCCATCTGTGATCTGTTCAGCAATTTTCTTTTGAGTCCCCATGGCATCAATCGTGATGATCGATTTATTCACGCCTGTAAGACGCTATAGTTCCGGAGTCGCCGTGATTTCATTGGATCTCAGATCGGTGGCTACTTGCACCAGTTTGAGTCCCTTTTCTGAAGCGCAGACACTAATCGAATGCAGAGGCCCAACTCCCGAGTTCGAGTCGCCGCTTCCTCGAACAGTCTCTCCGTCAACAGCCAAATGACGCTGAGCGTCGTCGTCTTTATCCGCGAGCATTCGACTGATCCACTCAGCAAAGCGCACCTGAAACGACTCCGGCCTAAGAGCACACAGGACTCTGCGGATCACATCACGTGACGGAATTCCGTTCGGCAGATCAAGGAGCGACGGTAGTTGTCCTTCCAGGCTTTTGGCCCAGCGATGAATTGACGTGGGACCATCGACTCCGGCAAGGACCGCCATGATACTGATCGCAACCACACTCACGAGCGGGTGCTCAAGATTGATCTGCGACCGCGGATCTTCCGGATTCTCAAAACACGCCACCAGTTCTTCAGGGGGCATCAACTTCGCCTGACTCGCCATGACCAGTCCTCTGTGCAGATTCAGAAATCCCAAAGAGAAAGTCATAGCAGGTTATTAAAAAATGCGCAAATTCACCAACTTCACCTAAATACCCCAGAGCGAGCGTTGTGAGGAGTGGATTTTTTTAATTTCTGTTGAATTTCTGCCGCTGCACTCCGCGCATTTACTCTTCAAATACTGACGCAGCGCACGCCGCATGCGAACGGCCTCAATAAGGGGATGATCTGTCTTAAAGTGATTGCAATCTCCTTTTTATTGTCGCACCTGCAGCACAATACTTTCACCTCGGATTTTCCACACCCTGCTGATCTGCTGTTGCTCACAGCTGCTGCGAAAACCAAGCTCGGACAAGACGCTTCTCCAAAGCACAGATCCCTAAATCTGCAACAATTGTCGTCCGAGTCAGCACAATAGTACTGGGCCTTGTTCCGATCCCGCGCCCACCCCTCAACTATATTGATCGCTTCCTTCAACCTTTCCAATGCAGTGCTACACGCATCCTGTTCAGTCTGGCCAGCGCCCTCTCCCGTGTACTTGGGAATCGACTCCGTACAAACGCAGAACATGCCAAATGATTCACAGGTAACCACTCCGCCTCTCATCGTTTTTGTATAACTCAACAACTCCTGCCCGCTACATGAATCTACCAATCCCTCAGCCGGTACCAAAAATGCCAAAGCAAACAGAAATGGCAGTGAAATTTTGCGACAAAACATTGTAACTCCTGTCATAAAAAACCCCTTAAAGAAACACAGCCACAGGCAATCGCAAGAACACCGCAAACATCCCGTTCATCAAACACAATCCAGACACCACACTCCCCTCTCTCCACCCATCGTGCAGGCAGTTTTCGCAGCAACTGCTGCCCAACATCCTCTCTGAATTTCACAGCCGAGGCTCCCTGCAGTGATTGCTGCCCTCGCTCACTTCCTGTAATCTCTGCCGACAGTACGTGCTCTCAGGAACCCTCACACGACCATCGTACCAGTTAAAAACAATCGTCCGCACCAAGGAGCCGAACCAATGCCCAACACCAAACGTCGCACTTTTCTCCGGTCCGCCAGCATTGCGTCGCTCGCTGCCGCGACCGCGCCGTACTGGTTCGCACACTCCTCCATGGCCGCACCATTCCGCAGCCCCAATGACCGCCCCGTGCTCGGCTGCATCGGTACCGGCGATCGCTGGAATGCCGTCGGACCTCAAGCCATGAACTTCAGCGACTGCGCCGCTGTCTGCGACGTCGATCGAAACCACGTCGAAAAAGGACGCGAAACCGCACTCAAAAAACAGTCCAGACCCGGCGCTGAACGCAACGTCGAAATGTTCGAAGACTATCGCAAACTGCTTGATCGCAATGATATCGACGTCGTCACCATCGTCACTCCAGACCACTGGCACTCCAAAATCGCCATCGAAGCTCTCCGCGCCGGTAAAGATGTCTACTGCGAGAAACCACTCACTCTCACCATCGATGAAGGTAAACAAATCCGCAAAGTACTCGAAGAAACTAAACGAGTCTTCCAGGTGGGTACACAGCAACGCTCAGAAATGGCACTCCGCTTCCTCCACGCCGTCGCTATCGTCCGCGAAGGACGCATCGGCGAACTGAAAACCGTCACCTGCGCCATCGGCGGCGCACCCTCCAGCGGTGAAATCCCGGTCGCCGAAATCCCCAAAGAACTCAACTGGGAGATGTGGCTCGGACAGGCACCACTCACCGACTACCGCTTCAAACCCACCAGTGGCCGCTACGGAAACTCACGCTGCCACTACGAATTCCGCTGGTGGTACGAATACTCAGGCGGAAAAATGACCGACTGGGGCGCACACCACGTCGATATCGCCGCATGGGCGTTTAATCTCGAAAATACCGGTCCCGTCAAAGTTGAACCCGTCTCCGCTGTACACCCGGTTGCCTTCAAAGACGGTGTCCCCACAGACCCGTCACAGTACAACACCGCCACACAGTTCCACGTCACCGCCTCCTTCAAAAATGGCGCTGTCCTGCACATCCGCGACTCCGCCAATGACCTCGGCTTCGATAACGGACTGCTGCTGGAAGGCTCCACTGGTCGCATCTTCGTCAACCGCGGAAAGCTGACCGGTGATGCCGTCGATGCACTCAAAACGAACCCCCTCAAAGAAGAAACCCTGAAAACCCTCTACAAAGGCAAAACTCCCGGCAACCACATGCAGAACTTCTTCGAATGCATCGCCGACAGAACTCAGCCCATCAGCGATGTCCACAGCCACCACCGCGCTATGACCGTCTGCCACCTCGCCAATATCGCAATCCGACTCAATCGCAGCATCCAATGGGACCCCGACACCGAACAGATCGTCGGCGATGCCCTGGCAGCAACATGGCAGGCCCGCGAACAACGGAAAGGTTACGAAATTCAGGTCTGAAAAGCGCCGCGGCCAACCGTACCCGGGCCGTCACAGCACCCGCTGACGACGGCCCGCGCCGTTTGCACTACCCGCATTTCAGCCGGCCCGCCCGAACGCCCGACCGGTCTGCATCCTGCCCCTGAAAGCTTAACGTGAACCACCACGCTACAGATCCAACCGCCTGCCTCGCTGAAACCATCAGCCTGAGCAGCCGCACCGATCTGTTCGAAATGCTCGATAACCAGCGCATCTGCGAATTGTCAGGACTAAACAGCGCAGGTTTCCCCAGCGCCGCCGCTGTACTGCGGTCCACAGGAGTCTCCTCACGCAGAATACTCCACACCGGCATCCAGCCACTTGACCTCGTCACCGCACTCGAAAACGCGCTCGACTCACAAAATCTCGGGCGATTCACCGACTTCCACGCGATCCTGCTGTGCCACTCACACACTGACCCCGCCGCCGTTCTCCACCTTGCACACAGCCTGAAACACCGCACAACACAGCGCCACCTGCCCGACATCCACACTTTCAACAGCGGCTGCACCGGCTTCCTGCAGCAACTGCAGCAGGCCCGCCAACTGCTGCAGCACACCGCCGCAGACGGCCGCATTCTCGTGCTAAACATCGAAACCCCTGAATCCTGGCACTGTGCAGGTGATCGCGCCTTCTGCGGCATCGTCGGAGCTTCCGCAACTGCAACAATCATCAAAAAACAGGGCGGTCGACCCATCACATGGCTGCAAAACTCACACACCCAGGTCCCGGACTCACACCTGCTGCAACCCGGCCCGCTCTTTTACACTGAATTCACCCGCACCATCTCATTCCGCGGCCAGACACAACACCGCTGCGTCATGCGCATGCACGGCGAAGCTGTCTTCGTCCACGGCATCGAACTCATGCTGCAGGCCGTCCGACAGGCTCACCAAAACAACACAGCCAACACCCCCGTGACCCTCATCCCGCATCAGCCCAGCGGCAAACTGCTGCGAGCCTTCACGGCCGCACTGCACGCAGAACTGCCACACATCAGCGTGCTCTCCAACCTGCAGCACTCCGGCAACACCATCTCTGCTACCATCCCCGAGCTGCTGGCCAGCCACCCCACACTCCACCAGCTAAACCCACACCCCCTGATCCTCGCCGCCTCAGGCATCTGCATGCCACAGATGCACAATCACATGAGCTTCGGCAGCGTTTACCTTGCCTGATTCACTTCACCTCAAACCCCTCAGTTCCTCCATCAGCTTCTGACCCAGCTCCGGACGACTCTGACCAATCCAGCCGATTCGCCCGGTCAGCCACGCCACAAAATTCGGATGACCTTCCCGATTCTGACGCTCCAGTCCCTCCGTCGCCGCTCGATGCAGAATCGCACGCACCCGGCGCACCTCCCGGCGACAAACCCCAGGCCGGTCATTCACCACCAGACCTGTAACGACCTGAGCTGTACTGCGAGGCTGCACGCGAGTCTTGTCGGGGTGCACCAGCAATCCCTCAGACCCCAGAATCGCACCCACCGACGTCAGCACTGCGCCCGCCCGCTGCCGTAAATCGGCTCCCCCGGAAAACGTCAGATCGTCCGCATATCGCGAATACATAAATCCCAGCTTGCCCGCCAAACCCCGCAATCTGCGATCCAGACGCAAACAGACAAGATTCGACAGAGCAGGGCTGGTACAGGCCCCCTGCGGCAAACCACGAATTCCTGTGGCCACCCACAAACGCCGTCCCTCAAATACCACCTCACGCCGCGGACACTCAGTACACACCAGCGCCAAAATCGTTGCCACACACTTCGAATAACCGGCCCCCATAAACACTCGCCGCACACGCCCAAACGGAATCGAAGGAAAAAAATTCTGCACGTCCAGATTCAACACCACCGCCTGACCACAATGCCGCTGCGCATTCGTCAGCACACTCCGCCCGCGCACAAATCCATGAGCCTCCTCGGAAACACTCAAACGATCCAAAATCGTCCGCAGTATCCATCGCTGCGCAGCGGCCAGACGACGATGCGGCACACTCAGCTCACGCTCACCACCGCCCCGCTTCGGTACCGTAAAACGCAGATAATTCGTCAGCCCCGCCACCTCAGCATGAAATGCCAGACCACGCAAAGACTGCAAACTGATCCCCAGTGCGTTCGCAACATCGGCCGGAACAGACATCACCGGCAACCCGGTCGACTGCAGCTTCACCACATCACTGACCCGCTCGTTCAGCCAGCCGGAAACACCACGCCCCAGATACGTAATATCACGCGACAAACGGTCTGCCCGGCGGATCTCACGCAGACGGTGGCGTTCCTTCTGACGAGCCCGCTTCCGAGCATCCCGCCGCGCCGCGAGGGCCAGCGACCCCCGCGGTCGGCCACCCGCAGTCGCCACTGCCCCGACAACAGAACCGCTCACCGGGACAGTCGCCACCGGCAGCAAATGAGCAGCCTGCAGGGACTGCGCAGTCAGCACTGTCGCAACGCTCGGCCCACGATTCGCCGCACCAGCATGGCTGGATTCAACAGCTGACGGCTGCCCGACTTGCTGCCCTAGTATCGCCCGCAGCAGGCGGCCCCAGAAACCCACCACTCACCTCCCCAAAGATCAGCCGCACCAAACAAATCAAGAAAAATCCGTTCCGATTTTTTCTGCGGCGAAAGCAGAACGGGGCAGGGCGAGTGGATGTTCGCGACTTCGAAGTGTCGACCGAGGACACTGGCGAGCGGCCCGGTCTGTGATCCGGCAGCGAGACCACGTCGAGATGGTCGCAGCCGGATCACCTGAGCGGGCCAGTTCGACAGGTCCGCGGTGAAGCAATGCAGGAGCATTTTCAACCACGGCGGAACACCGCAGCATTACAGTCTCGTGTTCACTCCACGCTCGCCCGCCACCGTTCATACCGGATATTTCAACCATTTCAGCCGTCACTTACAAGCGATCATCGCTCCGCCAGCCAGCCTTCCGCAACTCCCACCGCCTGCCACTGCAGCGCAGAATTCCGCAGGCCCTGCAAACCACTGCCCAGCGCCAACCCGAGCAAAGCCTCAAAATATCCCTGCTCACCTGACGCAACCCGCACCCTCGCCGCAGCCTGCTGCAACGCCAACTGGCGAAAAACCAGCGGCAGACACCGCTGCTCCACCGCACGCTGCCAAAACCCCCACATCGCACTGATCAGCTCTGCACCGTCCGCCGCAGACAGCAGACCCGCCAGCACTCGTTCCGCGTCTGAAATCCGCCGCAACTGCCACGCTGCTGCCACACCAGACCGAGCCTGCAAAAGACGCAGCCACACACAACCCTCAGCACACAACTCCAGCCGCTCATTCACCCGCTCCTGAACCTCTCGGCCAATCCGCTGGTCACCACAATCCAGCAGCGGCAGCAGCCAGTCCAGACCGCTCAGACGACGCCGCTGCAATTGCTCCCACGCCCACGACCCCGGTCCCGAAAAAGGCAGCAGCAGCACCATCGCCTGCAGCACACCTTCCGACAGCAAATCACCAATCCCAGGCTCCCCCAGACGCCGCAACAGCAACTCACCGACATCAGTAGCCGCCCGCATTGACTGCGGCAGACCATCCAGCACATGCAGTGCCTCAGACAGCGTCAGACTGCCAACAAATCCGGTATTCAGCAACAACCCCAAACCCAGCTCCACATCCGCCGGATCAGATCGACCAAACAGCACTGCCAGCGCCGACTGCTCCACCCGCAGCTGACTGATCCCCACAACCCCCAGCCCAAGCGCAGCCCACCGCCGCACAACTCGACTGCCCGCACCCGTCACCAGCCGCCACAACATCTCAGCACTGCCAGCCCACACATCACGATATGCCGGAGACCACTGCAGCTCACTCAGGGTCCTTCCGGGAGCCAGCCCCCAGCCGCTGCTGCTGCAGCGCACCACCGGACTGTCGTGAAACAGCACATGCATCAGCACATAACTGTCCAGCAGCGCCACACCGTCAGACAACGCCGCATCCTCATACCCCGACAGCAGCACCTCACACACCGCAAGATACTGCCCCGCATCCTGCTGTCGAATCTGCCGCAGCAACCGCCATAACTTCCGCTGCAGATAGCGACGCGAACGCACACTGTCGCCAGCAACCGAGGCTGCGGGCCGAGTCACCAGGCGGACGAATTCCGCCCTGCCACCGCCCCCACCAGCCTGCCCCACCGCACATTCGTCAGCCGCTGCCGCAGCCGGCCGCAGCTCACGCCGCACACTGCCGTCCAAAAGTCGAGCAATCGCTGCCAGTTGCTGCGGATCACGCGACTTCAGCAACGCCGCAAGCTCCGCACGCAACGCCCCCGAAAGCACCGTCCGCTGACCAGATTCTTCGAAATTCACAGCCATGCCATCTTCCCCCGGAATGCCGCTACGGCGCAACCGAGACCGCTGTGCCGTTAACCACAAACTGCAGTACACGAGCCGCATGACCACGACTATTCTCATGCTTCTCACCAGACACCCTGACCTCCACCAGGTGCCGACCAGTCGGCAGATCACTTTCAAACATCACTGTCCGCGGATAATGCAGACCCGCACTGTAATTGTGATACAACTCAACCGTACGCCACGCGCCGCCATCCACACGTACCTCCAGTCGCCCGGCATCCGGACCGGCCAGCAAATACGCTCCCACCGCCGTTCCGGAAAACTCCAGCGCCAGTTGCGAACCTGGCTGCTCACTGTAATACAGCGACTCACGCACAAATCGCTCTCGCTTGCTGCCCGGCAGAGCATCCCAGTCCGGAATACCCATTTGCCACCCAGCCCCCGGACGGATCGCTTCAGACGGCAGAAAACTGCCCGCTGCGAAACTGGATGCCAGCAGCGGTTCCGGCAAAGACTCAGAGTCCGTTTCCACGGCCACACTGCCGGCACTGGCCTGCGCTGCCTGCAGCACCTGAATCATCAGATCAGCCGTATGCCGGTTGCCAGCAGGGCCCGGATGAGTCCCGCCCCATGTTTCCCAGGACATCGTGCCGTCCTTGATGCGGTCAGCCAACTCGGCCGGCAGGTCGATCGAACTGACACCATAATGCCGCGCAACAGACTCGTGCTGCTTCGCACTCAACTGCATGCCTCCCGCCTGAGCAGTCGCGAGCATTTCCGGATTCACGAAATGCAGCATCACAGCCCCGGCATCCGGGTTATGCTGCCACAACTGTCGCAGAATTCCCTCCATACCCCGAACACAGCCGTCAGCGTCGTGATGAGCATCCTGGTCGTCGTTCACCGCAAATTCCACCAACAGCAGATCGACCGGCCCCTGAGCCACTAAGTCCCGCTGAAATCGAAATGCTCCAGTGTTCGAACAGGTCGAAGAAATCCCCGCTCGAATGAAGGAAAAATTCGTCTGCGGAAATCGCTCGGTCAGCCACTTTTCCACCAGCGGCCGATAGCCTTCCATCTCCGTGATTGAACCACCCAGAAAGGCCACACGAGCCTCTGACTGGCCGGCAATCTTCACCAGCGCACGCTGCAAATAACCGCGCACATGCACATTGTCGTTATCCACCACCGGCAGCGCAGGCTCGCCCTGCAGCCAGCCCAAAGATGTCAAAAACACATCCAGTTGCAGCAAAGTCCGCAAGTGCCACTCCCGCTGTCGCTCACCATTCCGCCCCCTCCCCTCACGCAGATTGAAAAAGCCGTGCGGAGCCCCCGCGAATGACTTCAGCTCGCACCGATTCCCGGCACTCACCATGCGTTTCTCAAATTCCGCGACCGTCTTAATCGGTACCGTTGTATCCGCTGCACCATGGAAAATGATCGTCGGCGGCATCCCAGGGCGAACATGATGAACCGGAGAAATGACCAGCGGATTCACACCGGTCCTCGCAGCCAAAGACTTCATCTTCGCTGCCTCCGGCTCAGTCAGCTGAGATCCTTCCAGCGGCGCCAGCATGACCGCCGGATTGAATAAAGCCAGAGCGTTCGGCACTGCACTGACCGACACGTCTTCACCCGTCGCATCCAGCCCCTCAATCAGCGCCGTACAGCAGGCAATATGACCGCCGGCAGATCCACCCGCAGCACAAATCCGCTGTGGATCAATCCCCAGCTTGGCAGCATGCCCGCGCAGCCATCGCACCGCAGACTTCGCGTCCTCCACACACGACACAGCCTGCACCTTCTGCCGACTGGCCACGCGATAGTCAGCCACGACAGCCGTCAGCCCCCGGGAAGCCAGATAGCGAGCCTGCGGGAGGAACTGCTCAGGACTTCCCGAAGACCAGCCGCCGCCGAAAAAAAATACAATCGCCGGCGAATTCGCCGCACCGCTGCGCAGCACCCAAAGATTCAGCTGCGTGTCACCGACCTGCTTGTACACATGCCGCTCACCTTCAATCTGCGGCGGCCAGGTTTGCTGAGCTGCTGCCGGAATTCCCAGACCAGCAAGACACAACAGCGGCAACAGAATCACACGCATCGCAAAGTCCCCTTCAAATTTCGCTCAACCCCATCCCAGCCCCCCGGGCTTCAGCCCTGATTGTACACGAGGCAAAACGCCCTGTCCTCTCTGCACACCACCAGCCCCGCAACACCCCTCCCGCCTTGCCGTGCCGTTGCCACTCAGTAGCTCGGGCTTTCCAGCCCAAGTACCTCTCTGCTGCAACTCCGACTCTTCAACGCCGCAGAAATGGAACGAGCACTAACCCGGCAGGCACCTCGTCTCACGCAAACACGCGAAAAAAACACCGTCGGCGCTGAAGTGACCTGTGTAAGAATTTCTCCAGTTCTACTTTCTGCTGACTCGAGTCTACCCTCTATGGCATGGATGGCATGGATGCCATAGCCCACCCACTCACCTGCCAGCCTCAAAGTCCCAGCGACGAGTCTTCCCGGAAGACGTCAGTTCCAGCCAGTCGATCTCGGCATTGTCCCCCTGAGCCGGCAGGAACAGCCGCAGAATTCCCGCCTGATCTGCAGGCGAATTCACAGCCAGCTTCAGTTCCACCCAGTCACCAGCCTTCACACTGAACTTTACCGCAGCATGCTCGGGCGAAGGCCGGGCCGTCGGAGCAGACAGCCACTGCAACTGACCGCTGCCGCCTGAACAGCGCAGACGCACCCGCAACTCCGCCCGGCCATCCAGCCTGCCCGGAGCAAAACCCAGAAACGGGTCGCGCCCCGTTCCCCGCAACACCAGCACTCCCCGCTGCACATCTGCCGTACAGCCACGCGGTTTCCAGCCCTGCAAAATCGCAGCATTCTCAGCCAGCCCCGCCGCCGCCGGCTTACCCGCCGCCTTCTGCCGCTTAGGCTGCGACTTGCCTTCCAGAGTCGGATCATACTGCTTTGGATCAAAAGCCGGATTGACGATCGGCACAACCGCCCGCGTACGCTGCAGAAACTGTTCAATCAGTCCATCCAGCTCGGCGGCCAGCTTAGGTCTCTCGGCGACCAGATTACGCTGCTCACCCAGATCATTCGCCAGATCAAACAGCAGCAGTCGATGCGCCCCGCTGTCGCCGCCATGAAAAATGCGAATCAGCTTCCAGTCACCACGATGCACCGATACCGCCGGCGGCAGCCAGTCCGGCACACTCGGATTGTGGGGAAAGTATTGAAACAGAGGCGCTCGCTCAATCACTTCGCCACGCAGTGCCGGCAAAAAACTGCTGCCGTCAAACTGCTGCCCCTCAGCGGCACTCAGCCCCAGACCATCCAGCAGCGTCGGATAGTAATCCTCACTCTGAATCGGCACATCGCTGCGACGGCCCGGTACTGTGATACCCGGCCAGACCACTAGAGCCGGTACGCGAGTCCCGCCTTCGAACAGCGTCGCTTTCCCACCCCGCAACGGCCGATTACTAGTGGCTGTCGCCCCGTCCACTTCGTTATACATATTGCCGCCATTGTCCGAAGTAAACACGATCACCGTTCGCTCGGATAACTGCAGACGATCCAGAGTCTCCAGCAGAGTTCCCACCGCATCGTCCAGACTTTCCAGCATCGCGGCATACGTTGGAGAACGCTGCTGATCACTGGGATCCACTCGCTGACGATGCTTTTCCACCAGTTCCGCTTTGGCGTTAAAAGGAGTATGTACGCTGAAAGCCCAGTAATTCAGGAAAAACGGCTGATCCCGATGCTGCTCGATCCACGCCGCAGCTTCAGCAGCCATCCGATCTTCAATGTGTTCACCTGACTGGCGCTCGGTAAAATTGCCAAACTTCCATGGCGCTACGTAGCTGCCAGCCGGACCCGGACCTGGATGGTGCGGCAGATCAGTCTCAAATCCCTGCTGCAAGGCAGAATAAGGCTCCGGCCCCAGATGCCACTTGCCAAAATGCCCGGTCGCATACCCGGCATCCCGCAATGACTCAGCCAGCGTTCGATACTCTGGCTTCAGCCGCGTCACCGAGACCGGCATTACAGCCTTCTGCTGCGGCGCTGCTCGAGCCCCCACTGTGGCCTCCAGAATCTCCTCGGCCACATGGCCACTGGGAGTTGTGATGCCGGTACGAGCCGGACTGAGCCCCGTCAAAATGGCTGACCGCGTTGGCGAACAGAGCGGACTGGCGGAATAACCCCGAGTAAACACCATGCCACGATCGGCCAGTCGCTGCAGATTCGGAGTCTGATGAAACTTCGTCCTGCCGTAAAGAGTCGTATCGGACCAGCCGAGATCATCGGCCAGAATGAAAATCACATTCGGACGCTGCACCTCTGTTGCTGCTGCCTCAGAAAACACCACCAGCGGCAAACACAAGACCAGACATAACCCAACAACACTTTTGAGGAAACAGTATGTCACGATCCGACCTCGAAACAAAAACAATCAAAATCGCATGCACTGCCCCATTTTCTATCACCATCCCGTCACAGATACAAAGCAGGCCCCCCAACCCACCCCCACATCAGCCTCCATGAGCGGTGCACAAAATCCCGTGCTCGTACTCGAAACTGCCCCCGCACCCGAACCGCACACCCGCGGACTCCCGTCCGCGGCTCGCCTCTGTCCCCCCCCGCTTCAGCGGTGCAAAAACTTTCGCTCATGCTCGCCCCCCCCAACCCAATCCCGTCCCAAATCAACCCTTGACATCCTCACACCACGGACTGTAATTGTGTTACCCTGTTTGCACGTTTCACCAAAAATCTGGCTTTCCTCAGTTTCTGCCGCCACCAACGAAAAGTTCACCGCCAAATGTCTGCTTCGTCCGCCGCAAATGAAAATCCCGCACCGCTCAGTCCCGCACCGGCACTCGCACCGGCGACCAATAGTCCGCTGCGACTGTGGCCGGCATGGAGCCTGTCGCTGCTGATGCTGGTCGCCATGCTCCTCACGGTCACCCCCTCAATCGCCAATCGGCCCCGATTTTTTCTGATGATGGGGGCACCCCTGCTGCTCGGACTGGCGTTCTCCCTCTGGATTCTCCTGCTCAGCCGGCTCCGCTGGAAAGAAAAACTGCTGTTGGCCGTTTCCGGATCCACCAGCCCACTCGTCGCCGCTCAAATCAGTGTCCCCGAAGATGCGTTGCGAACCGCCATGTTCATCTACGGTATTCCGCTCGCCATTTTTCTGACCACCATCGGCCTCGCCATGTGGCAGACCAGCCCGCTCCGTAGTCGGCTGACAGCGGCACTCCTGCTGCTGGGCTGGCTCAGTTTTGGCCTCGTGCGAAACAACGGTTTTAGCGGTGACTACCGGCCGGAATTCTCCTGGCGCTGGACCCCGGTGCACGAACAAACATTGCGGGCACTGCCCGCAGCCCCCGCTGCCGCAGCCGCTGAATCTGTTGCACTCACGGAAACAGCACCGGCCGAATGGCCGCAATTCCGCGGACCGGCCGGCGATGGCACCGCTCCCAGTAGTCCCGCCAGCCTCGACTGGACCAGTCAAACTCCCGCCATCCTCTGGCAAATTGACGTCGGACCAGCATGGTCCTCCTTTGCGTACAGTCGCGGTCGACTGCTGACACAGGAACAGCGTGGTGATGCTGAATACGTCAGTTGCTACTCCGCCGACTCCGGTGAACTGATCTGGAGCCATGCGGATCAAAGCCGGTTCGTGGAAGTCGTCTCAGGCGCCGGGCCCCGCAGCACACCGGCAGTTCACGGCGGTCGCGTCTATGCCATGGGCGGGCGAGGTCTCTTCAATTGCCTCAGTGAAACTGACGGCAGTCTGCTCTGGCAACTCGATTTCGTCCGCGACTACCAGGCCTCAGTCCCCATGTGGGGCTTCTCAGGATCGCCTGTTGTTGTCGATGGACTTGTTGTGGTCTTCGCCGGCGGAGCAGGGGACAAAGGACTTGTTGCGCTGCATGCTGAAACAGGGGAACCAGCCTGGTCACTTGCATCCCCAGGCATGAACTATACCACTCCCAGACTGCTGACACTGGCCGGCCAGCGCTGCCTGATCTTCGGTGATGGCAGCGGGATTCGCGGCATCGAACCAAGCACCGGCAAAGTGCTGTTCCAGCACAAACCGAACGGCTGGGAAAATGTACCGATGGTCGACCTGCAGCCGCTCGGCCCCGACAGCCTGCTGACAGCACTCGGTGATGGAGCCGGCATGCAGCGAATTGATGTCAGGCTGGCCGATGGACAGTGGAAATTCACGGAACGCTGGACATCGAAACGGCTGCGACCATCATTCAATGACTCACTGATTCACAAAGGCCGCATATACGGCTTCAATCAGGCAGTGTTCTCATGCATCGACGCTGAGACGGGTGAACGCCGCTGGCAGGGCGGACGCTACGGTTTCGGTCAAGCCATCCTGCTACCCGATTCCGACTGCATCCTGGCAGCCGCAGAAAACGGTGACGCAGTGCTGCTCAAAGCAGATGGCGAAAAGCTGCAGGAACTGGGTCGAATCCCCGCCTTGAATGACAAGACCTGGAACCACCCGATCGCAGTGGGCAATCGCGCATGGCTCCGTAACGGACGCACCGCCATCTGCCTTGACCTCTCCGGCCAGTAAACTCCACGGCCAGCGCCGCTGCACCGCACCTGACAGACTATTTCACTGCGGGCTCGCGCATCCGCAAAATCCGGTTGTTCCCCATATCAACGATATACAGCCAACCGTCGTGCACCGTCACGCCGTGCGGGTTCTTCAGCCTGATCTTCGGATCCCCCAGACCGCGCCCCAGTACCGTCCCTGTCTGCCGCGTCTGCGGGTCATAGACCCGAATCGCGCCGTTCTGATCGTCAGCGATATAAATTCGATCGCCCGCACCCACGCACAAATGCTTGGGTGCACCAAACTGAGCTTCAGCAGGACCGCCATCAGCGAAACCCTGCCGTCCGGTACCCGCAACCGTGTGAATCGTGCCGTCAGGCAGCACCACTCGCAGCGCATGCCCGCCGCGCTCCAGCACATACAGTCGCCCAGCTGAATCCTCAGCAGCCGCTCGCGGATCAACCAGCGGAGCATCCACGGCAGCAGCGCCGTCCGCCGGGGCCCCCTTCTTGCCGTTACCCGCCACCGTTCGCACAACTCCCGTCCGCAAATCCAACGCTCGAATACGACGATTGTTCAGATCCGCAATATGCAGCACCGTGGCCGCCGGATTCAGTGTAATGCACATCACGAAATCAAAGGTCGCCTGAGTCGCCAGGCCACCATCCCCGCTGAAACCCTGCTTGCCCGTTCCCGCAATCGTACTGATCAGTTGCGACTGAGCAGAGGCACGCCGCACACAGTGATTCCAGCTGTCTGCAATCAGCAAATCATCATTCGGCAGCACAGCACAGTTATGCATACCGTCAAATGTCGCCTGCGACAGTGGCCCGCCATCCCCCTTGTAACTGCGTGATCCGTCACCGCCAGCCTGCTGCAGTCGCCCGTCGGCCGACAGACGATGCACACGCCCACCTTCCAGCTCTACAATCCACATCGTCTGAGCACGATCAAATGCCACGCCAAACGGAGCCGTCAGCAGACTGATTTCAGGCTTCCAGTCACCACCCTCGGCCAGCATCCGGCCCCCCACGACCACCTGTACCTCATCCGCAATGCTGTACGAACTGCAGCAACACACGCAGATCAGACACAACAGCCACAGCCCCAAACGCTGACTACTCATGCCGCAGCCCCCCGCCTCAAAGGATACTCAGCCGGCAAACAGCAACCAAAATCCGCCACCGAAACACTTGATCTCAACAGAAATCCGCCACTGAGCAGATCAATTATCGAACAATTCAGCCAGTTCACTGCGAAATGTTGCTGCATGCTGCTGCAACAAACCATTGTGCCCGGAATCCCGCAGCAGACGAAACAGCTTCGCCCTGCCATCGCGGGAAACAGCGCGAGCCTGCTGGTGCAGTCGCTGACCCAGCGGCAGCGGAACCACCGAGTCCTGATCTCCGTGGTATTGCACAATCCGGCAGTTCACATCCGCTATGTGCCGGTCGGAATGCCAGCGATCCAGCAGCAAAAGCCCCACCGGCACCCACGGAAAATGAAAGCCAGCCGCATTCAGCATTGAATCAAATGTCGCCATCAGCAGCAAACCATGCGGCTGCTGGCCGGCACGGCAAACGTCCGCCGCCAGACGCACTGCAACCCCGCCACCCAGCGACTCGCCCGTAATCACAATCTGCTCAGGAAGATACCCCAGCGGACCAGTCGCATGCTGCCAGGCCGCCTGAGCATCATAGATCAGATGCTGCTCGGTCGGACTGCCCTCGGAATCACCATATCCATGATAGTCAATCGCCAGCACATCACATTTCAGACCAGCCGCCAGTCGGTACCAGCCCGTGCGTCCGGCCCGATGACCGGCATTGCCATGAAACAGCAGCATCAGCCGACTGTTCCGGCCGGACTGCGCTCGCAAATGCCACCCGCCAATCTGTGCACCATCAGCAGTCCGCAGCCGCACGTCCGACGCAGCCGCAAACAGCCTCGCTGTCTCTGGAAATGCAGCCACCGGCAGACGCTGGGCCCGAGTCGCTGGATACATGATGCTCCGCTGAAAAACAGACAACAGCCCCATCACCATCACCACAACCATCAACAGCGTTCGAACGACCACCATCGCTTTCCGCCTCCAGCCTGACAGGCGACTACACACCACAGTCAACTGCCGCTCTCCAGCAACTCCCAGCGTTCGTAACAGTGCAGCAGATCATCACTGACCGTGGCCAGCTCTGTCGTCACCGCGGCAATCCGAGTTCCACCGGACTGATAAAAACCGGGTGCTGCCAGCTCAGCATTCAGTTCCTTCTGCCGCTGCTCAAGCTTCGCAATCCGCTCCGGCAATTCTTCCAGTTCCCGCTGCTCTTTGAAACTTAGACGCCGCTTCGGAACAGCAGCCGCCGCCGGACCAGACCCGACATCAGCAGCCGCCGCTTTCACAGCAGCCTTGTCCGGCTGCCGCAGCGCTGCCTGCTGACGCTGATCAAGCACCCGAATCCAGTCGTCATACCCCCCATCATACTCACCCACCTGCCCGTCGCCCTCAAAGACAATCAGGCTGGTTGCCACATTATTCAAAAACGCCCGATCGTGACTCACCAGAAACACCGTCCCGCCGAACGCCGGAAGTACGTCCTCCAGCAGTTCCAGAGTCTCTGCATCCAGATCGTTCGTAGGCTCGTCCAGTACCAGCACATTCGACGGCTTCGACATCATCTTCGCCAGCAGCAGGCGATTGCGTTCGCCACCACTCAAAAAACCGGCCAGCGTGTGAGCCCGATCCGGACTGAACAGGAAGTCCTGCAAAAATCCCATCACGTGCTTCTTCTGACCGTTGATAATCAGCTGATCGGTGCCCTCACTGACGTTCTCACGCGCTGTCTTCGTATCATCAAGCTGACTGCGCAACTGATCAAAATAGCCGACCGAGATGTTTGTCCCCAGTCTCACTTTACCCGATGTTGGCTGCAAATCCCCCAGCAAAATCCGCAGCAGCGTCGACTTGCCGGCCCCGTTGGGACCAATAATCCCGACCTTGTCCCCGCGAAAAATCGTCGTTGAAAAATCTCGAATCACCATCTTTTCGCCAAAGGCATGCGACACATTCTCCAGTCGAGCCACCAGTGCTCCGGAACGCTCAGCTTCCTGCAGCTGCAGCTTCGCTGTCCCCAGCTTCTGCCGCCGCTGACTCCGCTCCTCACGCATCGCCTTCAACGCCCGCACACGCCCCTCGTTGCGAGTCCTGCGAGCCTTGATTCCCTGACGAATCCAGACCTCCTCCGCCGCCAGCTTCTTATCAAACTGAGCCTGCTCGATCGCCTCCGCTGCCAGCAATGCATCACGCCGCACCAAAAACGTCTGATAGTTGCACGTCCAGTCAAAGACTCGACCCCGATCCACCTCAATAATGCGATTCGCCAGCTCCTGCAGAAAAACGCGATCGTGAGTCACAAAGATCAGAGTCCCCTCGAACCGCTTCAGAAAAACCTGCAGCCAGACAATCGATTCAATGTCCAGATGGTTCGTCGGCTCGTCCAGCAGCAGCACATCCGGACGCCGAATCATCGCCGCAGACAGCAATACCCGTCGCTTCATGCCCGCAGACAGCGAGGCAAACTTAACGTCCGGAGATAACTGCATCTCCAGCATCAGTTCCTCAAGATCGTCCGCCGCAGACCACGACTCGGCATTCGCCAGATCCGTGCTGGCCTGCTCATACCGCTTCTGCTCGGCCGCTGTCAGCCGATGTCCGGCAATCATCGCATGACCCAGACTGCGATAGTCCGCGACCGACTTGCCCAGCGATCCAAAACCGTCCGCCGCCACTTCGAATGCAGTTCGCTCACCGCCCGCCGGAACCTCCTGCTCCAGACGAGCCACAATCGCCTCAGACTGCAGTTCAATCACACCGTCATCCGGACGCAACCCCCCCGCTATCAGCTTCATCAGGGTCGACTTGCCGGCCCCGTTGCGACCAACGAGGCCAATCCGCTCACCACGCTCGATGTGCAGCGTGATATTTTCCAAAAGATTCGGCTTCGTAAAAGTAAAACTCAGATTCTTGAGACTCAGCAGAGGCATGGGGCAGGGCAGTTCCAAAGCAGAAAACAAAAACAGAACCGGCGGCATGGTACCCATGCCGCCGCCGAGATTGCTGACAATCCGGATTCACTCACTTCTTCTCGGGAAGCTCCATCACTTCCACCTTGCGAATCGAAACTCGACTGCCCGGATCATGCTGCTGGAAGGCAAAGTACCCCTCCTTGAAGGTCAAAGCGAAATCCAGATATTCGTACAGCTCGTTGCCGTCCACGGTCACGCGAATTCGAGTCATCGGGCGACCACGCCAAATGTCGTCCCGCACTTCCAGGTCATACGTAAACCACGTGTCCGGCTCCACCAGCCGCTTGTAAACATGGTTCATGCCGTAAATTGAACCCGTACGAATCGGGTCCGTATGAGTACTGTCGATCTGCGCCTCGTAGCCGTCCGTAAATCCGGGCTTGCGAGTCGTGCGGAAATACAGACCACTGTTTCCCTTGTCGTTGATTTTGATCTCGGCACGGTAACGAAAGTTCTTGTAAGGCCCCTTGGTGCAGACCAGCATTGATGCATCGCCACTGCCCTGAATCGCCCCGTCAGACACCGCCCAGTTGCTCTTGTCGCTGCCAATCTTCTCCCAGCCGTCCAGAGTCTTGCCGTCAAACAGCGAAACCCACTTGTCCTGCGCCTGAACCGACCCCGTAAACACCAACTGCAGCAAAACGGCCAAAGCCGCCAGCCATCGCACTGAAATCCGCATGGAATGCCTTTCGCTGTGCCAGGATTGAAAAACTCAGGTGAAATCTCACAAAGCAGACCAGCCAGCAGTCTACAGCACTCGGACCACTCAGAACAGGCTGTCGGCAAGAACATCACTTTCCCCACCGGTATCTAAACGCATGTTCCCTATTTCACTCGCCCGGAATTTCCCCCGGAATCACCTCCCGCCCGGCAGCAAGGCTGGACTCCGCCCGCCTTTTGCTCCAGAATTTCCGTAGAAGTTGACAATCGCTCGATGGGTTCACTCCCGAGACTGTCGAATTCACTTCAGGTCTCCATTGGTTCGCGTCCTGCCTCATTCGCATCGGCAAACGCATTTACTGCAGTTGCCGGTGCTCCGGTTCCCTCCTGATCACCGGAGATTTCCACATGCTGACGATTCTCGGCCAGTCTGCCCGTTACTGCGACGGCATTGCCCGTCGCGGTTTCCTGAAGATCGGCGGCTTCGCCATGGGCTCGGTTGCCCCGGCAACTCTTGCATCCCTGATGCGTGCCGAAGCAGCAACTCCCAGTGGAAATGCCCGCAAGGGCAAGGCCATCATCAATATTTTCCTTGGTGGCGGGCCACCGCACCAGGACATGTGGGAAATCAAAACGGAAGCGCCCCGTGAAATTCGCGGGGAATTCAGCCCGATTGACACGGCGGTGCCCGGAATTCAGATCGGTGAATGCTTTCCGCAACTGGCCGCCATCATGGACAAACTGGTGGTCGTCCGGTCGGTGGTCGGCTGTGAGGGTGCCCATGACGGCTTTCAGTGCCTCACGGGCTGGAATCGCCGCAATGTGGAATCGATCGGCGGTCGACCGGCCGTCGGCTCGGTTCTCGCAAAACTCTATGGACAGCACGATCCGGGGATTCCCGCCTCTGTCGCCCTCGCCGAAAAAACCGCGCACGTGCCCTGGTCGGAGCCAGGCCCAGCCGGTTTTCTGGGTGCCGCCTATCAACCGTTCCGCCCCAATGGCAAGGGCATGGAAGATCTCACTCTCAACAGTATTTCTCTGGATCGCCTTGAAGATCGCAAAACCCTGCTGGCCAGTCTTGACCACCTGAAAAGAGCGGCCGACAGCCGCGGCACCATGAACGGGATGGATGCCTTCACACAGGCAGCATTTGGGGTTCTCACATCCAGCAAGCTGGCCGATGCCCTTGATATTTCAAAAGAGCCGACTGAAGTCCGGGAACGCTACGGCGACGGCAAACCTTATAAGTATCAGTACGACGGGGCGCCCACCTGCAACGAACAGATTCTGATGGCCCGTCGGCTGGTGGAAGCCGGTGTCCGTTCAGTCACCCTGTCCTACGGACGCTGGGACAGCCACGGCCAGAACTTTGACCTTGTGCGTGATCACGGTCGAAAACTGGACCAGGCCGTCAGTGCCCTGATACTGGATCTTGAGCAGCGGGGCATGCTGCAGGACGTCACGATACTGGTCTGGGGCGAATTCGGCCGCACCCCGCGGATCAACGACGGCGCCGGTCGCGACCACTGGCCACAGGTCAGTTGCGCCCTGATGGCCGGTGGCGGACTGCGGACCGGCCAGGCGATTGGTGCCACCAATCGACTGGGTGAGTACGCAGTGTCGCGTCCCGTCGACGTGCAGGAAATTATCGGAACCGCCTATCACAATCTGGGGATCGACGTGATGAACACGACCATTTCCGATCCCACCGGACGACCGCAGTTCCTGGTGGACATTCGCGAGCCCATGAAAGAGCTGGTCTGACACGGGAGAGGTCAGGGCAGACAATTTCAGGTTGGTCGAAATGCTCAGAGAATTTAACTTTCATCGGTGTTTCGCAATGTTTTCCGCGATGGTCTGCTGTCTCGCAGCACTCGCCAGCGGCACAGCAGCCGAACAGCCTGAATCGCCCGCCGTCAGCTTCGTGAACGACGTTATGCCGATGCTGACCCGGCACGGCTGCAACGCCGGTGTCTGCCACGCCAAAGCCGGCAATGGACAGAACGGTTTTCATCTGTCGCTCCTCGGTTTCGAACCCGCCGAAGATTACGAACACCTGGTAAAAGAAGCGCGCGGCCGACGTCTCTTCCCGGCCGTGCCAGAAAACAGCCTGCTGCTGCAAAAAGCCACCGGAGCAGTGCCGCACGGCGGCGGTCGCCGGATGACCGAAGACTCAGATGCCGCTAAAATACTGACAGAATGGATTCGCAACGGAGCAGTCTGGGATGGTGATTCCGCACCGGCTCTGGTCCGCCTGTGTGTCAATCCGTCAAAGGGTACCGTCCAGCGGCAGCAAAACCAGCAGCTGCAGGTCTCCGCTGAATATGCCGACGGCAGCGTTCGCGACGTTACGCAGCGGGCACTTTACGAGTCGAATGATCGGGCCATGGCCGAAGTGTCTGAAATCGGCCTGGTGCGAGTCTCAGACCTGCCCGGCAAGGTCTCAGTTATGGTTCGATATCAGGGACTGGTCTCAGTCTTCAACGCCTCTGTGCCGCTCGGTGCAGCGGTAAACACTTTCCCGTCCGAAAAGAACTTCATCGACACGCTGGTCTTCAGCAATCTGCGGGAGTTGGGCGTGCCGGCCTCACCCATGGCCGATGACTCCGTGTTCCTCCGCCGCGTCACGCTGGACGTCGCCGGGCGATTGCCCACCGCCGCAGAAACCTCTGAATTTCTGGCCAGCACTGCCGCTGACAAACGCGATCTGGTGATTGATCGGCTGCTGGCAAGTCCTGAACACGCCGATTTCTTCGCCAATAAATGGACCTCCCTGCTGAAAAACCGTCGGGACGATGCCAGCGACATCACCTCCAATTTCGCTTTTCATGCCTGGGTACGTGACAGCCTGCTGGCCAACAAACCGTACGATCAGTTCGTCCGCGAAATTCTGGCTGCCACCGGCACCGTGATCGGCAATCCGCCGGTCGCGTGGTACAAGCGAGTCAAAGAGCCGAAACAGCAGCAGGAAGACGTTGCCCAATTGTTTCTGGGAGTCCGCATGCAGTGCGCCCAGTGCCACCACCATCCGTTTGAACGCTGGAGCCAGAACGATTACTACGGACTCACCGCCTTCTTCTCACAGGTTGGACGCAAACCCACGGCCACTCGCGGGGAAGACATGATTTTCCATAAACGCGGAGCAGCTACAGCGGTCAATAATCGCACCGGAGCAGCCGTGGCCCCGGCCGCACTAGGTACAGCCATTCCTGCACTTGCTCCCGATCAGGACCCCCGCCTGCTGCTGGCTGACTGGATGGCGGCTCCCGACAACCCGTTCTTCGCCCGCGCACTTGTCAATCGCTACTGGAAACACTTCTTTCGACGCGGGCTGATCGAACCGGAAGACGACATTCGGGACAGCAATCCGCCAACCAATCCGGAACTTCTGGCTGCACTGGAAAAGTACTTTATTGAAAGTCGCTTCGATCTGCGGGGGCTCATCCGACTGATGGTCGGATCCTCCGCATGGCAGCTTAGCTCCTCGCCGCTTCCCGATAACTTGGTGGATCAGCAAAATTACAGTCGCTACTACCCTCGACGGCTGCAGGCGGAAGTGCTTTTGGATGCCATCGATGACCTCGCCGGGACTCGTACCGATTTCCCCAATCTGCCGCCAGGCACCCGTGCCATTGCCCTGCCGGACAACAGTTACAATACGGCTTCGCCGTTTCTGCGAGTCTTCGGGAGGCCCGAGAACGAAAGCGTCTGTGAATGCGAACGCGGACAGTCTTCCAGCCTTTCACAAAGCCTGCACCTGATGAACGCCGGCGATATTCGCGGAAAACTGGCCTCCGGTAGTGGTCGGGCCGAGCAACTTGCCAAAGCAGAAACCACCGCGGCACAGAAAATCGAAGAACTCTACCTCGTCGCCTTTTCCAGAAAACCAGCCCCTGCAGAATTGCAGACCGCCATTGATTACGTAATCTCTCCACAGACCGACGCGGCCGGAAACCCCATCGATTCCGCTCGCGCCACACGCGAAGCCTTTCAGGATCTCGTCTGGGCCCTGATGAATACTCGCGAATTCATGTTCAATCACTGACGCTGATTTGCTGGTCGGGATGTTGACGTGCTGGACAGTTTCAACGATCGCTGGGCGCTGATCACCGGCGCATCTTCCGGGATCGGAGCCGAGTTTGCCGTGCAGCTCGCCAGTCGCGGAATGCACCTGATCCTTGCCGCACGCCGTAAAGATCGCATGACGGCTCTGGCCACCGATCTGAATACCCGACACGGCACACGCTGCCATGTCGTCACCATCGACCTTGCTGAACCAGAAGCCGGGCGACTGCTGTACGAAGAAATCGGACGCCTCGGAGTGCAGGTCGAACTGCTGATCAATAATGCCGGCACAGGCATCATCGGACAAATTGAAAATACGGATCCGGAAGACGTGCGACGCATGCTGCACGTCAACCTGCTGACCCTGACCGACCTGACCCTCCGATTTCTCCCGGACATGCTGGCCCGAGGACGCGGGGCCATTATGAATGTGTCGTCGCAGGCCGCCTTCCAGCCTGTCGCATTCATGGGCGCCTACGCTGCCAGCAAATCCTACATTCTTCACTTCAGCGAAGCCCTGTGGGCCGAAGCCCGCAGCCGCGGTGTCACCGTCATCGCTCTCTGCCCCGGGGTCACTCGCACCGATTTCTTTGACATAGCAGGGGCCGTCGGCTGGCTGGAAAAACACACCTCCCAGACACCGCAGCGTGTCGTAAAACTGGCCCTGCGAGCACTCGAGAAGCGCAGACAGTACGTCGTACCCGGCTGGAAAGATTACCTGATGACCCTGCTGGTCCGACTCACCACCCGCAGAACCGCCGTGAACGAATCCAAACGATATTTCCGCCCGCCGAAAGAAAAGAAACAGCCGGGTTGATCAGTCGCACTGCGACTGATCCCCGGCTACAGTTCAGCTCAGGCTGACTCCGATCCCCACAGTCACTCACGTCGCTGAAAACTCCGTGGAACTCGAGTCTGACGCAGTCGAGGTGCCGGTACAGGCGGTTGAGGAAGCGGGCACTTCCATCGCTGGCTGCAGCTCGGCTGACGGCAGAGGCGGCAGCTCAGGACGCTCGGTCGCCCGCTCTTCCGATTCCGTCGGTACTCCGCCTGTGTTCTCTTCGACAGCAGTTGGCAGCGGCTCGCCGGCGACATCCGGCTCCGGAGTCAGATCTGTACCAGCTTCCGGCGTCGGCTCCGCCATCGGCTCGATGGCAGGAGCAGGGCCCCGTTCCTTGATTCTGAATCACAGCGGAGGCTCGACGATTTTGCCACGCCCCGGTGCACCCAGCAGGTTTTCTCCCGGCACAGACTCAGGTACATTCGGCACATCATACGGCATCGGCACAGTGTCTGGGACCTGTGGTAACGCGCTGTCTGTGGGCGTGTGCAGGTCCCGCGGATCCGGCTGATCGTTCGATCTCGGAGCATGATAGGGCTGTGGCGCTGCCGGCTGGGGTATCACGGTGCGGAAATTACTGCTGCGCTGGCAATTCTTTACCGTCGGGCTCCAGGTTTCCGTTCCGCAGAAGGGCCACGGACCGTCAGGCACTTCGCAGCAGAACAAGGATGTCAGCGTGTCACATAAAGGACGCTCACTTTCACCGTTCAGCCGCCTGCGAATGCAGTCGCCCAGCGAACGCTCGCCCTCACCATGCCGTCGATCGCGGATCCTGTCACACAGCGGATGATCGACATCGCCATGCAGTCGCTCACGCAGACGATCACACAGCGGGTGCCGGCTGTCGTCGCGGTAGGCGTCTCGTCGAAAGTTCGCACGCAGGCGGTCGCAAAGCGGAGTCGCAAACGGGCCTGACTCACGGTGTTCACGGAATCGCTCGCTCAGACGGTTGCAGAGGGGACTGTCCTCTGTCGTCTTGTCGAGCCGTCGTCCACACACTCAGAATTTCGCTCGTGCAGCCGAGTCAGCAGACCGGTCTCTATGATGTAGGCATCCAGTTCCTCAGCAGACGCTTTCTACGGCTCCGCGTGAACTTCGGTCACTCGCGACCGACTCACACTTTTCCCCCGCGGAAAAGCCGAAGAATCCGAGGCATCTTCAGCATCCGGGGCACTGCTGCGACGGCCTCCGTCGGCTGATCGCGGATTGTACTGCCCGGAGTGGGAAGGTGGCACATCCACCTGCTCCACAAGATTCACGGAAGCACTGCGACCAGCAGCGCAGCCGGACAACAGAGCAGCCGTCGTGGCCGCCAGATACAGGCATTTCAGTCGCATGGGGGTTCCCTTCTGCGATGCACCGCATCCTCTGCGGCGCAAACTCCGTTTCAGTGCAGTCCTCACTCAAGGAATACCGGCCGCCGGACAAAAAATGCCGCTGCCGTTGCTGCTGCACTGCTCTGGAGGATCGGCACGAAATACAAAACGCGAGGGAATTTCTGCCGAAAGCCACCAGCGTTTGCACGGCTGCCACACAAAATGAGCAAATTGACAGCAGAACTGGAGTTGCCTCGTCTGCGGATTGTGACGGCTCTGCCGATCGCATCTGCTTTCCCGTTCAGCACGATCACACGCCCCACAGACACAACCCGCATACTTCCCGCAGCCTGCCCCCACGATCGCATCACACGCAAACCACGATGCCGCGCGCCACTTTCCCCCTGATTCCGGCTGACGAAATTCACACAGGCAGTAGACTTCAGAAAACAGTTTTCCCCGAAATCACAGCCTGTTTCCACATGCCCCGCTCACCAGGATCAGTAACCACAGCCAGCAAACAGGGTGCCGCCACTCCGGCCAGCGCACCACGCTGGCGGCGCGTCCTGTTCAGACCCAAAACCCTCGTGTACTTCGCGGTCGCCACCGCCGTCGGATTGCTGATTCCCCTGTACCAGCGGCTCTCACCGGTCCTTGCCAGCCGACCCGAATTCCAGCTCACCCCCGCAACCGTTACGCTGCCACCCGCTCCCGAATGGATCCCCCAAAATCTTGCCGGACAGGTCTTCAGTACAACCGGACTCGGCGAACAGCTTTCACTGCTTGATCCCACTGTCAGCGAACGAGTCGCTGCGGCATTCCACACCCACCCGTGGATTGAACGAGTCATTTCGGTGCAGAAACGCTGGCCGGCTCGCATCGTCGTCGATGTGATCTACCGCGAACCTGTGGCGATGGTCTGCGGCATCGATGGATTTTACCCCGTCGATCGCCACGGCATCCTGCTGCCCGCACGCGATTTCAATGCCCGTGACGTGCAGACATTCCCCGTGATTGAACAGATCACCAGTGCTCCCGCCGGACGACTCGGGGAAACCTGGGGCGACCCCGCTGTCACCGCCGCCGCCCGCCTCGCCGAAGTGCTCCTGCAAAACGCCGACGAATCACATAATTGGTGGCAGTTGCTGAACCTTGCCGCAATCGTCGTTCCCCGAAATGTCACACTCCCCGAATCCACCGATGAACTGCAGTTCGAACTGCGCACCAAAGGCGGTTCGCGGATACTCTGGGGACGCGAGCCTGGCACCAGCAACCCGGCCGAGCTAAATGTCACCGGCAAACTGCAGCGGCTGCGAGAACTGCACACACGCTACGGCAGCCCCGACAGCCAGCGAGACCAGTGGCTGATCGATATCCGCCCGCTGCAGGGCATCGACCGCCGTATGCTGTCCGCTGCAAGAAATGCAGATTCGCGGCGAAATTGATCGCCAGGCCAGCCGCCACGACAGGTTAGCCCGACCTGGTGAAAACCGGCAACATCCGCTTCCGCCCCTTTCTCACCATATTTCTTGTGTTTGCTGTCCCGCATGCCAGGGTGAGGCAGGCACCACACAGAGCGCGACACCCCGATGATCCAGCCCCACGCAAACTCCCATTAATCACGACACCTTAAACCATGGATTCCAGATCCACTCACCAGGTTCCCTGCGACCTGACCTACGTCACTCTCAGGGCGGCTTTCCTGCTGTCACTTGACGGACTGCTTCGCTACTCGCTCGAACCCACCGAATCCGAACGCAACGGTTCTGACCTGCTGCACTTCTACCCGCCTCTCGCCGGAATGGCACCACAGATCCAGATGGAAACCGTGCTCCGCACCTGGGACCGCTGGGGCCACACCAATAGCTCAAGCCCGTCACCGCTCGAAGCCAGAATCCTCTTTGCTTCCACTGAACTTTTGGCCAGTCTTGCCACAGATCGCCAGAATCCGCTGTTGCGAGTTGCCTTTGAGGGTCCAAGGAACGTGCATCACCTCAACAATCACTGGCTGCCATCACGAGTTCGCTGCCTGCAGCTTTCCCGTGAAGCGGGTATTTCCCGTGGAATTCTGCAGGAATTAACCATCGCTGCTGCGTCTTACGAACAACTGGTCGCCAACGAATCACCGGCCTTCGAAGGGGAAGTTCTGGAAGCTCTGGGAAGATGGCGAGTTCATCCGCAGATGCTCCGGTGGGGTGAAGGGCTCCTGACAGACGACGAAATGGAACTGGTTCGAGACTTTTTTGAGGAACATCCGGGACTTTCCGAGTAAACGTGCTCCCGACATTTGTATATTGGCATGAGTGTAAGCAGGGCTGAACTATGCCGGCTGACTCTGTCAACGGCTGTTACAGTCTTCAAACGGTCAACAGTCCCTGGTGTCACCGAAACCGGAACAGCAATATGGCGAAGAAGGCGATCAAGAAGGCTGCTAAGCCGCGCCGGACCGTGTCAGCGCCTCCCCAAAACGCGTCACGACCAGCCAAAAAAGTGGTTCGCAAAAAACCGGCCCCCGTGGCCGTCAAGAAAAGCAAACCGACTGCCAAGCCAGCCGGCAAGCCGACCGTTAAGCCGGTCAGCAAACCTGCCAAAGTGCAAAAACCCGTCGCCAGGGCTGAAAAGGTCCCGGTACGACAGGAAAAACCCGCAGCCCGCGTTGAAAAACCGGCAGCCGTCCCTGAAAAGCCCCCTGTTCAAATTGATAAGATTCCCGTTCCTGTCGTTCAGCCAGAACCAGTTGTCCGTCGGCTGCCCATTGAAGTTGCCGACGCAACAGGCGATCTTTCCGGCCTGAATGCACCTCGCAAAGGTGTCCGCAAAGCCACGCTGACCACCGGCCTGCGCGACACTGGTGATGCCAGTAAACTGGGACGATCACGGATTCCCGTAGATGCTCCCCTCGATGTCGTCTTCCAAAACGACTCCGAAGCACGCGATGCGTTCCACTTCCTCGGCATTCAGTCCATCCGCGAACTGGAACAGTTCTCAGCCGATCAGTTGGTGCTCCGACTGACCAGCCCAGCCAAACTGACCGTTGGTCGCATCCGCAAAAAACTTGCCATGAACAATCGTTGCCTCGCCGGCGACGAAGAATTTGCTCAGCAGTTCCACGAACTCAAACCGAAAAGTGAATAGCCACTACAGAAGAAGCTCGCCAGGTGAACCCGGCGAGCTTCTTTTTTTGCACCATAAATGCTGTGCGGGCTTTACCGCCCAGCACTGCCGGACTACTTCAAGTCCATCGGGAAGTTCAGCTCATTCGAACCTTCCTTCACCTCAACCGAAAAGCCGTCCTTCATGTACTTCGCCGGTATCGCAGCCGTCGGCTCGACTCCCGGTGACCACTCAAACGTCACCTTCGCCGGACCCAGCCTGCTGCCCGAGTACCCTTCCAGATACTTCAGCTCGTAATTCCCCTCTTCATCCGTCACTCCGCCAGCCGGTCGGCCTGTTTCCGGAGTAAACAGGATGTTGATGTTTGCCACTGGCTTGCCGTCCAGCGTCACCTTGCCGTACACGTCGCCCAACTCCGGCATGTCACCACGACCGCAGCCGGACACCAGCGATACTACCCACGCCAGACAGACACACAAAATTGCCGTCTTCTTCATAACTCACAACCTTTCAACTGCTGCTCAGAAATCGCCCACAATCTGGCCATCTTCACGAACAAGCAAGCGAGCATACAGAGATGTGACATGTCGCGTCATGTCAGTCAGCACGGCGTTGTCCGTCGCCTTGTAGTCGATATTTTCACTGATCATTCGCACCGAGCCGTCACAGAGGACGAACTGCGCACCACCGGTGTGACCACTGCTGAATCCTCGCGTCTGGTGCACCAGATTGTTGGCACTCCAGTTGATTCCGTTGTAGCCCAGACCTAAGCAGGCCATCGCTGCAGACTTCACATTCGCACTTGATGACTGATCACAAATCGATGCACTGAAGCCGTATACCGTCGCCGCACCAACCAGCACCGGACCATACTTCCAGGCACGCTCACCCACCAGCAGCGTATTGCTGGTACCGTCCGTAATGTCACGGAAGTTAATCTTCGAATTGCGGAAGCCAATTCCCATCGGCGCACAGGCAGCAGCAGCCCGATTGCTCGGATTTGCCGCCGGTGTCGTGCTCACACCGGTGCCGGCTACCATCACATAATTCGAAGTCGCAATCGGCACCCGTGCTGATCTGGCGGGATGCAGGTGCTGGAGTGGGCCGTGCGATTCATAATTCGAAGTCGCAATCGGCACCCGTGCTGATCCATTCGTGATATTCATGTTGTACCAGTTGTCAGCAGGGGCCGGACTGACGAAATTGTTGAGCTGCGGACCAACATCCGTCGGACAGCGAAATGCTGGCTGGGGAGTCTGCAGAATCCTCAGATTTGCAGCGTTCGCAGCGTTCACCTGCAAAGGGATATTCCCCACACCAAGTGCTTGAAACGCATTTACCTGCTCAAGCTGAGGAAGAATGAACGATCCCCAGGAATAAACACCCACCTCAGATGACGTGTTGCCGTTCGCAATCGGGGAAATATACCCCGGAGGAAACGTGTTGAACAGGTCGTGATAATTGTGGAACGCCAGACCAATCTGCTTCAGATTGTTCTTGCACTGCGTCCTCCGGGCTGCCTCACGAGCCTGCTGCACCGCAGGCAACAACAAGGCCACCAGAATCGCGATGATCGCAATCACCACCAGCAGCTCAATCAGCGTAAAGCCGCGTTTCCGCGCACCTTTGCCAGCACTTGCCATCGATCCGCTCTCCTCAAAAACACGCAGGGCAGGAATACAGAACAGAAACCCCAATGTACCGAGCAACAGCGAACAACGTCAATTAAACCCGGCCATATTAACAGAGATCAAACTGCAACCAAAACTCACCTTGCGAATGTACACACTTCACAAAAACAACCAGGTGGAACGCCCGACTGCCATCACGTGCGTACTATCACACAACACGCCGATTAACACGTTTCCACGTCGCCTGTTTTTCCAGCACCTGGCCACAATGCTGTTGAAAAAATCATTTTGAGGCATCGCCCGGTCACCCACACGCTCAAGCAAATGACCACCCTTCATTCGCCCGGGTTTATTCGCGGCGCAAACCCAGCCGCACCAAAGCCAGCCCCCGCTCCTGCTCCTTCACAGCCCGCTGCGCCAGTTCCATCGTGACCAGCTCAAAACGCACACAGTCGCCCGGTCGCAACTGCCCAGCCACCGGCAAGTCCGCTGAAATCACATGCCCCACTCGCGGATAACCGCCGGTCGCCGCACAGTCCGCCATCAACAACAACAGACGTCCATCCGGGGATAATTGCAGCGTCCCGGGAACGACTGCCTCAGAACGAATCTGCACCGCCGACGCCAGTGACAGCTCCGCACCAGTCAACCGATAACCCATCCGATCACACTCCGCACTTAATGCAAACGGACCCGCCCAAAACCGATCCCGCGACGCTGCATCCAGCAGATCCAGATGCCGCCCTGGCAAACACCGCAGTACCTGTGGCTGCGAACCGCCCGGCGGCATGTCCGCCACCCGAACGAACCACTCAGACTGCACGAACTCATCACCACACTCCCCCCCGACACCCCGCTCATCACACAGTTCCAGTTCGTCGCCCCGCTGCAGTTGCCGTCCGCAATAGCCTGGAAAACCCGACCGCAACTGACCGGAACGACTGCCCATCACCATTGCCCCGCCAAAGCCACCCCGCACCGCCAGATAACCGCGACACCCCCGCACCGCCTCCCCAAAATCTGTCACCGATCCAGCGGGAACCAGCACTGGGCTGCCAATCCCTGTTTCACACTCAAGACCACCGGGCAGCCTGACCACCACCCGCATCTCAGCACCGCTGAAAGCCAGACAGACGGACTGATGCCAGAGCAGGGCAGGGCCCACGAGGGTCATTTCCAGAGCCGCGGCACCCGCTGCATTGCCCACCACCAGATTTGCCAGTCGATACGATCGCTGATCCATCGGACCACTGGACGATACTCCCAAATGACGATAACCGGGCCTCCCAAAGTCCTGAACTGTGGTCAGTGTCCCGGCACGCAACACCGTCGCTCCCCTCATGGTCTTCCTGCTCCGCTAACAGACTGCCCCTTCACCCCCAGCGGTCCGCAAGGCTCAATACGCACCAGATCACCAGCCCGCAACAGACCCGGCGGTGCACGCAGCGGATCAAACAGCGTCCGCTCTGTGCGCCCCAGCAGCCGCCAGCCCCCCGGAGAACTCTGCGGATAAAATCCCGCCTGACCCGCTGCAATTGCAAACGAGCCGGCCGGTACTGATCGCCGCGGAGTTGCCAGACGCGGCACCCTCAGGCTGTCCGGCAAACCGCCAAGGTAAGGGAACCCCGGAGCAAACCCGATCATCCGCACACGAAAACAACAGTCCGCCAGTAACTCAATACAGCCCCGCACCGACAGACCCGCCAATCCTGCGACCTCCTCCAGATCCGGACTGTCCTCCCGCGAAAATCGCACAGAAATCCGATACTCCAGTCTGTCCTCATCAGACACCGGCTCGCAACTTGCCGCTTGCCGTTCCAACAGCGCCGCCAGTTCCCTGCCACTACACTGCCGCGGATCGAAACAGACTGTCAATGACTCAAATCCCGGTACCACATCCATAACGCCACGCCAGCACAACCCCTGGATTCTGCGCTGCACCGCCGGAATCAACCGCTCCAAAAAATCGTCAGCAGCACCCTCCCACCGCAGCAACACGGCAGCATCACCCAGCAGTTCTGCAGCCGGTCTGCAATGCATTTCGGAATGCTGCTCGCTCACAGATACCCCCTCCTGCACCGCCAGCACGATCGCCGGCCCGCCATCAGCGGATGCCGGACGCCTGCCGATGACCGCCCGCCACGTAATACCACACTGCACCTGCAGCGATCAGCGCCAGCACCATTAGCGTCTGACCGGGCGATTCAATCAGCATACTGACAAATGCGCCCACATAGGCGGTCAGCAACAGCGCCGGAGTGACCGGGTAACCCCATGTTAAATAGGGTCGATGGGCATCCGGGCGAGTACGTCTTAGAACGTATACGGCAGCCACTGCCAGCCCATAAAAAATCAATCCGGCACAGATCACAGAATCCGTCAGCACATCAAAAGCCGCTTTGATTCGCTTCGAATGCGGCACCACAGCTTCAGCGGCCACAGCCTCCACAATCGCCGCCTCACCGCCACTCTCTGCTGCCGCAACCTCGAGGCCCACTGTCTCCGCAGGCCGAATCGGGTCCGCCGGGGAATTCGGATCCCAGACCGAAAACAGAATCACCAAAAAAATGGTCCACACAGCCTGCAGCACGATGGTGTTGGCCGGAGTCCGATAGCGGGGATGAATCCGCTGCAGCCACTGTGGCACCAGGCCGTCGCGGGCAATCGCGAGGTAAATTCGAGGCCCCGTGATCATGTTCGAATTCGTGGCACCAAAGGTCGAAATCATCACCCCGATCGCCGCAATCGTCGCACCAACCGGACCAAACATCACTGCGAACACATCTGCAGCCACAGTCTCGCTCTGAGCCAGATGCGCCATCGGCAAAACACAGTGATACGCCAGATTCGCCCCCATATAGACCAGCACCACCAGACCCAGACCAATCGCCATCGCCCGCGGCACATTCTTCATCGGTTCCCGAATGTCCTCAGCGACAGGCCCCAGATTGATCCAGCCGTCATATGGCCACAGCACCGCCACTATCGCAGCGCCCAGAGCTCTGAAAAAAGCAGTCCACGCCGCGCCCCCCTCCGGCATTTGCAGCACCGGCTGCAGATTTCCCGAATCCACCGCGCCGCGCAGAAACGGCAGTACAATCAAACCAGCCAAAAACAACACCTTGCTGACCGTCGCCAGACTTTGAATCCCGGCGCCAATTTGAGTACTACGGTAGTTGGCCGCAGACAACCCCACCACAATCGCCAGCGCCAACAGCGTCTGAGACACCGCAGAAACTGCCACCAGTTCATTGAAGTAGACCACCGTGGCACAGGCCAGCGCACCCACCGACCCGGTACGCACCACCCAAAACTCAGACCAGCCCCACAGAAATGCCGGCAAACGACCGAAGGACTCCCGAATATACAAATACGGACCGCCAGCCTGAGGAAACATCGCTCCCAGTTCTGCCAGTGCCAATGCACCGCACAGCGTAATCAGCCCCACAAACAGCCACACCCCCATGATCGCCCCAAAACCATATGCGGCCAGTTTGCTGTCCACCGCACTGACCTTGAGGAAAATTCCCGAACCAATGATCGAACCCACCACGATCATGGTTGCATCAAACAGCCCCAGCACTCGCGGCAGCCGATCCGACTCGTCGGCTGCCTGTGCTGCTGATGCCTGCAGATTCCGGTTGTCCGACGTCATCCTGTTCCCCTGAAAATCTCAAAGTTCCTCACCACCCGAAACATTCAGCACTGCCCCGGTGATGAAATCGGAATCCAGCAGAAAACTTATCGCTGCCGTTACGTCCCCAGGTGCACCCGTTCGCCGCAGCGGAATTCGCTCCGATGCCCGCTGCTGATGCCAGTCCGGACGATCCTCCGGCGGCAATACCGCCCCCGGAGCAACACCGTTCACCTGCACACGCGGAGCCAACTGCAAAGCCAGCGTTTTGGTCACACTGGCCAATGCCGACTTGGTCGCCGTATACACAAGATGATCGGCCCCAGGGCGATTCACTCGCCAGTCCAGCACGTTGATAATGTGCCCGCAACGATCAGCACTCAGATGCCGCATGAATTGCTGCGAGAAAAATATCGGGGCCAGCAGATTCACTGAGACATGCTCTGCACAATGCACCGCATTTACCTCATCCAGACCGGAATTCTGAAACACCGACGCACTGTTGATCAGCACCGACACAGGTCCCAGTTCACTGGCCGCCGCAAAGACCCGCTCAGATGACAGCACCGGATCCCGTAAATCTGCCCCCACCGCAAGTGCCCGCACACCAGTCGCACTAATCCGCTGCACCACTGCCGCCGCAGCAGCAGCCGACGCCCCATAATGCACCACCACATCCAGACCACGCAATGCCAGCATCGAAGCGATCGCTGAACCCACTCGCCGACCACCACCCGTCACAATCGCCACTGACCGCTCAGTACCCCAAGGTTCACCATGCCCCGCCGCCGATTGCTGAATCTGGTCCACTGCCGAAGGCTGCCGCATGGCTGTCACCCGTAATTAACCCCGCAACACCCTCATCCACCGGCACCGCCTGCAAGTCTGCCCCGCCGCCGACAGAGCAGTGGCACGTCGGCAGCATATCGAGAAAACCGGCCATGCATACTGACAGCCACCAGTCCGACTGGGAAAATCCCGACGAAGCTGCTGCTCCCCGCTCCACTCGCTGGATTCACCCCGCCAAACTGCGACACTCACCAAATGCCGACACCCCGCAATCAAATCTCAACCCGCTGGACTCAGCCCCGGAACCGCCATCATGACTTCTGAAGCCCCTAAAGCCGCTGCCGAAATCCCACTGCTCGCTCAGGTCCTCGGACGCGTCCCCAGCGGTGTCTTCATTCTGGCAGTCGCCGGACCAGACGGACAGCAAACCGGCCTGCTGGCAAGCTGGGTCCAGCAGGCCTCCTTCAACCCGCCCCAGATCACTGTGGCCATCAATAAAGCCCGCTGGTTCGTCGACTGGTTGTCACCCGGCACCGCCGTCGTCCTGAACCAGGTGCAAAAAGGAGACCCGGTGCTGTTTCGCCACTTCGGCAAGGGCTTTGACCCCCACACCGATGCCTTCGCCGGCATCGACAGCACCCCCGGAAACTCCGGACTGCCGGTTCTGCAGGCAGCCATGGCCGCTCTGGAAGGCACCATCACCGGTCAGATCGAGGCCGGGGACCACGTCATCTGCGTCGTCACCCTTACTTCCGCTCACGCCGTCCGCAAGCCGACCGAATTCGACCCGTTTATCCACGTCCGCAAAAACGGACTCAGCTACTAATAAGTGGTGTTCCAGAAAAATCGCCCCATCACTTACACTGACTCCACCGGACGCTGCGCGCAGTGCGCAGGGAACGCTCAGGCAGGCCACGGACTGGCCGGCAGGGAAAGGAGTCTGCATTATGGTCACAAGGCTCGGTTCGTTCCTCAAATCAGCACTGCTCACGCTCTGCTGCCTCTCACTGCTGCAGACCGCCTCTGCGCAGTCCACCCGAATCACCCGCTCGGATATCGATCGCAGTCGTCCCCTGCCCTCAGGCGGACTGGGAACCCGCAATGAACTCCGACCACTCAGTTCCACCGCCCGCAGTCGCTCTGCTGATTACTCCAAAATCGATCGTCGCACCGTCGCCACACTGATGGGAGACGCCCTCGACGAATCCGGAAACCTCTACGCAGCACTCGACGCCGACTACCGCCGCAATCCGCAGTTGCGCTCACTCCTCGCAGACCTCGGACGGCTCCGCTCACAAACCAACAGAATCAATCAGGATCTGGCCGCCGGCGCCGACCTCAGCCTCATCGTGGAAGACTTCCGCACCGCCGACGCCGACTGGAGAATCTTCTCCACTCGCTTTTCACAGACCCGCGGACTCAGCTCCGCCACACAGCAAAGCTTCGCTCGCATCGATCAGCTCGATCGCCAAATCGGCAAGCTGTTCCAGGTGGAACCCACACTTGATCGGCGCTCACTCCTGCAACAGCTCTCCGGCCTCGAAAATTCCCTCGAGTTCCTCACAGATGAACTCGCTCGCGACCCGGCTGTCTCGACTCAGATCACCAATTCAGGACGCAAACTGCAGCAGCGAATTTCCCGAGTCGTCTCGATGGTCGTCGACGAATACCCCTACGACAAAATCGTCAGCGAATACAACGGCTTCGATCAGTCACTCGTCGCACTCATGCCGCAGCTGTCCAGCATCCGCAACCCCTACATCAAACGCACAGTCCAAAGACTTTCCAGTGCCAATGACCTCGTGCACGAACTGCTCTGGATGGAAAACACCACCAGCAAGGCCGAACTCAAAAGACTGGCCGCCGCACTTCTGCAGGACGTCGACCAGTTCTACACTCGCACCTCTCTTGTACGCATTCTCAGCTTCAAAGACCCCGCTCGCTCGCTCAGCATTGCCTCCGATTTCTACGGCACATTACAAAACTTCCAAGATCTGCTGGACCGCGGCGAAGCTGATAATCGTGTCACAGAAAGCTATGCCTACATCGAAGAAGAAGGACGCCGCTTCCTGACCACCTTCCGCCAGACCAAAGTCCAGGCTGTCATCACAGAACTTCTGGAAATCGAAGACGATATCGCCGCCATTCGCCGCGAACTCAATATCGGTGATTCCGCACCTCTCAGCCAGCAGACACTGCGACCCGTCGCCGCGTCACTTGAAGATCTCACCGATCAGCTCGATCTGGATATTCGACAGTGGCTCAATTCAGAACGCCCTACATATCGCAATGAAGCACTCGCCGCGTCCGCAGCCTTCCTGAAACGCACTCAGCAGATGCACCGCATGGTCGATTTCGAAACACGACCCAACGAACTGCAGCGCGAAGTCGATGCCGTCTTCAACGAATGGCAGAAACTCTACAGCTTTCTCGAACGCTGCCGCACCACAGATCGCTCCACACTCGCCTGGCGCGCCAGACTGATCAATGAAGTCCTCACAGATCTCGACACCCAACTGCGTCCCTGACCCCCTCCCGTCACCCCAGAACACAGACGCCCTGCACCAAAAAAGCTCACACGCCGGGCACGGTCGCACGCTTTTTCAACAGCTGGCCTGATTCTCGATTCAGAAAACACGGATTCCCGATAGCAGGATCCGTGATTTCGTGCGTTTTTTCATCACACAAAAGAATCGATGATGCTTTTACGGGCGGCTTTGGGCACTGTTTGTGCAGTGCATTCAGCCTGACTGCAGACAGCTGCCGTCACGACCAGCCGGTGGACAGGCCGGTCACGTCCGAATTCAACCCCAACCGCGCTCCACCACTGGAACTGTACGTATGTTCGATGCCGTATGCCTGATTCTTGGCGGAGGGAAAGGAACTCGACTGCTGCCGCTGACCGAGTATCGTTCCAAACCGGCCGTGCCGGTTGGCGGCAAGTACCGCCTGATCGATGTGCCGATTTCCAACTGTATTAACAGCCAGATCAGCCGCATCTACGTACTGACACAATTCAATTCCGTCAGCCTGCACCGCCACATCCGCCAAACTTACAACTTTGACCTGTTTCACAACGGCTTCGTGGAAATCCTCGCCGCCCAGCAAACTCTCGACGGCAATAACTGGTTTCAGGGCACTGCCGATGCCGTGCGACAGCAGCTGCGACTGCTCAAGGAAACCCGCAATCGCTACGTGCTCATCCTCTCCGGTGACCAGCTTTACCGCATGAACTTCAGCGAAATGCTGAAAACTCACGAAACCGCCGGGGCCGACGTCACCATCTCCACCGTTCCCGTTGATGCCGGCGCCGCTCGCGGTTTCGGCATCATGCAGCTTGATGACAGCGGTCGAGTCCACGGGTTTATCGAAAAACCAAAGGACGATGCCGCACTCGCCAAAGTCCGCACCGCCTCTTCCTGGATTGACCAGCGCGGCATCGAATCACGCGGTCGCGAATACCTCGCCAGCATGGGCATCTACCTGTGGAATCGAGAACTCCTGGTTGCCCTGCTGGAATCCACCACGCATGATGACTTCGGCAAAGACATCTTTCCCATGGCCATCCGTCAGCACCATGTCCAGACACACCTGTTCGATGGCTACTGGGAAGACATTGGAACGATTCGAGCCTTCTATGATGCCAATCTGGCCCTCGCCGCGGCTGACCCGCCATTTCGTTTTGCCGACCCCAAGGCACCCATCTTCACTCGCCCCCGGTTTCTGCCTTCCACACGCATGGGCTCCTGTACCATTCGCGACAGCCTGATTGCTGACGGCTGCCTCGTTGGCTCCTCCACCGTACTCGAAAAATGCGTGGTCGGCATGCGTACACACGTCGGCAAGAACGTGACCATCCGCAACACAGTCATCATGGGAGCCGACTTCTATCCCGAGGGCAGTGCGGCAGATGCGGAAACCGGGACCGTCTGGGGTATCGGAAACGGCGCTTACATCGACGGGGCACTGCTGGACAAAAACGTCAGCATCGGCCGCAATGCCCGACTTGTAGCTTCCGAAGCCCCCTCGCCCAACTGCGATTTTGGCCCTGTCGTCGTGCGGGACGGCATCGTGGTCGTGGCGAAAGGTGGTGAAGTTGCCGATAACTGGCAGTTTCCCAGCAGCCAAAGCTGACGCAGGCAAACACCCGGATCTTCCAAAATCCTAAAAAATCCAGTGATCCGCCACTGTTCGGCCGCGTTTTAGTCCTCCCCCCCGGAATGCACTCGCCGATCTTCACGCTTTCGCTCGCAGAATTCCCGCCTGCGAACTAAGATTGTGAACATCGGCTGCGTGTTCTGTTGCCGGTAAGTCCCGCGTGCTACGCTGCTCGCAAACAGCCGCAACACGCGCTGCACACCCGCGGTACCTCCAATGGAGTCAGAGTCATGAGCGAAACAGCTCCCTCAGAATCAGCCGGTGTATTGCCCGCCACGGCGCCAGTCACCGAACCGCAGGCTCCGGAACTGCCGGATCGCATCTATCTCGTATCCTACCCCAAAATCGTCTTCATGTACCCAACCATGCTGACGTCCCTGATCTGCTCCATCATCATGCTGGTAAACGGCGGCATTCCCGAGGGACAGCCGCAGTCCAGTGCTGGACCGGTACTGCCACAGGTCTTTCTCGCTTCCGCCGATATTGGCAAAGCCGGTACCGATGGCTCCACACCCGCCGCCACTGAACAGCAGCCGGCCCCCGCCGCAGTCGGCCCGACTTACCACCTGTGGTGCGCCCGCATCTTCCTCGTCGTGCTCGCTCTGAACCTCGTTGTACTCTCGTTCGAATTCCCCCGAACCACCTCACTGACCTGGTTCTTCGCTCTTTCTACTGCTACTATCGGCCTGTGGTTCCTCTTCACCAAATACGAAAATCTCGCCCCTGCAGTGCTGCAAAGCCTGCTGGCAATCAAGCCGGTTGCCAACGCATCCTTTTACATGTTGTTCACTGCCATCCTGCTGCTGCTGTTTGTGGCTGTATTGATCAGCCGTCGCGTCGATTACTGGGAAGTTCGCGGCAACGAACTGCTGCACCACCACGGTTTGCTCAGCAACCTTGAACGCTTCAGTGCCCCCAACCTTCGCATCGACAAGGAAATCACGGACCTGTTTGAGTACCTGCTGCTGCGTTCGGGTCGCCTGATTATTCACTGCAGCAACGAACGCCGCGCCATCGTGCTCGAAAATGTCCTCAATATCGACCACAAAGAACGCCAGATCACTCGCCTGCTCGGCGCACTGCAGGTCCGCGTCCGACCGGAAAAGGAATAACAGTGTCGGTGGGGCCGGCTGCCATGCAGCCTTCCATCTATCTGGACAACAACGCCACCACACAGATCGCTCCGGAGGTCCTGGATGCGATCTGCCAGTGCTGGCAGGCGGGGTTTGCCAACCCAGGCAGTCAGCACGCCTTCGGACGTGCTGCGCGCACCCGACTCGAAGACGCTCGCGAATCCATCGCCGCCATTCTTGACGCTGATCCCGCAGAAGTCTTCTTCACCAGTGGCGGTACCGAAGCTATTAACCTCGCTGTCTTCGGACTGACAGCCGGACGACAGGGCTCTATCCTGCTGACTCGCGGAGAACACCCGGCTGTCCGCGAAGCCTGCCAGTTCGCCGCTGCCAGCGGGCTGCAGCTGCGGGATCTGCCCGTCGACAGCCAGGGCCGCCTCGTCGATGCAGTCGCCAGTAATCTGCTGGATCACTCCACACGACTCGCCTGCCTGATCCTCGCTCACAATGAAACCGGAGTTCTGCAGCAGCCTTCTGCCTTCGCCGCCGCCTGCCGTTCACGACAGGTACCGCTGCTGCTGGATGCTGTGCAGGCGGTTGGCAAGGTGCCCGTCAGTTTTCGCAATACAGACGCCGCAGCACTCGCCTTCGCTGCCCACAAATTTCATGGACCACGCGGTGTCGGTGGACTGTTGCTGAAACGCGGACTCAAACTCGCCCCGCTGCTCCACGGCGGACATCAGGAAGGCGGCAAACGCCCCGGGACAGAACCCGTGCCGCTCATCGTCGGTATGGCCAAAGCCCTGCAACTGTGGCACGCAGAACAGACTGCCCGCAGCCACCGCATCGCCGAACTGCGAAACCGGCTGGAACAACTGCTGCTGCAAAACTGCAATCCCGTCCACATTCACGGCAGCGAAACACAGCGACTGCCCAACACCATCAGTATCGCCTTCCCTGGCGTCTCCGGCGAAGCCCTGCTCGTGAGCCTGCACATGGCCGGTATCGCCTGCTCACTCGGCAGCACCTGCGCCAGCGGGTCCGCCGAACCGGCACCGGCGCTGCTGGCAATGGGAATCCCCGAGGCGATCTGCCGTTCCACCATCAGACTCTCGCTTTCCCAAAACAATACGGCCGCAGAAATTCATCAGACAGCTCAGGTAATCACCAGCACCGTACAGCGGCTGCGCAGGTCTGCCGGAAGTTCAGCATGACTCAAAAATTCTTCAGCAGCCACCTGCTCACCGCACTGCTCCTGCTCGCCTGCCTGTCGCTCGGCCAGCCGCATCTGTTCGCCCAGCGAGCGGAACCGGATGATGTGCAACTCCGAGCCGCAGTGCTGCAATCGCTGCAGAATGGCACCGCATGGCTCCGCGCATCACAGCAGGATGATGGATCATGGCAGGGCAAGGGAGCCTACTCGGCCTTCACCACTGGCACCACCTCCATCGCACTCCTCGCACTCATCAACTGTGACGTCCCCGTCGACGCTCCCGAAATTCAGCGCGGACTAGCCTGGCTCCGTAATCTCACCGTTCAGGGGGTGCAAGGCAGTGCCGGTGTCTACGAAACCTCACTCGCCATTATGGCCCTTTGTGCCGCCGAACAGTTCGAGCGCGATCTGCCCAGAATCCAGTTGCTCGCATCCCTGCTCGAACGCAGCCAGGTTCGCCAGGGCCCCAACGCCGGATACTGGAACTACCAGTTGACCGGAGGCGGGGGCGGACCGGGGGGCGGTGATGCCAGCAACGGGCAATATGCCGTTCTGGCACTTCGCGACGCTGTCCTCGCAGGTGCCAAAGTCTCACGCGAAACATGGCAGCTCATCGAACATCGCTGGCTCCAGGAACAACAGCCCAACGGAGGCTGGGGTTACAACACCAGCGATCGCAAAACTCGCGGCAGTATGACCGCTGCTGGACTCTCCACCATCGCCATCACATCCCGCATGCTGCAGAATGATGCTGATGTCGACTCCGAAGGACGACCCGACTGCTGCGGCGGTGCTTTCACCAGCGACGCCATGTCCCGCGGACGCCGCTGGATGGCCGAAAACTTCTCCGTCGCCACAAACCCCGGACACAATGACTACTACTTCTATTACATGTACGGACTGGAACGCGCCGGACGCATGGCCAATGTCCGCTACTTTGGACAGCATGACTGGTATCGCCGCGGAGCTCAGCAGCTTGTGAAAATGCAGCAGCCCGGAGGCAACTGGACGGCTCAGACAGCCTCAGACCACGATGAAATCGTCAATACCTCCATGGCCCTGATCTTTCTTTCCAAGGGACTTTCGCGAGTTGTCATCAATAAGCTCGATTACACTTCCCCGGCAGGAGAAAGCTCAGATCTGGGCGAATGGAATCGACACCCGTGGGACGTCGTCAGCCTCGTGGACCTCGTCGAAACTCTGCCCAAATGGCCGCCCCGCATGACCAGTCAGGTTGTTACGCTCAGCCGCCTGAAAGCCCCCACCGCCGTTGAAGAGCTCAGCCAGTCCCCCATCCTGTTCCTGTCCGGACGGGAGGCACCGGTGCTGACCGATGAACAGATCGAATGGCTGCGACGTTATGTCGATTCCGGCGGCTTCATCCTCGCCTCCGCCTGCTGCGACGGCCGCGGCTTCGATGCCGGCATCCGCGATATCGTCAAACGCATGTTCCCCGACGGTTCGGCCTCACTGCAGAAACTGCACGGTGATCACCCTGTGTTCCGCAGCGAATACCTGCTGAATGCCGAGGGCATCGACCTGTGGGGAGTCGACTTTGGCTGCCGCACCTCCATCATCTACAGCCCCGATGATCTCGGCTGCCTGTGGCAAAAATGGATGAAACATGAGCCACCGAATCGCAATCCCGATCTCACTCAGCGAATCCTTCGAGCTACCCGCATCGGAGTGAATGTCATGGCCTATGCCACGGGCCGAGAACCACCGGAAAAGTTGTCCGAAACTCCCGCCGGTCGCCGCACTGTCGAGGAACGCATTGAACGCGGCCTGCTGCAGATCGCTCGCATTCGACATTCAGGAGGCTGGGATACCGCTCCCCGCGCAGCACGAAACCTCCTGCAGGCTCTCAACGATACGGTCGGCGTAGCTGCCTCCACTCAGGTCGAAGTGATCCCCCCCACACTCGAAGAACTTACACGCTTCCCGCTCACCTGCATGCACGGTCGCTACCGCTTTCAGCTGCCCGCACAGCAGCAGGAAGCCCTGAGGGAATATCTGAAACGAGGCGGAGTCCTGTTTGCCGACGCCTGCTGCGGCTCCACTCAGTTCGATCGCAGCTTCCGCGACCTTGCACGACAGCTGTTCCCCGATCATGAACTTAAAACCATTCCGCCCGATCACGAACTCTACTCGGCCACAACCGGACACGAAATCCGGGAAGTCACCCGCAGACGACTAATGCCCAGTGAACAAAACGCCGCACTCACCATGCGAACCGAAAAAGGCAGCCCGCTTCTCGAAGGTGTCGAAATCGACGGCAGACTGGCCATCATCTACAGTCGACATGACATCAGCTGCGCACTGGAACATCAGGCATCACTCTCGTGCGACGGCTACGTCGAAACAGACGCCGCCCGACTGGCCGTCAATGTGGTACTCTACTCCATGCTGCAGGACATCAGCTGGTCAAAATTCATGGCCACTCCCCATGAAGGTTTACAGCCATGAGCCAGCGACTGTTCATTGGCACCGATGAGGCCGGATATGGCCCCAACCTCGGACCACTGATTGTCGTCGCCACCGCATGGCACGCCTCCGCAGTGACCGAGTGCAGCGAACTTTGGCACGCACTGCAGCACATCGTGACGCCCGAAAAACTGCCCAATGACCGCAGACTGTTCGTCGCTGACTCCAAAACCGTCTACAGCTCAGGTGATTCACTCGAAGCTCTCGAAGTCCCTGTACTGGCATTCCTCGCCAGCACCGGTGTCACCTCCGGTACCATCGACGACCTCGCTGCCTCAGTCAGTAATCCGAACTTCCGCAGCGAATGGTCGGCCGAACCGTGGAATCACACACCTGGACTTGCCGTGCCCGCAGATTCCAGCGAAGAACACATCACGGAATGGATCGATCTGCTGGGCTCAGCGATGAAACTCGCCGGAGTCGAACTGCACCAGATCGCCGTCAGAATTATCTTCCCAGCCGAATTCAATCGACTGGTCGATGCTGCCGGCTCCAAAGGCGCTGTGCTGTCTGATGCCACTCTGCAACTGGTCAGACAGCTGACCGATCGACACCACAACGGCGGAACCGTGCAGGTCGTGTGCGATAAACACGGCGGGCGAAACCGCTACGACGAACTGATCGCTTCACACTTTGACGATCAGTTCGTTTTTCGCGTTGAAGAATCCCGAGAACGATCACGCTACAAACTGGGACCCATCGAATTCTGCTTCCGCACTCGCGCCGAAGAACTGCTGCCCGTTGCACTCGCGTCCATGACCGCCAAATACCTGCGAGAAACTCTGATGCGACAGTTCAACACCTGGTGGCAGCGACAGCTGCCCGGACTCAGGCCCACTCAGGGCTACCCCGTCGATGCCAAACGCTTCCTGGCCGATATTCAGCACCTGCTGCAGCCCCTGCAGATCAGCGAATCACTGCTGTGGAGAAACCGCTGACTGCGGCGGTGCCGCCAGCGTTCCCAAATACTCACGCTCCTCCACTGTCAGCAAAGACCTCAGATTCAGATTTCGCAACTGACTGGGGAACGATCGCACACCAATCGGCTCAGACATGAAATAGACGTTCCCGTGTATTTCCTGCAGCGCCAGTGCCTGAGACTCCTGGCTCGGACGACCGATCAGCACCACCGGGCAATTGCGAGTCCTCACGTCGGCTCGCAGATTCGCCAGCGTCGTTGCCGCCGACCAGCGAGAAGGATACAGCGACAGAAAAATCACCTCGCTGTGCAGACATTCCACAGCACGCTCGAAACCCTGCGGACCAGTCTCGGCCACCTTCACCGTGTACTTCTGATCTTCCAGCAGTTGCCGCAGCACCAGACTGAGCTGGTCATCGGGGGCAATCACCACAGCCTCAGACTGAGGCATTGCCTGAGCCGCGGCCGACAGTACCTGCTCTGACGCAAACACCGCAGAACCAGCCTGCAGCTTATTCCGCCGCGCCGTCACCGCCGCCAGCACTCGAACACGCACATCCGGACTGAGCACCGCAGCAGACAGTACACTGGTCGCAGCAGCAGCCTCAGACGGGGCCAGGGTCTGAGCCGACAGGTTGCGCAAACACTCGATCGCAGCCGGCCACTGCCCCAGATCCAGTGCAGTCCCCAGAATCGGCAGCACCTCGGCTGCAGGTCGGCCAGCTAGTGGCCCGGCAGCGGCCATTACCAGAGGTTCCGCACCCGCTGCCAGCAGCACCTGCTGCAATTGTAACGCTCGCTCGGCAGCGGGCTGCAGACTGATCGCATCCGCCAGCAAACGCTCGGCCAGCGGCAGACCAGACAGCCCCGACCCGGCACTGGCAGCATCCCCGGCCGACGACGAAACACCAGCCGCCTGCGAAAGAATTACCTCTGACTCGCTGCTAAGTAACTCTGCCGCTTCAACTACTGTCGCAGTGCGTATGCGGCCCCGGCTGAGCCTGCGGACGGCCTGCGATGCAGCAGCAGACACACCCGAGTCCGAATGAAACTGCCACCGCACCAGCGGCAGTGCCAGTTCCGTACGAGCACTGCCGCCTAACAGCGTCAGAATTCGCACCGCTGTCGCAGCATCAGCCAACACCAGTTGCTGCAGCAGACCATCACTATAGTCGGCCACATGATTTTCGAGGAACGCATGAGCCGTCTTGCCGGCAGGCTGAGCCGGGTCCGCTGCCAGCAAGACCGGCACTGCTGCACCACCCGCAACCAGAAGATCCGTCACCGCGTCCGCACCACGTGCCCCGCCCAGACTCAGATCAGACACCCGCTGCACCAGAGCCGCAGAATCAGGCTGCACAATCGCCAGCTGCATCGTCTTCAGCAGTTGCTGCGACTCAGGATGCAGACGCTGATCACGCTGCAGATCCAAAAACACCGACAGTCCCTGCTGTTTGCGTAACAGAACCAACTCGGCCGACTGAGGATCCCGATCCGCCAGCTGCTTTAGGTACCTGCGAGCATCAGGGATGCGGTCCAGCTTCCACGCCACCTGCCCGGCCGACAACAACTGCTCAGGCGTCTCGGGCTGGAACTGCAACAGGGCTGCACGGCTGCCCTGAGCACCTGCGATGCCCTGACCATGCGCGGCCGGCACGCCGCTAGACAATACAATGGCGCTTAGCAGGGTTGACGAAGACAGAAATCGGGACAGAAAACCGCCGCGTGTCGCACGCATCATCGCTTCGCTCCGGAGTGCACCGCAAAATCACGGGCAGGCTGCTCATAAAACCTCAATCACCATCGCCATATTCATCCCCAACCCTCTGGATTACCAGGTAATTCGGGAAAAAAATGCTGAAAACTGCAGCATTGAACATCGGCGACCAATAGCCCAGCCATCCAGTGACGTCAGTGAAAACCGGCTGATTCTGCCGAACCTGCCCGCATGGATGCGATGAAATCCGCACATGCAGAGTTCCCCTGGTCAACGCAGCGACCGGACACCCCCCCCGTTCGCCAACGGCACACAAGCCCGGAAACACATGCACCAAAAAAAGGCAGACATCAGCAGCTCATGCACGGAATTCAAGCAGACAGGGAGACTACCGTCGTCAAAGGTCCTCGCCCAACAACAAAAAAAACTCCCTAAACTCCTACTCGAAAACAGCTTAAGACACAAAAAATACACTCAAAAAACAGGAAAGGCACATTCTTTGCAATTGCCATCTCCAGACCGTTTGAGTGGCACGCTTCCTTTACTTCTGCTGCTTTGCAATCCGGAAACGTGCCACCGGAATGGTTTGAAGTGAAATCTGCTGTGGAAATTAGCGATTGGCGATAGCCGAACTGCAGCACCTGCACATTTCCTGAACAGGGAACCTGGCGAAAGGCCGGGGACGGGTTCGGGAAAGATCCCCCAGTCTGAAGAAAGCTAGCGAGGAGAATCAGGCGATGTTGAGTGTCTTGAGGTTCAGTTTCCGACCCGGCCTGGCAATGCTGGCTGGTCTTTTAATGTCTCTGGCAGCGGGCGGAATGGTGCAGGCTCAGGAACCACCTGCTGCTGCCGCTGAAACCGCAGCACCCGCCGAAGACGCTGGTGGCTCGTCTGCTCCGGCTGAGGCTTCTTCCCCCACCCCGACAGAAGACGCTCCAACTGCCCTTGACGTTCCCGATAATGCCTCCATCGCTTATTCCATAGATAACCTGCTGTTGTTCATCTCAGCAGTGCTTGTCATTTTCATGCAGGCTGGATTTTCTTTTGTGGAAATCGGGCTCAATTCGGCGAAGAACGCCGTCAACATTCTTTTCAAGAACACCATTGACTTCTGTATTGGAGTCTTGCTGTACTTCTTCATCGGATACGCGTTGATGTATCCGGGAGCATCGTTCGCAGGCGGCTACTTTGGATACGCCCAGCCAAACTTTGCTGCCGAGGTCACGACTGCTGACATTGAGGGTGGCTTCTCAACGGCCGCCGGGACACTTCGAAAACTCCATCCACAGGTGGACTTTTTGTTCCAGGCAGCGTTTTGCGCGACGGCTGCAACGATCGTTTCCGGAGCAGTCGCCGGTCGTCTGAAATTCTCCGCGTACCTGATCTACACAGTACTCATCACCGGATTCATCTACCCCATCGTTGGCTTCTGGAAATGGGGCGGTGGCTGGCTCGGTGCAGCCGGATTTCATGACTTTGCCGGTTCTCTCGTCGTGCACGCCTGCGGCGGTTTCGCCGGTCTGGCCGCCGCGATCGTGTTGGGTCCACGGATTGGAAGATATTCGGAAGATGGTCGATCCATCCCGATCATGGGCCACAATCTCGCCTACGCAACTCTGGGAGTGTTCATCCTGTTGATCGGATGGTACGGGTTCAACCCAGGCAGCCAATTGGCGTTCGCCGGCAGCGGCAACATCAACGCCGTCATGACGATCGCTGCCAACACAACACTGGCTGCTTGTGCTGGCGGAATTGTGGGAATGTTTTTAAGCTGGGTGATCTTCGGAAAGCCCGACCTGACGATGGCCCTGAACGGCATTCTTGCTGGTCTTGTCGGCATCACAGCAAACTGTGACTGCGTGACCAACGCTGAAGCGCTCATCATCGGCTCCGTAGCCGGAGTCCTCGTGATGCTCGCGATTATCGCCCTCGACAAGTTAAGAATTGACGATCCGGTGGGGGCCTTTCCGGTCCACGGAGTCTGCGGAATTTGGGGGGGAGTCGCCACAGGCTTGTTTGGGACCGGTAAGGATTTGCTCGTGCAGGTAAAGGGGTCAATTGCAATCGCTGTCTTCACCTTCGTCGCGATGTTCATACTTTTCCAAATCCTGAAGGCTGTCGGACAACTCAGGGTGTCGAGGGCAGAAGAGATCGAAGGCCTCGATGTGCATGAGCATGGCATGAAATGCTATACCGCCGACTAAAAAGATATTTCCGACCCGTCTTAAACTCCAGCCCTTCCAAAAGGGCTGGAGTTTTTTTCTTTTAATGCACTCACAGCGATATCGTGTTGTCGCCCAGTGTCTTCCACTCCATCAGAGACGGATCAGCCACCTTGCGATAACCCAGACTCAGCAGGACTTCCAGCACCTCACTCCAAGTTGGAAAAGGACGACCGCTCTTCCGCTTGTAATCATCCATCGCCCGCATGAATTCAATCTGCTGATCACTGTAGTCACGCTCACACGTCGTCGGGTCAATCTGACGGCGACGATCCATCCGGCGACGCTCAATGATCTCGCGACGCTCCGCAGCCTCGTCCTCACGCAGTAGTCGCTGCCCGGCACTCTCAGAAACAACCGGCCGCACACTCGGCACCGGTCGCACAATTTCCACGGCCACACTCGCCTGCTCAGCCGCTGACGAAACTCGCTGCTCGCTGCGCTGACGAGGTGCCCGTCGACGGGAAGGAGGAACCAATTCGAATGCTTTCGTCACCATCTTCGATCCTTATGCACCAGGAGTTGTCAGGGCAGGTTCTCGGCAGCGTCCCCTGCTGCAACTCAACCCAGCCAATTCGTACAGACAATGCGGTACTGTCTGCCGGATCAGGACTGTCCCTGCCATGACCCACACCCCAACTATGCCCTCAAATCTGACGGTCGGGGAAAATCTGCTGAAAACAGAGACCTGTTGCTCCAGGGAAACATGAGCGAATCATCGGAAAAACCACTTGTAACGAATATGACGCCTTGTCCCGATCTTTCACCACGGTTTCTCCCTTTCTCTGAAACACCCCCGCTTTCCCCTCAAGTCCCTCCGAATCAAGCCGGCATGGCATTTTGGCAGGCAGCCCCGACCCTGCCAGCTCGGCAGCCAACCCTGAGAATTCACCATAAAATACTGCCTCACAACACTTTACAACTCATCAAACAAACCAGCAATGAAAAACTCAATCGCCGTTTTTTTGGAACGCAGTGTGCAGACTTGAAGAGTCAGAGAGGTCTGTTTGTCGAAAACGGCAGAATGCCAGTCTGTTTTCCCGGAACGTGCGGGGCATGGAGACTGTCTATGGCAATTTTTCGGTGGGGACAGTCGTGGGATCCTTTCCACGACCTCGAGCAGGAACTGGATCGCCTGCTGCAAAGCGTGCATCAGACCTTCCATATGGTGCGGTCCGCCCGCACCCTTCCGCAGTGCAACATCGTCGAAACTCCCTTCGCCTATATCGTCACAGCGCAGGTCCCCGGCGTCGAAGCCCGCAGCATCGAAGTTACCATCTCGGCCGGCAGCCTGATTCTTAAGGGCGTGCGTCGTCCGCCCGAAGAATCTCGTGAGGATTCCTATCGTCGCCGTGAACGTTTTTACGGAGCATGGCAGAGAAAAATCTCGCTGCCCGATCGCGTCGATGAAGACAACATGAAAGCCGATTACTCCGCCGGAATCCTCCGCATCACACTGCCGCGGGCAACACCGGGCCGCGTTCGTCAAATTGCTGTCAACGAAGGTCCCTGATCCGTTTTCCAAAACTGTCCTGCAGATCAACAGGTGTCGCATGAACGAACAGGATGGTCAACTGATCCCGCGCCGCGGCGACCTGCTGCCCGCTGCTGTCCCTGGCCCCGGCCCGGTTGACACCGCCGGAATCCCGACCGCCGCCGAACCACCCCAGCTGCTGTTTCACCCGCAGATGGACATCTACGAAACTGAAGACGGACTGGTGCTGTATGCCGACCTGCCCGGCGTCACTCTGGACGGACTGGAACTGCAGGTGCAGGACAAAAAACTGACGTTGTTTGGTCGAGTCCGGCAGGTGGCTGACGAAATCGTCCAGGTGCTGCACCAGGAATATCAGGTCGGTCACTTTTTCCGCTCGTTCATTCTCAGCGATGACGTCGATCACGATCGTATCGAAGCCCGACTGACGAATGGCGTACTGCGAGTCGCCTTGCCGCGAGCCGAACGGGCCAAACCGCGACGCATTGAAGTCGCCGGCAACTGACATCTCCAGACCCGCACCAGGAAATCCCCGTGATGGCCAGTCGTCGCGAAAAACTTGAAGGCATGCTGCTGTCGGCACCGGACGATCAGCTGCTGCGGTACATGCTGGCTATGGAGCTGGATAGGGAAGGGCAGTCGGAACAGTCGCTCCAGCATTTTCAGACGCTGATGTCTGCGGCCACACCGTATGTCCCCGCATTTCTGATGGCCGGGCAGATGCTGACGCGTCTGACGCGCGTTGCAGAAGCCCGACACGTCTTCCAGCAGGGGATTCGCCACGCTGAACTGCAGCAAAACTCGCATGCCGCAGGCGAAATGGCCGGCTTCATGGCCACACTGACGTCAGTCTGATCCCCGTACACCGCCTGCCCGATTCTGTCGCCAGCATTCGACAGCGGCCCGAGCCAACTGGCCCATCTTCGGAGGACTGGCTTCAGCATGCACCGGGAACCCCTGATCCTGCAGCGCCTCGGTACAGGTGGGTCCGATCGATGCGATGATCATGCCGCTGTTAACAGCCTGACGCAGCCCCTGTTCCACACCCAGCAGCTGAGCCGCCTGCAGGACGTTACTCACCTGGTTAGCACTGGTAAACAGCAGCCCGTCCACCGACCCGGTCGCGACTTTCCGCAGTGACCCGTACAGTGGTTCCGGATCCTCGGGAAACGCCCATCGATAAACGGGTACCGGAACGACCGTCGCCCCCCGTTCCTGCAGTGCCGCATACAGCCGGTGGCTGGGCAGTCCGTATTCCTGCACGGCAAGCTCGGAACCCGCCAGCTTCGGCCCGTGTTCATCCAGCGCCTGCAGCAACTCTCGCCACGTGTTGGGTTCAGGTGCCTTCAACTGATACTTAAGCCCCGCCTTGGCCAGCACAGCCGCCGGCTTCGGTCCGCGAATTACCAGGAACAGTCGCCCGAGGGCTGCGTGCAGATCGTCGTAGAGCCCCTGTGAACGAGCAACCTCGAAGAGCGCCTCGGTGCCGACCCCGGTCATCAGAATCACGACCGGAAAACGCCCGACGATGATATCACGGATGGCGGCTACAGCCTGCGGGTTATTTTCGATGGGCACTTCCCGCATGGACGGTGCCGAGATGACTCGGGCGCCCTGCCGCTCCAGCAGCGAACACATCTCTTCAGCCCGCCGACTTTCAAATGAACAAAACAGCGGCATCTCACCCATTTTTTAGCCCCATCAACCCAGCCGGTCGTCGGCAACCCGAACTAATCATCCACAGCCCCTTTGTAACTTCAAAAGGACAGAAACAAACGTCCGCTGTTCCTGTTTTCCAGGTTTTCTGCCCTGTAATCAACCCCTGGTCCCGATCAACAGAACTGCTACAATTGGCCGAACAACCACGGCAGCCGCTGCCCACACATCGGCCCCCACTCGCCGCACAATCTGCCCTGAAGGCTGTACGCGTGAATCAGACAGCGGACGAATCCGGCGAATCGCAACCCACCCCGCAACACACTCAGCGGACTGCTGCAACCGGCGGTGTCGTGCACATTTATCAGCAATACGACCCTCAGCAGTTTCCCCCGCCTGGCAGCCAGTCTCCTGATCTGGTGTCCCAGGCGTTTGAGCACATGCTGGAATGGGGGTCGATGCGTGAATTGACCGCAGAAGAACTGGCCAATGCAATTCGACTGGATCCCGGTCAGTTCCCCGGACTCGGTCCCAGTCTTGATTCGCTGCTCAAAATGCTGCGGGAACGCCGCGAAAAAATCCTCGCCACCTGGGAAACTCAGACCGTCCGCAAAAAGTCGGTCAAGCGACTGGCAGAGTCCGCGAAGCAGGCCCGCCCGCCAGGCCAGTTCTCAAAATCGTTCTGGAATGCGATCCGCAGTGAGCAGCTGTATCAGCTTGAAAATCTGTGGTATCGGGCCGAGCGAGTGGATCCGGAATTTGCCGCGCGGCTGCCGGCACTGGTGGAGACCATGGGTGAGAAATATCAGGTCGACATGCTGGCCTCAAAATACGAATTCACCGGGACTCAGGCTATGTCGGTGGATCAGGCGCTGGAAATTTACCAGGAACTGCAGCAAATCGATGAATTGCTGAAGCAGCTTGAAGATGCCAAAAAGAATGCACGGCTGGCGGTGATTGATCTTGAGGAACTGAGCGAGTTTGCTGATCCGGAAACCGTGCAGCAACTCTCCGACTTTCAGCAGCAGATTGAGCAGCACCTCAAGAAGCTCATGGAACAGCAGGGGCTCAGTGGTAGCGACGGGCGAGTACAGTTGTCGCCGAAGGCCTACAAGCTGTTTCAGGGGCGTCTGTTGCAGCGTATCTTCAGCGACCTGCAGGCATCTCGCTCCGGGCGTCATCAGGGTCCGGTTGAGGGTGACGGAGTTGTCGAATTGCAGCGCACGCGACCATGGGAATTCGGTGACGCTGCCGCACAGATTGACCTGCCCGGCTCGCTGATCAACGCCATGCTGCGACAGGGTGCCCAGCGTCCGCTGCGGCTGCATTCCCGGGACATTGAAGTACATCGGACTCGCAACAATCCTCGCTGTGCGACCGCAGTCCTGATGGATATGAGCGGCTCGATGCGTTATGACGGACAATACATCAACGTCAAGCGGATGGCACTGGCCCTGAATGGACTGATCACCTCGGAATTCCCGGGAGACTATCTGCGGTTCATCGAGCTGCACACATTTGCTCGAGTCGTGCCGGCCGGTGATCTGATTTCACTGATGCCGAAGATTCCGACCATCACCAGTCCAGTGGTTCGACTGCGAGCGGACATGAGCCGTCAGGATGTCAGCGAAGTGCACATCCCGCCACACTTCACGAACATCCAGCATGGCCTGCAGATGGCTCGCCAGTTACTGGGACCGCAGGACACCCCGAATCGGCAGATCATCCTGATCACCGACGGCCTGCCCACAGCTCACTTCGAACAGCATCTGCTGTATATGCTGTATCCGCCCGATCCTCGCACTGAAGAAGCAACTCGACGCGAAGGCATGCTGTGCCGTCGTGAGAACATCACGATCAACATTTTCCTGTTGCCCTCGTGGTCGCAGAGCCACGAGGACGTGCAGTTTGCACACCGACTGGCCGAAAGCACGGGTGGACGAGTCTTCTTTACGGCCGGTTGTGATCTTGACCGCTACGTCGTCTGGGACTACGTTGGCCACCGCCGCGAAATCATCAGCTGATCCGTCTCTCTCCCTAATCCTGCCGGCAAGAAAACTTATCAGAGACAGAAAGACCGGCACAGACAAACCTCAGTCAGGCATCCACTCCGCCGGGGGATCAGGCTGCTGCCAAATGCTCATGCCGCCGTCCACCAGGAGCATCTGACCATGAATATGCTCCGCCGCGTCGCTCAGCAAAAAAACGGCCGTGCCTCCACACACCTCAGGACCTGGAACGACGCCGTTAGGAGTATGCAGCTCCATCCAGCGACGAAAACGAGTATCCCGCAGTGCCGGTTCAGTCAGTGGTGTCCGAAACAATCCCGGAGCCATCCCGTTCACACGAATCCCCAGCGGGGCCAGCGAGACACATAGAGATCGCACCATCGCGTCAATCGCGCCTTTTGACGCGTCGTACGCCACATGCGTCTGCTCAGACAAACGACCGTTGATTGAACCAGTCACCAGCACCCGACCGCGCACTCCACACGCTGCCCAGTGACGAGCAAAATACTGAATCAGCACAAATTGAGAATACACGTTCAGCTTCATCGTCCGATCAAAAACCTCCAGTGACATCTCCAGAAACGGCTGATCAATAAACGTACCGGCGTTGCACACCAGCAGATCAATCTGCGGATTCTGATGCAAAGCCGCTGCCGCCGCCTGTAACGGACCCTCAGGCATTGGATCGGCCAGATCACAGCAAACCAGCGGGGCAGGGCAGTCCACACTGCCACACCTGTCGGCAGCCAGCAAGGCCGCCGCATCAGTCCGCAGACCATGCAGCACGACACCGGCACCCGCTGCATGCAGCGCCGCCGCAATCTCCAGACCAACACCCTGAGTACTGCCAGTCACAAAGGCGTGACGCCCCTGAAGCACCTGTGCTGTCATCTGCCGCTGCTCCCCTTTACAACCCGGCTCGCAATGGTCGCAAATGCCGGCCGAAATGATCAGCCAGCACCTCACGATAAGTTTCCGGATACGCCTCAAGCACTGCCCTGATCGCCGGTCCCAGCTGCGGATGCGTCAGCGTGGAGCCGAAAGTGCAGTGCAGAATCTGACGGCCTGGCTTCGTGAAACCACGCCCCTCCGGCACCTCCGACCACAACTCCAGATACTCCCGCTCCAGCTCCAGTACCGAAGACACAGCCGCTGGCTCCGGAGCACTTCCCAAAGTGGCCGACACATGATACGTCGCTCGATCCACATCGTAACGGCTGCGAGCAAACTCGATCACCGCCCGAAACAGCGACTCGTCATGCCGCGCTGCCACTCGCAGCGCCTCCAGATAACTGGTCCCCGCCGTCTTCACATGAAACAACCCCCGCGTCGCTCGGCTCAACAGCTCGTACATCGAAAGTTTGTCCGAACCAGAATGCAGACTCAGCTTGTACGGGCCGGCCAGCACTGCCACAGCCGCATGATCCGCCAGCGATCGCTCAAGTGCCGACAAATCGCCCCGGAAATCCACTCCTTTTTCGAAATCACCAATAAACCTCGGAGCCAGACTGACCAGCTTCATACCCGCCTGCAAACACTGCTCGGCTATAATCAAATGCTCGGCCAGCGTTGTGGGCTGATCCGTCTCATCAACCGACAGCTCAATCTCAAAATCCCGCCCGACTGCTGTCTGCGTCTGAGCAATGTAGTCGCTGAGCGCAATGGCCTGACAAATCGCCGCACCATACTTCACAGCCGCTCGCAGACAGGACTGCTGATCCAGCCGGATCACTGTGCCGGTCGACAGTTTCACTTCCCGACCCAGATACGCGTCAAACCACGGTGCCGTATCCCGCACTGAATCAAAACGCTGACGCAGCTCATTCTCTCCATAACTGTCCGCCCGCTGATCCACAGCCCCCGATGGATCGATTGTGAAAAACGTGAAGCAAGCAGCCGCCGTGACGTCGACATCCGCCGGAGTCTTCAGGTGGTCAGCATCCGCTCCCGTCACACCTGACCAGCCAGCCGCAGCAGCCCCCGCCAATGCCTCACGCATCACCTGCTCCGCCGTCCGCTGCGTCCGCGACATTTCGCGAATCGACTGCTGCGGAAAAATCGGCTGAATGCCGCTACCGTCACGCTGCATCGCCAGCACATGCCCCGGTGTCGCCAGCCCCGTGCGATCCCCAAACCCAAAACTCGGACTTAATCCCAGCGTCTGACACTCCGGCTGCTGCACGACACAAACTCCCTTTGAATTTCGCTGAACTCAATTCCCCAAACCTGATCTCAGAAAACTCGCACAAGATTAATCTGCAGCTCGGGCTTTCCAGCCCGAGCACTGCCCCTGAAAAACACAGACACAAATTCAGCACCACACTACACGCCGTAAAAGGCAAGCATGGCACGACAGAAATCTGGCAAATCGTCCGGACGACGACTGCTGACAAAATGTCGGTCCACAACCACCGCAGCATCCTCAAAAATCGCCCCTGCATTTACCAGATCATCACGAATCCCCGGTGAACCAGTGACTCGCACACCGCGATATACGCCCGCCGAAATCGGGATCCAGCCACCATGACAGATCGCTGCCACCAGCTTCGACTGATCAGAAAACTCACAAGTAATCCTGAGCACCTCGGGATCACGTCGCAGCTTGTCGGGCATCCAGCCACCAGCACAAATCAGACCGTCATAGTCGACTGCACGCAACCCGGCAATCGCCAGATCCGAAACACACGGATACCCGTGTTTGCCATGATACTTCTTGCCCGCCTGATCGCCCGCCACGTCAAATCTGGCACCCGCTTCGATCAGCCTGAGCTTCGGATACCACAGCTCGAGATCTTCATAATCATCACCCGTGAAACACAAAAAACGACGCCCCACCAAACCACTCATGCCACACCTCAGAATGCAGACCCCAACAGATTACCGCACAGGCGCCAGCCCCAGCAGTCGCCGCAGCAGCCCCAACTGCCCGGCATGAATCATCTCATGATGCGAACAAAACAGCAGACAGCCCAGTTTGGTTGCCTGCACCGCCCACGGCCGATCAACAGCCTCCTGCAGCACTTCTGCCCCATAGCCACGCATTTCCAGCAAAGACTGTTCATACACACGTTCAAAAACCTGCCGAATCTCCGCCACCGCCGGATTCGAGGAAGGATTGGGATCAGGAGCCGTCCCGCGACTGAACTTCTTGCGAAATGCTGATGACATCAGCGTCAGATCCGCCTCCGCCCGCCCACGAATTCGAAACAAACACAACCCATACTGCGCCATCGCCAGATGCCCAACCTGCCACGCCACACACGACGGCACACCAGCAGGCTGCTCAAACCAGAGATGCTCGGGTACCGTGTCCAGCAGCGACAAAGTGTATTCACGAGCAAATCGAATCTGCTCAATCGCCAGTTGCAGGACCGGCAAATTTTCCTGTCCCATCTTCCAGCCTTTGCAATACCACGGGGCAAAAATTGGGATTCGAACGGAGTTACCCCGAGAATCATAACGTGAATCAGCAGCATTGCATGCCCGCCAGCCCACTCCCGCTCTCAGCGCTCGCAATTCCCTGTTGCCTGAATGCAACACACAGAACTCACTCTGACACCATAAATCCACAAGCCGGCGTAGCCGAACTTGCCCCTGAACAAACGCAAACAGCAGTATTCAGGACCTTTAACAGCAACTCGGCGACAATCTCGGCACCTGCTGCTGCCCCGTCCGAATGATCGACCTGCTGACTTCTTTCAACACCCAAAAAAGGTACTTCATGCGCACTCGGAGTGATCCATCCAGACTATCGCTGAGAACCCATCACGCAACGTGAAACAACTTCGATCCCAGATCAAAGATTCTCGGTCCAAACTCAACTACGGATCTCGGCCATGCTTATTCGCATTATCCGCGCAACGGTAATCGCGTTTGTCTGCACCAATGCACAAGCCGAATACCTGCTGGGCTCAGTCGGCTTCAACACCCACGTGAATCCCGGCAGTGGCACCCTCACACACCCCATCACCTTTCTCAATGTGCAGACCAACGCCAGCAACTCAGGATTCCCTAGCGGCTTTCCGGCAAACACCGCATGGGGCAACTTCCAGCTCAACGCCCCCAGCGCTGAAACTCAGGTCATCAGCATCAGTGAACCAGGCTTTGGCGATTTCACCGGAACCATGATCACTGACACCGGTGAATACACCCTGGGCACACGTTTCTCCGCCGCACTCAAACGCGATGTCACTGTGACAGCCAATGGACCCCGGCAGCAATCCGTTTTTTGGTGCCGACAGTGGTGGTTGAGTTGCCGCACTCACAATCGCACTGACTCGAAATCGCCCGCCATATCCCTCGATCGGCAACACGGCCATCAATGCTGCCATTACACTGCAGACATTTGGTAACGCAGCAGTGCCCGAACCATCGGCAGTGGTGCTGGCGGGTGCTGTGGCAGCCGGCAGCTTCATTCGTCGCCAGCGACGGATGGCCACAGCGTCCGCAACGACCTGATTCCCAAAGTTTCACGATTCACCAGCGGTTCACCGAAAGCCGCATTGATAGTCCAGCCCCAGTACCGGGCCCGGTCGCGAATGTCGTCTGTCACTGTGGGAAACGCGTCGCTCCTGCCAGTCCGCAACTGCGACTGATAAGCTTCGACCGAAGCCATCTTGGCTTCAATCACAGACGAAATGTCGAGGACGAACGATGCAGGCGGGTGAATCCGCAGGTGGATGCTGAAGTAGTGCAGCAGCATCGGCGTCCACCATGGCTCACCGGCCATATCCGTGCGACTCAGCTTGGCCCAGAAACGAGCTTCGTCGCACAGACTGCTGGCGGCCACATGATCGGGATGAACGTCCTGCCAGTAAGGGGCCAGCAGCAACTGTGGCGTGGTTTCACGAATCACTTCGGCAACACGTCGCCGATGTTCCAGCGTCGGCTGCAGACTGCGATTCGGAAGCCCCAGATTTCGCCGCCACGATAGCCCCAAAGCCGTCGAAGCCTGCTCCGTTTCCGCTGCCCGAATCTCCAGCGACCCATGTGGCGTCGGTTCGCCGCTGGTCAGATCCAGCACGCCAACTCGCAGATTCTGCCGAATCGACAGGGCTATCAGCCCGCCTACGCTGATTTCCGCATCATCCGGATGCGTGGCTATCACAAGCAGGTCCAGAGCCGCCATATTCGTCTCACTGTCTGTTTGACTTAACGTTTATAGTTCTAGTGCCCGACCAACCGCCGAAAATTGACTCCCGGCGACGTGCAGGCATTACAGTGTAACCTTCACGGAGCAAAAAGGCATGCCCGGTCCAGCACAACACGGCCCGCACATCCTGTGTCTCACACTGCTGCTGCTGGCAACCACCGGCTGCAGTCTTGTGGAGTCCCCGAAATCTGCTGCCCGCAGGTTCACTCGGATGTTCACACCCAACGGTCGGGACTGGACTGATCCGGCTCATGAAGACCACGGCGAATGGGACTTCGTCGGCGACGAAGGTCGAGCCGAATTTGGTCGCGAACAAGACCCGGACCCGTGGTACGGGAAACACCTGATGTCCGACAAAGCTCGCTCCATCGAACGCAACTTGGGTATTGACTACTGACTCACCCAAATGTCCCTCAGTCAGACGTTCTCAGGCATGCTGGTCCTGGATAAACCGCCTGGCATCACGTCGCGCGATGTTGTCAATCGCATTCAGCGGGCAGTACGCCCCCTGCGCACCGGGCACGCCGGTACACTGGATCCGCCGGCTACCGGAGTGCTGCTGGTGTGCATCGGCAACGCCACTCGCCTCGTAAGAATCCTGCAACTGCTGCCCAAAACCTACGTCGCGCGGTTCACACTCGGACAATCCAGCGATACGGATGATGCAGCCGGACAGATTCAGCTGCACCCCGCACCTGATCCGTTGCCCACACTGGACAGCATCTCCGCCTGCCTGCAGCAATTCATCGGCACCATTGCTCAGACACCACCGACATGGTCGGCTGTGCATGTGGGCGGCCAGCGAGCCTACGATCTGGCTCGCGAAGGTCGCCAGTTCACACTCTCGGCCCGCGATGTGGACATCCACAGCATCACAATTCACGACTGGATGTGGCCACACCTGCACCTCGAGATCACCTGTGGTTCTGGAACCTATATCCGCTCAATCGCCCGCGACCTCGGACAGCGGCTCGGCTGCGGAGCTCTGATGAGCAGCCTGCGGCGCACCGCAATCGGCCCGTGGGACCTGACTCAGGCAGTGGCCCCCGACAATCTCAGCATCGCCGAAATTGAGCAGCAGGCGATCAATCCGGCCCGACTGATCGATCATCTGCCGATCTGCCCGTGTACTGATGCAGAGCGTGAGGCGATTCGCTGCGGTCGCCGGATCACCTGCAGTCCGGACCGTCTGATCGCTCCGCTACACCCCATAGGCGATACCACCATCGCGCTTACGTCTGCAGACCGGCAGCAACTGCTGGCACTGGCAGAACCCGACGGCACCGGACTACTGCAGCCCCGCGCCGTGTTTCTGCACGGCCCGGCCGAAAGCTGATCAGCAACTGCCGCTACAGAACGCCAAAAGTCTCGAAGGCCTGCACTGCCGACATCCCGCCACGGATTGCATCCCGCACCCGATTCTCAGCGTGCGCCTTGATCCACGCGGCCCGCACCACCGCAGCTTCCACAGCCTGCGGCACAACCACAATTCCGTCCTCGTCTGCTGCCACCAGATCACCCGGACGAAACGCTATCCCGTCCAACTCGACAGACACATCCAGATCGATCACTCGCTGACGATCACGACTGTCGTAGGGGTTGGCACCGCGAGCAAACACGGGGAAGTTCATCTGCCGCATGCGCGAGATGTCCCGCACATGTCCGTCCACGATTACACCGACGCAACCTCGATTGCGTGACGCTGTCGTCAGCAACTCACCCCAGATACCCGAACGACTGGAACCGGCCGCTGCACAGATCAGCACATCGTCCGGCCGACACGAATCAACGGCCTGCAGTTCAAGTTCGTACGGACGAGTATCCACATGGGCCATGTCGGCCCACAAAGTCGTCCGGCAACGCCCGATCAGTGTCGTGCCAGGCAACGTTACAGGCACGATCGGCAGTCGAGGTGACTGGCGAGTGTACCCGGCAGCATCCAGCGCATCACAAAGCAGCGGCACCGAAAGCACCTGCCGCATCATCTGCAGCGAGATTTCATCAAGGACATCCGCCGACATCAGTGTCTCCTGAAGCTTGAAACGTCAGATGTAGCGGTTAATCAGATTTTCCAGCATTTCCTGGCGACCACTGGAGTTGGCTGCAGCATCACCCTTCTCCAGCATGTAGCTTTCCAGATCGCCGAACTTGACAGTGCCAGCTTCGATCTGCTGGCCAATGCCAGCGTCGTAACTGCTGTAACGCTGACGTACAAACTGATCCAGAACGCCTTCAGCCCGAATGGCGGCAGCAATCTTTAGACCGCGAGCAAATGCGTCCATACCGCCAATGTGAGCGTAAAACAGGTCTACCGGGTCGATGCTTTCACGTCGCACTTTCGCATCGAAGTTGGTACCGCCCGGCTGCAGGCCGCCCTGCTTCATGATCACCAGCATGATCTGAGTCGTGAGGTAGATATCAGTGGGGAACTGGTCTGTGTCCCAGCCCAGCAGCAGGTCACCAGTATTGGCGTCGATGCTGCCCAGCACGCCCTGAATCGATGCGTACTCGAGCTCGTGCATCATGCTGTGACCGGCAAGTGTCGCGTGATTGGTTTCGATGTTCAGCTTGACCACATCCATCAGGTCATACTGACGCAGGAAATTAAGACACGCAGCAGCATCAAAGTCGTATTGGTGCTTTGTCGGCTCTTTGGGCTTTGGCTCAAACAGGAACTGTCCCTTAAAACCGATCGACTTTGCATGATCATGGGCCATGTGCATGAAACGGGCCAGATGATCCAGCTCCCGTTTCATGTTGGTGTTGTAAGAGCACATGTAGCCTTCGCGACCACCCCAGAACACGTAGTTGTCGCCACCCAGCAGATGAGTCACCTCGATCGCCTTCTTCACCTGAGCTGCCGCGAAGGCAAACACGTCGGCATTAGGGCTGGTGGCACCACCATGCATGAAACGCGGATTGGAAAACAGGTTGGCAGTACCCCACAGCAGGCGAATGCCGGTGGCCTTCTGAGCCTCAGCCAGCTTCTGTACAACGGCGTCCAGGTTGCGATTGCTTTCACGCAGCGAAGCACCTTCCGGAGCCACATCGCGATCGTGAAAACAGTAATAAGGCACGCCCAACTTGGTCATGAACTCAAAAGCTACGTCCACGCGCCGCAATGCACTGTCCACGGAATTTGTGCCGTCGTCCCACGGACGCTTTAGCGTCGGTGCCCCAAACGGATCAGTGCCGTCACCCCGAAACGTATGCCAGTAGCAGACAGCAAACCGCAGCCAGTCCTTCATGGACCGGCCTTCCACAACCTCTTCAGCGTTATAATGCCTGAACGCCAGCGGATTCTTTGACTGGGTGCCTTCGAATACTACGCGGTCGACTTCGGGGAAAAATGCGGCCATGCCTACGCCTTCAAGCAGCGTCAGATTTGTGGGGTGGGATCAGGAGGCATATTCCACAGAACTGGCTCCAGTGCGACTACAGCCACAACACCCGCAGCTGTATCAGCAAATGACGGCAGACCCGCAGGACACGTGTGGCCGGAGCCGACCAGCCGGGAGCAGACTGGGAACACCTCTCAGATGGCAAGTTTAGAGGCCCTCGGGCGTCCGGTGAAGCGAAACAAGGGCGGTTCCTGATTTTTATTTCTTGCGGTTGTCCGGGGCATTATGCAACAGGGAGATTGGACTTAAAACCGGACTGTCGTCATACTCCAGCTTCCTTCCGCTCAAAATGCGCTGATTTCTCCCAGCCAAATTGCCGGCCGTGAAGTACGTCTCATCCTGTGCTGTGGTCGGCGAATGTCCGCCGGCCGTCAATTTTTTTTCGCCGTCTTCGCGGCACTAAAATCCTGCCGCTTCGGCTAAAGCCAAAGGACTGCTCATGTTTCGTGTCTCGATGCGGTATGCCCGCTTCGCCGTTGCCCCGCTTGTTTTCCTCTCAGCAATCACCATGGCAGCCGATGAAACTGCCGAAAAGCCGGCAATCAAGCTGGAAACCACCAAAGACAAAGCCAGCTACGGAATCGGCTTCAACATCGGCTCCAGCATCCGTCGCGAAGGTCTCGACCTCGATGCTCAGACCATTGCCGCGGGCATCGCTGCTGCTCTGAAGGGCGAAAAATCAGCAATCGCCCCTGAAGAAGTCCAGGCTGCCATCGAAGAAATGGCGAAGGCCAAGTCAGCCACCAAACTGACCGCAAACCAGAAGTTCCTTGACGAAAACAAGGCCAAAAAAGGTGTGAAGACGACCAAATCGGGCCTGCAGTACATGGTCATCAAGGAAGGTGACGGAACTGTCCCGACCGCCAAAAGTACCGTGAAGACTCATTACCGCGGCAAACTGCTGAATGGCAACGTGTTCGACGAATCCTACAAAGGCGAAGCTCCAACCGAGGCCGATGAACCAGTTTCCTTTGGCGTCACTCAGGTCATCAAAGGCTGGACCGAAGCCCTGCAACTGATGAAGACCGGCTCACACTACCGCCTGTTCATTCCCAGCGAACTGGCCTACGGCGAACGTGGTGCCGGCGGAAGCATTGGCCCGAACGAAGTGCTGGTATTCGAGATTCACCTGCTGGAATCAAAGGACGAATGACCGTCTGACTTGCCAGCCCGGTACAAAAACTGGCCCCGCTCTGCCCGGCAGTGCGGGGCTTTTTGCTTCGCTGCGGCCACTCTGGCATTCGCATTTCCATGCGAGGTTGCTCATAATCACGACACCTGACCGGTCTGTAATGGCAGACTGCACACTCGACCCCAGTTCTTTTTTTTCGGGAGTCTCCGCATGATTTCAGCCACCGCCGATTTTGCCCCGCCCGCAATCCGCCAGACTGGGATTCTCATCGGAGAGACATTTCAACCGGCCATCAGCGGCAAAACATTCTCGACCATCAATCCCGCCACTGAAGAAGTCATCTGCGAGGTAGCCGAAGGTGACGCCGCCGATATCGATCTGGCCGTACAGGCTGCTCGCAAGGCCTTTGATTCCGGCCCGTGGTCCCGCATGGATGCTCGCGATCGTGGCCGCCTGCTGACAAAACTGGCGGATCTGATTGAAGCCAACTTCGACGAACTGGCGGCCCTCGAAACACTGGACAACGGCAAGCCCATCGGTGATTCCCGCGCGGCCGACCTGCCGCTGGTGATCGACTGCCTGCGGTATTACGGCGGCTGGGCTGACAAAATTCAGGGCAGCACCATTCCAGTTCGCGGCAACTATTTCTGCTACACACGACGTGAACCTGTCGGGGTCTGCGGACAGATCATTCCGTGGAACTTTCCGATGCTCATGGTCGCCTGGAAATGGGGCCCGGCTCTTGCCGCCGGCAACACGATCGTCATGAAGCCTGCCGAGCAGACTCCGCTGACCTGCCTGCGGATGGCCGAACTGGCACTGGAAGCCGGATTTCCTCCGGGTGTCATCAATGTGGTACCCGGCTACGGCCCCACCGCTGGTGCAGCTCTGGTACGGCACCCCATGGTTGACAAGATTGCCTTCACCGGTGAAGGCAATACAGCCAGAATCATCATGCGTGAGGCGGCCGAGACACTGAAGCGAATCACGTTCGAACTCGGGGGCAAAAGCCCCAATATCGTGTTTGCAGATGCCGATCTGGACGCGGCCGTCGCAGGTGCTGAATTCGGTCTGTTCTTCAATCAAGGCCAGTGTTGCTGTGCCGGCAGCCGACTTTTCGTTGAAGAATCGGTGCATGATGAATTCGTCGCAAAAATCGTGGCGCGAGCGGGGCAGCGGCGAGTCGGCAATCCCTTCGATAAAAGCACCAGACAGGGACCGCAGGTTGACCAGACTCAGTTCGACAAAATCATGAACTACATCGGGCGCGGCCGTAGCCAGGGAGCAGCCTGTGTGACCGGCGGCAATCGTGTCGGCAACAAAGGCTACTTCATTGAACCAACCGTATTTACCGGTGTGACCGACCAGATGGATATCGCCCGCGAAGAAATCTTCGGGCCGGTGATGAGCATCCTGAAGTTCAGGAGTCTCGACGAAGTTACCCTGCGAGCAAATGATACCAGCTACGGACTGGCTGCTGCAGTCTGGAGCCGTGACGGAGCCAAAGCCCACGCTTTGGCTCACAAGCTGCGAGCAGGTACGGTGTGGATCAACTGCTACGACGTCTTTGATGCAGCAGCACCGTTCGGCGGTTTCAAGATGAGTGGCCTGGGGCGAGAACTGGGTGAAGCCGGACTGGCCAACTATACCGAACTGAAAACCGTGACAATGTCACTTGACTGAGCACCTCAGGGCAGCGTAGGGGCAGCGTGGCACTGCCCCACACGCACAGCCCGTCACCATTTCCCTGGGCACAGAAGCTGCCAGCGACTTAAAAACAAATACAGCCTGAGGCTTCTTTCAGCGCTCTTCCACTCCAAAATACTCACGCAAAAACTGACGCCGATCCTCGCTGCGAATGTACTGGACCAGTGCATACAGCCGCTTCTGGTCACTGATCAGTTTGCCGCTGCGGGCCTCCGCATCGCTCAACTCAGCAGGCAGGTCACCCTGCAACTGCAGCTCCGTCAGATCATGCTCGTCCTCAATCACACCATAACGCTGCAGCAGTGACAATACGGTTTCAATTCGCCGATCATGCCGGTTGCGGTCACACAGGCGTTCACGCAGCCAGTCGATGCCGAAAGCTCGCACCTGCTCAGTACTGTGCTGCAACAGCCGCCAGGCACGTTCACAGAATTCTGCGTCCGGATTGGACCAGCGGATGAATTCCATCTGAGTATTCAGGTCATGCTGGTCGTAGAGCAGCACACAGTCAGCTGGCAGTCCATCCCGCCCGGCTCGTCCAATCTCCTGATAATATGATTCAAGTGATCCCGGCACATCCGCGTGGACAACAAAACGGATGTTGTCTCGGTCCACTCCCATGCCGAATGCATTTGTAGCCAGTGCCAGTCGCACTCGACCCTGCATGAAGTCGTCCTGAATGCTGCGTCTGAGACTGCGGTCGAGATCGCCGTGATAGCAGACATGCTCGATCCCTTCAACCCGCAGTCGCTCGCTGAATTCCTCCAGTGTTCTGATCAGCGTGAAGTAGACAATTCCGCAGCCGGCAGACTTTGACAACCACTTCTCAATCACCTGCTGCATTGCTTCCTGCTTCTCATCCGCCCCCCAGACCTCCTGCATCTGAAGCTCCAGCCCCGGACGCTCAATACCCTCATGGTAGGTTCGGACGGAGTCGGGCTGCAGCCGGAGCTGCCGAACAATGTCGTGCTGCACTTCTGGAGTAGCCGTCGCGGTCAGGGCAATGGTAACCGGATTCTGCAGGAGCTGGCGAATTTCGCCCAGCCGCGAATAATCCGGACGAAAATCGTGGCCCCACTCGCTAATGCAGTGCGCTTCATCCACCGCCAGCAAAACGATCCGGCGATTTTGCAGCACCTGCAGAAAGTCGGGGTTGCGAAATCGTTCCGGAGTCACATACAGCAGACTGTAGTCACCGGCCTGCAGAGCCTGCATCCGCTGCTGACGCTCGGACCGACTCAGCGAAGAATTGATGAACGTGGCTGCAATGCCGCGACGAACCAGTGAGTCCACTTGGTCCTTCATCAGAGCAATCAGCGGAGAAACCACAATTGTCAGCGGACGTTTAAGCTGCTCAGAATCAGCCTGTGCCAGCACCAGTGCCGGCACCTGAAAACACAGCGACTTCCCAGCCCCTGTAGGCATGATCACCAGCGCGTTCCGCCCGGCCAGCACCTGCTCAATCACGGCGCCCTGACAACCCCGAAAATCGGAAAAACCGAACCAGCGTTCAAGAACTAGACGGGCTTCCGATAAGTATGATTGCTGAGCCATTCAGAGCTTTCCTGTGTACACCGATTCGACAGACTCTGTTCCCCGTGCACAGCCGGACGCAAAATCCGGTAAATTCCAGCGACAATGCCGAAATCTGCTGTGAAGAAGTGAAAATATTCGCGATGTTCGACCAAAAGCCGAGCCTGCGTCACGAGAATACCAGAAGTGGTTTCGTAACGCCCTGCTGTCCGTCCCCTGAAGTTCACACCACGCGGCCCAGTCTATGACGATTGATCCTGCTCAGGCCATTCTGAATTCCATCGATCAGGCCGCCGCCGCTGGCCTGCTGACAGCGGATTCCCCAGCCAACCTGAAGACCTGGCTGTCGCGTGAATCACTGGCTGCATGGCGACCGCGGATCCTGCAGCTAATTGCTGCGAAACAGTGGTCCGAGCTGGACGCAATGTTCTGGACATCGATTCCCTTCGGCACCGGCGGACGACGCGGCCCAATGGGTGAGATGGGGCCAGCCACGATCAATGAGCGGACAATTGCTGAATCGGCCCACGGCATGGCCGTCTACCTGCGATCCACCAGTGTGACCAGTGGCGGCTCGGTCGTAATTGCTCACGACACCCGCCATAACTCGGCCCGCTTCGCACAAATTGCTGCCTGCACTTTTGCAGCGCATGGTCTGCAGGTCTGGCTGTTCGATGGTCATCGCGCGACGCCGGTACTGTCATTTGCCGTACGCAGACTCGGCTGCAGCATCGGCGTCATGATTTCGGCTTCTCACAACCCGCCGGCCGACAACGGCTTCAAAGCCTACTGGAGCAACGGCGGGCAGGTCATTCCACCACACGACAAAGGGATCATCCGGCAGGTCGAGCAGGCCGGCGATATTCCAGCGGCCGATTATCAGCAGTGCCTGCGAAACGGTTCCATCAGACTGGTTGGTGCCGAGCTGGACCGGGCGTATACAGCGGCGGTTGTGCAGCTGTCAGAATCTTCCAGCCGCGCAATTCCCGCAATTTTTACCCCCCTGCACGGTGTCGGAGAAACCTCTGTTTACGCCGTGGTTCAGGCGGCCGGCTTTACTGCGGTTGACATTTTTGAGCCACACCGGGCTGCTGACGGCAGCTTCCCGAACGTACCGCGACATCTGCCTAATCCAGAGAACCTCGAAGTATTCGACCCGGTCACGGCGTGGGTCAGTCAGACCAATCATCCGGCTCAGCTGATCCTTGCATCGGACCCGGACGCTGACCGACTGGGCGTGATGGTCCGTGACCGAAACAACCGGTTTGTTTCACTCAGCGGAAATCAGGTGGGCGCTCTGATAACCGACTATCTGTTTCGCAGCCGCAAGGCTTCCGGAAGATTTTCGCCCGAGGACTACGTGATCCAAACGCTGGTCACCACTCCGCTGACTCGCGCAGTGGCCGAACATCACGGAGCCCGCTGTTTTTACGAGTTGCTCGTGGGCTTCAAGTACATCGCCCAGACGATAGAAGAGCAGGGGACTCGACATTTTGTGTTTGGCACCGAGGAATCGATCGGTTTCCTTGCCGGAGAGTACTGTCGCGACAAGGACGCATCCGTGTGTGCACTTTACATCCTTGAGCTCGCCGGCGAACTGCACTCAGAAGGTCGCACACTGCTGGATCAGCTTGAGACGCTGCACACTCAGTGCGGTTACTTCTGCGAGGGCCAGACATCCATTTACTGCGAAGGACCAGCCGGCAAGGTGAAAATTGACGGGCTGATGCAGACGCTGCGACAGCAGCCGCCGGCAGCCTTCGGTTCCATTCGTATCGTGCAGGCCGACGATTATCAGGCGGGAACTCGCACTGAAGTGCCTGGTGGTCGCCAGATTTCGATCATTGCCAACCCTCGCGGTGACCTGCTGATCTATCACTCGGATCCGGCAGCCCGCGTCCGCATCCAGATTGCCGGACGTCCGTCGGGCACGGAACCGAAGATCAAATTCTACTTCTTCTGTCAGTCGGATCTGGTTTCTGACCTGCCGTCGGCACGCGCTGCCGGAGACACCGCTCTGCGGGAAGCTCAACAGACATTGAAAGCCTGGGCTGACAGCCAGCTTGCAGCCACATGATCGGACAGATCGATGCGTGAACGATTTCGCTCAATGCTGGCAGGACAGGCGGCATTGCTGCTGGTGCTGCTGCTGCTGACCGCGCTGTTCTCGTTCAGCCTCGATCGTTTTTTTACTGCTGCCACGCTCAGGGCCGTACTGAATCAGATTCCGGCCATCACGGTGGTCAGTATCGGAATGACGTTTGTACTGATCAGCGGTGCAATTGACCTTTCTGTTGGTTCCGTGCTGGCTCTGACGTCTGCGTGCCTCGGACTGCTGATGGCTCGGCATCAGTGGGGGTTGCCGACCGCTGCGGCAGCCTGCCTGATGGTGGGACTGATGAGCGGACTGATCAGCGGCAGCATAAGTACACTGGTCCGCCTGCCCTCGTTCATTGTGACACTGGGAGTCATGCAGGTGACTCGCGGTCTCGCTTTGCTGGCCACCGGATCGCGGCCTCAGTATATCGGAGCACGTGTGGAATGGCTGAGCGCACCGCTGGCTGCAATCGGCGTGTCCCCCGCATTTCTGGTCGCGGCCGCTCTGGTCCTGCTGTCGCATTTCATACTGACACGAACTGTGTTTGGACGCTGGTGCCGGGCACTGGGGGACAACGAGACGGCACTCAGGCTGAGCGGTGTTGACTGCCGACCAGTGCGGCTGCTGGTCTTCCTGCTCAGCGGACTGTGCGCTTCAGCTGCCGGAATCATCGAAACATCCCGACTCAGCACTGGTGACCCGTCGGGGGCTCGCGGGTTTGAACTGCTGGCAATTGCCGCAGCAGTCATTGGAGGCACCAGTCTGTCGGGAGGACGAGGTTCCGTACTCAGTACCTTTCTGGGAGTCCTGATCATTGCAGTCCTGCAGACCGGCCTTGCGCACGCGGGTGCCGGCGAAGGTCTGCGTTACCTGATTACGGGTACCATCACAGTGGCCGCAGTCGCCGCCGACTCACTGCGCGGCCGCACTACAGCACACTGAGTGCCAACTCAGGGGAAACTCCGCGGACCGTTTCCACCTGCCCCATACGGGAGGGCAGTACGAATCGCAGTTCGCGACCCTCAGTCTTTTTGTCCAGCAGCATGCACTGCAGGATTTCTGCGGGCCTTGCCTGCATCTCAGCAGGAACTGCTGTCGGCAGATTCAGGGCTTCCAGCAGGCGGAGTTGTCGGGCGGTGACAGCGGCGGGAATTCGCCCCATTTTTTCCGCAAGACGACTGGCACAGATCATTCCGATCGAGACTGCTTCGCCGTGCAGTAAGGTACCATAGCCCGCCAGTGCCTCAAACGCATGTCCGAAAGTGTGACCGTAATTCAGTACCGCACGCAGGCCGGTCGTTTCGTATTCGTCCTGTCGCACAACATCGGCCTTCAGTTCGCAGCTGCGGGAAATCACAGTGCTGAGCACTTGCGGATCGCGGTCATTCAGTCCCGCAGTGCAGGATTCAAGGTAGTCAAAAAAGGCCGCATCAAGGATGACTCCGTACTTCACCACTTCTGCCAGCCCGGCACGATATTCACGATCAGGAAGTGTCTGCAGCACGGACTGATCGATCAGCACTCCGACTGGCTGATGAAAGGCACCAATCAGGTTTTTTCCACGCGGATGATTGATCCCGGTTTTTCCGCCCACGGAACTGTCCACCATGGACAGCAATGTGGTGGGGACCTGCAGAAATCGAAGTCCGCGAGCATACGTGGCGGCAGCAAATCCGGCCAGATCTCCGATAACACCACCGCCCACCGCGGCAACGACGGTGCGTCGATCGGCCGCCATTTCCACAAGCGCGTCATAAATCCGCTGCAGCTGCGGCCAGGACTTGGAAGATTCACCCGCGGGAATCTGCAGTTGCTGCACTTCGATACCGCCGGAGCAAAAGGACTGGGCCAGGACGGCCGCATGAGTTTCCGAAACGGCGGAGTCCGCTGCGATCAGCATCCGCAGTCGGCCGGTCTCCCGCAGCGCCGGCCAGGCTGAGACGTACTGCAAAGCCTGCTGCAACAGCCCGCTGCCGATTGCGATCCGGTAGCTGCGGGCCCCAAGATCCACGGATACGCTGCGAAAACTGAGCATCTGGCTGGTCATTACAATAATCAGTCAAAAGAAACTGCCGGCTGCATTGAAACACCCGACGACAAGATGTGAGATACGGAAGTTTCAGCTTCCATTTTTCCGATTTCCAAAGCACGACACAGGTCGCATCCCCGATGCTGGCAAAGCGTATCATTCCCTGCCTTGATGTTCACGCCGGACGCGTCGTCAAGGGCGTGAATTTTCTCAATCTGCAGGATGCCGGGGATCCAGTTCAGATTGCTCGTCGATATGAAGAGCAGGGCGCTGACGAACTGGTGTTCCTCGACATCACCGCCAGTCATGAACAGCGTGACATTATCCTGGATGTGGTCGCTCGCACGTCCGAAGTGGTCTTCATGCCACTCACCGTGGGCGGCGGAATTCGTACACTGGACGACATTCGCAGACTGCTGAATGCCGGCTGTGACAAAGTCTCGATCAATTCCATGGCCGTCCGCCAGCCGGAATTTGTACGCGAAGCGGCACTGCGATTCGGCAGCCAGTGCATCGTCGTGAATATCGATCCCAAACGAGTCCTGGTGGACGGGAAGGAACTGTGGGACGTGCACATCAACGGCGGCCGACTGCCCACAGGACTGCAGGCTGTCGCCTGGGCACAGGAAGTAGAACGTCTGGGCGCCGGTGAAATCGTGCTGACCTGCATGGACGCAGACGGCACCAAAGACGGCTACGACCTCCAGATTACTCGCGCTGTAGCCGACGCCGTCTCAATCCCCGTGGTTGCCAGCGGTGGTGCCGGATGCCCCGAACATCTGTACCAGGCCGTGACAGCCGGCGGTGCCAGCGCTGCTCTAGCTGCCAGCATCTTCCATTACGGCACACACTCGATCCCGGAAACCAAACGCTATCTGGCTGACCGCAAAGTCCCAGTGCGACTGTAACTCACTACTTAGCCGGCAGCAGGCACCGACACTACAGGCAAAACCGAGACCGGGTCTTTCCAGCCCGGAACTAGTGTCCCTCGATCATTCACACGGCAGACTGCAGATCGGCCAGATCCGGAATGCCGATATACGGCAAATGTCGAAAATGATCATTGTAGTCCAGCCCATAACCCACGACGAATTCATCAGGGATCTGAAATCCGTAATAGTCGGGCTGAAAGCTGACTTCGGTGCGAGCCGGTTTCCAGAGCAGCACCGCTGTTTTCAGACTGGCCGGGCTGCGAGCCTGCAGGTGCTGCAGCAGTCCTGCCATGGTTTTTCCGGTGTCAAAGATGTCATCCAGAACCAGCACATCACGGCCGGCAGGATCCGCCAGCAACGAATCATGAATTGTCAGTTTTCCGGCGGTGGTACGAGTTCCCCCGTAACTGGAGGCTGAAACAAGGGTGACTTTCAGAGGTGTCGAAATGCAGCGAATCAGGTCTGCCAGCAGCACCAGGCTGCCGGTCAGCACAGCCACCACTGTCAGCGGACGACCTGCGTAGTCAGCAGAAATCTGGTGCCCCAGTTGCCGCACCCGCTCAGAAATCTGCTGTTCCGAAATCAATGTTCTCATGACCTGCCAGGCTGCCCATCTATAGGGTATAGTACTGAAAAAAACCTCACACCATGCAAAATACCCGATTTCATGGATTTCTGCCTCACCCGCACCCAACACCGCTCCCGGATTTACGGAATTCAAAAATCCCCATGACTGAAAACGACTTCCTGCTGTCTCTTGAGCGCCGATTCCCGGCACGCCGGCCAGTGCTGGTTGGTATTGGCGACGATGGCGCTGTCGTTGAAGCTGACAGTTCACGGAAAGTTGTAGTGGTCACAGATATGCTGCTGGACGGCACTCATTTCCGCCTGTCCGAAATCTCTCCGGCACTGGCAGGACGCAAGGCACTAGCAGTGAATCTCAGCGACCTCGCCGCCATGCTGGCAAGACCTACTGCAGCCTTCATCAGTCTGGCGCTGCCACGGGGCAGCGGCGGCGATCAAGGATTCTCAGACCAGCTCTATCAGGGACTGCAGCAACTGGCGGATCAGTATCAATGCGTTATTGCCGGTGGTGACACCAACAGTTGGGACGGTCCTTTCGCGATCAATGTCACACTGACCGGCAGCCCGCTGGGCAAACAAATTCCGCTGCGCAGCGGAGCTGCCCCTGGGGACTCGCTGTTCGTCACAGGCCCGCTGGGGGGCAGCCTGCAGCACCAGCGGCACCTCACATTCAGCCCCAGACTGGATGCCGCTCAATGGCTGGCCGATAATGTCTCTCTGTCAGCACTCATGGACATTTCTGATGGACTGGCCACTGACCTGCCACGAATGATGCTGGCCAGCCACACTGCCGCAATCCTGGAAGCTGCGCAGATCCCCATTCACCCCGACGTTCCGCTGCAGTTGCCGGACGAACAGCGGCTGCAGGCTGCTTTGAACGATGGCGAAGACTTTGAACTGCTGCTGGCAGTCCCAGCCACTGCGGTTGCTCTGCTCCAGTCGGCTCCTCAGGGCCTGCATTTTCATCCAGTCGGCTCGGTGCACACTGGCTCAGGCGTACAACTGAAGCTGCCGCACGGCCAGTTGGTCGACCTGCCAGCCGGCGGCTGGCAGCATCGACTGTGACAGCTGGATTTGCAGGGCAGGGCAGAACCCGGGCCTGCCAGCGCGAGCCACAAAATGCAGCTCAGGCTCTCCAGTCCGAACTCACCCTCCCAAAACATTACAGTTTGGCACTTCGCTTGCACCGCCTTGCGGTACAAGCGAGTTTGACCCACCGCATGGAATTAAGCCTTTGCAGGCTGGTATTCCTCAGCGGCCCAGCTCTGCATCCAAAGCAGTCGCACCGTAAACCACCCGCAACGCCTCACGGATAGCTCCGGAATTCACCGAAACAGACCGCGACTGACGGTCCGTGTAGACGTAATTCCCCGACAGCGACTGAATGTTGCCATCAAAAATCAGGCCCGTCAGCTCGCCGGCACGGTTCACGACCGGACTGCCGGAATTGCCGCCAATAATGTCGGCCGTCGAGACAAAGTTGAACGGAACAGACTTGTTCAATTTTGCTTCAGCCGCCTTCCACGACTTCGGCAGCACATAGTCTGTCTGCCCCGCATGCGCCTCTTCATGCTGATACGCACCTCCCATCGTCGTCCATGCCGGGATCTGCTGACCGTCCTGCTCGTAACCAGTCACCGGACCAAAGGCCAGTCTCAGAGTAAATGTCGCATCCGGATACACCGAAGTACCCAGCACGGCAAAGCGAGCTTCTGCAACACTAGCATAAGCCTGGCGGTCCTGCTCATCCAGTTCTTCTGTGATTTTACGGATGCGTCGAGCTTCCGGATTTATGACGCTAGCGAGCTGGATCATCGGATCATCACTCTTCTCAATCGCCTCCAGTCCACCGGCAGCCAACTGCCTGCGAAACGCCGGATCAGCCAGCTTTGTACCGCGCACCAGTTCAGCCGCTCGTTCCGCAGGACCTTTGCCGGCCAGAATCTGCTGACACAGCGGATCGTCAAAGCCACGCTGTTCCAGCGTCTTTGAAATCGAATCAGACAGCAAGACCTGGTCCAGATCGGCATAAACAGGAGCCTCGGAATACAGTTGCTGCAGCAGCGATTCACGACCGGCTTCCGAAAACTCAGACAGACGCTGCTCAGACGGCAGACGGTCTTCCTCAGCCATCTGCACGAGCTGCAAAGCAATCCCGTACAGGGAAGAATTTACAGAGACGCCCTTCTTCAGCATCTCAGTGCGTTTCTTTGTGATGTCTGAAATGACAGTCCATGCTGCAGCCAGCGGCTTCAGCTTCTCGTCAACATTCACCGCCGCCAAAAGCTGCTGCTCAGCCGCCACCTTGTCTGCCATCACCTGAGGATCCTGCAGACCAGCCAGCATTCCCAAACGAGCCTTACGGGAATTCTGAACTCCGAACAGATCTTCGCGGGCCCGCCGAGCATTTTCACGTCCACGCAGCCCGTACTGCTGCAGCACAATCTCGGCACGACGCAGATTGGTCAGACCTGCCGGCTGGGAGATGTCACGCTGATATTTCAGAGCATCCACTGTCAGGATACGACTGGTGCGACCGGGATGCCCGGAAACAAATGCCACATCATTCTCAGCAGGACCAGCAGCTGACCACTTCAGGAAATGCTCGATCTTCGCGGGCTTGTCATTCTCATACACCCGAAAAATGGTGGCATCCAGACAGAAGCGGGGATATTCGAAATTGTCCGCATCGCCACCGAAGAAGGCGATGGCCGTTTCCGGAGCCCAAACCAGTCGCACGTCCGTATACTTCTTGTACATGTAGAGATGGTAACGCCCGCCGCCGTAAAGTGTGGTTACAGTGCTCTTGAGTCCCGTTTCATCCAGGGCCGACTTTTCAATTCTGGCGATCACTGCTCGACGAGCCGCCACGGCCTGCGCCGGAGTCATCTCGGCTGTGACCGCCCCCTTGACTTCCGCCGTTACATCACGAATCTGCAGCAATTGATTCAGTTCCAGATCCGGAGCCTTTAGTTCCTCGGCCTGAGTCCTGGCCAGGTAACCAGCCTCCATGATGTTCCGCTCCGGCGTCGACAGCTTCGCCAGTGTGTCTGAGCCCACGTGGTGGTTAGTCAGCACCAGACCGGAACTGGAGATAAAGGAGCCCGAACCGCCCACATTAAAACGGACGCTGGACTTCATCAGGTGATCGGCCCACTCCTTCGTCGGCTCAAACCCATAACGCTGTTTCAGCAAGCCCACCGGCAGATCATTGAACAGCCACATGCCCTCATCGGCCAGCACAGCCTGACTAACAAGCAGCAAGCCACAGACCAGCAACTGAAATCTCTTCAGCAGACTCATCATACCGTTCCTCGCAGACAAATCGGACTCGGGACGCACCCTCACAACCAGTCTGTGGAGTCTAACGCGCAGCGGCTGGCCATGACAAACGATGGCTGCTGCGGCGTGGTCAGTGATCGAGGTATTCCCCGAGGACGGGAGCAGAACCAGTTCAGCCGGTCAGTGTGCCCTTGGAACTGGGGATACCAGTCTGACGCGGATCAATCGAACAGGCCATCCGCAATGACCGCGCAAGACACTTGAAAATTGCCTCTGATATGTGGTGGCTGTTGTTGCCATAATGCACCATGCAGTGCAAATTCATCAGCCCGTTGGAAGCCACAGCCGTCCAGAATTCCTGGACAAGCTGAGTATCGAATTCTCCGATCTTCTCAGTCGGAAATTCTGCCTTCCAGACAAATGCCGTCCGACCGCTCAGGTCTACTGCCGTCGTGGCCAGGGTTTCTTCCATAGGCAATGTGAAATGTCCGTACCGATGAAGACCTCGTTTGTCACCCAGTGCCTGCAGCAGACAACGCCCCAGACAAATGCCCACGTCCTCGACCGTATGATGATGATCCACATGCAGATCGCCCACCGCCCGCACAGTCAGATCCATCAGCGAATGACGAGCCAGCAGTGTCAGCATGTGATCGAAGAACCCAACCCCGGTGGAAATATCCGGCTGTCCGCTGCCATCGATGTTCAGGGACAACTGAATCTGAGTTTCTGCGGTATTGCGAGTGATTGAAGCCGAACGGGTCATGATTTTCTGCACTCCGGTCAGTCGGGATGTCTGTCATTGAATGCCGATATTATCCAACGAAGCTGCAGCGAGCAGGTCGGAAACGTCTGTCCAATTCCGCGGAAATCGGCATTCCCCCACCGCATGCATGGAAAAACCGCTGCAGACGCACCATGCTGCGCGGCTGAAGTCACGCACCGATTCCCCTTCCCGACACAGGTGAAGCTCGCAGTATCACCGTACTTCTTCAAAATTCCCAAGGATTCCTGATGATCTCGGCATACGCATGGCTAATGACCGGACTGGCTGCCGTGAATTGCTGGCAGGTGCAGAGACAGCGTCCGCTCCATGCGGGAATGACCTCGGGCTACGCCTGGTACTGGACTCAGATTTCCGCACTCGGCGTGCTGTTCGCCATATTATTTTCGGGAGCAGTGTCGGCGATGAATCCGGCGTGGACATCGGGGCTGCAATATCTGTCGGCCATCCTGATGCTGACACCCGCCGTGTGCATGCTGGGAGCGCGTCGACCGGGAGTGGCCGCGTGGCAGTGGTTTGTTGTGCTGCCGCTGATATTTGTGCTGGCATGGCCGGGGGCGGTGCAGATTGTCAATTCAAATGGCCGCGTCCCAGTCCAGCTTAGCCTGCCGGCTTTGATCGGCTTTTGCCTCGTGGCACTAATGAGTGCTGCTCCGGGACTGGGACGCGGAATGACTGTTGCTTGCCTGCTGCAACTGGCTGCTGCTGCTGCTGCTGTCAGTCCTGTTATTCCCTCGCTGCCGCACTCGACCTTGCTGTCTGCTTCCGCGGCACTGCTGCAGTTGCTGGCCACGACCCGATCTGGCAACTGCCTGCGACAGCATCAGGCACAACTTCAGAAAGCCGCTTCGCTGCACGGAAAAACCACGCATCTCTGGCTGCTGTTCCAGGATCTCTACGGCATGATCTGGGCACAGCGTCTGATCGAACGAGCACGTGATTTCGAACGCAGTGAAAAATGGCAGTGTTCACTCACACTTGACGGCTTCACAACACTCGCGACGCCCGCCGAGACCGAACAGGCGATTGCCCGGGCACTGCCGGCATTTCGCTGGCTGCTGGGTCGTTTTTTTGCGGGCGAGTGGGTTGATGCGCAACTGAACGTTTCCGGCAGGAACGTTTTACCGCGACCATCCGAATCTGCGGCCAGCAGCCTTGCCAGACCTCAAACCGACAGCGATGATTCCACCAGTAAAACGCTCATTCAGTAACCGGCTGAAGACATCCATGGCACGCAAAAAAACGACCGATGACGAGTCTGGCGATCCCACAGAATCCGGCAGCGAACCTGCTCTGGAAACCGCGATGGCCGAACTGGCACAGATTGTCGCCTCACTTGAATCTGGCCAGGAACCACTGGACCAGTCACTGTTGCGATTTGAACGCGGTATGGCGCTGCTCCGAGTGTGCCATCGGCGACTTGACCAGGCTGCTCAGCGGATTGAAATCGTCACCCGTATCGGTGCCAGTGGTACTCCGGAGACAGCCCCGTTTGACGGTCGCGCTACCATGGCAAAGGATTCACAATCGGTCACCCAAAGCCGACGCAAAAACCGCGACAATGACGAAAACGCCGACGGCTCGGACAATCAACTTCCCTTTTGATACCTGACTCATCCGACTTCCTCACGGAGCCAGATCATCCTCAAACTGGCGCAGGGGCTGCGCGGCCCGGTTCTTGTATCCTTGCTCACAGGCTCGCTGGCCTGTGCACAATCCACAAAACCGGCCATCGCTGATACTCCGCTTGCCGTTTCAGTAGAGCGAGCATTCCCGAATCTCGATTTCCGTCGTCCAATTGTGGTGACACATGCCGGGGAGGGATCCAACCGCGTTTTTGTCGTCGAACAGGAAGGTGTAATCCGCGTCTTCCCAAATGATCAGGAACGCGAAGAATCCACAGTGTTCCTCGACATCGAAGAACGCTGTGTTTATGCCGACAACCAGAACGAAGAAGGCCTGCCTTGTTTTGCTTTCCAGCCCAAATCCCAGCAGAACGGGTAAATCTTCGTCTACTACAACTCCAGCGAACAGGATCACCTCTGCAAAGTCTCGCCATTCCGTGTTTCAAAAAACAACCCAGCCGTCGCCGATCCGGCCAGTGAAGAAGAAATCCTGCGAATTCCGCACCCGTTCTGGAACCACAACGGTGGTACCATTGCCTTCGGCCCCGACGGATTCCTGTACATCGCCCTCGGTGACGGCGGCAGTGGCAACGATCCTTTGGGCAACGGACAAAATCTCACCACCCTGCTGGGTTCCATCCTGCGGATTGATGTCGACAGCAAAGATCCCGGCCTGAATTACCCTATTCCCAAAGACAATCCATTCGTCGGACGTGAAGTTCCGGCGGGGCCGCGAGGAAAGATGCTGCCGGCACGGGCGGAAATCTACGCTTGCGGAGTTCGCAATGGCTGGCGAATGTCTTTCAACTCAGGCACCGGCCTGCTGTGGGCGGTGGATGTCGGTCAGAATCTTTGGGAAGAAATTAACATCATCAAAAAGGGCGGCAACTACAGCTGGAATGTCCGGGAAGGCACGCACTGGTTTCGACCGGACGGCAATGACGGATCTCGACCGGACCTCACAGACCCAATCTTCGAATATGCCCACGATATTGGGAAGTCAATCACAGGCGGTACAGTTGATCGCGACACCGCGATGCCCGAACTGATCGGACGCTGCGTGTACACCGACCATGTCACCGGCCGACTGTGGGCACTGGATTACGACATGGCCGCCGAAAAGATCAAAGCCAACTATTCAATCAACGGTAAAAATCTGCCCGTCATGTCGTTCGGGACCGATGAAAAGGGTAAGTCTACTTCACCACTCCATTCGGCAGCCTGTATCGCTTCAAATCGCAAACATAGTCAGTGCAGGCCACGGGCAGACTGTTCTGCCCGTGGCCCGTTTCTTTAGCTGTTGGCAGACAGCAAAGCAACAGCCGGATTCTCCAGCAACTGCACTAGATCCTGCAAAAACCGCGCTGCCGGAGCACCGTCAATGACCTGATGATCAAACGTCAGGCTTAACGACAGCTGCTGGCCCGCAATGATTCGATCATCATCCGCCACGACGGGAACCCGACGAATTACACCCACGCCGAGAATTGCCGTCTCAGGGTAATTAATAACAGGCGTAAAGTGATCGATGCCAAGACCACCCAGACTGGAAATTGTGAACATAGCGGCAGTTTGATCGGCCGCCGAAAGACGTCCCTCGCGAGCCCTCTGAATTGCATCCCGAGAATCTCGAGCCAACTGCAGCACCGTTTTTCCTCGCACGTTTGGAAGCGCCGGCACCACCAGCCCGTCAGCCGTGTCCACCGCGAGGCCCAGACAGATCTGCTGCAGATCCGGCAACACCACGTCAGCCCCCACCCACCGCGCGCCAAGCAGCGGATGCTTCAGCAGACACTCGGCTGTCAGCCTCGCAATCAGATCGTGAAACGCCGGAACGATGTCCGAGCCCGCAGAGCGGAACTGATTGCGCAGCCCGACCAGATTATCTGCATTCAGAGTTCTGGTAATTGTTACCGGAACCGTATTGTCTCGACTTTCTCGCATGCGACGGGCGATTACAGCGCGACGCCCTTTCAGCACCTGACCACTGCTGCCAATAGCCACTGACGGACTGCCTGTGGCAGCCGCTGCCAATGCCAGCACATCCTTTTCACGAATTCGACCGCCACTGCCGGTCCCGCGAATGCCGGACAAATCAACTCCGTGCCTGCTGGCCGCCCGGCGTGCGCGAGGTGTTGAACGGATCGCACCGGTGTCGACTGCGGCAGTTAAAGGTGTCTTGGCCACGGCAGCCAGCCGCACATCCTCGTCCGTCACCCGCCCGCCACGCCCCGTACCCTGCACAAGCTGCAGATCTACTTTGAACTGCCGCGCCAGACGTCGGACTGCCGGACTGCCGGAGGAACATTCACCGTGAGCATCTTCAGTCGCATTTTTTTCCAGTGCGGTCGATTCGGGCTTCTGCTGATTACCGCCGGACGCAGCATCAGAGACAGCAGGTGGCCAGTTCTCACCATCAGCCGTCAGCCAGCCAATGACCGCCCCCACTTTGAGCACAGAGCCGACGGCAGAAGCGTCAGCCAAAATTCGCAGCGTGCCCTCATCGACCGCCTCAATCTCCTGCAGCGCCTTTTCACCCTCCAGTTCAAACAGCACGTCGCCGCGACGCACCACGTCGCCGTCGGCTTTGCGCCAGCCGGCAAAGGTGCCTTCCTCCATCGACCAGCCAAGCCGTGGAACAGTGATCTGGACTGCCATAACTGACACCTGCAACTTCCGCTTTCAAACCGCCGACCAAATCCGCAAAAACAGGGGCCACTGATTATTCCCGCAGCAGTTGCCGAATCGCTGCCACTATCTGGTCCGCAGCCGGTACCACAGCAGCTTCCAAAGATGGGCTGTAGGGAGTGGGTGCAAACACACCACTGACACGACGAATCGGGGCATCCAGACTGTCAAATCCTCCGTCTGCCACGCGAGCAGCCACTTCGGCCCCGAGACCGAATTCAGCAGGAGTTTCCTCAACAATCAGCAGCCGCCCGGTTTTCTCCACCGAGGCTAAAATCAACTCGGTATCCAGTGGTGAAACCGTACGCGGATCGATGATTTCCACAGAAATTCCCTGCTGCTGAAGAACTTCTGCCTGCTGCTGCACAAGGTGCACCATACGAGCCAAAGCCACAACGGTCAGATCGGTGCCCGCACGCACGATTCGCCCGCGGCCAAACTCAATTTCATAATGTTCTGACGGTACCGCACACTTCAGACTGAGCAGTTCACGATGCTCAAGAAACATCACCGGGTCATCGGACCGCAACGCCCGCAGCAACAGACCCTTCGCGTCATAGGCATTCGAAGGCACCGCAACTCGCAGACCAGGCACAGCACCGTACATCGAATAGTAACTGCCGGAATGGTGAGTCGCCGCAGAATGCCCAACACCAATACAGCCACGCAGCAGCACCGGCATTTTTAGACGACCGCACGACATGTACTGCATCTTGGCAATCTGATTGATGATCTCGCCCACAGAATCCAAAATGAAGTCAGCAAACATGAAGTCGATCACCGGTCGCGTACCGGTCATGCCCGCCCCGCAGGCCAGACCAACAAAGCCTCGCTCACAAATCGGCGTATCACAAAGCCGATCCGGACCGTGCAGATCGTAGAGCCCTTTTGTGGTGACAAAGTTGCCGCCACGTTGACCGATGCCTTCACCCATGACAAAGATTGCCGGATTACGAGCCATCTCGGCACTTAATGCCTCCAGCACCGCCTGACTCCATGTGGCTACTCGTGTCCCCGGATCCGATTCTGCCGCAGATCGCCCGGCCGCCGGCAGCCCCGTCGCATAAACGTGCGTCGCGGCGTCCTCCGCACGCGGCGGTAAATCGGCTTCAGCACGAGTTCTCGATTCAGCCACCAGTTGAGCCACTTCCGCATCAATCGATGAGAATTGAGCAGCCAGCTGAGGATGCTCAGCCCGCAGTTTCAGCAGGGGACAGCGAGTCTTCCACTGGTCCACTTCTTCACGAGTTCTGTAGGTGAAGTCTCCCATACCCTCGGAGTGCGCCCGAGTACGATAGGTGCGACATTCCAGCAGCGTCGGTCCCTGTCCGGCGCGAGCTCGCTGCACCGCCTGCTCGGCCACCTGCGAGATTGCCTGGGCGTCGTTGCCATCCAGTTCTGCACCCTCCATCCCGTAGCTGGCAGCTCGCCGACCCACCTGCGGAATGCCGCTGGAATAAGAAAACGGTACCTCAGTGGCGAACTGATTGTTCTCACAGACAAACAGAACCGGCAGCTTCCAGATGCTGGCCATGTTCAGGCCTTCATGGAAAGCACCGTTATTCACCGCACCGTCGCCGAAAAACGCAACAGCCACTGTGCCGTTGCCCAGAATCTTCGAACTGTAGCCACCGCCGCAGGCCTGCAATATGCAGGGCCCGACAATGCCGCTCGTCCCCATCATGCCAATCTCCGGGGCGAACAGATGCATCGAGCCTCCGCGGCCCCGCGAACAACCCGATACCCGGCCAAACAACTCGGCCATCAGCTCGTGCGGCGGCAACCCCTTCGCCAAAGCATGGCCATGGCCGCGATGAGTACTGAAGACACTGTCGGCAGGCCCCAAATGAGCACAGACCGCAGCCGCAATCGCCTCCTGACCTACGTAAGTATGACAGGCCCCATGCACGAGCCCCCGCTGATGACAGCGAGCCAGTTCTTCTTCCGTTTGACGGATGATCTGCATCGTGCGATAGAGCTTCAGGATCGATTCCGGGGACATAACCATTGTTTTCCAGTGAGTTTCATGGGCTCATCAGCAGATATCCTGATCTGCGGCCCCGTCAGACTCAAGCGTAATCCGCCATTCAGCCCAGCGGATTACGGACAAATGATCTCAAGTAACTGCAAACGCTGATCCGGCTGAATCCGAATTGCCTGACAGCAGGCCGGCAACAGGATCGTCCCGCCCAGCCTCAGCTGTTCAGAGCCTGTCGACGTACACACCAGCCCGCTTCCGGAAAGCGTCATCAAAATCCGAAATCGATTGTCAGAAACCAGCGAAAAAGCGTGCAGACTCTCATGGCGTCGCAGCACAAAATACTGACAACGTACCAACTCCTCAAAACTGTGCTCCTGATCACACAACTGCACCGGTACCACAGGATTGACAGGGCCACTCCCGAAATCAGTACACCTCAAAGATTCTTCGATATGCACTTCGCGCGGTTTGCCGCCACCGTCCAGACGCCCCCAGTCATACAGCCGAAACGTCTGGTTGCTTTGCTGCTGAATTTCCGCCAACAGAATCCCGGGCCCCAGAGCATGCACGGTACCAGCGGGGACAAACACGCAATCTCCCGCCTGTACCGAACAGATATGCAGCAACTTTTTGACGAGGTCGCTATCAGACCCGGCCCTGACAGACCGCAGAGCGGCCCGCAGGTCCGCCGAAGTCACTCCCAGCTGCAGACCACAGCAAATCTCCGCACCAGGATCCGCCTGCAAAATCACCCAGCACTCTGTCTTGCCGCGTTCTCCAGCACCAAACATCCGCGCCAGCACATCATCCGGATGTACCTGCAAAGATAACCAGTCACTGGCGTCCAAAAACTTTATCAGCAGCGGAAACTGCGCCAGACCACTGTGACGCCCCAGCAACGACGGACCGGCTGTCGCAATCAGTTCAGACAGCGAAACACCTTGCAGCGGACCCGTTTCAATGCGACTTTCGGAATCCCGCTGATCAGTAATTTCCCAGCTTTCCGCGTAGTCCGCTTCAGCACCAATCGACTTGCCCAGCACAGTGCCCAAACGTCGCCCGCCCCAGCGAATTCGCTTCAACAATGGCGCAAATACAAGCGGCGGAAGCTGGATGAAGTCAGACATGAAACACTCCGAATACTCAAAACTGCAGACTCAAAGCTCGGAAAACACCGCCGCAGTCGACGAAATCCGACTTTTGCAGCGACGCTGGTTTCAGAAAAATCGGCAAACCGCTAATCTGCCGCCGACGAACTTCGCCGGGAAATACCGGCGCAGCACACGAAATTCCAACAGCCATGGAAGAATTTGCGGGAAACGAAGAATGAGCAGGTTTGCAGGAGTAACAGTCGTAAAGGCTGCCAACATTTATTTCGACGGTAATGTCACCAGCCGCACGATCGAATTTCCAGACGGCTCCACCAAAACTCTTGGCGTCATGCTGCAGGGTAACTACAAATTCAACACCGGTCGACCAGAACTGATGGAGATTCAGTCAGGTGAACTGCAATGGCGACCTGCCGGGGCCACAGAGTGGCAGTCAGTCTACGGTGGCCAGTCCTTTAACGTGGAAGGCAATTCGTACTTCGAACTGCAGGTCAGCAAAGTCGCCGACTACATTTGCTCATTCCTGTGAAGCAAACCTGAAGCCAACCGCCATGCGGACAACGGAGGCTGCCGGCAGGCAGCCTTCGTACTTTTTGCGCAATCCTTACTATTCCTGCGGACTGACCGGTGCAGCACTGCCGCAGCGAATATCGACATATTCCCGATTCAAAGCCTGCAAAAACGCCCGGGCCGCCGCCTCGATGATGTCTGTGCTGACACCCTTGCCCTGATAGTGCCGCCCGCCAAACCCAATCGCCAGATGCACTTCCCCCAGAGCATCCTGGCCTTCAGACACACTGCGGACGTCAAACTCTTCAAGCTTTGCCTGCAACCCTGTAATTCGTAGCATCGCTCGAAAAACAGCGTCAATTGGACCGTCTCCTGTGGACGCATCACAAACAGGCGACTGTTCTTCAAACTGCAGTTCGACTGTCGCCGTCGGTATCGTTCCCGTACCCGCTGACGTGTGAAATCGAATCAGCTTCCAGCTGTCAACAGCGTCCTGCAGGCGATTCTCGATCAGGGCTGTAATGTCCGAATCGTAGACCTCTTTCTTTTTGTCTGCCAGTGCGATGAAGTCATCAAACGCCTGCTGCAGCGCCGCATCATCCAGTGTGAAGCCCAGCTGCACGACCCGATCGCGAAATGCATGCCGGCCACTGTGCTTGCCCAGCACCAGATTCTGACCCACATAACCGACGTCCTCGGGACGCATTATCTCGTAGGTGCTGCGTTCCTGAAGCACGCCGTGCTGATGAATTCCGGCTTCGTGGGCGAACGCGTTCTGACCGACAATCGCCTTGTTCCGCTGAACCTTCATGCCGGTGATGGAGGACACGAGGTGACTTGTCGGGTACAGCTTCCGAGTATTGATGCGGGTGTGCACTTTGTAGTAGTCAGCCCTGGTGCGGATCGCCATCACGATCTCCTCCAAAGCGGCATTCCCCGCACGCTCACCAAGCCCGTTGATGGTGCACTCCACCTGCCGGGCACCCGCCTCCACGGCTGCCAGACTGTTGGCGACCGCCAGACCCAGATCATCATGGCAGTGAGCACTGATGATCGCCCTGTCTATGTTGGGCACATGCTGCCTGAGATGGGAAATGACCCGGTGGTAGTGACTGGGTGTCGCATAGCCAACGGTGTCAGGAATGTTGACGGTCGTGGCACCGACCGCGATCGTCTTTTCCACGACTTCACATAGAAAATCAAGTTCTGTACGGACTGCGTCCTCCGGTGAAAACTCTATGTCGTCGCAGAATTCTTTGGCAAGGGCTACCGATGACACAGCACGCTCAATAATTTGCTGTTTGTCCATCTTCAGCTTAAATTCTCTGTGAATTGCGCTGGTCGCAAGGAAAACGTGGATGCGACGATGCTGAGCAGCAGCCAGTGCCTGCTTCGCACGATTGATGTCGTCTTCACGACTGCGCGCCAGGGCACAGATGGTCGTACGGTCACCGCAGGCGGCAGCAATCGCTGAAACCGCCTCAAAATCCCCTGGCGAAGCAATGGGAAATCCAGCTTCAATCACGTCTACGCCCAGTTCAACAAGCGCCCGAGCAACCTCCAGTTTCTCCCGAGTGTTCATGCTGCAACCGGGAGACTGCTCGCCATCGCGAAGCGTTGTGTCGAAAATCACAATCCGGTCACCATTCATCTGGCTGCACTCCGCATTCACTCTTGGTCGATCAAAACAAAAAAACCCTGAGACCGGAAGTCTCAGGGTCAGATTCGCAAAACCATGCAACCCCAAGACCTGTTAGGCAGGCAACAGCAGTGAAGGGGTGAGCAATAGTCCGAACATTGGTTCGCTCAGTTTCAAAACGCAGCAAGTCGGGGCAGGGCTGGCACGAGCCTGCAGAGCCCGCCACCCACGATTAATTAACCAGTCGCGAGCAGCTCGTCAACCAAGCGCTTCGGGAACCTGCGAGTTTTCTCTGTCGCATTCAAGATTGGCCTCCTGAACGGACAGATCGGCAAACTTGTGCAGTATTTCTTCGCGTGCCACCCGGATGCAGGGCGGAGCAGTGATGGAGAGTCGCACACGACCGCCACGCACCTGAGTTACAGTCACGCGAATGTCGCCATCAATCTGTATCGTTTCGCCTACTTTTCTGCTGAGCACCAGCATCAAACACCATCCTTTGGGCAAAAGGCCTGGCCGCGAGTGCCTCCGTCCGCGTCAATCTGCCGCCAAACCCTGCCCATGAAAAACTACCGGTCGAGGCAGACATGTTTCGAGAGAATTCCAGTGGATCTGGCGGTTTTCGGTGGAATTTCACGAATGGCAGAAAAAGCCACCAACCGCCACTGGCAGAGAGGCCTGCCATTCGGGCTGACTGCCAAAACAGCAGGCAAGCAGGCTGCCAGCCCCCGCGTGGAAAATCCTAAACTGTTACACGGCAGGCACTTAAAAACTAAAACACACTGACGGCACATGTTTTGCGGCCAAGGACCGCAACAAACCATCGCCTGCCACTCTGTCCATCAGAGATGCCAGTTAGGTGATTTTACTGTGGGGAAACACGAGTCAGGTTCTGCATTCTCTGGACACGGCAGATTGCTGCGTCAAGGTACATGCAAAGTCGGGCTCAGCAAATAGTCAGCACAAGAACTGAGGAGAAGCCGTGGCTAAACTACTGACGTTTGATGAAGAGGCGCGAAAAAGCCTCCTGTCCGGCGTTTCAAAGCTCTCGAAGGCAGTTGCCAGCACACTCGGCCCGCGCGGCCGCAATGCTGTTCTGGACAAGGGCTGGGGCGCACCGAAGGTGACCAAGGACGGCGTCACGGTAGCAGAAGACATCGACCTCGAAGATCCCTACGAGAACGTCGCTGTGCAGCTCGTGAAGGAAGCCGCTTCTAAAACAAACGACGTCGCGGGCGACGGCACTACGACGGCCACAGTACTTGCAGAAGCCATGTACCGCGGCGGCCTGAAGTACATCGCTGCTGGTGCCGACGCAATGGCTCTCAGCCGCGGCGCCCAGAAGGCTGTCAATGCTGTTGTCGAAGCCCTCAAGCAGATGGCGAAGCCCGTCAAGGCTACCGACAAGGACTCCATCGCCCGTGTAGCCACCATTGCCGGGAATAACAATTCTGACATCGGTGAGATTCTTGCCGACGCACTGCTGAAGGTTGGCAAGGACGGCGTGATCACCGTCGAAGAAGGTCGTCACGTCAGCACAGAAGTGGACCTGGTGGAAGGCATGCAGTTCGACCGCGGATACCTCAGCCCGCACTTCATCACCGATGAAGAGCAGCAGGAAGTGGTTCTGGAGAACTGTCGAATTCTGCTGCACGAGGAAAAGATCAGCACAGCCAAATCACTGGTGCCAGTGCTGGAAGCCATCTCAAAGAACAATGTCCCCCTGCTGATTATTGCAGAGGACGTTGAGGGCGAAGCTCTTGCAACTCTTGTGGTCAACAAGATGCGTGGCATCGTCAAGGTAGCTGCCGTAAAGGCCCCGGGCTACGGCGATCGCCGCAAGGCTATGATGGAAGACATCGCCGTACTCACCTCTGGCCGTGCCTTCTTCAAAGACCTCGGCATTAAGCTCGAAAATGTCCAGCTGAGCGATCTCGGCAAGGCGAAGCGAGTTCGTATCGATGCCAACAACTGCGTCATTGTCGAAGGTGGCGGCAAGAAGGCTGACATCGCGGGCCGTGCGGAGCAGATTCGCCGAGAGATTGACGGCACAGACAGTGATTACGATCGTGAAAAGCTGCAGGAACGTCTGGCGAAACTGGCCGGTGGCGTTGCTCAGATCAGCGTAGGCGCTGCAACAGAAACTGAGATGAAGGAACGTAAGGACCTCATCGATGACGCCCTGTCAGCAACTCGTGCCGCGATTGAAGAAGGTATCGTTCCTGGTGGCGGCGTAGCTCTGCTGCGTTGTGCCGAAGCTCTGGGCTCCCTGAAGCTGAAGGGTGACGAAGAGTACGGCGTGGAACTGGTACGTGGGATCCTTGAAATGCCGCTCCGAACAATAGCGGAAAACGCAGGTCTCGATGGCGCTGTTGTTGCCAACCGAGTGAAGAAGGACAAGAAGGCCAGCTACGGCTATGACGCCCTGAATAACAAGTATGGTGACATGCTTGAATTCGGCGTGATTGACCCAACCAAGGTTGTTCGCACTGCACTGCAAAACGCAACCAGCGTGGCTTCACTGCTGATGACGACGGACTGCATTGTTGTCAATGAACCCAAGAAGGCAGAGAAAGAGGGTCAACACGATCACCACCATGACGGTGGAGGCATGGGGGACATGGGTGGCATGGGAGGTATGGGTGGCATGGGAGGCATGGGCGGTATGGGTGGCATGATGTAAGCCGCGTGTCCTGCCGACCTGATCCTTGTCCGTTACACAATTTCAAACTTTGAACATATGGGCTGTGCCCGGTAAACACTGGAGACTGAAGCTATGAAGATTAATCCTCTTGATGACCGTGTTGTTGTAAAGCCGCATGAAGCCGAAGAGACCACCGCTGGCGGAATCGTGCTGCCAGACGCCGCTCGCGAAAAGCAGCAGCGAGGCACTGTGGTTGCAGTTGGTCCCGGCCGCCTGCTCGACAGCGGCGCCCGCGCTGCTGTTAGCGTCGGGGTGGGCGATGAAGTTCTGTTCGGAAAATACGGCGGAACTGAGATCGAGATTGACGGTCAGGATGTGAAGATCCTGCGTGAGAGCGATATCCTGGCCAAACTGGCCTGAACTCTGCTGCGTCATCGGGCGTTAGCTGTTTATGACTCATTTTCCCGGCGACAGATAATCGCCAGTGGATTGCTGTAAGGAGCCTTTGAGGTGGCAAAACAACTGTTGTTCGATGACCGCGCTCGAATCAAGCTGCAGCGCGGAGTGGATACGCTCGCCGGCGCAGTGGCGGTCACGATGGGCCCGACGGGGCGCAACGTGATTATTGACAAAAGTTTCGGCAATCCTGTGGTAACCAAGGACGGGGTTACCGTGTCGAAGGAAGTGGAACTGGAAGATCCGTACGAGCACATGGGCGCCAAGTTGGTCAATGAAGTGGCCAGCAAGACCAGTGACAAAGCCGGTGACGGTACAACTACTGCCACCGTGCTGACTCGTGCGATCTACAATGAAGGTCTCCGCAGCATTACTCTCGGTGCAAACCCGACTGTAGTGCGTCGTGGGATTGATATTGCAGTCGAGGCTGCCCTCAAGAGTGTGGAGGCGCTTGCTCGTCCGGTGGAATCCAAGGCACAGATCGCTCAGGTTGGTGCTATTTCCGCCAATAACGACAAGGCGATTGGCAACCTGATCGCTGATGCAATGCAGCGTGTCGGACGCGATGGTGTGATCACTGTCGAAGAAGGCAAGGGCAGCACCACCACTCTCGAATTCGCCGAGGGCATGCAGTTTGACAAGGGCTATATTAGCCCGTACTTCGTGACTCAGGCTGACAACATGAAGTGCGTTCTGGAAGACTGCCTGATTCTGCTGTTCGAGAAGAAGATCAGCAGTCTGCGTGAATTTGTGCCGTTGCTTGAAAAAGTGGCTCGTACAGGCAAGCCACTGCTGGTGGTTGCGGAAGACGTGGACAGCGAAGCCTTGACGGCTTTGGTTGTCAACAAGCTCCGCGGTGTGCTGAAGATCTGCGCTGTTAAGGCCCCAGGCTTCGGTGATCGACGCAAGGCGATGCTGGGCGACATGGCGGTTCTGACCGGTGGCACTCTGATTTCTGAAGATCTCGGGATTCGTCTTGAGAATGTGGAAGTTGGTCAGCTAGGTTCTGCCCGTCGCGTGGAAGTCGGCAAAGACGACTGCACGATTATTGAAGGTGCAGGAATATCTGAAGACATCAAGGTGCGGGTCCAGCAGATTCGTGACCACATTGAGAAGACTGACAGCGACTACGACCGCGAGAAGTTTCAGGAGCGTCTTGCCAAGCTGACTGGTGGCGTCGCTGTGATCTCGGTCGGTGCCAGCACCGAAGCTGAGATGAAGCAGACCAAGGCCCGCATGGAAGACGCCCTGCATGCAACTCGCGCTGCGGTCGAAGAGGGCATTCTGCCCGGCGGCGGTGTTGCACTGCTGCGAGCAATCTCCGCAGTCGAGAAACTGGAACTGACCGGTGATGAAGCCATCGGTGTTCGCATCGTAGCTCGTGCCCTTGAAGCTCCTGCTCGGACTATCGCCGAGAACTGTGGCAAGGACGGTGCCGTGATTGCTGATGAGGTTCGTCAGCTTTCCGGCAGCATGGGTTATGACGCAGCCAACGACGATTATGTAGACATGCTCAAGGCCGGCATTCTTGATCCGGCCAAGGTGGTTCGAAATGCCCTGTCAAACGCCGCCTCGATTGCCGGCCTGATGCTGACAACTTCGGTGCTTGTCACTAAGACTGAGGACGCCGAAGGTGGCAAGAAGCCCGCGTCAGAAGGTGTGATCCGCTGAGGGTTCTGCAGGCCGTCATTCTGAATGACGGCCTGGCGTGACCTTCAGAAGTTTCTGAGGCTTCAAAGCCGATGACTGAAGTCAGCGGGACACCGGTCTGGTGTCCCGTTTTTCATAGGCGGTCCTGAAACATGTCAGCTGAGCGCGACTACTACGAAGTTCTCGGGGTGTCTCGCACTGCGACCTCCGAAGAACTAAAGAAAGCCTATAAAAAACTGGCGGCCAAATACCACCCTGACAGAAATCCGGGTGACGAGGAAGCCGTGCAGAATTTCAAGGAGGCTTCCGAAGCCTTTGATGTTCTGAACGATCCGGACAAGCGTGCTGCTTATGACCGTTTCGGCCATGCCGGCGTTAAGGGTGCCGGTCGTAGTGGTGGCGGTGCTGGATTTCAGGATGTCGGTGATATCTTCAATGCGTTTGGTGACCTGTTTGAAGGCTTCGGTTTTCAGTTTGGAAATCGCTCAGGCGGTGGTCGTGCAGGCGGCGGGTCACGTGGCGATTCGCTGCAGGCCAAAGTCCGCATAGACCTCCCGGAAGCTTACGCCGGCTGTCGCAGAGAACTCCGTATCTCGCGGCGCGAAGTCTGTGAGTCCTGTCAGGGTTCCGGCTGCCGTCCCGGGACTGCACCTGCAAAATGCAGCACTTGCATGGGGCGGGGTCAGGTGATGACGACGCAGGGGTTCTTCCGCATGCAGACTGTCTGTCCGACTTGTCGCGGTCGTGGCACGGTGGTGCGAGAGCCCTGTACGTCCTGCAGTGGCGAGGGTCGCATGGTTAAAGAGGTGGTACGTGAGCTCACTGTGCCTGCCGGCGTGGACACTGGAATGCAGTTGTGCCTGCGCGGCGAAGGTGAGGCGGGCCAGAACGGCGGGGCTCGAGGTGACCTCTATGTCGAAATTGAAGTTCGTGAACATCCGCTGTTCAAACGTGATGGGCAGGACCTGAATTATCGCCTGCCGGTAACCTTTGCTCAGGCAGCACTGGGTGCTGAGATCCAGATACCGACGCTTAAGGGTCGCGAGATCCTGAAGATACGGCCCGGAACTCAGCCCGGCGAAACCAGCCGTCTCAAGGGTTACGGCATGCCAGACCCGCGCGGGGGCAATAGCCGACCGGGCGACCTGCTGGTCGAAATTCAGGTTGAAGTGCCGAAGAAGCTCACGGATGAGCAGGAAGAACTGCTGCGGAAATTGGCAGAGCTGGATCACAAGCACGTGATGCCACAGCGAAAGTCATTTTTCGAGCAGGTGCGCGATTTCTTCTCAGGCTCGGGCGAGGAGAGCAGTGAAACATAAAGTTAGTATGCAGAAAGAACAGACAATTCCGCAGTCGGGTTCACTGACGATCAGCGTGCCGACAGGAATCGACCGGATTGCTGAGGAGCAGGAATGATGAGTGACGGCAAAGAGAACGAGATGAATCCCGCACCGGAAGAACTGGATCAGGCGGCGACCGTGTTTGCCGAAGCCGCAAGTGCCGGAGTTGCAGGTCAGGTGGCCGAACTGCAGGCGAAGGTTGATGACCTGCAGGGGCGATTGATGCGCAGCTATGCGGATCTGGAAAACTTCCGCAGGCGAGTTCAGCGTGATCAGGATGATGCCCGCAGGTACGAGTCTCTGCGTCTCGTTCGTGACCTGCTGCCGGGCCTCGACGGCTTGAACCGCGCCATCAGCAGTGGCGAGCAAACCGGGGACAGGCAGGTGCTGCTGGATGGTCTCCGCATGGTGGCTCAGCAGTTTCGAGACATCCTGCGAGTGCATGCTGCTGAGCCAATCGAAGCGGTCGGTCGTCCTTTCGATCCGAATCTCCACGAAGCATTGACCCAGATTCCGTCAGCCGACCATGAACCGATGACGGTCCTGCAAGAAATCGAGATGGGTTACCGCATGCACGATCGCGTGGTGCGTCCGGCCCGAGTGATTGTTTCTTGTGCACCGCCGCAGGCGTGAGCGACATTCAGTGTTTCGGTTGTGTGGACCGAGTTTGGCAGTGGAGTTGTAAAGATGCCGACGTACGAGTATCAGTGTGGAAACTGTCAGCACAAGTGGGAAGAGTTTCAGTCAATCAGCGCTAAGCCAACAAAAAAATGCCCGGCATGTGGCAAGTCAAAGGCAGAGCGTCTGATCAGTGCCGGTGGCGGAATCATTTTTCGCGGGTCAGGTTTCTACCAGACGGACTACCGCAGTGACTCGTACCGCAAGGGTGCCGAAGCAGCGAAAAAATCATCTGACGGGGGCAGCACGGACACTGCGAAATCTGCCGACACTTCTGCCAAAAGCAACAAGTCGGATGGGGGTGGCTGATGCCGACAGCGGACGACCTGTTTTCAGTTTCTGGCCAGGCGGTCTTGGTGACCGGCGGTAGTCGCGGGATCGGGCGGGCGATTGCTGAGGAGTTCAGTCGTCGTGGTGCGCAGGTTGTGATCTGCAGCAAAAGCCAGGACTCCGTCGACGAAGCCGTCTCGCAAATGCGAGTTGCCGGGATGGAGGTCGAGGGTTTGGTTTGTGATGTCGCGGATGAGCAGCAGATTGACAGCACGGTTGCGGCTGCCCTGGAACTGCGTGGTCGCATCGATACGCTGGTGAATGTTGCCGGTGTAAATCGTCGGAAGCGAGCCGAAACGGTGACTGCTGAGGACTACGACTTCATTCTGGACACTAATCTGCGTGGTGCTTTTCTGATGTCGCAGCGGGTCGGGCGGCATATGATTGAGCGCGGTGGTGGCGGCATTCAGATTAACATCGAATCGCTGAACACATGGATGCCGCTGAAAGCAGTACTGCCGTATGCCATGAGCAAGTTTGGCATGCAGGGAATGACTCGCGGACTGGCTCTGGAGTGGGGGCGACACGGTATTCGCGTGAACAGCCTGGCTCCCGGATTTGTGCTGACTGATCTGACTCGTGGGTTGTGGTCAGACGAAGGTATGCAGGCCTGGAATCGCGAAAACGCTCCGCTGGGTCGTCTGGGAATGCCGGCTGATATGGCCGGAACGGCTATCTTCCTTGCTTCGCGAGCCTCGGCGTTTATGACTGGCCAGACGCTTTATGTTGATGGCGGCTTTTCGGCTGGCTGGAACTGGCCCATATCGCTGTCGTGAAGCCTGGCGGAGCACTCGACTCCATGGGTCTTTCAGCGCAGAATGCACCACTGACAGGCTGTTTCTGACGGTGTTGTCGGCTTCCTGAAGGGCAGGCAGCCGAACAGCAGAAACGGTTTCTGCTGTCGGGAGTTGAAAGATGCGAGGGTCGCTGGGATTGGTCTGGCACAGTGTTGTGCTGCTGTCGGCTCTTGTCTGTAGGTCTGCCCATAGCTGGTCGCAGGAAATCCCGGTCATCACCGGGGTCGAGCGACAGCCGCTGATTGCATCGATTCGCAGACTGACAGAGGCTCTCGCATTCGCTGGAGCACCGCTGCAGCCTGAAGTGATCACCGCACTGGATGCGGCAATGGTGCTGCCGGATGATCGTGCTGCGGTGACGGCTGTGCAGAAAATCCTGGATCCGCTGTGCCTCGCACTGATCAATATTAATCCGGAAAGCCGGGTTAAGGTTTCAGAGGGTCCCGGCAGCCGGGAACTGATGCAGCAGGGTTGGCGCGCCTTTTTGGTGAAGGTACACAACGAGGCAGGCATCAATCCACCTTTGCAGCTGGAAAGCCCGAATGCTCTGCCAATGTATCAGCAGGGTCGCGGCGCTCGCGAAGAGCCTCGCACTAAAGAAAGACTGGTGAACCCGGAGGAAGTTCCGGACCGTTTCCTCGACCTGACTGTGCTCAGTCGCGAGCCATTAAAACCAAATCTCTCTGGCCTTTTGGTCGAGTATCGAGTGATTCTGCTGTACAGCAGAGATGCCGGGCAGCGTGAGGCACAGTTAAGTTTCCACATTGGCGCGGGAACTCAGGATCTGGGCTTCCGCAGTGCGCTGCCGGTACTGTTCAATTGCCTGCCGGCAACACGAGTGGTGCTGCGAGTAAAGGACACTGACGGGCGACCCACAACGGCCAGTTTTATCATTCGTGACCAGTTGAACCGAATCTATCCGCTGCCGTCGCGCCGACTGGCTCCGGACTTCTTCTTTCATGATCAGATCTATCGGGCGGACGGTGAAACAGTGTCGTTGCCGCCAGGGCAGTACAGTTTCACGGTGAATCGTGGGCCGGAGTACCTTCCGCAGCGGATCGCCGTCACGGTTCCGGCTGCGGAAACGCACGAGGTTGCTGTAGATCTGAAACGCTGGATTCACATCGCTGAAAGTGGCTGGTTCTCTGGCGACCACCATGTGCACGCAGCCGGTTGTGCTCACTACGACAGCCCGACTGAGGGTGTCGGCCCTGAGGACATGATGCGGCATATTCTCGGAGAAGACCTGAATGTCGGTTGTGTGCTGAGTTGGGGTCCCTGCTGGTACACACAGAAGCAGTTTTTTGACGGTGCTGTTTCGCAGCTTTCAAAAAATGGAACTCTGATGCGGTATGACGTCGAAGTGAGCGGGTTCCCTTCGTCGCACGCCGGGCATTTGTGTCTCCTGAAGCTGAAGGAGGATGATTTCCCCGGAACCACTCGCCTTGATCAGTGGCCCAGTTGGACACTTCCAGTGCTGCAATGGGGACGGGAACAGGGTGGTGTCGTGGGTTACAGCCACAGTGGCTGGGGTCTGGCGCTGCCGGACGAAATGCCGGATGGCAGTCGTCAGTTTCATGGCCAGCCCTGGGGCGGGGCACCGCGTGGCTGGCAGGGCAGGGCAGCGTCCAGACTGCCGGATCCGGCCATGCCGAAGTTCGATGGTATTGGTGCCAACGAGTTTGTTGTGACGACCGTGCATGATGCCTGCGACTTCATCTCGGCAGTTGACACACCCGTAATCTGGGAACTCAATATCTGGTATCACACATTGAACTGCGGCATGACAACTCGCATCAGCGGCGAAACAGACTTCCCCTGCATCTATGGGGACCGAGTCGGTCTTGGACGGGTCTATGTCAGTCTGCCAAAGTCTGGTGAGCTCACGTATGACGAATGGGTTGGGGGTCTGCGGGATGGTCGCAGCTACTGCGGAGACGGTCTCAGCCATATCCTGGACCTGCGAGTGAATGGTGTGGGTGTTGGCGAACGTACAGCCGCCGGAGTAAGCCGCCTCGATCTTGCTGAACCCGAAGAGGTGGAGGTGTCATTCGATGCGGCTGCACTGCTGGAACCTGAGCCCACAGAACTCACCGAATCGATTCGAAACCGGCGTCTGGATGACAAGCCATACTGGCACATTGAGCGATGTCGACTGGGAAACACCCGCAAGGTTCCGGTGGAAGTCATCGTAAACGGCGAAGCAGTGGCTGTTCGTGAATTAACGGCGGATGGACATCTGGAGTCTTTCCGGATCCCCGTAAAAATACAGGGATCTGCGTGGATAGCAGTGCGAATCCTGCCGTCAGTGCATACGAATCCGATCTTCGTGCATACCGCCGGTCGGCCGATCCGTGGCGGGCGTGGCAGTGCCGAATGGTGCCTTCAGGCTGTGGATGTCTGCTGGAATGCAAAGCGGGATCGAATTCGAGAAGGTGAGCGTGCTGCGGCAGAAGCCGCGTACCAGCACGCTCGCAATGTCTATCAGGGAATTCTTCACGAGTACGACAAAGCCCCGCAGGCGCAGTCAGACAATCAGCATTGAGGAACAGCAGGTGTTTTGACTACACTGCGTGGTGATTCGATTGGGGTTTGACGTTTCGACAGGGGCGGAACAAGGATGTCTGTCAGTCCTGAGCATTACGCCGGTTTTTTGGAACGCATGGGTCATCGAGTCCGCACGTCTGCAGGCCTCTGGTGGTTCAACGTCCAGAATCGGGTTTACACCTCGTTTCCATTTCATCGCAGCGTTGATATCGCTGACGTGGACAATGGTCAGGTGCTGGGACACGATGGCCTGGTGCTGCGGTACGGTTGTCCCGAAGATCAGGGCACTGCCAGTTTTCGAGTGATGTGTGCGGATCCGAATTATGACTTTCCGAGCCTTCGCAGTCGCACCAGAACTCAGGTGAGACGTGGTTTGGAAGCATGTGTCGTGCGGCAAGTTGACTTTGCAGATCTTGCCAAAGACTCGATCGAACTGCATGCAGATACGCTGCAGCGTCAGGGGCGCAACATTCCCGATGATCTCGAACAAACATGGAAGCGATATTACGCAGAGGCCGCCAAAACACGAGGTGCTGAGGCGTGGGCGGCTTTTGTGAATAACCGAATGGCCGCTTGCCTTGCAGCCTTTGTGATTGAAGATGTCTCCAACCTTCTGATTGTCAGATCATCACTGCAGTATCTGGAGTCATTTCCGAACAATGCGCTGATTTACCAGTACCTGTATACCAGGCTGCGACAGGGCGACATTCGCGCGGTCAGTTATGGTTACCAGTCCGTACAGGCGGGGCTGGAATCGCTGGATCAGTTTAAAACGGGTATGGGGTTTGAGAAGGTCGCTGCTGGCCAACGCGTGGAGTTTGCGAGTTGGCTGCGTCCACTGGTCAATCGTACTACGATTCCTGTTCTGCAGCGGCTGCTGTCTTCGGGACAGTCTTCTGAGCAGCGGGCAAAATTGCTGGGGCTGCTGCAGTGGTACAGTACTCAGCCCGCACGACACAGCATCGGCAGGCAGAACCGAGTAGCCTGAAGTTCTAAGATCTTGATTTCTGCCGACACGAAAAAACCCCGCTCCGATGTAAGTCGAAACGGGGCAGGGCAGATAAAATTTTCGCTTGCCGTTCAGTTCCGCGACCGGCTGAATTTGGGAGCGAAATCTTCAGCGGCCAGTTGTACTCCAAAGTTGAAACGCGAGAACATGTACTCTTCAATCAGCGTTTCTTCCGTGTATTTTTCTGCACTGGCCTGTTCTTCACTGCCCCAGGTGTGATTCACAGCTCGCAAGGGGATATGGTACCGCGTATCGATCATAATCTTGCTGCTGCTGTAAACCGGGCTGGATTCCTTCGATGCGTACTGGAACTCAAAACAGTAACAGGGCCGATCATCCACAACCACATCTTCAGAACGAACGCATACGACCGGCACCTTGCCTTCCAGTTCTTCCCGGCGATGTGCGATGATTCGTTCGGCCATGGCCAGTATTCCCGCCTGCGTCACGGGGTGCCTCGTCTCACGCATGGCTACATCACCACCAGGATCAATCTTCAGTGCCGGCAGCAGTCCCCTTGGGCCGGCGAATTTCACCCACATCCGATCCGGACTTGCTTCGACATTATAGACCACCTGCTGCCCAACCTGGCCGGTCTTCCATTTCATATAGACGCTGAAAACAGGCAGGTGCCGCACCTTCATGTCGATATCTTCCTGCTCCCGCAGGTCGCCACCAATCCGCTCGCGCTTGTGGAATGTGACAGTGTAATGGTCCTGGTTTCGCAGAAACCGAGCCCCGTCCTCAAGCAACAGCAGTGCAAACTTTAGAGACTCTTCCTGACTCAAAGTCGTCACCCGGCCAAGACTGCCGGCAGCCGGTACATCCAGGCGTCGAGGCACTACAGTTCCGGCATCAGCTGGCAGCGGAACATCTGACACCGCATCACTCACAACCACCGTCCGAACCGGATCTTCGCCGGCTGGAACCGGATCAAAGGCAGAAAAAGCCAGCAGCACGGAAGCACTGACTGCAAGCATTGCAGCCGTGTTCCAGCGACGGTCGGAGCGGTCGTTGGGAGAATTCGCCATCTTGCGGAAACCTCTGGTTCGCGAAGCCACTGCCAGTCCGTCTCTGCAATGGTCAACGATTGTCACCGGTCAGAGCAGCGACCTTCGCCCGGTCGACTATCCCTTTGAAAAACCGGATTCCCTTCCAGCCACTCCACGCAGGAGTTCCAAGGGCATCGTCACGAACGACGGCACTCCTGCCGCAGCGTTTCGGTAAAAACTGCCGTTGGCTGAGAGACCGGCAGAACTGTTTTGGGTATTCGGAAAATCCTGCAGAGTCAGCCCAGCTGTTAGCCTCCCGCCGAACTGCCTAAACAGACGAAAAATGTCCGCCTTCTTTTGATCTGGCAGCGCTCCCAAATCAGCAAGTTTCTGCAAGAATGTTGTGATTGTGAGGATTGCAGTGACCGCAGACGAACTGCGGGAACTCGACAGGATTCGGAACTAATGCCAGAACCACTCAACATTGCTGATCGCCTGCGTACCTCGGCCGGCCTCGTTCCCGACCAGCCAGCTGTCGTCTTTCCTGCCTGTCGAGACCGCCGGGGACGCACCGCATGGACCCAGATCTCCTTCGCAAAACTTGACGCCGAAGTCGATCAGCTCGCACGCGGGCTGATCAGCCTGGGAGTCCGCCCCGGTTACAGGCTGGTGCTGATGGTCAGACCTTCAATCGAGTTCATCTCTTTGGTATTCGCTGTATTTCGCACCGGAGCAGTGTGTGTGCTGATCGACCCTGGGATGGGGCGCAGCAGCCTCCTGAAATGTCTTGATGAAACCGATCCAGACGGATTCATTGCGATTCCACTGGTACATCTGATACGCAGTCTGATGCCGTGGCGGTTTCGCAGGTCGCAGCTGAACGTCAATGTCGGCTCTTCAGTACTGCTGCCCTGGCTGGAATCGCTGGAGGCCCTGCTGCAGCGTGGTCTGGCAGCCAGTGCAATGCCACTTCCCCGAACAATGTCCACTGATCCAGCGGCTGTCATCTTCACAAGCGGCAGCACGGGACCACCCAAGGGGGTTGTCTTCGAACACGGCATGTTCAATGCGCAGGTTGACCTGATTCGCAATTTTTACCGAATCGCTCCGGGGGAAACAGACCTGCCTGGATTTCCGCTGTTTGCTTTATTCAATCTGGCAATGCAGGTGACCACAGTGATTCCCGAAATGGACCCCACTCGCCCTGCGGACGCCGATCCCCTCAAGATTCTCGCTGGCATTAACACTCAGCGGGCCACACAAGCCTATGGTTCGCCCGCCATGTGGAATCGTGTGGGCCGTTACTGCGAGCAGTCTGACATTCGCATCGAACGGCTGAACCGCGTGCTGTCTGCAGGTGCCCCGGTGCCCCTGCACGTGATTCGCCGCATGACTGCTTTGCTGCGCCCGGACGCTGATATCCACACGCCCTATGGAGCAACCGAGTGTCTGCCGGTCGCGTCAATTGGCGGACGCGAGATTCTGGCGGAAACAGCTGCTCAGTCAGCCGCCGGTCGCGGCACCTGCGTCGGCTCAGTATTCCCCGGAGTTGAAGTTCGGATTATTCGCTCCACTTCAGCCATCATTCCCGAGATCTCTGCCGCTGAACAGTTGCCAGCCGGAGAAATTGGAGAAATCATTGTCCGCAGCCCGGCTGCTGCTCGCCAGTACTTTCGGCGACCAGAAGCCACTGCCGCTGCAAAGATCCCGGACGGTTCAACTTTCTGGCACCGCATGGGAGATGTGGGGTTTTTGGACGAACAGCAGCGACTTTGGTTCTGCGGACGGCTCGCACATGTTGTTCACACTCCCCACGGACCAATGTATTCTGTTTGCTGTGAAGCGATTTTCGACCAGCATCCGCAAATCTATCGCTCAGCCTTGACCGGCGAAGGGCCCGCGGGTCACGAGCGACCGCTGATCATCGTGGAACCGGAACCCGGACAGTTTCCGGAATCACCGCAGTCGGCGGAAAAATTGCGTGCTGATCTGCTTGATTTGGCGGCCGGGAATCCGCTAACAGCGGCGATCAAACGTGTACTTTTTCATCGTTCCTTCCCCGTCGATACTCGCCATAATGTCAAAATCAATCGCGACCAACTGCGTTTGTGGGCCGCCGGTCAGCCCTGACGGCCCCCGCACGCTTGCCCTCCTGCGCTGTCGGTGTTGTAATCCCGAATGCTCGGACTGACGGCAGTTCGAAATCAGGGAAGCTCCCTTCAGCGAAACAGTCCTGGAGCGGTTTCAGTGGCCTCCGTGAGTCTGTGATGGCGGAACAGTCTGACAGCAGAAGTAGTGCACAGCCAGCCAGCGACACAACAGGTGCCTCTGACGCAAGTGGCATTCCCGCGCCCAGTCACCCGCAGCCCACACGAAGCAGGCACACTCGCAGACGTCGCCAGCCACCGGCCTGGGCGGTAAGTCTGGCCGCACGACTGCAATCCCTCAGACATTTCCTTCGTCATGGTCTTGCTGCACTGCTGAAAAATCGTCGGCGTGAAGTCCTGACCGTGCTGGTCAGTTTCGCCGCACACCTTGTGGTCGGACTGCTGTTCGCTGTATGGATGATGCCGGATGCCGCCACCGATGGCGTTCTTCGACTGCTGGGAGTCGTGGACAAGGCGGCTGACGACGTGCAGCCCGAAGACATACCGCAAATTGTGCAGCCGGATTCCATGCAGGACCTGCAGGTAGACAGCACAATGAAGCAAATGCTGTCTGAGCTGGATCGTGGCACACAACGGATGAACCTGAATTCTCCGCGCCCCGAAGACCTGACCCTGCCCGTCGATGACCTCCAGGATCTCACCGAAATTCCGGTGATGAAGGGCGAGTTTGGAGGACGTTCAGAGGCCGGTCGTCGTGCGGCCGTCAAAAAATTCGGCGGCAGTGCTGACAGCGAACGCGCCGTCAACTCAGGACTCACCTGGCTGCAAAAAATCCAGAAAAAGGATGGCTCGTGGAGCTTCGAAGAGGTGGGCGGTGCAGGGCAGGGCGGGTCGCTGCAGGCAACTCCAATGGGAGCCACCTCGCTGGCACTGCTCACATTTCTCGGCGGGGGGCACACACACGAGATCAAGGGACAATATCAGGAAACCGTCACTCGCGGACTTAAGTGGCTGCTGAGCAAGGCCGAAACCACATCATCCGGTCTCGATCTTCGCGGTACTGCTCAGGGCAATTCAGGACTTTACGTCCAGGGAATTGCAACAATCTGTCTCTGCGAAGCAGCCGCCCTGGCCCCCAAAGACCGTACCCTAAAACGAGCTGCCACAAGTTCCATTCGTTTCGTCGAAAGATCTCAGGATCGTCTGGGTGGTGGCTGGCGATACACTCCCAACCAGCCCGGGGACACATCCGTAACAGGCTGGCAGATCATGGCACTGCAAAGCGCCAAAGCCAACCGCATCTCTGTCGCTGCCGACACGATGCAGGATGCTCGCTCGTTTCTTCGCTCAGTGTCCGTCGAAAATGGTGCTCGCTACGCGTATCTGCCCCGCGGCGGCCCTGCGGATACCATGACAGCCGTCGGATTGCTCTGCCAGATGTATATGGGCTGGCGCAGAGATCGACCGGAACTGCATGCTGGTGTACAACATCTGGCAAATGTCGGTCCCAGTCGCGAAAACATGTACTACAACTATTACGCAACCCAGGTGCTGCATCACTGGGGTGGCGAACTTTGGGACAAGTGGAATCTCAGGATGCGCGAACAACTGGTCACGACACAGATCAAAGATGGACCAGGGGCGGGTAGCTGGGATGTCACGGATCCGCACGGAAGCGGTGGCGGACGAATCTACCAGACAGCACTCAGTGTGCTGACGCTGGAAGTGTACTACCGCCATCTGCCCATGTACCGCAGGCTGGACGAAGAAACAGAAAAGGATTCCAAAACTGCTAAGGAATGATCCCCTCTGCTGATCACGAAATTCGTCCGAATGTCATAATCGCGATGTCATCATTTTGCGGTCGACCGTTGGCATGGCGGCGGACATCGGTAAGCAGATCATGCCCCAACTTGGCTAAGTTTCCGACACCTTTTGTCACAAACTCCAGCACCTTTTCAGTCGTGTATAACGCTCCGTCCGGAGCCATCGCCTCGTCAACTCCGTCCGTCCGCAGCAAAAATAAATCGCCAGGCTCAATATGACGTTCAACAACGTCATATTCGTAGTCGTCCATAATTCCAATGGGAATGCCGATCTGCCCTGCAGCAAACTCTTCAACAGTCCCGTCACTGCGACGCACAAGCGGCGGATAGTGGCCGGCATTCACCATCGAAATCCGATTTGTCTGAAGATCCACCACGGCCAGCGTGTAGGTCACAAATCGACCAGCCACCATGTTGTGACACATGTGCCGATTGATGCGACCGATGGCCACTGCCACGTCATCCGTAAAGCTCATCGTATTCTGCACAACACTGGCAACTCGAGACATAATCAGCGCACCGGGCACACCCTTGCCAGCCACATCGCCAAATGACACACAGATTTTGTGCTCGCCAATCATGAAGCAGTCGTAGTAGTCACCGCCAACTGCCTGAGCCGCGTCATATGAGGCGAAGAAATACCAGCCCGGTACCTTCGGAAAAACTTCAGGCAGCAGTGCTTTCTGCACTGACCGGGCTATGTTCATTTCTTCATCCTGCTTCTGCTTCTCAAGATGACTTTTCAGCAACCGCACATTCTCGTACGCATTGGCCGCCTGACTGGCCACAGCCATCAGCAATTCAAGGTCTTCATCCGTGAAACGCTTCATCGTGTTCTGCGTGTCAAGATTGATAACCCCAAATGCATTTCCCTGCCGGTCCAGCATCGGCACGCACATCATCGAGTGCAGTTTCAGACTGGAAATTGACTCACTGGCGCTGAACCGAGCATCATTGGCAGCATCCGCAGACAGAATCCCAATCCCTTCATTCAGCACTTTCATCAGAATGGTGCGACTCAGCCGCACAGATTCGTCATCACCTTCCTCTCGCCGTTTCTGAGCTACCGGCACCAGTCGCTCTGATCCACGAAGCCGAACCTGTACAGAGCCTCGATCGGCCTGCGGAAAAATATCGAACAGCACATCCAGGATTCGCGGAACGATCTCGGTAAGTTCGACCTGCCCAGCCAAAGACTGATTAATCTTCAGGATGCCGCGAAGCTTCTCTTCAGGACGAACTTCAAAGACCCCAAACCCACGTACAGACGAGCTGCCCATGATGGTGGCTGAACTGTTCTCATCGAGCTCAAATCCCTCGGACGTCGCTGCCAGAGGCTCAGGCACCGACCCGTCAGCCTCAAAACGCAGACGCACAGGCCCTAGTTTGATCCGATCATTGTGCTGCAGCGGCATTGCGCTGCGTTCCTTCAGTTCCAGCAGTTTGCCATTCACTGCTGTCCTGTTGGCAGCCCCCAGACACTCGATGAAATACTGCCCGCTCTGCTCAAGAATCTGAGCGTGCCGGCGCGATACCTGCGCATTGTCCACCTGGATATCGCTATCGGGACTGCGACCAAGAACGGCTGGAAACTTTGTCAGTTCGAACGAGGTTTCTTCGTTTAGCAGCACGACGATCCTTGGCATCTCACAGTCCTCCAGCGGACAGACCACCGAATATTGACTCTACATTTCCGCGCAGCACCTGTTTTCCAAGATCGACCGCTCGCTCAACACTCCAGCCACGACCACCCACAAAGTCCTCTGCCAGCACCTTCGCCAGAATGCGCCGATACATGGCAAATTTCGGCAATGCAAATTCCAGCTTGTACATGTCGCTGTAGTAGCCGACCTGCTTTGTCGCCGGAACCGCCTGCAGACGTGCCCGCGTATCACGCTCAATGTAGACCGGGATATTCGAATACCACCAGTGGCCGCAGGTAATCACGTTCGGAAAAATCCAGGCAAAACTCACCAGTTCCTGATTGCTGGTCTCAGCCAGCACCGACACCGGAAACACAACCCCCGGAAATGCGTTGAACAGCTCACGGTACTGCACCAGTGACACGCGAGAATCAAACAAATCCTGGCCCTGATAAACACCCTGTTCGTAAACCCGTCGGTTCACGCCAATCATCAGATCAAATGGCAACTGGTGCTGATCACAGAATTCCGCCAGCATCCAAAACACAAACTGACTCAGCCGAGACTGTTCTTCCCCCGTCAGCTCGGCTCCGGAAAAGGCCTTCAACACCAGTCCACTTGCCACCACCGCCGATACAGATGCCGGCGTGAATGACGGCGGCAGCGAGATTGCACAGGCCCGTGCATTACCCGCCACAAAATGCTCAAACAGACGCCCCAATGCATCACGCAGTGATGGAGCATCAGTAACGGAAATTCCAGTGGCCCCCTGCAAACGCTGCTGCACCGTCGGTTTCGCCAGATGGAACACCAGATCGTCCGTCCGCAGACAGGGAACGTAAAACGATGTGTCAAAACCCTGCAGCCGATCATCGAAATCATTGGTCAAATACACCTGATCCAGACCAGACTTTTGCAGCACCTGCTGCTCCCAGTCCGGCGCTGACATGCACTTCAGCGATGCATCATAGAGTGATTCCCAGTTGGCTTCCGTAATACGATCCGCCTCGAACCCAAACAACTGCTGACTCATCTCCAGCAGCCAACTGTACTGAGCTGTATTCTCAAGCCGCTGCAGCCACGGAACCAGCCTGCGAACCTTTTCTCGCGGATCCAGTCCCGGCTCCTCAATCCGCTCCTTCGCAAGGCCAGCTGAATGAGCCAGCTCAGTGTAGTAGTGATAGCCAAGAATGTCGGCCAGAGTCCGCGAAGCGGCCTGATGCGGATTAATGTGAGTATGCGGATCAATCAGCCGCAGCGACTGTAGTGGCTGAAGAATTTCCTGAACCGGACACACGGACATGAATGCAAAATTCCGAATCAAGAACAACAGAAAAAACAGGCATCAGCGACGACACAGCACCAGCGATCGCTGCTTCACGGCATAAAAAGATACCCAAAACTTCGCAAAATGTCAGCCGCGACGATCCGCCACTCTTGCTCAAGCGGCCACAATTCCGCAAATACCCCGCAGATTCAGCCCGGTCACGACTTCTCCCGCCAAAATTTCTTCAGGCCGATACAGCAGACTTTACTTTTGCATATTCCGTAAGTCAGAATTTAACAAGCCCGGCCTCGCAGGTCCGGCACTCAGGTTGTCATCCGCACCAGTACCAGCCTTGTGAAATTCTCGCAAAGGCCAGTCAAACACCGGGTTTGTTCAGGACTGCTCAGCGGTTACCGGCTGAAAGAAGCCATCCAAAAGATGCCTCCGACAGCCCTTCAGTGAATCGTTTATGTACCGCCCTAATGCCTGGTCTCGCTGGGAACTGTCTCAGCATACCCGGCAAAGTTTTTGGCAGAAACTGACCCCCCCGCAGCTTTTCACAGCTTCTTTTGCGGCACTGATCCTGTTTGGTGCCTGCGGCTTATGGCTGCTGCCCGGCATTTCCACTGGCGGGTCGCTTTCCTGGATCGATTCTCTGTTCATGTCGACCAGCGCAGTCTGCGTCACCGGACTGGCAGTCGTTGATCCCAGTACAAAACTCACGTTTTTCGGGCAACTTTGGCTGCTGCTGCTGGTACAGTTCGGCGGACTGGGAATCCTGACTTTCACCAGCCTGATTATCACGGCACTCGGGCGACGAATGTCCATTCGTGAAGAATCGCTCTGCATTTTCACTTCAGAAACTGCCCCGCACCTGACACCACGCCAAATCACCCGCAACATCATTCGATACACAATGGTTATCGAAGCCGCAGGCGCACTCGCTTTGTACCTCCTCTGGTGCACCTCGCTGGGCTGGCGACAAGCCGCATGGCCTGCCGTCTTCCATTCCATCAGCGCCTTCTGCAATGCCGGCTTCTCAACCTTCACTACTAGCCTGATGGACTTTCAGCAGTCCCCTGGAATACTGCTCACTGTCTCAGCCCTGATTATCCTCGGTGGCCTCGGCTTCTTCACTCACGAAGAAATCCTGCAGTCCCTTCGATCCCGCCGCAGACGCCGTGCCTTCCGCATGTCTGTGCAGTCACGCATGATCCTCGTTACCACCGCCCTGCTGCTGGTTCTCGGCTCCGCTCTGCTGACGATGCTCGAATGGGAAAATACTCTGGCAAAACTGCCTGTCTTCGACCGACTGGTCAACGGCCTGTTCATGAGCGTGACAGCACGAACTGCAGGCTTCAACTCCATCGACTACAATCAGGCAACGGACAGCAGTAACTTCGTCACTATGCTGCTGATGATGATCGGCGGTTCACCCGGCTCAACAGCGGGAGGCCTTAAAAGCACCACCGTCGCTCTGATGTTTCTGATGGCAGTCTCAAGACTCCGCGGACGCGAATCAACCACCGTCTGGTACCGAACCGTTCCGGAAGCCACCACGACCCGCGCTGTCAGCCTGTTCACAATCACCATGGCGGTCACAGTTTTCGGTATTCTGCTGCTGACGATTTCTGAACAGCAGATCGCACAGGGCAGCAGTGATCTGCGAGCCTGTATGTTTGAAGCAATCAGTGCATTTAATACGGTTGGGCTCAGCATGGGCATCACCCCCGGCCTGACCGTTGTCGGCAAGGGAATCTCCATCCTGCTCATGTTCTTCGGACGCGTCGGACCACTCACTGTGGCTGCGGCTCTCACGATTCCGCAAAAAGGCGCGAATGAATTTCGCTATGCAAATGAAGATGTTGTTGTGGGGTAAATCATGAAACGCTTTGTTGTGGTAGGACTCGGAAACTTCGGCTCCAGCGTGGCGGAAGCACTGTTCAGCCAGCGGCACGAGGTCATCGCCATCGACACAAATGAAAATGCCGTGGATCGGATTGCACCCTGGTCCACTCGCGCCGCCGTTGGTGATGCTCGCAGCATCCAGGTCATGGAACGACTGGGAGTTCGTGGTGCTGATGCCGCCGTTGTCAGTACCGGGGATGACATCACAGCCAGCATCCTGACTACCATGGTGCTGCACGACCTCGGAGTCCGCGACGTCTACGTCAAAGTCATCTCCCGGGACCATGCTCGAGTCATGGAACGAATTGGCGTTTCTGAAACAATTTTCCCCGAGCGTGAGTCTGCCATCAGTCTCGGCAAGCGCATGTCCGGATCAGGCCTGCTGAATTACGTCTCCATCGGCACTGGTTTCAGTATTCAGGAAATGGGAGTCCCCGCCAGCTGGAACGGGAAAACCCTGCGATCACTCGGACTGCGACAAAACTTCGGCATCACAGTGGTCGCTATCCACGATGTCCTGTCAGATCGCATGTCGTTCGCCTCTGACCCCGACACAGTGCTCAAGGAATCAGACGCCCTCATCGTCGCCGGAAAAGATGATGACCTCGCCAAAGCAGCCGCGATCGAATGACAGACTGATAAACCGCCCCCACGCTGACACTCAGGCCACCCCGCTCCTCCGCTGTGGTCCAGGGAAAAACGCATTCGTCCGACGTACATATTCGGCGTACCCCGGACGTCGCGTCCCAATATCCCGCTCCAGCATCGGCACTCCAGATACACGCAACAGAAAAAACGCCATCGCCAAAGGCGAAAAAACGGACCATAACGGAGCACCGCAGCACACAGCCACCAGCCAGAGGCCCCACCACACACAAAAATCACCAAAATAGTTGGGGTGACGAGTATATCGCCACAGGCCCGTTTGCAGTACCTGACCCCGATTCTCCGGACAAGACCGAAAACGAGCCAGCTGCCAGTCGCCCACAGCCTCAAAAAACAACCCCAGCAGCCACAACATCACTCCCGCGAGCAGCAGTGCCGGATGGCCCTGAGTTCCAGTTTGCGCCAGCCCCGCCACAACAGGAATTCCGACAAACCATAAGATCACAGCCTGCAGCAGGAACACCAAAAACAGGCTCTTCCACCAAAATCCCGGCTGATGCCCGTCACGGATCGCAGCATAACGACGATCCTCATGCGGATCCCCCACGATTCGCAGCCCAAGATGAATCGCCAGACGCACAGCCCAGATACCCACAAGGCACAGCAGCAACGTCTGCTGCTGGCTGAGCTCAGACCAGCCGCGAACCAGTGCCGCAGTCACAGACGTCGCCAAAAAACCGGGCCCCCAGAAAGCGTCAACTATGCAGTAACGCCCCGCCAGCAGACTCAGCAGCCAGATCGTTAAAGCCCAGACAGCCGCCGCGGCAAGTGTCGACATGATCACTTCTGCAGTCACTCCGCCACTCCCGCACCTCGCAGCAGCCACACTACAAGCGACCGGTTGCTGCAGAGATCAGGCGAGGCGTTTCTCTGCGGCGGTTCCGGTCGGAGACGTCTTCACATCATAGCCGCGTTTCTGAATCTGTCCCCTGATCAGATCAGCCGCCGCAAAATCCTTCCGCTTTCTGGCGTCATCGAGATCACTGCAAAGCTGCCGGACTTCAGCCTGCTCATCTGACGCCTGAGTTCCAGCAGGGGCAACATCCAGCGGAGCAACCGCCAGCACCTGATTTACCCGCTCCAGTACACCCAGCGCCACAGCGGGATCCGCTGGCGTCGTGGCAGCCCACGGCAAAATTGCCCCCAGCGCCCCGGCTATATTCAGATCATCCGCCAGCGCAGCAGCAAATTCCTGCAACACCGGATGCGAAAGATCCACCGGCTCGGCACGACCACCACAGGCTGCCTCAAGACGAGACCGAAATTCTGTCAGTCGCCGCACAACGCCTGCAGAATCAATCAGCCCCTTGTGAGTGAAGTTCATGTTGCCACGATAATGCGACTTCAGAAGTTCCAGACGCAGCACCGCAGGATGCACAGAAACCCCGGTTGGCTGACCCTTCTCATCACACACTCCCCCCTGCAGCACGTCTCGAACCGTGTAGAAGTTGCCACGACTCTTGGACATCTTCTGCCCCTCAACCAGCAAAAATCGAGCATGCATCCAGAATCTCGCAAAAGTGCTTTCTCCGGTCGCGCCACAGGTCTGAGCAATCTCGCATTCATGGTGCGGAAAAATCAAATCCTCGCCCCCCGTATGAATATCAATAATGTCTCTCCCCAGGCACTTTCGAGCCATACTGGAACACTCAATATGCCAGCCGGGATAACCCGCTCCCCACGGAGAATCCCACTTCATGATGTGCGATGAGTCGGGTTTCCAGAGCATAAAGTCGGCCGGATGCCGCTTATTCGCCTGATTTTCTTCGCTGACTCGGCCACCCGCTCCGGTCATCAGGCGATCCAGAGTATTCCCGCTCAGTCGACCATATGCAGGAAAACTCTCCACACTGTAATACACCACACCATCCGGCCCCACATAGGCATGCCCCCGCTGAATCAGTTGCCCAATCATCTCAAGCATCGCATCGATATGCTGCGTCGCGTGCGGAACATTCTCCGGATACTCAAATGCCACACGCACACCCAAAGTCCTTGCGTCCTCCAAAAATGCGTCCGCAAAATACTTTGCAATCTGGTAGGGATCATCAGGATTCTGCACCGCACCTTCCGGTACCCGCCCCGACTTCTTGTCCTCCTTCATGCGACGGGCTGCCGCCTGCATCTTGTCCTCACCACCGCCGTCCGCACTGGCATCGTCAGTCATATGACCGACATCCGTAATATTCATCACGTGATGCACGCGATGACCGAAAAACTCAAGCGTGCGACGGATCAGATCCGCAAACAAAAACGAACGGAAGTTGCCGATGTGAGCAAAGTCGTAGACAGTGGGACCGCAGCTGTACATCCTCACGCAGTCGCTGTGGACAGGCTGAAAAACCTCGGAAGTACCAGACAGCGTATTAAAGAATCGAATTTCCATTTACTCGTCTCAAACGGGGAAATTTTGTCGAAAGCGACAGCGTGACCGTGGGAAACATACTCAAAATGCGAAGCCAGCAGCAGCCGTTTTCGGTCCCCTTCCTGAAGTTTTTCAGGGGTTCATAGTGCCGACCGCCACGTTCGCTGCCGGCAGGCAGCTAAACTCTGCAGTTTTTGCCGTCCAACGCCACGACAGCCGGAACCGCCAGCAGGTTCACTCCGTTGCGCCGCGCTGCTCGCCGAATTCCACGATCACGTACGGCTGTTCGCGCAACCCCGAACGTACCCACTGCACGTACAGCACACCACACAGACCTGACTCCCAGGGCAGTTCAGCCGCAGCCTTCAGGCCAACCGCCAGCACCGCCTGTTCAGATTTCGGCACAGCCTCACGATCGTACATTCTCAGTCGACTGTAAAACTCCCTGCCGGACTCTGCATTAGACTGAGGTAGTCGCACAATCAAAAGCCCACCCGGTTCTTTCGACCACCAGTACACAACGTCCGACTCAGTCGCCAGTTCGGCCACATATGGCAGTCGCCCCAGATAATTTAACTGTCCGTGATACCCGCCAAACCAGCCAGCCGGCCGCTCCGAACGCCCCACGAATGCTGCCATCGGTCGCAGATCAAAGCCATCCCACAGTGTATCTGTCAGAGAATTGACAAGAATCACCTGGAACACCACGGCCGATGCTGCGACAGCAGTAACCGCCACCTGCACACTGCTGCGACGCACGAAGAACAAAGGCAGCGCCACAGCCATCAGGACCAAAGATTCTCCAGAACTGATCAGCCCCGGCAACCCGGACCTCGAGAAAACCGACAAAGCATTTAGAGCCAGCGGAACGGCTCCCAGCAGCAGAGTTCCAACAATAACCGGAAGCATGTCGCCACAGTGCGACTGCCGGCCTCCACGATCCGCCAACGCTGCCAGCAGCAGCGCAGCAGCCGGAATCGCCGGAAGAATATAGTACGGCTGCTTACCACTGACAGCACTGAGAATCACAAAAGCGGCCCCCAGCCAGACAAACGCGAAACGCACTCCCCGATCAGACCAGCAGCCCCGCAAACCACGCCAGACAAAACCAGGTAACAGCCACGGCAGCAGACTGGGCGGCAGCACCGCGGCGTAAAACCAAAACGGCTGGCGATGAGCAAAGGAATTCACCAGCCGACCGGCCGTCTGACCAAACAGCAACTCCCGAGAATATGCCTCTCCACCGCTCATGGCCGAAGGAATCACCCATGCCAAAGCCACCAGCGCAGCCAGCAGCACACTGCCTGTCACCCCGGCCAGCCACCATCGCAGGCGACTCACCGACAAACTGAAACGCGCAGCCACCAGAACCGGCAGCACAAAAACCAGCAGTACCGGCCCCTTGGACAGAATCCCCAGTCCAATACAGACACCAACCTGCCAGAATCCCCGGCCGTCGCCCGCTGCTGCCCGTAATGCCCCCAATAACGCGCCCTGAACAAAGACGGTCAGCAATGTGTCAAACATGGTCACTGGGGAAAAATACATCCACAGCAGGCAGGACACGTGGATCATTCCTGCCATGCCAGCCCGAACGACACCCCCCGGCCACAACCGCAACGCCAGACGCCACGTCAGAACTACGCTGACAAGACTGACGATGGGCGCCACACAACGAGCCGCCAGGTCGCCCTCGCCAAAGACCAGCCATGCCACGTTGATCAGCCAAAACAGCAGCGGCGGCTTGTGAGCGTAAGTCTCACCATTCAGGTGCGACACCAGAAAATCACCGCGTTGCAGTGACTCCCAGGCCACTGTGAGATACCGCGTCTCATCAGGAGGCAGCAGCGGACGCGAAAAAATTGTGCCCGCACACAACAGGCTGCCCAAAACCATCGCAGTGATCGGAAGCCTCATGGCATTATCGCCCGCTCAGCCGGCAGAATGCAACTGCGGTGAAACAGCCGGTTCGGCAACTTCGCCCGTGGTCGCCTGAGCTTCCTGGTCAACTGTCCGCGCAGCAGCAGCAGCCAGCCGACGACGCTCTTTCGAGATCAACTGCAAATTCCGCAGATAAATAAATGTCCCCATGCCCTGACCCAGCATGAACACGGGGTCCTGCCTGTGAATTGCATAGACCAGCAGCATGCCATTGCCCAGCAGGCTCAGATACCAGAAGGCTACCGGAATTACACTCCGACCCTCGCGCTCACTGCTAAGCCACTGAACGACGAACCGACCCATGAACACCAACTGGCCGATCGAACCGAAGATGATCCAGGATTTCTCGCTCATTCTCAGCCCCTTCCGGCTGCTCCAGCACCGGCACAGTACTCCGACGAATTAACCACGCGACACCCACCAGGTCAATCAGACCGGTCAGCAGGCGCCGCAGCGTGTCATAATGAGATCGCCCGTGCAGCCTTGGGCGATGATTCACAGCAGCAGAAATCACCCGGCCACCGCCTCGCACCACCAAGGCCGGCAAAAAACGGTGCATGTGATTAAATCGCGGCAACTGCAGAAAAACCGATCGGTAAAACACCTTGATCCCACAACCGGTATCCGGAGTATTGTCTCCCAAAATCCGACTCCGCACCTCATTTGCTATTCTGGAACTCAACACTCGCCACGCAGAATCACGCCGATTCTTACGATGCCCGGCAACCATCCACAATCCACACCCCGCATCCTCCGTCAGCAATCTGAACATCGCCGGCAGGTCCGCAGGATCGTTTTGACCATCCCCGTCCAAAGTCGCAATCACAGTGCCACGGGCAGCGTCCACTCCCGTTGCAATCGCCTGACTCTGACCACAGCTGCTGCGATGCCGAACCACTCGCAACTGCAATATAGTCCGCTGCAGGTCGAACAGGATCTGAGACGTCATGTCCGTGCTGCCGTCATCCACGACAACCACTTCCCAAGGCACGAACCCCGTCAAAGCCACCGCGACTTGCTGCAGCAGCCCCGGCAGATTCTCCGCCTCGTTATGGGCAGCAATCACCACCGAGAGTTTCATTAGACTCATCCCTGAGATCTTCTGATCATCCATAACAAACGCGACAACCGGACCGCCGGCCCCTGCAGACTTCCTCGGAATATCCGCTGGCACAAAAGCAGACCACTAACACTCGCTGGTCCGAAATTCTCGCACAACCGCTACAGATGCACCACTGCAAATCGAAAAAACCAGCACTTTGCACATGTGTTTTTTTAGCAGTCACTCACAGAAACGCACCCAAACAAACATAAAAAACACTGAGCAAACAGGAGCAACCGCCAAGGCAGCACAAAAGCACAAAAACATCGTGCCGCCACAGCGGAAGGGTACACACCCGTTTACACCCAGTAAAACGACCAACCAAGGCCTGCAGCCGATTTCCGAGCCCGTCAGCTCAGACCCCGCAACATTTTCCACACCTCATTACCTTACAATCACTTGCAACAAAACAAACCACCCTTTCTGCCCTCCGCTGCCGCGGGCTACACAAACCTTTTCCAATTTCCGCATCACCAGACGGGTCACAGTCTTTGAGTTTCCTCGCTCCTTACTGTACAACTTAGGAGATCTCATTACTCCGACATCGGTGCAACAGGGGATGTTTTCATGTCTTTGGTGAAATCCAGCGGAAATTCGCGTCTGCGAATGCCGCAGATCAAACTGACCAGATATGAGGTCGCCATCTCTGTCCTGCAGACCTCCGGAATGATCGCCGTTCTGACCTTCGTGGTTATGCTGATGATCTGGCTGTCGAATCTGCTGCCCTCGCCGATTTCCAAAAAAGTCTCGTTGATGGCCGCGGGGGATGGTGGCTGGGAGGACGGCAGTCCGGATGCCACACCGAACGTGGAATCACCTGAAGACGCGGTGCCTGACCCTTCGATGGCCAACGAGGAAACGGACGTCACACAACTTGAAGAGGTGCTTGAGCAGGTTGTTGAGATTGCTGAAAATGCAGCCGTCATCGAGGCTCCCAACGAAAATCGTGATCGCAACACATCCGGTGTTCCAGGCAGCGCTGACGGTACAGGCGGTCGTCCGCTGGGCAGTGGTGGACCTGGGCGTGGCGGTGCCAAGCGTGAACAGGGCTGGATTGTGGAATTCGCCGACAAAGGCGACCTCGACAGCTACGCCGCGCAACTTGATTTCTTCGGCATTGAGCTTGGTTTGCTGCAAAAAGAAGAGGCCCGCCTGACATACCTCAGCAATCTCAGCCGGCCAACCCCAACCAAACGTGAGGTGCGCACGGGTGACGCTGAAAAGCGTCTGTTCCTCAAATGGCAGGATGGCAGCCAGGACCGTATCAAGGCCGACATGGAACTCTTCCAGCGCGCCAGCGTGGACGGCAGCAGCGGAATCATCTTGCACTTTTACCCTTCCGCCACCGAACAGATGCTGGCCCAGCTGGAAGTTTCCTACGGAAATCAGCAGCCGGCTGCGATTCGTCGTACGTATTTTCGAGTTCGCAAGGCTGGCAGTGGTTACGAATTTGTTGTGGATCGTCAGGTTCTGAAATAGTTGCGAAGTGGATTCAGCTATGACAAGTGTTTCTGAAGTGATCAGGTTTATCGGGATCCTTGCTCAGGATGCTGCGGCCGCCCCGGCGGCTGCCGGAGCATCCACGTTCATGAAGATCATCGAAAACTCGATCTGGGTTGGTATCGGGGCCTGTGCGGCGGGCGGGATGTACGCTGGGCTGCTGCTGATGCGTCGTGTCAAGCAAAAGCAGTTCCCAGGCGCAGCATCTGAGCAGGCATTTCTCACAGAGCTCACAGAGTGTATTGAGCGTCGTGACTTTGACGGCGCTCAGCAGATCTGTGACAACCCGGCGGTCTGGAACAAAGCCCTCGCCCAGCTGGCTGCAATCGCCATCGAGGCTCGTGATCTGCCGATGAAGAAAATCCGACAGATGGTGGGTGAACGCTTCGAACGTGACATTCTTGGTAACCTCGACCGCACCAACGCATGGGTCGGTACCAGCATCAAGACGGCCCCGCAGCTCGGGCTGCTGGGAACAGTTCTGGGGATGATCAACGCCTTCGCAAAAATTGCCGGTGCTGCTGCCACGGGTGTGGACCCCAAGGAACTGTCGGCGGACATCAGCTTCGCACTCTGGACAACTGCAGCCGGAATGGCGATTTCAATCCCGCTTATCGTGCTGCAGGGCTCGGCGTCCAACGGAATCAAGAAACTGCAGGAAAATATTGATGAAGGTACGGGCACGTTTCTGGACAGTCTCGCAGACGCCAAAGCCAAAGCGGCCGGCTGAAGGCGGGCGACGCTGGTTTTCCAGTCTTTTTGACTCCCCGGTATCCCGTCAGTGACAGAGCAGAATCATGGCAGCAGAAGAGGATGATGACGCACCGTTCCAGAAGAAGTCGCGGCCACCGGAAGACACCGAAATTGACATTACCCCAATGATCGACGTGACTTTCCAGCTGCTGATCTTCTTCATGGTAACCTCGACGATGCAGGGTAACCCGCCAGCCATCGTGCCCAGATCCATGTCGGGCGGATCCACGGAAATGGCCAAGGTTGCCTTCAAGCTTGTCATTAAGGCACCAGTCGAGAAGAGCACCGATCCGCTGATGGAAATTGACAAGAAACCCATCACGATGGAAGAGTTGCGAGCGCGTCTGAACGAAGAAGCCGGAGCTCGCCCAAACGGTATCGATCTGATGATCATGGGTGACCGCTCGGTGCCCAACCGATTCACCGGAGAAATTGAAACCATGATCTCTGAAATACCCAACGTCGGTTTCCACTATGCAGTTCAGGACCGCCGGGAATAACCCGGCTCGCGCCACTGCGGCGTTTGCAGAGTCAGCAGGCTACAGCCAGTTAAAAACCAGGAATTTCATCGCCATGAGCGATCTGACGGACAAACAACTTGGCGAATTCCACCTGCTGCGACCGCTGGGCAGCGGTGGCATGGCCGAAGTCTACCTTGCCGAGCAGACGTCGCTGCAGCGTTATGTGGCCATAAAAGTCATGAAGCCATCGCTGATGGCACATTCTGGTCAGGACATGCTGACTCGGTTCAAACAGGAAGCCATGATGGCAGCCGGCCTGAACCACCCCAACATCGTGCAGGTTTATACAATCGGGGAAGAGCAGGGCCTGCACTACATTGCTCAGGAATTTGTCGAGGGAAGTGACCTGTCCACACTGGTGCGTGAACGCGGCAAGCTGGATCTGGCATCGGTGCTGCATGTTATGCGTCAGGTCGCCGTCGCCCTGAAGGCTTCCGGCCGTGCCGGTATCGTGCACCGCGACATTAAGCCGGGAAACATCCTCGTCACGAAAAAGGGCGAGGTCAAGGTGGCTGACTTCGGACTCGCGCAACTCGGCGAAAACACCGAAGGCAGAGAGGGCGTGACCATGGGAACGCCCCTTTACATGAGCCCCGAACAGGTCAGCGGACGAGAACTCGACCCCCGCTCAGACATCTATTCCTTCGGAGTCACCTGCTACCAGCTCTTATGCGGGGAACCACCGTTCCGAGGAACATCGGCAGTCCAGATTGCCATGCAGCACCTGACAAATCCGCCGCCACCGCTGCAGGAAAGAAACCCGCAGCTGCCCAAAACAATGTGCCGACTGGTGCATCGAATGATGGCCAAGCGGCGCAACCTGCGATACCAGTCAGCCGAGGAAGTCTCTGAAGATATCAAGACGCTCATCGCCGCTCAGAAGCAGGGCCGATCGCTCGATCTGGTTCGCCTGCCACGCCTTGAAGAACTGGAACGACTGGCAGAACTTGAACGTCAGCGCAGCCTGCGGAATCAGGGACAGTCAGCAACTGATTCCGGTGATGATGGCGGAGATTTGCCATTCGAAGCTCCGGCCGTGGCCACCGCAGCGTCACCCCAGCCCGCCAAACCGAAATTGGAACGTGTGAAACAGGCCGCAGCGCTGCCGGCAGTCGCTGACGACGACGATCCGCCGCCTCGCAGGCCGCGTGCAGAAGACAGCGCAGCGATTGACCTGACACCGGCTGTCGACGTCACGTTTCAGCTGCTGATCTTCTTCATGGTAACAGCCTCCTTCAGCATGCAGAAGGCGTTTGATGTCCCTCCGGCAAAGAATTCGGATGGTGTGTCAACTGCCGTCGTGGTGCCTCAGGAGTCTGAGACAACAGCAGTGAAGGTGCAGGTGGATGCAGACAACACCATGTATGTCGAAGAGACAAAAAAAGCCATCACATTCAGGGAACTGCTGGAACTGCTGAAACAGGAAAAAGGCTCAACTTCGGACGTCACCGATGTGGATCTGGAACTGCATCCGGACTCCACTCACGAAGCCCGCGTTATTGTAATCGATGCAGCAACTCAGGCAGGCTTTACACGAGTCCGGAACAGGATTGTTGAATGGTAGCAGCGGGCCAGCCCGCTGCGAAAGCTCGTGGCAAAACAACGCTCCGGATCAAGACAGCAACTACGGGAATATACTGACGGGATAAGACTGTGGCAGACAAATCTCCTGACAAATCAAATGTCGACCCGGAAGCAGACCGGCAACAGCTCGCTGAAAAGGCTAAGCAGCAACTGAAACGCGGGAGTCTGACTGCGTTCTCCGATCGCCTCACCGGTGGACCGGTCAGAAACGAAGACCAGAAAATCTCTCGCTCACCGGCAGTACTGCTGCTTACGGGCGTAACCGTGGTTTGCTTCCTGCTGGCCGGTATCTTCTGGTTTATCAACCAGAGGAATGTGGAAGAACGCATGCTGAAGGATGCGCAGACGTTCCTCGAGCAGCAGAAGTATCTGGATGCTGAAGCTCGATTCGTGCAATTCATCGCACAGTACCCGAAAACAGAATCCACAGCGGCAGCCCGGATTGGCATGCACAGAACTCGAGTTGAAAAATACATCCTGACTGACACGCCGGATGTGATCAAGGGGATGGCAGAGTTTAAGGAACTTGAGGCTGAGTGTCGGGAACTGCCCGGGTTCAGCGAACTGCAGGACACGCTGCGGCGTTACACCGATCGACTGGCCTATGCCGGAGCTGTGGTAGCGGAACTGACGCAGTCAGAAGAGGCTCTGCTGGTCAGCCGTGAAGCACTTGACCTGCTGCAAAGGTATTCTCCCGATGGTGTTCCGGCATCTCGCCAGCAAAGACTGACAGAACGCCAGCGAATCGCCGAAGGAGCGATTGCACGCAAACTGACGTTCCAGGCAACAACCGAAAAAATCAGCACGTTGCTCGCGGCCGGAGACACAGCCGGTGCCATCAAAACTCGCGAAGAACTGATCCAAAGATTCCCCACGCTGGCCGAAGATAAAGACGTCCGCAAAATGCTGACGGACATTCTGAACCGCGAAAAGGAACTGGTTGTCCGAACTGAACTCGGGAAGGACCCGCTGCCTGCCGATCCGGCTCAGGAACAGCTGCCGGCTCTTACGCTCGCGATTCGCACCCAGGCTGCGTCAGATCTCACATCGCAAAGCCGTTTTCTGGTCACCTTTGGCAGAGATTCCTGCTGGTCGGTAGATGCAGACACCGGTGACCCGCGCTGGCGTCGAGTCATCGGGGCCGGTGCCCCTTTCGCTCCGCTTCCGGTCGAGGGCTCGAGAGATGGTATCCTTGTCTACAGTACCCAGTTCGAGCAGTTGCAAATGCTGGCTGAGGACACCGGAGAAGTGCTTTGGCGTCAGTCGCTCGAATCTCGCCCCTCGGCACCTCCCACCGTCACCGCCGGGATTATCTTCATCACCACAACCAGTAATGAACTCTGGCAGGTCGCTGCTGACACTGGTCGGGCTCTGGCAAAGCTGAAATTCCCGCAGGCCATAACCGGCCCGCCAGCGTTCTCCAGCGACGGACAGTTCATGATTATCCCGGGTGACCAGATCATGGTCTACACCATTGGCCTGAACCCTTTTGGCTGCCTCGCAGCTTCGCAGATACCGCATGGTCCGGGCAGTGTCCGGGTCCCGGTCGCAGCGGCCGGGCGATACTTTCTGATGTGCGATAATCTGACGACCACAAAAGCTCGAATTCAAACCTTGCAGCTCGAAACCTCCGGGCAACTCACACCGGTTGCGGAAAACCCTGTCGAAGGTCAGGTTCAGGATCCGCTCCTGTTGCGCGGATTCGAGCTTTTTGTACCCTCGGCACCTCAGCGAATTTCTGCATTCCGAGTCAGTGACGAACCAGGGCAGCCTCCGCTGTCTGCAGTAGGCGCTAATCAGCTGGAAGAAGGCCTGCAGACTCGCATGTTCCTGATGGCTGGTCCCGGTGGACAGGTCTGGCTGGCAGGACGTGACCTGCGAAAGTTTCGGACTCAGGCCAACAGTGTCGAACTGGACTCCGGAATGACAGCCGAAGGTGTGCATACGCAGCCAATTCGTCTGCTGGAAGACTCAGCCTTCCTCACAACTCGCACCAGCGTTTCCGACAGCACCTTCTTTACTCGTGCTGACCGCGAACAAATGCAGGGGATCTGGCGAACAGCAATCGGTTCGCGAATTGTCGCCACTGCTCCTTCGGCCGGCGGAGAATCGCTGCTGGCTGTCACTGATTACGGCGAGTCATACCGAGTACCGTTTGCAGACCTGCAGCGGCAGAACTTTCTGCTGGAATCAGTCAGTCGTTTCCGCCTGCCGGATAAACTGGTATCTCCGGTTGACGGCCTGGTACTGAACGATGGAAGGCCGGCCGCCTGGGCGGGACTGCCTGAACCATCCATGTGGACATTCACAACGACTGGCCAGCTGGAACAGCGCTGGAATCTCCCCGGACCTCCACAGGTTCCCCCGGTCGCGATCAATGCCGGAGCAGTATTTGCAGTACCAGGCAGACTGCATGTGACGGGACTTCCCGGCGGTCGCACAGCAGAAGACTACCTCTCCACGCAAACTCAGAATCAACAGCAGCCGTGGAAGGCACTTGTGGCTCTGTCAGGAACGCAGGTGCTGGCGGTTACTGCCGCCAACGAATTTGTGCGGGTTGAATACCGCGACACGCCGCGACCACAGCTGGCAGAACTGAGCATCACGAAGTTCCCGCACAATATTGAAGTGCCACCGACAGCGGCCAATGGCTACCTGTTCGCGGCCACAACAGATGGTCGCCTCCTGATGATGCAGGGAGCCAGTCTCGAAATCATCGCTGAAGCTCAGCTGGGAGGAGTTCCCAGCGCTGCTCCCAAAGCTGATGGACAAATTGTCATTGTTGAAGTTGCCGGCCAGGCAGCAAAAGTCTTTCGAACTCAGGGAGGCCTTGCCGCTGCAGGCGAGCTCCAGCTGGGAGGATTCGCACTTGCCGGGAATCCACTGACGGTCGATGACGGTATTCTGGTCGCAAGGACGGACGGTATGCTGAGGAAGCTTGATGCAGCCGGAGTCCCAACCGGGGTCTCGATGTCCGTCGGCCAGGCAGTGCAGTCAGGGCTGACACGCATTGGAAAACAGATCGTGATTACGGGTATCGATGGCAGCATTTACGCAATTGATCCGGCTCTCAGGCGATAAATCGGGCTTGTGTTCATGAAACTCAGATTCCTAACTGTTGCAGCCGTCAAAAGCTCGCTTCGGCACTGGCTTAAGGCCGTTTTGGCAATTGTGCTGATGCTGTGGGGTTCGGCTGTTCGCGCCGACGAGTCCGTGGGACGGACCGAACTGCCGAAGCTGGCTGAAATGCCGCTGCCAACGGCAGATGCTCTGCTGCGCGCTGACCTCGATGACAAGGAATTTGACTGGGTGGTGCTGAAGGCAGGCACTCCGGAAGACCGCCGCGTCGTCGTCGTGAACCCCCTCGATTCACGTCCCGATATTCTCGGAAAACAGGACCAGGAATACAAAAAGCTTGAGGCTTCTAGGCCGCAAAATCAGAAAGAGCGCGAGGCTCGACTGAAGCGGCTGAAGAGCCTGAAAAAACTGATGTTCACACTTCCGGGCGATCTGACCGAATACGCGGTCCCCGTGGAACAGGTTGATCAGATTCTGTACTTCGAAGATCTGATGCTGCTCGTTGTGGATCAGTTGCTTGAAAAAGCAGACTATCGCACCTCATACGAACTCCTGCTGCGTGTAGAGACTGAACTTCCAGGCTGGGAAAAATCAGTACCTCGGTTTGAACGCCTGCTGCTCAGCGAGGCTGCCACCCGTGCTGCTGCTGGAGAAATCTACGCTGCCCTCGCACTCCTTGATCAGGTCTTTCAGCGGAATCCTCAGAGCACCGAACTGCCAGGTCGACTTGGAGAACTGGTCAGGCCCATGATTTCTGATGCCGTCGGAAAGGAAGATTTCCGAAAGGCACGTTACCTGATTGATCGCGTACGCCGGCTGTTTCCTCAGCATGAAGTTGCCGTCGCTGCCCAGACGGAACTGCAGACGCTGAGCCAAAGCCTGCTGGACAAAGCCACTGCCAGCAGTCAGCAAAAACAGCATGCCGAAGCTGCTGCACTGGCACGCCGCGCGGAAGATGTCTGGCCTACACAGGGTAACGGACGAGCATCTTTCACCCAAATGTTCGCTCGACACCAGGTGCTGAGAGTCGGCATCAATGATCCTCAGGGTCCGTTCATTCATCCGGCGCCTCTGGAAACAGACGAACGACTGCAGGAACTTGCCCAGGTAAGTTTGTTTGAGCCGTCTTCCGCAAATGCACTGACCTATTTCCGTTCTGGCTTTTTTGAGGTCTGGAATCCCACAGATCTGGGTCGAGAAGTTGTCTTCACTCTGCGTGACACAAAACCAGCATGGCAGACTCAGCCACTGCTGACAGCCAATCAGGTGGCAGAGTCTATCGCACATCGAATCGACGCAAACAATCCCCTTTACAGTTCCAGGCTGGCCTCATTTGTCTCCGAGATTTCCGTAAGGTCACCCTCCCAGCTGCGACTCCGCTTCTCCAGAGTTCCCCTCAGTATTGAGTCGCTGCTCCGCTTCCCGGCCACTCGCAGCATTCCACCGGGCAGCGATGAAAACACCCAACAGGCCAGTCCCAGCAGCACAACGGTTATTGCAACCAGATTTCAGCAGCGCGAGGCAATCGGAAACACCACGTCATGGCTCAGAGGTACGCCGGAGCCCGACGGACTGGATGCAGGCAAATACCATGTCGCCGAAATTCAGGAGCAGCGTTTTGACGATCGTAACCGCATGATTCAGGCGTTCAATCGCGGAGACCTGGACTACATTCCAAAGCTGCTGCCCTGGGAAGTCGATGCATTCCTGGCCTCTGACTTTCAGGTAAAAAAATATTCTCTGCCAATGACGCACGTGCTGATCTTCAACCCGCGCTCGGAACGCATTACGAATGCACAGACACGACGAGCTTTGTCCTTCGCAATCAACCGTGAAGGCATTCTGCGTTCCACTGTGCTCAGGGATGAATCGATGAAGCATGGCCGGCCAACCAGTGCGGCCTGGAATCTGCGAAGTTACGCCACGGAACCTCGTGAGCCGGCTCCACGATTCAACCTGCGACTTGCCTATGCACTGCGGTTCGCCGCCGAACAGCAGCTCAAAATTGCTGAACTTATGAAACTTACCGACGCCGCAAGAGAAAAGGCGCGAGTCGAGAAAATCAACTTCGATGCGGAACAGTTCCGCAAGAACACAAAGGTTGACTATGTGAAACTGCCGCGACTTCGATTTGTTGTGGAACCCGGTGAAATCCCAAAGGCAGCAGCCGAAAGATTAATGACCTACTGGGGCAAAATCGGCTTTGAAATTGATCTCATTCAGGGTGACAAGCCCGGCCAGTCGCTTGCCGACGCTGACTGGGACTTCTGCTATCGTCAGGTGCGGCTAGAAGAGCCGCTGCTTGAGTTGTGGCCCGTACTTGCTAACGACAACACTTTCGACATGTCCCGACTGGGGTTGTATCCGGACTGGATGCGTCAGGAACTGGTCGGACTCGACTATGCCTCAAGCTTCCTTGATGCCCAGGAAAAACTGTTCACAATTCATCGACATATTGCTGCTCAGGCATTTCTCATCCCACTTTGGGAAGTTGATGAGTATGCAGTCATGCGAAAGAATGTGACCGGCGCACCAAATCAGCTGATGTCGGTCTACCACAATGCAGAGCGCTGGATGATCAAGCCATGAGAACAGCTCTAACGTGCCTGCTGCTTTCCCTGTCGTTTTTCAGCGTACTGCCGCTTGCCCGGTCGGCTCACCAGGAGCCGACGGCCCCTGCTGCGACTGCCGCTCCGCCGCAAGCCACAGCGCCCGCTGCCACAGCGCCCACCACTGCAACTACGGCTGCTGATCGCACACCGTTCCAGCAGCGTCCATATCGGGTAACGGTTGAAGTCGGATTCAGTGGCACCGGTGCGACTGACCCCGCGCTGCGAGACGATCTTGTTCGACAGATCCGCGATGGCTTTGAACGGATGTATGGTGCAATGTGGATCACTCGGATCAAGGAATCCAACTGGTTTGTACCGGGCACCAAAGCGGCCCTCGAACGGCTTGAAGTGCCACAGCTTGAAACACGGTACGTCGAAAGCGAAGCAGAAAAAGTACTGCTGTTTGCTGTTGAATGTGCGCGCGATGGATTTACGGTTAGTTGTCGTGAGCACGACGTCCGCATACAGGAGCTGACTCCTGTGATTTCGCGATCGGTGTTCACTGCAGCCGCTGTTGCAAACACAGCATGTGAACTCGGACGGGACAGCTTTCGCCCAATCCTGATGTACACCGCTAAAACCATCGATAAAACTGAACTGGAGTTTGTCGTACAGGCCGGCCTGATCCTGCCACCGGACCCCAGTGCCGCTCAGTTGCAGGAAGGTGACGTGCTCCGCACATTCCTCAGACAGATGGACCGCAAAAACCCCGGCAAGGTGAAACTGCTGCAGCGACTCGATCTTTGTTATGTACGGATCACGGGATTTAACGAGGTGCTGGGCATTGGTGAAGCGGCAACTGACGAGCAGGCAGTCCGTGTCGAAGGAGTGGAAACGCCGCCTTCCGAGGCGTGGGTGGATACGGGCAGAGCGCGCGGAGTCCTGCTCTCGCATGGCCTTGTGCCGTTTGGAACAAAAGGCCGGAACCTGCAGCAGATCGGAGTCCGTCAGCGGCCCATCGCGGCCTCCAGTCAGGTTCGCCTCGTCCTGCAAAATCGACCAGATCGGCCGCTGATCTGCCTGCGAGTGGATCAGGTTGCAAAGCTGCAACAAACAGATGTCAGCACATCGCCACCAATGCGAATACTGACCGATCGCAGGGGCGAACTGACTCTGCGGACAGACCCCAAAAACCCAACGTTTTGGCTGTATGCCTATAGTGGCAGCACACTGCTGGCTCGCGTTCCCTACGCTCCAGGACTTATTCCCGTGGATACTGTGAAACTGCCGGATGACTCCATTCGCCTCGGTGTCGAAGGAGATCTATACCTATTGCGAGACGAACTTGTGGATATGGTTGCCGAAAAGGCCGTTCATATGAGCCTCGCAAAAAAGGCATCTGCTGCAAAGAACGGAGACGGCTTTGTGGAAGCAGTGACAGCCATGAACAGCCTGCCGGGAAAGGATGCTTTTGGGCTTAAACTTAATGAAATCCGGGCTCCGGCAGTAAACCGTGCTGAACAGGCTAAAAACTCCGCTGCGAAGCGACGTATTGAGTCGCTGATCGGAAAAATGTCGGATTCTCTGACCAAATACTTCGCCCCAGAGAAACGAGTAGCCGAAGCGGACGATCTGCTGAAGCTGCGACGCGAAGCCGGATTGCCGGATGAGGTTCCCGCCGCCGCTCCCGGAACAAAGCGCTAAGCCACACTGCATGCAGGTCATCTACGAAGATAACCACCTCTGCGTGGTCAGTAAGCCGGCGGGGCTGGCGACCATGGGAGCACTCCCGGGGATCTCTACCGCTCTCGAACTTGCCAAAAAAGATATCGCTCGCCGTTACAACAAACCCGGAGCCGTCTACCTTGGCGTGGTCAGTCGTCTGGATTCCGCTGTCAGTGGCGTGCTTGTTTTCGCTCGCACTTCCAAGGCTGCAGCCCGCCTGAGTGTGCAGTTCCGCGACCAAAGGGCAAAGAAAACCTACGTCGCGATTACGTCACGCCCGCCGCAGAAACAGGCGGACCAGCTGGAATGCTGGATGAAACGCAACGACCAGAGACACATCACAGTCCCCGCCGGGCCGCAGGAAGAAGGTGCACAGAAATGCAGTCTCGACTATCAGGTGCTGGGCGAAGGCAGCGGTCAGTGGCTGCTGCAAATCACTCCGCACACCGGCAGAAAACACCAGATTCGCGCTCAACTAAAACACATCGGCACACCGATTCTCGGTGATCACAAATACGACAGTGGCTATAGATTCTCCGACGGAATTGCCCTGCACTCGCTCAGCCTGCAACTGCAGCACCCTGTTCTCCAGGAGCTATTCACATTTTCAAGCGGCCCGCCCGCGTCTTGGCCAGCATGGGCGCAACTGTTGCTGCAACAACACTGCCCTGCAACACCAGTTAGACGCCAACCGCTTCAAGATTGAACTGAGCCGGATTCAGAAACGGACGAAGTTTTTCAAGCGCCTTCAGCTGTAACTGGCGCACACGTTCCTTCGATACACCGAGGTCTGCGGCGATTTCCCGCAGTGTGCGAGCCTCAGAAGCCGCACCCCCGAGTCCAAAACGATGCAGCAAAATCTGATGCTCTCGTGAATCCAGCACTTCCGGAGCCTGCAACAGCAGCTCTTTCACAACAGCCTGCGGATCGGCACAAATAGGCTGTTCCGTGTATTCCTCGGAGACTTCCACCAGTACTTCTGCTGAAGTGACCGGAAAACGCTGTCGCCGACGCTGACGAACCTTCCAGGCACGGAAAAAGTGCCTCTGTATTGAATGAGTCGCGTAGGTGCTGAAACGGAATCGTCTTGAGTAATCAAACCGGTCAATTGCCCCCAGCAGAATCATGCTGCCGTCGCTGCTGAATTCCTCAACGTCGTGCACCGACGCCGAAAATTTTCGAGCAATGGATGCCACCAGACGAAGATTAGACCGCACCAGTTGCCCGCGAATCTGCTCGGATTGCTCCAGCATCCTCCGAATCTGGAAAATCACTTCAGCAGAAGGCAACTCAGGATTCAGTCGACTCCTTAGACAATTGGCCCGATATCGCAGCAGATTCATGGCCCGAAACAGCGTTTGCTCCTGAGCAAATGTCAACAACGGATCACAGGAATTCAGACCTGCACCGGATTCTGCCGCCTCAGACACTGTCCTGGAGACCTCCACCGCCGAATTTTGCAACTCTTCCAGCAGCGTCTCTGCCGCAGTCACCGGTTCAGTCTTGCCGTCAAGATCCTCAAATTCCGAGGCGTAAATAAATCGGATCTCCGTTTTCAGCAATTCCTCAGCCGAAGCTCGTAACGCCAGCAAAACGGCCGGATCGACAGCCACCTTGCTCCTCGCCGGAGTCGACCTTGTCCGGGAACCACCACGTTTTACGGTACAAACGCTCATCTTTTCAGCTCCGTTGAAAGAGGATCGCTGGCAGCTAAATCGGCCACCAGAATCGTTCACATGATAAGGAATCGTTCACTTTCTTCCAACCGTGAACGATTCGTAGAATTAACTTTCGTCACAAAAAAACAAAAATAACCCCATAAAAACGACTTTACGCATTCAAAAAACACGCGAACAGAAAACAATTCGGTCACACGCGGCAAAGAAACGTTCTCACCATCCAGTCGCTCTGGGGCAGGAAATGACCGTTTTACGACAGCCATGATGTTGCAAAATCAGCAGACTCTCCTGACGGGAACAACCCAAATGCAGTCGGTACCGGATGTCCGAATTCACCAAGTGAACAATGAATCGATTCGCAGAGCGGGCCAGTTCATCGTTTACTGGATGACGGCCAGTCGTCGCCTGTCCTTTAATTTTGCCCTCGACCGGGCACTGGAACACTGTCGTGCCCTGCAACGCCCGCTGCTGATCCTCGAACCTCTCCGCTGCGACTATCGCTGGGCCAGCCGACGCCTCCATGCATTCGCGATACAGGGCATGCGAGATAACGCCGCTGAAGCCCGCAGACACGGTCACGCCTATGCAGCCTGGGTTGAAAGATCGCTGGGCGGAGGGACCGGGCTGCTCCAGAAAATCGCTGCGGAATCCTGCGTGATTGTAACTGACGACTACCCCTGCTTCTTCCTGCCACAGATGGTCCGAGCCGTCGGTCGCCATCTGCCGGTGCTGCTGGAAGCTGTGGACTCCAACGGACTGCTGCCCATGCGAGCAACCGATCAAATTTTCCCCACAGCCTACGCCTTCCGTCGTTTTTTGCAAAAACAACTCACACCGCACCTCAGCATCAGTCCAGAGACTGCCCCACTCGCAGATCCAGGTGTGCCCCGCTTGCCGTCGCTGCCCGCGACGTTAAGCCAGACGCCTGGACTCTGCACCGATGAAGAACTTGCCGACCCGGCCGGTTGGCTCGATACAATTCCCATCGATCAGTCAGTCCTCGAAACTTCCTCCTGTGGCGGAACTGCCGCGGCACGCCAGTGCCTGCACACTTTTCTGACTTGCAGACTTAGCCGTTATGGCGAGGAACGAAACGAACCCGATGCAGACGTCGCCAGCGGATTGTCACCCTGGCTGCACTTCGGCCATATTTCTGTACATGAAGTCTTTCAGCAACTGGCGGATCGCGAGAGATGGAATCCGGGACTGCTCGGTGACCCCCGACAGGCTCGCGGCAGCCGCAATGGCTGGTGGGGTATGTCCGAGTCCGCCGAATCTTTCCTCGACGAACTTGTGACGTGGCGCGAACTGGGATTCAATATGTGCTGGCAGGATCGTCGGTACGATCGCTGGGAGTCTTTGCCCGACTGGGCACGAAAGACACTGCACGAGCATGCCGCCGATCGACGCCCTGAAACCTGGACCCATGAACAACTTGAGGCCGCTGGCACCGGCGACCGAATCTGGAATGCAGCACAGCGGCAACTGCTCCGTGAAGGCCGCATGCAGAACTACCTCCGCATGCTGTGGGGCAAGAAAGTTCTCCAGTGGTCACCCCAGCCGCAGCAGGCACTGAAATCACTCATCGAACTCAACAATAAATACGCACTCGACGGGCGCGACCCCAACTCCTACTCAGGCATCTTCTGGGTCTTCGGGCGTTACGACCGTGCCTGGGGCCCCGAACGAAAAATCTTTGGAAAAATCCGTTACATGACGTCTGACAATACAGCAAAAAAACTGGATCTGAAACGCTACCTGCAGACTTGGGGACGCTGACTGCAACTGCTGCTGCCCGGCCGACTGCGGCAAAAACTGCCGCAGACACAACCCGCAGGAACTCCAATTCCGATTTCCCGCCCGATCTTAAGTGGAGCTTAAGAAATACGACCGCAGGATTCGAATCTGCGGTCCGCTCGCAGTGAATCTGACGATAACTCAGATACGGCTGTCTGCGGACAGCAGCAATTCCCCGGTTGATCTCGAATGTGAGCCCACTGTGCGAGACTTCAGCGCTCTCTTGCCACCAAACACCGTGGCCTGCCTGAAACTGGCCAACGATGGCCGACGTTTCCCCTTTCGACCACTCACCGCTGGACACTGCCTCATCGGCAGTGGGGCAGCCTGCGACCTCAGACTCGGAGAAACCGGAGTTCCCTCGCTGCACTCATCAATCGAGCTCAACGGCCACTCAGCTCGCATCACCCTGCTCGCATCAGCCCCAGCGCTCTGCATCAACGGCCAGACTGTCAGCCACGCCGACCTGCGCGACGGTGATCTTCTCGAAATCGGAGATTTCAGGGCCGTCTTTCACTTCTGCACACCCACTTTCGACTCCGCCTCCGGCACCGCCACACGCCCGGAGGAATCAATCGTGCAACAGCAGCTGCTCGAACTGGCTGCCTCTGCAAGGTCCGCAGCCAGCGAATCCGATGCCACCGGTGCCGGCTCACAGCTCTTCATCGAAGACCGCTCCGACGATGACCAAGCTGATGCGGAAGATCTGATTCTTAGAATCGAATTGCTGGATCGACGCATGGAAGATTCGGCTCGGGCCCTGAAAGAACTGGTCAGACAGCAGAGGATCGTCGCCGATGTGCTGCAGAGGATGGCGGTGCACCTGGAACAACTCGCCACCGGCAGCCACATTGGCATGCCGTCTCGCCGCGCCAGCGCCTGACAACCAGGCCTCGTTACAACTCGCACGGTGCACAAACGAGCACTGCACGAAATCTGAACAGACCCATCGGTCCGGAATTCCGGTCTGTGGTGCTCGAGTAAACCACAGTCGGCTCCGTGTCCGGGTCGATTGACAGTCCGTTGTTCTGATGCAATATATGACACCGCCCGGGGCAATTCTGTCAGTATTCCGTTGATTCCTCGACAGATCTGACGAAGAGTTCTGTGGTCTGCTGTGCTTGCGGCGGACTGGCTGTCTTGTGGTAAGCTTTAACTTCCAGTGATATTGACGTTTCGGGATGAAAGAGAGAGGGCGATGAAGAACGTTTTGAAGTTTGTGGCGGTCGCCGCTGTGGCTGCCGGCCTGTTTGTGACCAACGGCTCCCAGGCTGTGGCTCGGCCTAAGTACAAGGACGTAATGAGCGCAACCTACGCTGAACTGGCCAAAAAACATGGCACCGATGGCAAGCTATCCTGTGCGGTCTGCCATCCGGACAAGGACAAGAAAATTCGCAACAACTACGGCGCAGAATTTGGTAAGGCACTGACAAAGAAGAACGAATCTGACGAAGCGAAAATCAAGGAAGCGCTGACCAAGGCAGAAGCCGGCAAAAGCGCCACCGAAGGCAAGACCTTCGGGGACCTGATTAAGGCTACTGATCTGCCGGGTACCGCCGAAGCTGCCAAGTGATTGGTTGCTGCTTTCCGGTGTAAATCGAGGGGGCTGATTGCATCAGCCCCCTTTCTCATTCAGGAATTGCAAAAAAACAGGAATTTGCACGACTTTTCTGGATTGAACGCCGATACCGGCCCTGATATTCTGGGTCGTTCGGGTGCAGCAGCAACGATCATTTGCATCTGCAGCCTGCAAGTGTCCTGATATGTGGCCTGCAAGCTGCCCTGTATGTGACCTTTTGAGACTCTTTTTTTGCGTCAGCGATCAGGTTCCGATTGCCAGTCAATCCCAACCGCTCGCGGGAAATCTTGAACAATCATGAGCACTTTGAAAAAGAACAAGCGGATCAAGCGGGCTTCGCTGGCAGAGCTTTACGGCGATCTCAAGCCCGGTCGTGGCAACAAGAAGACTGAACGTGGCAAAGCCAAGTATCTCGGCGGTAACGGTCGCAAGACGACTGGTATCTCCAAGCGAGTCTACCGCAAAAATCTGAAACGCATTCAGGTTGTTGAAAACGGTGCGGTTGTATCTCGTCGCGTTCCGGTCAGCTTGATCCGCTCCGGTGCCATCACTAAGCCTCTGCAGCAGGACCCGTTTGCCATGCCCGAGCACAATTGAGCTGCCGGCCTCCGTCTGTAACAGAATTTGTCTACCGGTTTCCAGATATCTGGAATTCCGTCGTACAAAACCCGTGACCTAAGATCACGGGTTTTTTTTATTGCCCCGCCTGCACTTCCGGCAGTGGTTTCCAGCCCTCGAAAAGTTTCAGCGATTCGGTAAATCGCAGCATGTGCGGGGCACGGTCTGGTTGATCTGACGTTCATGGAACCTAGGATGCTGCAGTAGTCGCAGTGCTGTTCGGGTTCTTCCGCCACCAGCACTGCCGGTTCCTGTCCTGCCGGCCTTTCTCCCGGAATGCCGGCTTCACTTTCTTAGACACAACGGACCATGCCGACCGCCGAGCAACTGCAACTTCTGGTTTCGAACGTTGTTGAACCCCTGACCCAGCGCTCACTCGGTGAACTGAGGATGGTGCGTGACGCCTTTGTCAACGGAAACGATGCTCGTATTCGCATCGAACTGCCGACCCCGGCATGGCCACATCCAAAAGCCCTCGAAGAACTCGTGCGACAGCGTATACGCTTCGCCGCACCAGACCTGCAGGTTAGAATCGAAGTCCACTCGACTGTGCGTGGTAAAGATACAGGCGGACGCATTGGTCTCAACGTTCACAACGTGATCGCAGTGGGCAGTGGTAAAGGCGGCGTTGGTAAAAGCACTGTCGCCGCTTCACTCGCCTGCGGGCTGCATTCGTTCGGCTGCCGCGTCGGTCTTATGGATGCGGATGTCTACGGCCCAAGTATTCCGCACATGATGCACGCTGGTGGCCGCCCGGCTGCAAATGAAGTGACCGACAGCGAGGGCAATCGCATGATGCGAATAGAGCCCGTTGACGCTGGCGGTGTCAAGCTCATGTCCATGGGATTCTTCATCGAACAGGGCCAGTCGGTCGTGTGGCGCGGGCCGATGCTGCACAAAGCACTGACGCAGTTTCTGAAAGACACCGATTGGGGCGAATTGGATTATCTGATCATCGACCTGCCGCCTGGAACCGGCGATGTGGCATTAACACTGGCTCAGCAGGTCGGACTTGCCGGTGCCGTTGTCGTCTGCACGCCACAGCAGGTCGCACTGCTGGACGCCATCAAGGCCGTTGACATGTACCAAAAGGTCAGTGTTCCGATTCTTGGCTTCATCGAGAATATGACCGGGGATATCTTCGGGCGGGGTGGTGTGCAGAAGGCGGCGGCAGAAATGAAAATCCCGTTCCTTGGGGAAATTCCGATGAAAGCCTGTATCCGTGAATACGCAGATCGCGGACAACTGATGCAGATGCTTCAGGAAGAAAACCCGGCTCGAGAAGACCTGCGCACGGTCTGTCAAAACGTGGCCGTTCAGATCTTCAAAGAATTGATTCGCTCGCCCGCCGGACCAGTCCTTGAAATTCTCTGACTGTCAACGCAGACCGGAAAGTCAGCAAACGGGAACACAAGATGGGACTGTCGCTTGAGGAGATCTTTGAAGAATTCTCCGACCTGGACCGCGAGGACCAGTCGAAGTACCTGCTGGAGCTGGGTGATGATTTACCCGTGTTCCCGGCCGCCCTGCGCACCGATGCCAACCGCGTTTATGGATGCCAGAGCCAGGTCTGGCTTTCGGCAGACGTCTCAGGCAGCGGCGACGGTGCGATCATTCGGATTGTGGCGGACAGTGATTCCAATATTGTCCGAGGATTGATTGCTATTCTGCAGTCGGCCTACGACGGTATGACTGCCGCCGCGATTCTTCGTTTTGACATTCAGGCCGTCTTTCGGCAACTCAACCTCCAGCAGCACATCTCACCGCAACGCCGTAACGGACTCCGCGGCATGGTGGAACGTATCCAGTGGCTGGCACAACGATACGCAGTGACGGCAAACATGCCAAACACTGCCGTCGACAACGAACACATCCCTGCGCTGCCTCTCTGTCCGGCTCCAAAATTCGACCCACTGCAAATTCGCCATCAGTTTCCTGTACTCAACAGACCCCTGGGTGACGGACGGTTTCCTGTTTTTCTGGACAGCGGAGCATCTACTCAAAAGCCGGCGTGTGTCATTGAGAAGGAACGCGAAGTTCAGGAGCAGTATTACGCTAATGCTCACCGTGGGACGTACCAGTTTGGGGTACGCATCGACGAAGAGTACGAAGCCGCGCGAGAAATCACCGCAAAGTTCATCGGAGCTCGTTCCGCAGATGAGATCGTCTTCACATCCGGAACCACGGCAGGATTGAATCTGATTGCTTCCGGCTGGGCTGTCCCCCGTCTGCAGCCCGGGGATGAAATACTGACCACCGTGATGGAACATCACGCAAACTTTGTCCCCTGGCAGCAGGTTGCTCTGCGCACAGGAGCAAAGCTGAAACTTATACCGCTGACCGCTGACGGAAGACTGGACTCCTCAGCCTTTGATTCCGTGTTCACCGAACGCACACGAATCGTGGCTGTCACCGCATTGTCAAACATGCTCGGAACAATCAACCCAATCAGGGAAATAGCGCGTCGCTGCCGCCAGGTCAATGCCTGCCTCGTCGTTGATGGCGCCCAAAGTGTGCCGCATCTCCCCACAAATGTCTCCGCCGATGACATCGACTTTCTGGTCTTCAGCGGGCATAAAGTGTATGGCCCCACGGGTATTGGTGTGCTTTACGGACGTCCCTCAAGACTTGAAGAAATGGAGCCGGTGACATTCGGTGGTCACATGATTTCTGAAGTGACGATCGAACGATCTGCATGGTCACGACCTCCCGCAAAATTTGAGGCCGGCACCATGCCTATTGTGCAGGTCATCGGACTTGGAGCTGCCATCCGCTGGCTGCAGCAACTAGATCCGGCTGCCGTGCACCAGCATGAAGAACAACTGACTCGACAACTGTTTGAAGGTCTCAGGGAAATCCCGGACCTGCAGATCTTCGGACCGGCACCCGAACACCGGGGCGCAATCGTCAGCTTTCGCATCAACGGCATTCACCCAGAAGATCTGGCCGCCATCCTCGATACGCACGGTGTCTTTACTCGGCATGGCCATCACTGCACCATGCCGCTGCACAGCTACCTGAACATTTCAGGATCCACGCGGGTAAGTTTCGGCGTTTACAACACAACCGCCGACGTGCAGGCATTTTTGCGGGCCCTGCAGAAAGCACGCCAGCAACTGCTTTGAAACAAAGTCGCCACTCCCAGTTAAACCTCTGCAACTTCGAAACCACTGCGATAGGACTTTGTCAGCAGCTTGTCGGCAACGGGCGAATCTGTTCTCAATTTTTCAGCCTGCCACTGAATCTTGTGCCCCGGCAGCCGGGCTGCAATGTTACCCAGCTGCACAGTCTCGGTCAGCGGACCGGCATAGTCAAAACCATCGGTGGTCTTCTGACCCGCCAAAATTGCATCCACCCAGCTGTGCCAGTGATTTGCCCCTGCAACATCCGGCAGTTTGTAGTTCGCAAATTTATCCACGGGGTAAAGCTGCGGCATACCCACATGCGGCAGCACCATGGTCCCACCTTCACCAATAAACAGCGATCCAGCATTTGGCAACTGCCGATCTGCGGGCATCCCCGCCATTTCCACGGGTGGCTTCAGCCCACCATCTCGCCAGATTACTCGAATTCCACCTGTTGTGTATTTCGTTCCGGAAAATTCCCAGGTCACAGTCTCTGGACCGGGCCACACTTCAGTCGTCGTTCCCGAGTTTTCAGCCTGAATACTGATGGGGTGGCGGATACCAAGTGCGGTGAATACCGGATCCAGAATATGACAGCCGAAGTCTCCCAGAGCCCCCGAGCCAAAGTCCTGCCAGTCTCGCCACTTGAACGGATGATACACCTCAGCGGCGAATGGACGCTCCGGAGCGGCCCCCAGCCAGAGATCCCAGTTGACGGTTGCGGGAACATCGGCCGGAGCAGGACGATCTGTCCGCTGGCAGTATTGTCTTCCCTGAACTCCAACCCATGAATGTACCTCCTTGATGCGCCCAATCGCCCCGTCCTGAATGAGCCGCACACCCAGCCGATATTCCTTCGCCGAATGAATCTGATTACCCATTTGGGTCGTCACGCCGGCCTTTTCAGCCAGTCGCGTCAGTTGACGCGCTTCCCAGACCGTATGCGTCAGCGGTTTTTGACAATAAACGTGTTTGCCCAGCTTCATCGCAGCCATCGCCACAGGTGCATGCATGTGATCAGGAGTCGAAACGATAACAGCATCCACTGTGCCCCCAAGCTGCTGCAGCATCTCGCGATAGTCGGCCCAGTGCTTCACATTGGGATAGGCAGCGTCGGCTTTGTCAAAACGGGCAGAATCAATGTCACAGAAACCCACAAACTTCACCGCCGGATGTGTTCCGATACTGTTCAGGTCAGCCCAGCCCATGCCGTTGACGCCCACTGCAGCAATATTGAGTTGCTTCTGACGGTTTCCCGCGTGCAGCACTGCTGGCAGACCAGAAACACCCACCAGCGCTGCGGACTGCTGGAGAAATTTCCGACGGTTTGTTAACTGTGAAGACTTGGCCATTGCCTGAACTTCCTGAATGGTGGGGTAAAATGAGGCATTTCGGGGGATGTTACTCCCCGCGCGGATCTGCAATCTCTCCGGAATGCGAGCAAAACACAAGTCCACAGAGGTTTCCGTCACGCTGGCCCTGTCGTTGGGATGTCCTGAAATTCGCCGCAGAGTGGCAAATTTCAGCCGGATACTGATACAATTTCACCTCAGGATTCATGTCCTCCGCCGCCATCATCGTTTCCCCCGCTCGTTCCTTCCAAAGCAGACACAGCCATGCCGGGAATCCTGTTGAACTCATTCCTGTGTTCCATCGCTTCCCCTGCATGCCTCGCGACAGTCTTCTGCACCCTGCTTTCGGCGGCAGCGTTCGCAACCGCGCAGGATGACCGGATCCAGTTCAATCGAGACATTCGCCCGATTCTGGCTGCCAACTGCCTCGAATGCCACGGCTTCGACGCTCAAACTCGCAAGGCCGACCTCAGACTCGACACGGCAGTCGGGGCCTTCAGGGAACACGACGGCAGAGTCGCCGTACAGGCAGGAAAACCAGAAACCAGCGAACTAATCCGGCGCATCGAGTCGAGCGATGCCGACATTCAGATGCCACCCCCGGAAACCGGCAAAAACCTGACCGCACAACAAAAGGAAATGCTCAGACGCTGGATTGAACAGGGTGCCACATGGCAAAAGCACTGGGCCTTCGAAACACCGATGAAACCACCAGTTCCCGCTGTCACCAGAACGGACTGGGTACGCAATCCGGCTGACGCCTTCATACTGAATCGCCTTGAGCAGGTCGGGCTGCAGCCGCAGCCGGAGGCAGATCGCACATCGTTGATTCGTCGCGTCGCATTCGTACTGACCGGCCTGCCACCAGCCATCGCAGAGGTTGACAAATTCCTTGCCGATCAGTCTCCTGATGCTTACGAGCAGATGGTGGAAAGATATCTGCAGTCACCTCATTATGGTGAAGAGCAGGCTCGTCACTGGCTCGACGTGGCCCGTTACGCTGATACGCACGGCCTGCACCTTGACAACGAACGTGAGATGTGGGCGTGGCGGGACTGGGTAATCAGTGCCTACAACCGCAACCTGCCGTTCGATCAGTTTACTACGTGGCAACTCGCCGGCGACCTGCTGCCGAACGCGACGCTTGAACAGAAAGTTGCCACCGGTTTCAATCGCTGCAACGTAACCACCAGCGAAGGTGGCGCCATAAACGAAGAATGGCTTTATCGCTATGCCGTCGATCGTACCAGCACCGCGATGCAGACATGGATGGGACTTACCGCCGGCTGCGCTGTCTGCCATGACCACAAATACGACCCCATCACCACTCAAGACTTCTACTCCATGTATGCCTTCTTCTACTCAGCGGCAGACCCTGGTATGGACGGCAATATCAGTAGAACTCAGCCATTCGTGCGGGTGCCCACTCCGGAAGCACAAACGCTCACTGAAGCAGCCGGCGAACAGGTGCGACTGGCAGAAGAACAGCTCCTGACAGCTCTTAATAACGCTGCAGACAACGGAATTCTCACCGATGAACCCGCTGATCCGAATGCCGAACGCCTCGTCAGCGACATAATTCTTGATGATCAGCTGCCAGCTGGCAGCAAATCCCGAAATACCTCCAGAAACGACGCTGTCTGGGTGCGTTCTGCCAAAACCGGGGACCATACCGACGCCCGTTCTCTTGAGCTGGCGTACGGTTCAGAATACGACCTCACGATTGATCTGACGCTGATTCCGATTATGGTGCCGGCCGAAGGTGTCCTGACGGTCGATGTCTGGACCGATCCTCGACACCCCCCGCGCAGTCTCCGCATTCAATACGACGACGAACGCTCACGTCGGTCCGTCTGGACCAGCGAAACAGAAGTTTCCAGCGGCAAACTCATGGGCAGTCTGCCGGCTCCCGGCGGCTGGCATTCTCTGGAAATTCCCCTTCAGCAGGCCGGATCGACTCCCGGGGCACGCATCAAATCACTCGTGCTTGGTCAGGATGGAGGCCGTGTCCGTGTAGACAGCGTGCGAATTTCCGGCCGTACCATCGCCGGGCGTGATCCGCGTTCGTCGTTTACTGCCTGGTGGCAACTGTCAAAAGGTACCAGCCCCGATGGGCTGCCGGCCGATCTGCAAAAACTTCTGACCGCAGGCCCGCAGAACCATGTTGAAGCTGAGAAGCTGCAGCAATTAAAGCAGTTCTGGAGACGCATCGTACAGCGAGTTTCAGAATCCCCTGCGATGGCTCAGCGTGCAGCTCTTGATGCAGCACTGGCACGCCAGGCCGGGGTCCTCGACGATGTGCCTGGAACATTCATGTTCACCGATCTGCCACAGCCCCGCGAAGCATTTGTGATGGAACGCGGCCAGTACGACAAACGGGGAGCAAAGGTTCAACCGGGCGTGCCGGCTGAATTCCCGCCGCTTCGCAATACCGATGGAAACACCCTGACAGGTCGCCGCGCCAGCCGCCTCGATCTGGCCAACTGGTTCACCTCACCCGAAAACCCATTGACCGCACGAGTCACCGTCAATCGTATCTGGCAGCAGGTCTTCGGCGGCGGACTTGTTCGCACCAGCGACGACTTCGGAACTCGCGGCGATCCACCATCACATCCGGAACTGCTGGACTGGCTGGCCGCAGAATTCCGTGACTCTGGCTGGGATCAGAAACAGTTCTTCCGTCTGCTGCTCACGTCGGCTGCGTTTCGGCAGGCAGCGGTCGCCACCGAGTCCTCATTACAACTGGATTTCGACAACCGACTGCTCTCACGAGGCTCGCGGTTCCGCCTCGATGCTGAACAACTGCGTGACAATGTTCTGTTCGTCAGCGGCCTGCTCGACGCCACAATGGGTGGTCGCGGAGTGATGCCCTACCAGCCACCGGATATCTGGGAACCTGTCGGCTATGAAAACAGCAATACTAGGTTCTACATGCAGCAACATGGCAGTGCCCTTTATCGCCGCAGTGTCTACTGTTTCGTTAAGCGAACAGCACCGCCACCATTCATGACCAACTTTGATGCCCCCAATCGCGAACAGTTCTGCAGTCGCCGCGAGCGCAGTAACACACCGCTGCAGGCCCTGCAACTGATGAATGACGTTCAGCACTTCGAGGCAGCACGGGTACTGGCACAGAGACTGCTGCAGTCCCCCGGTGATGAGGCTGCGAAGATCTCTCTGCTGCATCGCACAGTGCTGGCCAGGAATCCGGCGGAAGCAGAACTGCAAATCCTCAGCCAGGCACTCAGTAAGCAGCGCCAGCACTACAACGTTCATTCGGAAAAAGCTGAGCTTGTGATTCGAAACGGCGAATCGCCTGTTGCTGAACAACTGCCTGCTGTCGAACTGGCCGCATGGACTATGCTCTGCAATCTGGTACTAAATCTTGACGAAACTGTCTGCCGCAACTGAACTCAGAAAGCTGATTCATGCATCGAATTTTTTGCCTGCTGACCGCCTTACTAGGCTGGTTACAACTGTCTGCCACCTGTCAGGCTCAGACATCCGATTCTCAGCCAGCCGCACAACGCCCCAACATCGTGTTCATCTTCTGCGATGACCTGACTTGTCAGGCAATCAGTGCCTACGGAGAAAGCCGACGCCTGCTGGACACACCGAATATTGACAAACTGGCAGTTCAGGGTGCTCGCTTTGATCGCTGCCTTGTTACCAATTCCATCTGCGGGCCCAGCCGAGCCACCATCCTGACCGGCAAGTATTCGCACAAAAATGGCTTCTACAACAACAGCAATTCCACCTTTGACAGTTCGCAGACAACCTTTCCCAAACTGCTGCGGGCTGCTGGCTATCAGACAGCGATGATTGGCAAATGGCATCTTATCTCCGATCCCACCGGATTTGATCACTGGCAGGTTCTGCCCGGTCAGGGCCTGTACTACAACCCTCCGATGATTCGCAACGGCGAAAAGGTGAAAATGACAGGCTACACAACAGATCTGATTGCTGATCTGTCAATTGACTGGCTGAAGCAGCGAGATCGCTCGAAACCGTTCCTGCTGATGAGCCAGCATAAAGCTCCGCATCGCGAATGGGCACCGGCACTCAGACATCTCGGCTGGGATAACGATCGCGTGTATCCTGAGCCTCCCACACTGTTCGATGATTTTGCCGGTCGCAGCCGAGCCGTAGCCGATCATGACATGGGTCTGGATCGAACATTCACCGAACTTGATGCAAAACTGCGTCCATCACCAAACATGACTCCCGAACAACTGCAGGAATGGAATGCCTGGTACGGACCTCGAAACGAAAAATTCCTCGCTGCCGGACTGCAGGGCAAGGAACTGGTCCGCTGGCGATACAACCGCTATATGCACGACTACCTCGCCTGTGTTAAAGCAGTGGATGAAAATGTCGGACGCCTGATGCAGGTACTGGAAGACGAGGGCGAAGCTGACAACACCGTTGTCGTGTTCTCTAGTGATCAGGGATTCTTTCTGGGCGAACATGGCTGGTTCGACAAACGCTGGATCTTTGAAGAATCCCTCCGCACTCCCCTGATGGTGCGCTGGCCAGGTGTCGTAAAGCCGGGATCCGTTCAGAAGGAAATCGTTTCACTTGTGGACTTCGCTCAGACATTCCTCGAGGTTGCCGGCCTCGAACAACCGGCCGACATGCAGGGACGAAGCCTGCTGCCGATTCTGCAGGGCCAAACACCAACCGACTGGAGAAACAGCCTGTACTATCACTACTACGAATTCCCGGTTCCCCATCGGGTGCGGCCGCATGTTGGGGTCATCACAGATCGCTATAAACTGGTGCATTACTACAAGCCCGACATCAACGAATGGGAATTGCTCGACCGCCAGCAAAACCCCGAAGAGACAAAGAACTACTACTCAGATCCCGCTTATGCTGACGTCGTCGTTGAACTGCGTGCTGAACTGCAGCGTCTGCGGGAAGCAGTTGGCGACACAGCCGAAACTCCACGAACCGCCTACGGTAACCAGCCGTTTGAGGGAGAAGCCGAAAATGCAGCAAAGAAGCAGCGTGCAGAGAAAAAACGTGCTAAACTGCCGTGATCTCCAGAGGTGCTGTATGTCCATCGTCATTCGCTGCGCGCTTGTTATTCTGGTCGTCCTGATCCAGCCGGCGACAGCACAGACCAAAACAGACTTCGAACTCGAAGTGGCTCCAATCCTGCTCAGCCGCTGCCTCGAATGTCACCAGACAGTCAACCCCTCTGGCGGCCTGTCGCTCCAGACGGAAACCAGTCAGCGTCAGGGCGGCGACAGCGGGCCGGCACTGCTGCCGGGAAATGCTGCCGGCAGCCTGATGATAATACGCATCACGGCTGCCGAAATGCCCCCGCCGGCTAATGGTCATGAACGAGCGCTGCCGGCATCAGAAGTGGCAGTGCTCAAACGATGGATTGACGAAGGCGCTGCTGTCCCAGCTGGACGAGTCCTCGATCTGTTTGAAAAAACACTCATCAGCCGGGGTGGTCGCGACTGGTGGTCACTGCAACCACTCCAGACACACCAGCCGCCTGACCAATCTTCTGTACCCTGGAATGAGTGGCAACAACATCCTGTAGATCGATTCCTTGCAGCCAGCCTGCAGCGGCAGCAACTGACTCCCGCACCCCGCGCAACTCCACGGGAACTGGTGCGCAGACTCAGTTGGGTCCTCACCGGACTACCCCCGCAAAAAACAGATCTGAAACTCGCAATAGCGGCGGAAAGAGCAGGGCAGGGGAATCTGACGACATCTCAGTACGAACAGCTCACAGATCGCCTGCTCGCTTCACCCCACTATGGTGAGCGTTGGGCACGCCACTGGCTGGATGTCGTTCGGTACGCTGATACGAGCGGATATGAACGCGATCAGCCCAAGCCATTCGCATGGAAGTATCGGGACTGGGTCGTTGAGGCGCTGAATGCTGATATGCCCTGGGGACAGTTCGTGCGGCTGCAACTGGCCGGAGATGAAGTGCCTGACCGCAGCGAACAAACTGTTATCGCCACGGGATTCCTGCGACTGGGCACATGGAACGATGAACCGAATGACCCCGAAGATTATGTCTATGAACGGCTGGAAGACCTGGTGCATACCACAACTTCAGCGTTTCTCGGACTGACCGTCAAATGTGCTCGCTGTCACGATCATAAGTTCGATCCGATACCACAAACTGATTACTATCGATTTGCCGCAGCGTTCTGGCCAGGGCCACTGCATCCCGGTGGTCGCACGCTGCTGGGCGGGCCGGATGCGACCACACTGGGCTTCCCCGAAGTTCTCGGCTGGACAGACCTCACGAGGCAGCCCCAGCCACTGCATGTTTTGAAAAATGGTGAGCGTCACAGACCGCTGCAGGCGGTCTCACCCGGCCCCCTCAGTTGCCTGCCCGCGCCCGGAAGCGAAGGCTTTTCCCCCGCAGATTCCGGCAACACAACAAAACTCAGACTGCAGCTTGCTGACTGGATCGCCAGCCCCAAAAATACACTGGCGGCTCGAGTTATCGTGAATCGCCTGTGGATGCATCATTTCGGAGAAGGGCTCGTACGCAGCACCAGCAACTTCGGCTTCACCGGCGACCAGCCCAGCCATCCCGAACTGCTCGACTGGCTTGCCGGCGAATTGGTGCGAAGCGGCGGCAGCCTGAAGCACATCCATCGCCTGATCCTGACTTCCGCAGCCTGGCAGCAGTCCGCCCAGCACCCAAATGAACAACACTGTAACTCCGTCGACGCCGCAAACAGATGGCTGTGGCGAGCCAATCGCAGACGGCATGATGCCGAATCTCTGCGTGACGCGTTTCTGGCAGCATCCGGCGAACTGGATCTGCGATTCGGAGGACCTGGGTTCGTACCTACTCTCAGTACTGATGCCCTTGAAGGATTGTCGAAAAAGGATGCTGCATGGACAGCATCACCTACCGCCGACCAACTGCGACGCAGTCTCTATATGTACCTGCAGCGCAGCTTGCAGCCACCGATGATGACCACCTTTGACCAGTGCGACACAACAATTTCTTGCGGTCGCCGAGACACCTCAATTGTCGCCCCCCAGGCTCTCACACTCATGAACAATCAGTTCATGCATCAAAGAGCTGCAACACTGGCTTCTGCATCACTGTCTTTAACACAGCCGGAAGATCGAGTCCGACACATCTGGCAGGCGATACTGCAGCGAGAACCTGACAGTGATGAACTCCGTGACAGCCTCAGACACATTGAATCACAACACGTCCTGCTGGCCAGTAGTCTGCAGTCTGCCGCAGTCGCTGATCAGACCTCAAAGACTGCACGCATCAGTCCAGCAGTCACAGCCGCCTGCCGACAAATCGCAACTCCGAAAGAATCCATTCCACAATCCGCTGAATTACGACTGCTGCTGGATGCGGCTGCAGGTATCCGCACAGCACCGGACGCTTCCATTGAGCAGTGGATCAGTCGAGATCCTGCTCTCAGAACCGCAAATCAGCCTGATCCGCGTCGAACACCAAAGCTCGGTCGACTGCCAGGATCCGAACACCCGGCAGTCGAATTCAATGGACTCAACAGCTTCCTGCAGCTTGGCACTGGACTGCTGCTGCAGGACGAAGCAACAGTGTTTGCCGTAGTCACGGACCGCGGCACCTCGGGACATCGTGAATTGCTGTCCAACTGGAGCGGTCGTGATGGAAACTCCACTGATTCGCTGTTCATCGGACTCACCGGCGAACGAGCATTTCGATTCAGCGATGCCCTCTCAGGCACAGGCGAGCTTCAGCAGGACAGCCGACCCTTTGTTCTGACCGCTACCAATGGTCCGGCCGGAGCCAGCATCTTTCAAGATCTGCGTCAGGCAGTCTCACAGTCCCCCAGACTGCCCCCCAGACGCCTCGATACACCGTGGGTTATCGGACAGCAGGGCAATATCGACGGCGAGTACTGGAAGGGGCACCTCAGCCTGCTGATTGTCTTTGACCGACAGCTCAACGCTGACGAGCTGCAGGCCGTCCAGACAACCATCGGTACTCGCTTTGAAATCCCGCTGCAGGCACAAACAGCAGTGGAACCAGCTACCCCGGAACAACTGGCCCTCGCCTCACTGTGCCTCGTTCTGTTCAACACCAATGAATTCGCCTTCATCGACTGAAAAATCCCGGGCGGACGAACTCAACCCGGTGACTGCAAACTCAGTGTGCTGCTGCTCAGCGGAAATAATCGACGCGCATTTCCTGTTGTGATCGCTGCCATTTCCTCCAGCGATACGCCGTGAATTTCGGCCAGACACGCGCAGGTTTCCAGTACCCATGCCGGCTCATTGCGTTTCCCGCGATACTGCTGCGGTGCCAGATAGGGAGCATCCGTTTCAATCAGCAGCCGATCCAGCGGCACCGTCGCAGCAACTGACCTCAGCATGTCGTTCCTGCGGTAGGTCAGCATCCCGCTGAAGGACAAAAACATTCCCAGCTGCAGGCACTCATCCGCAGTCGCCTGACTGCCACAAAAAGAATGCATCACGCCCCGCAGCGATGCAGTCTCAGAAGCCTCCCGCAGAACCTCCAGCACTTCCGACTCAGCCTCGCGACAGTGCACCACAAAAGGTTTGTCACATCGGCGAGACAACTGAATATGGCGACGAAACGAGTCATACTGAAGATCCAGCGGCACATCCTTCCAATAGTTGTCCAGACCTGTCTCTCCAATTCCCGCCACCCGTGGATGAAAGGCCAGCTCTTCAATCTTCGCCCAGTCACCCGGCCGCACTTCGTGAGTATGGTTCGGATGAACACCCACCACAGCCGAGATCCCCGGATGCCTGTTGGCCAGCAGCACCACAGCCTGGCTGGTAGCTGCAGAAATACCGATCGCCAGCAACTGAACCACACCGGCTGAAGCCGCACGCCCCAGAACGTCCTCAAAATCCTGACGGAAGGAATCCGATTCAGGATGGCAGTGCGTATCAATCAAAGCGATTGGCATAAGGAATTCCCGGGCTTTAAGAACGGGGGAAATCAGTGTGCGTCTGCAGCAATACGCTGAAGCAAAACGTCATCAACAATCGTCCCTTTGGGCAGCAGCTTCAATCTCTCCACAATCCGATTTACCGTTGCCTCATTATGGGGAATACCCAGCCCCTGCAGGCGATGAACAACCGCCCGCCGACCGCTGTGCCGACCCAGCACCAGCCGAATGTCATCACCCCCCACAACTTCCGGACGAAATGGCAGATAGGTGTCCGGATTCTTCAACAGCCCGTCCTGGTGTATCCCCGCCTCAGTCGCAAAAATATTGGCCCCGCCAACAGGCTTCATCAAAGGTAAAACAATACCGGTTAGCTCAGCCACCAGACGACACAGCGGGGCCAGCATTTGAGTGTTCAAGCGGTGAGTACGATCGTACTGTTCCCGATGCAGTGTCAACGCCATCGCGACCTCCTCCAGCGACGCATTTCCAGCACGCTCACCGATTCCGTTCACCGTGCACTGCACAACATTGGCTCCTTCCGCAATACAGGCCAGAGTATTCGCCACCGCCAGGCCCAGATCGTTGTGAAAATGCACGGCCAGCAGCGCCCGATCCAACTCCGGTACCCCATCCTGAATCCGCCGTATAAAATCACGCGATTTTTCCGGAGTGAGCAAGCCGACTGTATCCGGAAACCCGATCGTTGTGGCACCCGCCCCAATCGCCTCACTGTAACACTCACACAAAAAGTCAGGCTCCGTACGGCTGGCATCTTCAGGGCTGAAAGCGACAATCCGAAACTTCTCTGCCGCATAACCAACAGTGTCGGAAATCAACTGCAGAATCTCACTCCGACTTCGCCCGAGCTTGTATGTTCGATGCAAAGGACTCGTTCCGCAGAACAGACTGACTCCCCGTTTGTGCACCGGATTTCCCTCCAGCGCACGTTCTGCGGCATCAATATCACTGCGCACCGTTCGACACAACGCTGTCAGTACCGGCCCCCGCACCCGCCCTGTCATCAGACGGATCGCCTCCACGTCCGCCTCCGAACTGGCCGGGAAACCGGCATCCAATGAATGCACTCCAGCCTTTTCCAGTGCCAGAGCAATCCGCAGTTTCTCCTCGGGCTCAAGAGTCGCCCCCGGCATCTGCTCGCCATCACGCAGCGTGGTGTCACTAAACAGCACTACTCGGCTGCGGCGGTGACGTGCAATAATCGCCTCACGAATACGATCCTCAAGCCGCTGACGAATTGTCCGCTCTCTGCGATTTTCCGGCACAGCAAACTCCCTTCTCCCAGCCAGATCTCAATTGTCCCCACGACGCTTCCCGCGACGACGAGTACCCCCCTGACCAAGGGACGAACGCCGCCGTAGCATGTGATGGTAATGCTGAGCAAAACGGTGAGCCTCATCGCGAATGTACTGCAACAGCCGCAACGCCCACGAATGACGACTCAACCGATGCGGCTCAGACTCGCCCGGCACATAAATCTCCTCCTCACGCTTGGCCAGTGATACCGTTGGCGGAGGAGAAATGCCAAGCAGCCCAAATGTTTCCATCACAGCGTTCAGCTGCCCCTTGCCACCGTCAATCAGCAACAGATCCGGAAATGCCTCACCCTCTTCACTCAAACTGGAAAATCTGCGAGTGATGACCTCACGCATCGAAGCAAAATCATCCACTCCCTCAACCGTCTTAATTCGAAACTTTCGATAACCAGGCTTGAACGGCAGACCGTCGATGAACTGCACCAGACTGGCCACCGTTTCGCTGCCCTGCAAATGAGCAATGTCCACACCTTCGATCCGACGAGGTATCTCAGACAGGCTCAGCAGCTTCCGCAATCCCTCAAGACCCTTGCGAGGATCCGTGTAGAAGACTTCCGGCTGTGCATGACTCTCCAGATCACCACGCAGATTCAAACTCTCCAGTGACTGTATCTCGTCCCGAATTCTCGCAGCCTTCTCAAAACGCAGCTCACGAGAAGCCTGCTTCATAGACTCCTCCATCTCCTTCAGCAACGCCCGTCGGCCACCATCCAGAAATAATCGCAAACGCCGAATATCCTCCCTGTACTCCTCACGACTGATTCGCAAATTGCAGGGAGCCGTGCATTGATTAATACTGGCCAGCAAACACGGCCGAAACCAGCGCCAACGCTCGTCCTGCTCGTCAATGTCCAGAGAACACGTCCGAAAACGAAAAATCTTCTGCAGCACCGCTATCGTGCCACGCAACTGACCGGCACTGGTAAAAGGACCATAAAGCCGAACACCAGAACTTTCCGGCTGTCGAGTAAACTCGACACGAGGAAAATCCTCGCGCGTCGTAATCTGCAAATACGGAAATGTCTTGTCATCCTTCAACAGTGCATTAAAACGGGGCTGAATGTCCTTGATCAGCCGAGCCTCCATCAGCAGAGCATCCACCTCACTCTCCGCTTCAATGAAGTCCACATCACGAATCTCAGGAACAAGATCGGCAGTCCGACGATCCGCCTCCGCTGCAGCCGTGAAATAACTGGACGCACGATTTCGCAGATTTACCGCCTTCCCAACGTAAATCACCCGGCCCTCGCCGTCCTTCATCAAATACACACCCGGACCAGTCGGAAAGCGACGTACCTTCTGCCGCGGAGTCAGGACGTTACCGCCACCTGCTTCCTCATCACTCGACTTATCATGAGCCCCGTCTGCTGCCATGCACTGAATTTCCGTTCAGTAGCCCAACACCAAAAGACATCGGCGAAAGTCGCCCTCTTTCGGGTCAGGGCGAAGCATTTTCGGAGTATTGTAGCGAGACTTTCAGGGTAGTGGCGGGATTCCTGCAGATATCGGGCACACCCCCATTAAAACTGAAAGTGATCGTTTTTCGCCTCGTTGGATGTTGAATTTGTTCCTGTTTCCCTTAGTTTAGTCACGATGGGCTGTCGCCGGAACGGGGGGTTTCGGCGGAACAGGTTCAAGTTCTGCTGATAAAGCTGATGGAATTCGAAAGGCTGGGTCACATGAAAATGATGCGTTCTCTTACTGCACTGGTGCTTCTGGCCGGTGTGTCTGTTACTCTGGGCTGCGGCGGTGGCGAATCTACCGGTGCCGCCGGTGGCGGTGCTTCCGCTGGTTCAGGCGTTGCTGGCGGCGCTCCCTCTGCTCCCGCTGAAGCCCCGGCTGATGCCGCTGCTCCCGCCGCCGCACCAGCAGAAGGTGAAAAACCTGCTGACGCTGCTCCCACAGAAGGTGAAAAGCCTGCTGACGCTGCTGCACCGGCAGAAACCCCGGCCCCGGCTGCTGATGCACCCAAGGCTGAATGATTCACAACTCGCTGAACTCAACAGAAAAGCCCGGCTGCTGAAGCAACCGGGCTTTTCTGTTTACAACACCCGCTCGCCAGCAGACCGAGCAGAATTACTCCGATCGACTGCGTTTCTTCACGCCTTTGCTCGCCGTTTTACGAACCGCTTTCGCGGGCGATTTCTTCGCAGCTTTTTTGATGCCGCGAGACGCGCTGCCTCGACGGCCGCCGGCCTTGCCACCACTGGCCGCTTTCGCCGCCAGCCACTGCAGCGCCTGCTCAATCGTCACTGATCCAGGTTCCGTCTCTTTCGGCAAGGTGGCGTTAACCGAGCCATGCTTAACATACGGACCGTAACGCCCCTCGAAAATCTGCACCGGAGCCTGGTCCTCCGGATGTGGCCCCAGTTCCTTCAGGGCCACTGGAGCCGATTTGCGGCGAGTGTTACGCAACATCTCAACTGCCACATCCATGGGCACATTCAGAACATTATAAGTCTCACCATCGTGCTCAAACTGATGCGTTTTGCGATCGAACCCCGCAAACACTTTGTCATGAGTCACATACGGGCCGAACATCCCAATTCCCGCATTGACAACTTTTCCCGTCAACGGATGCTTGCCCAGCTGACGGGGTAAAGCCAGAAGCTCTAGCGCAACAGGCAGGTCCAGACTGTCCGTGCTGATGAAATTCGGCACACTGCAGTACTTCGGCTTCGTGCCGTCCTCAGTCACTTCTCCCAGCTGCAGATAAGGGCCCCGCGGTCCTCGCTTCAGATAAATCGGCAGTCCCTCCTCAGGGTGCATGCCAATTGCTGTCGGCCCGCGCTGCTTCTCATCCAGCAGCCGATCAGCCACTTCATTCGTGATTTCTCCTGGTGCAATCGTGTCGGGAATCGATGCCGTCAGCTTCTCCTCACCGCGAGTTTTTTCGAAGTACGGGCCATACCGGCCCACACGCACCGCAGCATCCAGCCCGTCAATCGACAGCGTACAGGCTTCACGAGGATCAATATCCCCGTCACGAAGCTTTACCTGCTCGTCTAAACCCTCTCGCCCGTTGTAAAACTCCCGCAGATACGGCAGCCGCTCTGCCGATCCCGTCGCAATGTCGTCCAGCTTCTGCTCCATCTGCGCCGTGAAACCCAGATCGACCAGGCGAGGAAAATAATTCTCCAGCAGTCGAGTCACTGCCATGGCAGTGAACGTCGGGATCAGCTGGTTGCCGTTTTTCCTCACATAACCACGATCCACAATCGTGCTGAGAATACTGGCATAGGTACTGGGACGACCAATTCCCTCAGATTCCAGTGTGCGGACAAGCGTCGCTTCTGTATAGCGAGCGGGCGGCTTAGTCTCATGAGCGTTCGCCTCAGCCTGCTGCAGATTCAACCGGTCTTTCTCACTCATCGAGGGCAGGGTGGAATCCTGATCCTCAATCGCCGCATCAGGATCGTCACTCCCTTCTACGTACGCTCGAAAAAAACCCGGAAACTCTACCGTTCTGCCCGTTGCCCGAAACTCGGCATCGCCAGCAGTGATTGTCACTGTGTCAAAACGCAGCAGCGCATCAGCCATCTGAGTGGCCATCGTGCGTTTCCAGATCATCTGATACAACCGGGACTCCGGACCCGACAGCCCCAGTTCTTCAGCCGTCCGCATCTCTGTGCCGGCCGGGCGAATCGCTTCGTGAGCCTCCTGAGCCCCCTTGGTCTTCGTAGAAAACTGACGCGGCTCAGGGCTCAGATAACTGCGACCGTACAGATCATCAACTCGACCACGAGCAGCACGAATCGCCTCACCACTGAGATTCACGCTGTCCGTTCGCATGTAAGTAATGTGGCCCTCTTCGTACAGACGCTGAGCGATCTGCATCGTTTGACGAGCCGACAGACCCAGCTTCCGATTCGACTCCTGCTGCAGTGTGCTGGTGGTAAAGGGCGGATACGGACGACGCACCTGCTGCTTCTGATCAATTGCAGAGACCAGCCACGGCAGAGTTTCAATCTTCTGCACGGTGGCTCGAGCCTGCTCTTCCGACAGCAGCAGTACATCCGCACCAACCTTCAGCCGTCCAGTCTGCTCGTCAAAATCACGACCGGACGCTATCCGACGGCCACCCAGCGACTGCAGCACAGCCTCGAAAGGAACCCCCGATGCAGCCGTCAGCCGAGCCTTGATGTCCCAGAATCGACCACTGCGAAACCTCATGCGCTCAATTTCTCGACTCACCAGCAGGCGAACTGCAACGCTCTGAACGCGCCCGGCTGAAAGTCCGCGAGCAATCTTCTTCCAAAGCAGGGGACTCAGAGTGTAACCATACAGCCGGTCGACAACCCGCCGCGTCTCCTGAGCCTGCACGAGGTTCTCATCAACCTGCCTCGTGTTGCGAATGGCCTCCAAAATAGCCGGTTTTGTGATTTCCGAGAATGTCATGCGGCTGACCGGCACTGACGGCTTCAGCACCTGCACCAAATGCCAGCCAATACTCTCGCCCTCGCGGTCCTCGTCAGTCGCCAGCACAAGCTCGCTGACCTTTTTCAGACCGTCCTTCAGTTCCGTGATCAGTTTTTTCTTCTCTGCCGGAACAACATAAAGCGGGTCAAAATCGTCACCAACGTTCACGCCGAGAGTAGACCAGGACTCTTTTTTGAGCGCAGGAGGTATCTCGGCGGCACTGGACGGCAGATCACGGATGTGCCCCATACTGGCCCGAACGATATAGTCATCGCCCAGAAATCCCGCAATTTTCTTTGCTTTGGCTGGTGACTCAACAATCACCAGAGCTTTCTTAAGAGCAGCCATGAACGATCTGTTTCTGAAAAGCCGGTCAGACCGGCATGAGTACATGCCTCAGCGAATTCCGCTACAACAAAGCCGGAACGGTATCGGATTTCAACACATTCGAGCGATTTGCACCACTTTCCGGGAAAATCGAGAAAACGAGGGCCGGTCAGGCTGACAGTGTCCCGCAACCCCACCTCCCAGCGCATACTGCAGGTTTCCTCGGCGGAAACCGCAGGCTGGGAAACTCTGGTTGACCTTGCCTCGGCACTGCCGGCGGCTAAAATCTACTCCTTCGTTTTTGTTTACCCGAGGAAATGCCTCCCGCGTTAATGAAATAAATAATCGTGCAGACTTCTGTCAAGTCAGTCGTCCTGCCAACGATTTTTGAACACCCGGCTTCAAAGAGTTTTTACTCATGAGCACTCCGTTCACTTTTTTCCGTCGCCATCAGCAGATCACCATGGTCAGCATCGTGATCCTTTCGATGGTGGCCTTCACTATCAGCGACATGATGTCCAACCAGGCAAATCACTTTGTCATGCTGGGCGTCCTGCTGGGCGGAATCATCCTCGGTTTTTCCGGCATCCGTCAGGGACGCTGGCTGCAGTATGGCATCGGTGGTGCTGTTCTCGGCGGAATCGCCGGCTGGCTCATCCCCGGGTCCATCTCCTCAACCGCAGATTTCTACCAGGATTCCGCAATCGGCGCCTTCGATGATCAGCGGATCCAGGAAACTGCCACTCGCCGCAGCATCTGCAATGCCTTTATGGCACAGGCCTTCAGCAAAGTCTACGGCCCAGGCACCGAACGGTTTGCACCACAGTTCCGCTACTACACCACACTGCAGGAAGACGCGATCTTCGGAGAACTGCTCAAAGCTGAAGCCGACCAGATGCAGATTGTTGTGACTGACGAAATGGTGTCAGACTTCATCAATCAGGCCGTCGATGGTCGCCTGTCCGGGAAAGCCTTTGCCGAAATCCGCACCGGACTCAATGTCGGTGGCATGGCAGTCACTGAAAATCAACTGTTCGATGCGTTCCGCCATGAAATCGCAGCACGCCTTGCCTTTACACAGTTGTCGCCCTCTGCTGCCGCTGTCGCGCAGCCACCCGGCCTGTACTACGACATGTTCCGCAGAACTCAGGTACGCCAGCGACTGAACGCCGTGCGACTGGATGTCGATGCCTTCCTCACAAAAGTTCCGGAACCAGCTCAGGCTGAAATCGAAACGGCTTTCGCACAGTATGCCAAAAAATTTCCCGGCATGGACGGACCAGGATCCCCCGGTTTCCGCCAGTTCAACAAAGCATCTCTCGCCTGGCTGGAACTCTCCTGGAAATCCGCCGAGGACAGCACTCCCGTACCAACCGATGCAGAAATCGAGACCTTCTACAACGAAAAGAAAGATACGTTCTACCGGAAAGAACCGGAAGAAAAGCCAGCAGATCAGCCTTCTGCCCCAGACACCACCCCCGCAGATCCCGCTGCACCTGTAACACCGGATCCAGCCGCACCCGCTGCACCCAAAGCTGATACGCCTGCACCTGATGCACCAAAAACGGAGTCGCCGGCCCCGGATGCCGCCCCCGCACCTCCTGCCGAGGCAGAACCCAAAGCCGAGGCAGCTCCGCAGCCAGATGCTCCCAGTGCACCTCCTGAAGGCAATTGCCTTCCATTCCAGGATGAAATCCCCAAACCCGCTGATTCGACCCCTGCCGCACCAACAGAGCCGACCCCCGCACCAGTACAGACAGAAACTCCGGCACAGCCGGCTGACGCTACAGCACAACCTCCGGCAACCGGCGGAACTGATGCGGTCCCGTTTGTGATTCCACCCGTGGAATATCGCCCGCTGGACGACGATCTGAAATCCGAGATTCGCGATCAGCTGCACGAAGAACGCATTCGCAAGGCAATCGACGAAAAGATGGATGCAGTCATGAGTGGCCTGCGCGAGATCGAACGCAAACGATCAGCAACTCGTCGCCAGGTAGTCGACAAAAAACCTTCCCTCACCTCCGAACAGATCGCCGGGGAAATGAAGGACGTCCACCAGTCGCTCCTCGCTGAAATGAAGGAACTCGGTGAAAAACTGGGACTCAGCTTTGTTCGCACCGGTCTGCTCAACCGCATGGACCTGGCAGCCGACGATCAGGCCTCAGTCGGTCAGGCACTGGGTTACACCAGCGGTGCACCTGTTGCTGATGAAGTGTTCTCCCGATTCCCTCAGAGAGACCAGTGGGAAGATGCGAACCTCTTCGCCAGCGATCGTGCTGTCCGAAATCAGTTCGATCTGTCGGGAAATGAATCCCACTACGCCTGGTGGATTACAGAATTTTCTCCGGCACATATTCCTGCCCTCGAAGATCAGGGCATCCGCGAAGAAGTGATTCTGACACTCAAGCGTCAGCAGGCTCGCAAGCTGGCAGAAGAACGTGCGAGGACGCTGGCCAAACTGGTCACCGATGGGCTCGCACTTCCCGAGGCTGAACGCAAAGCCATCACTGACAGCCTCGAGGGCCAGACGGTGCTTGGCGATACCGACTCCGCTGCCCTCACAGTCCGACAGACGCAGCTGTTCTCATGGCTGGAACAGGAATCCGCACCTGCCATGAGCTTCCAGCAACCGCAATTGCGACTGGGCACCATCAACTGGTCAGATGAGTCAGGTGGTGTGCTGAAAGGTGCTGGCGATCGGTTCATGAAAGCCGTCTTTGATGACCTGGGACCTGATGAGGCCGGTGTTATTGCTGACGATGATCTGAAAAGTTATTACGTCGTGCAGGTAACTGACCGAATCGGAGAGGAAGCAGTGCTGCAGCAGCTGTTCCTCACCGAAGGCAAACAGTTCGGCTTCCGCAGTGGCGAGATCTCCGGACTGGTCAGTGGCCTGATCGCTCAGCCGGTAATGAACGACTGGCGGAATACGATCTGGCTGAAGTACGGAATCGACCTGGCACAGATGGAAGAATAATCAGCCACCCGTCACTCCTGGCTCACCAGGCCCACCACTCCAGTGTTGGCGTTTTTTGTCGTCAGCGAACCGATGTGGGCCCCAGCCGCATCGCCCGGGCAAGATCATCAAACAGCGAGTCAAGTACCAGCCGGACAGGCGAGTTGGCGTCAACGTGCAATATCGCCTGCAGAATCCTGTCGACCAGGCCAGCCAGCAAATCAGACGCACATCTCAGCCCCATACGCTGCAGCAGAGGATCTCCCAGATCCCCCCCGGTAATCCGACGCAGCTTCAAGCGGACAGCATCAGCAAGGAAACTGAGCAGCCAGCGAGCATTCTGACGCTGATCCTCGGCACTTGACGAGATTTTTTCAATACGATCCGCAATCTGCCGGGCAACCTCCTGTGGCCGCATCGCTTCAAATGATGCAAATTCACGTCCCACAAGGTCACGCAACTCACGTAACTCAGGATTCAGCAGCTGTTCCGCCTGAGTCATGCTGCCATCTGCCAGCAGCGCCGCCGCTCGAGCTTCCTCGAGGTTGGGAGCGAGTTCCTTCTCCAGCAGCAACTGCTCCAGATCTTCCTGCACCAGCGGAAAAAAACGAATGAGCTGACAGCGTGAACGAATGGTCGGCAACAAAGCTTCCGGACTGTCACTAATCAACAAGATCAATGCATTTGCCGGAGGTTCCTCAAGAGTTTTCAGCAGCGCATTCCCTCCGTCCAGATTCATCCGCTGCGCGTCATCAATCACAGCAATTCGACGATTGGATGCCAGCGGCGCCGAGGACAGCTCGTAACATAGCCCTTCGCGACCGCGTTTTTCCACCGATCCCAGGATCAGCTCCAGCGGGATCTCAGTCTTGCCCTCCGGAAGTCCGATTTCAAAGTAATCCGGCCAGTTGCCGGATTCAAAACTGCGACAGTTTCGGCAGGCACCACAAGCCTCAAGGTGCTGCTCGGTCGTTTCCTGACAGAACAGAGACTGTGCCAGCAGACGGGCAAAAGTCCGCTTTCCAATGCCATCTGGACCGGCCAGAACATAGGCATGGGACAGCCGGTGATTCCGCATCGAGCGTTCAAAAAGTGCTCGCTGCTCCTGATGACCACGCAGTCTGGTCCACGCTGAAGGCATAACAGAAATCCGTGAAGAAAATTTCCGCAAATTGAAACTTTGCTTGAGTATACCAGGCCGGACGCCAGAATGCATTAATACCGCTGAAACCGGGGAATAGTCCACTGCACTGATCGCCTTCCGTTTTATCTGGGAATCTGTGCAGCGGGGCGGTAAATTGTAACTTGTTCTTCTCACCAGCCCCCACCATCGGACTTAAGCCATGCGTTTTGCTCTGTTTTATGTGAGCCTGCTTTCCGTTTTCAGCCTGACCGTTTCTCCCGTGCAGTCCCAGCCACCCGCGGCTGGGCAGGTGCCTCCGGATCATCCGGAACGCGCCCGGAAAGGTCTCGAATTATTCCGCACGACCATTCGTCCAGTCCTCACTACCAAATGTCTGGAATGTCATGGAGGTGCTGCGGTCAAAAGTGACTTTGATCTGGCAACACGTGACGGCCTGATAAACAGCGGGTTCATTGGACAGACTGCAGCCGAAAGTCAGCTTGTGCAGCTGATCACTCATGCTGCTGAACCACATATGCCGTGGAAGCTGCCAAAACTGTCCGAACAGGAAATCAGCAGCATTTCCAGATGGATTGACCTAGGCGCTCCGTATGACGCCCCGCTCGGCAATCGCTCGGAAAAGCCACCCGCCGAGATGATTGTGACAGATAAGGATCGCGGCTTCTGGTCCTTCCAGCCACTACAGTCTCCGGCTATCCCCGACGTCAAATCCTCCGACTGGTGCCGCACTCCGATTGACCGATTTATTCTTGCAGCCCAGGAAGCCGCCGGACTGCAGCCAAACGGCACTGCTGAAAAAAAAACGCTGATCCGCCGCGCCTATGCCGTACTGCTGGGACTCACGCCAACACCCGCTGAGGTTCAGCAGTTTGTCAGCAGCAACGACCCTCAGGCGTGGCCCAAACTGATCGATCGATTGCTCGCATCACCTCAGTATGGTGAACGCTGGGCGCGGCACTGGATGGACGTTGCAAGATTCGCCGAATCACACGGCTACGAACAGGACTACGATCGCCCACAGGCATATTTCTATCGAGACTTTCTGATTCGCGCCTTCAACGCGGACATGCCCTACGATCAGTTCGTTCGCTGGCAACTGGCTGGTGATGAAGTTGCCCCTGAGATTCCGGACGCCATGATGGCCACCGGCTTTCTTGGCGCAGGTGCGTTCCCCACTCAGCTCACTGAAACAGAATTCGAATCCGCTCGCTACGATGAACTCGACGATATGGTGATGACTACCGGTGTCACCTTCCTCGGTCTCTCCGTCGGATGCGCTCGCTGTCACGATCATAAGTTCGATCCGATCCCCGCACGCGATTACTACTCGCTCGCAGCAGCCTTCACCACCACGATCCGCTCCGAAACACAACTTGATCTCGCACCCGACGAAAACCGCCAGCGACAGCAGGCTTTTGAACTTCAGTTGCGGGCTGCCAAACAGGCAGCCGCCGACTACCGTGCGGAAAAACTGCCTGACCGCCTGCTGGACTGGCTTCGCAAAAACATCGAGGAACAGACGGCCGGACCGTGGGAAACGCTGCACCTAAAAAGCGTTGCATCCAGTGCAGGTACCGTTTTTCAGCCACAAGCCGACGGCTCAATTCTGGCCATAGGCAATCCGCCCGCACGCGAAGTCATCACTCTCACCGGAGAATCCGTACGCCACTCTGTGACCGCAGTTCGGCTTGAGGCACTAACACACCCAAGCCTGCCACAGGGTGGACCGGGCAGGGCACCAAACGGAAACTTTGCCCTCGGAAACATCGCAGTTGCTGCCAGCCCGGCAAATGCCGCAGTCGAGACACCGCCGCAACAGATCCGCCTGACACAAGCCCGAGCCACACACCAGCAGGACTCCGGAGAACTTTCTGTTGCCGCCTCAATTGACGATCGCGAAATCTCTGGCTGGGCTGTCGACCACGGTGGCATCGGCAAAGATCAGGCAGCTGTTTTTGAATTTGATAAGCCGGTTTCCTTCGATGGCCCCGTTCGCTGGACCATCACACTGACCCTGAACCACCCGAACCTGCAGCATACTCTCGGCAGGTTTCGACTGTCGGTAACTGACCGAGTCATGCCGCAGCCCGAGGTTGGCTCCAGCAGCATCAGCGACACCGTATTCGCCGCTCTCAAGGTGCTCCGCACCAATCCCGACCGCTCCACAGCAGCATGGAACACGGCGATCAACTGGTTCGCAGAAATTGATCCGGGCATGCAGCAACATCTGCAGGCGATCGCTGCGATAGAAAAACAGGGCCCAGGGCTGCAGCTGGCAACTGTCATGGTCACCAGCGAAGGACTGCCCCACCTACGACATCATGCGGATGATCGAGGGTTTCCGCATTTTTACCCTGAGACATGGATGCTGAAACGCGGCGACGTACAGCAGAAACAGCAACTCATGCAGCCCGGATACCTGCAGGTCCTCATGCCCGCTGGCAAAGATGCGACACACTGGCATATCCAGCCCCCCAATGGCTGGACTCGCACCAGTTACCGACGAGCCTCCCTGGCAGGCTGGATGACGGACCCGGAACAAGGTGCCGGCAAACTGGCGGCACGCGTCATTGTCAATCGACTCTGGCAGCATCACTTCGGTAGAGGTCTGGTAACGACGCCAAACGATTTCGGTGTCTCCGGCGAACGCCCGTCTCATCCCGAACTGCTCGAATGGCTGGCATCCGATCTTGTCAGCCACGGCTGGACCCTGAAACGCCTGCAGCGACTCATCATGACCAGCAGCACGTGGATGCAGTCCGGCCTCGCGGACGAGCAGCGTGCACTGCTAGATCGCGAAAACGCGCTGCTGTGGCGACGCAGTCCCATGCGACTTGAGGCGGAAGCCATTCGCGACTCAATGCTGGCAGTCTCCGGTCAGCTTGACCTGCAGCAGTTTGGCCCTGGGACTCTTGACCAAAATATGAAACGTCGCAGTATCTACTTTTTCATCAAACGCAGTCAGCTGATCCCGATGATGATGCTCTTTGACTGGCCTGAACATCTTGTCAGTATTGGACAGCGACCTGTCACCACCGTCGCACCGCAGGCGCTGATGTTCATGAACAGTCCACAGGCGCGACAATGGGCCAGCGGGTTCGCCGGACGACTGCCTGCAGACGATCCTGTCGCAGCAGTTGACAACGCATGGCACCTGGCCTTTAGCAGACCCCCCGGCACTGACGAACGGCAGGCAGCGTTGAATTTCCTGAAGAATCAGGAACAACAGCACGCCGGAAAGGGCGGAAACCCCCGGCAACAGGCGCTGACAGACCTCTGCCAAACCATTTTCAGTATGAACGAATTCATCTATTCAGAATGAACACTGTAAAAATGCGGTGATTTTTCAACTGCCGGGAGCCCGGTGGTTACCACCTCTCCCAGCTTGACCATAATTCCCGGCGTTTTTTATACTGCGGGGCTGGTCAGGCCTCAGTTTTTCGGTCTCACACGAAAGTCCCGACGATGTCGGAAGAACAATACGTCCACCAGGAAGATGAAGTTCAGCTGGCAAAAATCCTGCGGGAATCCGGTCCCTGGATGCAGCGGAACGGCACTACGCTGATTTATGTAATTGCTGCGGCCCTCACCGCCACAGCAGTCTACGTCTACGTCTCCAGACAGCCACCAGCAACCGCCAAAGAATCGGCCCTCCTGCTCGCGGCAAATACCCCGGAACAGTACGCGGATGCCGCCGACAATGCCGTAGGCACACCCATCGGCAATTACGCAAGACTCCGCGAAGCCGAAATGATTCTGCAAAATGCTCTGTCCAGCCTGTTCACCAACCGCAAAGTCGGCGTTGAAGAACTGGACAAAGCTGAGAAGACCTTTAAGAGACTGCAGGAAAGTCGTGACCTCAGCGATGATATTCGACTTCGACTGCTGCTGGGGTCCGCACGCATCACAGAAGCTCGCTGTGACGGTCAGGAAGCCACCGTCAAATCAGCAATTGAGGCATGGGATCAGGTCGCGAAATCATTCCCCGGCGAAAAAACATTCGCTGAACTCGCTGAAACTCGCAAACGCAAACTGGAACAGCAGCCCACCAAAGACTTCTATGCGTGGTTCCAAAAACAGGATCCAAAGCCCGGTGAAGAAACAGGCCTGCCTCAGGACGGCCCCGGCAACGTACCGCCGATTCCGCAGTTCCCTGGCATTAACCCGCTCGGTAATTTGATCACTCCCGGAACAGCGTCTGCCACCAGCGAAACTCCTGCAAACCCTCAGGAGCCTTCCGCGGAACCAAAGGCTGAAGAACCAAAGGCTGAAGAACCAAAGGCTGAAGAACCAAAGGCTGAAGAACCAAAGGCTGAAGAGCCAAAGGCCGAAGAACCAAAGACTGAGGAACCAAAGACTGAGGAACCAAAGACTGAGGAACCAAAGGCTGAAGAACCAAAGACTGAGGAACCAAAGACTGAGGAACCAAAGACTGAGGAACCAAAGACTGAGGAACCAAAGACTGAGGAACCAAAGACTGAGGAACCA